>Ga0209396_1000001_pt1 | contig 572806 bp, 457 predicted proteins | sample GOMGulsemesocosm_6_FD_184638 | JGI IMG/M metagenome (GOLD analysis project Ga0209396, IMG submission 184638) | Methane-oxidizing microbial communities from mesocosms in the Gulf of Mexico - GOM8C Gulf of Mexico (SPAdes) (version 2) | ecosystem: Environmental > Aquatic > Marine > Cold seeps...
GCACCAAACTTGCTGCCTCTAATTTAAATTCTTTTGTAAAAGTTCGACGTTTACTAGTCATTTGACACCTCATTTAGATGGTAATAATACCACCTTGAATGGTGTCCGAGATCATTAGACCACTACATTAACCCTTATTGAATCAACTTACATTTATTTACAGCACGTTAATTTATAGAAACTTATATTGTTTTATAAAATGATAGAAGCCGCTAAAGCTAAGGTTTTGCGGCTTCTTTTGTGGTGCTTTATACTTTTATTACAGGTTGCGATCGAAGTGAGTATTTACCGGTAATTTTAATTTTTTAGCAATATCGCCCCAAGGAACATATTTAAAGTTGGTGCTGTCTCTTTGACTGTCTGCTGCATTGGGTGAACCTTTTACCGTTTTATTGTCACCATCTTGCATAACTAGTACCCCTTGGCTAAATCCTTTACCTAAGTCTGCGTTGACCACCATCATGCCATCCGTTTCTTTAACGCCATCAATACTGCCGGCTGCTACGGTAAATGAGTTGATATATTGATGAGGCGCTTGGCGATTAAATAAAGCAATGGTGTTATTGCCTTGGCTTGATGCTAATAAATAACCTTGACCATTACCGCCATCATAAAGTGTTAAACCTTCAGCATCGGCAGTTAGGTGTTTGTCGCCATAGCCCTTATCTTGTTTAAGATTTAACTGACAAATATATTCTTGCTCAGCTTTATCCCAAGTGCGAGTATAGGGCGTGCCGTATTCTTTTACCTTAGCAATTAATTGCCAATGCTTGCTGTTGTTAGGTTCACTGAGTTTTACTTTCCAAATACCAACATCTTCTTGAGCTAGAAATAGTGCATCGTTTTTGGCGTCAGCCACAATACCTTCTAAGTGAGGACGCTCATTATCATCGTCTGAACAAGGAGACCAGCTAGTCTTGTTTGCTAAGGTAAACTCCTGTGGAAAGTCCATATTAGCAATACTTTTATAACTTATAGTGCCATCGCCATTATCGAATATTTCTAATTGTGCGACGCGTGTTTCACTGTTTTGACTAACAAAGGCCATGGCTTTATCCGTTTTTACTGTTGCTAAACCATAAGCCGTACGACCTTCATTAATATCTTGTTGGTTTTTGGAAAATATCAGCGGTGCTAATACTGAGGTTACGTTTTGCAATAAACTGGTTGAATTAGCATTAATGACATAAATAGTCACCTTATCTAAGCCGCGATCTGACACCACAACCAAATCGACTTTGTTGCCGTTAAAATCAAAACCATAAATGATGTCAGCATTATTTGTTCTACCGGCTTTGTTAGTACACTGCGCATCTAAATCACTACAAGGTGGTGCAAGTGCTGGCGGAATAAACTGTAACAGCTGCCCTTGTAAGTTATAAACATCAATGCCGCCCTTTTTTAAGGTGCTAATCACTAAGCTTTTACTTTTATCTGTTGGATTTACCCAAATAGCAGGGTCGTCAACATCCGTAAAGTTACCCGTGGCATCTTTAAAGTGTGCACGGGTTTCTACAGAAGCGGTCACGGTAGCGATGTGTTGCACTGTGCTTGCTGAGTTGTTTTCAAAAGCACTCTCGTAACTATGGGCAACACCCAGTGTTGAGCTAAGCGCTAACGTTAAGCCTATTTGGATTATGCTTGTTTTTTTTATTCTGCGAATGGTGCTGATATTCAGCGATTTAGGTAATTTCATTTTTTCTCTCCAAAGTTTGATTGGCTGTAGTTTAGCGAACAGACAATAACGTGAAGATTAAGTAAAGATTAACTTTTGTTCATCTTTACTTTTGGTTTTAGCTCAATAGCTAAAACCAAAAGTAAAGTGTTAAAAACACTTACACATGTGTACAACTTGTTAATAAAACCTCCGTAAAAACAATCTATTGATAAATTTATCCCCGTGTAAAAAATCTGTCTTAACTTAGTAATAAAACCGTCATAAAGCCTAGTTAAAGTGACGCCCATTAAAACGACGTGACTTTTACATAGACATGATCCTTACCCACAAAATGCAACAGAGAGTAATAACGGTGAACAACATCAAAAACAATATGAAGAAATTCAATTTATCGAGTTTATACAGCTGTATTTCTATCGTAATTTTATCAACTGTTAGTGCGCCATTATTAGCGCAATATACGACAAATAGTACCGAAGAAGACCTTGAAACAATTGTTGTTACTGGCTCTCCTGTTTTTCGTAATAGAACAGAGTCGGTATCGCCGCAGTTAGAATACGGCGGTTTGTTTTTTGAACAATTTGAACCGACATCGGTAGGCGATATGTTAAAACGTACTCCTGGTGTTTCATTTAGTAGTGATGTAGGTGAATATGATGCGCCACAAATGCGCGGCTTGGGTGAAGGTTATACGCAAGTGCTAATTAATGGTAAAAAAGTACCTGGTAGTAGTTCTGACAGAGCCGTTTTTGTTGACAGAATTCCCGCAGAAATGGTTGACCGTATACAAATAATTAGAAGCCCAAGCGCTGATCAAGATAGCCAAGGTGTTGGCGGTACTATTAACATCATTTTAAAAGATGGCGCCAGCTTTGAAGGTGGTAGTGTTAAGGTTGGCGGCTTATTAGCTGATGATGGGACCGTTAAAAGTAATGCGTCTTTTGGCTATGGCGGTAATAGTGATGATATGTCTTGGACACTGTCAGCAATATTCCAACAGCGTTATGTCAATAAAACTAAAACAGAACGAGTTTTTGCAGCCGATGGCGATTTGGAAAATGGCTTTGTCCCTGGAGCGATTACCAAAGATGAGCTAGAACAAGATGTTAGAGACAGTGACGATATCTCGTTGAGTGCAGGCATATCACATGATTTAACTGATACTTCAATACTTGACCTTCAAGTTAATTACTTAAACACCCAGCGCAGTGAATTACAAACCGAAGATGTTTATGATGTTGGCGACGATGAGTATGAATATGCTCGAGATGATGTTTTCATCGATGAAGAGTCCATTAATTTTTCCGCCATTTATAATAAAGAGCTGACAAACGATAATAACTTTCAACTATTGGCCAGCTTTGCCGCTGCTACTGACGTAGAAGACATCACTAAGTTTGAACGTGATGACCCAAGCAATGTTTGGAAATATGATGCCAAAGAGTTCGAGGATACCAAAGACAACGAAATTATTATCGCTGGTTTTTATGAGCAAATAATTGCCAATGACTTAACCTTTAAATCAGGTCTTGATTTATCGATGAAAGACCGTGATGAATCAATTATTGAATACAAGGTTAACGATGAAAGTGGTGCAATAGAAGGTATCGATTTAGAGCAGACTTATGCTGCTCAAGAAGATCGCTTTGATGGTTATTTCTTAGGTAAAAAAGAGCTATTTACTGATAGCTTTTTAGAGCTTGGCGTAAGGGTTGAGCACACCTCCCGAACTATCAACGCACAAGGCGAATCGTTTGATTCGAGCTCAACGCATGTTAATCCATCGCTGCATTTTTCATCCAAGTTAAATCCAGATAGTACTTTTAGAGTGAGTTTAGCGCAAACAGTTAAACGCCCTAACTTTAAACAACTTGCCCCGATTACCGCCAATGATGAACCTGAAGATGGCGATACTAAAAAAGGTAATCCATTTTTAGAAGATGAAGTGTCAATGGGTATCGATATTGGTTACGAATATACTTTTTCAAGCCGTGGAATCATAGGTTTTAATGCATTTTACCGTGATATTACCGACGTTATTGAAGAAGTTGCTATTGGTGAATCTGATGCGGGTGGCACACTTTATTCTTATAATAACTCGGGTGATGGCAGTACTTGGGGTCTAGAAATGGATCTTAGTGCACCGCTGGGCGAGAATACAGGCTTCTTTGCTAACCTTACGCTGCTTGATTCAAAAATAGACGACCAATTTACTGGCGAAGAAAGACGCTTTAGAGACCAACCGGACTATATTTATAACTTTGGTCTCACTCATAATATTCCACAATGGGATGCCAGCTTTGGTTTTAGTTATCAAAAACAAGGTGATAGCTTATCGGTAGATTATCATCGAGAAGTTGAACTGAGCTATGGTGCCAACCTTGAGGTGTTTGTTGAACAAAGATTTGGTGATGGCTACGTATTACGCTTAAGTGGTACTAACTTATTAGATGCCAGTAAAGTCGAAAAATTTACTAAATATGATGGTGATAGCACGCAAGAAGTAATAGACAATCATACTATGGGTTATGTTGATGAATATGAAGTTGAAAATGAAAGCTCCGGCAGAATGGTGATGTTAACACTAAGAAAATCGTTCTAAATATACCCGTTCCACCTGAAGATGCAGGATTCAACTGGAATTATAAGCGCCTTTAGGCAAGGCATTGATTGAGGAGAATAGTTATTCTATTGTCGAAATCAATAACGTAGCATAAAGCGTTTATAAACCAGCCCTTTGGGGGAACCTGAGCAAAGCATACCCGTCGTTGCATTTGTTTTTAAGGGAATAACCCTTAACAAAAAAATGCGCCTTGATTATGATCTGCTCAGGTTTCCTGAAACGAGCATCTTCAAGTGGTACGGGTATAAAACTTGGCCAGAGACATATTGTCAAAGTAAAGGGGAGGTTTACTCTCCTATTATTTTTAACTAACAGTAAATGTTATTTACAAAGAAATTTTCTATATAGGTACAATAATGAACAACAACACCATGCGATCAGTTAAAGCTAAATTATCACGTAAATCAAAAACTAAAAAACCGGAAAAATGGAGGCAATACTTAGCGCTACCATTACTTGTTTCTGTTGCTTTGACCGGATGTATAAACTCAGAGAATAAACCCGTAACCGCTTCAACCGAAGGCCCGCAGCAAAAAATTGATTTTGGTTTTATTGCTTTTGGCGATAGTGGTTACCACACAGATTATTTGAAGAAAAAACAATTTGTACCGGCGAGAAAGACATTAGCAGACTTCGTTGCGTTCGAGAAAAATGACTGGTTTGAAGATGGCCGCGTGATGAGTGAATTCACTCCGCCACCAAGTGAATATGTATCAGCAGTTGGCAGCATGATTGAAACTAGTGGTATGTACCCGGTCGCTAAAGCAATGACTGATTATTGCCAAGGTGCCTCTTGCGAATTTTCGGTAATGCTGGGCGATAATATTTATCCTGATGGCGCAACGATGGGTATTGACGGTAAAGATGATAGCACCCGTTTTGATGATATATTTACCAAACCTTTTGGTAAGCTAGGTGCAGGAAACGCTGATTATCGTATTTATACCGCACTAGGTAACCATGATTGGAATACTTCAAGAGCAGGCGCTATGGCGCAAGTTGAATTTATGGAGACCACCAAGCCTTTTTATATGGACGGAATTTTTTATAGCGTAAAACCAGCGGCTGGTAATGGTGATGTCGAAATTTTTGTTATCGATACTGAAGTGATGCTTGGTGGTACTATCGTGATGGAAGCTGAATTAAATGCTGATGGTAGCGAAAGAAAAGTTGATGAAATTGATCAACCTGACGCTTGGACCAAACCAATCAATGATGCTGAACACAATATGGCCAAGTGGTTAGAGCAAGGGCTTAAAAATTCAACCGCTAAGTGGAAGTTAGTGATTGGACATCACCCTATTTGGTCTACCGGTGGTACTAAATTTGAACAAGCGCGCTCATTAAGAAGACTCATTTTACCTTCATTATGTAAATATGCTGATGTTTACTTTGCTGGTCATGAACATTCTTTAGAGCTACATGAAGATAGTTGTGATGCGGTATTTGGTGAAAACCATAACGCGCCACCACTTTTACAAGTTATTTCGGGCGCTGCAGCAAAACAACGTGGAGTGCACAGCAAGTTTAAAGCTTATCAAGACAAGACTTATCAAGATAATACTGCTCTCTATACAAAAGGTATGATTTGGGGTTTCTCACATATTCAGCTAACGGATGATAATGCAGAGATCACCATGCACATTACACCAAATAGTGGTACTGGCGAGGTAAACTTAGATTACAGCTATCAATACCAAAGACGTTCATCAGTAGTAAGCGCTTTAACTGAAGATAAATAAGGGAGCCTAAGTGAAAGGAGCTACATAACGAACTGAACAGCATAATAAAATAGTAATTAGTTACCATAACTAATTACTATTTTTCTGCTTAAATAACTCTAGCGAAAGCTAAATCCTTACATTAACAATAATTAATGTTGTGCACACCTTGGCTTTATTATCGACAAGGTAAACTGATGTTATACCAAATCGAAATAACTCAAAATAGAGGACAACATAATGAAACGTTTAAATTTACTTACTTCAGTTACCTTAACTACGTTAATGATTGCAGCAACAACTTCCATAAGTTGGGCTGGCTCAGATAAACAAGAGTTGGCGCTTACTCAATCGATAATTGCAAAGTCAGGTATAACTGCCCAACATAGCATTAAACAGGTACAGCAAGATTATAATGGCGTTATTTATAGTTATGAGCTTGATGATGAAGATGGTATTTATTTTCACGAAATAAAATTAATTGATATTGAAGCCGATAAAAAAATTAAGCTAACTATTTCAATTAACGATGGCTCAATAGTTCATGAAGAAAAAAGTAGATTATTTTCATGGTTTTCTGATGATAAACGTATTATCACCGCTAAAAAATTAGCAAAAATGGATTATTCTATGCTTAATGCAATAGATGCCATTAACCTTAGTCAGCCATCACTCCTTACTGAAATAGAAGTGGAAGACAAACAAGGTATCCTGTTCTTTGAGTTAGAAACAATTAGCGCCGAAGGTAAAAAAGACTGGTTGGTTGATATCAATACCAACCAAATTATTCCCGTATTTAAAAAATAGTGATAGTTGATGAAATTACTTGTTATTGAAGATGATGTTACAACACTTGCCTACATTAAAAAGGGCTTCGTCGAGCAAGGGCATGTTGTGGATACCGCAGAAAATGGCCCCGACGGGCTGTTTTTTGCGACAAGTAATAATTATGATCTCGTAGTGCTCGACCGCATGTTACCCAAAATGGATGGTTTGGCATTATTAGCAGCCATGCGCGCTGCCAATATTAATACACCTGTAATCATATTAAGTGCTTTAGGTCATGTCGATGAGAGAATTAAAGGCCTGCAAGCTGGTGGCGATGATTATTTAGCCAAACCCTTTTCTTTTCAAGAGCTCTATATCAGAGCCAGCATACTCGCTGAAAGAAATAGCAACTCAACGCAAGCCAGTGGCCCTGTTACCCAATTAACCATTGATGATTTAGTGATGGATCTCGTTGCACATAAAGTGCTTAGGGCAGGCAAAGAGCTGACCATTCAACCGAAAGAATTTCAATTGTTGCGTTACTTGTTAGAACACCAAGAACAAGTGGTATCTCGTACGCTATTATTTGAGTCGGTGTGGGATTATCATTTTGATCCAAAAACCAACGTCATCGATGTTCATGTGGCAAAATTGCGCAAAAAGCTAGAAGCGAACGGTCAATCACAACTCATCCATACAGTACGAGGAGCGGGCTATGTGGTTAGAACGCTTTAGGGTTTTTACCCGAACCTCCATATGGCGATTTACCCTAGTTTTCACCATTATTGTGCTACTTATTTGCACCAGTATTTTAGTGCTGGTTTATCAATTTACGGTCGGAGAACAAAAGCGTCAAGTCGCGCAAAAGGTCACGATTACCGCGCAAGGTTTTGCTGATCTTGCGGATAGTCCCAGCATGACAGCAGAGGACTTCATAACAGCAATACAGCAGCGTATCAAAAGAAGTAATGCAGTGGTTTTAGTGCTACAGCATGAAAATAAAGTTATCGGCAACCTAAATACTTTACCAACAAAATTGCTTCAATTCCCGTCATTGCAACACTTCCCAATCGCGGTGGTTAATCATTTAGGTGATACCACGGTTGAGATTATATTAGGTACCAATTTAACAACGCCTTTTGGTGACTTATCTATAGGTTTATTTGACAAAGATTATCAAACCCTTGAAGACAACTTTCTAACGGCAAGTATTATTGCTTTAACACTGGCTTTGTTCGTTACGCTGATTTCCGGTTTTTTATTAAACCGACAGGTACTTTCTCGAGTGAAACAAATAGCTGAGCTTACCGCCCATGTAAAAGCAGGTCGACTCAAATCTAGGTTACCGATTAGCGCTAAACAAGACGAGTTTGACATGATTGCCGAGCAAATTAATCAAATGTTAAATGAAATTGATGATTTGATCGACTCAGTTTCACAGGTAACTAATAACATTGCTCATGATCTTCGTACGCCATTGTCGCGTATTCGCATAGCCGTTGAAGACAGCATAGATAACGATAGTGCCGTCTATCAAGATGATCAGTGGAAAGAAAAATTATTAGATGAAATTGATAATGTCATGCATACCTTCAATGCCATGTTGGAGTTATCACGGTTAGAGCAAGGTGTTCAGCATAAGCCAACTACCGCTGTTGATATAAGCGCACTTTGTCAGGATGTTTTTGAGTTAGCACAGCCTTTAGCTGAGGATAAAGAGCAACAATTTATCTTCATCGATAATAGACAAGCAGAGAGGCAGAGTAAGTTCATTATGGCCGACGCCAATTTACTTTTTAGAGCTATCTATAACATTGTTGAAAATGCCATTAAGTACACGGAAATAAAAGGAGTTATTACCTTACAGCTAAATTATAGCGAAGCGGGCGTTGAAGTATTGATGAAAGATAACGGCCCAGGCATTCCAGAGGCAGAACACGAGGCGGTTTTTAAGCGCTTATATCGTTTAGAAGCTAGCAGGAAACAAGGTGGTTTTGGCTTAGGTCTTTCCATTGTAAAAGCCATTACTGAACTGCATGGCGGCAAGGTGCATTTAACATCGTTATTCCCTGGTTTGTCTATTTGCTTGTCGTTGCCCAGAAACTAGTCTTGTTAGTTGAGCCTTAATTATCTTCTGAGTAATACCAATTCCATTAAATTATTGCCCACTTGTGCTGGTTAAAATAACCCAAGAATTCGTTGCTCTCAATTCCAATAGCCAGCTATTGCTCAATCGAGCGCCTTACCTTAATTTATTTTTCCTTCGCACAACAAGATCACAAACTTAATGGAATTGGTATAATAGAGTGGCTGGACCGAATCCACTCTGCTTATAAAGCAACGGAGCTAATTCAGTTGCTTTTCCTTGTTTAAGCTTGTTTAAGCTTGTTTAAGCTTGTTTAAATTACGTGACTGCTTTAACTTAGCTAATTAATCGGCTATATAAAAAAATTAAGGCAATTTAGTGTATTACCAAATGGGCATAAATACAGTGTTTAGGCGATATAATACCACGGTTGTGGTTGCCTTTATTGTCATTATACTTGTTGCTTTTTCTGTCGCTTCCATCCGTTATTTCAATCAAATAACTAAACATAAACAACAGAGTTTGATTGAGCTAAAACAAGAGGCTCAACAATTAAATATTTTGTTAGAGCAAAATTTACAGGCGGTTGTTGGCATACAAGAATATGCAGAATACATATTAAAGCACCCGAACGAATTAAATATTCCCATGCCTTCGTTATCTCAGCAAGGCGATATGTTTTATTTAAATAAACCTCTTCATGATGTCATCAAGCAAGGTAAACGTTTAAGTAGTAACATTACCGGAATAGGCCAAGTTAATCAGTTTGACGAGCTTAAAAAGCAAGAGGTTGCTATGGCTAATGCTCTCACGCCTGCATTTATCGCTGCACAAAATATCTTAGATGAGGCTACTTGGTTTTATTACGTTTCTTTTGATAATTTTGTAAATATTTACCCTTGGGTTGACCGTGAAATTTGGCAGTTTAGTAAAAAAACTTTAACGACTGAACATAACCAAGCAATGCAAAAGCTAACGTCAAGTGATAATCACGTATTGTGGTCGCCACCCTACCTTGATGCGGCAGGTGGTGGTATGAATGCCTCATTAGGGACTGGTGTTTTCCATCATGATAAGTTACTAGGTGCAGTTGTTATTGATGTTAATTTATCTCGTTTGCACGCAAGCTTGACTGAATTAGAATCTCACGATCAAGGGCTTATTTTATATAATCAATATAATGATATTTTACTGGCTAAACGTTTAGGAAAAGAGTCGTTAAGTTATCGTGCATCTTGGCAGGATTTACTGCCAAAATCGTTGCAGGACTTAAGTGCTAAGCAATTGAAGTCAATAGGAGATGCAGAGCGATTTGGAGATTGGTTTATAGAAAAGCAAGTGCTTGCTGTTAACGGCTGGACTTTGCTTAAATATCAAAATTATGAGAGCTTTTCCGCGCCGCAATACAGTGATTTTGTTTTTGTTTTTGCTATGCTTTTTATTGGTTTGTTGGCATTTCTTATGTTGGTTAATACCATGACAAAGCGTACTTTTATTAAACCAACCACTGAATTTATTAGCCATATTCAATATTGTGCAGAAGGAGATCCTGGCAAAGTAACTCCCGCACCAGATTGGCTGCATTGGTTTCAAGTGGTAGAGGATATTTTTGTGCAAAACCGTAGTCTTCTGTTACAGCTCACTGAACAGAATGACGTTCTAGATAGTCGAGTTATCGAAAAAACCAAGGCTTTGCAAGAAACAAGTGCCCAACATCAGCGTGATTATGCGCTGTTACGTTCGGTGATGAATGCCATCCCAGAATTGATTGTTTTTAATGACCCCGACGGTTTATTAATGGGTTGTAATAAAGCATTTGAGCGTTTGACTAATCACTCTGTTGAACAAATGTTAGGAGTAAAGGCTGCGACTTTTATGCCGATTGCTTTAGCGCAAGAGATTAACCTATTAAATGAAAATAATAACAATGTTTTCCCTCAGCAGGCGCTTATAAAAGCTGGTGACTATATATACCAAGGGTTTTGTAATCAATTTACTGATGAGCAAGGTAATATTCTGGGTTCTATTAGTATTTTTCACGATGTGACCTTACAGCAAATTACACAGTCCGCTCTGGAGAAAGCAAGAGATCAAGCCGAATATGCTAACAGAGTGAAAATTCAGTTTCTTGCAAATATGAGTCATGAAGTAAGAACACCTATCAATGCTATGCAAGGGATGATGGACTTATTAGCTCATACTGCCCTTGATACTCGCCAACAACACTATTTAGTAAATGCACAAAGTGCTTCTTCAACGTTGCTGCACCTTGTTGATGAACTTCTTGATTTATCCAAAATTGAAGCTGGGAAAATGGTGGTTAGCCAAGATGCCGTCAATCTGCCGACTATCATCGATAAAGCTTTAAAGCTAAATATTACTAATGTCGATCATAGCCAGGTTGAAGTGCTTGTTGATATGGCAGCGGATGTACCTAGTAATGTTATGAGTGATGAAATGCGTTTGGTACAAGTGCTGGCAAATTTATTTAATAATGCTATTAAATTTACAGAGCAAGGGCAAATTAAGTTAATTATAGATACGTTGTCGACAAATGAATATGAAGCTCAGGTCCGTTTTCGGGTCATCGATACAGGTATTGGTATTGCTAGTGATAATCAAAGTCATCTATTTAACGCCTTTAGTCAAGCTGATGAGTCAATGACACGTAAATATGGTGGTTCAGGTTTAGGTTTATCAATATGCCAACAAATTATTAAATTGCTGGGTGGAGAGATAAGCCTTACTAGCGAGTTGGGTCAGGGCTGTGAATTAAGTTTTGTATTACCTCTGCAACGAGTACACCCTGAAGTGGTGAGTAAAATGAAACAAAAGGCATTATCTTCTGACAGCAAGGATACTACAAAAGAGTTATGTATAAACTTACCAGTAGGACTATCACAGGTAACAGGCATTAGTATCTATGCGATAAACCAAAAACTATCGGTGAGTTTTATTGAAAGCATTGCTCAGATGGGCTGGAAATTACATGAAGTAGCCAATGTTGATGACTTACATCGACTGGTCATTGTGAAAGATAGTATTTTACTTATTGGTGAGTCAGATTTTGTTAAACAGCAAAATTCTCAAGTATTCAACCCCCCTTTTGTAGAGTTCACATTACTCTGTTTATGCCAGCCCGCATTAACGAAATTGAGTAATGAAAGTAGCATCTATCTAGAGCAAGTCTCTACACCTTATTTAATAGTAGATATGCCTTTATTTCGCTTTACTCTTGATCAAATATCGCAAGCATTAACCTCTGGTTTGGAGTCTTTAACAAAAAAAACGAATGCCCAGGTTAAGACTCAGCCGGTTACTCAAGAGCTATCGACTAATAAACTCTCTAAATCAAATGGTTCAAAAGCATCAATGTCAGCTGAAGACAAAAGTCTTCAAGGTGTATGTGTATTGTTAGTGGAAGATAATTTAGTGAACCAATTAGTGGCCAAAGAACTGTTACTGAATATGCATGCCGAGGTCATAATTGCAGATAATGGACAGCGAGCTTTAGATATTCTGACACAGCATCATTTTGATGTAGTGTTGATGGATATTCAAATGCCTATTATGGATGGGCTCACAGCAGCTAAACATATAAGAACACAAAACCAGTACCAAAATTTACCTATTATTGCTATGACAGCCCATGCTAGAGATGAAGATGAACAGCAGAGTTTATCAGCCGGCATGAACTTACATATGTCCAAACCTGTTACAGGACAAGCATTACTTTCTTGTATAAAGAAAGTAATCAGTGCGGGAGAAACCTAAGACATTTAGCTTTTTATTTTTAGTAAGTAACCTGAATTCAGGTTAACTAGCTTAAGTTTTTAGAGAAAAGTTGCTCTAATTTTTTGATAGTTTCATTGATTTTGCTCACATCAGTAGGAGCAATAAAAATAGTGTCATCACCCGCGATAGTACCAAGAACACCATCACTTTTACTTAAACTATCCAGTAAGCGTGCTATCAATTGGGCTGCGCCAGGGCTAGTTTGCACAATGATCATTACCTCATTGTGTTCAATCTCTAACACCAGTTGTTTGAGTGGGCTCTGTGCTGTAGGTACACCTAACTCTGCTGGTAGGCAGTAGACCATTTCTTGACGAGCATTACGAGTTCGAACAGCACCATACTTACTTAACATTCGAGATATTTTCGATTGACTAATATTTTCAAAGCCATTGGCCTTTAATGCATCTACTATTTCGCCTTGAGAGCCGAATTGTTCTTGTTTTAATAAATCTTTAAATGCTTGTACTAGTGCTTCTTGTTTTTGTAAAGCGCTCATCATGCGTAATTAACCCTGTAATAGACTAAAGTGGCGTTTTTAATCAGTGTGAATATCGCTAGTATACGTTATCGTGTCACCTTACTGGAAGATAATATCTCAGTAAAAGCTTATAACAATTGTTTTTTACTTGCTTATACTATATCTTTTGCCCAGCAAAAAATTAACGTATTTACTCGAATAATATTTTAATAATTCATTGTACAACAAACAAACCCACTTAATTTCGGAGAAATCACATGAAAGTAGCTGTTTTAGGCGCCGCAGGCGGTATTGGTCAAGCATTATCATTATTATTAAAAACTCAATTACCAGCTGGTTCAGAGTTATCTTTATATGATGTTGCACCTGTTGTTCCTGGTGTTGCTGTAGACTTATCACACATCCCAACTGATGTTAAAGTTGCTGGTTTTGGTCGTGACGACCTTAGCGGTGCGTTAACAGGTGCTGATATTGTTTTAATCCCAGCAGGTATGCCTCGTAAACCTGGTATGGATCGTGCTGATTTATTCAATGTAAATGCTGGTATTATTAAAGTGTTAGCTGAAGGTATTGTTGCTAGCTGTCCTAAAGCTTTAGTTGGTGTAATTACTAACCCAGTAAACGGAACAGTACCAATTGTTGCTGAAGTATTCAAAAAAGCAGGTACTTATGATGCTGCTCGTGTATTTGGTGTAACTACACTAGATGTTATTCGCTCAGAAGCTTTTGTTGCTGAACTTAAAGGCTTAGACGTTGCTACAGTGAAAGTACCAGTAATTGGTGGTCACTCAGGCACAACTATTTTACCACTACTTTCTCAAGTTGAAGGTGCTACTTTCTCAGATGAAGAAGTTGCCACGCTTACTCCACGTATCCAAAATGCTGGTACTGAAGTTGTTGAAGCAAAAGCCGGTGGCGGCTCAGCTACACTATCTATGGGCGCAGCAGCAGCACGCTTCTGTATGTCTTTAGTAAAAGGTCTACAAGGTGAAGATGTTGTAGATTATGCTTACGTAGAAGGTAAGGGTGAAGATGCACAGTTTTTCGCTCAACCAGTACGTTTAGGTGTAAATGGTGTTAGCGAAATTCTACCTTACGGTGAGTTAAGTGCTTTTGAAGAACAAGCAAAAGTCGATATGCTTGCAACATTAAATAAAGACATCAAAGAAGGTGTTGATTTTATGGCTAGCTAATCAGCCTAAAAATCAACATTAAAAAAGCCCTGTTATCGATTGCCTTTTAGCAATTGGTAACGGGGCTTTTTTTCATCTAATGATTGTCAGTGAAGTACGATAATATTTAGTAAATACTTACCTTTTTAGCTTAATGGCTACGATTAGCGGCGACATGCGCTAAAGCAATAAGCGCTTGTTTATATTCACTATCAGCAAGGATATCAAGTGCCTTAATGGCTTTATCTGCTTCAATTTCTGCTTGCTGCTGGGTATAACGTAATGAGCCTGTATCTTCCATTGCTTGAAGGATCAGCTCAAGGTTATCCATACCATTCCCTAGTTCGATAGCCTCTTTAATTAGCTTCTGCTGAGCGCCATTACCGTGTTTCATAGCATAAAGTAATGGTAAGGTAGGTTTGCCTTCAGCTAGATCATCACCGACATTTTTCCCCATCTCTTTGGCATCAGCAGTATAATCCATAATATCATCAACTAATTGGAACGCAGTACCTAGGTACTTGCCATAATCAGCCATGGCGTTTTCAATTTTTTGATCTTCTTTGGATATTACGGCGGCAAGGCGAGTTGCAGCCTCAAATAATTTAGCTGTCTTGCAGTAAATTACCTGCATATAACTTTCTTCAGTGGTGCTAGCGTCATTACAGTTCATTAACTGTAATACTTCACCTTCAGCAACAATATTCGTGGCATCAGATAAAATATCCATGATGCGCATATCACCCAATTTAGTCATCATTTGAAAGGAGCGCGTATAGAGGAAGTCACCAACCAATACGCTGGCACTATTGCCAAATATGGCATTGGCCGTTTCTCTGCCGCGGCGCATATTTGATTCATCAACAACATCATCGTGCAATAAAGTTGCGGTATGAATAAATTCGATTATAGTAGCAATTTCTAAGTGTTTTTCGCCTTGATATGCTAAAGCCCTAGCAGCAAGCACTGTTAACATGGGACGCATACGTTTACCGCCACCATTAACGATATATATTCCAAGCTGATTGATTAATGCGACATCAGATTGCAATTGATCATAAATAAGATCGTTTACTGCTGTCATATCGCTTTGTGCTAATGTCTGTATTGCTTTAATATTTACTTTATTGCCCATACTGTTTTTCTTTAGCTATTTCTGTAAGTTATTTTGACTAAATATCCATCAAAATTATTCAGTTAGTTGATATAACAAAGTTTACACTAAATTTTAGGCAAAACTAGTTTTCTGGCGGCTTTGTTCCAATTCTTAGAATAAAAGCAATTAAAAAGTATGAAAGGCTAAGAAAGTTAATAAATGATCGCTTTTATACTTGCCCTCGTTATATTCTTCGCGTAGAATTCGCGCCCTATATTTTTAAAATTAGCGTCACATATTTGATGGCGCAGTACGGAGTAGCTATGTACGCGGTATTCCAAAGCGGTGGTAAACAGCATCGTGTAACCGAAGGACAAACAGTTCGTCTAGAAAAGCTTGAGCTTGAAGTAGGCGCAACAGTAGAATTTGATAACGTTTTAATGATCGCAAATGGCGATAACATCAATGTAGGCGCGCCTTACGTTGCTGGTGGTAAAGTTGTAGCTGAGGTTGTTACTCAAGCTCGTGCTGACAAAGTTACTATTGTTAAATTTAAACGTCGTAAGCATTCACGTAAACAAGCGGGCCATCGTCAATGGTTCACTGAAGTGAAAATTACTGGTATTAACGGCTAATTAGGAGCATTTAACATGGCACATAAGAAAGCTGCAGGTAGTACACGAAATGGTCGCGATTCAGAAGCAAAACGCCTAGGTGTTAAGCGCTTCGGTGGCGAATCTGTTTTAGCTGGTAACATTATTGTTCGTCAACGTGGTACTCGTTTCCACGCTGGTAACAACATGGGTATCGGCAAAGATCATACTTTATTTGCTTTATCTGATGGTAAAGTACAATTTGAAGTTAAAGGTCCAAAGAGTCGTAAGTTCGTTAGCATCATCGCTGACTAATAAGAACTTCGATTTATAAAAACCTCGCTTCATAGCGAGGTTTTTTTTTAGTTTTTTTTGGCTAAGTAAGTATTAAATCTTAGTCGGGTAATACCAAACGTAGTAAGTAATTCAACCCTTAGCGAGAATTAAAAGGTTTAAAGACAGAGCATTGATTGCATAGGAATGGTTAGTCCATTATCAAAATCAATGGTGGAGCACTTAAGCCTCATATTGTATTAGGTACTCGCCCTTTTAGAGCTAATTAGCACACTGGCAACTATACGGAATTCATGAAATGTAGCATTACTATGTTTAATAGATTTTGTTTGTTATAAGCTCGCTAACTAAGCCTTAAGCTGAAAAATTACTCTCTCCGTTTGCTATGAAATAGTTTATACTAGCGGTAATTGCAAAAGCATTACCATATTAGGGTTATTGAGATTCCATGAAATTTGTTGATGAAGTTGAGATCAGGGTTGAAGCGGGCGATGGCGGCAACGGCTGTGTCAGTTTCCGTAAAGAAAAATTTATTGAGTTTGGCGGTCCTAATGGTGGTGATGGCGGTGATGGCGGCGATGTTTTCTTAATCGCAGATGAAAGCTTAAACACCTTAATCGATTACCGTTTTGAGCGTTTTCACCGTGCTAAGCGTGGACAAAATGGTCAACCACAAAACTGTACAGGTAAAGGCTCTGACGATTTGGTGCTTAAAGTTCCTGTTGGTACCCGTGTGGTAGATGAAGATACTGGTGAGTTAATTGGTGATTTAACGCATAAAGACCAAAAACTATTAGTGGCTAAAGGTGGTTGGCATGGTTTAGGTAACCTACGTTTTAAAAGTAGTACCAACCGTACACCTCGCCAAAGAACTGACGGTACACCGGGTGAAATCCGAAACTTAAAATTAGAGTTATTATTACTTGCTGATGTAGGTTTGTTAGGTCTACCAAATGCAGGTAAATCGACCTTAATTCGTAGTGTATCTGCTGCAAAACCTAAAGTAGCTGATTATCCATTTACTACTTTAGTGCCTAACTTAGGTGTAGTACGTTTAGATACTCAGCGTAGCTTTGTCATTGCGGATATTCCAGGGATTATTGAAGGTGCTGCTGAGGGGGCTGGTCTAGGTACCCAATTCTTAAAACATCTTGAGCGTTGTCGTATTCTTCTACATGTAATTGATATTCTACCTGCTGATGGCTCAGACCCATTAGAGAACGCTAAAACAATTATTAGTGAGTTAGAACAGCATAATGAGAAGCTTGCAGGCAAGCCTCGTTGGATTGTTTTCAATAAACTTGATTTAGTACTTGAAGAAGAAGCAAAAGAAATTACTGATACTATTTTAGCAGGGCTTGACTGGCAAGGACAAGTGCATAGCGTCTCTGCATTTAATCGTACCGGTACAAAAGAGTTAACACAGAAAGTGATGACCTTTATAGAAGAGTTACCTGAGGAAGTTGAAGAGGTTGTTGATGGTAAAACCGTTGAATTTAAATGGGATACCTATCATGAAGAAACTATAGCGGCTCATGCTTCAGATGATGACTTAGATGATGATGACTGGGATGAAGATGATTACGATGTTGAAGTAGAATACCGCCAATAAACATCAAACCCAGTAATTAATTTATATGCGAAGCATTGCTCTATTTAGTTAAAGCAGTGCTTTTTTTTATCTTTTTTCTGGCAAGAACAAAGAAAGATTATTTAGAGGATTTTTATGACCATTTTATCTATGATCGTTGCTACAGCTGATAATAATGTTATTGGTAAAGACAATACAATGCCATGGCACTTGCCAGCCGATTTAGCCTACTTTAAGAAAGTGACCTTGGGTAAGCCTATTATTATGGGGCGGAAAACCTTTGAGTCCATTGGTAGGGCCTTACCAGGGCGACGCAATATTATTATATCTCGTGATGAAAGCTACAAACCACAAGGTAAGGGTGCTGATAGTGTCGATACTGTTACTTCAGTTGAGCAAGCATTAGCCTTAGTTGACGGCTCAGATGGTACTGAGGCAGTAAAAGAAATAATGGTTATTGGTGGAGGGGCTATCTATAAACATTGTCTACCTAAAGCAGACCGTTTATATGTAACACACATTAAAGCTAATATTGATGGTGATACTCACTTCCCAAATTATGATGATAGTAGTTGGAATAAGGTCGCTAGCGAGGTTAAATCGAGTGATGAGAAAAACGCTTATCAGTTGGATTTTTGTGTTTATGACAGAACAAACAAGGAATAGCTATCGCATTAATATGTGGTTTTCTTATGTAGAGGTAAATATATTAGGGTAGGACGTTAGATAAAATAATAGCGGGCTATTGCTATTAAGAACTACCTAGGTATAGCGTATTTTAACTTGTATAGGTGAGCAATAATCCAATGATATTGGCACGAGACCAATTACATTATACCAATTCCATTAAGTTTGTGATCTTGTTGTGCGAAGGAAAAATAAATCAAGGTAAGGCGCTCGATTGAGTAATAGCTGGCTATTGGAATTGAGAGCAACGAATTCTTGGGGTATTTTAACCAGCACAAGTAGGCAATAATTTAATGGAATTGGTATTAGTCAATGGATCAGCTTGATAAAATAGACTTGTACTTTGAGATAATAAAAAAGCTGTACGTGATTAACGTACAGCTTTTTTTAGGCATGATTTTTAGTTGTCAGCAACTACTGAGTTACAAAGTCTAATATTCCAATAGCGGCTTTTCGGCCTTGATCAATGGCAGTTACAACTAAGTCTGAGCCAAGAACCATATCACCACCGGCAAAGACATTTTGTTTAGTCGTTTGTAGTGCAAAATCAGAGCTAGCTACAGCAATAACACGGCCTCTAGAGTCTAGCTCTACGCCAGCATCAACCATCCATTTTGGTGGGCTTGGTAAGAAACCAAAAGCGATGACTACGGCATCAGCTTCCATTACAAACTCTGAGCCAGCAATCGCTTCTGGATTACGTCGGCCATTAGCGTCAGGAGCACCTAGCTGTGTTTTAACAAAGCTAACACCTATGGCTTTACCTTGTTTATCAACAGCAATATCAAGTGGCTGAATATTAAATTCGAAATTAACACCTTCTTCTTTGGCATTTTGTACTTCACGAGGGGAGCCTGGCATATTGGCTTCATCACGGCGATAAGCACAAGTCACTTCTGTAGCGCCTTGACGGATAGAGGTACGTACACAATCCATAGCAGTATCACCGCCACCAAGGACAACAACTTTTTGATCTTTGAAGTTTACATAAGGCTTAACTTGCGCATTATCTTCTTTCTTAATACCCATTAAGTTTTGAGTATTACCAATTAGGAAGTCTAAAGCATTATATACACCAGCAGCGCCCTCATGGTCAAAACCACCACTCATATCTTTATAGGTACCTAACGCTAAGAAAACAGCGTCATACTCGTCGCTTATCTCTTGAAAACTAATATCTGTACCTACATTAGTATTTAAACGAAATTCAATACCCATGCCTTCCAAAATCTCACGACGAGTTTGAATGACATCTTTTTCTAATTTAAAAGATGGGATACCAAAGGTAAGTAAACCACCAATTTGTGCGTGTCTGTCATATACAACAACATCGACCCCATTTCGCGTTAATACGTCCGCACAAGCTATACCTGCAGGACCTGCACCGATAACGGCAACACGCTTACCTGTTTTAACAACATGAGATAAATCAGGTTTCCAACCTTGAGCGATAGCGGTGTCGGTAATATGCTTTTCGATATTACCTATGGTTACTGCACCAAACTCATCGTTTAATGTACAGGCTGATTCGCATAATCTATCTTGAGGACAAACTCGGCCACACATCTCAGGCAAGCTATTAGTTTCGTGACATAAATCAGCTGCTTCAAATATACGGTTTTCAGTAACTAACTCAAGCCACTGTGGGATGTAATTGTGCACAGGACACTTAAATTCGCAGTATGGGTTACCACAATCTAAGCAACGATCAGCTTGGCCAGCACTTTGTTCATTACCCAGTGGTTGATATATTTCAACGAAGTTTATTTTTCGCTCGTTAATTGACTTTTTGGCTGGGTCTATGCGTTTTACATCAATAAATTGATAAACATTTTTGCTCATTATTTTAATCCTCTACTCTACCCATTAGCTGGCAAAGCTGCAGCTAATGGGTTGATAAAAGAGTCATTGATTGTGATAGAAGCGACTTTCACAAACATGACGTTTGTGTTGAATTCCATGGACTAATTCAGGTGTATCGCTTATTCACTTCAATGGCTCTTATCTATTCTTTAATACAGTAATTATTATTGTGCTTGTACGCGAAGTTCAGCACTCGAGCGACTGCGATGACCTAATAAGGTTTTTACATCGGTGGCTGTCGGCTTAATTAATTTAAATAAAGGTGCGTATTTATCAAAATCTTGAAGAATTTCTTGAGCGCGTAAGCTACCTGTTTCGTCAAAGTGTTGATTAATGATGCCACGTAAATGTTCTTGGTGAATAGTTAAGTCTTCAATGGCTAACATTTCAATAGATTCTTTGTTCAAGCGAATATCTAAATCACCTGCTTCATCCAGAACATAAGCAAAACCACCAGTCATACCTGCGCCAAAGTTAACACCTATTTCACCTAATATAGTAACGATGCCACCGGTCATATATTCACAGGCATGATCGCCAGTCCCCTCAACAACGGCATGACAACCAGAGTTACGTACTGCAAAACGTTCGCCAGCACGACCCGATGAGAATAACTTGCCTCCGGTCGCGCCATATAAGCAGGTGTTACCCATGATCATGGTTTCATGACTAAGGTACTCAACACCAACAGGTGGTTTAATGGTTAGTTGACCACCAGCCATCCCCTTACCGACATAATCGTTGGCATCACCAGTGAGTACCATATTTAAACCCCCTGCATTCCAGACACCAAAACTTTGTCCAGCAGTACCACAGAGGTGAATCGTGATAGGCGAAGCCGCCATACCTTGGTCGCCATGATGACGAGCAATTTCACCTGACAACGCAGCGCCAACAGAGCGATCAGTATTTTGTACTGAAAATCGATATTCGCCGCCTTTGCTATGCGCTACAGCGTCACTTGCTGCTGCTAGGATTTTCTGATTTAACATGCCCTCATCAAATGCAGTATTTTCTTCTGTTTGATAAAGTGCTGTGTTTTCACCTGCAATAACGGGAGCAATAATCGGTGATAAATCTAATTTACTTTGCTTAGATGTAAGGCCGTCTATCTGCGTTAATAAGTCGGTTCTACCTATGATTTCAGTAAGGTTTTCTACACCAAGACGGGCTAGGATTTCACGTACATCACGGGCAATAAATTTAAAATAATTCATTACTTGATCAGGCAAACCTTTAAAGAATTGCTCACGTAAAACATCATCTTGAGTCGCGACACCTGTAGCACAGTTATTTAGGTGACAAATACGTAAGAATTTACAACCTAAAGCTACCATAGGTGCTGTACCAAAGCCGAAGCTCTCCGCCCCTAAGATTGCTGCTTTAACAATATCAACACCGGTTTTTAAACCACCATCAACTTGTAAACGTACTTTATGACGTAAGCCATTGGTTACCAAAGACTGATGAGCTTCAGCTAAGCCTAGCTCCCAAGGACAACCGGCGTACTTAACTGAAGTCAGTGGGCTAGCAGCTGTACCACCGTCGTAACCAGAAATAGTAATAAAATCAGCGTAGGCTTTAGCAACACCCGAGGCAATGGTGCCAACACCAGGGCCAGATACTAATTTAACTGAAATAACTGCTTTTGGGTTAACCTGCTTTAAATCAAAAATTAGCTGAGCTAAATCTTCAATTGAATATATATCATGATGTGGTGGTGGCGAAATCAAGGTTACACCAGGTACTGAGTAACGCAATTTAGCGATTAATGGTGATACTTTATCGCCAGGTAATTGACCACCCTCCCCAGGTTTAGCCCCCTGCGCCACTTTGATTTGTAATACATCAGCATTTACCAAGTAATGTGGCGTTACACCAAAACGACCTGAAGCAATTTGTTTGATACGTGAGTTTTTAACAGTACCAAAGCGGCGTTCATCTTCTCCGCCTTCTCCTGAATTTGAAAAGCCACCCAAGCGGTTCATTGCAATAGCAAGTGCTTCATGTGCCTCTGGACTAAGAGCACCAATTGACATGGCTGCACTGTCGAAACGTTTGAACATGTCGCTTTCTGATTCAACTTTATCTAGAGAAATCGCTTGGCAATCGTCTTTTAATGCTAATAAGTCACGAATTGTGGCGACAGGGCGCTGATTAACTTCTTCGGCAAAGGTACGGTAATCGTCATAGTTGCCGTTTTGCACAGCACGTTGTAAATAATTAACGACATTTGGATTAAATGCATGGTATTCACCACCATGTACATATTTTAATAAGCCGCCATGGTTAACTTTTTGATGTGGTAAGAAAGCCTTGCGCGCTGAATTAATACCATCTTGTTGAATATCACTAAAATCAGCACCCTTAATACGGCTTGGCAAATCACTAAAGCAAAGCTGCATAATGTCATCATTTAAACCAATGACCTCAAATAAGCCAGCACAGCGGTAACTGGCAATAGTTGAAATGCCCATTTTAGACAATATTTTTAACAAACCTTTGTTAATACCCTCTCGGTAGCTAACAGTAGCGTCACGAGCTGATAAGTCGATTTGTCCTTGCTCAACTAGTTGTTCTATCGTTTCAAAGGCTAAATATGGGTATATTGCCGTGGCGCCAAGGCCGAGTAAAACGGCATAGTGATGTGAATCACGTACTGAACCTGTTTCAACGATGATGTTAGAGTCACAACGAAGTTGTTCATCAACTAAACGTTTTTGTACTGCACCGACAGCCATTGCTGCTGGAATAACCAACATATCTGATTTAATTTCTCGATCAGATAAAACCAGAATAACGGTGCCGCTATTACGAACAAGATCTACAGCTTCATCACATAGACGTCTGATGGCAGTTTCTAAGCCTTCTTCCACACTGTAATTTAAGGTAAGTGTATCAGATCGATAATGCTCAGGATCTAGTTCACGCAATTGTTTCAAACCTGTATACATAAGTATTGGTGTTGAAAATAACATACGGTCTGCATGACCTGATGTTTCGTTAAACACATTATGTTCACGGCCAATGCAGGTACCGAGAGACATAACGTAGCGCTCACGAAGAGGATCAATTGGCGGGTTGGTAACTTGAGCAAATTGTTGGCGGAAGTAGTCATATAATGTACGCGTTTGACTTGATAATACAGCCATTGGGGTATCATCACCCATAGAGCCAGTAGCTTCTTGACCGTTTTCAGCTAATGTTCTAATTACTTGCTGAATTTCTTCATAGCTATAATTGAACATTTTGTGATATTGGGTCATCTCTTCGTCAGAAAATATGCGTTGACCAATTAAATTTGCTTCGAGTTGATCAAAAGGCACCAAGCGTCGAATGTTTTTATTTAACCACTCTCGATAAGGGTGGCGATCTTTAAGATTATTATCAATATCACATGAATGAGATATTTTACCTGTATAGGTATCTATGGCGAGCATTTCACCAGGACCAACACGTCCCTTCTCTACTACTTCATCTTCCCCGTAATCCCAAATACCGACTTCTGAAGCAAGGGTAATAAAGCCATTACGAGTAATAACGTAACGTGCTGGTCGTAATCCGTTTCTATCAAGGTTACAGGCAACATGACGACCGTTAGTCATAACTACGCCAGCAGGACCATCCCATGGCTCCATATGCATAGAGTTAAATTCATAAAAGGCACGTAAATCATCATCCATTAATGGACTATTTTGCCATGCAGGGGGCATTAATAAGCGCATAGCACGATATTGATCCATACCGCCGGCTAAGAATAGTTCAAGCATATTATCTAAAGACGATGAATCTGAGCCCGTTTGGCCAACAAATGGTGCAGCATCTTGCAAATCAGGTAACAGCGGAGATTTAAAGCGATATGTTCTTGCACGGCTCCATTGACGATTACCATTGATAGTATTTATTTCACCGTTGTGGGCTAAATAACGAAATGGTTGTGCTAGGTGCCATTGTGGTGATGTATTAGTTGAGAATCGCTGATGGAAAACACAGATAGCAGTCTGCATTCGAATGTCAGCTAAATCTAAGTAAAAGTTTGGTAAATCTACAGGCATCATTAAGCCTTTGTAGATGGTTACTAGGCATGACAAGCTTGCTACATAGAATCGTTCATCGGTAATACGTTTTTCAGCGCGACGACGTGCCATGTATAACCGACGTTCTAAGTCTAGGTTTCTCCATCCTGGAGGAGCATCAACAAAAATTTGTTCTATTGTTGGTAAATTACCAATTGCAATCTCACCTAAAACAGACGTGTCGATTGGTACTGTGCGCCATCCTATAAGTGTGAGGCTTTCATTAGCTAACTCTTCTTCTAAAACTTTCTTGCTCAGTGCAGCTTGGATTGGGTCTGGGTTTAGGAAAACCATACCAACAGCATATTTTTTACCTAGCTTCCAGTTATTATCTGCGGCAACGGCACGAAAAAAGCTATCTGGTTTTTGTAATAATAAGCCACAACCGTCACCTGTTTTACCATCGCTGGCAATACCGCCACGATGTTGCATACGATCTAAAGCGGAAATAGCGGTCTTAATTAGTTTGTGACTGGTCTCACCCTGTTGATGGGCAATTAAACCAAAACCACAGTTGTCTTTTTGGACGCTATGATCATAAAGCTGCATGTTTTTCTCCTAATAATAAGCCAACTTACTCACAGGACAGCCAAAGCGGAATAAATGCATGGAAAAAATGCATAATTACTCCTCTTATTAAGTAAGTGGGACATTCAACATTACCCAGTTATTGACCAAACGTCAATTAAAATAGAGCTTTTGCTCGTAATTAATTTACAGTTTTGTTGTGTTGTGTAATCAAATAATTAAATCAACTTTGGTTATGTTGTTGTTATTAAATGATTTAATGTTTTAGGGATGTGCTTTATGTTTCATAATATGAAAAAATATGAAATAAAATTACATTTAGGGGGCTTTTATATGGTAAATGAATATTCAGTATTTATGCAGTTTATGCTTGAGTTAGTAAATAATGGTGAGGGATTAAAATAGAAAAGCCAATAGTAAAGTTACTATTGGCTTTGGTAAACTTAAAAGGCTGCTCGGGAGTTATGGTCGATAACCTCCTTCTACACCCTTAGTGGTTACACTAACAGCATCATGGGCATGCAGCGACTCTAGATGGTTAATACGCAACCAGAAATCATCAAAATGTTTTGCTTTATTCATACTGTGTTGTAAACGGCGTGCAGCGTCTTCACAAAACATAAGGTTTTGACCATTAAGGCGTGCAAATTCTTGTTCATCTTCGCGTTTAACCGCGGCTTGCACTGGTGTTTTCAATGAACCTTCAATAAGGTCTACTAATTCAGTGATAGGGAAGTCATTAATGCCGGAGTTAAGTTTTACCTTTACTTCAGCAACAGAACGTTGTGAATGTGGTGTTGCTACCACACCTTCCGTAGTGCCGAGCCAATCATGTACGTCGGTTATAGCTAGTTCACTTTTTTGGGCAAATTTATCATGAAAGGCTTTTTGTATTAACTGCCTAGCCAGTGCTGCAGAACAAGGACAAGTTGATGAATAAGGTACATCGATGGTTAACTCGATAGTGAGTTCGCCCTTGTTTAGGTTACCAGTAAGTATAACGGGGTAGGCCTTCCAGCCTTCTTTTCCGCTAATTAATGATTTTCTACGTAAATGATAATCAAAATTAAACTGTACTTTAGCTTGATCACTTAACTCTTGATGACTACTGATAAAGCCATCAAGCAAGCTTACCAAACTTTGATGGTTAAGCACGTTGCTAGTGGACAACTCATCGATAAGTAAGTAAAGGCGTGACATGTGTATGCCTTTAGCTTGTGCATCTTTTAAATTTACAAATGCATCTATGTGAGCTGAGACCATACGCTCGCTTTCGCCTTTTGAGGCGACCATCATAGGCATTTCAATGTTACTCATGCCGACCCAATCAAGCGTGCCTTCGGTTTGAGCTGTTGTATGGTTGGCGATATCTGGCATTGATGTCGTCATTTCGACTCCACTTTAAAACGATAGTTATTAACTAATCTTTGATAATTTTACAAAACACATACAAAGAGTAGATCTAAGGGCGCACATTCTAGCTTATTTTTTAATGGTAATCATTATTGTTGTTGGCCTATAGATAAAAAATATACAAAATTACAATCATTTTTTCGACTTTTCAATAAGTTTGTTTGCGTTTTATTACTGCGGTAATATAGGTCAACATGTAACTATTCTCTCCTAAAGGTGTGTCTGTGAAAACTGAACAATTAAGTTCTTACTTAGATTTGGAATTACTTCAGGGTTATTTAGACAGCTTAGGTAAGGCGATTATTGAGAAAATGTTGGCTTTATACTGTCAACAAGTTGAGATATATCTTAACGATATTATTGATGCGCAACGCAATAACTCATTACCTGGTTGGCAAGAGCATTGTCATAAGATGAAAGGTGCGGCAGCAAGTGTTGGTATGTGCCAATTGCATGCATATTTAAAGCTTCTAGAAAAAACCGATGCCTCACAGCAGGAAAAATTGCTCATGCTAAAAGAGCTTCAGAAGTTAAATGAACAAGCTATATGTGCTTTTAAAGATTGGCTGTTAAATCATTAACGATGAGTATAAGTAAATTCAGTGGTGTTAAAATTTAACTACTTGTGATTTCACTTAGTGAAATCACAAGTAGTTAACGAACATTAATCTAGAGTACCCACAAAGCGATAACCTTCACCATGAATGGTATTAATTAGCTCTGGTGTATTTTTATTTGATTCAAAATGTTTGCGAAGTCGTCTGATGGTGACATCGACTGTACGGTCATTGGAGCGTAAATCTCTCCCTGTCATTTCTTTAATTAACTCTTGGCGAGAAATTATTTTACCCGCATTTTTAATAAGTAAGCTTAACGCTCTGTATTCACCACGAGGGATGGCGATGACATTGCCATCAGGGCTAGTCATTTGTCTGGAGTTACCATCTAAAGTCCATTCATTAAAGCTGACTATGCTTTGTACTGGCTCTGCACTTGTTTGACCAATACGGTTTAAAATATTACGTGCTCTAATGGTTAATTCACGTGGATTAAAGGGCTTAGTTAAATAGTCATCAGCACCAATCTCTAAACCGAGAATTTTATCAATATCACTGTCACGGCCAGTTAAGAATATCAAACCTAACTCTTTATTGGCCGTTAATTCACGTGCCAATAATAAACCATTTTTACCAGGTAAATTGATATCCATAATAACTAGGCTAATTGTATTGAGTTTAAGCTGCTGCGCCATGCTATCACCATCAACAGCTTCGAAAACAGTGTAACCTTCAGCTTCAAATAAATTACGTAAATTAAAGCGGGTGACGTCTTCATCTTCGACAACTAAGATTTGATATGTTTGCATGTTGTAATTTACCTAATATTTTAATGGCTATTGCGATTTTAATTTAAGAGAGGAGCTAATTCAATTATTTAACTATTTACAATTATTTAACTATTTTAGTCAAGTGAAAATGAAAAAACAATTTTTAAAGGCTATTATTTCATTAACTTGTTACTAATTCTACCGGAAAGGTGATATCAAAACTCACACCTCGTTCATGTTCGTTCTCAAGGGTGATATGACCACCTAACGCTTGAGTGACTAGATTGTATACTAAATGCATACCTAAACCACTACCACCACTACCACGCTTAGTTGTGGTGAAGGGGTCAAAAATCTTAGCTTTGATGGACTCATCGATACCTAAACCATCATCACTGTAGTTTACATGTAACTGTTCACTTAAGTGCATTATGTTGATTGTTATCTTTCCGTGATCAAGGCCATCAAATGCGTGATAAATAGAATTAAGAATTAGATTTATCAAAATTTGATTAATGGGACCAGGTTTACTATTAATTTGTAAATCTGCTGGGCAATTTACTGAAATAGCCACATTAGCCGATTCAAGCTTAGCTGAAAGCGTTAATAAAACTTCATCTAACAAGCCCCTGACATTGAAAGTGCGGCTTTCTGCGCTTGTTTGGTCAACAGCAACTTTTTTAAAACTAGAGATTAATTTAGCAGCACGTTCGAGGTTACGGAAGATTATTGCAACGTTCTCATCTCCATCAGTTAAGAATTTTTTTAATTGGCTCGACTTTAAGGTTTTATTATCAAAAGCCATTTTTAATTCACTTAATTTGTCTGCTAACAAACTTGAAGCCGTTACCCCTAGCCCGATTGGCGTATTTACTTCGTGAGCAATGCCTGCAACCATATCACCAAGCGAGGCCATTTTTTCCGTTTCTACTAATTGCCCTTGAAACTCGTGCAGTTTTTCTAACGTTGATAGTAATTCTTGGTTAGATTCTTTCAATGCATCTGTTCTAGCACTTAATCGATTTTCTAACGCTTGATTTTTAGATTGGGTATGTTCTTGTTCTTCGACAAAATTATTTATATGTTTCTCGGTGCGAAGTAATAACAAGTTAATGTTTTTAGCAAGTATATCAAGCTCTTTGTAAGGTTGCTTTGCTAATTGTGTCTGATAATCTCTACTTTGTGATATTTGCCCTATGTCATCGCTCAACTTGACCATAGGCTGAGTTGTTTTGTTAAAAAGCCACTGGGAAATACCAAAGGCTATGAGTAAGGATAAAAATAAAAAAGCGATAGTAGTGTAAATTAACTTCTTAATAAAATTATCTTTCTCAAGTAGACTTGATTGTATAAATAGGTAGCCTAAAACTTTCTCGCCTCTGTTAATTTTAACGATAAGCTCTAGATGATTTTGTTGATATTTAATTGTACTTAATTGTGATATTTCGGCAATTTTATTGCTAATAGCTGGAAACCTGTGGTTTTTATTATAACTGGTGAAGTACTCTATGCTGCTATCTTCATTTAACCGGTAGACATGGATATGGTTAATTATTGGTGTACTGATTAATTGTTTAAGCTCTTCTTTTAGCTTCACTTGACTGATATCATTATCACTTTCTAGAAATCGAGTGCTATTTTGGGCTAATATATTTGCCCAAGCTCGTGTTTCACTAGCAATAGTTTGATTGCCATTTTTATCAACCATAATAATTATACTTATTGAAGTCATAAGTATAATAAGGGTGCTAAGCGCAATTATACTTTGTAGTAAGCGGTTATGCAGCGATACGGTTTGATTTGATTTTGGCATAGTACTCAATATATTATACTTACTATTACTTTGATGATAGCTGAGCTTGGTAAATAGTAAACCCTTTGTCTTTTGTTATCACGCGTGTATCACCAATATGAGCTTGCATAATTGGCTGATAGCGTAAAAAACTATTTGCAACTATGGTTATACTACCTCGTTTGTTAAGTTTCTTGTTTATTCCTGCTAAGAAATCCTCGCTAGCTTGATAGTGAGTTTTAACACCTTGATGGAAGGGAGGATTTGAAACAACATGTTGGTACTGATCACTAACGTCAGATAAGCTATTTGATGCAAATACATTACCTGATAGAGCATTTAAAGATAAACTTTCTTGCGCAGAAGTTAAGGCTAATGCACTTACATCAAGCAGGGACAAGTTCACATTGCTGAATTTTTTACCTATAAAACAGCTGATAACTCCCGCACCACAGCCAAAGTCCAGCACTTTACCTGCTATCTTTTCTGGTAAATTACTTAATAATAAAGCGGTACCAACATCAAGTTTTTGTTGGCTGAAAACCCCAGGTAGTGAGGCAATGGTTAATTTAATGCCTTCAATAGTTATATGGTACTTTTTAAACCAATCATTAAGGTTAAATACATCAGATAACCTTTCTGGCTGAAATAGCCCTGCAAAAAGTAGACAGTGACGTGCTGCATCTACCTTTTGGCAACAACTTAGTCGATCTTTTGTTAATTTAGGTGCGGATTGAATGCCACATTTTTTCTCACCAACAAGTAAAATTCTTGTTTTTTCGTTGATACAATGGGTAAGCATAGCAAGTGTGAAATTAAGCTCAGCTTTACTTTTTGGAAAAGCGATTATGACCAAGTCATGACAGATATCTGTTTGGTAAGTGCAGGCAAATATTGGTTGAACTTTTTTTCCTACGCTATGATTATATTTTTTGCTGATTGCTTGGTAATCAATAAAATTAGTGTTGTAACAATTAATGCTATCTGGCTTATGTAGTTCAATATAAGCTTCTATGAAGCCATCCTCTGGTAAGTTAATCAATAATGGCGTTTTAGCAATGAGTAATTCACTATTACGTAATAACACTTGGCTAGGATTTGACAAAGACATAGAGTAAAAAAATAGAAAAGAATAAAGGTTATATTCTACGGCAAATAAGTATAAGGGAATAGGGTTATTTGCTGTAAGTTAATTGTACCTAGGTAAAAAAAATGCTTAAATAGCAGTCGTCCCTAATTCCAACTTATTGGTAAGTTAACTAACCAATAAGTTTTAATAGGGCCAGAAGAGGAGCGTTAACCAGGTAATTACCGTTATTTTGATATATTCAAAAACAGAGATCAAACTCTGTAGAGGGTAATGAGGGGGATTAACGCCGAGATAAATAGTTATTTGATTGACTGTTTATCGGTTGTTTACTTCATAGTTATATTTTATAGCGATGCAAAGTAGTGGGCTGAATCCCAACAACTGTCACTTTGAATAACAGCCATTTTGGTTGTTTAAGTGGGGAGCTTCTGGCCTTTGCATATTAGCTAAAATGCCAGCCCTGCTGATATTATGCTCTTCTTTGTAAACGCCCGTCCTCCGCACTATGTATTGAGTTTAATTAATAAAGTGTGTTTTGCATCTCTATATCAATTACTCAGTACTCATTATTTTTCTATAAACTTTTTATATCAGATAAGCGGAGTAATAAATGAACTGGCAAGATGTAATAGCACAGTTAGAATCAGGTAGTTTACGAGCGGCAAACCAAGATGATGCCGGTAACTGGCATGCTAATATTGAAGTAAAACAAGGTATTTTAGCTGCTTTTAAAGCGGGTAAAAATGTTGCCTTTGATAATAACTACCAGGGCTTTGTTGATAAAGACAACTTACCCGCTCGTCAGTTTTTACCCGAAGACGGTGTTCGTTTAGTACCAGGTGGTTCCTCTGTACGTGCCGGAGCCTATGTTGCCGAAGGCGTTATTATTATGCCCCCAGCTTACATCAATGTTGGTGCCTTTGTTGATACTGGCACTATGGTTGATAGCCATGCTTTAATTGGCTCATGTGCACAAGTTGGTAAAAATGTTCATGTCTCTGCTGCCGTTCAAATTGGTGGTGTATTAGAGCCTGTTGGTGCTAGTCCCGTCATTATTGAAGATGATGCTTTTTTGAGTGCCGGTGTTGTTATTGTTGAGGGGATAGTTGTTAAAAAAGGTGCTGTACTTGCACCAGGCGTTTCGCTATCTAAATCAGTGCCTGTTTATGATTGTGTAAATCAAATTATGCGTGAAAAAGGTGCTGAAATCCCGGAACGTGCTGTTGTTGTTCCCGGCACTCGTCCTGTAAAAGGAGAATGGGCGAAAGAGCAAGGGTTAAATATGGCTTGTGCGCTTATCGTTAAATACCGCGATGAACAGAGCGATGCATCCTTAGAATTAGAATCTATCTTACGTTAATTATTCACCTTGTTGCTGTAAGGCCCAACCTATGCATCAAAAGTACTCATTGATATTCATCAACTCCGTGCTTTTTCTTTTAGTTTGAACCTTACAGCTTAAAGTTGAATAATTATTATCTGACTTTACCCCTTGATATAGTTGTTACCATGCACTTTGCAAGAATAATCCTCAGTGGCAACAACTGTAAAGATATAGCTGAAAGAAAATTATTATGACAAAACCCACTTGGTTTGACACCAGTATTGAAAATGCCTTAATTAACCATGAGTCTCCTGAAGATGAGCAAGGCTATTTTGTTTATCAACTTGATGCACTTAAAGAGCATTTGGCTAGCTTACAGCAGCAAGATGTCATTAAATTATGGTTTGCAGTTAAAGCAAATCCATTATCAAAAGTAATTCAAACGCTAGATAGTGAGGGATTTAACTTTGATGTTGCTAGCTCTGGTGAGTTAGAGCAAGTACTAAATCAAGGGGTAAATGCAAATCGCATCCTAAATACAGGACCTGCTAAATCAAAAAAACAACTTACCTCTTTTGTTAAACAAGGTGTGAGGACTTTTGTAGTCGAAAGCTTAAATCAGCTTCTATGGCTTAACGAAGCTGTGGAAGACCAAGCATTAGTATTAAATGAAGATGAAAAGCCGAAGGTACTACTTCGAGTACAATTACAGTGGCATGAAGGTGAAAAAAATCCGCTTGGAGGAAATAGTTTAACCCCGTTTGGCCTGTCTGTTGCTGAGTGGCAGAATATTCATATAGATGATTATCCAGCGCTAAATTTATGCGGATTACATATTTTCCAATGGGGTAATATGTTATCAAATGAAAAAATGTTTTCATTGTGGTCACAAATGATTGCACCATTAGTTGATTTAGCTAAGCACATAGGTATGACACTAGAGGTACTTGATTTAGGTGGTGGCTTAGGTATTGATTACTTAGGCGAAGGAAAAACATTGTCTTGGCCTAAAATAATTGAAGACTTGGCTGTTATTAAAGGAAAATCTGGTGTCAAAGAGTTATGGCTTGAATTAGGGCGTTTTGCCGTTGCTGAATGTGGTTATTATGTTGTGCCAGTTGTTGATAGAAAAATTAACTATGACCAAGAGCAGTTGGTATTAGCGGCGGGTATAAACCATTTACTTCGGCCTGCGATCACTGAACAACCTTTTCCTGTTCAAATATTACGTGAGAACTGTATCACTGAAAAAAATCGGATGCAGGCTTTTGATCTTCACGGTCCTTTATGCACCAGTATGGATAAATTAGGCCATTTTAATTTACCGAGTGATATTGCTGTTGGCGAGCAGCTGGTCTTTGGTTATTGCGGTGCTTATGGGTTTACTGAAAGCATGCCGTTTTTCTTATGTCATGAATTAGCAGCAGAATATGTTTATCAAAACGGCACTCTAACACAGGTTAGAGCGGCACTACCTGCATCATCCTATTTGGCTTAGTTGGAGTTATTATGAATAAATTTACTAAAGAGATAATGTCCGTTGGCGAAATGGCCAGTGGTGCTAAGCTAACGGTTCCTGTTTACACCTTTAAAGTTGAAAATAATTCTGCACCTAATGTTTATATTCAAGCAAATATGCATGGTGCTGAAGTGCAAGGTAATGCCGTTATTTTTCAGCTGCTTGAACTGCTTCAGGATTGTGACTTACAAGGGAATATCACCTTGGTGCCTTATGCTAACCCTGTAGCCTGTAATCATAAAAATGGCGAATATACCTTAGGTCGTTTTGATCCTATTACGGGGGTAAATTGGAATCGAATGTACCACTTTGATCAAAGTGTTATTGAGCCATTTATCACGGAAAACCTTGATGCAGGTGAAGAGGAAATAGCGGACAAATTTCAGCAGCTTTTGATCGCTGAGATAGATCAGAAACTTGAGCACAATATTTGGGGAATAACTACCGGGCAACGCATCGCTTATCAATTGCAACGCCTTGCTTATCAGGCTGATATCGTTTTAGATTTACACACGGGCCCAATTTCAAGTAAACACCTGTATTGCCCAGAGTATGCTCAAGCCAGCGCTGAGTATTTTGATATTGAACATACAATTTTAATTGATGATGACTTTGATGGTGCTATGGATGAAGCAACCTTTTGTCCATGGTGGCATTTACAAAAAGCTTATTATGCACAAGGGCGAAAATTTACCATGGGGCAAGGTGCTTTTCACCGAGAGAGCTTCACGGTTGAGCTTGGCTCTCAAGAGCAAATAGACTTGAATGTGGCGATGCAAGATGCACTTGGTATTTTATCTTATTTACAATACCAAGGTGTTATTAATAATAAGCAATATCAGCCGAAAAAAATGACGAGGTATGCCTGTTACTTGAAAGATTATAAAGCGCTGTATTCTCCTATGGCTGGTATGGTTGAGTACCTTGGGGAGTTTGGTAAGCCCTTAGCTGCTGGTGAGCCGTTGGCGCGAATCCTTCGTATGGATAACTATGGTGACGGTGAAGCGCTACATAACATTTCACTTGAGCAAGAAGTTATCCCTATTTTGCATTTTGCTTCTGCAAGTGTTAATCAAGGGACTGAGTTGTATAAGGTACTTTGTAATTACTTCAAGCTGTAATCATTACAGTTGTAAGTATAAAGCACTCTGACAAGTGCGTATCGAAATCAAAAAAGCAGTAGTGAATGTAATCAATGCTGCTTTTATCTATGGTATATACACTAGCACTTGAAGATAAGGTGATTTGCTTTAGACAATCTGAGTTAAGGTTATCTCGCTATATTTTTAAGCTGAACTGCAATGCTGCGCCAATAGTATCGTTATTGCCGGTGAAAGCTGCAATATCAATAGCAAATACATCCCAAGGTGAAATACCTATGCCTGCTGTGTAAATATCATCATCAATCTCATTCAAATCAGTACGGTAACCTAAACGAAATTGAATGTGTTCATAGAAACGAAATTCAGCGCCAGCACCAACGTATTTAGACGGCGCTAAAGAATCAAATTGCTCTCTGTCAGTTAAGTCAATTTCAGTAGCTAAAACTAGCCAATCATTTTGATAACTTAAACCTAAACTACTACTGGTTTTTAGGGTGAATGTTATATCTTGCTCAATGTGATGCACGGTTTGACTGATCAAATTATTAGTGACTATGGCCGCGTGCCACTGACGCTCTGCACCCCAGGCCATATATAAGCCTAAGTCAACATTGGTGCCACTCTCATCGGTAGTGTTTTCGTCATTAGTTATCTCAAAATCATCATCATCAAAGTCACTAATTTGTACACGATTAAAATACAGATCAATGCGTTGATATTTTAATTTTGCACCAATACTTACATCATAGTTAGCGTGTTTAACTGCTGGATAAGCAGCCATAATACCTGCCTCGGCTATTGAGTAACCTACAGCTGTGCTAGCCGACTTTAGCTCTTTTAAGTCTAAATCTCCTGTTAAAATCGCGTCATTAAGAATTTTTTCATCTCCCTCACTGTAATCCATAATACCGCCAACCCGTCCGTATTGATTGGTAAATAGGCCAAAACTAAAATATTTATTAGGTATGAGCACCTGGAAATTCAAGCCATTACGCACCTTAACTACCTTTTCATCAATTCTTTTAAAATCGGCAATAATGTTATCTACTTGTTGATTTAACTCTTCATAATAAGTTTGTGCTTGGCTCAATGACTGAAAATTTTGCGATTGAATACCGTTAATGTCATCGGCTAATTTATCAAGATTGTCACTGATATCTTCAGCGGTATCAATAACATCATATTTATCAGAGGCCATGATGCCTAAGTTTAAAGAAAAGAAAATATCATCATCATTGTCAAACTTAGTTAATAAAGCAGGGTTACTGAGTGATGAAGTAAAGTCTAGGGTTAAACCTGTGAAACCTTGTCCGGTTCGCTTTGCGGTGAAACTTTCACCATAGTTAGGTAACGCAATAATCATTAATAGAATTAACGATAAGGTTTGTTTAAATATATCCTTGCAGACAATTTTTAATGAGCGAGTAGGGTGTGAAGCCATGAAGGTGTCCTTGTATTAATATGAAAATATAATTACTCAAGGCAATAGGAGAGTATGGTTAATTGTACAAAGTATAGCGTAGCAAATCGTTTTAGCTGGTTGTTTTGTATCTTCATATGAAATAAAACACACATGATTAGGTCAGGACTAGGTTACTACCTATTAGAAATGTATATGATGATTGCAGTTAATTGTATGTTGTTATATTATAACATTTATGGGTATTGTATTATCTCGACAGAAGATTATTAAGCGGCAAATTTGGCAGAGTGCTTTAACACTCCTGCTTTTTTGTGCTACATTTTTTTCACATAGTGAGCATTATGCCCAAGTTGAGTTTGAAGTGTTTTCTACCTTTGAACAACATGACTGTCATTTATGCCAACATGGCATTGATACTCCACCTAACTCTATTAAGCTATCACCAATATCTATTGGCAGAGCAAATATTAATAAAGTTGAAATAAGCGACTTAGTACTTATTTCCCCTGCTTACTTTTCTCCTCAGTTAAGAGCACCACCAAGATATTTTTAGTATTTTTATTCTCTTTTTTGTTTGTGAAGTACTTTTACGTTAAGTAATGCTTCATGTTAGCTTCTTGTCTGCAAATATATTTTGCGGGGTTAGAGCTGTATTATCTAAAAATTTTCGGAAACTAGTTATGTCTTTCTTTATTACTCAAAAGAGCATTAATGCTCAAGTGAACTTTCCTCTTAAAAAAATTATTAATGCCAGTGTTATTTCTACAGTTGGAACTATATTATTTTTTAGCAGTAACAGCTTAGCGCAACAAATATCGGGTGTGGTGTTAGATAAACAAGGACAACCCATTAAAAATGCGCTGATTGAATTAGGCCATGATTTACAGAAAATCCGTTCGGACTCTGAGGGAACTTTTAGCTTTAACGATGTAAAAGAAGGAGTTTTTGAGCTTCATATTAGTGCAAAAAACTACGGACACAGCAATCAACAAGTTATTGTGAAACAAACGGATGTTATTGATTTGAATGTGGTGTTATCTACATCGGTAATGGAGGTTATTGATGTACATGCAACTCCCTTACATACCTCTTCGATTGAATCAGCATTACCCATTAATGTCCTTAGCGCGGATGAGTTAAAAATGAAGCAAGCGGCTACTTTAGGAGAAACGTTGAAGAATGAGATTGGTGTTCACTCGAGTTATTATGGGCCTGTTGCTAGTACACCAATAATTAGAGGAATGGATGGTCCTAGAGTACTTATTACCCAAAATGGCTTAGATGTGGGTGACGCGTCACGTGTTGGTCCTGATCATGTCGTTGCTGCAGAAACCAGTACGGCTACTCAAATAGAGGTGCTTCGAGGTCCTGCAACACTTTTTTATGGCAGTGGTGCTATTGGTGGTGTGGTTAATGTAGTGGATGATCGTGTTCCAACGAGTAGTAATGAACAAGTTGATTATTTGTTACAGTATAACGATGTATCTAATGAGCAGCAGGCATCAATAAATATTCAAACAGGTACTGATAATGTTGCTTTTCACTTCGATGGCTTTTGGCGAGATTCTAAAGATTATAAACTTGCTGGAGAAGCTGATTCACATGAAGAACACCATGATGAACATACAGAGGAAGAGCATGAAGAGCACGGTAAAGCTCGATTAGAAAATAGTGCTGCTACTGCCAGTGGTGCTACGTTTGGTTCTAGTTATTTACTAGAAAATGGTTTTATCGGTTTTTCTTATGGGTTTATGGATAGGGAATATGGAATACCAGGGCATAGCCATAGTGAAGAGCATGAGCCGCATTTGGCTGTGAACTCAGCTGAAAGTGCGGGTGTATTTGCCAAAATGCAGCAAGATAGATGGCAGATGCTTGGTGAATATAATTTTGACCAGCAGTTTATTAGTAAAGTAGCGACAAAATTTTCTTATAGTGATTATCAACATCAAGAGATTGAGTCTGGGTTGGTAGGCACTACTTTCACCAATAAAAGCACTGAAGCACGCATAGATTTATACCACCAAAATACTTATGGTTGGCAAGGCGCTTGGACCGTGCATTATAAATCATCTGACTTTAAAGCTTTAGGGGAAGAGGCTTTTTCCCCGCCGGCTAAATCAGAAATGTTTGCAGCAGCTTGGTTAGAAGAAAAACATTTTGGTCCGGTACTATTACAGTTAGGGGCTAGGGTAGAACGTGTGACCATAGATGCTGATGATAGTTTAGTTGGTTTTGAAGACGAGCACCAAGAACTGCCTACCGAACCGGCACATAATGATCATCATGAAACATTGATATCTTTTGATCAGCAATCATTTACCCCAATTAGCGCTTCCGCTGGTTTAGTGTGGGATTACCAATCAGGTTATAACTTAGGGTTTTCAATGGCACTATCACAACGTGCAGCCTCTTCAGGGGAGTTATTTTCATTTGGACCACATATAGGAACAAATACCTTTGAAGTTGGTGCAATGTTTGATATCCATCAGGAAGGTGATGAAATTCATGTTGAGTTAGCTGAGCAGGCTCCTAGCGTTGAAACATCACTTAACTTTGATCTGACTTTACGTAAATTTAATGGTGACTTCGGCTATGTTGTTAGTGCTTTTTATAATCGTATTGATGATTACTATTATCAGCAAGATACGGGGCTTTTCTTCGTTGATGACCATGGTCATGCTCATACGGAAGAGCATGAAGATGAAGCTGGTTTACCAATATTAGTGTACCAACAAAATGATGTAGAAATGTATGGCGCTGAGGCTGAGTTTGTCTATCAAGTAACATCATCCTTTAAAACGAGCCTAATTGCTGACTATATTCGTGCTCGGGTAGTTAATGAAGGTGAAAACGATAACTTACCCAGAATCCCACCTATGCGAGTTGGCGCTGTGCTAAATTACCAAGCTGATAAGTTTGATAGTGAGCTGAGTGTTAGTCATTATTTTGAGCAAAAAGATGTTGCTGAGTTAGAGACCAGCACTGATAGCTATACCATGGTGGATGCAAACATTAACTATTATATCGCTGGTGTGGGTGATGATTTAACACTGTATTTGAAGGGACAAAATCTAACTAATGAAAATGCAAGGGTGCATTCTTCATTTCTAAAAGAGATTGCGCCGTTACCTGGTCGTAATTTTAGTTTTGGTATTCGAGGCAGTTTTTAAAGTTGAGTAAATAAGCTTTACCGAGAATATGAATATAAATTCAACACACTAGGTATTAGAAGAGATGTAAAAAAGAGCTTATAGCGTAGTTATAAGCTCTTTTTTATTAGTAAATTACTAATTGTAGTGTTGCTTCGATAAGTTAAACTAACTTTATACCTTCTTTGACTAAGGTTATTTTACCCTTTTTCAATAGGTTTCCTACAGTCGCTTTAAAAACCTTTTTACTCACTCCTAAGGTTCTTTGAATTAACTCAGGTGAGCTTTTGTCATTTAACGGGCTTATACCGCCACGATCTGCGATGTGTGCGAGTAATTTTTCTGAAAAATCATTAACCTTGTTTTTGCTACCACGTGTTAATATAAGATCCAAACGGCCATCTTCACGCACTTGTTTAATATAGCCGGTAATTTTTTTTCCTACTCTAAGATGCTGAAAAATTTCATTGTCGTAAAGTAAACCCCAATGTAAATCATTGATTATTGCTTTAAAACCTAGATCTGTTTTACCACCAATAATGAGATTAACTTTATCACCTTGCTGGTACTCAGCAGGCCAAATATCAATAAATTTATCTAATTTACTTGAAGCGGCGATACGATCTGTTCTTTGATCAAGGAAAACCCTAACGAGGTAATATTTTCCTACTTCCATTTCAGTATGTTGTTGGTTATAGGGAACGAGCAGATCTTTTGGTAAACCCCAATCAAGAAAAGCGCCCATTTTATTAACTTGAATAACTTTTAAAGAAACAAACTCACCTACTTGCGCCAATGGTATAGTTGTTGTTGCAACAAGCCTGTCTGCAGAATCAAGATAAAGAAATACATTGATATTTGTACCCACTTCACAGTGCTCAGGTAGGTAACGTTTAGGTAGTAATATCTCACCTAACTCACCACCATCAACATAAGCACCATTATCAGTCATGGCAACAATATTAAGCTGGTTGAATTTACCAATAGTCGCTGGGGATGGAGCTTGGGGTGTTTCTTGAGGGTCTGTCATGGGTAGTGCCGTGTAATAAATTTATCGTATTGTAGCGCATTCACAGAGGTATACCCAAGGATTTCAATACTAAGAGTGACATATTATTAACTGGTTAATTTGATAAAAATATTAGAAAAATGACACTAAAATGGTGAGAAAAACTAATCGATAAAAGTATATCTACAACATTGATTAAAATAACATAAGAGATTTTATGTTTTATCATGGTTTAGGTTGTTGATAAATATTGATTATTTATCATATTGTATATATTCGGGAGTCTTGCTCTGGATGTTGGTCTGTATTTTGTAATACCGAGTTACATCTTTGTTAATATTTGTAATGGGAAATTAGTTACTCTAGCGATATTAAAATAAAAATAATTTTGCTAGCCATGAAATGTTAGCGCAAATAAAAACCATTAAACTTTTAGAGAGAAAGGGATTAAAAGTGGCCACTAAAAAACAAATTATTATACCAATTGTTATCTTAGCAACCGGCATCGCTGCTATGGTTGGTTTTTCTAGTATGAAAAAACCGCCAGAAGAGAAGGATAAAGTTGATAACACTCCTATCGTCTCAGTTGAAAAAATATCTATTGCACCAATGACACTAGAAGTAAATTCTTATGGGATGGTTAAACCTAAATATGAAACACAATTGATAGCACAGGTTAATGGTGAGATTGTTGAGTTGAGTGATGTTTTTGTTCGGGGTGGTTTTGTCAAAAAAGATCAACTATTAGCTCGTATTGATCCTAGTGATTATCATGCTGCGTTGATTGATGCACAAGCTTCAATGGCTTCGGCTCGGGCAGCATTAGAGAAAGAGCTGGCTCAAGGTAAAGTGGCAGAGCGTGAGTGGAAACAAATTACTGATACATCGCCTACTGAGCTTAGTTTACGTAAACCACAATTAGCACAAGAATTAGCAAGAGTGAAAGCCGCACAAGCTGCTATTTTACGTGCGGAACGTAATTTAGAACGCACTGAAATTCGTGCACCTTATGATGCCATGATCAATAGCAGAGATATAGGTTTGGGATCTTTTGTCGGAGTTGGCAATAAAATCGGTCATGTATTAGGAACTGCAATTGCAGAGATCCGCCTTCCTGTTGCAGATAATCAACTAGCTTTTTTAGTTAAAACCCAATCAACTAAACAAGGTGTTAATGCGCAAGTTAATCTCATAGGCACTTACGCAGGAAAAGATATCCAATGGCAAGCAAAGATCGCACGCAGTGAAGGTGTTATTGATAACAAAAGTCGCATGAGTTATCTCGTTGCTGAAATTAATGATCCTTATTTGCTAAATAGTTCAACTGATAACAAAGATGCACCATTACGTTTTGGTAGTTATGTTAATGCAAATATTATGGGTTATGACATTAGCCAAGCAACTTTAGTTCCTCGCTATTTAGTGGTCAATGGTAAAGTAGCTATCCTAGATAGCGAGTTAAAATTACACTATGTAGCTATTGATATTGTTCGTCAGCAAGGTAGTCATGTCGTTGTTGCAAATGGCTTAGCTGATGGCGACCAGTTGATTGTTTCTGCGCTTGATTATCCTGTTGATGGTATGCAATTAGCCTTAGCTAGTGATGAGAGCCAACTTGAAAAGAAAGAGGCTGAAGCAGAGCAAGGTGAAACTCAAATGGCAAGTAACAAAGAGTCAGGAGAATAACAATGAGCTCCGGTGACCAAATAATAAATGACAAAAACGATAGTGAAAACTTGAATAGACCAGATAATGATATCGATACCAATAAAGGTATTATTGCTTGGTTTGCTCGCAACAGTATTGCAGCCAATTTACTTATGGTTTTTATTTTAATTGGTGGTGGTTTAACAGCACTCACTATTAATAAACAAATGTTTCCTCAGTTAGAGTTTAACTGGATTTCATATGCCGCACCTTATCCAGGAGCCGCACCTCAAGAAGTGGAGGAAGGTATAACTATTAAGATTGAAGAAGCACTTAAATCGGTGCAAGGTCTTAAGCGAGTGATAACGTATTCTAACCGTAATTACTCTAATGGTTGGTTTGAAGTAGAGCTTGATTATGATCCACAAGTTGTACTAGAGGAGGTGAAATCTGCCATTGACGCTATTCCAAGTTTTCCAGAAGGTATGGAGAGAATCAAGGTTGAACGAGAAAAATTTCGTCAAGAGGTAATGTATATTTCACTTTATGGTGATTTAACTAATGGTGAATTGAAAGAGCTTGGCCGTAAAATTCATAATGAAATTCAACAATTGCCGGGCATCAGTATTTCTGAGTTATATACCGGCTTAGCTTATGAAATATCAATTGAAGTAAGTAAAGATAAATTACGTGAATACGGTTTAAGTTTCAGGGATGTCGCGAATGCGGTACGTAGTTTTTCTCGAAATATGTCCGCGGGACAGATCCGCGCGGCTAATGGTTACATCAACTTACGTGTAGAAAACCAAGCCTATCGTGGCCATGAATTTGAACAAATTCCGGTAATTACTTTAGAAGATGGCACCAAAGTCTTGTTAGGTGAAATTGCCACTATCAATGATGGTTTCCAGGAAGGGTTACAATATTCTAAGTTTAATGGTGAAAACTCAATCACTATATTTGTTGGTGCTTCAGAGAATCAGAGTATTACCAATATTGCTGATATTATGAATCGTTATGTTGATGAAAAAGCGGATGTTTTACCACAAGGTGTTAAATTAGAAACCTGGGTTGATTTAACTTACTACCTCAATGGCCGTTTGAACATGATGCTCGATAACATGAAAAGTGGTGCGGTATTAGTCTTTTTAATGTTAGCGCTATTTTTACGAGTGCGGCTCGCCTTTTGGGTTATGATGGGGTTACCAGTATGTTTCTTAGGTACCTTATTATTTATGCCTATGGAGTTTATTGGTGTCACCATTAATGTCATTAGTTTATTCGCCTTTATCTTAGTTTTAGGTATTGTTGTTGATGATGCCATTGTGATGGGGGAAAGTGCCCATGATGAAATTGAAGCACACGGGCATACCACAGATAATGTCATTCGTGGTGTTAAACGTGTTGCAATGCCGGCTACGTTTGGTGTACTGACAACTATCGCAGTATTTTTACCCTTCCTCTTTGGTGAGGGGCCGTCTTCTGCTTTTGGCAAAGCTATTGGTGGCGTGGTTGTTTTATGTTTGATATTTTCACTAATTGAGTCAAAACTTATTTTACCGGCGCATTTAGTTAAGATGAAGGTGAAAAAGTTTAACCCGAAAAATCCTTTGGATAGACTTCGTGCCTGGATTGATATTAAATTAAAAAACTTTATCGATAATGTATATCGTCCAGCTTTGGTGACGTTTATTGAATATCGCTATGCCGTGCTGATGTTTTTTATTAGTTTGATGCTACTAAGTGCTGGTTTATTTGGTGGGGGTTTAGTGCGTTACGTTGGCCAACCTAAAATCCCTCATGATTTCCCACGAATTAGTGTTGAAATGAATATCGACGCATCGGAAAAATCTACCTTAAATACGCTATTAAGTATTGAAAGTATTATCAATAAAGTTGACCAGGATATTGAAAAGCAATATGGCAGCTCAATGATTGCAGATATGCAAGTAGATTTACGTAGCCGAACAAGTGGTGAAGTGATGGTTAAGCTCGTTATTCCAAAGGAAAGAGCGATAAATACGTTTGAGCTGGCCGACCTATGGCGTAATGCTATTCCTAACTATCCGGGTGTTAAGTCCCTCACTATTAGTGATAATTTCTTTGGTGGTGGCCGAGATGATGGTGATATTGCCTTTAGAATGGAAAGTCAGGACGATGCACAGTTAATGGCAGCGTCGCAAGAGCTAAAACTTAAACTGAACACACTTAAAGGAGTCGGTGATGTTAATGACTCTCGCCAAACTAGCGCTAAAGAAGTGCAATTTTCATTAAAACCTTTGGCTTTTAGCTTAGGTTTAACGCTGGAAGATATTGCCTCGCAGGTGAACTATAGTTTTTATGGTTTAGAAGCACAGCGTATTTTACGAGACAGTGAAGAAGTTAAAGTTATGGTACGCTACCCACTTGAGCAACGTAGTAGTGTTGGTCATGTTGATGATGTGATGATCCAAGCCCCTAATGGTGCGGAACTTCCTTTATCAGAACTGGCTGATATTATTCTTACAGATGGTATTACAAGCATTCGTCGCGAAAATGGCAATAGAACGATTAATGTTTGGGCAAGTGTTGATGCTGAACAAGTAGAGCCTTTTGAAGTGGCTAAGGATATTCGTGATAACTATATACCCGAGTTATTGAGAAAATATCCATCGGTGAAAAGTGAAGTGTCAGGTCGAATACAGGAAGAAATGGATGGTGCAGCAGGCCAGCTCCGTGACTTAATGATTTCCATCATGATTATATTTTCACTATTGGCTATTCCGTTGAAATCCTACTCACAAGCACTGATGATTTTGACCGTTATTCCATTTGGTATTATTGGTGCAGTAATAGGTCATATGGTACTAGGTTTAGATTTAAGTGTGTTATCCATGTTTGGTATTGCGGCTGCATCGGGTGTGGTGGTCAATGACTCATTGGTGATGGTAGATTTCGTCAATAAGGCGAGGCAGCGTGGTGAGCGTTTAAAAGATGCGGTAATACATGCTGGCACCAAGCGTTTCCGCGCTATCATGTTAACTTCAATCACTACCTTTATTGGCTTAGTTCCTATTATTTTCTTTGAAACTAGTGCACAGGCACAAATAGTTATTCCTATGGCGGTTTCACTATCTTTTGGCGTGTTGTTTGCGACTATTGTGACTTTAGTGTTTATCCCTTGTCTGTATCTGATTATTGAAGATGTACGGATGAAAGCGAGACGTTTGATAAATTCCCTTAAACATATGTATTCAACTAAGGGGGATGTTGATACGACTAAAGCTTAACTGAGTTGACTTAACTTAACCTAGCTCAGTCAAGTTAAATTAAGTCAGCAAGAAAGCCTTTTAATAAAACCACCGCTTAGTCGGTGGTTTTTTATATGGAGCATTTGGGTATCAGTAGCATGACCACCAGTGCTGGCTTGATAATAGCATTGCTTATGGTCAAAATATGCGCGGGCTAATCTCAGGCAAAGCGTGAATTATTATTAATACCTGATTGCTATCGGAGATGTAAATACAATAAAAACTGTTAAGACAGATTGCCGACATGATGTTTTTAATAGTAATTAATGCTATAAAGAATATCCCTTAATTCTGTTATTAAAATACAGTAACCCATGATAGAGAAAGCAGAGCTTTAATTACCCCATGATGGAAAAACTAAAACAAGCAGTAGTGCTCTTGTGCTTAATTGCAATGGGGAGCCTGGGGGGCATCGAGAATGCTTGGGCAAAGGATAAACACATACAAATACAGCTTAATGAAATAAATCAAAAAGCAGATAAAAATAAAGCACTCACCGAATTATCAAAACTTCTTAAATCTCCTGACTTGAATGAATCAGATCAAGTGCTGGTACTATTGCAACGAGCAAAAGTACTCTTTTCTATGCATCAATATAATAAAGGTATTGAGGTCACTTTACAGGCTAGAATTATTGCTGAAAAGGCGAACTTAAAACAATTAGCTGCACAAGCAAATAAGATGCTTGGTGTGTTACTTTATTATCAAGGGGAATTAAAACAAGCATTAAAGGCATATCAGGCATCTTTAGCTTATTACGATCAAAATCAAGACAGTGACATTAATTTTTTTGCGATTGCACGAGCAAACATATTGAATAACATTGCTCTTGTGTATACCTCTTTAGGAAAAGCAAACCTCGCCTTAGTCACTTATCAACTTGCTGAGCCTCTGTATGCAAAGTATGGCAATGAAGCAGACAAAACGGATGTTAGGTATAATATTGCCGCTTTGCATATTAGCTTAAAGCGTTTCGATATTGCTATTGATATGTTGAGAGTTGTTATCGAGAAACGTCGTCAACTTAATGATGACTATGGTATTGCCACCGCTAGGGCTGACTTAGGTATCGCCTATAAGGATTCGGGCCAACTAACATTGGGTAAGGAAAACATATTAGCAGCACTGCATTTTTTTCAAAAACATGACTATAAGCATGATATTGCTTCACAATTGCATAATATGTCTGAAATTCACAATGATGCCTTTGAAATAGAACAGGCGTTATTTTATGGTAAACAGGCATTAGAAATTAGTAAAGAAGTCGGCCATCAAAAAGCTTATGCGGGCAGTTTACAAAGTTTAGCTAAGGCATATTATTATTCAGGCGATCTTATAAAAGCTAAGCGGTATATTGAGCATTCGGTTAAGGTTGGTCAAAAAATTGATTATCAAACTCTGTTGACAGAAAATCTAGCGGTATCGGCATTAGTTAATGCAAGTAATCTACAGTTTGTTAAGGCGCTTTCTGATTATCAAGGATACCAAAAAAGATATCTTCGAGCTTCTAACAATTTACTTAATGATAAACTGGCTGAATTTGAATCAGAGCAGCTGAATCAACAAATTGTGCAATTAGAGCAACAAAGAAAGTTACAACACCTTGAGTCCGCTAAAGTTGAGCAACAGCGTAATGTCATTATATTAGCTCTAATACTTGTTCTCGTGGTGGTGTTTTTTATCTACCGACGTTATCTTGAAAAACGTTTAACACAAGAATTGGAGTTTAGGGTAAAGCAGCGCACCCGGGAGCTTGAAGAGTTAAGCCATGAGTTAGCAGAAGCTAACCAGGTTAAAAGCCAGTTCCTTGCTAATATGAGTCATGAGATTCGTACCCCGTTAACAGCCATTGTTGGTCATGCGGAAGCGATTATTCATGATGATATTGATAAAAATAAAGTACAAGAAGACATTGAAGTAATTCATGGTAATAGCTTGCATTTATTAGATCTCATCAATGAAATTTTAGATTTAAGTCGTATTGAAGCTAATAAATTTGAGTTAGAAGTCCAACCATTAGATGTCGCTGAATTAATCCACGATTTATCCCATACATTCACTGCTCAAGCTCAACAAAAGCGACTAGCTTTTACTATTGAACATCAGCTATCGCTGCCATTTATCATTCAAGTTGATAGCTTACGCCTCAAGCAAATATTATTGAATTTGTGTGCCAATGCGATTAAATTTACTGAAAAAGGCCATGTAAAGTTAAATATTGCTTGGCAAAATGAGCAGTTAATTTTTACGGTAAGCGATACTGGTATTGGTTTAAGTAAAGAGCATTTATCACAAATTTTTGAAATATTCACTCAAGCTGACAATAGTATTAGCCGACGCTTTGGTGGCTCAGGCTTGGGGCTGACCTTATCAAGTCAATTAGCTATGTTAATGTCCGGTACTATTACCGCTAAAAGTAAATTAGGAGTAGGTAGCAGCTTTTGTTTATCACTACCTTGTCAGCATAGTTCGACAGACTGCATTAATGTTGTAGACCACTCACCGCTAATAAGTAGAAGTAAGGCACTTTTTAGTGGCCAAATATTACTGGCTGAGGATCATGATGATAATAGGCGTTTAATTGCCCGTTTATTAACAAGCTTAGGTCTTGATGTTATTGTTGCAACTAACGGTAAAGAAGCGGTAAAACTTTGTATAGAATACCAGCCAAAGCTCATACTCTTAGATATTCAAATGCCAGAAATGGACGGCGTAGAGGCTTTTAAAGCACTGCGTGCTTTAGGTTGTAATCAAGCCATTTATGCCTTAACCGCAAATGCAATGTCACATGAGGTTAGCCAGTATCTTGCTATTGGTTTTACTGGCCACTTAAAAAAACCCATTGAACGCAAGAAGTTTATTGCTACTATTGCTAAATATTTCCACACGAATACTGACTTAAAATCATCATCAATAAAGAAAAATGATTCACAAGAGCAAGTTTTAGTCGCAGATAAACTGGTTAACAAAGCAGAGAAAAATTTTGCTCAAGTTGATTTAAGTGATTTAATCGCTGAATTTAAAATTAACCTTCGTAGTGATAAAGAAGAATTGTTGAATTTTATTGAAAGTAATGAGCTGGAAAAACTTGCCTACCTTGTCCATCGTTTATCTGGTGCGGCACAAATGTTTGGTTTTAGTGAGCTCAATCAAGCAGCAAAAGAATTAGAAGTTATAATCAAAGAAGAGTCCGTAGTAGAAAATGTAGACCACGTCTTAATTAGTGAACTGACCCATTGTTTAGTGGATGAAATTAATGTGATTGAGCAGCAGTAATAATTTTATGAAGAAACAATTTTCTTATTCACAAGCCTTATTGGCTTTAGCTATTGCATTTCTAGGTTATTCCTTAATTAAATTTACAACACATGTACCAGCTATTCTGAGTGTTATTGAAAAAACAACTCATACAGTTGAGGGGGTAAGCCCTAAGATTGATGATATTGTTGCAGAAATAGCCCTCGTAAGAGTAGAGGTTGGTAAAGTACGAGCAGTTGTTTCGAAACAAACTCCAGCTATATTATCGCAAGTTGAAGCTTCTCTTCCTGTCGTGCAGCAAGTGGTTGCTGAAAGTGAGCAATATTCGCAGCGATTACCAGAAATTTTAAAGAAAATTGCCAGTATCGAGCAACAAGTAGCGTTATTACAAACATCAATGCCAGCCATACTTAAGCGTATTGATGCTGTCGTTCAAACTACAAAGGATACTACTACTGAAATTTCGCTTTGGCGACCTCACTCGAATAAATACCTTGAAGAAATTGCACTATCTAGGGGGTATATTCCACAGTATCTTACCCGTATTGAAAATACTGTAATTGATGCAAAAACAGTTGGCTCAGAAGCTAGCAGTGGATTAGTTTCCGGGTTTTTTAAAGGGGTTATCTCATTACCCTTTGAAATGGTAGCGGGCTTAACTGGCATAGTCGATGCTGATTCACGCTCTGCTAAATATTTAACCGCTGAAGATGTTGCTTTAATGCAGGAAAAAGTCATTGTATTACTTAATGATAACAACCAAAAGAAAACGATTTGGCAAAATGTGAAAAGCGGTAATCGTGGTACCATAATCAAAGGCACTACCATGACACGTAATAAACAAGACTGTTTAAATGTCACCTTTAACAACCATTTTGGTAATGAAAAAGAAACTCTTAAAGAGCTTATGTGTATCAATGAAAAAGGCCTATGGAAAGTGATTTAGGCGTTTACTAGCTGAATTATATCAATAACATATTTATTGTGTACAATACTGATATGATGATTTTCTAATATAAAATATGTTAACAGGAAGGGAAATGGCTAGAGAACAATTTGGGATTTGCGCGGAACCAAACTTGCATGGAAATTACCTACTGTTTAATGCATTAGACGATAAAAATGCGTTTATCCGTGCGGCAATTTCTCGTTTACCTCAGCTATTTGATAATTATGCGGATCAGTTTTCTGAAGCAAACCTTATTGGGGTTGTCGCCATTGGGGAGGCTTACTGGGATGAATTTTATCCTCGAGCACGTCCAGCATTATTAGCACCATTCCCTGCAATGAATAGTGGTGATCGTGTTGCGCCAACTAGCAGTTATGATATTTATATTGAAATCCGAAGTGATCGCGCCGATGTGAATCATATCGTTAGCTCTAAAGTATGCCAGTTATTCGGCGACAGTGTCGAGTTAATAGAGCAAGTACAAGCTTTTAGATTTTTAGATGGCAGAGACCTAACTGGCTTTGTTGATGGTACTGAAAACCCACAAGGGTTGCGCCGTCGTGAAGTGGCTCTAGTTAAAGCACATGATGATAGTGAATTTGCAGGCGGCAGCTATTTACATACTCAGCGTTATCAGCACAACTTATCGTTGTGGGGCTCTCTTGCTGAACATGAGCAAGAAGATGTTTATGGTCGAACCAAGCTAGATAATGTTGAATACGATAGTGCTGATAAAGCCTTAACAGCACATACTAAGCGTACTAGCCTTAAAGATGAACAGGGCAATAGTATTGAAATTGTCAGGCAGAGCATGCCTTATGGTGACATGAAGCGTAAAGGGCTCTTCTTTGTATCTTATTGCCATTCTCCTAAGCCATTTGAAGTTATGCTTAACAGCATGATTCATGGAGATGGTCATGGCAACTCAGATCATTTACTTAAGTATACTCAAGCCGAGACCGGTAGTGCTTTTTTTGCTCCTAGCTTAACTTTTCTTGCTCATGTCGCTGATGTTGACTAATTCTGCTACGTAATATACTTAATATGAAGAGTCAATTACTTAACCTGAATTCTGGATGATGAGTACTTGATGTTTAATACCAATTCCATTAAATTATTGCCCACTTGTGCTGGTTAAAATCCCCCAAGAATTCGTTGCTCTCAATTCCAATAGCCAGCTATTGCTCAATTGAGCGCCTTACCTTGATTTATTTTTCCTTCGCACAACAAGATCACAAACTTAATGGAATTGGTATAAGTTAAAACAATGGCTTACGGTTATTGATAATCGAATAAAGGGGAATATTGAGTAAGTGCTGCTTAGCCAGACTTTAGGTTACTTAGCTTGTTCAGTAGTTGGCTCTATTTGCGGCTTAGATAAAACTTCATGATAATTTTGAGCAATATAATGACCTTGATTAATGGCTAATTCTGATTCAGGTGTCAAGCTACCTAATGGTAGTAGAGCCGGCCCTGTAGGCTCTGCCAATAAATAGTTTACCTCCCCGTGTTTAATGATTACCTCTCCAGCTTGGCCTGGAATATCTATGCCAATAAATGCATGGCCTTCAATATAAATAAATACCATATCAATACGCGGCATTAAAGCGCGTAACAATGCGGCAGTTAAGGTCATTTTACTATCGCAATCACCTTGGTTCTCCCAAAGTAACTGAAGTGGAGGGTTAAAGCCTGCCCCCGAAGAAGTGAGGCGATTCTCTAAAGGGCTATAGGGAATACTTTGTACAAACCCTAGGACATAATTTGTTGCTTTTCGTATATTCTCAATGGAAACTTTATCTAAGATAATAGGCTTTAAAGACTTCAAATCTGCAACGGAACTGTTAGCGACGCTAACGTGGTCAACCTTGATCCCGTTGATCTGCTCATGATTTGTAAAGGGTTGATAGTAAACTTCCTTTAGGTAATCTTTTGTTATCTTCCCCTCAAGTTGGGCTAACTGTTGATAAGCTTTTGCAACCTTATCTTTATCTAATCCCCTCGCTACAATTGAAAATTTATCGTGTTGTTGTCGATAACTTATCTGCACTCCGGAAATAGGGTTTCGCTGCATATGTTTTTTAATACGGCGTAGAATTGTTTTTTGTGCGTAAGAATTTTGATAGCTTTTAAAATTTCTGAAACGATTAAATAGACCTTCTTGAGCTAAAGTAAAGCTGATTTCTTGTTTAGTCTTACTTTGATCGAGCCATTGATAATAAAAGCGGTAGCCTTGTTTTATTTTAGTCTTTTCAAAGGTTATTTGCTGCGCTTGAGCAGTCATCATGAATAACAGGATGAGTGGAACTATTACCAGTAGTCGCAGATGCCTTTGTGAACATCTATAGGGTAAGACAAAGCTCAGATTGTTTTTGCTCATCGGTACTGGTCTCATTCGTAATATCAGCTCCGCTATTATAATTTTTATAAATACTGATGGAGATTATATGAGTATAAACCCTAAATAACACATTAACTTAGTTTTAAAGGCAATAGCAAACAACAGTTAAAGCTCTGAATAAAAAATAACAGCTAATTGACTTTATTGTCATCATTAAGGTTTAAATAATGAAAAGTTGGATAATTAGCGCTTTACATTATCTTGATTTATATTATATTCAAACGAGTGTTTTAATTGTGTGTTTGCCACACTTTAATCAATATTACCTTAAGGAGGTCATTATGGCTGAGTATAGAGCGCCATTAACAGATATGAATTTTTTGCTATACCAAGTGTTTAATGCCGATAAAATGTGGCAAAAAATACCGCAACTGAATGAACAAGTTGATAAAGAAACTGCAATGGCAATATTGCAAGAATGTTCAAAAATTGCTGAAAAAGAAATTGATCCTATTGCACGTCAAGGTGATGAAGTCGGGGTGAGTTTTACTCTTAATGAAAATGGCCCTGGGGGTCAAGTAACTACAGCTCCAGGTTATAAAGAGGCTTTTAATACTTTTGTTGAGGGTGGTTGGTGTGCCCTAGGTGGCGATGTTAACTATGGCGGTATGGGAATGCCAAAAATAGTGACTGCGTTTATGGAAGAGATGTTATGTAGTACTGATATTTCTTTTGCACTTTACCCAATATTAACAGCAGGTGCAGCGCTATCATTAGCTAAACATGGTAGTGAAGAATTAAAACAGCGATATCTAACAAAGCTATATAGCGGGCAATGGTCTGCTTCAATGTGTCTAACTGAAGCTCATGCAGGGTCAGATCTTGGTATTATCCAAACTAAAGCGTTACCTCAAGAAGACGGTAGTTACCAAATCAGCGGTAGTAAAATATTTATCACGGGTGGTGAACATGATCTTACCGAAAACATCATACATTTAGTACTGGCTAAGCTGCCTGATGCACCAGATGGACCACGTGGTATATCTCTCTTTTTAGTACCAAAATTTAATGTGGATGAAAACGAAAATTTGGCCGAGAGGAACGCAGTAAGTTGTGGCTCTATTGAAGAAAAAATGGGTATTCATGCATCGGCAACTTGTGTGATGAACTTTGATGGTGCTAAGGGGTATTTAATTGGTGAATTAAATAAAGGCCTAGCTTGCATGTTTACCATGATGAATTTTGAGCGTATCGGTGTGGGCATCCAAGGTATGTCAGCAGGTGAACGTTCTTATCAAAATGCGCTTGAATACGCTAAAGATCGTAAACAAGGTAAAGCATTAGATTCATCTACAAAAAGTACAAAACAGCCTGACTCAATTATGGTGCATGGTGACGTTCGTCGTATGTTACTAAATATGAAGGCATTTAACGAGGGCTCTCGTGCGTTAAGTTGTTATATAGCCATGCAACTTGATTATGCGACCTTTGGCTCAGGTGAATTACAACAAAAAGGTGATCAATTATCGACCTTAATGACACCTTTAGCTAAAGCATTTTTTACTGACCTAGGTTTTGAAAGTGCGGTAGCTGGTCAGCAAGTTCTTGGTGGTCATGGTTATATTCGTGAGTGGGGGCAAGAACAGTTAGTTAGAGATGCTCGCATTGCGCAAATTTATGAAGGCACTAACGGCATTCAAGCAATGGATTTGTTGATGCGTAAAGTTATTGCTACTAAAGGCGCTTTAATGAATGCATTTACCCAAGAAGTAACTGACTATATAGCTTCACAACAAACTGATTCGGCTATGGCTGAGTTCATCGAGCCATTAACCGCCTCTTTAGCGCACTTAACCGAAATAACAGAGTTATTATTGGATAAATCAGCTGATGATATAAATGAAATTGGCGCTGCAGCAAATGATTATTTACATCTATTTGGTTATACAGCTATGGCATTTATTTGGGCAAAAATGGCGGAAGTCTCATTGAATCATGAGCAAGTTAATACTGTAAGTGAAGTCCCTGAATACGGAGAAAATTTTTACCGAAGTAAGTTACAGACTGCTCGATATTTCTTTGCCCGATTATTACCAAGACAAGTGTCTCTAATAGCGACAATTAAATCAGGTAGTGCTAGCTTGTTTGCTATTGACGATGAACTTTTTTAATCTGTTAAGGTAGCTCTCTTAGGGTTAGCTTTTGCTTCTTGGGCGAAACTAACCCTATTCCGCCACTTTCCTCTAAAGTGTCGATAAAATTAACTGTTTAATGAAAAAAACAATCATTTTCCCGCAAGTTTTTGGGAACACTTACCACAAAAGTCCATACTTTCATCCACTTCCTTACAAGCCTTAATTTCACTGGTGTTATAGCCAGTGTTTAGTCATTCGTTTTTCCTGTTACTTACTTGACAGTTCGTTGCTTTTTTCACTAAACTGTAGCAATGTGGGAAAAAGTGGAGAAAAGTGGAACACGCAATCACATCATCTACCACTTGTATGTTAATTAAACAAAAAAAGTGAAATAACAACAGATATGTTTAGAGGCACTAGCGCTATTACGCTTGACAGTAAAAATAGGATCACGATACCGACAAAGTATCGTGAAGAGCTATTTGCTGATTGCCAAGGAAAGATGGTCTGTACGGTTGATATTCAACAAGCCTGTTTATTGCTTTATCCGTTAGCTGAATGGGAAGAAATAGAATTAGCCTTAGCGGGTTTATCTAGTACAAACCCACAAGAACGCTTATTCAAACAAATAATTTTGGGTAATGCTAGTGACTGTGAAATGGATAAAAACGGTCGTTTACTTATCAATGGGCCGTTAAGAGAACACGCCAATCTTGAAAAGAATATAATGTTGGTTGGGCAATTGAACAAATTTGAAATTTGGCATGACACTGCATGGCAATCACAAATGCAGGAAGGCATTAGTAAAATACAAAACGGTGAAATTGAATTGACAGAGCGCTTATTAGACCTATCGCTGTAAAATTTTGTCAAATCACTTCATAAAAATAAATGCGTTAACACTTTCACGAACAAGGGTTATAAAAATAATAACATGGAATTAGACACCACTCATATTTCAGTGCTCCTTCAAGAAGCTGTTGATGGATTAGCTATCACAGGTAATGGTTGTTTCATCGATTGCACATTTGGCCGAGGTGGGCACTCATCATTAATTCTTTCTAAATTAGCTGCCGATGGTCGCTTAATTGCTATTGACCGTGACCCTACAGCCATCGCTGCTGCTGAGAAATTCAAAGATGATTCTCGCTTTTTAATTGAACACCAAGGTTTTGCTGCATTAGCTGATATTGCTGAACAGCACAACTTAACCGGAAAAGTTGATGGGATATTACTTGATTTAGGTGTTTCTTCCCCGCAACTTGATGAAGCTGAACGTGGCTTTAGCTTTATGAAAGATGGCCCTCTAGATATGCGTATGGATACGAGTAAAGGCCAAACAGCGGCACAGTGGTTAGCTGTTGCTGATGTTGAAGACATAACTTGGGTGTTACGCACTTTTGGCGAAGAAAAACATGCTTGGCGAATTGCTAATGCTATTGTTGATAGCCGAGAAGAGTCACCATTAACAAGAACAAGTCAATTAGCCAAACTCATTAAAACTACTGCCCCACAAAGAGAAATTAAAAAACATCCAGCTACACGAAGCTTCCAAGCAATTCGTATGTATATCAATAGTGAGCTTGAACAAATTGAAAAAGCTTTGGCAGCATCTCTTGATGTGTTAGCGGAAGGTGGTCGTCTTGTTGTCATTAGCTTTCATTCATTGGAAGACCGCTTGGTTAAACAATTTATGAAAAAACACTCGCAGGGGAAAAAAGTTCCGCGAGGTTTGCCTATTAGTGAAGCCGAACTAAACAAGGGGAAAAAACTTGCTTTAGTTGGCCGAAAATTAAAACCAAGCAAAACTGAAGTTGAGGAGAATGTACGTTCTCGTAGCTCGGTATTACGTATTGCTGAGCGCTTAGCAAGAAATACTGATTAGTTATGGCGGCTCGTGCCTTAGTTTTTGATATTTGGCAAGATATTGTCCGTTATAGCGTAACTTACATATTATTGATTTTTGTGGTGGTGTCAGCATTTTCGGTAATATATTACAGCCATATAAACAGGCAAACCACCAGTGAGCTGGAAGTGTTGTTATCACAAAAAGATGAATTAAATATTGAGTGGCGAAACCTATTATTAGAACAAAACAGCTTGGCTGAGCACAGTGCCATTGAGAGCAAAGCGAAAAAACTCTTAGGTATGAAACGTCCAGATAGCCATTCAGAAGTCATAGTTAATTTAGAATAAAGAACTCTAATAGCTGAAATTTATTAGAACAGAGTATTAAAACCAAAATATATGAGAACGGTGTGAATAAAAAGTCAGCCAAAAACAATAATCCGCTAAATACCGCTCCATGGCGTTATTATTTAGTGCTGGCTATTGTTGCACTGATTTATATAGGTTTGATGGCTCGCACTGCCTATATCCAAATAATTGAACCGGATATGCTGAAAAAACAGGGTGACTTACGCTCCTTACGTGTTGCTGCTAATACCGTGCAGCGCGGCTCTATTGTTGATCGTAATGGCGCTGAACTTGCTATTAGTGTCCCCGTTGAAACCGTATGGGCAGATCCTAAGGTCATCATGGACAATAAAGCTCTTGCAATGACAAAACATTGGCAAGCTTTAGCTGATGTTTTAAACCAAGACATTAATAAACTCACTGCACGAGTGGTACGCAGTCCACGCAAACGTTTTATTTATTTAGAGCGAAAAATTTCCCCTGCCATCGCGAACTATATTAAAGAATTAAAAATCCCCGGTATTCACTTACGAAAAGAATCAAAACGTTTTTATCCGACAGGAGAGATAAGTGCTCACCTTATTGGTTTTACTAATGTCGATGATAAGGGGATTGAAGGTATTGAGCGTATGTATGATAAGTTATTAACGGGTACTGGTGGCGCGAAACGTTTTAGAAAAGATGCCAAAGGTCGTAAAATAGAAATTATCTCAGTTGAAGAGGCTGAACAAGCTCAAGATATCACTTTAAGCATTGACCAGCGTATTCAAGCTATCGCTTACAAAGAATTAAAAGGTGCAGTACAGGCCTTTAAAGCAACTTCTGGTTCAGTTGTTGTGGCTAATGTCCATACCGGTGAAATATTAGCGATGACCAATAGCCCTTCGTATAATCCGAATAATAGACGCAATACAGCTATTCACCGATTTAGAAATCGTGCTATTACCGATATTTACGAGCCAGGTTCAACCATGAAGCCACTTACAGCCTTAACTGCATTAGAGTTCGGCTCGGTAAAAGCTAATACCATTCTTAATACAAGCCCCGGGTGGATGCGCTTAGGGGGCCGCCGTGTTAGTGACCCGATTAATCGTGGTAAGTTATCAATTGAAGATATATTGGTTACTTCGTCCAATATGGGCACAACCAAGTTGGCGCTATCAGTACCGAAAGACTATTTGTTAACTAAGTTTTTTGATGCTGGCTTTGCCGATGATACTGGAACGAATTTAGTCGGCGAAAGTGCTGGTATGATGCATGATAGAAGTCGTTGGTCTAAGTTTGAGTTGGCAACACTCTCTTGGGGCGCAGGACTTGCTATTACCCCAGCTCAACTAACACGTTTTTATATGGCGCTAGCGAATGGCGGTATAAAACGCAGATTATCAATTGTAAAAAGCAATGAAGAAAATACCGCCCCAGAGGATCAGGAAAGAATTTTTTCAAAAGAAAACAGCATAGCGGTTACACAAATGCTAGAAGCCGTTGTTGATGAACATGTACCAAAAGCAAAAATAGATGGTTATCGTGTTGGTGGTAAAACGGGTACTTCAATTAAAGCGGTTGCCGGCGGTTATGGAAATGATTATGTAGCGTTATTTGCTGGTATCGCACCTATATCGGATCCTGAAATTGTTGTTGTGGTAGTGATCAATGAACCAAGTGGTGATTTATACCATGGTGGTGAGGTTGCTGCACCAGTGTTTTCTCGAGTGATGAAAGGCGCATTACGTGTGCTCAATATTGCCCCCGACGCACAAAAACTACAAACAGCTAACAAAAATAGTAGGCAAATAAAACTAGATAGAAAATTTTTAGCAGGAGAGCAACATGCCTAAACCTGTCACGCAATATATAGTTACTTGCTTAGCTAAATTCGAAATTGTTATACCGAGTACTGTTGATTTAACCCACTTTAGTGGTGATCTGCATAATGATAGTCGAGTGGTAAGTGAAGGCGATATTTTCTGCGCCATTATTGGTCATGACCAAGACGGTCGCCAATATATTGAACAGGCAATTAGTCATGGCGCAAAGCTAGTTATTGTTGAATGTACTCGTGTTGAAGAACATGGCGAAGTTACCATATCTTTACTAGATAAAGATGTAGTTATGGTTAAGTTTTATCAATTGAATCAACAGTTATTCACATTAACAAAGTTTTACTACCAAATGCCGCAAGACCATATGTCCATGATTGGCATTACCGGAACAAATGGTAAAACAACAACGAGTCAACTGTTAGCACAAATGCTAAGTCTACATGATAAAACTTGCGCCATCATAGGTACTAATGGTGCGGGGGGGCTAGAAAACTTGTCGCCTATTGAAAATACCACGCCAGGTGCTTGTGAGTTACATCAATTATTTAGCCGTTTTAAAGATGAAAAGTTTAGCCATGTTGCGATGGAAGTTTCTTCACATGCATTGTCGCAAAAGCGTGTACAAGCTGATTTATTTGATATTGCCTTATTTACCAATTTAAGCCGAGATCATCTAGATTATCATGGCACTATGGCAAGTTATGGGGCAGCAAAAAAGCTGATTTTTACTGCTGACAAAAATCAAGTTGCAATAGTTAACTTTGATGATGAACTAGGAAAAGAATGGTTAACTAGTTGGCCGCAAGAACAAGTAGTCTGGCTATATGGGCGAGGAGAACATATTAGTGCTAATAAACGTTTTGTCAGTGCTAAAAATATTAATCGTCATAGTCATGGGGTCACTTTTTCCTTGGTTAGCCATTTAGGTAGTATTGAAATCACCAGTCCCTTATTAGGTAACTTTAATATTGACAATTTATTGGCCGCAATTACTGTCTTACTGATTGAGGGTGTGTCAGTAACTGATCTACCCAACCTAGTTCAACAAGTGAACGGTGTTGCTGGGCGAATGGAAGCTTCTCGGGGTGTTGGTTTAGCTACTGCTGTAGTCGATTATGCTCATACACCAGATGCATTGGAAAAAGCGCTGCAAGCTTGTCGCCAGCACTGCTCTGGTGAACTTTATGTCGTTTTTGGTTGTGGTGGAGATAGAGATAAAGGTAAAAGACCCTTAATGGCGGAAGCCGCAGAGAAGTATGCTGACTTTTTAGTAGTCACCAATGATAACCCACGCAGTGAAGATGAACGTATGATCGCAAATGATATTGTTGCAGGTTTTACGGATCCAAATTCTGAAAAAATCTCCGTTGTTCTAGCAAGAGAGCAAGCGGTCTTAAATACCCTAACAAAAGCTAAAGCGGGCGATATAGTTTTATTGGCAGGTAAGGGCCATGAGGATTACGTCGTTGTGCCTAAGCATAATGATAATGGCGATATAATCGGTACACAAAAACTCGTCTATAACGAACGTTTGATAGTGAAAAATTTTTATAAAAAATGTGAAAATTTAGCCGCATCGATAAATAAGGCTACTTTATGATTGCGATATCACTATCAACCTTAGCAAAAATTACCGAAGGACAACTTATTGCGAGCCAAGAGCAGGCGGCATTGAGTATTGATAATTTAGTTATAGACAGTCGCGCTATCGATGAAGATTCTGATAAGGCTACCGCTTTTCTCGCCATTAAAGGTCCAAGTTTTGATGGTCATCGATTTGCCTCGCAAGTTATTGAGCAAGGTTGCCAATTACTCATTCTCGAACACTCAATAGCTTCTGTTGCTGATACCCCGCAACTTATTGTGAGTGATACACGTATTGCTTTAGGTAAAATAGGTGCCTTTGTTAAACAAGAAATTGCCCCAAAAACTGTTGGTATAACGGGTAGTAGTGGTAAAACTACAGTAAAAGAAATGGTTGCAGCAATTTTGTCTCGTTTAGGTAACGTGTTAGCAACGAACGGTAATTTTAATAATGATATAGGTGTGCCATTAACGCTACTTCGTTTAGAGCGTACTCATGACTTTGCTGTGATTGAAATGGGTGCAAACCATATTGGCGAAATTGCTTATACCACCGCATTAACCCAACCTGACGTAGCAGTAATTAATAATATCGCTGCAGCGCATTTAGAGGGATTTGGTGATTTATGTGGTGTTGCGCGCGCTAAAGGTGAAATATTCTCTGGCCTTGGTGAAAGCGGTATCGCTTTATATAACCAAGACACAAAATATACCAATAAATGGCAATGGCGCTTAACAGATAAAACGGTTCGTACTTTTTCGTGTATTAATAAAGCTGATTGTTATAGCGATAATATCAATTTAGATAAGAATGGCTGTGCAAGTTTTACGCTGCACACTGAAAAAGGTAGTTGCGACGTTAATTTAACTATTCCTGGAAAACACAATGTTTGTAATGCTGTTGCAGCTGCCAGTATTGCTTTGGAGTTTGGCGCCGAACTTGACGATATTCGTATAGGTTTAGCGAAAATGCAACCAGTAAAAGGGCGATTGAACCTACATCAACTACAGGATAATAAAACTGGCTGTCATATAAAAATTATTGATGATAGCTATAACGCGAACCTTGAATCGGCTAAAGCTGCAGCGCAATTGTTATCAAGTTACCCAGGGAAGCAATTACTTATTTTGGGTGATATGGGTGAACTTGGCAGTGATGCACGTAGTTACCATCAAGAAGTTGGCGAATTTGCTAAAGGTCTAAAATTAAGCACTTTATTGTCTTTAGGTGTTTTAAGTCAAAGTGCCAGTGATGCTTTTTCTGATGGTAATGAAAATGATGATCAAAGCAGGCACTTTAGTCAAAGAGCTGACTTGATGCTGCATTTACAAAATATGTTGGTAGAGCAATTAGCTTCAGGCCAGCAAGATATTGCTATTTTAGTTAAAGGCTCTCGTAGTGCTCATATGGAGCATGTTGTAACAGAAATTATTAAATGGTTTGAACAAATGAATACAGCGCAAAGTACTAATCAAGTAAACGAAAATCAAAGCAAAGAAGGTAAAGCTTAATGTTATTGTGGCTAAGTGAGTTTTTAACTCAATTTTATACAGCGTTTAATGTTTTTTCATATTTAACATTTCGCGCTATTACTAGCACGCTAACGGCGCTGTTTATCTCGTTGTATTTTGGTCCTAAACTGATTCGCTATTTGCAAAAAATGCAAATAGGTCAAACAGTAAGGGATGACGGCCCTGAGAGTCACTTATCTAAATCAGGCACACCAACTATGGGCGGATTGTTGATTCTGGCCTCTATTGTTGTGAGTGTTTTATTGTGGGCAGATCTCAGTAATATTTATGTTTGGGTAGTGCTTTTTGTGGTGGTAAGTTTTGGCGCAATTGGTTTTGTTGATGATTACCGTAAAGTCATACGTAAAGACTCTAATGGCCTGATTGCTCGTTGGAAATATTTCTGGCAAACGGTAATCGGTTTAAGCACCGCATTATTTTTATATTATATTTCTCAGGGGCCTAATGAAACTGGTTTATTAATACCCTTTATGAAAGAGGTTCTGCCACAACTAGGCATCTTTTATGTGGTGATGACCTATTTCGTTATTGTTGGTACCTCAAATGCGGTTAATTTAACTGATGGCCTTGATGGCTTGGCTATTGTGCCGACCATTATGGTTGCGGGCGCTTTTGCCTTGTTTGCCTATGTAACTGGTAATGTTAACTTCGCCAGTTATTTAAATATTCCCCATATCGCTTTAACGAGTGAGTTAGTTGTCGTATGTACCGCTATTGTTGGCGCAGGATTAGGGTTTTTATGGTTTAACACATACCCAGCTCAAGTCTTTATGGGCGATGTTGGCTCTCTTGCACTTGGTGCAGCATTAGGTGTTATCGCTGTGCTAGTACGCCAAGAGTTAGTGCTGTTTATTATGGGTGGTGTTTTTGTGATGGAAACCGTTTCAGTAATATTACAAGTCGGCTCGTATAAAATGCGCGGTCAACGAATATTCCGTATGGCACCAATTCATCATCACTATGAATTAAAAGGCTGGCCTGAGCCACGTGTGATTGTTCGCTTTTGGATTATATCATTGATATTGGTGCTCATCGGTTTGGCGACCTTGAAATTACGTTAAGTAACAGAATAAACGGTAGATTAAAGAAACATTTAAATTAAGGTTAGTTTATTAAATTATGACTTGGTTAACAGCGTTTAAAGGTAAAAATATTGTTGTGCTTGGTGCTGGAATGACAGGTTTGTCATGCCTACGCTTTTTGCACGGACAAGGTTTGTCTTTTGCTGTTAACGATTCTCGTGAAATGCCTTTTAGCAATGTAAATGAATACGTTCAATTTGAACATACTTATCCGAAAGCACAATTTATTTTTGGTCATTGGCAAGATAATATAATTGCCAATGCGGATATTATTATTGCTAGCCCCGGAATTGACTTAGATAAAGAAGGTATTGCTGAGCTCATTGATAAACGATGCCTAGTTATGGGCGATATTGAATTATTTTGCCTAGTTAACAATAGCTTTGCTAAGCCTATGAATATGTTGGCAGTTACTGGCTCGAATGGTAAATCTACTGTGGTGTCATTGCTAGCACACTTAGGTCAAAGTATTGGTTTTAATGCTGCGTTGGCAGGAAATATCGGTGAACCGATACTTGAGTTATTACAACCTAAGCAGGTAGCTAATAATCAACGACAACTTCCAGTGGATATGATTATTGTAGAGCTTTCGAGTTTTCAGCTAGAAAGCTTATCTAGCATGCAGGCTATTGCGGCCAGTGTTCTTAATTTAAGTGACGATCACCTTGACAGGCACAAGACGTTAGCAAATTACCAAGCGATTAAACAAAGTATTTATCCTCAAGCACAAATAGCTGTCGAAAATCGAGAAGATCCGGCAAGTAGAAGTTTAGTTGTCGGGCAGCCAATAATCTCATTTGGTTTAGATAGACCTGAGCTAGGTCAATTTGGCCTAACTGATATTGATAAAAAACAAGTTTTGATGTTTGGTGAGCAAGTAGTTATTGCTTTAGATAAACTACCACTTGCTGGTATGCACAATGCTCTTAACTATATGGCGGCTTTAGCTCTTGGTTACAGCGCAGGTTGGTCATTATCTGCGATGACGGAACATTTAGTTAGTTTTACTGGCTTAGCGCATCGTTGTCAACGCGTGAAAAGTGAAGATCAAGTCCAATGGATTAATGACTCTAAGGCGACAAATGTTGGTGCAACATTGGCTGCTCTAAGTGGTTTAGCACCAACAATCCAGGATCAAAACAAGTTAATCTTAATTGCTGGCGGTGATGGTAAGGGAGCTGATTTCACGCCATTGAAAGCAATATTAAATAGTAAGGTTGACCAGTTGATTTCGTTAGGGAAAGACGGTGATAAGGTCGCAAGTTTAGTCAATAATGCCATTAATGTGACTAGCTTAAGAGCAGCTGTTCAAGAAGCTAAAAAGTTGGCAAGGCCAGGTGATATGGTCTTGCTATCACCAGCTTGCGCTAGTATTGATATGTTCAAAAACTATATGGTTAGAGGTGAGCAATTTATTGCGGCCGTTCAAGCTAAGGAGTTGTCATGTCTTTAGAAAAAACCATGACTTTAGCAAGAACAATGTCTCTAGAAACGACTCAGACAATTACAAAAAGTATTTCTCAAATTCCTGTGCCACCATTACCTGAGTGGATTAAGCGTATCATGGCGAGCTCAGATCAATATGGCGCCAGTGCATTTGATCGTAGTTTTATTGTTTTGGGGCTAACCATGTATATGGTTGGACTTGTGATGGTGGCATCTTCTTCTATTCCCGTGGCAGAGCGACTATTTAATAACCCTTTTCATTTTGTTATACGTCATGGGATCTATATTGGTCTAAGCCTTTCTGTTGCTGGTGTTGCTTTGCAAATACCAATGTCTTGGTGGCATAAAAATAGCAGTTATTTATTGGGCTTTGCTCTTGTGTTACTCGTTACAGTGTTGTTGATTGGTCGTTCAGTAAACGGTTCTACTCGTTGGATTGTACTAGGGCCAATAACAGTACAAGCAGCGGAGCCAGCAAAATTATTTTTCTTTTGTTATTTATCTGCCTATCTAGTTCGCCGTCGTGAACAAGTAATGGAAAATCTAAAGGGATTTATTAAACCGTTAATTGTTTTTGGTGTTATGGCGGCATTATTATTACTACAACCAGATTTAGGTACTGTAATTGTGATGTTTGTTACTACATTTGGTTTATTATTTTTAGCTGGTGCTAAGTTATGGCAATTTATTGCAATGGCTTCAGTTGGTGCTGCCTCCTTAGCCATGCTCGCTTATTTTGAACCTTATCGCTGGCGGAGAGTAACTAGCTTTTTAGATCCGTGGCAAGACCCTTTTGGTAGCGGCTATCAATTAACACAATCCTTAATGGCATATGGTCGTGGTGAAGTATTGGGTCAAGGTTTAGGTAATAGCATACAGAAATTAGAGTATTTACCTGAAGCCCATACTGATTTTGTTATGGCTGTTCTGGCCGAAGAGTTCGGTTTTGTTGGTATCAGCGTGGTGTTGTTACTAAGTATGACCTTGGTATATAAAGCCCTTCTTTTGGGGCGGTACGCACTTGCTAAAGAAAAATATTTTGAAGGTTTTTTAGCTTACTCTATTGGTATTTGGATGTGTTTTCAGGCTGCTGTAAATATAGGGGCCAGTGCAGGCATTGTGCCGACTAAGGGCTTAACCATGCCACTTATTAGCTACGGTGGTAGCTCTATGATAATAATGACCTTAGCCTTAGTAATATTAATACGTATAGATCATGAAATTCGTTTACAGAGTATTCAAGCAACTAGTTCAAAAAGAAGTAGTTCAAAGTCCCCTCAAAAAACTACTAAGAGTAGTGTGAAGAAAGGAGGTGATAAATAATGAGTGATAATCAGAGTCAATCTGAACAAGTTAACCCAAAAACCCTACTAGTCATGGCTGGTGGTACTGGAGGTCATATATTTCCTGGCATTGCTGTTGCGGATGAACTTAAAGCGCTTGGGTGGAATATTCATTGGCTTGGAACGGCTGATCGTATGGAAGCAGAAATAATTCCTGAACATGGTTACGATATCTCATTTATCGAGATTAGTGGCCTGCGTAAAAAACGGCTATTAACAGTGCTTGGCATGCCATTTAAGTTATTAAAGTCGGTTATTCAAGCGAGACGTGTAATTAAATCAATTAAGCCCGATGTGGTTTTAGGTATGGGGGGGTATGCTAGCGCTCCTGGTGGCTTGGCTGCATGGCTAAGTAATATCCCTCTAATTGTTCATGAGCAAAATGCTGCTGCTGGTTTAAGTAATCGGTTGTTAGCACGTATTGCCAATAAAATTTGCTGTGCTTTTCCTGATGCGTTTACTGATAATGTTGATGTTGAAGTTGTTGGTAACCCTTTACGCTCTTCAATTGGCCAAGGTAAAAAGCAAGTTATTAATAACGGTGAGAGAGAACCGTTGACTAAGAATATATTAGTTGTCGGTGGTAGCCTAGGCGCGCAGGTCTTAAATGAAATAATGCCTAATAGTTTTGCTCGTTTAATTAGTGCAGATGAAAACTTTTCAATTTGGCATCAAACGGGAGCTAATAAACAAGCACAAGTTGTTAGCTCCTATAATCAAGAAGATATTAATATTGGCAAAGTTAAGGTAAGCGAGTTTATAACGGATATGGCAGGGGCATACCTATGGGCCGATATTGTTATTTGTCGTGCGGGAGCTTTGACTGTTTCAGAATTAGCAATGGCGGCTACGCCAGCTATTTTTATACCGCTACCCCATGCAGTAGATGATCACCAAACAAAAAATGCGCTTTATTTGGTCAAGCGTAACGCAGCCAAATTATTGCCGCAGGCGCAATTGAATAAAGAAAGTATCACAGCGTTAATTTCCGAGCTATTTGAGCAATCTGAGACTTTGGCTGATATGGCTGAAGCATCTTATGGTGCTGCAAATGGTGATGCAAGTATGAAAGTAGCAAAATTGTGCCAGCAGCTGTCATTAGCCAATGGCGCAGAACTTAGCAGATAACGAAGAGAAGATATGATTAAGAAAACTAATTCACATAGTCCTAACTCGAATATAAACTCAGGTATAGGTAGCAACCCTTATGCAGCTCAAGTGCCTGAAATGCGCCGAGTTAAACGTATCCATTTTGTTGGTATCGGTGGTGCTGGTATGGGAGGGATTGCAGAAGTTTTGCTTAATGAAGGCTATCAAATATCGGGTTCTGATATCGGTGAAAACCAAGTGGTTAAACGATTAACTGCCTTAGGTGCAACGATAGTTATAGGTCATCAATCAGAAAATGTAGCGCAAGCAAGCGTCATTGTCGTTTCGACGGCAATAAGCAGCGGTAACCCTGAACTTGTTGAGGCAAAAAAACTACGTATCCCAGTTGTTAGACGTGCAGAGATGTTGGCAGAGTTAATGCGATTTCGTCATGGTATTGCCATTGCTGGCACACATGGTAAAACAACAACAACTAGTTTAATTGCGAGTATTTTTGCGCAAGGACAGCTAGATCCTACATTTGTTATTGGCGGCTTACTTAATAGTGCAGGTACGAATGCCAGATTAGGTAGCAGTCGATACTTAGTCGCCGAAGCTGATGAGAGTGATGCTTCATTTTTACATTTACAACCTATGGTTGCGGTAATAACTAATATCGATGCTGATCATATGGAAACCTATCAAGGTGATTTTGAAAAACTCAAAGATACCTATATAGAATTTTTACATAACTTGCCATTTTATGGTTTAGCCGTTGTCTGTATTGATAACCCTGTGGTGCGAGAATTACTACCACGAATTAGTCGTCAGATAATCACCTATGGTTTTTCTGAAGATGCGGATGTAAGAGCTGTTAATTATCAACAAGACGGTGGTGTTAGTCACTTTACTGTTGAAGTAGCAGGTCAGGCTCCTCTTGATATGAGTGTTAATCTACCAGGGCAGCATAATGTCCTTAATGCTTTAGCTGGTGTAGCTGTTGCTAAAGACGAAGGTGTTAATGATGAAGCCATTTGTCAGGCGTTAACTGAATTTGCTGGTATAGGCAGACGATTTGAGCAATTAGCAAGTTTTAATACTGCTGCTGGTGATATGGTATTGGTTGACGATTATGGTCATCACCCTAGCGAGGTCAAAGCTACTATCATAGCCATGCGTCAAGGTTGGCCTGATAAAAGGTTAGTGATGGTGTTTCAGCCGCATCGTTATTCAAGAACTCGCGATTTATATGAAGATTTTGTGGAAGTGTTATCAGAAGTCGACTGCTTATTTTTATTAGATGTATATGCAGCTGGAGAAACCCCTATCCCAACAGCCGATAGTAAAAGTCTTGCTCGCTCTATTCGACAACGGGGCCAAATAGAACCTGTATACGTGAGTGACGTAGACAAGTTAGCAGGACTATTAGCTAATCAGCTCCAAAATAATGACATGGTCATTACTCAAGGTGCCGGTAGCATTGGTGCTGTAGCAAGAAACTTAGCTGAGCATGAATCATTACATGTTAATGCTGTTGATAAAACTGTAGTGAAGGGCGGTAAATGATGGCTAACACTTTGGCATCATCAATGGCAGATTCATTGACTTTGCTCAAGCAAGAGAAAATTGCGGTGCTGTTTGGTGGTACTTCCGCAGAGCGGGAAGTGTCGCTTAATTCAGGTCAAGCAATTGCTAAGGGTCTTGAGTATGCAGGTTTTGATGTTGAATTAATTGATACCAAGTTTATAGCCTTAACAGATTTGTTAGTTAAGAAAATTGATAGAGTTTTTATTGCTTTACATGGTAGAGGTGGTGAAGATGGTTGTTTGCAAGGGGCGCTTGAATATTTAAATATCCCTTATACTGGCTCGAATGTTTTGGGTTCGTCACTTTCGATGGACAAAGTACGTAGTAAACAAATCTTTAAAGCTTGCGACCTGCCAACAGCACCATTTGCTGTCGTGGGTAAAGCTGACTTTAATGAGTTATCACTTGACGATACTCTCGCTGAGTTAGGTGGTCGGGTAATGGTCAAGCCAGCCAATGAAGGTTCGAGTATTGGCATGGCACAAGCACAAACAGTTGAGCAATTACATAATGCATTAATTGAAGCATTTGGCTTTGATGATGAAGTATTACTTGAAGCTTGGATTGATGGCCCAGAATATACCGTTGCAATTTTAGGTGACAAAGCATTGCCGGCAATTCATATGGAAACGCCACGTGAATTTTATGATTATGAAGCAAAATATCAATCAACAAGTACACAATATCATTGCCCATGTGGTTTGAGTGAAGATGAAGAAGATGAAATAAAGACTATATCCGTGAAGGCATTTAAAGCAACAGGAGCTAGGGGATGGGGGCGTGTTGATATTATGCGCAATAGTAGTGGTAAGTGGCAGGTTTTAGAAGTTAACACTGTTCCTGGTATGACCGAAACATCACTTGTCCCAAAAGCTGCAAATGTTTATGGCTTGAACTTTAGTGAGCTAGTAACAAAAATTTTGCAGCTAAGTGTCAAAGAGTAAACCGAAATTATGACCCGAAAACAGCAAGACAATAAGAGAATAATTGATCAACTAGGCCAAGGCAGTGTTTTGTCCTTTGGTTTGGGCTTGCTGTTTTTTATATTGGTGCTGTTTAGCTTAATCTCAATCAGTTGGTGGCTTACCCAGCATTTTATTGGACAAGAAAGTGCGCCGGTGACATCAATAGTGATTTCAGGGGAAATGCCTTACAGCCAGCGTAGCGACATTATTACCGCGATTGATCAAGTTGATATGGGGAATTTCTTTCAAGTTGATGTTAATGAAGTACAAAGTTATGTGCTGACGTTACCTTGGGTATATTCGGTCTCTGTGAGAAAGCAGTGGCCAAATGAGTTAAAGATATATGTGGTTGACCAAAAACCAGTAGCATTGTGGAATGGCATCTTTCTTATCAACCAGCTTGGTCATGTTTTTCAAGCCAATATTGAACGTATTAATCATTACCTGCCTAATTTCTATGGTCCTGAAGGAAGTGAGTTGTTGGCACTGGAAAATTATCGTAACTTTAATGCGTTATTGGATTTTAAAGACCTTGCTATAGATGAGTTAGTGCTAAGTGAACGCTTCTCGTGGCAATTAACTTTAGATGATGGCGTGACCCTAAATTTAGGTCGTGAGGAGCGGGTGGAGCGTATTCAACGTTTTATGGATGTTTATCCAATGATCAAAGCACAACTCAAAGAAAAAATAATTGCGGAAAAACAGAAAAATCAGGCGGTTGATTACATCGATTTACGGTATGATACGGGATTGGCTGTTGGCTGGAAGACAGTAGATAAAATTACACGTAATAAATTATACCTAAATAACGATAATAATCACCTTGAATCAGCACAATCAGTTAAGAGTTTAAGTTAAATGTCTAAAGCAGCAGAAAGAAAATTAGTAGTTGGGCTTGATATTGGCACTTCAAAAATATCGGTCGCCGTAGGGGAGATAACCCCAGACAACCAATTGAGTATCATTGGTGTTGGTAACCAACCTGCTCGCGGTATGGACAAAGGCGGGGTCAATGACTTGAATTTAGTGATTCAAGCAATCCAACGCGCCATTAACGAAGCTGAGTTAATGGCTGATTGTCAAATAAGCTCAATCTATTTAGGTATTTCAGGTAAGCACATCAGTTGTCAAAATGAAAATGGCATGGTGCCGATTAATGACAAAGAAGTTATTCAAGAAGATGTCGATAATGTAATACATACCGCTCGCTCGGTACCTATTTCAGCTGAACGTCGTATGCTACATGTGCTTCCTCAAGAATATAGCATTGACTGTCAAGATGGTATAAAAAGTCCAATTGGCATGTCGGGCGTTCGTATGGAAGCTAAAGTTCATATTGTTACTTGTGCCAACGACATGGCTAAAAATTTAGTGAAGTGTGTAGAGCGCTGTGACTTAACTGCTGACCAATTGATTTTTTCTGCCCTAGCTTCCAGCTATGCAGTGTTAACTGATGATGAAAAAGAATTAGGTGTCTGTGTTGTTGATATGGGCGCAGGTACTATGGACATTTCAGTGTTTACTGGTGGAACTTTACGTCATACCGCAGTAATACCTGTAGCGGGAAATCAAGTTACTAGTGATATTTCTAAAATTTTTCGAACTCCATTAAGCCATGCTGAAGACATTAAAGTGCAGTATGCCTGCGCATTAAAACAGCTAGTGAGTATGGAAGAAAGTATTGATGTGCCTAGTGTTGGTGGTCGCCCAGCTCGTTCAATGTCTCGACATACATTATCTGAGGTGGTTGAGCCTAGGTACCAAGAATTATTTGAATTGATTCAAGAAGAGATCAGAGAGTCAGGTTTAGAAGATCAAATTGCTGCCGGTTATGTGTTGACAGGTGGCACGGCAAAAATGGAAGGTGTATTAGAGTTTGCTGAAGAAATATTCCAAATGCCGGTACGTATTGCCAATCCATTATCTGTGCAAGGGCTAAAAGAATATGTCAATGATCCAAGTTACGCTACAGTTGTTGGACTTTTACACTATGGCATGCAAGCAACAAGCGAAATAGATAGTTCAAATAAAAAACGTGAAAGTGTTGGTGATTTTTGGTCGAGAATTCATGCCTGGTTTAAAGGCGAATTTTAAAAATAATTTAGTTGAAAGCTGCTATATGGAAATAGTAGTTAACTCGAGTTACTGTTGTTAAAATTAAATATTAACAATGGTTTATTAAGTATTTAAAGTAATTGTAAGTAAAACGGAGAGAGATAATGTTTGAATTAATGGAAGACCATAGCGAAGAAGCGATAATTAAAGTTATCGGCGTTGGTGGCGGCGGTGGTAATGCTGTTGAGCACATGGTTTCACAGACGATTGAAGGAGTTGAATTTGTTACTGCAAATACAGACTCACAAGCGTTACGTAATTCTTCTGCAGATGTAACATTGCAGCTAGGTGCTGATGTCACTAAAGGTTTAGGCGCTGGTGCAAACCCTGAAATTGGCCGTTGTGCAGCTGAAGAAGATAGAGAAACAATTAAACAAGCCTTACAAGGTGCTGATATGATCTTTATCGCAGCTGGTATGGGTGGTGGTACAGGTACTGGTGCAGCACCTGTAGTCGCGGAAATTGCGAAAGAAATGGGAATTTTAACTGTTGCGGTAGTAACTAAACCGTTCCCATTCGAAGGGAAGAAACGCATGAATTATGCGGATCAAGGCATTGAGTTTTTGTCTAAAAGCGTAGATTCATTGATCACTATTCCTAACGAAAAACTGCTTAAAGTATTAGGACCAGGCACCAGTTTATTAGATGCTTTTAAAGCGGCAAATAATGTTTTACTTGGCGCAGTGCAAGGCATTGCCGAATTAATTACTCGTCCAGGTTTAATCAATGTCGATTTTGCCGATGTACGTACAGTAATGTCTGAAATGGGCACTGCGATGATGGGGTCAGGTACTGCTTCTGGTGACGATAGAGCACAAGAAGCTGCTGATGCAGCTATTTCAAGTCCGTTACTTGAAGATGTTGATTTAGCTGGTGCCCGTGGTATTTTGGTGAATATTACTGCTGGTATGGATATTAGTATCGATGAGTTTGAGACCGTGGGTAACGCTGTGAAAGCGTTTGCTTCGGAAAATGCAACCGTTGTTGTTGGTGCTGTTATCGACATGGATATGACAGATGAGCTGCGCGTAACTGTAGTTGCTACTGGAATTGGTGCAGAAAGTAAGCCAGATATTACCTTGGTCAACCCAATGCCAATGGCTGAACCAAAAGTTGTTGGCGCTGACTATACCCCTGCTGCTCCACAAGCAAGCGCAGTTACAGAAACTATTGCAATGACTGATAGTAACGCCCAAAAGGCAGTTGCGGATGATTTAGATACTTACTTAGATATTCCAGCATTTTTACGTAAGCAAGCCGATTAATTATCGATTAGATATTCACTGATTTGTAATTAACTAGGGCTGGTGGTTATGGCTAATTTTGATTCTTGTACTTTTTTTTGATATATTATGCGCCCGTTAAATTGGCTTAGATGCTCCTACCCTAAAATTACAAAGGGCTGGTAGGTCATTCAGTTTAACGACGAGTTAGATGCTAATAATAAATGTTGAGCTAGCTTATGTTATAGCGGGTTAAAATAACGACATTTAATAAGTAATTGCATTGATGAACAAATAAAAAGCAAGGTAAACGAGGCTGATATGATTAAGCAACGTACATTAAAAGCGAGTGTTTCAACAGTAGGTGTTGGTTTACATAAAGGTGAAAAAGTGCAGGTTACTCTCCGTCCTGCGCCAGCAAACACCGGTATTGTTTTCCGCCGTATTGATCTTAACCCTGTGGTTGATATCAAAGCGTCACCAGAAGCTGTAGGTGAAACTACGTTATGTACTTGTTTAGTTAATGAACAGCAAGTTAAGGTTTCAACTGTTGAGCACCTACTCTCAGCAGTTGCAGGTTTAGGCATTGATAATTTAATTATCGATGTCGATGCAGCTGAAATTCCAATTATGGACGGAAGCGCTTTACCATTCGTTTATTTAATCCAATCTGTGGGGATTGAAACGTTAAATGTTCCTAAACGCTTCTTGCGTATCAAAAAGCCTATTCGAGTTGAAGAGGGTGATAAGTGGGCTGAGTTATTACCTTATGAAGGTTTTAGAGTTAACTTTGCTATCGAATTTGAACACCCTGTTATTGAAAAAACTTGTCAAACAATGAGTATGGATTTTTCTAGTTGTTCTTTTATTAAAGAGATTAGTAGAGCGAGAACATTTGGCTTTATGAAGGACATTGAGTTCTTGCGTTCACATAATCTAGCATTAGGTGGCAGTTTAGAAAATGCCATAGTACTTGATGATTATCGTATGCTTAATAAAAATGAATTGCGTTATGATGATGAATTTGTAAAACATAAGATACTTGATGCTATTGGTGATCTTTATATGGGTAGTGCCAGTATTCTTGGTGAACTAAACGCTTTTAAATCTGGACATGGTTTAAACAACATATTGCTAAGAGAAGTGTTCAAACGAACTGACTCATGGGAATGGGTAACATATGAGGGTGATAAACCTTCACCAATTGAGTATCAGGAAATTAATGCTGCCGCATTTTAGTTATCAGCTTAATTGATTATTATAAGCGAACTCTAATTATAGTGTTCGCATAGTTATTCCTTTTCTATTTATTTTCTCCCCGCAACTCGCGCCAGTTTTTCTAGTTTTTCTTTTAACCCTTTGGGTGCATTTTTGGCTATATCTAAAAACTGCTTCGCAGTTTTTTCATTAACCACACTATTATGTTTAGTGTTTATTACAGGAGCTGATTGTAAAAGTTCAGCACGTGTTTTCTCGGTAATTTCATGGCGTTGTTGACGAAATCCTTGCGGATTAACCTTTATTTCAATTTTTTGAAAATGACCATCAGTGCTGTCTATTAATGCGTTACAGATATTGTTACGTTCAAACTGCAACCTTTGCCCCCATGCTGGCGACTTAACTTCTATTATTAAGGAGTCTTGTCGACAATTAGCAATATGGAAAGCATCTGCGGGTAAATCGGGACATATTTGCCTAACAATATCTGCCAATGCGGTCAAAGAGTTGGTTTTTGTTTGAATATGTGCCAAAGTGCCTGTCGTTGTTTGCAATAGCGCTGACATATTAATAGGGACTTTTGATTTTCTAGCCATTGTTACTACCAAAATTCAGTGCTTGAGCATACTGAATAAATTAACCGAAATAGAGTCCTATGAGTTTAACACTACTATACCGAGGAAAAAACGTCAGATTTTCAATGCAGCTTACTAAATTGCATTGGCTATCAGCTGTGTTTGCGTTTGCCTTGATTTCTGGATTAATAGTTCACCTCATTGTAAGTAATAAACTACAGCCAGAGAGCAATAAATATCAGTTAAAGTCGCAGGTCAATTCAGCACCTGCTTTGATAAAAGACCAAAAAATTACTGCTTTAACTATCAAGCTTGCCGAGTTACAAAGCCAGGTATTACGTTTAAATGCATTAGGTGACCGCTTAGCTGATGATGCAAATATCCCAGCGAAGGAGTTTAATTTTAGTCAGTTACCGGTAAGTGGTGGTCCTTCGTCGGGGAGCTTGCCAGTTAATGATAAAACCATTGAACAACTCTTTATTGAAATTGAACATTTTGAAAGTCAGTTAAATTACGAAGAAAAACAATTAGAAATGCTTGAATCTTTAACTTTTGGTCACCATATACAAAATAATGGCTATTTATCAGGTCGACCAATAGCGAAAGGTTGGTTATCTTCCTACTTCGGTGTTCGAAAAGATCCCTTTAATGGTAAACCAGCAATGCATAAAGGTGTTGATTTTGCGGGTAAAGAAAACACTGCAATTATTGCCACTGCATCGGGTGTAATAACTTGGGCAAGTAAACGGTATGGCTATGGACAATTAATTGAAATAAACCATGGTGATGGGTTAAAGACTCGTTATGGCCATAATAAAATCTTATTAGTTAAAGTAGGTGATGTTGTTAATAAGGGGCAAACGATCGCGCGTATGGGTAGCACAGGCCGCTCTACCGGACCACATGTACACTATGAAATATTACGAAATAATAAACAAATTAATCCAATTAAATTTGTTTATCGAAAAGGGAAGTAACCGAGTATAACGTTATGCGGTTATCATAATAAATTCACAAAAGGTGACGAGGTTAGTCGCTGATAATTCTCAATAAATGGTTTAAATAAGATGTTTGGAAATTTGTTAACAAAAATGTTTGGTAGTCGAAATGATAGATTACTGAAGCAAATGGGCAAAGAAGTAATTAAAATAAATGCACTTGAACCTGTTTTGGAAGCGTTAAGTGATGAAGAATTAAAAGCTAAAACTGTTGAGTTTAAAGAACGTTTTTCTCAAGGGGAAACTGTTGAACAACTGTTAGCTGAAGCCTTTGCTGTTGTAAGAGAAGCTAGTAAACGTGTTTTTAATATGCGCCACTTCGATGTGCAAATGATTGGTGGTATGGTGCTAAATGAAGGCAAGATTGCTGAAATGCGTACCGGTGAAGGTAAAACACTTACAGCAACTCTACCCTCGTATTTAAATGCATTAACAGGCAAAGGTGTTCATGTTATTACGGTAAATGATTATTTAGCCACCCGTGATGCTGATTGGAGTCGCCCTTTATTTGAATTTCTTGGTTTAACTGTTGGTTGTAATGTTGCAGGCATGACAACTGAAGATAAACAAGCAGCTTATCAGTCTGATGTCACCTACGGTACCAATAATGAATTTGGTTTTGATTATTTACGTGACAATATGGTGTTCTCTCCGCAAGAACGTTCTCAAAAGCCATTGCACTTTGCCATAATAGATGAAGTTGATTCCATCTTAATTGATGAAGCAAGAACGCCGCTTATTATTTCGGGTCAAGCTGAAGATAGCTCGGCATTATATAAGATCATTAATACATTAGTACCGACGCTTGAACAGCAAGAAGAAGAAGATAAAGAAGGCGAAGAAAGTACTGGTGATTACACTATTGATGAAAAAGCTAAACAAGTTTATTTAACTGAACGTGGTCAAATTCATATCGAAGAGATCATGGTAGAAAAAGACTTGTTAACTGTTGGAGATACTTTATTTTCAGCTGCTAATATCACTTTACTACACCATGTGATGGCGGCATTACGTGCCCACAAGTTATTTCAAAAAGATGTTGATTACATTGTTAAAGATGGTGAAGTGGTTATCGTTGATGAACATACTGGCCGTACGATGGAAGGTCGACGTTGGTCTGAAGGACTTCACCAAGCTGTTGAGGCAAAAGAAGGTGTTAATATTCAGAACGAAAACCAGACATTAGCGTCTATCACTTTCCAAAACTACTTTAGGATTTATGAGAAGCTGTCAGGTATGACGGGTACTGCAGATACTGAAGCGTTTGAATTTAATCATATCTATGGTCTAGAAACCGTTATTATTCCGACCAATCAGCCAATGGTTCGTAAAGATATGGCTGATTTAATTTACCTAACGGCAGATGAGAAGTTTGAAGCTATTTTAGCTGACATCCAAGATTGCGTAAAACGTGGTCAGCCAGTGCTTGTTGGTACGATTGCTATCGAGACTTCAGAGTTTTTATCTGATTTCTTAAAGAAACAAAAAATTAAGCATAAAGTACTTAATGCAAAGTTCCATCAACAAGAAGCTGAAATCGTCGCGGATGCTGGTAAAGAAGGTGCAGTTACCATTGCAACCAATATGGCTGGTCGTGGTACTGATATTGTTTTAGGTGGTAATTTAGATGCTATCATTGCTAAGTTAACTAACCCAAGTGAAGATGAAATTGCCAAAGCTAAAGCTCAATGGAAAATTGATCATGAGCGCGTACTTGAATTAGGTGGCTTGCATATTGTGGCCACAGAGCGCCATGAGTCACGCCGAATAGATAATCAGCTTCGTGGTCGTTCAGGACGTCAAGGTGATGAAGGCTCTACTCGTTTCTACTTATCAATGGAAGATTCATTGATGCGTATTTTTGCCTCCGAGCGTATTTCAAATATGATGCGTAAGCTAGGTATGGAGCATGGTGAAGCTATAGAGCATCCTTGGGTAACTCGTAGTATTGAAAATGCCCAACGTAAAGTTGAAGGTCGTAATTTTGATATGCGTAAACAGTTATTAGAATATGATGATGTTGCTAATGATCAACGTGGTGTTATCTATGAACAGCGTAATGAATTACTTGATAATGAAGAGATTGGCGAAGTAGTTGATGCTATCCGTAGTGATGTGATCAATGGCGTTATTGACCAACATATTCCACCACAATCAATGGATGAAATGTGGGATATTCAAGGTCTTGAAGACCAATTGAAAGGTGAATACTCTACTGAGTTAACCATTAAAAAATGGCTTGAAGACGATAATAAGCTTCATGAAGAAAGTTTACGGGAAAAAATCGTAGCGGAATTTGAACAAGCTTATAAAGATAAAGAAACAGCTGTTGGCGCTGATGTTTTACGTCAATTCGAGAAAGCTGTTATGCTACAAAGTTTAGATTCACACTGGAAAGAGCATTTATCTGCCATGGATCACTTGCGCCAAGGTATTGGGTTACGTGCTCATGCCCAAAAGAATCCTAAGCAGGAGTATAAACGTGAGTCGTTTGAGTTGTTCACCGAAATGTTAGATAACTTGAAGTATGACGTGGTAGGTATTTTATCTAAGGTTCAAATTCGAGCTGAGTCTGATGTTGAAGCTGTTGAAGAGCAACATAGAAAGTCCGAAGAAATTCCAATGGACTTTCAACACAAATCGGCCACAAATCCAAGCGAAGAGAAACAGATGCCTCGTGTAGGACGAAATGAAGCTTGTCCATGTGGCTCAGGAAAAAAATACAAACAATGTCATGGTAAACTAGCTTAACCATTAATTGAGTGAATTTTAAATGCCAGTCAATTGACTGGCATTTTTATTTTGTTAAATAAACTTCAAATTACTCCATTTTAATTAAGTTTGTGAGCTTGTTGTGCATTCGGAAAATGCTTGAGGGCAAGGCGCTTGATTGAGCAACAGCTGGCTGTTTGGATTGAAAGCAACGAAGGGCTGGATTTTTTCACCGGTACAAGTGTTCAATGATTTAATAAAACTGGTATTACCATACAAGAAAGGCTAATAAAAAGATGAATGTAGTTGTTCACGTTGCTGTCGGTGTTATAACTCGAACTAATGAATTGGGTGAGACTATTTACTTCCTAACTAAGCGCTTAAAGAATGCTCATCAGGGGGGGAAGTGGGAGTTTCCTGGTGGTAAGGTGGAAAATAAAGAAAGTGTGGCTCAAGCACTTGCTAGAGAGCTTAAAGAAGAAGTTGCTATTGAAGTCCTATCTTGTCAGCCACTTGTTGTGATAAAGCATGAATATAGTGATAAAAATGTTTGCTTAGAGGTTTTCTTAGTGGATAATTTTTCTGGTATACCAAGTGCGCAGGAGGGCCAAGGGCAGGGGTGGTTTTCGTTGACTGAACTGCAAATACTCGATTTCCCATCGGCCAATGATGAAATTATTGCCAAGCTCATTGAGCAATCGTAATAGCCGAATATTGAAATTACTCTGGCTCAACGAAGAATTTATTATTCATTAAAAATTCATCTTCCATCGCATCTAACATCTCTTCTGATAAAGCTGAATCGACTTGAATGTTCTGGCTGATTTTATGGTTCTCTTCAGCCCATTCACCTAAGTCAATCAACTGACATCGTTTACTGCAAAAAGGGCGGAATTTACTACTTGTTTGCCAAACTACTGATTTTTGACATTGGGGGCAAGGGACTTTTAAGGTCATGTTGTAATATCATTATATAACTATATGTTATACTAATTATACACTAAAGTTTGCGAGAAGGAATCTATGGTAAGTATTGGTAATGATGCCCGTGGGCTTGAATAATTAGTTAACAACGAGCTAATTGAAAAGCTGTTGCTTGATTGGCATACCTACGACCCGTGTGTTGGCAAGGGAGCATAAAGCGAATAGAATACCTAAACTTGTTACCACTAATTGTGGGATAATACTTAGCGTCTTTTGCTAACTTTATCCGTAACAATAAAAGACCTTCACCATTATCTTGGTAGAAACCACTATCCACTTCAATTTTTTCGAATTCAGCTCGCAAGCGGATAAATTTCAGTATTAAAGCTAAAGCAGAAGAAATATCTGTTAATAGGTTTAACCATTGTCTCATTTCTAGCCTTATTTGCTCTTCCTCTTGATGCAGCCAAAAATGTAATTGTGGTAAGTCAAAACTAGAGCTACCACCTTGAATGGCAAAACGCTGTTTCAAACAAGATAGCAGCTTATCTTCCTTTAGTTGTGCCCACGTTGCACGAGGAATTCTCAGGTGGCTGACGAGTTTTACCGTTTCTGCTAAGTTCTTTTCAAGAGCACTGGTATCTACATCTGGTGCTTTTGACCATACAACAAGGTTTTGTTCAAGTTTTTCTAGGTCCTTAATCAAATCACCACGGACATCGTTCCGTTCTAAAGTATCTATAATAGAAAACAGCGCATTGAAAAATACTTGATGGCTAGTTGTAATGGCTAGGTTATTGTTGAGACAGGTGTATGCTTGAGCAAACAATTGCTCAAGTTTTAGGTAATTTCTGATTCGCTCATTGAGCGGATGTTCATATAAGACCGTCGACATACATTTTTAATTGGAATTAGTTAACCTGAGGTTGTAATTAAAGCACGGATTATTTTATTGTTGATTTTTAAACCATTTTTGTCAAGGTTAAATACTTCTTATCAAGTGATACAACCAAATCTCTAACCTCTAACAAGGTGGTCTTGTCATTGTTAATTACATCATCTGCAAATTTGAGCCTATCAATTCGACTTGCTTGACTAGCCAATATTGCTTTAACCTCTTGTAATATGCTTGTATCACGTTGCATGGTCCGCTTTATTTGAGTGGCTTCACTAACATCAACAACCAAAACCCTATCAACAAGCGGTAATAAATTATTTTCAATAAGCAGAGGGGCAACTAAAATGCAGTATGGGCTTGTTGCATGTTTAGTCTGCATTAGGATTTTAGTACGTATTAATGGGTGTAATAAGTTATTAAGCCAAAGTTTATCGCCTTCATTGCTAAAAATTCGTTTTCGCAATAATCCACGGTTTAGTTGCCCATCGTTATGTAAATACTCATTACCAAAGTGCTCTGCAATGACTTTCAATGAGGGGCTATTAACAGCAACAACTTCCCTAGCGATGATATCAGCATCAATTACATCGATGCTAAGCTCTTGAAAATAGCTAGTAACTGTCGTTTTACCGCTACCGATACCACCTGTTAGACCAATAATAAGTTTAGACATATTCAATAAATTTTCGATTTAAAGTATTTGGTGTAGGTACCAAGACCAAATACCCTCGCCCCACAATAAAGTGATCCAGCCAGATATAGCTAGGTAGGGACCAAAAGGTATACCTTGTTGTCTTTGGTGGTTCTTAAATAACATTAAACCTATACCGACAATGGCACCAACTACTGAGGCCATAAGAATCAGTAGGGGTAATAATTGCCAACCAAGCCAGGCACCAAAGACAGCAAATAACTTGAAGTCGCCAAAGCCCATACCCTCTTTACCAGTGAGTAGCTTAAACAGCCAAAAAATTGAGTAGAGGCTCATATAACCAACAACGGCGCCAATTACAGCATCAGTTAATGGGATAAAAGTGCCATTTATATTTATTAGTAAACCTAGCCATAACAGGGGCAAGGTAATTTGATCAGGTAATAACATATGATCAAAATCTATCATGGTAAGTGAGATCAAAGCCCAAGTGAGAAATAAAACTAAAAGTGTTTCTATGGTAGGGCCAAAGTGTTGAGCCACTATAAGACTTAACACCATGGTGGCGGTTTCAATTGAAGGGTAGCGTGCAGAAATTTTATTTGAACAGGTGCTACACTTGCCTTTTAATAGTAACCAACTTAACACGGGGATGTTTTCATAAAAGCGAATCTTGTGCCCACAACTAGGACAAGTAGAGTCGGGTTTTGATAACGAAATCGGTGTAAGCTCTTTGGCTTCAGTATTACTTATTTCATCAGCTAAAAACTCTCTACATTCATGGTACCAAGTATATTCCATCATCTTTGGTGTGCGATAAATGACAACATTAAGAAAACTACCAATAGCTAGAGAAATCATGGCTACGGTGAAATAAAAGGTGACTGGAGATTGCTTAAGAAGCATACCTACTTGGTCATAAAACAGAATTATAGCGTCTAACAAAGGATTTACCTATTTAATCTAGGAGTTTAATTGAAACCCGTTTAAGTATCTGAAACCTATTAGGTTTCAGATACTTAAACGGGGAAGGGTAATGAGGTATGCGCTTCAGCACTTACCGTTTTGCACTATAGGAGCTTAAACAACTTTTCCTAATTGGAATATTGGTAAATACATAGCAATAATCAGCCCACCAATAACAACACCAAGGAATGCCATGATCATTGGTTCTAACAATGCTGTTAAACCATCGACCGCATCATCAACTTGTTGTTCATAAACATGAGCTACCTTCGAAAGCATATCATCCACAGCTCCAGATTCTTCACCAATAGCAACCATTTGAATAACCATATCTGGGAAAATCTTACAATTACGCATGGCTAAATTCATTTGCATACCTGATGAAACCTCGGTCCGTACTTCAAGAATCGCATCTCGAAAGATTGCATTGCCAGATGCACCAGCAGCCGATTCTAAAGCGTCAATTAAAGGTACACCAGCAGCAAATGTCGTAGATAGTGTTTGAGCATAACGTGCAACAGCTGCTTTTTCTAATAAGGCTCCAATAACAGGAATTTTTAAAATATATACATCGACAGTATCACGAAATTTTTGATTATTTCTGTGAACACGTTTAAATAAATAACCAGCTGCAAAAATTACAGCCACTCCCAGATACCAGTAAGCCTGCATAAAATCAGAAATGCTAATAACTAGGAGAGTAAATGCAGGTAACTCAGCACCAAAACCAGCAAAAATCTCTTGAAAAACAGGTACAACAAAGATAAGCAATATAGAGGTTACAATCGCTGCAATCACCAATACTGATATTGGGTAGGTCATTGCCTTCTTAATTTTGGACTTTAATGCTTCTGCTTTCTCTTTATAGGTAGCTATTCGACCATAGATTGTCTCTAAAGCACCTGATTGTTCACCAGAGGAGACTAAATCACAATACAGGTCATCAAAGTAAATTGGATGCTCACGCAAGCAATCTGATAACGGGATACCGGAAGAAAGTTTGGTACCTATGTCCCCAAGAAGTTTACGCATTCTGCTGTTATCATGACCAGAACCTATCATCTCAATAGTTTGTACTAATGGCACACCAGCAGCTAACATAGTCGCAATCTGTCTCGTCAGTACAGCTATATCACCAGGGGTTATAGCTGGGTCACTACTCAAGCCAAATAATGGTTTTGGTTTTTTCTTTACGCGGCTAGGGGTAATCCCTTGCTTGCGAAGCTGCGCTTTAAGTTCAATAATATTTCTTGCAGGAAGTTCGCCATTGATTTTTTTACCTTTACGATTTACGCCTTGCCAAACAAAAACATCTTGTTCTTTTATTTTGTTTTGTTTTTGGGTTGTTGGTTTTTTAGTTGTAATAGCCATAGTGACCTTAATCTTTGAATTACACTACTGTCACCTAATGTGATAGCAAATAATAATCACTGATTTTATTTTGTTAAGTACAGGTAAGTTAACTGAAATTTATGTTAAGCGCTAGTAACACGATTAATTTCTTCTAAACTTGTCATACCATTCATTGCTTTTTGCAAACCTGATTGCCGTAGATTGTTATAACCTTCTTTTTGACACTGCGTGGCAATATCAAGAGAGTTACCGCCTTCCATTATTATAGAAGCAATAGTTGGACTGATTTTAATCACTTCATAAATACCAACTCGCCCCTTATAACCGCCCGTGCAGTGCGTACAGCCTACAGGCCTGAATAATTGAATTTCGGAGAGTTTATCGGCTGGAAAACCTTGTTCTGCCAATTGCACTTCAGAAAGAGCTTCTTCTTCTTTACATTGTGGGCATAATCGTCGAGCTAATCGTTGAGCGATAATAATAGATACAGAACTTGCAACATTATAAGAAGGTACACCCATATTGAGTAAACGAGTAAGCGTTTCAGCGGCTGAGTTGGTATGAAGTGTTGATAAAACTAAGTGGCCAGTCTGTGCTGCTTTTATTGCAATTTCAGCTGTTTCTAAGTCTCGAATTTCACCAACCATGACAATATCAGGGTCTTGCCGCAAAAATGAACGTAAGGCGCTGGGGAAAGTTAAACCAGCACGGTTATTAATTTGCACTTGATTAATACCTTCGAGGTTTATTTCTACAGGATCTTCAGCCGTAGAAATATTACGCTCTTGGGTGTTGAGGATATTTAAACCAGTATATAGTGATACTGTTTTGCCGGAACCAGTTGGGCCGGTGACTAAAATCATACCTTGAGGTTGATCTAATGCTTCAGTATATATCTTTTTTTGCTCAGGTTCATAACCAAGCATGTCAATACCTAACATGGCACTGGAAGAGTCTAAAATTCGCATTACAATTTTTTCACCCCACATCGTGGGTAAAGTGCTGACACGAAAATCTATAGATTTTTTCTTTGATAAAGCTAACTTAATTCGCCCATCTTGGGGGACTCTTCGTTCAGCAATATCTAATTTAGACATTACTTTTAATCGTGCAGCCATCCTAGAAGATAGTGCAACTGGTGGCCTTGCAATTTCAGCCAATATACCATCTATTCGAAAGCGAATACGAAATGATTTCTCATAGGGTTCAAAGTGCAAATCTGAGGCGCCTTTCTTTATCGCATCAAGCAAAATCTTATTGATGAAAACAACGATAGGAGCATCATCTTCATTATTTGTATTATCCTCCTCCTTCTTCGTCTCTTCAACATCAATACCAGCTAATTCGTCTGAATCCATGTCACTTATGTCTAGTGCATCACTTTCATCTTCGAGTACTTTCTCAATACAGGCTTGTAAGCTTTGTTCATCACACAAAACTAATTCAGTGCTATAGCCAGTATTAAACTGGATCTCCTCGAGGGCATCTAAATTGGTTGGATCAGACATGGCAACAAAAAGTACTTTACCTCTTAAATAAAGAGGTAAGGCATTGTGTTTTGAAATGAGTTTTTCATTGCGTATACCATCGGGAACTAAGCTGGTATCGAAGTTATTGAGCTGTATCTGAGGGTAGCCAAAGCTTTTGGACAGGACTTTGGCAATGCTTTTACCATCAACGCTCTTATTTTCTATTAAAAACCTGATAAAAGGTTTATTTTTACCTGCAAAGTCAGCGGTGATATCATCAAATGAATCTAAGGCTATAAGGTTTTGTTTTGCTAGAGCAGATAATACGCTGGATTGTTGGTGATTGCCTTTCATAACTTTAGAGATAACCTCTTGGAAATATTAAAATTGTACAGACTGTATTTAGTGTAACTGATAAAGGCATAAAAACATAACGAGATTTCAGCATTATACTCGTAGAAAATGTGCCGGTGGTTATGGTTTTCCAAGTGGCTATTTTAATCTATTTACTGATTAATAAAGAGGACAGGCATTTCAATAATAAATACTTATTAGAAATTTTTATTGAATACAATTACAGTGATTTTCATACGGACACAGGAGGTACTTCCGTATTGAGCATAAAAAAGGTTGTTACTAATTTATGTAAGGGATGAATTAGAGTAATAAAAAAGCTCCTAAAGGAGCTTTTTTAATTAATCATCTATGTGTGGTTATACAGGGCAAGCTGTTGGAGCTAAGCCATCATCACCAGTTACGTTTGTAGAAGCACAAGTCCAAACACCAGTCGCTGCACGAGTCCAAGTGAGAATTGCTCCGTTTACCTGTGTAGGAGCATTTACTATGGTACAAGCAATAGTAGTGCCCGTAACTTCGATGTCACAGTTTTGTGTGTTATTAGTTGTTTCTAATGAAGTCATTAAAGCGTTTGTTGGTGTTTGACCATTATTTGATAGAATTTCAAATTGTACCTTACCACCAGTAATTTCAGCTAATCCAGCTGTCATTTTTGACGTGGCTTGATAATCAGAATACGCAGGTAAAGCAACTGCCGCCAAAATACCGATGATTGCAACAACAATCATTAATTCAATTAAGGTAAAACCTTTTTGTGCACTTTTTTTCATTTGTTGTAAGTTTTTCATATTGTTTTTCCATTTGTTTTTTTACGGGGGCTAACTTCATACTGCGACAAAAAATTACAAATGTAAAATATTGTTGCGACTTTTTTGCTTTTATTTCTTGCTTAACCCCTGAACGATTAATTTATAACCCATTATTAACTATGGGTTAACTTTTTGTTCGGAGCTTTTAACTTTTTTAACAGTTTTACGCTAAGGAGTATCAGGTTCGTTGTCAACTCATCAAAGTGGTTATTCACTTTTTAATAAGCTAATTAAAATGATGGTCTCCTCACCTATATTTAATAGCAGTTATATAACAATGTTAAAAGTTCTGTGTAACTAAAATAAGTTAATAAACCTTTGACATATTAAAATATATATCAGCAGCGCATTTCTTTCCATTACAGCTCATTACAATATGTTTAATAGCACTTTTTAAATATAACCCCATTCCACTTGAAGATGCTAGTTTCAGGAAACCTGAGCTAACTCATAATCGAGGCACACTTTTTGTTAAGGGTTGTTCCCTTAAAACAAATGCGACGACGAGTGTGTTTTGCTCATTTTTCCAGCGATGGCTGGTTTATAAGCGCTTTAAGCTAGGTTATTGACTTCGATAAGGACGCTGTATGGATGCAGCTTATTAGAAAATACAGGAGCATATTTTCCAGAATAAGCGTTATTTTCAATCAATGCCTTACCTAGAGGCGTTAACAATTCCTGCTGAATTCTGCATCTTCAAGTGGAACGGGTATAATAGGTTGTTCTAGTTATATTTACTGGTAAGTACAGACCGTTTAAAATTTATTTATTATCTATATATTATAGAACAGACAGATTATATTAAAATATAAGCGGAATAGGCGTGATCTTTAGTGATTCTTTCTGTATAATCCGCGCTCCCTACGTTACAAAAGCCTATTGTTTAGTGGTTTCTTTTTACTTTTATGTAGATAGAGCCTTATAAATAATGGTGCTGGGCTCGATGCTCGAAGGGGCAATGGCGTAGTCCATTTAACCGACAATATTTTTTATTGTCATTTAAGTAACATTTTTAAGATTGGGTTTTTTAATGAAAACTTTTGTAGCAAAACCAGCAAGCGTACAACGCGAATGGTTCTTAGTGGACGCCGAAGATAAAACTTTAGGTCGTATCGCTACTGAAATTGCAACCCGTTTACGCGGTAAGCATAAAGCAGAATATACTCCTCATGTTGATACTGGCGATTATATCGTTGTAATTAACGCAGAGAAAGTACGTGTAACAGGAAATAAAGCGAAAGGTAAAATTTACTACTCGCATACTGAATTCCCTGGTGGTCTTAAGCAAATTAGCTTTGAAAAGCTAATTGAAAAAGCACCAACTCGCGTTCTTGAATTTGCAGTTAAAGGCATGTTACCTAAAGGTCCTTTAGGTCGTGAAATGTTCCGCAAATTAAAAGTATATGCAGGCTCTGAGCATGCACATACTGCACAACAACCACAACTTTTGGAGCTTTAAGCAATGGCTGATAATCAATATTACGGTACTGGTCGTCGCAAGAGCTCAACTGCTCGTGTGTTCATGAAAGCTGGTAACGGTGCAATCACAATTAACAAACGTGACATTTCTGAGTACTTCGGTCGTGAAACTGCTCGTATGGTTGTTCGTCAACCATTAGAGTTAGTTGAAATGTTAGAAAAGTTTGACTTTAACATCTCTGTAGTAGGCGGTGGTATTTCGGGCCAAGCTGGCGCGATTCGTCACGGTATTACTCGTGCATTAATGGAGTTCGATGAAACTTTACGCTCTGGCTTACGCCAAGCTGGTTTTGTTACTCGTGATGCTCGTAAAGTTGAACGTAAGAAAGTGGGCTTACATAAAGCACGTAAGAAACCACAATTCTCAAAACGTTAATATTCTTTATATTTATTATATCGAATGCAAAAAACCGGCCTTGTGCCGGTTTTTTTATTCCCTCTTTTTGTCAATAATTATCATTAACCTAGCCTAAATATACTTTATTTATTCTATTTCAAAGTATTTCAAATTATTTCTGCTTTTACAGTGCCTAAGCCCCTTTTTACCTTGTAAAAAACACGCTATTTCTTTATGATCATAAAAATTTTTTGTCGATATACCGCTTGGTATGAATTTGAGCTGACAAAAGCAGCAGCCGTGCATATGACGTATAATCAATATAAAGATTAGCTTGGTATAAAAATAACTGTTTTGTTAGTGTCTTAGTTGGAGAGTATGAATGAGCAATGTGCCTGTGAATAACGGCCGCAGACGCTTCCTGACAGCGGCTACTGCTGTTGTTGGTGGTGTTGGTGTGGTCGGAGCAGCTGTACCTTTTATTGCTTCCTGGAATCCAAGTGCTCGCGCGAAAGCTGCGGGTGCTCCAGTTGAAGTTAATGTTGGTAAAATACAGCCTGGTCAATTAATCCGTGCAGAATGGCGTGGTAAACCCGTTTATGTCGTACGTAGAACGGAAAAAACGGTTAGTGAATTAGCTAAACATGATGACCAGTTGCGAGACCCAAATTCAGAAAAGGCGCAGCAGCCTGAATATGCAACTAATGCCTATCGTTCTATTAAACCAGAATTCTTAGTTGCTCTCGGTGTTTGCACCCATTTAGGGTGTGCACCTACTCATCACGGCGGCGACTTTGACCAATTTGTTGAAGGTGTACCAAACGGTTTCTTTTGTCCGTGTCATGGTAGTAAATTTGATATGGCTGGTCGTGTTTTTCAAGGCGTTCCTGCACCATTAAACTTGGTAGTTCCGGAGCATTCTTTTGTCAACGATGACACATTATTAATTGGTGTTAGTCAAGGAGATGCATAATGTTAATGAAATTATTTACTGATTTCATGGGCTGGGTTGATAAACGTTTGCCTGTGACAGACGCTTGGAACAAACATCTAGCACAATACCCTGCACCAAAAAACTTTAACTTTTGGTACTTTTTTGGCTCTTTAGCCATGTTAGTGCTTGTGAATCAAATCCTTACTGGTATTTGGTTAACAATGAATTATGAACCATCTGGCGATGGTGCTTTTGCATCAATCGAATACATCATGCGTGATGTAGACTTTGGTTGGTTATTGCGTTACATGCATTCAACAGGGGCGTCTGCTTTCTTTGTTGTGGTTTATATGCACATGATGCGCGGCCTAATGTATGGCTCATATCAAAAACCACGTGAATTACTATGGATCTTCGGTATGTTGATCTTTTTAGTCTTAATGGCTGAAGCATTCATGGGTTACTTATTACCTTGGGGTAATATGTCATATTGGGGTGCACAAGTAATTATCTCCTTATTTGGTGCTGTACCAATTATTGGTGATGACTTAACACTTTGGATCCGTGGCGATTACGTAATTTCAGGCGCTACATTAAACCGTTTCTTTGCTTTACATGTAATTGCAATGCCATTGGTACTAGTTATATTAGTCTTTTTACATATCCTTGCTTTACATGAAGTGGGTTCAAACAACCCTGAAGGTATCGATATCAAGAAACCTAAAGGAAGTGTTAAACCTGAAGAATTAAGTAAGTTTACTTTCCATAAACAATATAGTGAAAAATACGATATTGTTGATGCGGTACCTTTCCATCCTTATTATTCTGTTAAAGACATTATGGGTGTTGCCGGCTTCTTATTCTTATTCTGTTGGGTAATGTTTTTTGCACCTGAGGGTGGCGGTTACTTTATGGAAGCACCAAACTTCACACCTGCGAATGGTTTGAAGACTCCTGAGCATATTGCTCCAGTTTGGTACTTCGGTCCTTTCTATACCATCTTACGTGTTGTTCCTGATAAATTATTAGGTGCGGTAGCCATGTTTGGTGCTATTGTAATGTTATTTGCACTACCTTGGTTTGATCGTGGCACTGTTAAGTCAGTACGCTATCGTTCAAAATTACATTTAGTTAACTTAATTCAATTTGCTATTTGTTTTGTTGTTCTTGGTGCTTTAGGTACTATGCCAGCAACGCCAACAGCTAACTTGATTGGTGTAATTGCGAGTTTTGGTTATTTTGGTTTCTTCATTGCACTTTGGTTCTACAGTAAAAATGAAAATACTAAACCAGTACCTGAGAGGATTGCAGACTAATGAAAAAATTATTTATAGCCGCTACTTTCGGCATTTTTGTTGGCTTATTGGCACTTACGCCATTTAGTGCTACAGCTTCTGGTCCTAGTGTTCATTTAGATAAAGCAAATAATGATTTATCAGATAAAGAGTCACTAAAAAAAGGTTTTAAAACTTATATCAACTACTGTTTAGGTTGTCATCAGTTACAGTACCAACGTTATAACCGCACTTTTGCCGATTTAGGTATTGAAGAAGCGGACGGTATTGCTAATTATATGTACACAGGCGATAAAGTAGGAGGTCACATTTTAAATAATATGCCTACTAAAGAAGCTGCTAGTTGGTTTGGTAGCGCGCCACCTGATTTAACATTGGAAGCACGTTTACGTAGCCCTGATTGGATCTATACTTATCTACGTTCGTTTCATATTGATGAGTCGCGTCCATTTGGCGTAAATAATACTGTTTTTAAAGATGTTGGTATGCCACACGTATTGCAAGACTTGCAAGGTGTTAGCACTATTGACGAACATGGCAAACTTTCTCCAGCAATGGGTGGAACTTTAACTGCTGAAGAGTATGATGTAGTTGTTCGTGATTTAACTAACTTCTTAGAATATGTTGGCGAGCCAAATAAACTTGAACGTAAAGCACTTGGTTATTGGGTATTAGCTTTCTTGTTCTTCTTCTTTATCCTTTCTTATTTCCTTAAGAAAGAGTACTGGAAAGACGTACATTAAGTTATTAATGCAGTAAATTTCAGGGGAATTTGATTGTAAAATATCAAATTCCCCTTTGTTAGTTTTTAAAGTAAACGATTTTAGGAGGCTCTATGGCCGTAGCAGCAAATAAACGCTCTGTGATGACGTTGTTCTCTCATGCAGATGATATGTATAGTCATCAGACACGTATAGTATTAGCAGAAAAAGGTGTTGGTGTTGACATCAACTTAGTTGATTTAGCTAATTTGCCAGAAGACTTATTGGACTTAAATCCATATGGGACAGTGCCAACTTTAATTGACCGTGAATTAGCGTTATATGAAGCTAAAATCATTGTTGAATATTTAGATGAGCGTTTTCCTCACCCACCATTAATGCCAGTATATCCAGTATCGCGCGGTCGTAGCCGTTTAATGATGCACCGAATTGAGCAAGATTGGTATAGCCTTGCAAAGGTAATTATCTCAGGCACTGCAACAGAAGCTGCCAAAGCTCGTCAGGAATTAAAAGAGAGTCTATTAAGTATTGCACCAATCTTAAATGAAGCTCCTTACTTCATGAGTGAAGAGTATAGCTTGGTTGATTGTTACTTAGCTCCATTATTATGGCGTTTACCAGTATTTGGTATTGAACTAGCTGGTCAAGGTTCAAAAGAACTTAAAACATATATGTTACGTTTATTTGAACGTGAATCTTTTCAAGCTTCATTGACGGAAGCTGAACGTGAATTACGTTTTGGTCATCCTGCCTAATGGATGATGCAACGCCTAGCTCAATGAGCTCTAACAAGCCTTATATAGTTAAGGCTTTCTATGAGTGGATTTCAGACAATGACCTAACACCATATGTTATGGTTGATGTTAATGTTTACGGTGTCTTGGTGCCGATGAACTATGTTGCTGATGGACAAATAGTACTTAACATTGCTAGTTCAGCTGTTGGTACTATTGCCTTGGGCGATAAAAACATTGAGTTTAGTGCACGTTTTGGCGGTAAACTTGAACATATTACCGTACCTTATGGTGCTATAGCGGCTATTTACGCTAAAGAAAATGGTGCTGGAACGTCACTACCTATTGAACATCCTATTGAAGATGATGATGAAGAGTTAGTTGATGAAGTACCTGAAAAGCCAAAATCTACATTAAGTAGTGTTGCTTCAACTGGTAATGATAATGATAAATCAAATAAACCAAAAGGTAAAAGTAAAGCAAGCTTGAAAATTATTAAATAGCTTTATTTTATTTGTAATATCTCAAAGATAAAAACCTGTAAATATCACTGATATCTACAGGTTTTTTTACTTAAGTCTAATTAATACCAATTCCATTAAATTATTGCCCACTTGTGCTGGTTAAAATACCCCAAGAATTCGTTGCTCTCAATTCCAATAGCCAGCTATTGCTCAATCGAGCGCCTTACCTTGATTTATTTTTCCTTCGCACAACAAGATCACAAACTTAATTGAATTGGTATAACTTTTCAAAAATATATTAGTTAACCTGAATGCTGAATAAGCAGCACTTACTCAATATTCCCTTTATTCGGTTCTCAGTGTTAAAATCTCGATAAATAACCCGTTATTCATAAACGTTTCACCTTGGTAATCGAATAAATTTAAACATTGATAGGGTATATCGCTACTTCAACTTGTAAATTTCATTGTTAATAGCCGTAAGCCATTGTTTTAACTTAGACATCAAGTATCCATTATACAGGAATCATGATTCAGGTTAGATATATTCAAAAGCCTTAAATACTCGGCTAACACCGTTAATGTTGCGGGTGATTTCAACAACAATATTTGCCTCTTCCTTGGTAACTAAACCTAATAAAAACACTTCTGAATTTTCAGTTACTACTTTGATATCTTTGGCGTTAACTTGGTTATTACTGAGTAAAGCGGATTTAACTTTAGAGGTTAACCAAGCATCATTGCTTTTGGTGGTAACACCTACAGTCGCGCTGATACGTACCTGATTATGTATTGTGATGATATCAGGTACGTCTTGAATGGTTTTAATAGCAAGGTCTCTAAGATAGGAGTTAGGGGCTTGGCCAACAACTAACACTGTCCCATTCATACTTATTACGTGAAGGTTAGTATTTTTAGACAATGCCTTTTTCTTATTCAATTCATTATGAGCAGTAAACTCAATACTTTGGTCATCAATTTGTTTACTAAAGCTACGTCGGTCGGCGACCATGGTTGCACCAGCAGTAACAGCGACAACAGTAGCTACAGCACAACCTTGCAGTGCAGAAATCATCATCAGCAGGGCAGGTATGTGTGCAGCTTTACTTTTGGATAACAATAATGGGTTGGCTCGTAATGTAAACATTTACGACTCACCTTGAGGAAATAAGGTGCTATCAATAATTTCACACAAACTATGTAAAACGATTAAGTGAACCTCCTGAATCCTTGATGTTCTAGCAGAAGGAACACGAATTTCAACATCACTGTCGCCAAGTAAGCCAGAAATATCTCCGCCATCAGCACCTGTTAGGGCAATAATCGGTATGTCTCGAGATACGGCACTTTCTATTGCTTTAATCACGTTACGGGAGTTACCGCTGGTAGAAATAGCTAGCAGAACATCGCCATTGTGACCGAGAGCTCGTATCTGTTTTGAGAAAACTTCATCATATTGGTAGTCATTAGCGATAGAAGTAATAGTCGATATATCACTATTAAGAGAAATTGCTGGCAGGCTAGGTCGCTCTGTCTCATATTTGTTTAATAGTTGTGCACAAAAATGTTGAGCATGACCAGCAGAGCCGCCATTACCACAAGATATTATTTTATTTCCACCTAGCAAACATTGAACCATCATCATGCCTGCGTGTTCAATTGATGGTGCTAAGAGTTCACTCGCTGCAATTTGAGTTTGAATACTTTCGGTAAAATTATTTGTGATTTGTTCTAGCATGGAAAACTGACTCCGTGACTATGTTGTTATGATATGTATTTATTACATCAATTTAAAAAGCATTTTTTAACCAAGTTACCTCTGGATTGATAATATTCCCTTCAAGGGCTACTACATCAATACGGCAGGAAGTATTATATTCATTTAAACCTGCTTGTTGTAGGTAAAATGTTACGCAATGTTTAACCTTTTTCTGCTTACTTGGTGATATAGCGGCAATAGCACCACCAAAAGAAGAGTTTTTTCTATATTTAACTTCTACAAATATATAGGTATCACCATCACGCATAATTAGATCAATTTCACCTTGGCGGCAGTGAAAGTTTTTATCGATGAAGGTTAACCCTTGCGCCGATAAGTAATGTTGAGCAAACAGTTCGGTTGCTTGCCCTTTATCGATAGTGGTGATGCCCTTTTTAGCTGTATGTTTACTCCATAGCAATGGACACTACCTTGTTTTTCTTATATGTACCCCAAAGAAAACTTCGAGTTAAAATACTGTTGTCATCTAATTTTAAAATGCCGGTTTGTCCCCAGTGTTGTATGTAAGAGGCTTGCTGCATAAGAGAAATCTTACTAATTAATTGATAACTGTCATAACCCATGGCAAATAGTCGAGATAATCCATCAGTACGTTTTGGCCAAAGCTGTTGGCTAAGTGCTGCTAGTTCGTTATTTTGTTCACTAGATAATAACCAAGGAATCTCGGTAAAAGTTAGGCCTCTTAAGTCACTATTACTACTGTAATCACTGCGGGTACTATGGCTACGAGAACTTGAAAAGACAGGGATTACTTCAGAAAATGGGCTGATGTTTACCTCAATATATGGCTTAACTAAGCGTGTTTGCTCCGGAGTACCAACAAGATAAATCATATCTATATCTCGTCTATTCCTCGTTTGCGTTTTTATATTCTGGTTAAGGCGACTTTTAAGCTTATTAATACGTATTTTACTTTGATCAACGGATAAACTAGCTTTTATATTTTCTTGCATTTGAGCGCCAGTATCGTAATACACCACTTCAATGATGTCTCCAGTAATACGCTGCCATTGTTTTACAAAAGCTTGAGCAATACGTTTACTCACAACATTCTTTTGGCTTAATACTATAGGGTGTTTAAAGGCTTGCCTACTTAAGGTTGAAGCTGCTTGATTCGCTTCGTCTTCTGGACGCATAGAAAGTACAGTATGCTGTTTTGTTAAAGAAGCCGTTGCTGGAATGTTGAGCAATAAGGTAGAAATGGCTTTGTCATTACTTGCCGGTTTTAAATAACCTTCTATCGCAGCGTCACTATCAATTGATCCGATATAATCACCCGGTTGACTTGCTGTGGGAGCTAACTTATTTAAAGTTTCCTGATTATTATTAAGATCAAATAAATTTGCATTGGCATTAAGCATATAGTCACTTTGTGATTGTGCTTGTACACTTGTATGGGTGATATACTTGTCGACATTCGACTTAAGCAAAGGGCCAATGACATAATCTATTTTCAAGGTCGATAACTCGTTGGTTAAGCCATACCAATTGACGGTTGTACTGTCAATAAAGTGGAGTTTTTTTGTCTCATCATTGGCGAAACTTGCTAATATCCCTTGTTGTAAGGCCAAGCCCGCAGCAGAGGTGCGTTGTTTTCCTGTTAAAGGCAATATTACCGCGATATTTTTGATAATGGGTGGAGTGATGGTTTGAGCCTTCAACTGCCGAGCGATGATGTTAGCAGGATGAAGTTTGAAGTTATTTTGCCAGATCCTCAAATGATAATGTAGCTGTTCAGCTTTGCCACCAAATTTATTAGCTATGGTGGTTAACTTTAACCAACCCCGATCATTTGGTGCTTTGTCCTGGGCAATTAACTTTAACTGCCATTGAGATAAACTTTGGAATTTTTTCCAAATATTAATTATTTGTTGCTTGTTTTGTGAGTATTCATCAGTTGTTGAAAAAGCGAATAATTCAGCATTTAAAGAGGCCAGAGGCTGTTCTTTCTTCTCAAAAGCAATGCTCAGCAAGCGATAGTATGTAGCTGTTAATGTTATGTCTTGATCACTGGCATACTGCTTTAGTTGTTTTAGTTGTAAGTGACTTTCGGAATAAAAGCCTAATTGTTGCAAACTACTGGCTTTGATTAACACTAATTGTACTTTTTCTTGAATATAGTTAGGGACTTGCTCATCTATTAGAGGGAGAGTTTTATCTGCAAGCCAAAGCGCGTTAACGTAATCATTTGTTTGAAAAAATAATTTAGATGCTGTAATTATCTCACTTATCGCCTCATCACTTGGTAATGTTTGTGCATGTGCTAAGTACTGCTCTGCAGTTAAAGCATCTGAATCTAGAGGAATTTCATCAATTTCTGTTATCGCTTTAGCATCTGGTGAGAGAACAGCTACTTTTTTGGTACTACAGCTAGCAAGAAAGACAATAAATATAGTAGGAAAAAATAGCGATCTGAGTTGTTTAAAATACATTGATAAATTATTTAACCTTGTTGGTTTTATGTTTACAAGTAAGGGCGCTGTTTTTACCACAATAAATAAATCCGTGCATATTGCTATCAGTATGGGGTTATAATAAACGCCAACGAAGCTAGTCTCAACTAAATACGCCAAATATAACTATCAAATCGAGTGAAATAAGTAACATGAGCGAATCAACCTTAACACCAGCTACCCTCTATATTGTTGCAACACCTATCGGTAATCTTGGTGATATTAGCCAAAGAGCTATTGATATATTAACGCAAGTTGATGTTATTGCTTGTGAAGATACTCGTCATACCGGTAAGTTACTCTCGGCTTTTTCAATAAAGAATAAAACGATGTCATTGCACGATCATAATGAGCGCCAGCGCCAAGAGCAGGTTGCCAATATGTTGCAAGAAGGAAAGACCATCGCTCTAGTTTCAGATGCGGGCACACCTTTAATAAGTGATCCAGGTTTTCATCTAGTACGCCATTGCCGAAGCTTAGGTTTGAATGTTTCTCCAATCCCTGGTGCGTGTGCAGCAATCTCGGCTTTATCGGTTGCCGGTTTACCCACTGATAGATTTAGCTTTGAAGGTTTTTTACCTTCTAAATCTGGCGCAAGACAAGCTACATTAACTGCCTTGGTGGATGAGCCCCGTACTATGGTTTTTTATGATGCGCCGCGCCGTGCCATAGATACAGTACGTGATATTGTTACTACTTTAGGTGGTGAGCGTTATATTGTTATTGCTAGAGAGCTGACAAAAACTTTTGAAACGATTCATAGTGATACCGCAGAAAATTTTCTAGCATGGCTTGAGCAAGATGCGAACCAACTCAAAGGTGAAATGGTGTTGATAATTGAAGGGTATAAAGCTGCTGAAAATGAAATATCAGCAGAGGTGATTAACACTTTGAAACTATTACTTGCTGAAATGAAGCCTAAGAAAGCCTGCGCAATTACCGCAGAGATTTATGGTATTAAGAAAAATTCACTCTATGATATTGCGCTAAGTCTAAAGCCTAGTTAATAATTAGCTTCAATAATGGTTTTAATTACTTAATTAACGCTAACAACAGTTACTGATTCACTAAATAGCATAGACATTTTCCCTAAATAGGGTAAAATGCGCGCCGAGTTGACCAGACAATCGCTGGCTAGTTTACGTAAGTATTTCTAGCGGGAGGAAAGTCCGGGCTCCAATGAGCAGGGTGCCAGGTAACGCCTGGGCGGCGTGAGCCGACGACAAGTGCAGCAGAGAGAAGACCGCCGATGACCGCTTGCGGAACAGGTAAGGCTGAAAGGGTGCGGTAAGAGCGCACCGGATTGCTGGTAACAGTAATTGCAGGGTAAACTCCACCTGGAGCAAGACCAAATAGGGTTTCATGATTAGTTTTATTTCGGTAAAAGTAATATAAGCGTGGCTCGCGTGGAAACCGGGTAGGTTGCTTGAGCCTTAGAGCGATTTAAGGCCTAGACGAATGATTGTCGCTTTTACTTATTTTAGGATAAGTAAGAGATACAAAACCCGGCTTATGTGGTCAACTCATTAACTTTGGGGTTAATTGTTGTTAATTCAACAGTTTACCCCAGAGTTAACCCTCACTAATGTCAAAGTATGCCTAACACTGGCACACACAATGGCACACATACAAATACCTTATACAATAAAACGCAGTAATATTTATTATCTAAACATTAGATTTAGAAATAAAGTTCAGCGCTACTCACTCCAAACCCAAGATAGTTATAAAGCCATGGGTTATATCCATGATATTCTTCGTGTAATTAGAAACTCAATTAATAGAAATGACATGGATGACCTTGATCTAAAAGAGTTAGTAAATTCAATTATTAGTAATATTCAAAATGATGCTAAAGCTATTCTTTATCCTGATAGTGAGGAAGCTAGCCAGAAACTAAATTCGTACGAGAAATCATATGGTAATGCAATGGATTCTTTAAACCATGGCTCCTCATTTCCAACGTTACGAAACTATAAGCTTGACTCTCTTTATTCTGATAGCCGCACACCCCAACAAAAATCTGATACTCATCTTCAATCATTCATCAAATGGAATGAAGAATACAATCAATTTGACTCAGATATGATTACTGCAGATGAGAAGATAACTAGTGCATACTCGCAAGCCAAGCGTATAAGACAACACATTGAACAAGATGATTTTAGTCTAGCTATTCAAGCGCTACAGGCATTAATAACGCCAGCTAATGAGGTTTTAGTAGTCACGGAGGATGAGCCTGATCTAGTGTTATTCAGGGTATGCGTAGGTAACTTTATTGAAGAACGTTCGAATAATAAAAGAGTTGACTCTTCAGGCAAAGAAAATGATAAGTGGGGTGCTAAAACACTAGGTATTAATACTACCAATTTTGAGGTGTTGAATATTATATTTGGTGACACACCTGTAAATAAGATAACTGGAAAGTCATTAGATGAGGCTTTTAGAAGTACAATCCTAAATTTACCTTTAGGTAACAAAAATCCTTATAAGAAGATGAGTATACAAGAGAGAGTAGACCAATCATTTAATGATGAGGTAGATGATAATGATCGAATATCTAATAAGACTGCTAATGATTACAGGAAGTTACTACAAGGCTTATTTTCTTATTTACGTGATGAGCACATTTTAGATGAGTCACCAACTAATGATATGAGATTACGGTTCAATAGAAAAGATAGGAATACTAGAGGCAGGTTTACAGATGCCCAAGTCGGTAATATTTTATCTTTTTGTAATACTAAGGTTGCGCACCAGAAGTGGGCTCCATTGATCATGTCATACTCTGGTATGCGCAATGGAGAGGTTATGCAGCTGAGAACACAAGACATTCAACAGGATCAGGAAACAGGTATATGGTTCTTTTTAATTACCAAAGATGCTGGTTCAGTTAAGACAAATAATAGTAATCGAAAGATACCTATTAGTTCAGAGCTTCTAAATGGTGGTTTATTGGATTATGTGAAAGGGGTAAAGGAGAGGTTATTTACTGGTGATGGTAAAACATTAACTCGTTTTTATGAACAAATCAGTAAATATTGTAATTTACCAGATAGAACTGATGAAGGTGAATTGCTTAGTTTATATTCATTGAGGCACTCTGTTATAACTAAACTACAGGAAGAAAATACTAATCTGGCTATAACACAACAGATAGCAGGTCATAGTAAACAAGATACAGTAACCGATCAGAACTATACACATACTTTTAAATTGGATAAATTGGATAAATTGCGAGATGCGATAGAGAAAGTTAGGTACTAAAGCAATTTATAATGCTTAAATTGTCAGCAGTGTTGAGACTTAAAGGTTCAGCTACTTATCCTGCTTTAATTAGTGAAAGTGTTACGTAATTAACAAGGAGTTTTGAATTGGCAATAGATATTGCATTCTGTCTTGAGGCAAATGATTATATAGACCCAGACCGAGCTTATGACCTTTATTGGTCTGGAATCATTACAGACAAAAAGAAGTTTATTTGTGCTGGGGTTAATTGTATTGCGCAAGTAACATGCGCAAATTTAGATGGTGACCTTCAAAATATGAAGGTTGTTCCTCATTATCGTACCTATGGGAATCATTCTGATAAGTGTGAAATATATAATGATTTACCCTTAAATCTACAGTATGAAAATGGAACTTTTGTTAAAGAAGAAAAGCGTACGATAGATGAATCTGTTGTAGATACGTTCCTTTTAAATCGTCCTGACTCTTACTATGATGAAACCAGAACAGACGAGTGGGCTAATAGTAGATCTTTGAAAAAACCGGAATTTGTTCGTCTTTCTAATGATACAAGATTGAGGGAGACGGGAAGTATTGGAAATATATACTCGGTAAGATCAGTTGTTGGTAGGTATATTCGATATAAGAAGAATGGTTCCATAGATCAACGTAGAGTAAATATATCCGGAAAAGATATACCTTACCGAACTATATTTAAGTGCATCTGGGAACAAGAGTTAGAGAATCTTCCAGCCTTTCCTGTTATATATTATGGTTGGGCTTTTGTTAATAGATTACCCTCCGACACTGGGTATCAAATTAAGTTTAAGAAGAAATTAAAAAAAGGTGATGATGAGTACACTAGTACAATTATACTTGATGATAAACTGATAGAAAGTTATAAAATAAAAAAATTAGTAATAACAAGGTTGAAAAAGATAAATGCTCAAGTGAAGCCTACAGCATTTGTTTTTGTATACGCTAAGCCAAAAACAAATGTATCAAGGGCAATGAAAAAATATGCCAATTTTTCAATTACTAACCTTGATATGATAGATATAAATTACAATTGCCCACTACCAAAAGAATACAATAAATAATGGTGCATGTGGGCTTAGTTTGTTGTTTGGCCATCATTTGATTTAAGGAGTCTTAGTTGCAAGTATATTCGTCGTTTTCTAATAAATTGAACTTTGAACGTTCTCAGATAGATATTGAAACAATCTATAAACGTTATGCTCTTTTATATGATCGTGTCATATTTAATAGGCATGGTTGCCCTATAGGAAAAGGTGATTTATTTTCAAACCTCCCATCGTACATAGCTTGTACGGCTGCTAATAGGCAGGATCGAAAAGAAGGATTGTCCTTAGCTAGAAATAATCAATTTAAAGATATATTTATTGATATGTGGGATCTATTCGAAAACCCTGAAACCATGCATCAAAGAGCATCTGATTATTTAGACCCCAAAATTGTAAACAAAATTTCGAAATTCTCTTGGCTTAGAAATGAACTTGATGAAAAGATGGGGCTTCATAATCACCACAAGGAATATAAAGCTGCAAGTATTGTGGATAGTGATATTTCTTCGGATCTTGCTTTCAATTTAATGCTAGCAGACAAGATTGATGACTTTAATATAAGCTTGCCTCCGGTAATCGGAGAAGCAATTAAATCTGTAAATAAAGTAAATGAAGAGCTTAACTTATTTACGACAGACCTACTTTTCCCTGACTTTGAATCATTATCTTGGGATCAAATATTAGAACTTAGGCAAGATAAATATATAGCAAGCTTTAGGAAGAAAGTATTCAGCTCTATTGGACAAGGTCTTCATGTTGATAAAACGTTACATGAAAGCTTGGATAAAGACTTATGGTACTTAGCTGAGCAATGTAAGCCTAACATTGGTAGCCGTTTGATAGAGCTTGTCCTGAGTAACATTCCACTCTCGATTCCTATTAACCCTGTTAGTTGCTTTTTTGGTGGTAAGGCACTAATTCAGGATATTAAAAATAAAGAAAAATCATGGGTGTTTGTTATACAAAGTATGCGTAAGTTAAGGTGACACCGTCTTTTAGGGATAAAGTAAAATAGGTTATTTTAATTCAGCTATACATTGCTACGTTATTTACATCTAAAATACTAGTTACCTTCGTGTTCACGGTTAAGCATAAGCAATATCCAAGTTCATAACTTTCTACCTTTTATAAAATATGTGGTATTACTAAGCTTTCTTCATAGAATTAATTGATATTTTCATTTGGGTATAGTCAACTGAGAATCTATCCAATATTGTTTATAAGACTTATATGGTGGTGTTATCCTAAGGTGTTTTTTATATATTTTCTAATGAATTGATAAGCTTACCGTAGTTCTGATATAGTTATTTAAGTGTAGAGGAGGTTGATTCCCTACATGGTTTTTTAATTCTCCATAATGCAAAGAGGTATGAGTGCATAGTTTAAAGCTAAGAACACTTCAAATTGATGATACTCACATCCACTTCAAGGATGGCCCGAATTATATTGTTGGGTATAATGACTCAGGCAAGACCACTATATTCAATTGTATTAAATATGTCCTCGGATTGACTAAATCTATTGTACATAGACATATAAGGAAAATTGAGCTTGTGGTTTGTATTAATGAATGTCTTTTTGAATTTAGAAGGGATGTCGGGAATACACACCTTTCAGTTTCGTATGGCGATCAAGCTTTTAGCTATCGAGCAATGTCAAATGATCTAGATGATTTTTTAAGAAATGCTTTGTTGCCTTCCTATATCTTTGAGACAGATTCTGAATCTGTTTTAACGTTGCTAGATTTTTGCTTTTTATCTGAAGAAAAGTCAGCTAATAGACGTCAGCAATGGGGGATGATTAGTTCAATAGCTTGTATAAATGTATCTTTATTAAGTAGCGTTGAAAAAGATATATCCTCATTAAAAAATGAAATTTCTAAGAATAAAAATTTAGAGAAAATTGTTGATGACTTTTCTTTATCGCTTTCAATTAAGTTAAGTGAAAATTCCAATATCACCGATTTGAATAAGAAAATAGAAGTAACAAAAGAACAATTTTTCGATGAGTTTAGGAAAAAAGAAGACTTACTGGTTAATGCTACTTTAAAGTTTGAGGAAATAAAGGAACGATCTAGCTTAGAGCTAAAGTCTAAAATTGCAGAAATTGAAGATGTTTTTTTTAACCTAAGTCGTTCCGCAGGTCTTGAAATAAGTAACTTTGATGGATTGGAACTGTTTATTAAAGACCGAAGTAAGACCATGTCGTATGGACAAGAAACATTTTCGAGGTTTTTATTAGTTTTAGCAATTGCGCAACTAGCCCAAGAAGGTAGTTATAATTTCCCGCAATTAATTGTCAATGATAGTTACGTGTCATTTGATCACGAGTTAACTAGGAGGTCTATCAGCATTATGGATGACCTTATTAAAATTAATGGTGGCCTTCAATATATTGAGTTCACTTACAGAGATGATATTCCAAAGGAAAATATAGTACTGAACTTAAAAACACAAGGTGGTCTGAATGCCTACAACAGTTAATCAAATGGGCTGGGGTGAAAAAATATCTTTGACGGTATCTATTCTTGGCTTACTTGTCGCTTTTATAGGGCTAACACTGAGTGATAGCGTGTCCAGTTTAAGTAATAAGGCAGAGATAATTGCTTTTAATGATTCTATTAAATTAAACCCACTCATTAATCAAAATGGATATATCGATACACTTTACCTTAAAAATATCGGGAGTGCGGCTTCTACTAAGATAAAATTAATAATAGATTTTAATGTAGAAATTCCTAAATTCGAATTACTCAGCGATGAAGATATAGGTAAACCGGAAATCAAAGGTCGTAGGTTGAGCATTCCTTTAAAAAGATTATCAATCGATTCGGATCTAAAAATCACGATGTTTTCGAAGTCGCCTATTTTGTACGATTCTAATTACATTGACGATAGTGGGAACCATAACATTACTATGTACAATGAATCACCCCAGAAAAGCTTGCTGGATATGATATTGATACTTGTAATCATAATTTCTCTATTAGCTATTGTGTGGATCTACAGAAGAGCGGCAGAGAGTACTTTGATTAATACACTGGAGGCTCATCAAGTTGAAATACAGGTGAAACTTCGAGAAGTTAGAGATGAAATAGGTAATATTGAAATTGTAGTAAATGAACCGAACCATTCTCCTTCATCTAGAGAAAGCGATAAAGGTATTGGACAAAGGTTAGCAGACCTCATAACTAAAATATAACAAGGATATGCGGTATTACCGATTCAGAATTAATTTTTTTTGCTCCATTGATAATGTTAAATATTATGTGTAGTCACAAATTATTGTAAATTAATTGCGTAAATATCAGATATCCCCGATTGCTTTGTTAAGCAGATACATAGGATAGGGGGGGCTGTTTAAGTCAGAATATTAAAATATCAGCTAAACCAATATACGCTTTACTGAGCTTGCGGTAAAAGCCTTACCCCTAGGGGTTTCAAATCCATTATCATTAAGCCATTTAGCTATTGCTCTGAGACTTGTATAACCGTTCTCCTTAGCTTCATTAATGTGTATGAGCATATCTTCCTTATAGTGATTTGCTTTGCTTACTCTAGCTTCTGTTGCTTTGATATGGGCATTTTTAGGAGCTAACTTATAAAGACTCTTACTGCCCCATTTAAAATTAATGCCTTCTCTTTCTTTCTTAGCCTGTATGGCTGCCTTAGTTCGTTCACTGACTAGCTTAGCTTCGTTTTGTGCTACTGCTGCAAAGATTGTTACCGTCAACTCTGTCGCATCGGGTATATCACATGCTGTAAATTTAACACCTGCATTCATCAAGCCTGTAATGAAGTGAGTGTTACGAGCTAGCCTATCTAACTTTGCAATGAGTAAACGTGAATTTGTTCTCTTTGCCTTAGTCATAGCCAACTGCAATTGCTCTCTATCAGATTTAGTACCACTTTCAACCTCAGTAAAAGAATCAACTAAGTACCCACCAGTAGCTTTAACGTGTTCAAGTACAGTTGCTTGCTGTGCTTCTAATCCTAATCCACTAGCACCTTGTTTAGCTGTAGAGACTCGATAATAAGCAATGTATTTACACATGATAATACCTAATTAAATAACTTAAAGGTAATTGTATCATTTCATTGTAGGCTGGTACAGTGAAACGATACGGTGTTGATTGGCAATTATTGAATAAAATAGGGCTCAAGGGGGGGGAAGCTTAATCTCACTCTTAAAATCATAAAAGGTACATGAATTATGTTTATTTTTATTGTTCTATAGCTTCAAATATTGCATAAATCACTTAACACTCACTATTGCTTATAATATTATTGTTTAGTCTTTTAATTGAAGTTAAAGCACCCTGAGGGGTCGCATCATGGCTTTTAATCATAAATATACGTAAATGCCTGTTTTGTGTTTTTAATTGCTTAAATGAGCCTTGATGAGGCTATTAACAGTGTTGTTTATTGATTTATACCTACATTAGGTCGGGTTTATGTAATGTATTTTTGATGCTAAAAAGTTGTTATCTCAACAGATATAAGCTCTATAAAGTATTTTATTTTTTATGGGCTAGATTAGTTAAGTTGCGCTTTTGATTTGTTTAATCTTATTAGTGCTTTTGGGGTATTCGAGTAGCTAGGCTTAATATGACTTTTGACTCAATCACAAAGCTGATTAGGCCAGCAACTACTACAAAGCGTTAAAGCGTTTCACTAAACTTTCAGAAAAACACTTTGGCTCATTTGCGTCTCACTATAATAAGATTTAGAATTGGAGTGTCTTATTCTGGTCGTCGTAATAATTGCCCACACAATAGTCACTATTGTTTAACTCAGGATCAATCATAGAAGTAGTAAAGATAACTTGATGTTTTACATCTAAAGAATTTGATAGTTTAATTATTTCATTTTGAAATAATTGACTTCTACTTTCTTCCATCCCTTTATCTTCAATATTATCCATTAGTAAGAACCTAGGGTATAGATACTTAGAGTCTAAACATGAGGCTTTAAGCAAAGCTAAACGAAAGGCGTTTTTAAGGTATACCATAGAGCTTGCTGAAAATAGTGCTCTATCATCAATAGTTACACGGTCTTCTCCAAAGTCGAATTCAATCTTTTTACCCTTTACAAAAATCTCTTCATGATCTTTGTCTGCGCTGATTAGGTCTAATGTTATTTCAGATAAAACAGATTTCTTTCTTCTTATTTCACCTTCAATTTTAGCTTCGGATAACTTTATATCACGCTCAAGTTCGTTTACATGTTCTTGTGTTTTAGCTCTTTCACCATACAATTCATGTAATTTACCATAGTTAACTTTACTGGCGTTAAGTTCAATGATTTGGTTTCTTAGTGCACCTATTTCTGTAAGCTTTCGTCTAAGATCATGGTTAATTGATTTTTGTGGCTTCTTGAGAGATTCAAACTCTTGCTCATGTAATTTTAACTCTGTAGCTAATTGTTTTATTTTTATTTCTAATTCTGCGAGTCTTTTTTCTTTGATTACAATAAGTTTTTTTGACTCTGCAACTTGGAATTCAATTTCTTTTCTAACTTTAAATGTAGGATCTATATCGGATTCTTCTTGTGAAGTTTCACAACCACAAACACAACATCCCGTTTCTTTTTTTACCAACTCTATTTGACACGCAGGGCAGTGGTTAAATGCTATGTCAGATAAAGCACTAATTGTATTCTGTGTTTCTGAAAGAGCTTTTAATCTAGAAATAAGTGAATTAATAAAAAGTAAGGAGTCATTTATTTCAAATGTTGTTGAAGATGATTTATTTAAAAGCTCTGTTCGTTCACTTCTTAGATCATATATCTTCTGTACTAACTCTTGGACAATAATCCCTTCTGCTTCAGAATCACCTGTAGGTAAGGTTGTTGTAATTTCATCGACTGACTTTTCAATAGTCACAATTTCTTGCTCTTTCTCTGATATTTCAATATCAACTTCTTCTAAGGTCTTTATTGAACCACCTAAAAATTGATGTATGGTTTTAATTTCTTTTATTTTACTATCCAGTATCGCGGATGCTCTTTGAGCTTCCACACGTTTCTCATATAAAGAAAAATCAGACAAGCCTATTAATAGTTCTCCAATAGCTTTGCGTTTATTTGGTGAGTCAAATCTATCAAACTTGAATAAGCGATCAGGAGAAGTCATTTGGTCAACATACATCATTCTAAGCAACTGATGCATTGTAATACTGCCTTTATCATCTGACTTTGAGTAAGGAATACCTAATTCTTTAAAGATAGCCTGATAAAAACTTTCTTTTTCAGTGGCATTGTATGGGTATCTTAACCAACCAGAATTTGCAGCAGAATTAGCAACATCAAATTCATCACCAAAGATATCCATTCCCCTACGACCAGCTTCTTTTATTTCACGCTTTAGTGTGAATATTCTTCCACTTAAATTAACTTCAAGATAGACATAATCACAAGACTTAGCTTCATTTTTCCATTTACTAAGATCGCCACCTAACCCATAAAAGAGGAAGTCAGATATAGTTGATTTACCAGAGCTATTTTTACCCCTGATGATATTGACACCTTCAGTAAATGTTTCATCGTATACGTGTTTAGTGTTTTTAGTTACTACAAGTCTGTTAACAAGCAAATAAGGTTCATACTGCGTCATATCTATATTCCATTAATCCAGTCCTTTGTTTCAATCCATTATCACCAGACAATTTAACATTGTTTAATGTCTTTAATAATGTTTTATAAAACTCGTTATTTATATATTGGTTATCTTCAAGGAGACGTGTAACACTACTTGATTGAAATGATTTTGAAATACGAATGATTCCATCGACTTCCTTGAATATCCCTTTTGCCTCTAAGATTTGTAGAGCTTGTATATGATAATCACCCATTTCTGAAAATAGGCGTTTACGATCTGGTAGTCGTTCATATGCAGGAGCTATTTTTTCTGCATCCCTTTTTAGTGCAGTCACCCCTTTGGCTCTAGGAAAAGAGACATCTTTGATAAAGTGAGGAAATAGAAAAAGAAAGTCATAAATTCTCAAACGGGAAAACTCAAAACTTTCAAGATCTTGTAGGTTAGCAATAGTTATAAACCTAAACATACAATGATATATGTCATTCCGTGGGTGATATATGATCACAATTTAATCCCATTCAATGTAACAGTTGCCTGTAAGTATATACAGTAACCCGTAAATTTCATCTATTTCTATAGATAAACTACATCCATCCATAGAAGCTAAAGTAGGTTCTATGATTTGCTCTTTTACAAGGTCATCGATTTCATAACCCTGAAATTTTCTTGATTTTATACGGGATGTAACACCATGTAAGAATGATGCTCTTATGTTGGAAAGGAGGTATGTGAATATTTTTTGAGCTGAAGCATAATGAGAATTCAGCATTATTTTTTTAGTTACAGACTCTTTAACTTCCATTGCATATTCAATGATGTAATCCCTATCACCATCAGTTAGCTTTTCTTCAAGGTTTCTCAGTTTACCCTCGACTTTTCTATTTAGAAAATCATTAAGTTTGTTGGAGAACTCCTTATACTCTGAATCTAGCTCTATTTCTTTTTCATGCTCTTCAATTAGCTCTCGAAGTTTAATATTTTCTTTATGGATAATAGGTTTTGAAGGTAAGTGATAGTGGGTGTTATTAGTTACAATATCTCTACCAGCAACATGACCCTCTGCTTTAATATTGCTTTGATTAACTTTGTTTGAGTTGCTTGAATCAAAAACTGACACTAATTGCCCCTTTTGTCTCTACCAACTACGTCTCCACCAGCAATGATATTTTTCTGATTGGTTTTGTTCGTTGAGCCTTTAGATTTCATAAACCCAAATACGATCAATAACACTGTAACTCCAATTCCAGAGAATACCCATGTTATCCATTCATTATTCTTTATAAATTGTTCGATAACTTCCATATCAATCTCTTTTATCCATTAAGTTTTAGTAACTTATCACTTCTAAGGTGCTAGCAAAAGAGATTTAAGGTACTTACTTGATTAAACTCAAAGTTTACATTTAAAAACTATTTTTTAAACAAATCTCAAAAGCATGCCACAACAAATTATAAAGTAAAAACTGCTTATAAATACGTATGTGCATTAAAGTGATGTAGTTAATTTTTACATCTACTTAGAGATGCTAATATTAAGTAGATACTGACTAATCCAATTAATTGGTGATCTAGAAAACAACATCATAATCTTCCTTATTAGATTCTTGTATGGCTATTTTTGTTGCTTTCTTATTGGTTACATTAAACCTTCTTGGTGATCTAGGATGGTTGAAGTAATCTTGGAGCTTATGAGGTCCTTGCTTATTGACTGTATCTATCCATGAGTTATTTAATGTCTTTATTTTTCTTTGGCTGACATTAATATTTAAGTGATCATAATTAATACGGGATATAACCTCTTCAACAATATTCTCGTCTATTTTACTTGTTGTGAATATTTGAATTTGAGGTATCCATATCTTGGGGACATTCAATTTATCCTTAGGAACATTCTCTGTCATTCTTGTTTTAGCACCACAGGTTCTTAAATAGAATATAAAGGTAGTATCTTGATAAACTCTGGATAATGGGGTCCTAATCTTTGACAATACAAGCAAAGCTTCCATTCTTTCTGAGTAGTCATTAAAGAATAAACTCGTATAATATGTTGGTTTGTACTCTTTCATAACTTCGATAAGCTTTCTTTTCGTTTTATCTTTACTCGATTCAGTCATTTACTACTTCTCGTATATATTTATGGAATTATATGAATAAAATATTAATTACTTAACTCAATATATATGCTTATTAGAAGGATTACTCTTCTTAAATACCTATTCCTAAAGACTACTTCTTGTTTTGATAAGTAAAATCAACTTTAGGCCAGTAAATACAAGGGGTTTTGTTTTTATTTTAAATTTGTTACGTGATAGTAGTGCGGTACTTGTATTACGAATTCTTGATTATATAACATGCTTAGTTGACCTATTATAAAGGGAAGATAGAGGGTTAATAATGATTACAGGTGTTGAAATATTAGATAGTTTTTTATCAGTACCTTGTAACTGGTGTTGTCACACATTGATCTGAGTATAAGGCTCTGATACCTTGTAATACATAACTGAAATTTGCATACCTGACTTATGTGGTCAACTCGACTAATTTAGTAACCGCTTGATCTATTTATAATAGTTCAAGCGGTATTCTAAAGTCCTTTCAAATCAAATCAAATCAAATCGTTAAATTAAATAAACGGTATGTGGTCTCTATTTACTCTATGAAATTTAATCATTATTTTTAGTGCCCTTTTTTCGCTAGAGCATTAACCACTTTAATACACCTAACGTATTTAATGAAATATATTATTCTTTTTGTAAGTCTAAGCAATTGGAACATTTAATGAGCAACCTCTAGCTATCTAGTACACTCGTAATCAACGGTATTCCTCATAAGGTTTATATACACGCATAAACAAGTGTTGGGCAATTATTTTTCAAATTGGGAATCTTTTGATGGGTTATTATTGTTCCAATTAGGGCATAGGTAAAACAATAGTTACCACATGCTTCAATATATAGATTGTCTTTCCTTAGCTGTTCCACAAGTGATCCAAATGAAACTTGCGGTTGATTTTTCCTTATAACTCAGCTTCTTGATCACATTGAGTATTTTTTCTGGTAAGATTATTCCTACTATAATTTGATGATTAATAAAAGTTATTGACAGGTTTTATTCAGTTGCAGGAAGCAACCTATTACATCAGGTAATCTAGCTGTAAGCTGTTTGATTCTATTACTATAACAAGGAGTGTTAACGTGATTCGTACCTTTTCTTTTGTGTTTTCTTTATTTTTAGTTAGTATTTCTACTAGCGTTTTTTCTAAAACATTACTATTTTCAGATGGTTTTGAATCCGGTTTTAATAACTGGGTTAATGTATCTAATGGTGATAATAATCAATGGAGTAGAGATGCTTCTGGTACACCCTCAAGCGGAACTGGTCCTTCTACCGGTGCTGCTAGTACATTTTATGTTTTTCTAGAAACCTCCTCAAAAGAAGCATACACCAATGGCGATACAGCGATATTACAAGGACCAGTACTATCAAGTTCAGATATCCAATTAACGTTTCAATATCATATGTATGGCTCTGATATTGGTAGTTTGTATGTTGATGTTTTGGAGGATGGCATCTGGATAAACGATGTCTGGTCACTTACAGGACAACAGCACGCAACTAATATAGCTACTTATACTAATGTAGACGTAGATCTTAGTCATTATAACGTTTCACAAATTCGGATGCGTGCTGTTGCAGCAGGTGGTTATCGTGGTGATATGGCAATTGATAACATTGAAATTTGGAGTATGTCGTCAGAAGCCGTTGCTCCTAAGTTTAATAGTAATCCACTTTTTGATATCGATGTTATACAAGAGCAACCTTACTCGAAAAACATTGCCGGTTATGCCTCTGACGGTAATGGCGATACGCTTATATTTTCGAAAGTATCGGGTCCGGCTTGGTTGAATATATCAAGCGAAGGAGACTTGTCAGGCATACCAGAGATAAGTGATATTGGACTCAATACATTTACGGTGCAAGTGAGTGATGGAGAGCTCTCATCTGAGGCGGTATTTAAGATCAATGTTGATGATGGTATGGGACCAACCGTTATAATGTTTGATGATTTTGAAACAGGCTTTGGGAATTGGAGTAATACAACATTAGCTGATAGTCATGATTGGAATCACCATGCAGGCGCTACCCCTTCAAGTAATACCGGGCCTTCTAATGGCGAGGGTGGAAAAGGTTCATACATTTATATGGAAACTTCTTCAGGTTTTGCTTATGGCGTTGGTGACTCAACTATATTAAATAGTCCTGCTATAACGGAAAATAAAATTCACTTGAGCATGTCATATCATATGTATGGCGCTAACATTGGTACACTGTCTGTTGATGTTCTCTCCTCTGGAACCTGGATTTATGATGTATGGAGTGTCACTGGTCAGCAACATAATACAAGTGATGGAACCTGGTCAGTGGCTGATATTGATCTTAGTGCTTATGAAGTCAACCAAATACGTATTCGTACCTATTCTGCTGGTGGTTATATGGGGGATATCGGTATTGATACCCTTGAAATAAGAAGTCATGTCTCCGGCAATGATTCTGATGCTGACGGTGTTCAAGATTCTGTTGATCAATGTCCAAATACACCATCAAATGAAACATCAAACGCTAATGGGTGTTCTCCTTCTCAAGTTGATAGTGATAACGATGGGGTTGTTGACAGTGAAGATGCATTTCCTTTTGACCCATTAGAAGCACTTGATACTGATGGGGACTTGATTGGTAATAATGCCGACACAGATGATGATGGTGATGGTGTGTTAGATATTCATGATGCATTCCCGCTTGATGCAAGTGAGACTATTGATACCGATGGAGATTTAATTGGCAATACTAACGATCTAGACGATGATAATGATGGTGTTTTGGATGTAAATGATGGCTTCCCGCTTATAAACATTGCTGGCTATCTCGATACCGATTTTGATGGTAGGCCCAATGACTGCGATAATATATGTACTGCTTTAGGTATGTTAGCTGATCTTGATGATGATGGTGATAGCGTACCAGATACAGAAGATACCTTTCCCCTTGACCCTACTGAATCAATAGATACTGATGGCGACGCTATAGGAAACAATGCGGATACAGATGATGACAATGATGGAATTAGTGATTTAAATGACGGATTTCCGTTAATCCATTTAGCGGGTCTTACCGATACGGATAGTGATGGGATCCCCAATAATTGTGAGCAAGCCTGTTTAGATTTGGGGATGCTGGCGGACGCAGATGATGATGGTGACGGTGTTTCAGACAGTGTTGAATTAACCAATGGTACTAATACTCTGATTATAGATACCGATGGTGACGGTTGGGATGATGGTGCTGAATATTTTTGTCAAACTAATGGTGTTGATAATACTTCATACCCTACAGATAGTGATGCAGATAAAGTGTGTGATGTTATGGATCTAGATGATGATTCAGATGGTTTGATTGAAATATTTACCTTGGCTGACTTCAACGAAATTAGAAATAATATCAATGGCAGTGGGCTTTATGGTAGCAGCTTAGGCTGTGTTAACTGTCAAGGTTTTGAGTTACAAAATGATCTCGATTTTGATGAGAATCGCGATGGTATAGTCGACGAACAGGATCATAGTGGTGCTTATTGGGATAATGGGGCCGGTTGGTTACCCATTGAAAATCGTTTTGACGGAACTTTAGAAGGGAATAATTTTGAGATTAGAAACCTTACCATCGTCCGTCCAGCCTCTTCAGAGCTTGGCTTATTTGGATCGTTAGCAATTGACTCCTCTGTTAGGAATTTGAAGCTCCATGGTAGCATCGAAACCAATACGGGTAACTATACAATAGGCCTATTAGCCGCCGTGATTTCGTCGCGTGCAAGTTTAAATAACATTGAAGTATCGGGCAAAATTAATGCCTTGGGTGCTGGCGGCGTTGTAGGTGGTATTGGAGGACATATTTGGGGAGCTACCAGTATTGAGAATTGTTCAAGCTCTGTTGATATTGTGGGCGGAAAGTACAGTGGGGGGCTGGCGGGTATCGTATTTGGAACCTCCGCACAGGAGCCAACCTTGATACATGGCATTACTAGTTCTGGTAACATTAATGGCAGCGGTGTTGCTGGTGGGTTGATCGGTTTAGTTCGTGATGTAGAAATATTCCAGTCTTCTACTATGGGAAATATTAGTACAACAGCGACTACGACTATAGCAGCAGTAGGTGGTTTGATTGGCAGATTTAGGGATTCAGGGAAAATTCATACTAGCTTTTCTACAGGCAGTGTATTCAGCCAAGGTGATAGAGTCGGTGGGTTAGTTGGATATTCTGAAGATGTCGATATCAAAAATGCATTTGTATGGGGAGATGTTTCAGGCAATGGTTCAGTTGGCGGTTTAGTTGGGGAAAGTACTAATACCTATATTACTTGGGCTTACTCTGCTGGTATTATCTCCGGAAATCTCAATGTAGGGTCTACTATTGGCTTGGGTGGCTTCGGCGCATCGTATAACTCAATTTATTGGAATGGTGATGTAAATAATTTTACTCATTCTTCCTTGGGTAAAGCTCTTAGCGAACACCAGTTTATTTGTGGTACAACAATTGACGCATTATGCAGCGGGGAGTCTGAAGATCCATTTGAGCTTTTTGATTCAACTTACTGGGATTTAGGTGATGCTACTGAGTTTCCTGCATTGATATTTGATGGCGTTGTCATCAGAGCATCCGACGCAATTAAATAACAGAGCCTTAAAAAATAAACAATAATATGACCTGTTTATTTAGTCACGATGTTTTCAGTAGTCAACTCACTTATTTATAAGAAAAGCCTTTACACTATTGTAGAGGCTTTTTTGTTGACGGCCTTCAGGTTTAATTAAGCTTATACCAATTCCATTAAGTTTGTGATCTTGTTGTGCGAAGGAAAAATCAATCAAGGTAAGGCGCTCGATTGAGCAATAGTTGGCTATTGGGATTGAGAGCAACGAATTCTTGGGGTATTTTAACCAGCACAAGTGGGCAATAATTTATGGAATTGGTATTATAGTCTTAATTTTAAAAAGAAAGGCGAATACATGTAGGCTGTGATGGGGGTGATTGAAAGTAACGATATTATTGGTTATTTACTTTAGGTGAAAATGACCACTTACTTCAAGTATTGCACTAAGCTCTCCCTGTGTGAAAAACTCCGATCAAATTATTTTATTTTCATCTAGATCGGATCTGAGCTTGGTCAGAAATGGTAAAGCATTAGTAAAATCGTCAATAGACAGGTCCTTAAGAACAGGGCTTAAACTTTTCATCGTAGCTGTAAGCGATTCTTCTCTTATCTCTTTACCTTTTTCAGTAATATAGACTCGTTTAACTCGTCGATCTGCTAAATCTTCCTCAACTCGAATTAATTCAAGTGCTAATAATCGATTGATCGTATTAGTCATTGCACCTTTAGTGACCTGAAAAGTTTTAGCTAACTTGGCTGGTGTTGTTGCTTCACCGATACGAACTAGATGTGATAACACTTTAAATTGTGAGACTTTCATCCCTAAAGGTAAGCTTTTCTCTAATAAGTTGGTACTCAACTGATTAACAATTGCTATTTCAGTAAACACTTGAAATATGATGCTTAAATCTTGCTCTTTCATTTTAATTCTTTTGGCTGGATAATTATAAATTTCAGCTAATACCTTACCACTGTAAAGAGTGAGGTTACAGTATTACTCATATTTTAAAGAGGATATTTTCAGGTTTTGAGTCTCTTAATTTCACGATATCATTGATTTTTCAATAGACTTATTTTACCTGCACCGAGGTTTGTCGTTTTATTTGTCAAAGCTACCCTTTTGGCAATTGTTTTTTCAACTCAGCGATAAAGGCGTGAGCCGCTGATGTCATGCCTATTTCTGCGGGAGCTAAACGGTCAAAGCGAGCGGTAAACTCTGTTAAAGGTGTCCACTGTGCAAAATTTAGTTGCGCAATTGATTGCTTAGTTTTTACATCGAAAGCTTCAAATTCAACAGCAACACCTCCTCGATCTAAAGGGATAAAAAGGGCTATTGTCGATAACCAATTTAATGGTTCAGATACAGTTTCAACACGCATAATTGCGGCTCTGATGTGAAAATCTTTGGTCTTATTAATATCTGCTATTTTAGCTAACTCAGTTTCTAAAGAGCTTTGCAAAATAGTCTTTAAAGTGCGCTTTTCATTTACTGTAATAAGGTCAACTTCGTTAATATGCCAGCTAACCACAATTTTTTTTGAGTCAGACTTTAATGTTTGCTTCTCTTCTAGTAAAACGCCAGAGTTGGTTGTTTGCATATTTGAGCAAGCACTGAGTATGCTAAGCAGTAAACTAGTCTGCAGGGCAGTTGCAAACTGTTTCTTTTTATCCATAATTTTCATAGTTCATCCATTGTTAATTTTTAGATTAAAACATAGTTTAATGTTAAATCAAAATAAAGTTTAACGGTAAGCTATGTTTGTTGCAATAAAAATTATTGGGAATAACTAGAAATTATTAATGATATAAATCATCATGATATAAAATTGGCTAGTGACATATTTACTAAGTTAACTAGCTAACACCATCAAATAGCAGTTAAGGCATTAATAATGATCCTAGCCATAGACCAGGGCACAACGGGCACAACCATCAGAATAACAACGGCTCAAGGTCATCAAGTGGCAGCTGCTTACAATGAATTTCAGCAGTTTTATCCTAAGCCAACGTGGGTTGAACATAATGCAATGGAAATTTGGCAAGTCACCCAAGATAGCATCATGCAAGCACTATCTGCTGCAAGGTTAACTGCTACGGCTATCACATGTATTGGTATAACAAACCAAAGAGAGACCACGGTCGTTTGGAATAAAATAACCGGTAAGCCGGTTTATAACGCTATTGTTTGGCAATGTCGGCGTTCAGCTGCGTTATGTCAAAAGATAAAAGCCTTAGGTAAAGATGACTGGTTACATCAAAAAACAGGACTTTTATTGGATGCTTATTTTAGTGCTACTAAGTTGCAGTGGTTATTTAATGAAAAACCCGAGTTAAAGGTCTTGGCTGAAAAAGGTGAACTTGCTTTTGGTACCATTGACTCTTGGTTAATGTGGCAATTAAGTCATGGTCAGGCCCATTATACAGATCATACTAATGCATCGCGCACCATGCTTTATAATATTCACCAACAGCAATGGGATGATGAATTACTTTCATTTTTTGACATCCCTAAATCAATATTACCGACGATAAAACCTTCTGCGGGGCTTTTTTGTCACAGCGCTAAAAATGGTTTTCTGGGTGAGAGTATCCCTATTACGGGCGTCGCTGGCGATCAACAGTCTGCTTTATTTGCCCAACAGTGTACTCAAGCAGGCATGATAAAAAATACTTATGGTACTGGCTGTTTTATGTTGATGTATACCGGTGATACACCTTATTTATCTAATAATGGCTTATTGACGACTATTGCATGTGACAGAAATGGTCAGCCAGCTTATGCCCTTGAAGGTGCTGTTTTCATTGCTGGCGCCGCAGTCCAATGGTTAAGAGACCAATTACAACTTATCAGTCATGCGAGTGAAACTGAAGCGTTAGCATTAAGTGTTGCTGATAATAATGGTGTGTATTTTGTTCCAGCATTTAGTGGTTTAGGTGCTCCTCATTGGGATATGCAGGCGACAGGATCGATAACTGGATTAACTCAAGGTTGTAGTAAGGCGCATATCGCTAGAGCGACTTTAGAAGCAATTGCTTTTCAAAGTTACGATTTAATGCAGCTTATGCAGCAAGAAAGCTCAATGAAAATTAAACAATTGAAAGTGGACGGCGGTGCATGTGAAAATAACTTTTTGATGCAATTTCAAGCCGACTTATTAACATTAACCATAGAGCGACCTGACAATATTGAGTCTACCGTATTGGGGGCTACTATTTTGGCGGCAATAGGGCAGGGGATCTGGAGCGGAGCAGCCGTGCCGGAAAGTTTGTATGGCAAGATAAATCTCTTTGAAGGCAAGTTATCACAAGAAAGTTGCACTAACCTTGTGGCAGGTTGGCATAATGCAGTAAATAAGTGTCTTAGTGCTAATAATGAAGCAAGAAAATAACATTAGAAATAATACTTATCAAGAGTTCAGGTTAAGTAAAATAGAACTGATGAGGAGATGAATTAGCACCTTTAAAAACAAAGCTTTAAAAGTGCTAAAAATATCATTAGTTGTATAACCTAACAGGGCTAATAACCCCTGATTAAGTCAATTATCCGCTTACGGAATAGGCTTAAATGTGACGCTAATTTACGCTAAACGTTTTAGTAATAGTGACTGGCTCGAAGCGAAAGTTACCGCGAATTTTGGCACTGAGCAAGCTGCCTTTTGCTAAGGTTGCACTCACGGCTCCACTGTGTAAATTTATTTCATCGCTACGGTTAGTCGACCACTCGATAGTGATGCCTTCAATATTATATTGATCTAGGTTTTTAGGTAAATTAAATGCACCACTGCGGAAATAAACACCAGTACGATTTTCCATTATTATACCAGCAGTTAAAAATTGCTGCGCGGCTCTAAGGGGGGAGCCGACAATACTGTTTGCGCTTAAGTAGTTAATGGTATCAGCACCTAGAAGGTATGTATCACCAGTCGTGTAAACCACTTTGTCAGACAGTACAGCAACTTGCTCTATGGTGTTAGCAGAGTCGGTTAACATAGGCTTGATAGTGAACTCCGCTTTGCTGTGTTTAACTAAGCTAATATTTTTGTCATTAGCTACAGCTGTCATTTGGGCAATGGGGTTACTACTTAAAATACTTGGTGAGTAAGTCAGTTTTAATGTCTTATTCAAAACAAGTTTATCGTCAACAATATCAATAAAGCTAAGTTCTTCTTGATCGGTATTGATGGCGGTCAGTTGCTTGTCACCACTAAACTGAACTTGATTAAGTTTCTGATTACCATATTGGTAACTGGCTAATAGCTTCATAGTATTTGTATCAATTAATACTAACTTCCCGCTATTAGGCTCAGTATACGCTAACAATTCGCCGTTGGCAGACAAGGCTATTTGTTTCAGTTCAATGAAGTCAGGCACCCGATAACCAAAGTCTGGTGTAAGAGCTAGGTTGTCACCGGCAAGACGATAAATAATGTGGCCTAAACCATCATCAAGTACTACCGCAAGTAATTTACTATCGACACTACTTGCCATTGTCACCATTGAATCGTTATAACAACTGGCTTCACTGTCAAAAATAGGTGGGATCACTGTTGGTTTATCTATTACTGGAACTGATGTTGATGCCGAAGTGTAGCCATCAATATTACTAACTTTCAAGCTTCTACTTGTCGTGTTGATGGCAGGTGTAGCGCCGGTAGCATTATCGTTACTAGACTGAACATTAGAGAGAAATAAACCATGATCCCCACTAGCATTACAAACATCTGTGATACCCGTTGCATCTTTGCTTGTTAGTATAAAAAAGTTATTGCTGTTTATATGTTGTTTTATTTTATTGATATCGGTACTGCGAGTTTGGTTAATATGATCAAACCAGTCGTCATCATCATCATCGTCGTCGTCATCATCGTCATCATCATGGTCGTCGTGCTTATCATCATCGTCTTTTGAACTGGCTAAACCTGCTGAGCGGTTAGAACGTGGCAATGGTATGTTTTTGTTACTGCTTGTTGTATTACTCTGTTGAGTATTTTCGTTTTTAGCTTGATTTTCAATATTGGTGTAGGCACCACTATTTGCATTTAAGCTAATTAATTTATTATCACTGGTAACTATAATTGCACGTCCAGTAACTGGGTGTAAATCAAATTGACTAAACCTAATATTACTGTCTTCATCGATTAAATAAGAGTTACCCGTCACTAAGTCTGGATAAATAAGCGCATTAGCATGAAGCTGAGAGGTTTGCACTTCAAGGTCATTGCTATAAATCATCAAATCAACCATAGCGGCAATTGGCAGATAACGATTATCAGCAGTAATAACTTGGGCCTTAATGATTGAAGAGATAATTTTATTAGCTTCATTGATAGGGCCATCAAATTTATCAAGCTTGCTGAAATCAATATTAAGCTTTTCAGTTAAATAAGACTTAGCTTGATCTATGCTGCCATTGACCAATGGATTATACATAACTTCATTATTTATCAGCGTTGTAAATGGCGTTATTAAAGTACTGCCTGCGACTGCTGATAGGGTAAAGTCAGGGTAAACCGCAAGTAAAGGACTTTGGTTTACTTGTAATTCTTGTTGGCTTGATAATAGCTCTGCTTCACCAATATCACATTGACCATTTAAATTACTATCAACGCAACTTGATTTGTTAGCGCTGTATTTAGGCTGTTCATATTCAGGGATCAAGGCATCATTATTATCAGTATCACTGTTACAACCAAAGAGCAGGCTTACACTCATAATATTTACAAAAACAAAGTATTTAAAGAACATGGAAAACTAACCACCTAATAGAAAATTGCCGGATTATCCCACCTGGTGATAATAAGATCAACAACCTTAATGATAATTATTTTTATTTGCGTTGTGTATTTACTCTAGGTAAAATACGCAAAAATTTACATTAATTAACTTATCGGAACATCATGTCACCAATTTATCGTAATTTTAAAGCTTTTCTACAAGACCAACGTGGCGTCTCGGCAATCGAATATGCAGTACTCGCTGCCATTATTGTTGGTTTATTGGTATCAGCATTTGGCGGCGATGAAGGTTTAAGCTCTATTATCGAGCAAACTTTTGAGACCATTAAAACTAAAATTACTGAACTTACTGCAGCAGACTAACAATTCACAATTGATCATGAACTGCTGACGTTAGCAATGTTTACCATTACCGTATTTATCACTTGGCTCCATTACCTATTAGCAGGGTTATTAGTCAAGGCAACATATTTAGATTGGCGTTATCGTCAGCTACCCAATTGGCTGTCTTTATTGATATTCATAGGTGGGCTGGTTTGTTGCCTATTACAACAAGCACTTAGCAGTACATCTTATACTGAAGTCGGCCTGAAAATATTAACGGCCTTGGTGCTTGTTTTAGTGACACTACCAATATATTACTTTGGTGGTTTAGCAGCAGGTGACATCAAGCTCATCGCGGCGTTATCTGTGTGGTTTGAATTTGAACAACTCAAGACCTTTTTGTTACTAACAACACTAACCGGCGGCTTTTTAGCTTTGATAATTATCGGATATAACGCCTATTTAAGGTTAGTTCCTAGTCGTTATCAAGGCAATAAAATGACAATTACTACGGTTCCCTATGGCGTCGCTATTTCATTTGGCGCTGTCCTTGTTTTAATTTAATTACAGATTTAGGAGTGCTGGTTTAGATGTTTTCGACCAGAAATATAATTTATTTAACTTTTAGCATCGCGGTTATTGGTGTTATTGGTATTTACTTGCAGCTCAGTGGCACAAAAGCGCAGGCAATCAATGCTGTAATAGCGAATGACGAAAAAATTTCAGTATTAACCCTTAATACTGATTTAGAGGCTGGGCAAGCCATTTTAGCGCAGCATTTCACTTGGCAGAGCATTGCAGAATCACAAGCACAAAAGCTTGTTGGTTTGATTCAGCGCCAAGACTTTAAATTAGCAAAGTTTAGGGGCGCTATTAGTCGTTATTCGCTAAGTAGTGGGGACTATGTTCGTCTTGATAGCCTCGTTTTACCTCATGATAGTGATTTTCTAACAACCTCATTGACTGAAGATAAACGCGCTATGGCAATTAAGGTTGATGCACAATCAGCTATTGCTGGTTTAGTCAGTCCAGGTGATCGAGTCGATGTGATTTTTTATCACAAACTAAAACGTAGTGAAGAGCAGGATGCTTGGCAGCTTGCTGCTAGTGCTTCGGTAAGGCAACTGGTTGTTAATGTTCGCTTAATTGCTGTTGATCGCCAACTTAACAAACAAGAGGTTGATGACGAAAACAATAGCAAACTTAAATATGATGATCACAGTACCGTAACGTTAGAGGTAAGTGTTAAGCAGGCACAAAAGTTAGCCATAGCGCAACAACTGGGTCGTTTAAGTTTATTATTACGTGGCTCATCAGGACAATATGCTCAGCTTAAAAGTACTGAAACTTTGAGTAGCGATACCATTTTTGCCGATATTCTACCGCAATTTGGCCAACATGCTCAGCGTGCAAATATGGTGCTGATGCAAGGTGAAAAACAGGTGCTTAGTCATGCTAAAGAAAAGCAATCAGGAGATGAGTAAGATGAGCTGTTTATCTTTTATCCGCCAAGCTAAATTGGCCTTATTTAGTTTGGTGTTTATCTATGCAGGGCAAAGCGTCGCGTTAGAAATCAGCATAAGTGAAGGCTTTTTAATTAACTTACCGAGTAAAGCTAAAACTATATTTATCGCTAATCCCAATATCGCTAGTTATCAGGTGCCTGCGGCAAATAAAATTTTTGTCTTTGGTCGTCAAGCGGGGAGCACTAATTTATATGCCCTTGATGGTAATGGCGCGGTTATTTTTTCAGACATAATCAAAGTGCAACACGATACTCGAGCGCTGAATGCGCAAGTGGCTGAATTATACCCGCAAGCAAGGGTTGAGGCTCTTTCAAATAATGGTCAGTTATTGCTAAAAGGTACAGTGCCTTCAGCCATTATGGCAACCGCAGTCATTGAGTTAGCGCGTAGCTATATGGTTTCTGCTAATAATGAAGAGGCGAGTGAAGGAGATAAAAAAAATGCCAGTGAAAATAGCAATAATCAAATATTAGAGCCTATTAACCAACTGGCAGTCACTTTGCCTAATCAAGTCAATATTCGCGTACGTATTGCCGAGGTTGCACGTACGGTTACGACTCAATTAGGTTTACACCCAGGAGAGAATTTTTTAGGTATTCAAAATGCAAATTGGAGTCAGGCAAGTCTTGATAGTTCAAGCATGGATATCAATCAGGCGGTGGGTAAAGTCGTTGGTACTGATATCTTTGGTGGTCTAAATAAAATTTTTGGCCTTAAACTTAATTCCCACACTATCATGTTAGATGCTTTAGCAAAAGAAGGCGCAGCAAAGTTATTGGCAGAGCCAAACTTAACAGCTATGTCTGGTGAAACGGCTACCTTTATGGCTGGTGGGGAGTTCCCTATTCCGGTGAGCTTAACCCAAAATAATCAAGTAGTTATTGAGTATAAACAATACGGAGTATTACTTAATATAACCCCGACCGTGCTAAGTGATAGGCGTATTAGTTTGCAAATTGAACCAGAGGTCAGCAGCTTAGATATTAATAGTGCACAGACTTTTAATGGTTTATCTGTGCCTGGTATTAAGGCTAGGCGCGCTAAAACTACCGTTGAGCTGGCGAGTGGTGAGAGCTTTATGCTGGCAGGGTTATTGATGAATGACGAGAGTAATAGCGTCAGTAAATTCCCTTTTCTTGGTGATATTCCTGTACTTGGCGCCTTGTTTCGTTCCACTAACTACAATCGTAATGAAACAGAATTAGTCATTATCGCTGAAGCCTATGTGGTAGAGCCTTCACGTGAAAAAAACCTTGCCTTACCGACAGATTTTTATACGCCATATAGTGATTTAGAACGTTTATTTAATGTCTCTTGGCAACAAGATGCCTTAGTGCCGACTTTATCAGTTGATGACAAGCAGCCTAGGCTACTTGGCGACAACGGTTTTTACTATTGATAGCAACAAGAAGAAATTTTATGTTATTCCAACCCCCCTTAATTATCTTAATATCCATAGTGCTAACGGGATGCAGTTATACTCTTCCTCAGTATACTGAAACACCGGTAACGGCTAAAGCCGTTGCTATAGAGTTAGAGCTTGTGAATGCTCAACTTGAATTAGTGCCGTTAGGCCAAGTTCTTACTAGCCAACAAAAAACGCAGTTGCATAAGTTTATTGCCCTACAAGGCAGTAGCTATCCACAACGCATCATCATAACGGCTAACAAGCCATTAATTTCTCGTCATCAAGAACAATTATATCAATTGTTATTAAATCAAGGTGTGCAAGCAACTAATATTGCTTTTCGCTATAACGAGCAATCGGTTGATAGCGTAATGATCATTAGTGAATATTTTCGCGCCTTAGCACCAGCCTGTCATCAAGGTAGTTATGCTGATTTAGGTTGTGCTAGCAGTCGTAATCTCGCCATGATGGTTGCTGATCCGGCGCAGCTAATACGCGGTGCAGGCTTAGCGCCAAGTGATGGTGTTAAAGCGACAGAAGCAATTAAGCGTTATCGTTATCCAACTGAGGCGCCACAAAGCGAAACCTTAGTTGATTTGACTAAGGTGAAATAATGACGACTTCAGTTATCAATGCCCCGAAAAGGCTCCTGCAACAAAAAGATCAGCCACAAGCTGATAGCTTACTGGCTTTTGTTACGGATAAAAGCAATGAGTTGTTATTGAATAAAGTGTTCAGTAATTTTTCAAGCTCTATGGCAAGCCTCAATGACGGCACACAAGGAAAGCATGGCGACACTACCAAGGCTATTAATGGCAATATAGCTTCAGCGATTAACTATTTACGTGATAATCAATCGCCAAAAATTCTTATTGTTGATATCGATGATGAAGAAGAAACCATTACCTCAATAAATGCACTGGCGCATGTCTGTGAGCCCGGCACACGTGTACTGGTTATTGGCAGTAGTGATAATGTCGATTTATATCGTGAATTGAAAAACTTAGGTATCGATGACTACTTATGTAAGCCATTGAATCAATCTTTGTTGTTACATGCTCTAGGTCGAGCTACTGGCAAGGTTCAGCAAACAGCCCGAGTAGGCAGTGGTAAAAGTGTTGCTATTGCAGGTTGCTGTGGTGGGGTTGGTGTTTCTACCATAACGGCAAACTTAGCGAGAGCTTTTGCAAATCATGGCGCTAAAACCTTAGTTACAGATTTAAACTGTTATGGCGGGGATATCGACTTACTGCTTAATGCAAATTCAAATGCGGGTGTTGGTTTGGTACAGCTGCTTAATGAACAGAAAAATGTTGATAAATTACTGATAGAAAGATCATGTTTGCAAATAGAACAGCGTTTGTATTTATTAAAATCTCTAGGACAAAAATATCACTTTGACAGTCAACGTTATCAGAAATTAGCGCAAGTCCTAGCCCAAGAATTTAACTATTTACTTTGGGATTTACCGGCGCATTTGCTGATTGAGCAAGGCATTGCCGACACCTTATTTAATGCGGATGTGCAAGTGCTTGTTTGTAGCCCAAGCTTGGCTAGTTTACGTCAATGCAAAGCTTTATTAACTCAGTTGGGGGAACAAAGATACGCACAGCGTACCTTATTAGTACTCAATCTATTACATGGCAATAGCGAACACAGCCTATCACAAGCCATGTTGGAGCAGCACTTAGGGCGTAGCTTTGATCATGTATTACCTTATGCACCTAAAAAAGTACTAAAAGCTGCTGAGCTGGGGGAATCTTTGTTAAGTGAAGTGCACGGTGTCGGTCGAAGTCTATTGGCATTAAGTGAAGATATTTTAGGCGTGAGCCAACAAGCGAATAATTCATTGTTAGCGCGCTTTATGCCTTTACGTAACTGGTATAAAAAATCCAGTGGGAAGGCATAATGTTTGGTCGTAAAGTGAGTGAACCGCAAGGCCAATTCGTTCAACAAACTACTAGCCAAACGGCAGAAGTAACTATTGTTGATAATATGCTCGCTGCAGAGTTAGAGCCACTCAACACTCCGGCTTTGTCTAGGCAGGTCAAGGATATAACTCAACAGGTACCACAAGTTAGCCTGCGTCATAGTAATGCCACAAATACTATGACGAATAATACTGAAGATACAGAGGTAGACTCGCAAGTATACCAAGTGATCCGGGAAGAAATATTTGCCAGCATTGACCCTTCAGTTGCCACCAAGCTAAAACATGAGGATCTCGCTGAACGTATTTTACAAGCAGTGACCTCAATTGCTAATCAACAGCGTTTACCATTAACTTACCAAGCACAGCAGCGAATAGCACAACTATTATTAGCAGATATGCTTGGCTTGGGGCCGCTGCAGGCATTACTTGATGATGATAGTGTTAACGATATTTTGATTAATGGCTTTGATAAAGTTTATGTTGAACGTAGTGGTAAATTATCGCTAACTAATGCCAAATTTCGAGATGAAAGCCATTTACTGCATGTCGCACGACGAATTGCCTCAGCAGTAGGCCGTCGTATTGATGAAAGTAAACCTATGGTTGATGCCAGGTTAGCTGATGGTAGCCGGGTAAATATTGTTATTCCGCCGCTTAGTTTATCTGGCACCAGTATTTCAATCAGAAAGTTCTCTACCATGGGCTTACAGTTACAGCATTTAGCCGATAAAGGAGCTATGTCGTCAGGCATGGTTAATTTTTTGAAAATTATTAGTCATTGCCGACTCAATATCTTAGTTTCTGGTGGTACCGGTGCGGGTAAAACAACACTGCTAAATGCTTTGTCATACCAAATTGATGAGCAAGAGCGGATTGTTACTATTGAAGATGCCGCGGAGCTTAAATTACAGCAAGCTCATGTGGTAACCCTTGAAAGTCGTTCCGAGAGTTTAGAAGGTGGTGCTGAAGTATCTCTTCGAGATTTACTTAAAAATGCTCTGCGTATGCGACCAGATCGCATAATAATCGGTGAAGTACGTGGTGAAGAAGCCTTTGAAATGATGCAAGCAATGAATACAGGTCATGATGGTTCAATGTCTACTTTGCATGCTAACTCTGCGCGTGATGCTTTGATTCGATTAGAAAATATGTTGTTAATGGGACAAGTGAATTTACCGCCGATAGCTCTTAAAAGGCAAATGAATTCAGCTATTGATATCGTTATGCACGTTGAGCGTATGCGTGACGGTAAACGCCGTATTACGAGTATTAGTGAGTTGGTTGGCATTGAAGGTGAAAATTTATTAGTGCAAGACTTGTTTAGTTATAAATTTAGTCGTGAGTTAACCAGCGGTGAACTCGATGGTGAATTCATCAGTCATAAAATACAGCCTTATTGTCTTGATAAAGTTAGATATTATGGCCTTGAAAACCAAGTGTTACAGTCACTGGAGTTGTCATGATCTTGTTATTGCTAACGCTTATTGTTTTAGCACTAGCTTGTGTGTTTTATTGGTTTAAATACCAAAAAGACCAGCGTCTACATTTATCTCGCATTAATCGCTATCTTGATTTAGCGCCCATTACACCGAGTGGCAGTGCTGAAGTTCTATTATTTAATAAAAGTAGTCAGTACCAAGGCTGGCGACTGTGGTTATTTGCTCATCAACAACGATTACTTGCTGTGGTTCCGGTGAAACTGGCAAGGTTATTTGGCTTAGTTGCCGTTTTGTTAGCACCTGTTTTATGGTGGAGCACTACTATGTTGCCTATTTTGGGGCAGCTAATAGTGATTGCCTGTAGTTACATTTTTACCAGCGTATTTATTGTACGCTGGTTACAGCAACGTCAAAGACAGCGCTTTGAAGCCGACTTTCCAACGGCAATTGCCAGCATTAGTCGTGCGGTAAGTGCAGGGGTATCAGTACCTGCAGCCATTGCTCATGTAAGCCAAGAAATACCAGGCCCAGTAGGTGATACTTTTGCTCGAATTAATGATTTATTGGCTATCGGTATTTCATTAGATCAAGCCTTACAAGATGCTGCATTGCGAGTGAAACTAGCCAGCTTTAAGTTTTTTACTGTGACACTGTTGCTAAATCAGTATGCTGGGGGTCAGTTATCACAAATTTTAAGACAATTGATGGAAAACCTACATCAACGTAAAGCCTTGCAGCAGAAGGTTTTATCTATGACTGCAGAGCCACGTACCTCGGCAAAAATTATTGCCGTAATGCCGCCGCTATTTCTTTTACTCTTTTGGTTTCAGGCTCGATATATTTTTGATTATTTACTTTACGACCCGCGTGGACAAGTGATAGCGATTTATTCCTCTATTAGTATAGTTTTAGGGCTTTATATCATAGCTAAAATGAGCAAAGTTGATGAGTAGGGAGTATTGATTTTGGTTAATTTATGGATGGAAATCAGTATTTCCCTTTTTGTTGTTGGTTGCAGTTTAACCTTGTTACTCGCCAAAAAATCCTTGCGTGAAGAGCGACAGCAACAACGTGTGCAACGTCATATTCACAGCGATAGACATATTAATGTTACAGGTGATGACCTTTTTGCCAATAAAGACGATGTGCACTGGTTAAAAAAAGAAACGGCAAAGCTGCAAGCTGCACTGCAAGGCGCTGGTTTTTTTCAAACTAATGCGTTGCGGTATTTATTACTGACAAAGCTGCTGTTTGCACTGTTAGCATTTGTATTGGCGTGGACTTTTTTAGGGTATGAAGCGGGAGCAGGTAGCAGTAAATTATGGCTATTTGCTGGTATGGCATTTATAGCTAATTTAATGCCAGATTATTACTTAGAACACATACAAAAGCGGAATCAAACAGAAATATCTCAAGCTTTACCTGATAGTTTAGCCTTGTTAGTGATTTGTTTAGAGTCAGGAGCAACACTTGAACGTGGTCTAACTATGGTTAGTGAGCAATTAGTTGATGTATATCCACAGCTTTCTAAGCAGTGGCAATTAACACTGGCACAAATGAAAATTGATCCAGATAAAAAAGTCGCGCTAACTGCGTTGGCTGAACGCAATCCATTAGAAGAGATTAAAGCGCTGGTTACAGTATTGATTCAAGCCGAGCGTTTTGGCTCTCCGTTGGCACAAACATTACGTAATTTCTCTGATGAAATTAGAGAATTACGAAAACTTAAACTAGAAGAAAACATCGCTAAACTGAGCTCTAAAATTACCTTACCTATGTTGTTATTAGTCTTTTTACCCTTGTTACTTATCTTAGTTGCGCCGCAAGTAGCGCTGTTAGTTGATGCCCTTAAAGGAATGCAATAGTGAAGAACAAATTGATAACTAGGCCAAAAGTTAAGCCAATAAAATTTATATTGTTAGTAGCAAATATTTGTATGGTTATTTTATTAAGTGGTTGTCAAACGCCAGCACCAGAAATTAAAGCGGATTTATCTGAAACTACCTTGGCTAATATTGCCTTGCAAAGTGGTGATATGCGCAGTGCTATAGCTTTATATCAAAAGCTATTACTCAGTGCAGACCAGCAGGTAAATGCAGACAAGGATTATACCGCGAGCACAGCTGAAACCACTGAAAGGATCGATATATTGCTATCTTTAGGTCTAGCATATCGGGTTATTGAGCAAAATGAATTAGCCGTGCACTACCTTAAACAAGTCACGGAACTGTCGGAAACAAACTTAGCAGCATGGCGTCAGTTAGGGTTGAATTATTTAGATCAGCAAGATTATAAAGCGGCTGAGCAAGCTTTTAGTCAAGCAATTGCTATTGATGCTTTTGATAGCACTAGTTTGAATGGTTTAGGTATAAGTTATAGTTGGTTGCAGTCTTATCAATCAGCCCATCAATACTTAATACAAGCACTGGCACTATCTCCCGGTAGCTTAGAGTATAAAAATAACCTCGCATTAAATTATATTTTACAAGCGCAATATTTAGCGGCAATAAAATTACTATTACCTTTATATCAGCAGCAACGCAGTAGTGAAAAAATGCGTAATAATTTGGCTTTTGCATTAACGCTTAACGGTAATGAAACTCAAGCGAAACAAGTGTTAGCTAAGGATTATAACCAAGAGCAAATAGAGCAAAATATAAAATATTATTTGCAATTTAGCCATACCAACAAGATTGATTTAACCACGGAGAAAGACCTTGGTTAATGTGAGTACTGGGCCTTGGCAACATAGTCAACTTAAACGAGCTAAACAATATAAACAACGGGGCAGTATGCTGGTGGAAGTCGCTGTTTTATTGCCACTATTTTTATTTATTGTCTTTAGCGCTTTAGAGCTTGCACGCGGGCTGATTTTGTATGCCAGCCTTAATCATGTGATGAGCGAAGCGGCACGTCAGGTAAAGTTGTCGGCTGCCTCGGGCGCTAATTATCAAGCAAAGTTGTTGCAAGCAATGAGGACCAATCCAGCCTCATTATTAGACAGCAGTAAACTTGTGGTTGAACAGGCTAAATTTTATAGCTCGCCAGAAACTCTTGCTAACCAAGAGCCAAACAATAGCGTTGTAGATAAAAATGGTTTGTTGGCTAAATATAGCATTTCTTATCAAGTGACTTTATTGAGTCCTTGGTTGGAGGGCTTGTTTCCCTTTAGCGCTGATATTTTGGTGAAACATGAACCCGAACGTTAATTTTATGTCGCAGGCTAATTTGAATTTTAATGCACCATCCGCACACCGTCGTTTAACTCAGCAACAAGGTGTTGTGATGGTTGAGTTTCTTGCGGTATTGCCCTTTTTATTAATGATCGTTTTACTGACGTTTGATTTAACCAGTTACCTACAAAAACAAAGCAAACTCGAACGTTTAAGTTATAGCTTAGCGACCATTATTAGTCATCGAGAGCAATATTACCAAAAAGATGCGGTTTCTGATGAATTACCACTGACCCAAAAGCAAGTTACAGAGTTAACACGCATCGCCCGTAATGAACTGTCGCAACAAGATATTGCGGTAAAAGTTTATGAATTTAACAATCAATACACGGCTGGTGAGCCTATTAGTTTTAGTAACGGTAGTGGTGATTGTGCTTGGCGAAGCGCTGGCGCCGTTGCCGAGAATTTACCAAAAGCAAGTAATGGCACAGTGGAACCGGGGTTATTTATGGTACAGCTTTGCCAAGACATCAAGGGGACGAGTTTATTTGCTAAGTTTAGCGACTCTAGTGATTTTAGTCATTTATACGCACGTTCAGTGATGGTGAAGAGGGAGAAACGACATGACGACTAACCGTATAAAAAGCTTACCTTATCAGGCCGTTTCTTTACATAAACAACAGGGGATGATTTTTGTTGCGGCATTATTGGTTGCCTTGCCGCTAATCGCTTTAGGCGCGACGGCTATGAGTGTGTCGGCTATTTTTGCTAAACAAATACAGCTGGGTAATGCCAGTGAAGTGGCCAGTATGTATATAGCTTCACGTGAAGTGAATCAGACAGGCTCTGATTTATCTGCAGCAACAGCCATTATTAAACAATTTAATGGTTTAGCTGATATCAATACTGACAGTGTGCATATCAGTAATGAGGATGGCATTTATCAGCTAAGTATTACGAGTGAGTCTGAAAACTTTTTACTGGGCGAACAAGAAGCTATCAATATTAAGGGGTCAACTAACCTTGTAAGTGGCGTTAATCAGCATAACCTCGAACTCAGTATTATTATGGATTACTCCGGATCTATGTACGGAGAAACGGATGAGATGCAAGCAACGCTGGCACAGCTAACAGATTTACTTACCATTGAAAATGGTCAATATCAGCAAGCTAAGGTGGCGATTACACCGTTTAGTGATGGTATTACTCTCTCATTAACGGGAGATTATTATGAGGAGTCAAATCACTGCTTTGAATATTTAACCAGTAGTAGCAATGACATTTGGAACCCTAATTACCCTTGGATAAGCAAATACCTAGATTACGCCCAATTGCAACAATCAGTCGATACCAATTTAGAGTTGGAAAGCAAAGAGTCTGGTTGCTCTGGCCCCAATGCTGCACGGATATTATTAACCAATGAACAAGCAACCATCGACAAAGCTATTATTGATGCCGGAAAAAGTAATGCGCCAAGTGGCGGCACCAGTATAGATCAAGGTTTGTTATGGGGCTTGCGAATGTTGACGCCACAATGGCAAGAATATCAATCTCACTCTGATGAGGCGCTACCAAGCGAATTTAATGTGGTAGGCACAGAAAAAGTTGTCTTGCTCATTTCCGATGGTGACCCAGGTGGCCGTACTCCTTGGTGTAAGTTAATTGAGCAAGAAAGTGGATACTCTGCGGGCGGCTACGATATATGTCGTTTAGATAAGCTACCGCTGTGCAGTTATATCAAGGAGACGTTAGGTGTACGTATTGTCTCTTTATATTTTCCTAATAGTTACAACAATATAGAAGCAGAACAGCGCATGCGTTTCTGCGCTAGTGACAATTCTTTTTATACGGCAAATTACGCCAGTGATTTAAAAGGCGTATTCAAAAAAATTATTGATAAATTAAATGATGAACGCACCTTAGTGCTAACCCCTTAATGAGGCCCCAGATGAACACAAGATACTTTTCCACTAAGCAATACTTTAGCCAACTACCTATAAATAAAATACTCAAGGGCACTATGGCGGTGTTACTTAGTTTTACTATGTTATTTACCATGACAGGCACTGCACAAGCATTGCAGCGCGGTGATAGTTTACCTGAAGCGTTGGCAGCTAAATTAGCATTAGATCCTGAAAAAATTACTATGGTTGATTTTTTTGCCTCTTGGTGTGTTTCTTGTCGCATTGAACTGCCTGAAGTTGATCATTTATCAAAAGTATTAAAAGGTGAAAGTGTCGACTTTGTTGGTATACAAGTTGACGAAGATGCTGAGGTAGGCGCAAAATTTTTAAAAGAAATAGCGTTATCTTTTCGTGTTGTTGATGATCAAAACCAGCAAGTCATTGGTGTTTTTGAACCTATTGGTATGCCTGCTCTGTATTACATTCAACACAATAAAGTTTTGGGTATCAGGTTCGGTGCTATCCCTCAAATTGGTGAGGTAATTAAGCAGGATTTAACTCAATTGGGAGCACTTAAGTGAAATCTCACATTAACCTCGTATTCAGTGCCTTTGTGCTGGTATTTTCAGGGCAAGTTATTGCAGCAGAAAAACTAACGTTGCTGAAGGCTGATAAACAAGTGAGCAGCGAAGAATCCAGTTATGCCCTTGCCCAAGAAAGCACTCAAGCAACAAGTAATGCTCGGGTGGTGAAAAAATACAAAACTAAGGGGCGTACTCGTGCAACAAGTCAGTATCCCACATCTGCACAAGGCACAGAGCAAGGGAGGGGTAAAAGTAAATCGTTGGCACAAAATATCTTTGCTGAAAAGACAAGTAGCAATGGAGAGTCAGGAGGAGCAGTTAAGCAGGTTAAGCCTCTGTTGGCATTAGTGGCAATAGATCAAAAGCCACCTCCATCAGTTAGCCCTGTAGGGCAGTGGCTAAATAAAGGTTTTACTTGGATTGATGATTGGTTTATCGACAAGGAAGTGAAGCCTTGGCAAAAAGCTAAGTTAGCTGAGCCTGTTATGTTGCCGGGCGGTGTTGCACCAGTGATGAAAAAATTTGCGAGTAAAATATATATTTCAAAAGCGGCCACACTTGGCGGTGACGGTGTTGCTGGTGGTGGTTGTGGTTGTAAATAAAATACACTTATTTACAACGTGCGAAGAGAGAGATTATGAATAAAAAAATTAAGATCAGTGTACTGGGCTGTACTGCTGTTACTGCTGGTTTAGCTCAAGCTGAGCAAGCGTTGTCACTACATCAAATGCAATATCAAGAAGATGACGACCGCATTAAAGTTGCTGATACCTCACTGGCATTAAAATTAGATTTTGGTGTTGATTATAGTTTGGACTTATCACTGGGATATGACTCGGTTACTGGTGCATCCCCTACTTGGCAAATAGCTAACACAGCAGGTCTTTCAGGCACTGAAGCTGTTTTTCGTCAAGGAGAGCTTGAGCAAGGGCAGGCTATGACAGATGAAACCTTACTCGGTTATGCTCATGATGTTAGTCAGTACCAAATAAAAAGAGTGCCACTAGAAGATACCCGAAAATCAGTCGCGGCTTCGTTAACTGTTCGTGATAGTTATCGAAATGAATGGTCTTTTGGTTTAGCTCATTCAAAAGAGAGTGATTATAAAAGTAATAGTGTTTCCGCCTCGTACTTGATGTTTCTCGATAAAGGGAAGAATCGCTCAGTTAATATTGGTTTAGCGTATTTGAATGATGAAACCTTAGTTTTTGGCACAGGTTATCAAAGTCGTACTGAAGAAAAAATACAAGTGATTAACTTTGAAACAGGTCTTACCCAAGTATTATCGCCGACCAGTGTTTTTGATTTAAAACTGTTTTTTAACCATGACAATGGTTATTTAAGTAATCATTATCTAACTATTTTACGCGGTATAGACCTTAACGAAGATAACATCATCACCGATGATGAATATTTTTTAGCCGCCGATAGTCGACCTGATGTACGCAACGGTTACGGCACTAAATTGAGTTACTCAACTCAGTTTTGGTCATGGCTTACTGGGCAGTTTAGCTATCGTTATTATCAAGATACTTGGAGTATAAAATCACATACGGTCAGTGCAAGTTTAAGTTTTGAAGTGTTCGATGGCTTATTTATTACTCCTGAATATGTTCGCTACCAGCAAAACCAAGCCGATTTTTATCTTAATCCAAATGTCAAAGAGCCATATTTCTCTGCTAGTGGTGAAGGGAGTAATGATACTCGCTTAGGTGACTTCTCCGCTGATACCTATGCTCTAACGGTTAGCTATCAAGTAAACAATGAGTGGCAGCTTGACCTATCGGTAAACCGCTATGAACAAACCAATCAGTTTGCGGCTAGCTGGGCAGTATTGGGAGTGAATTATCGTTTCTAGTCATAAAGCGGCAGTTTCCTCCAAGCAAAAGCAGACTTATAGTTGGCAGTTTAATGCCATGACGGTTAACTGCCAATTATTGTTAGTGGCTAGCGATAAAAAACATGCCGATAAAGTTGCTCGGGATGTGCAAAAACAAACATTGGCGTTAGAGAAAAAGTATAATTTTTATCAGCCTGATTCTTGGTTAAATAAAGTTGTGAATAACCGAGGTTTATCGCAAGTGCACCTTGAGCCTGATAGCTTAGCCATTTTTACTCGTGTGTATGAATTGTCACAAGCAAGCGAAGGGATATTTGATATTTGTATCGGCACAATTAAAAAAGCAGCTGCGCAAATGCCACAGTTAACTAAGTCACAGTTATTTGAAAAATATCAAGATGCTATGGGCTTAGCTAGTTGGCAAGTGAGTGGTAATTTTTTACAGTTTAATGACAGTAATACGCAGTTTGATTTGGGTGGCGTGGTAAAAGAATACAGCGTAGATCTTGCTATGGCGTTATGCAAAAAACAGGGCATAACGGCGGGCTTAATAAATTTTGGTGGTGATATTATTTCTTGGGGCTGTAAGCCGGATAACAGCGCTTTTCGCGTCGCGATTCAGCACCCTAAAGTTGCAGACAAAATTTGTGGCAGTATTTCTCTGACTGATCAGGCATTAGCTAGTTCGGGTCATTATCATAGAAAGTTTTCTTTTGGTTGTGAGCAAAGCTCACATATTTTGGCGGGTCAAGGTGTTGCCCAGCAAATACTTGCTGTTTCTGTGTTGAGCCAAAGTGTACTTACCAGTGGTGTATTTAGTACGGCATTGAGTATTGAGCCAAATCTATTAAAGAGCAGTTTTGCTCAACAATATATCAAAGCAATATTTATTGATGAAGCAATGGGCTTTCATCAAGATATTGAGTTTTTATCAAATTCAGGCTGTTTTAATAACAGCCTCAAGGAAGCAGTTTAATGAACAAGCAACAAACGGCACTTAAGTTATCGCCATTAACATTAACTCCATTAGCATTAGCTATAACCTTGGGGTTAACAATCGCTAATCCAAGTATGGTTCAAGCAAAAACGTATCAATTGCAAAGCGCTTCAAATAAAAATATTTCAATGGACGATTCTTCATATCAAGAGGAGTTCTCATGGTCAATTTTTGCTGGCGTCACTAATGGTGGAGATACCATTGCCCTTGGTGGTACCGAAGTGACTTATAGTCGAGATGGAGAGCAGGTTAGCGGTGTGAGTTATAGTGAAAAACTTAAAACAGGCGGCTTTGCTGTATTAGGTTTAGGTGCAAATTATAAAATAGATGAGCGCTTTAGTATTCAGTTAAACGGAGCATATCATTGGGATCGTATTAGTGAGCCTGATATAAAATTTACTCGTCTTGAGCTGGAACTTATCCCTTACTACCAGCTTACAGACGCTTTACAGCTTGGCCTAGGGCTTGTTAGTCACCTTAATATTAAACTAGATGATCAATCTACTCCACTATTGGTAAAACCGGCACGTAGTGAAGAAGATACAGAATTGCGGGTATTTAACGAATTCCCTGAAATGTTATCACCACAGACACAAGGACTTATTAACGGGCAAACACGCACCGATGATGATTTGCTTATTAATACACAAGCTGATTTTAGTACTGCGACAGGTTATTTGGCTTCACTGGTTTATCAATTGCCGCAATGGCACAGTAAGGTAGAGTTTAGAGCGGTATTTATTGATTATAAAGCTGATGTGACTAGTCATATTATTAACTCACAGCAGGTGTTAGACACCAACGTTGGTGCAGTAGAATTTGACGCGCGTCATGCCGGTATTTATTGGCACTTTGTTTTTTAGACTTTTGCTGTTTTTTATTCATGATATAAAAAATATCTTGTATATAAGGCCTATCAATTAATCGTTGATAGGCCTTTTCTATTTCTGTCTTATGGTTATCAATACAAATATAAAGTTGATTAAGTTATTTCCACTCAGTAAGAGTTAAAGGGACTAGAGATGAGATATTGATGAAAATTAGCGTTAATTAGAAGGTAAGTTCCTGAATTCTTTGATAAGCCGAATTCGTGCAATGCCTCGTCAAATTAATAACGCCTATATGAACCCGTTGACTCGCCCTATGGGAGCTTATACCAATTCCATTAAGTTTGTGATCTTGTTGTGCGAAGGAAAAATAAATTAAGGTAAGGCACTCGATTGAGCAATAGCTGGCTATTGGAATTGAGAGCAACGAATTCTAGGGTTATTTTAACCAGCACAAGTGGGCAATAATTTAATGGAATTGGTATTACTCAATACACATTAAGATCGTTAAATTTATTGGGAGTAGAATGATTATAGCTCAATACATTTTTCTAGTAATTGAACATTGAGTACCGCTTTGAATGGGGAAAATGTCATTGAATTAGTATAATATTGATAGAGAAATAAAATAATCAAACCCTAGTTTATAGGGTTTGATTATTGGTAGTTGTTACTGCAAATTACTGGTATTTAAATGCTATTTAGCACAGATAAACTGTTGCAAAGTTCCTTTGCTTTTCGATTGAAAGTAGGAATCAGGGCCCCAGTTACCATAATTATAAATCAACGAAAATGAATCGTTTGAAGTATGCACTTCTTTGAGCCAGTAACCAGAGCTTGTACTTAATGCTAAGTTAGTCGCTATGTCATTTTTGTTTACAGAGCTATCCTTTGATAGCAGTTCTGCGCCACTGGCCTGACAATTGGCGATCGCATTATCGTGATTTAGAGAAACGTCAGACAGGGTATAACAGACACCATCTTTGTTAAATCCAGTACACGTTTTTAATGAAGTGTAAGCAACAGTTGATGCTAAAACTTCGCCAACGGGTATATATTTTAATGGTTGCGCCTTGACGCGGACCTGAACATCACCAGAATCAATGTTTTGGTCATCTAAAAGCTGTGGATTAGTAGTGACATCCTGCCATTTTACCCCGCCATCAATTGTGTATTGGTAGTCGCTAGGAGTAGGGAAATCGCTGACATAATCCCAACCAAAGCTGTTGATATCTGCGCTATCCACGACTACACCATTCGTTGGAGCAGCTGGTACAGCCTTAGTTGGTTCACTTATCATCATGTAAGTATATTGATAAGGCGGAGCACCGTTATAACTTTTACGACTGCAACCAGAGCTATTCTCGCTACCATTTAGTGACAAGCAACGGTTTCGTGAATATGACCCAATATCGCGAGCTAAATAATAATCTCTATCGTTACTATCATCACTAGATACAGTCCAATGTTGAAAGAAATCATGGTTCAACGGGCTAGTATATAGCGATTGTAACTGTGCCAACGTTGGTAATTGCCAATTTGTCTTTCCACATAAAGGTTGTGGTGCAGCATTTAGTTCATTGGCAATATTATTGTTTTCAACTGTGCCATCATCGTTAAGGCCAGTGATTTTAGCGACGGTTTGATAACGGCTACTAACATCCGCAGTTTTTGGCAACTGCCAAATGAGGCCTGATTGATCTTTAGCACAAAAGGCATCTGCGATATCGGTGACGACATTGCCATCATTGTCTAATAGCTGTTGCTGTTTTTGGCGATATAAACGAGCAAAGGTTAAGTAGTTATCTTCACCATATCCATCGACCGCATTGCTCAACGTAGTTTCATCTCCATTCCCATAACCGCTATGAGCGCTCTTGTATTGATAAAGAGTATGTTTAGTATTTGATGAAGCGGATTGATTGCTCCAATAATAATAATAAGCAGTGGTCACGCCCTGGTGATGCGGAAATACCGAATTATCTATGGTGGTATAACTACCAGAGTAATCAACTGTAGATAATGACTTGAGCAGATCCATTGTTGGAATAGTCCAGTCATCAAAACCACAAATACTATTGCTGTTGTATTGCTCTTGTAGGCCACCTGCTTCTGTTAAATTTTGTCCGCTGCCACCAACATAAGCGACATTATCAACACTATCCTTGGAGCCTTTTTCCATGATCGACCAAATACGGCTTTTATCGTTGTGTCTAAGATCCGCAACACAGCGCCAGCCTTGTTGGAACGTGGCTGATGTCGGCATATAATGGCCCGCTAAATCGAGTTTGGCAAAATGTGTACCGACCATAGCATCAGCGACAGTTGTGACAAAACCAGCTTGGTATGCGGCCTCAAATGCTTGTTTAATGCTTTGATGATCATTAATAAAGCCTGCCTCGCTAAATGGCAATACTGCAGCATCAAGGTTGGATTGTGTTAATGTCAGCTCAGCTAAGGCATCGACATGTAATGCCGATGGTAATGCATTTAATAGACTTTGGTATTGAGTTAATTGCTTGTTGGCTAAGGTAAATTGCTCGTTTACTTGATACCAGTTCGTTGCAGCTTGCATTGCCAGGTTGTATTGCTCACTACCACCTAGGGCATTTATAGCTGCTGGGTAACTAGCATGTGCTGTTGTTAATGCTGCTGTTGAGCTATCAAGATCAGTTTTACTCGCTAAGGCTGCATTAATGTTTATTAAGGTTTGCTCTAATTGGTTTAATTGCTGTTGTAAGGAAATTAATTGTTCATTATTATTTTTTTGCTTGGTTAACTCTGTTGTTGCCAAAGTTACTGCCGCTTGTGCCGCTTGTTTTTCTACAGCAGTTGCTAAAGTATCTTGACTGACAAAGCTTGCTAAAAATGACAAGCTATTAACGTCATTAGTGCTGGTGACTAATTGCGCGTTAACTAATGTAGCGCCAGTAGTTAAGCTTGTTTGGCTAGCTACTAAGTTATTATTTACTGCAAGGTAATTGGCAACGCTGGTTGCGCTAGTGTATGAAGCTAAAAGTGCATCAGCATCTAAACGGGCAGTATCATAATCACTGGTATTACTTGCAATTTCAGTTTGCAGTTTAGTTATTAACGCATTGATGTTAATAATCGCTTGGCTAGCACCAGGATATTGCCATCTTAATAAAATACCCGCTGATTCATAACTGCTGTAACTTCCTTGTACTACAGCATTTTTGATCATTATTAGCTGATCAGAGTCATTTTTGGTGAAAAATTTATCATAACTACCTTCAAAGTCAGCAAGTTCGCTATCAGCTTCAGTTTGCGCTAGGGTAATTAATTCGCTTTCAGATAATAATTGCCAATCACTGATGCCACAGGCTTTTTTATTTATCGCTTCAGTAATTTTTGTTTCAGCATCGCTTCCATAGCTACTATTAATTTTTATCCAGTAAGTGGGGGTTGGAGCATTGTGATCAATTAAACAGCTAGTCTCGGACGTATTCCAGCTACCGTAAGTTGTTAACGACTCTGACTCTTTCGCTTTATTCATCCAGGTATAAGGTAGTGCGACAAAAAGGCTATCATCATCGCTATCTGCAACCCAACTAATTTCACCGGCGGCAGCACCTTGACCGTTAGCAAGCTCTTTTACCCGAACGCCGACATCAGCCCTTGCATAAGCTTGATGACCGACATGTTGGGTTTTACTGGTAGCACCTTGCCAAGTAACGCCATGGTCATTGGTATATTCATAATGCTCAATTTCTGGAAATTGGCCTAACATCTGCCAGCGTATTCCATTATTTTTATACATATATTGTATAGTTACGGCTTTTGGTGCTGGTCCTAGGTTAGGAGTAAACGCTTCTTGGTTACTTAGCGTGGTACCGGCAAGATTACCTGCGGCCAGGTTGTTAGTAACCCTAACTTGCACTTGGTTTATTGCATAGGTCTTTTCTGTTAAGACGATTGGGTTAACAGTTACTGCTTGCCAAGTTTTACCATTATCGCTTGAATACTGATAATTGCTTAATTGGCTAAAGTCAGGAACTAGGTCAAAGGCGAATGTGCTGCTAGTACCAAGATCACCGTTAGTGACAGCGCCATTATTTGGTGCGATGGGCACTAAATAATAAGCGGTACTGCTCGCTAATATTGCACCGGCATTACGAGATGTTTTACTGTCAGCTTTTACTCGAACTTGTACTGTTCCTGCTGGATAATACTGGTTCGTTAAAAGCAGAGGATTAGCATTTACATCATGCCAGTTTGTGCCGTTGTCACTTGAGTATTGATAGTCACTTATTTGGCTATAACCAGTAACAAGAGTCCAACCAAATGTATTGGCTGCATCGTTAACAACAGCATTTGTTGGTGCTGCTGGATTAATTATTGTTGGAGGTGTAACCGGATCAGGCGTCACTGGGTCAGGCGTAACTGGGTCAGGCGTAACTGGGTCAGGCGTAACTGGGTCAGGCGTAACTGGGTCAGGCGTCACTGGGTCAGGCGTCACTGGGTCAGGCGTCACTGGGTCAGGCGTCACTGGGTCAGGTGTAACTGGATCAGGCGTAACTGGGTCAGGCGTAACTGGGTCAGGTGTAACTGGATCAGGCGTAACTGGGTCAGGCGTAACTGGGTCAGGTGTAACTGGATCAGGAACAATAACCGGAGTGATTTCACCTAAATCGACCTCATTTTTGGAAACAATTAAGCTTGGTGTTGCTGCTAAAAATACCTTTGCTAATGTACTGGTATCTTTACCTGTAGTGATAGCATCATCAACTTGCTCACTTATTTTTTCTGCTGGAAGGCTCGCAAGTTTTTCGGTAAATAATTTAGTCACTTTAGGTTTTTCATCATCGCTAGTATTTGTTGCTGACTGCGCTAAACCTTGGGCAATAATATCAGTAATTACTTGAGATAAAATATGGACATTACTGTGTTTTTGTCTTTGTTCAGCAGTTAAGCTTTGATCATTTTTTGCGGCAATAAAATCACTATATAGCATACTAGTATCAGTTAAACCTAGCTGCTGCATTAATACTTTTTCGGCTTGGGCACTATCACCAAGGCTTTGTGCTTTTGCATAGACTAAAGTAGTTAATGGTGAAACTACTGCAGGCTTTTTATAGTCACTTAATAAGTAAAAAGCTTGATTAATGGTTTGTTCGGGGTGATCACTATCAATGGTGATACCGACTGATGTAGTAATCAATAAGGGTGCTTTAACAGCTAAGTCCTCGGGAGCCACTATGTCAAACCGGCCATTTTTATCTGTCAGTACTTGGTATTCGCTGTCGCCATCACACTGAAAGTTATTATTTACATCTATACAAGCTTTTGCCATGGCTAAATAACCATCGACGGCAATACCTGTGATTTGTTGTGTTGCTTCTACGGGATCAGGCTCGCTTTTATTGTCTGAACCACAACCTGTTATTCCTAACAAGAGTGAAGAAATTGCCAGCAGTTGGGGGCTGATAAGTCTCATGAATTTACTTCCTTTATTAACTAAAGATACCTAACTATCAATTGTTTAGCGCGTTAATTTCTTTGATGATTGAAATTATTATTAAGCTATTGTCTAAGTATCCGTAAAATTTCACGCGAATTATAATGCGAATCATTCTTGTTTGTAAGTGTTTTGTTACTTTTATCGATAATTTATTGATTATTTGTACAATCTGGTCTATTTAAGTGAAAAAATGCATTTCTACTACGCTTAAATTAACTATATTTCACCATTGTTTTGAATTTATATAGAATAATTTAGATATTCCCTTTTATGCATCGTTATGTTTTATCGAGAATTTTTATCTAGAACTTTTATCGCTCAGTCACAGGTTGAGACAAAGGCGGAGGTTTGGTTTTTGTCAGTATCTTTGGTTTTATCTAGTCGTTGTTATATTAATGGAGACTCTAATTATTATTAAGAGAAATTAACAGATAGATATTTTTTTAACTAGGATAAGTTACTGACTTAAAATGGAATTTTATTTCCAGTTGTTTCGCTAGTTGTTTTGTCAGTAAGAGAATTAAAAGCTATAAATATTTTCGATGTGTATTAAGGCGAGCATGCTAGGACATATAATTATCCTTGTATCAAAATGAAATTCCATGCTAGCTTATTGTATTCAATATACAGTAATTTCATTGGAGTATTTAAATGAATAACAATAAAGTAGTCTTAGGTGTTATATGCGGTGTGATAGCGGCTGGCATCATTTATAGTCAAGCACCACCTTCAAACCAAATTAATGAAGGAGAAGGTACTGAGTTACTTGAAGAAGCTAACAATGGCACTTTAAGTAGTACAACAGATATAGCTACTTCACAAAATAGTGCCATTGAAAGTACTTTGCTAACTTCATCTCAACAAGGGGTTGGTGAAAATAACACTGATGTTAAAGCAGTCGAATCTGTTAGCAGTCAAGCTAAAATCAGCGTTTTAAAACACTCACATCAAAAACCTGCGGATCATCAGAGTGCTTCACAACCAAAAGCACATGGACATGAAAATCAGCGTAGACATCCAGAGGATAATTCTTTAATTCCGCCGGGAGAGCCGAAAAAGCCAGTGCTAAACAGTAACAACAACGGCTAAGTTTTCCTATATACCGATAAGGATATCGGTCGATTTCTTTCAGTCCATCATAAAAATATGTAATCAATCTCCATTATTTTCACTCATTTGACTATTTTCTCTGCATTTCACCTGTTTTTTTTACATTTCGTAACATCATAATAACAAACAATAAAAGCTTCATTAATAAAGTACGAAGAAATTCTTATTAATTTATAACTTGAATATTGTATACAAAATATTATATAAATAATCTCGAAACATTTTTACACATTTGTTTCTACAAGAGAAGGATGTACGCGTTAGATGCAATTTGAGTAACAAAAAATATAACAAGCTTACATTGCCGCACGGACGAACTACCTAATCGCCATAATAAGAATAGGCTTAAGAAATATGAAACTAACAGCTAAGAAAACATTAATCGCCAGCGCGATATTTTTATCGTTAAATATGGGAGCCACGCAGGCTGCCCAAATGTGTGGCGCTAAAACCTTGGATCGCCAAGGTGAGGTCCCAGCAAACCAAACTCACTGTATTACTGATTATGGTCATTATTTATATGTAACAGTACCTTATGAAAACAGTAACGTTACTATTACTACTTCTGGTGGTAGCTTTAACGGTAATGATGCTGGTCTTAAGCTTTATGACGGTGATGACTGGAGCGGTAATGTAGAAGCAAGTAGCTTAAATGCTGGAACAAATGAAGAGAGTCTTTCATTTGTTTCTCGTGCAGGACAACGTTATTTTAAAGTTGATGGTAATATTGAACAAACTAGCTTAACAGTTACTATTAGTGGGGGGGATATACCGCCGCCAATGGGCGATTATGTCATTTACAATACTAATGTTGTTGTTGATGTACCAGCTGCTGGCATTTCTTCTAAAGCGCAATATAGCTCGGCTGTCTCGGCAATTTTAGTGGCAAGTTATGATGATTTTTCTGGTATTGCTGGCGCAGCTAATGATCCTATCGATGATGTATCAGATGCTATTCACTATCTTGCCAAGGCTGATGACTTAGCTGATCCTGACCTTAACCAATTATTATATTTCTTAGCCTCTTATAAATATAATGCCTCAGCAATGACTGATGCAGAAGCATCAAAATTAAGCACGGCGTTATTAGCTGTAAGCCAAATGAGCGACTTTATTGCTCCAGCAGGTAGCGTTATCCAAGAAGGTTATGCAGCAGCATTAACTAACTTTAGAAATGATGCAAGTGCGGCTTACTTTAAAGATCATTTACCACATTTGTTAGCCATCATTCAGTATTATTCAGAACAAAGTAATCCATTTGGTATTAGCAATGGTGGTGATACCACTATGGCATTAATGGGCGCGCTTGGAGATGCTGCTTATTATGGTAGTGCTTCAATTAAGTCTGCGATTAATACCAATATGCTCGACGTATTATCGGTAATGCGCTCATTTATCTTTTTAGGTGAAACGTCACTTGATATGCGTTGGAGCGCTGAAGCGGATAGAAAGTGGATAATGCCACATTCATTTATTGCGATGGGTAAGTTAGCATCAATTGCTACAGATGAAGCTAAAGCTCGCTTTGATAGTACAATCTTAGAAGCACGTGAAAAGGTAATTCAAACTATTGCGGTTGAAACTACTGAAACTATAATTACTAAAAAATATTTAGAAAATGCAGGGCGTGCTTGTGAAGCAGGCGACCCATTATTTGGCAATTGTGTAGTACCGCCAAAAGAATCGGATATTTTAACGGTTAGTTATGATTGTACTAATAACATAACTATACGTGCACAAGCTTCAATTAGCCAAGCAACACTTGACCAATCATGTGCTGACATGGCATTACAGGAAACTGAATTCCATGCTTTTTTCAATACCTCAGGAGTACCCGTTACCGGTGACTTAAATGAACATATTGAAGTTGTGGCATTTGCTAGTCCTGAAGATTATGAAAAATATGCGCCGGAGTTTTTTGGTATTGCTACTGATAACGGTGGTATGTATTTAGAAGGTACACCTACTGCACAAGGTAACCAAGCACGTTTTATCGCTATGCAGTGTCCTGACTCTTGGTTAGGCGGCTCTTGTCAGTATATTGATCAAATTTATAACTTAAGACATGAATTTGTTCATTATCTAGATGGTCGTTATAACAAAGCCGGTTCATATGGCACTTTTGATCCAAATGCATCATGGGCTGAAGGTATGGCTGAATACATGGCCATGGGTAAAGATCATACACGTACATTGAAGACCTTAAAAGGTGAAACAATCCCACCATTGTATAACATAGTATTCATGGGTTATGAGTTCGACAACTTATATCCTTGGGGTTACTTTGCTATGCGTTATTTAAGTGAAGAGCATAAAAACGAAATAGAGCTTATTGCGGCAACATTAAAGGCTGGTGACAATACGGCATATAAAGCAGCACTTAAAGGTGCAGTAGAGCGTACCGGTGCAGGTTTTGAAGCGTACATGTTGGCAAACTCTGAGACTGTTGCTCCAGTTGCTGCCCAAATTCCGGCTCAAGATGCTATTGGTAGTTGTGATTTAGTACAGCAATATACCCGTTATTTTGATGCTGCAACGACTAACTTTAGTTTTACCAATACTACCGATACACCAGTTTCACTATTCTGGGTCGATAGTACAAAAGGTACAGCTAACTTTGGCAAGAATTATAAGACACTTAACCAAGGTGACACATATAGTTCAAGCTCTTGGAAGGTTAACGATCGCATGATGTTATCTGATAACAACATGAATTGTTTAGGTGTTGCGGTAATGAATGAAAATGATAATACATTCACAATTAACGCAGATTTAGTAAAAGATGTTGTTTCAGAAGTTATCCCAGCGTTAAATCAAATGGGCAGTTGTGCTTTAGCTCAGCCGCATTTGATTATGGATAAATCACATGAATTTACCATAACCAATACATCAGACACAGCGGTGCGTTTATTTAGAATTGATAATACCAAAGGTAGCATAATCACCAGTAGTGGTGGTACAGGGTTTACCCATGGTTATGGCGTATTAGCACCAGGTGCAAGTTATAGTAATGATGTTTGGTACGGTGATCGTCGCTTGATGGTAACAGACAGCAGCTTAAACTGTTTAAGTGTGGGTGTGTTAAACAATGCCGTTGCTAGTTTTACTGTTGACCAAGCTATGGTTGCAAATTCAGCACCAGCTGAAGAGATTCCAGCAGCAAATACCATCGGTAGCTGTGCATTGATGCAGCAACATTTAACAGGTCCATTTGAAGCTGATTTCTCATTTATTAATAATAGTGATAAACCCGTGCGTGTTCATCGTGTTGACAATGTAACAGGTGAATTAAGTGCTGCCTTTGGTTTTACTACCCTAGCAACGGGTGAAACTTATGACAGTGTTACCTCATGGAAATGGTTCGGTAATCGACGTGCAGCTATTACTGATGAAAATAATCAGTGTTTAGGTGTTGCAGTAATGACAGAGGAAAATACTAGTAATGATTATGTTATTACTAATGAACTAGGTGGTGGCGGTACTCAGCCAGTAGATTCAGATGGTGATGGTGTCATTGATAGCTTAGACGCATTTCCTAATGATCCTACAGAAACTGTTGATAGTGATGGCGATGGTGTAGGTGATAATGGTGATGCTTTCCCTAATGATGTAACAGAAACTAAAGATACCGATGGTGATGGTATTGGTGATAATGCAGATCCAACGCCAAATGGGGATGTAGATAGCGACGGTGATGGTCATTTAGATAGCGTTGATGCTTTCCCTAATGATGCTACTGAATGGGCAGATAGTGATAGCGATGGTCACGGTGATAATAGTGATGCATTCCCTAATAACTCAGCTGAATGGTTAGATACTGATGGCGATGGTCATGGTGACAACAGTGATGTATTCCCAACAGATGCTTCAGAGTGGGCTGATACCGATGCTGATGGGCATGGTAATAACTCAGACGCTTTCCCTACAGATAGCACTGAATGGTTAGATACAGATGGTGACGGCATGGGTGATAACTCTGACCCGTATCCAAATGATGCAACTAATGGAGGCGGTGTTACCGTACCTGATTGTGGTACAGCTACTATTTCAAGCGGCAAATTAACACTTGAGAATAATGAATGTGTTGCCGGTGGTCGTGGTTCATTTTATGTTTGGGTTGAGAATGATAACACTGACTTATACTTAACTACTCAAGGTGGTAATGGTGAAGTAGGTATTCACTTTAATGCTGATACTTGGGCATCTTCAACAAATGCACAAGCATCATCTACGGGGTCAGCAACGACTCAAAGCTTAAAAGTAACGGCTAATAGAGGCTGGCGTTATATTTCATTAGAGAGCACAAGTGCTTACTCTGATGTAACGTTTAAAGTTAGTTTAAGTGGCAGTGTGGTAACACCACCGATAGAGCCGCCAGTAACGGGTGATATTGCCAATGCTTGTGATACTTTAGCACCATTTACTTATGGTGGTGTAGAATCAGGAAAAGCTGTATGTACGGGTAACGGTCATAATAGTTACTACATCTATTTAGATGATAGTGTAACAAGTATTGAAGTGAACACTGCTCATGGTACAGGTGATGTTGAACTTTACACGGGAAGCAGCTGGCCAAGTGCTGCTAGCCATACTCATAAGTCAATAATTGCCGGCACTACAGCGCAATCTATTACTGTGAATAACCCACCAACAGGTTGGTTTTACATTGCAGTAGAAAGCACAGGTAGTGACGTAGCAGTGCAAGTGGATGTGAAATAACTTGTTAGCAAAAACTAAAAACAAGTAAGCACTGATAACAGTATTTACTTAAAATAGAACGGGCCTCTTGGCCCGTTTTTTATACCTGTTAATATGTTAATTTATACCAATTTCATTAAATCATTACTAAAGCTGAAAGCTGAAACCTGAGTGCCTTATATATAAATAAAACTATGGCTTAGCTTGGGTGTGGCTGGGTTTGAAATATTATATAGCGGTATGTCTTATCAATGTTTAAATTGATTCGGTTATCAAGGCAAAACGTTTATAAATAACGGGTTGTTTATCGACGTTTTAATGCAGAGAATCGAATAAAGGGGTTATTGAGTAAGTGCTGCTTATCCAGGTCCAGGTTATGTATACTAAGTAGTAAAATAGATACTGTAGTGCGTTTTTTAACTGTTGATGTTGACAATATTTACTTATGCTTTTTATTACATACGGCACCAATTCGTAGTTTAATGCCACTACGCTGATGTAGATGATTTAGTTTTTAAGCTTTTAAGCTTTTAACCTAGAGTAATATCCTCCCTATACCACAATAATTAAATTTTATGAGATAGAATTAATACCAATTCCATTAAATTATTGCCCACTTGTTCTGGTTAAAATACCCCAAGAATTCGTTGCTCTCAATGCCAATAGCGAGCTATTGCTCAATCGAGCGCCTTACCTTGATTTATTTTTCCTTCCCACAACAAGATCACAAACTTAATGGAATTGGTATAACAAGCTGAATTTTACGTTAAACCCCGTTATTATAGGTTTAAAAAGAAACTTAACCTCGTCTTCAATTATATAAAAGAGAATACGATATGACGGATCACCTTCCGATTACAATAAAAGTAAATAATGAACTGCTTAGTGTTTTTTCTAAAATACAATCAGTAAGTAATAAGCTTGAAGCGCAGTTTAATTTTCAAACGTTAACGGCTAATTGGTATGGTGATGAAGATGATATTTTAACCATTCAATTGTCTTTAGAAACAGCTCAAAGTTTTACAGAGTTACAAAGAGGAGTGAATCAGTTACCTAGAGATGAGATTGTTATTAGTCCTTTTTCTGATGATGTTATCAGCTGTTTAAATGAAAGTGAGCAGCAATTGCTTTGTTATATTGCTGTTACTGATTCAGAGCACGATTTAATTACTCAGCAACCTAAATTATTAGCAAGCTTGTTGCAGGTAAAATTACATAAAGTACTTAATCTAATTGCTCAACAACAATCTTTGGCAAGTATTTAATTTAGAAGGAAAGAGAATAAAAGGCTATGGCCATTAATACGACACGTTTAGACCGCTTTATAAGTGATTATTGCCAAGTAAACCGCAAATCAGTACGGCTAATTCTGGCACATAACCGGGTTTGTGTTGACGGGGTCGTTGCAAAAGATATTGCCCAAATAGTTGACCGTTTTTCTTATATAACTATGGATAACAAGGTCTTACAAGAAAATAAAGCACATTACATTATGCTAAATAAACCTGTTGGTGTAGTTTGTGCTACAAAAGATGAAAAACATAAAACTGTTATTGATTTACTTATCCCTGGCTTTGATCAAGACGTTAGAGAAAGTTTACATATAGTAGGTCGCCTCGACTTAAATACCTCTGGCTTAGTGTTATTAACCAATGATAGCCGCTGGTCTGAGCGACTAACCTCACCTGAACATAAAGTGGCTAAATGTTATCAAGTAACACTAGAAGATCCGGTAACAACTGATTATATCAGTGCTTTTTCACAAGGAATGTACTTCTCTTATGAAGATATAACCACGCAACCTGCTAAATTATCGATTATCTCTCCTTATCAAGCACAAGTGATATTAACTGAAGGACGTTATCATCAAATTAAACGCATGTTTGGCCGTTTTCGCAATAAAGTGGTGGCGTTGCATCGCGACTCCATTGGTCAGTTAAGTTTAGATGAAACATTAAATATTGGCGAGAGTAGGCTTTTAACTCCCGTTGAAGTAATTAATGTAACTGAATAATAATCAATCGAAAATTATGAATTCTATTGCTAACAAACTGATATTATAATAACAATATCGGTACTCGCTATTTAGTTTTGCTTGGGTATAATGGCTTGCAGTAAAAAATTGTTTCCCAATGTAAATGGAATAGTTAAATGAATAAATCAATAGTTTTATCACTTTTTGTCGTCACTTTTTTAGCAAGTTGTTCAAGTGCTGATAATGCTTGTGAAGATGTCACTTTAGCCTCTGAGCAAATTCAAGAGTGCCAGTCTTTGCACAAACGTATTATTAACAGTAAAGGTGATGTACTTATTCGTTCAGAATTAGAACGCCGTTACCAGCAAGATTGCATTGAGATCCGTTATTACCGTGATGAAAAACAAGCCGCTATTTGTGGTAATAAACACAAGATTAAAGAGGTTAGAAAATCGATGGAAGCCGATATTAAGCAGTAAATAAGCTATGCTTAATGAGGCTTTTATTAAATACTTGATAAAAGCGGAGTAAATAATTAAACGGTATGGTAATTTTGAAACCAGAAAATCAACAGGCTAATACGATTAAAGCTGCAGAGCAGTTGCTGCGTGCTAAAGAAGCTAGTATTGCAGACCTGTCTGGTGAAGTTGATTTTTTAGAGAAAAAAAATGCCGACCTGCAAGCTCGTTACACTGCACTATTTAAATTAAATCAGTTGTCACAAGACTGTAATGACCTTGATAATTTTTATGAACAAGTACATACCATAATTGCCTCTTTGATGACGGCAGAGAACTTTTTTATTGTTTTATATGACCAAACTTTTGAAACCCTAGAGTTTGCTTATTATATTGATGAAAAAGATGTTAAACCCTCTGGTATTATTGATTATCAAGACTATGAAGGCTCTTTTACGAACCTAGTTATAGAGTCAAAACAGCCATTGTTATTGACTCCTGAACTAGAAAAGCAATTATTTGATAATTATAAAATTAAACAATTTGGCGCCCGGGGTACTGATTGGTTAGGTGTGCCGTTACTTCATAATGACTTAGTTATAGGTACTATTACTATACAAAGTTATGACGAAAAAATACGCTATAGTGATGCTGATTTAACCTTACTTACCTTTGCAGCACAACATGTTGTTGGAGCTATGGTACGTTTGCAAGATCAGCAGCGTTTAAAGAATGCTGTTGGCGCACGTACTAAAGAGTTGATGGCACAAATTCGTGAACGAGAAAAATCTGAATTATTACAAGAGTCTTTATACCGAATATCTGAGTTAACCACTGATATTGAGCTTGATATAGATACCTTTTATAGCAAAGTGCATAATATTATTGGTCAATTAATATATGCTAAAAATTTCTTCATTGCCAAATATGAACAAGCTAGTGAGACTCTACATTTCTCTTATTATGTTGATGAACATACCACTGACTTAGCAAAAGAGTTTAAACCGAGAAAACTATCTAATCGTTATTCTGAATTAGTATTGCGACGTCGTGAAACAGTATTACTCACTTACCAAGAAATGATGAGTTTGTATCTTGAAGGTGAGACCGCTAAACCACAAGACGATATACACTCTTGGCTTGGTGTCCCCCTTATTTATTCCGGCAAGTTGCTCGGTGTCATGGTTCTGCAAAGTTATCATTATAAAACCACTTATAATCAGCAAGATGCAGAATTACTTAATTTTGTTTCTAACCATGTCTCAGCGGCTATTAAACGCCGAGAATTAGCCGATTTTGAAAGGCGTAGTCACGAGCTACTTGAACAACAAGTTAAGTTACGTACTTTGGCGTTAGAAGATGAAATAAGTCATCGTAAACAAGCGGAGAAATTACTTAAACATACCGCAGCCCATGATAGCCTTACCGGACTAGCAAACAGAACGGTATTTCTTGATTTACTTAATCATGCAATTGCTTGTGCGAAGCGAAAAGATGACTTCTCGTTTGCTGTTCTTTTTTTAGATTTAGATCGCTTTAAAGTAGTGAATGATAGTTTAGGACATCATGCTGGGGATGTCTTACTAAAAATAATTGCTCGAGAGCTTCTGACAATAGTACGTAATAAAGATACTGTTGCTCGTTTAGGTGGTGATGAATTTGTTATTCTTATTGAAGACTTAACATCAGATGATGAAGCTTTTGATGTGGCAAAGCGTATCACCGATTTTTTACAAGAGCCGTTTACTATAGATAACCAACTGGTTTATACCGGTACAAGTATTGGCATTTCGTTTAGCAATAAACGTTACGATGATGCTAATACTATGCTTAGAGATGCTGATACTGCAATGTATCATGCTAAAGATAACGGCAGAGGTCGTTATGAAGTATTTGATGCGAGCATGCATCAAAAAGTACAAAACGCTTTAAGCCTAGAAGCAGATATTAGAGAAGCTATTGCGTGGCAAGAGTTTATCCCTTATTTCCAACCGATACTTAAGTTAGATAATTTAAAATTAATGGGCTTTGAAGCACTTGCCCGTTGGCAAAGTACTAAACGTGGTTTTGTTTACCCTAATGATTTTATTCAACTCGCCGAAGATACCGATTTAATTCAAGCCATTGATATTCAAATTATCGAAAAATCTTGTCAACAGCTGAAATTTTGGCAGGATGAACTTGATTGCAAAGACATCTATGTAAGTTGTAATTTGTTTTCTAAGCAATTTTTTAGTACTAGTTTGCCAAAAAGAATTGAAAATGTTTTATTAAGCACTGGCTTAGCTCCCCATCATTTACGTATTGAGTTAACCGAACGTGCCTTATTAGAAAATGCTGAAATAGTACTCACTAATATGCAAGCATTAAGAGATATGGGTGTTAAGATATTACTCGATGACTTTGGCACGGGATACTCAAGTTTGGGGTATTTACACCGTTTCCCCATTGATGTACTTAAAATAGATCGCTCTTTTATTAGCAATGTTCATGAACATGATAATCATCGTGCCATTATTCGGACCATTGTTGATTTAGCAAATAACCTACAAATGGCAACTGTGGGAGAGGGAATAGAAAACCTCGCTGATGCGCAGTTGCTGCAACAAATGGATTGTCAGTACGGGCAAGGGTATTATTTTGCCAAGCCTATGTCACCTCATCATGCTGCAGACTATATTATTAAAAAAACAAATAAATAAACCTTTTACTTCTTATAAAGAATACCCCTGCAAGATTCTCTTTCAGTAGCTAATGCTGTAAATATACAGTTTCGCCCTATAAATCTTCCGAAAATTCTAAAAATAACCAGCACATTCTGTGGTTGCTCTCCTAAAATGCACTTATTAAATCTATCTTGTTGGTTGCTATGAAAACTTTTAATAGCAGCAATACCGACTATAACTAAAACAGGAATCAACCTGTTTGCATTTGAGGAAAACGTTATGCTTTTTACTGGTTCATTAATTACAGATTGTCCAATTAGACAAAAAATTCGTGAATTTTATCGTATTGACGAAAATGTTGCCGTTGACCATATTTTACCCGCAGCCGAGGTAAACGTTAGTGCGCGAAGCCGTGCATGGGAACGAGCTCGTAAAATGGTATTGCAAATACGTCAAGACCAAGAAGGAAACGGTGCTATAGATGCACTATTAAATGAGTATTCACTTTCTTCAGAAGAAGGTGTGGTACTTATGTGTTTAGCTGAAGCTTTATTACGTGTGCCAGATAAACATACTCAAGATGAACTTATTCGTGACAAAATTTCACAAGGCCAATGGAGTTCACATTTAGGTGCCAGCGATTCTATATTTGTTAACGCCTCATCATGGGGTCTATTATTGACTGGCTCTATGGTTGATTACGCGGATAAACGTAAAAAAGATCATTTTGGTTTATTGAAAAAAACAATTGGTCGTTTAGGTGAACCCGTTATTCGTAAATCAATGAACTATGCCATGAAAATTATGGGCAAACAGTTTGTTATGGGGGAAACCATTAAAGCTGCGACCGTACGTGCGGCAAGCAAAGAGCAATTAGGTTATGTTTATTCTTATGATATGTTGGGTGAAGGTGCTCGGACCATGCCAGATGCTGAAAAGTACTTGGTAGCCTATCAAGATGCGATTACCGCTATTGGTGAAGTTGCCGTCGCTTCTGGTAAGAATGATCCACGTAAAGTGCCAGGTATTTCCATTAAGTTATCTGCTATTCATCCACGTTATGAGTTTTCTCATAAAGGTCGGGTCATGGAAGAGCTAGTACCTAAGTTAAAAGCACTTTGTTTACAAGCTAAGCAGTACAACATTGGTTTAACCGTTGACGCTGAAGAGTCTGAACGTTTAGATATTTCATTAGATGTTATTGAAGCAGTATTTAGTGATAGTGACCTTGGCGATTGGCAAGGTTTTGGGTTAGCACTACAGGCTTACCAAAAACGAGCGATTTTTGTTGTTGATTGGTTACGCGACTTAACATTACGCACTGACAGAAAAATGATGGTGCGACTAGTAAAAGGTGCTTATTGGGATACTGAAATTAAAAATGCTCAAAAAGATGGTTTAAGCCATTTTCCGGTTTTCACTCGTAAATCGTCTACCGATGTTTCTTATCATGCTTGTGCTAATAAGCTACTCGAATATCGCGATAGCATTTACCCACAGTTCGCAACTCATAACGCATACACGGCGGCAACCATTGTTGAATTAGCTGGTGTTGATAAAGCTGGTTTTGAATTCCAATGTTTACATGGCATGGGTGACTCTTTGTATGATCAAATTGTTAAAGAGGAAGGTATTCAGTGCCGAATTTATGCACCTGTAGGGCAACATGAAGATTTACTTGCTTACTTAGTTCGTCGTTTATTAGAAAATGGCGCTAACTCGTCATTTGTTAACGCAATTGTTGATGAAAGCCAACCTGTTGAATCTTTATTGGAAGATCCGGTAGAAAAAACTCAGCGTTTAAAAGTTAAATATAACAATCAAATAATTATGCCAATTGATTTATATCGTGATGAAGAACATGATGAATCAGAGAAAGGGCGTGATAATTCAAAAGGTTTAGATTTAACAGATATCAATGACATTACTCCGCTTAAAGCATCGTTAGATACTTGGTTTGTTGAGCACTCATTAAATAAAAATGACTTGCCTGAAGGTGCAAATGCAGTAATGAATCCGGCTAATCGCAGTGAAATTATTGGCTTTCATAAACATGCTAGTAAAGATGATATGTTGTCGATGATTGATAAAGCCGAAGCCGCTTTTGGCATCTGGTCAAAAACGCCTGTTGTTGAACGTGCTGAGTTACTTTGTCGTATTGGTGATATTTTAGAGCGCCATATGGATGAACTTATTGCTTTGTGTATTAAAGAAGCGGGTAAAGTTGCTCAAGACGGCATTGATGAAGTACGAGAAGCTGTTGATTTTTGTCGTTACTATGCAGCGCGCGCTATTGAATTAAGTGATGATGAAAGGCTAGAAGCTCGTGGTGTAGTCTTATGTATTAGTCCGTGGAACTTCCCGCTTGCTATCTTCTTAGGACAAGTTGCCGCAGCAATTGCTACCGGTAATACGGTCTTAGCAAAACCAGCTGAGCAAACAGGATTAATTGCCCTGCGCACAATAGAATTAATGAAATCTGTTGGTTTACCTGAAAATGTAGTACAAGCAGTTATTGCCCGCGGTAGCGCGGTAGGTAATACCATTATCCCGGATAGCCGTGTGCAAACGGTAATGTTTACTGGCTCAACAGAAACAGGGACACACATTTCACAAACGTTAGCAGAACGTGGTGGTGATCAAGTACCACTTATCGCTGAAACGGGTGGACAAAACTGCATGATCGTTGACTCAACAGCATTGCCTGAGCAAGTTGTTGACGATGTGATTTCATCAGGATTCCAAAGTGCTGGACAACGCTGTTCTGCGCTACGTGTATTGTTTATACAAGAAGATATTGCCGATCAAGTTATTACTATGCTGCAAGGTGCGTTAGCTGAATTACATATAGGTAACCCGGCTAAATTGAGCACAGATGTTGGTCCGGTGATCGATCAAAAAGCGCTTGATGCCTTAAATGCTCATGCCGACTATATGAAGTCACATGGTAAGTTATTATACCAATGTGAGTTTTCAGATGAGGTAGTTGATGACGATGGTCACTTCTTCTTTGCACCACGTTTATACGAGATTGATGACATCAGTGTATTAACGAAAGAAGTTTTTGGCCCTTGTGTTCATATTGTTCGCTTTAAAGGTGATGAAGTTGAAAGCGTTGTAGATAAAATCAATGGAACAGGTTTTGGTTTAACTATGGGTATTCATACTCGTATAGAGCATAGAGCAATTGATTTAGCCAAACTATCACGTGCAGGAAATATTTATATCAACCGTAATATGATTGGTGCAATAGTTGGCGTGCAACCATTTGGTGGCCGTGGCCTTTCAGGTACCGGCCCTAAAGCTGGTGGTCCAAATTACTTAACTCGCTTAGTTAAAGAAAAAGCAACACCAGACGCTAAGGCCTTTAATTTTACAGAAGAGAGAGGAACTGCTTTAACGGGCGATGCAGCGCAAAACCATGAAGCGACACGCTTAATGGATAAAGCAAACTGGGCGGAAAAAGAATGGCGTTCAGAAGAGTTAAATACGCGTATTTCATGTGTGCGTCAATTACTTGCTAAGATAGCTCATGTGGAAATTGTTGATGATTTAGCCGATGATTTAAACCACACCTTAGCAGCAGCACGCTCTCAGCTTATTAATATTGAAAAGCGTTTGAAAAAACCAAAGCAATTGCCTGGCCCAACAGGTGAGTCGAATATTCTATACTTAGAAAACCGAGGCAATATTATTTGTTATGCAGATAAAAACGTTAGTTTCCATTTCTGGGTGCAATCTATTGTTACAGCCTTGGCAACAGGTAACACAGTAATCACTGTTGTTTCAGATTTGTTCTACCAAGAAGCGTTAGCATTTAGAGATAAATTTATTGCCACAGGTGCAAATAAAGATGTTTTCCAAGTTGCTAAATTATGTCATTTAGAAACTATGTTAGCGCATCCTGCTTTATCTGGTGTGGTTGTTGATAGTGGTTGTGATAGCAAACATTATGTTAGTGAAAAACTAGCACAACGTGTTGGCGCTATTTTACCGGTAATTAGCTCAGAATATTTTGACAATTTGATTCAGCGTTTAATTACCGAAAAAACAATTAGCATAGATACCACAGCATCAGGTGGTAACACTTCACTAATGACCATGGTTGAAGAAGACTAAATGCCAAGGCCATTGAATTACCTCTCAAAGAGCTAATTCAATGGCGTAGACGCTAGATTGTTGATTTGATAAAGGCGCTGCACGGATGCAGCTTATTCTCCCGAATAACCATTATCTATAATCTATGCCAGCCTCGAAGGTTTTAACTCTTGCTGAGTAGGAAGAAACTTATCGGAATTGGTATGTCTTCTAAAGTAATTGCCTTTGGTAGTTTTGACAAATAAAACGTGAATAATACTAGAAATAGTCTTTCGCGTTTTTTTGCTTTTGTTACTAAAATTAGTATGGCAATATTGCCAAAATACCCTATGAAATAGTGCTTATATGACAACTCACAAAATAAAGCCCTTGGATCGTATTGATCGCGTTATTTTATCTACTCTACAAAGTGATGGCAGAATTTCGAATGTTGATCTTGCTCAAAAGGTTAACTTAAGTGCCAGTCCTTGCTTGGACAGAGTAAGGAGATTAGAAAAAGAAGGTTACATAAAGCGTTATGGAGCTTTGTTAAACGCTACTAAGCTTAACTTTAGTATGACAGCCTTTGTACAAGTAACCTTAAATAGAACAACTTCGGATACCTTTAAGGACTTCAAAAAGGAAGTGGTTAATATAAAAGAGGTTGTTGAATGTAATTTAATTGCGGGTGGCTATGATTATTTATTAAAAATTCGTTTTGCCAATATGGAAAGTTACCGCTTAGTGCTGGAAAAAATTGGTGGCCTGCCCGCAATAGCACAAACAAGTACTTATATGGTTACTGAAAATATTAAGGAAGACAGTGGTGTGCCATTAGACTAGACACATTGCATATTTCCTGTTGCAGCTAGTGCTGCAATGCTCCCCCCCCTTTTAATTGTCGTTCAATATGAGTATTAACATTGTTAAGCTTATAAAGCTTTGCTATATAATTAAATGACTTATATTGTCTTAATGATATTTATAGTACTTATTTGAAAGGGATAACTATGAACGCACATGATTATGCTTTGCAAGCTAATGGCTCATTTGCTTTACCAGATGCGTGCTTTAAAGTTAAAGCATTGATGGCTGATGAAAGCTCAGAGATTTCTGACTTTGCCGATGTGATCGGTATTGATCCTTCGATGACCTCACGTTTATTGCAAATAGCTAATAGTGCCATATATAGTTTTCCAGGGGAGATTAGTACCATCTCACGCGCTATCACCATCATAGGCACTCAGGCTATTTATAATATGATGCTGGTTGATGTGGCGGCCTCAGCCTTTAAGCACTTTGAAAATCAAGCTATCGATTTAAAACGCTTTTGGCGTATGAGTGTTTATTGTGGTTTAGCCTCTAAAAATCTTGCCATTAGTGCCGGTATTCATGACATTGAGCGATTATTTGTGGCCGGACTATTACAAAATTTTGGCGAATTACTTGTTGCAAAAATAACTCCTGAAATTGCCCAACATTGTGAAAAATATGATAAAATACAGTTGCCTTGGTTATTACAAGAACTTGCTTTAGGGTATACCTATACTGATATTTCTGCAGATTTATTAAAAATCTGGCAAATTCCAGAGAAGATTATTTTACCTATTCGTTACTTTAATACGGCATCAACAATTGAAATTAATAAAGACGTTAAAATTTTAAATTTAGCTTCACGATTAGCCCTTATTGATAGTCATCGGACAGAGTTTACTTTTGAAAATGTTATTGATGAATCATTATGTAGGCCATTGGATTTATCACATGATGATGTAACTCAAGCTGCTGAATTTGCAGAACAAGAAGCAACTAGTATTTTATCTATCATGAATCCCAAATTATTTTCTAAGTAACCTGTACTCGGTTTAATCAATATTTAACAAATTGAACTATTGCAAAAAGTACTTTATTGATGAAGTTGCAATGGAATATCGGTTTGAAAAATCTCTTGATACGCGTGGTTAAAATCAGTTAGGCCAGCTTTATCGAGATAGCGAGTATGCGCTTGATAAAAGTGATGGCTTTGGTAAAGGGTTAGTAATGCATGATTAATATCGTCAATAATCTTTTGTCCAGCCTCCCCTTTGCTACAAGCGACATAACCGACAATATAATCAGGCGAACCTGCAATTTCTAATGACTTTAATTTAAGGCTAGTTGGTATTTTCTTTAATGCTTGATTGACACTTAACGGGTAGTCAATGATGAAGTCTATACGATTTTTTGACAGCATTTTCACCAATGAAGTTGTGGATTCTCCGCCGCCTCTTATCACTAAGTTGTGTTGTTCAAGTGCGGTTATTTGGGTATCTAAAAAAATACCTAATGAGCGACCTGCATCAATACCAAGGGTATAAGTTGATTTACCCGTGAATAATGAGGTTATTGATATAAGCTTATTTTCATCATTAAGCCCATTTGATATCAGCTGTTCAAGGTTAGCATCGGCTCTGTAAAAAAGACGTAAATTTAGCGCAATGTTAAGCGGCAAGCTATAGATATTATCTTTTAAACGTTTTGGTGTCTTTACTCTATTCGGTGCGCAGCTGTTGGGCAGTTTCCTTAGCAGTCGCCCTATACTCGGGCTATGAGCAAATTCAATATTGAATTGGTATTGGGGCAAGGATGCCATCAATAATCGTGTGGTATCGGTCACTGTCGATATAGCAATAGATAGGGGTTTAACCAGTTCTGCAGAATCTTCTTTGTTATGACTAAGCCAATATATTTCTTTTTGCGCGAAGGCGTTTTTGCAAAAAAAACAATGAAATAGCAGAGTGATAAATATTACCGATTTTTGCATCAAAAAACTGACCTATGATTTTAGTTTATAAATGTTTAGCTTGCTAAAAATACACATTACAACAACAAGACAATAAAAAAGTGGGATGTTTTTATTTGTATGCGTAATCTAGACTATACACAGTATCATTTTATAGCTTGCCTAGTAAAAGCAAAGCGTAGCTAAAAACAAGACAAACTAGATAAAGCTTGTTAGCATCAATAGTTAAATTATATCAGAATTCACCATAATAATTATAAAAAAGGATAAGTATGTCGGCTTCAAGAGAGCATTTTAGCTCACGAATTGGCTTTATATTGGCTGCCGCAGGTTCAGCTGTTGGTATTGGTAATTTAGTTGGCTTTCCGGTTAATGCTGCTAAAAATGGTGGGGGTGCATTTTTAATTATGTATGCACTTTTTGTTTTCTTAATTTGTTTACCTGTAATGGTTGCAGAAATGGCAGTAGGTCGTAATACGGCGAAAGAGCCTGTAGGTGCATTTAAAACTTTAAGTAATGGCAGTAAAATTTGGGGGGCAGCTGGTTTTTTAGGTGTATTAACTCCCTTTATGATTGCTGTGTTTTATATGGTTATTACCGTATGGATATTTGGTTATATAGCGCTAACCGTAACAGGTAACTTAGATTATCTTGCTAGTGCTGCGGGCTTTGGTGAGTTTATTAATAGTCCCTATTTATATCTAGCACTAGTCGCGGTGGCAGGCATTGTCAGTTTTATTCTGGCAGCTGGTGTAAAAGATGGAATTGAAAAAGCAGCTAAAACCCTTATGCCAGCTCTTCTAATTATGCTTATTATCATGGTGGTTTTTGTCTTGTCGCTTGATAACGCGATGGCAGGGGTTACTTTTTTCTTAGTGCCTGATTTTACGAAAATAACGCCAAGTGTTGTTAATGGTGCTTTATCACAAGCCTTTTTCTCTCTGTCTTTAGGTATGGGTATTTTACTGACCTATGGTTCCTACATTAATAAACAAACTAACATTCCAAATTCAGCAAAATTTGTTGCTATCACGGATACTGCGGTTGCATTTATTGCTGGTTTGATGATTCTACCAGCAGTGTTTTCGTTTAATCCAGAAGTTAACCCGGCAGAACTCAGTGATAGCTCTGTTTCCTTAATTTTTACTTTTTTACCTAAAATATTTTTAGCGCTGCAAACGTCTCTAGGCTATGTTGGTGCGAGCGCAGTTGCCACTTTCTTTTTCTTATTAGTATTCTTTGCCGCTATAACATCATTAGTTTCTATTATTGAAGTGCCAGTTTCGTATTTAGTAACTGAGAAAAAGCAAAGCCGTAAAAAAGCATTAGGTTATTTAACCGCTACTGCAGGAGTGTTAACTTTATTTGCTATGGCATCTTTTGGTATGGTGGCATTTTTTACCGATTTTACTTCCTATGCAGGCGGCAGCAAATCCTTTTTTGATGTGGTTTATGATGTTTTTTACGATACTATTTTGCCACTTAATGGCTTTCTTGTTTGTGTCTTTGTTAGTTATCGTTGGAAGAAGAAACAATTATCAGAAGAGCTAAGCCTTGGTAATGAAAACTATAAAGGCTCTTGGGTCGAAAAGTATATTAACTTCTCGCTTGGTACTTTTATTCCTGCTGTTGTTTTACTTATTTTTATTAATACTGTGGCTACTAAATTTTTTGCAGTAAGCCTGTTTGGCTTTTAATTGAGGCTTTTTAAGTAAGAGCTTTAGCAAACTTACAAGTGCCAACTGGTCGAAACGCCCAGTAGTAACATTGTCGCCATTTCTTTATGCGAAATGATATCAATGTTATTATTGGGCGTTTTTTATTAACCCATATATATCCCGTCATGATTGAACATATTACTAGTACTGATTTCACCGATGCCCAACGATTATTTCACGGACGCGGACACGCTTATCCTAATTTAAATCACATCAATGTTGACTGGTTATCACCGGTTATTCTCATTACTTTATATCAAGCAGTCGATAGTGATTGGCTTGTTGAACAGGCTATTGCATTAAAAGCCTTGGTTAAGGATTGTCGTTCAGTACAAGTGCAACATAGATACGAAAAATTTTCGCCAACTGAATTATTACTTGGAGACTCTGTAAACAATACGGTAGTCAGTGAGCAAGGGCTAAATTATCATATCGAATTTGGTAAGGCGCAAAATAGCGGTTTATTCTTAGATATGAGTAATGGTCGCGCTTGGTTAAGAGAGCATTCCGCAGGTAAGAATGTGTTAAATCTATTTGCTTATACCTGTGCTTTTTCTCTTTCTGCTATCGCAGGTGGTGCCAGCAAGGCTGTTAATATTGATTTAAGTAAGGCATCTTTGAGTAAAGGCAGAGAAAATCATCAACTTAATGAGCTAGCAAAAAAGCAGGGAAAACAAGTTGTTTTTGAAGGCGTGGATATCTTTAAATCAAATAGCCGCATTAAAAAGTATGGTCCTTATGATATTTTAGTTTGTGATCCCCCATCATTCCAAAAAGGGAGTGTTAATATTGAGCGTGATTACGCTAAAGTTATTCGTCGAATTCCTCAGTGGATGAATGCCGGTGCTACTCTGATGTTATGTTTAAACTCCCCTGATTTAGATGAAAATTTTTTAAAAGCGGAAGTAGCGCGTGAATGTCCTGATTGTAAGTTTGAGCAACGTATAGAAAACCCTGCTGTTTTTAAAGAGGCACATGCAGGGAAAGGTCTTAAAGTGTTAATTTTTACCTATGAGCCAAGCAGCAATACGAATTAAAATTAGACTTTACAGTGTTGTTGTTTTTATGCGCCAAAAACGGGCGAACCTCGGAATACCCGCTTGAGTTAGCCCGTTGTATTTGAAGGTGATGATAGAGCCTATTTCTGGTGGGTTGCTACGCTGATAGTCGCTAAAGCCTGTACCTATTTTAAATGTTACGCCGCTTTCAGTTTTAACTTTAATTGCCCCAAGTTTACCTTGATATTTACCTCTCCCCTGAGTATGTGCAACAACAATCGCTTCAGCATCTTGGTGTTTTTTTAACTTCATTAGCGCTGAACTTCTGCCTGGTTGATAATGAGCCTTGGCGAGGTGTAACATTAGTCCTTCTCCACCAGCGTTGATTACATTATTTAATTTTTTATCAACGGCAACAATGTTATTAAACCTCACTTGGTTGATCATGGCTAAATAGGGCGAAGGAACCTGAATTAATAACAAACGCATCTGGATTACTCGTTTGGTAAAGTCGCCTTGATACGCGGGTAAGTCAAACATCATAAAGCGAATGTTCTTCCAGCAGCTAACTGTTATATTTTCTTCGGCTTTATTTCTACTTATACACGAAAGCACTGCTTGAAATTCTCCTCGTGCTATCCATAACTCACCGTCAATAGGATCGTTTGGCCAATGCTGAGTGAACCAGCTGGGTGTTGAAATTAAATTACCTTGACGAGTGATTAGTTTTTCTCCATCCCAGTACCCTCGAACACCATCAATTTTTTCGGAAATATAATACGGGGTAATATTATCTACCTCACGATAGCTCACGCCGTGCTGTAGGTTAGGTTTAGCATATCTTTTCTTGCTTAAGTTTTCTTGTTGGCTCTTTGATTGAAAACCTCTTTGATTATCCCGTGGATCGTCCAACAGAGCTTTCTGAGCAAATAAAGGTGCGCAAATTATTAAAATGAGGGGTACCAGTAAACTGTATTTTTTCATCACTAACTTCCATGTCATGTGGTGTTGGTAAAAAGTAAAGTCTAGTCTATATTTGAGAAATGAATACCTTAATACTCAGTTAGTTTTTGTGATTGCTATAAGGTATTTTGTTGGAATATATTTATTGACGTTTAATTGGATTAACTCGGCTAGCAAGGATTGCTACGATGAATCGCTTATCATTTTCTGTTTGTTTTTATATCTTAATCTTTGTGTGTACTTTAACGCTAAGCTCTGTGGCTTTTGCTAAGAAAAGATGCAAACCCTTATTGAATAAACTCCATAATATTCAGACTATGCAACGTAGTGGTCACTCATTAAAGCGGGGGCAATCATTACGGGCTAAAGAAGATAAGGCGAGAGATAAGTGGTGGCAATGTGAAAACAGTTCTTTGGCTGCATTTAAGTCTAAATATGGCAAAGTCAAAAAAAAGCTAAAACATAAAACAACTAAATACAAGCGAGTAAAAAGTAAAACTAAGCGGTTGAAGGTCAGTAAATATACCCTAAAACCTCCAAAGCACCTGGCAAGGTTTAATCAGGGTAGTGCGATTGTTATCAAATCTAAATATCAAGGAGAAAAGCAGCTGGCTTGGTTACAGTTTTATCAACAACCTATTGAGTGCCAGCGACCTAAAAAAATGAAAGTTTTTGTTTATTGCACTGAAGATAAATTACAACAACAATATTTATTTCAGCAAAAGTACAGCAGGTAGTTTAGAGCCAAGACTAGGCTTGGTAGTTTGCTTTACTTTCACGATATTGATTAACCATAGAGTCGATGGTTTCTTGTTCATACGAACGTAGGCCACTTAATAACATATGCTTTTTACCGTGGCCAATCACTTCATCATTTGATAACAAGTCAAACTCAAGCCAAGCATCACCGCGCTTCCCTTCAATTGTCAAACTGGTTTTTGCAAGTTTTAATGTCACTGTTTCAACATCTAGGGTATGTAAATCGATAGACATTGATTGATACATAACCATAGGTCTTGCAGGGTTAATCATGACACTATTTTCTGACATTAACTTCACCAATATATCGGGAAAAGTATGCCCTGAAAAATCTACATAAGCTTTGGTCAGCGCATTAATAAGGGCTGGATTATGAGTAGCTTCGCCATTGACACTGACACTTAGACAGGTTTTGTCTTTATCGTCTTTTATATCGTAGCTATTATCAATTTTCTGCGGGAAAGTGAGATTAACATTGTCACTAACCATACCTGAAAAATCGAAGGTCATTTTTTTATGAAGCCCAGATTTTGCAATGATGATTGAAAAAAGTAAATCACCCGGCACACAAAAACGCTTAGCGTCAATATTGTGTAGTGGGTTAAAGTCATCTGCTACTTGCTTGGCAAAGTCGCTTCCTTGTTGACGAGTAAAGCTGATTTTATCAGCATTAATAGGGCAGTAATTTTCAATAAACATTTCTTTAATAGACATCTGCACAACTTCATTTTGAGTAAAACGTATTCGATCGCAGCATTCTAACAGCACTTTGGCACTAAATCGAAAAAAAAGTGTATATCTCTAACTGAACAGACCTGTTACTTTTGGCTATATTGGTTGACTAATTGCTCTTTTTTAGCTTTTACTAGCTTGCGGATTTGGTACTCTCTTTTGCAGGCAATGCTTTTATTGTCAGCTTCTTCTAAGTAAGCCAAGTTTACTGGCCGCCTTGAACGGGTATATTTTGCGCCGAGTTTACTGTTATTATGTTCATCAACTCTGCGGTTAATATCTGTGGTAACGCCAGCATATAAGCTATTATCGTTACAGCGAAGTAGATATACCCACCAAGTCGCTGTTTTGTTCTGTTCAGTCATGATCAGTTTTGTCATATAGCGCAATAATTCGCATCGAAGAAATTTAGATAAATAATGGTAAATAAAAGTGCTTGAGATATCAAACAATGTCAGTCTAGCTGATTGGGAAATAGAGCTTAGTGCAATACGAGCCATGGGTAATGGTGGTCAAAGGGTAAATAAAGTAGCAACGGCGATACACCTGCGCTTTGATGTTAAGCGCTCTTCATTACCCGCAATTTATAAAGAGCGTTTACTTGCTTGTAAAGATAGTCGTATTACCAAAGATGGTGTAATTATTATTAAGGCACAGAGTTTTCGTACTCAAGAAATGAATAAAGAAGATGCACTATCTCGATTAAAAGTTTTCATACAGTCTGTGATGGTAGTGCAAAAAAATAGGCGAGCGACAAAGCCAACAAAAGGTTCAATTCAAAGACGTTTAACGGGTAAGGCAAACAGAAAAGACGTTAAACAAACAAGAAAAAAAGTACAATTTTAACAAGGAGTTCTGCCGTATCACCTTGGTGCTGTAGAACAATCTTGATATGGAATAAATAAGTTTAAGTCCTTTAACACTGCAATTCAATAAACTTAATCGCTAGTACAACATCAATAAATAGAGAGCAAAAATGTCCATGAGTGAAGTCGGCGCGGTAGAAAAGCTAACCGCACAACTTGATAGTAATAATTTAGTCCAGTATCAACTACCATTGGTTAGCCTAAATGGAGATGGCACCAGGCAAAGTATTGAGCTTAACCCTTTAATAGGAAAAAAAATAAGTTTACATTTTTCTGGCACCATCGCTTGTAAACATTGCGGTAAACAGACTAAAAAGAGCTACTCTCAAGGATATTGTTATCCGTGTATGAGTAAACTTGCGCAGTGTGATTTATGTATTATGAAACCAGAAACTTGCCATTTTCACTTAGGTACTTGCCGTGAGCCAAAATGGGGAGAAAGCAATTGTATGGTAGACCACTATGTATATCTGGCTAATAGCTCAGGCTTAAAAGTAGGCATAACTCGACATACTCAGCTGCCTACTCGCTGGATTGACCAAGGAGCTTGCCAAGCTTTACCTATTTTCAAAGTGAATACTCGCTTACAGTCTGGCCTTGTCGAAAAAGCACTTGGTGAGTTTGTTAATGATAAAACCAATTGGCGAGCTATGTTAAAAGGTGAACCTGAACCACTCGATTTGAAAGCTAAAGCTGAAGAGCTAATTCCTGAGATTAGTATGAGACTATCTAAGCTTCGTTTGGAATTTGGCAGTGATGCAATACAAGAGCTGAATGAAAATGTGCAAGAAATTCATTACCCGGTACAGGAATATTTAAGCAAAATAAGTTCATTTAACTTTGATAAAACAGAAACGGTATCAGGAGTTCTTTTGGGAATAAAAGGTCAGTATTTAATTTTTGATAAAGGCGTGATAAATATGAGAAAGTTTAGCTCATATCAAATAAGTATTGACTATTAGTAGCTTGAACTTGAGAATAACTACTCATGCTTAGCTATAGTTAAGTAAACAACGATGATGTTTGCTACTAAACTTAAGATGTCGAAATATAGACTGCTGTATTTAAGGTAAGAAGATGACCGCAGATGATTATATAGAACAAGCCAGTGAAATTTTTGTATTGTCTGACTCTTTTATCCGTATTAGAGAATTAATTGACGATGAAGCCTCTACTATTGATGATATTTCAGAGGTTATTTTGCTTGACCCTGCCCTTGCTGGGACTGTATTAAAGTTGGCGAATAGCCCGTTTTTTAATTATCCAGGTAAGATAGATACAATTTCTAAGGCGGTCTTAGTACTAGGTATCACCGAAGTTTATAACCTAGTTATTGCTTACTTCACGACGGAAGCTTTTAAAAAAATTAATGCTAATCAAGATTACCTTGATGACTTTTGGGTTAAAAGTATCGATTGTGCCTTGTTAATGAAATTCTTAGGCACAAATTTAGGTATTGCTCATGCAGAACGTTTATTCATTTTGGGCTTACTGCATAACTTAGGTGAGTTGGTCGTTCATCAAATCACAGCACATAAGCAGAGTGCGTGCGATAGCGATGACATCAATTTATTACCCTGGGTTAAGCAGCAAGATATCTTAGGGTTTACTTTTGGTGAATGTTCAGCTGGTTTATTAAAAGAATGGCAGCTACCTTATAGTATCTTTGCGCCAATTCGTGATCAGGATATTGAAGACTTAAGCCAATATAGTGCTGAAACGCAGCTTTTATATATTGCTAAACGAGTCATGAGTAAAAATCTAGTATTTGCAGGGCAAAATATAGATTACAGTGATTTGTTAACCAAAGAGCAATTAGAGTTACTTTGTCTTGATAAACAGATGTTAGAAAATGCTGTTGATTACTGTGATTTAGAGCGCTTAAGTTTATTAACGATATTAAACCCTAGGGCTTCAATGCTTTATTAACTAAATTTAATCTGATACCTGTTTCATTAAATTGTTGCTCACTCGTAAAGGTCATAAAACTCCAGCCCTCCATTGTGTTTTATGACTAAACAACCGGAACACTGGATAATGAGTGCTTGATATTTAAGTAAAAGCAATGAATTACGATTAATGGCGATGAAACTTACAAGTTGAAGTAGCGATATACGCTATCAATGTTTAAATTTATTCGATTATTAAGGTAAAACGTTTATGAATAACGGGTTATTTATTGACGCTTTAACGCTGAGAATGGAATAAAGGGGAATATTGAGTAAATGCTGCTTATCCCTAATTCAGGTTAAATAATATGTATATTCCAAAAAGCTCGATAAATTATATTTATCGAGCTTTTTTATATAGGTGATTGAAGTTTATATAATCATAATGTGCCAATTTAGCGGGGGTTGTACCTTCCTTGGCTTAAAATATTATGTGGATCTACACTGTTTTTAATCTTATTAACGGTTTGCCAAAAGTGACTATCTTTACTGAGTAGCCATTGTTGTTGGTCAATATTAAGGCGATAAGGAACAAAGCCCTTTTTTAGCCCTTCTTTTACTAATGTTTGCAAGCAGTTGTGGGCATCAGTAACTGCTTTTGGGTTACTTAAATCAAAAACTATTGGAATAGTGCTGTCAACGCAATCATGCTTTAGGTTAGTAAAAGTAATAAAGGGCTCGATATTAAATTTTGGACAGGTTTTCCTAATAAACTCAACAAACTCTCGCATTTTTTCTGCCTTCATTGTGATTAAAGGGGCATACCAAAGTAGTCCACACCCATCTTGTCCTGGTGATAGTTGATTCTTATCAAAGTCATCACTATCTTTGTGACGCCAATAAGCTAATTTTAATGCGACCTTGTTAGGTTTTCCTAACATGATCTCTTTTCCCTTATTAAATGACTCTAATTGCTCTGACATCTTAGTCAAAGTAGGTATCTTATTGATTAACCAAGCAGGTAAATTGTTGATAACCTTGTTCGCGACGACAATAGCTATGCTGTTAGAATAAACCCTCTTGCAGGGGAGTTGTTTAAAAATAAGGTTTATTTCTTTCTTTACAGTCTTAACAACACCTCTACTACCATAAATGCTGCCAACGATAGTCCAGCTAGGTGTTCGTAATTCACCAGCTAATTTATTAATATCTTGGCTTGCCATGACTTGATGGACGTTATTGCCATTAGGGTTTTTGGCAAACATTGACAATAAACGTCGTTGATCCATTAAATTGATTGAGCCGACTATGCCCTCATAATCTTGCAAGATATCCCTAATCAAAGGTATAGCTTGTTCGAGTAAAGCGTCATCATCCATTTGGATGAAAAAAGAGGTGAAATCAGGTTTTATTTTGGCTAAACGTATGGTCATTTGACTAACTATGCCGAGGTTAGACTGAGTAAATAATCCCTCAAGATAAGGGCCTAACCCCCATTTAAAGGTTTTATCGACAAAGTTCTCCTCACTGTCATCTAATTCGCTGACGGCCGACAGGTAAGGGGTACCATCCCCCCAAAACCCCTGAATACTTGTCACCGCACTGAAGTGGTCGGTATAAGGAGTTATTCCGTAGCCGCGCTCTAAGGCATTGGCTAAAATAGAGCAATCGGGACCTGCACCTGTGACGGGCACCATGTATTCATGGTTATGCTGATGTAAGTAGTCACTCAATTGTTGTTGGGTCACTCCTGGCTCTATCGTAACCAACCCAAGTTCACTATCAAAGTGGCTTATGTTAGTTAATCGACCTAGATCCAAAAGAATAATTCTTTTACCTAACCCTGCCGGCTGGCTTGTACCATAACCCCAGTTTTGCCCTGTACTAATTGGATAAAGTGAAAAAGCAAGGTTTTCATTAGTAGCATGTTGGTTGGCTAAATCGATAAGAGCTTTAATTTCACTGACTTGAGAAATTGTAATAATAGCCATCAGCTGACGTTGTTTATCGGAAAAATATTCTAATCCCTCAGTACCTTGTACTAAATGACTAAGTTGCTGAGAGTCAAATGACAAGCTTGAATCACTAGCTAGGACACTTTTAATAAGGGGGGTAAGCTCTTTTAACATGATGGCCACTTAGCGGTTAACCGCTGTTTTGTGTGTTACGTTGTTCTTAACTATTTGACTTTGTTACCTAAAGGTAAGATAATTTCATTTTCTATGCCTAGTTATTTACCTAGTTATCTTTAGCTGAGTCTCTTTTGTTCAATTGTAAACAAATATCCTTTTCAATGGTTCTATAAAGACTTTTGAAGCCCGGAGAGAGGTTTCTCATAAAAATTTCAGGATTGATGTAATAGGGTGCACGTAAACCGTGATAATCAACAGGGGCGCCGAGTTGTTGAAAAGTGATCCCAATGAACTTCATGCTACGGGCAAGGCGTGGTTCCATCATAACATACACATGGCGAATTCCCGAATTCATACTCATCGTTGCTGCGGCCATATATAGACCAATCGCTATAAACGGGAAGCAGCGTAATTCTGTTTCAGAATAGCTAATTTCACTAATAACTCCAGTTCCAGAGCCTTTAAAGCTATCAGCTTTACGACGACGAAAATCTGACTTAACGGCTAAACGTGAAATCTCGGCTATTTCTGCACGATTAAATCGTTCAGGGCTAAGTTCCTCGTTGGTGATTGAACCCATACAATACTTTTCTATTGGCAGTAGTTCACCAGGGCCGCTTGAAGTAACTAAGCGGACACAACTGGTAAATGTTTCTGAGGGTTTATGTTTTATTAAAGAAAAAAGTGATTGAGGATCAAATTCATCGGTTTCCTGGCCATTCTCTCTAACATCTTCAAAGGCCAGTTCTTCACAGTAAACATTATGACGAATTTTAAATGCTTCTTCTTTTAAGTGCTGATCAGATGCGACATAAGGCTGTAAAAATTGAGTGAAATGATCTGATATATTATGCGCTTCTCGACTTGCCTTGGCTGAGACAATTCTTTTCGTGATATCACCAATCACAGGTGTGCTTAATAATCGTTTATTCCAGTTCATTATTATTCCATGATGAAATTGTAAATAACTAGGTTAGTACCAGTATAGTCGTTAACCCAATTTATCTGTAATTAATGTCAAGCTGTGCATTAAAGTAATATTTCGGTTAATTTCGGTTGACTCAGAAAGTTTTGAGGGCTCGCGGAAGCACCGTATGCGCCAGATTGAAAGACCACGACATAGTCGCCTATATTTGCTTTAGGAAGCATTATGTTGTCAGCTAAAATATCGAGTGGCGTACATAAAGGGCCTACGATATTTACTTGCTCCAGTTCATGACTATTAAGTTTATTACCAATTGCTAATGGATAATTTTTTCTGATGACTTGACCAAAATTTCCTGAGTTAGCTAAATGATGATGTAAACCACCATTACAAACTAAATAATTGGTGCCTCGAGAGTGCTTTTTATCAATAACCTTACAAACATAAATTCCTGCTTCTGCAACTAAGTATCGACCAAGCTCCAGGATTAATTCCAAACCGTCTACTAATGTTTCATATTGTTGTAAAAGGCTCTGTAAATTTTCAGCGATTAATGCGATATTTAATGGCATCTCCTTGGCAAAATAAGGAATGCCGAAGCCACCGCCAATATTTAAATAGTCTATTTTTACCTTAGTTTTCTGGGTTGATAATTCTACTAATTTTTGTGCCAAAGCAAATGTTTGCTGTTGGGCCGAAATGATTGCTTCAGCATTGAGGTTTTGTGAACCAGCAAAGATATGGAAACCGCGTAACTTTATCTGATCTAATGGTAAATTATCGATTACTTGAGGAATGTTTTCCTCATCAATGCCAAAAGGTTTTGCTCCGCCAGACATCTTCATGCCAGAAGACTTAAGCTCAAATTTAGGGTTTACTCTAATCGCAATGTTCGCTTTTAGAGCGAGTGCTTTCGCCGTACTTTCTACTTTAGCTATCTCACCTACTGATTCTACATGCAAGGTTACCCCAGCAATAATAGCGGCTTCAATATCCTCTATACTTTTCCCCGGTCCGGCAAAGCTAATGTTTTTAGCTGGCATACCTGTTTGAATTGCTAACAACATTTCTTTCTTTGAGGCTACATCAAATCCTGATACTTGCCCAGCCATTAACTGTACTAAGCTAGGGTAGGGGTTTGCTTTTATTGCATAATGAATTGCTACTGCTTTAGGTAAGGTATTTCTTAATTGTGTCACTCTATTAATAATGAGTTGCCGATCATAGGCGTAAAAAGGTGTGCTTCCGGTTAGTTTGTCAATTTGGCTTATAGATATATTGCCAACACTGAGTTCATGACACTTTGGCGAAAAGTTTTTCAGAGATGTTTGTGAAATAGTTGCAGGTTGATTCATATTGCTACCGTTGTTTTCTATTGTTGTCAGTTATGTATTTTCTATCGGTTTGCCGTATTGCATTATTAGTTGTTTCGAGTCTATTTTTCCATTAGGGTTGCGAGGGAGTTCAGGCAAAAATATTATTTCTTTTGGCACCATGTAGTTAGGCAAGTTCAGTTGACAATGTTTTATGACACTTTGCTTCGATAGTTCATTTTCGTCGTTTGCGCTAACAATGAGTGCCGTAATTGACTGCCCTAATTCAACACTGGGGCGAGGTACTACTGCTGCCTCATCAATTTGTGGTAACTCAAGTAGAGTTGACTCTATTTCTGTTGGGCTTACTCGATAGCCAGATGTTTTAATCATGGCATCTTTTCTTGCAACAAAGTAGAGAAAACCTTTGTTATCGCGTTTAACATAATCTCCTGAAAATACCGCTAATTTTGTATTCGTTATGTTTATTGCTTGTTTAGGTGTTTCTCTAAATCGTTCTTTTGTAGCCACTACTTTTTGCCAGTAACCTAAAGCCACTAATGGCCCTATATGAACCAATTCACCTACTTCATCAATATCACAACTGCTACCATCTTCTCTTAACACCAATATTTCAGCATGAGGAATAGCCTTACCCATTGAACCAGGTCTATTGTCAATTTCCGTAGGGGATAAGTAACTAGAACGGAAAGCCTCCGTTAAGCCATACATAAGGTAAGGCTTGGCTTGTGGCATATTTGTTCTGAGTGTCGCTAACGCAGCTAAGGGGAGAACACCACCAGAATTAGTAAAATATCGAATTGAACTCGCTGAATCTTTAGGCCAAGCAACTTTAGTTAGCTGCAGCCATAGTGGTGGAACCGCAGCTAAGCCAGTGATTTTATATTTACTAATGGCTTTAACAACATCACTTGCTATTAAGTAATCAAGTAATACACATTTTGCTCCAATCAATAAACAGCTGGTTAATTGGTTTAAGCCATAGTCAAAACTTAAGGGGAGTACAGCTAAAATATTATCATCACTACTTAGTTGAAGGTATTGACTAACGGACTTAGCGCCAAGGACAATATTTTCATGGCTAAGCATAATGCCCTTAGGTTGTCCTGTACTGCCTGAAGTATATAAAATAGCAGCTAGATTATTCGGCTTTACTGAATTAGATAATTTGGCTGTACTGGCTGATAATATCGTACTTTCTTTTCCTTGATTAAGCATTGCTTGCCAACTAATAATGTTAACGTATTTAGTGCTCGGTAATTGTGCTAGTTTTTTATTGTCAGCATCAATAATTATAATTGCTTTTAACTCAGTAAATAGATGAATAATAGGCAATAAACTTTTTAATCTAGTGAGATTAGTGATAAGTAGTTTAATCTGGCAGTCGTTGGCTATGTACTGGACTTGAGGAGCTTTTAATACAGGGTTCATGGGCACAAAAACAGCACCTACAAGGGAACAAGCGAACATGCTTTGAACATTTTCTAGGTTTTTAGCTAAATAAATACCAATCCGATCATCTTGTTTAACAGCTAGTGAAATATAACTTTGTGCTAACTGGTTAACTTTGTCATTGAGTTGGGCATAACTAAGCTGATGAGTGTTTATTTGTAGTGCAATAGCGCTTGGGGAGCGTTGTGCACTATGGCTAATTAGTTCGTGAACAAAGGAGGTCATTTATCTTCCTGAAAAATTAGTGTAATACCAAAAGCGATAAAGCAATGCCCACTTCGTCTAAAAGTTTGCTTTTTTGGGAGTGCACAGTGTCACATGCCATTTTAAGTTTTTACTACTTTATTCTGAATAGTATTAGATTTATTTTAGCCAGACTATTATGACTGTGAATGTATAATATAGGCAAGCAGGAGTTAAATATAATTCTTTGAATTTAATGAGCTATCTCATGAGTTACCATATTTACTTTAATTGGTATTACTTCCATTGCAGTTTGAAATCCTATCTTGTAAAGCTGATGTTTTTGTTCTTTGGTCATTTTAAAGTCAACGGCGGAGTGTTCACCAATGTTAATCACTATGGTGTTATGCCAAAAATTTTCATTAATGTATTCACGGGAAATAGTGGTCATAAAGGTGCGAATGAGTAGGGTGACATAGTTAACAATTGGAAAGAAACCATTAACATTAAGTTGGTCATATTCGTGCTCACCTCGCAAGCGAAAACAAAGTACTGGTGTGCCTTTATGATCCCAATCTCTATGTAAGGCGTCTTCAGATAATATACTGCCATCAACCATTATACGTTTACCAAACGGTTTAAAGCTAAAAACTAAAGGGATAGACATGGAAAACCGTACAGCTTGTGATACTTTCATATCTGGGGTTAATTCGGCATCAAAGATCACTGGTTTTCCATTCGTGACGTCAGTAGCAACTATATGGAGGTTTTTGTCTAATTGAGAGAATGTTTTCCCTTGCAAATGTTTGTCTACCCATTGTTCAAAGGCATCACCTGAGCTTAAGCCACCATGGCGAATTAGTTTCAGGATTGAAAATTCACGAAATTGATTATAATTTGTTTTTAAAGCAATCTTCTTTATTTCATTCACTGGTAATCCGGCAGCATAAAAACTAGCAATAATACTCCCTCCGGAGACTCCAACTAAATCATCAAACTCGATATTGAGTAGCTCAAGTGCTTTAAGAACTCCTAAGTGTGCTGGTAATCTAGTTCCGCCACCAGCAAAGATAGGCACAATGTTATGATTCATTTAACTCCCCTTAACAACAAAGGATAGAATGGTACGTGCGATATGTTGAGTAGGCTTAAGACTTAATTATGAACAAAGTTAGCTATTTTGCGAAAATTATCGCTAATAGATACAGAGTAATTAATTTTCTATGAAGTATGCTTTAAGGTAGACTTTGTTTTCGATAACAAATATCGCTTCAATTATTTAGGATAAATCATGGACAGGTGTAAACAAATAATCTTCATATTTATTTTCTTTTTCATGGCAGATACTCAAGCTAATTTTATTGATGTCGTAGCAAAAATTAAGCCCTCTGTTGTTGGTATTGGCATTCATACACCAACTAGTCGCCCACAAAATATTCTACGCGGTACAGGTTTTGTTATTGGTGATGGAACTTATATAGTAACGAATGATCATGTCTTGCCTACAATGTTAGATGAAAACTTGCTGCAAACAATGGCTGTTTTTATAGGTACAGGTCGAAACGCGAAAGTAAGAAAAGCTAAAATTATTGCCACGTCAAGTTTATATGATTTAGCCATTTTAAAAATATCAGGTTCAGCTCTCCCTGCAATGAAATTAGCGAATAATGATTATATTGCTGATGGTAGTTTTATTGCTTTTACTGGTTTTCCAATTGGTGGTGTACTTGGTTTATATCCGGTGACTCATCGTGGCATTATCGCTAGTACAACACCAACTGTAGTTCCTGCTGTAACGGCAGAACAAATCAGTTTAAAAATGCTTAAACGTATGCGAAATCCTTATTTGGTTTATCAGTTAGATGCTACCGCTTATCCAGGAAATAGCGGCAGTGCTATGTACGATATGAAAACAGGGGATGTAGTCGGTATTATTAATAAGGTTTTTGTTCAGACGACTAAAGAAGCCGTTATTAGTAACCCTAGCGGCATTACTTATGCAATACCTGTAAAATACTTACGTGAAGTACTTAGGGATAATAATATTAAGTGGTAAGTAACTCTGCTCTAACAGGATAGCTATTCACTGCTAATCACAATTTTATTTATAGCTTTATTCGTTGGCTTATTGGTTTCTTCAAGAACTATTTTATTAGTGACTGGAAACGAATATAAACTTGATAATGAGACAAGTTCAATATCATAGTATTTTAATGTTGGGATCAATTTCTTTAACGTCACTATTGTTTTAGGGTGTGGGTGAGCGATAGCAATTGCTGTTTGATGTTTTTGAGCAAATCTAATGAGGTGGTGGAATTGCTGACTAATATATTCATCTGTTAACTCATTATCTAAGAAAACGTGTCTTGACTGAACAGGTACACCGAAATCAATTGCTGCTTGTTGTGCTTTTGAGCGTGGACTTGTTTTACTATCTAAGAATAATAACTGATGCTGTTTTAAAAAATCCATAGTCCAAGCCATAGGCTGGTATTGTTGTGTGAGATAACTACCCATGTGATTATTAATGCCAATTGCAAAAGGAATTTCAGCAAATGATTTAGTTAAACTCTGCTTTATTGCATCTTCGTTCATGCTACTTGTTAGTGCACCAGGCCCCAATTTTTTCCTATTCTCAGCTTCCATCGGGATATGGATTAAGACATCGTGATTGTCATTCTTGGCTTGTTCGGCAAGTTTTCTCCCATAGGTGGTATAAGGTAAAAAAGCATAGGTGATAGCGCCAGGTAAGGCTAAGGCATGTTTGTCGGTATAGCGATAGCCCATATCATCGATAACGATGGCAACTCTGCTCGGTTGTGCATGTGCTTTAGGGCTAAATAGCGCTGAGGCAAGTAGTAAAGCAGAAAGATAGAAAAACAAAATGTTTAAAAGAGGTCTTTTCACTGAGTAATATTTTTCTTTTTTGATTATTATAATAACTAAGCCTAGCAGTTATTTAACTAAAAAATACAATGTTTTAGTTAATAGTGAAAAAAAATCAGCTTGTGTATCAGTTAACTAAATCACCTACACCAAAGCTTAGGGTTTAGTGCCTTCCCTCTGTGGCGGATTTCAAAGTACAATCCAGGTTGTTCTTGGCCACCACTTTGGCCAATTAAAGCTATGGGCTCACCCGTTTCGACACGATCACCTACAGATTTTAATAAAGTTTGGTTATGAGCATAAAGGCTCATATAGCCATTACCATGATCAATCACGGTTAATAAGCCATAACCTTTAAGCCAATCAGAAAACAATACAGTACCATTATGAATTGTGTGCACTTGACGACTGATTGGTGCGGTAATTAATACCCCTTTCCATTTTAAGTAGCCCTGCTTACGAGTACCAAAGCGATGCAGCATTCGACCTTTAACAGGCCATGATAGTTTTCGTTTTAATTTACTTAAACCGGTTAAATCTATTTCTGCTTGGATAATTGCCGCTAGTTTATTTAAGGCTTGATTTAAATTATTTTCTTCTGCTTTTAGTTTGTTTAACTGCTGCTGGCTGGAAAGTAATGTACGACTCAATTTTTTCAGTGTTTTACTACGTTGTTTTTTATTGGCCCTTAATTGAAGGCCTTGTTGTAATTGGTGTTCTTTTAGTTGTTGTAAGTGCTCAATTTGCGCTTGATGTTCGGTGCTTACTTGTAATAACTGAGCAATGGTCGCTTGAAAATTATCAATTTCTTTTGTTCTTGCTTGATTTAAATATTGGTAGTAACTGATTGTACGCTGTATTTTTTCACTTTGATCTTGATTGAGTAATAACTTGAGATAATCATGCTGACCAGTAGTGTAAGCTGCCCTGAGTTGCTGCCCCAATAAGCGTTCTTGTCTTTGCTTGGCGATAGTAAGCTGTTTCTTCTCTACCGTTAAAGTTGTTATCTTCTTTTGAGTGCTACTAAGGTCTGTTTCTATTTGATTGATTGCTTTGGCCACTTTGGCAATCGCCAAATCGTCAGTTTTCAACTGTTGCTCTAAGTTACTGCGTTGTTTGTTCACATCAAAAATATTTGATTCTTGCTTCGCTATCGCTTTTTTCACATCGCTGAGCTTAGCCCTGCTTTGCTTTTGTGCACTTTCATTACGGCTACTTTGTTCGGCAAATAGAGGGCAAGCAAACAGCATACTTATTAGTAAGCTTACTGTGGCCATGTGCTGAAGGTATTTAGTGGATAAATAAGTGTGGATAAACAATCCCATAGTAGATAATGGCAATAAATCGATAGCCAATATATCACTTAAAGCCATGATATCTCAAGAAGGGGTTTCTTAAGGTATCATGGCAATGGAATATTGATTAGAGCTTACTTTGTTAATTGCATTAACACAGAGCCTGTCATTTCTTCAGGTTGCTGCATTCCCATCAAGTGTAAAACACTTGGTGAAATGTCACTTAAGGTGCCAGAATTCGCTGGTGTAGCATTTCGGCCAACGTAGATAAGTGGCACTGGCTCACAAGTGTGGGCAGTATGGGCTTGCCCTGATACTTCATCTTGCATTTGTTCAGCATTGCCATGATCTGCAGTTATTAAACATTCACCACCGTTATCTTGTAATGCTTTAACAACTCGACCAATACAAGTGTCTACTGCTTCACAGGCTTTTACTGCGGCATCAAAGCTACCTGTATGACCAACCATGTCACCATTTGGGTAATTACAAACGATGAAGTCGTATTTTCCACTTTCAATTGCACCAACAAGTTTGTCGGTCAGTAACGTCGAGTTCATTTCCGGCTGTAAATCATATGTGGCAACATCTGGAGAAGGTATTAAAATACGTTCTTCGCCTGCAAAGGTATCCTCTTTACCGCCGCTGAAGAAAAAAGTGACATGTGCATACTTTTCCGTTTCTGAAATGCGTAATTGAGTTTTATTATGTTTTGCCAACCACTCACCCATAACATTGTTAAGTGTTGCTGGCGCAAAAGCTGATGGTGCATCAATCTCAGCAGAATATTGTGTTAGCATGACAAAGCTACTAATTTTTGGAGTGTGCTGTCGTTCGAAACCTGAAAAATCTTTTTCGGTAAAGCAACGGCTAAATTGACGAGCTCTGTCAGCTCTAAAGTTCATAAATATTAAGGCATCACCATCATCGACTCTAATTGTTTCGCCTGTAGGGCTCATGATGGCACTAGCACCAACAAACTCATCATTTTCATCACGTGCATAAGCAGCAGTAAGTGCATCTAATGCGTTAGTGTATTGATGTAAACCTTTACCGCTAACCATTAAATTATAAGCAGCTTCAACACGCTCCCAGCGTTGATCTCGATCCATTGCATAATAACGGCCAATCACTGAAGCTATTTGACCTTCACCAGCATCATTTTTAGAAAATAGTTCTGTAAATTTTTGTTGGGCTTTTTCTAAAGAGGCTTGCGCACTACGTGGTGGTGTATCACGACCATCTAAAAATGCATGTAAATATACTTTTTTGGCTCCACGATTTTTTGCTAGTTCCATCATGGCGAAGATATGTTCTTCATGGCTATGTACACCACCTGGAGAAAGTAAGCCAAAAATATGTACAGCATTGTCACTTACTGCAGCTGTATCTACGGCACGACAAAGTGTTGGATTATCAACAAAATCACCGTCGTTAATTGATTTGGTTATGCGAGTGAAATCTTGGTAGACCACACGGCCGGCACCTAAATTAACATGACCAACTTCAGAGTTACCCATTTGTCCTTCAGGTAAGCCAACCGCCATGCCTGAGGTATCGATAAGCATATTCGGGTAGTTAGCTTTTAAGTTATCTAAGACTGGTGTTTTTGCTTGATGAATAGCATTTGAGCTAGTTTCCTCTCTATATCCCCAGCCATCTAAAATCATCAGTACCGTTGATTGCTTATTCGCCATTATATTTCCCGTTAAGTTGAGTGGTTGTTTAGTATTCGCCATGCTTTATGGGCAAGTATTGTACACCCTAGGATTGTGTTATTCACTAAGGATTTAACATAGAAATGTTCCGTGTTGGGTTACCATTCTTGGTCGCGTCGGATATGCTCGCAATTCTAGGTGATTTGCGTATAATGTGCCGATTCGAAATTTGATAAAAACGGTCTTTATTTATGGAACAATTGATTACTTTTGCAGGCAATAATGGCATGCTAAGCGCGGTTTGGGTTGCCCTTGTGGTAATGATTATTGTCACGACAATTAAAATGAAAATGTCGCCAATTAAACAAATTAGTGCACAAGATTTAACTTTTTTAATGAATAGAGAGGAAGGCGTTGCACTTGATATCCGTAAGGAAAAAGAGTTTAAAGCCGGACATATTCTAGATGCTATCAATTTACCGAGTGAAAAAATCACTAAAAATGGCTTTACTAGTCTTGAAAAACATAAAGATAAACCCATCATTGTAGTATGTACTGCTGGTATGAGTGCTATGCAAATTGCCAGTAACTTATTTAAGGGTGGTTTTACCCGTGTTAGTGTACTTAAAGGTGGTATGAATACCTGGACTGGCGCAGGTTTACCTGTAACTAAATAGTTATCTTATTGATACCTAAACCTTGTCACTCATTGATGATAGAGAGTTTAAAAATGGCAAAAGTTGATATTTACACTAAAGCATACTGCCCGTATTGTACCCATGCCTTAGGTTTACTAAAAGGTAAGTCGGTTGAATACAACGAAATTAAGATTGATGGTGATATGGCTTTGCGTAGCGCTATGATCGAACGCAGTAATGGTGGGTATACAGTACCACAAATATTTATTAATGATGTGCATGTTGGTGGTTGTGATCAATTAGTCGCGTTAGAAATGAATAACCAATTAGACACGCAGTTAAACGCGGAGTAATTCCAGTTACGTGAAAATAGCTGCAACTAAGTTAGATTTAATTAAATTCAATTATAAAAATTACAATAAAGGAGCCACTCATGGCTGAAGAAAACGAAGTAGCAAACAGTGAAGCCGCACAATCTCCAGAGTTCGCGATCCAACGTATTTACACTAAAGATGTTTCTTTTGAAACTCCAAATTCTCCAGCAGTATTCCAATTAGAATGGAAGCCTGAGATTAAATTAGACCTTGATACACGTTCAACTAAGTTAGCTGATGATACTTATGAAGTTGTTTTATCTGTAACAGTAACTGCGACAGTTGAAGGTCAAACAGCCTTTTTAGCTGAAGTACAACAAGCCGGTATTTTTACTATTGGTAATTTACCTGAAGCACAGTTAGCTCACACTATTGGTGCATTCTGTCCTACAACCTTGTTCCCATATGCGCGTGAAACAGTAGCAAGTTTAGTGAACCGTGGTTCGTTCCCTCAATTCAACTTAACGCCGGTTAATTTTGAAGGTTTATACGCTTCTTATGTTCAGCAACGTGCTACACAAGAAAGTGCTCCGCAAAGTAACGAAACACATTAATAACCTGCACGAGTTTCGAAATTAATATTGGCTTATAAATAGGGTTGTACATGACTTTAGCTGCAAAAATCACTGTGCTTGGCGCCGGTTCTTATGGTACTGCGTTGGCAATTTGTTTAGCCAGAAATGGTCATAAAACCCTATTGTGGGGACGTGATGCAAATCACGTCTCGAACATGGCGAAAGATCGTGAAAATAATAGATACCTTGCCGATTGTCCTTTCCCTGAAACTTTAGCACTCGAGGCTGATTTATCAAAAGCGGTACAAGCAAGTGATATTATATTAGTTGTTGTACCAAGCCATGCTTTTTCAGATATGTTAAAGCAAATTAAACCAATGTTAACAGGCAAAGAAAAAATTGCCTGGGCGACTAAAGGCTTAGACCCCGATACTGGCGATTTACTGCAGAACGTCGCTAAAACTGTACTTGGTAATAGTGTTTCTTTGGCAGTCTTATCAGGGCCTACGTTTGCTAAAGAAATGGCCTCAGGGTTACCTACTGCCATTTCTTTGTCATCAGAGGATGATGTATTTGTTACTGAGTTATCAGACTTATTACATTGTGAAAAATTGTTCCGTGTTTATTCAAATAAAGATTTTATCGGTGTGCAACTCGGTGGTGCCGTTAAGAATGTTATTGCTATAGCTGCAGGTATGGCTGATGGGATTGGCTTTGGTGCTAATGCTCGTACTGCGCTAATAACGCGTGGCTTAGCTGAAATGACTCGATTAGGATTAGCGCTTAATGCTGAGCCTGCAACATTTATGGGCATGGCAGGTCTAGGTGATTTGGTACTAACTTGTACTGATAACCAATCTCGTAACCGCCGATTTGGTTTGGCGTTAGGGCAGGGCAGTGAAGTTGAGCAGGCTATGACTGATATTGGCCAAGTAGTTGAAGGTTACCGAAATACTAAAGAAGTTTATATGTTGGCTCAACGACATGGCGTTGAAATGCCAATTGTTGAGCAGGTCTATCAAGTACTCTATCTCGGCAAGCATGCTAAGTTAGCTGCGGCAGATTTATTGTCTCGTGATAGAAAATTTGAATAGTGTACACATTACTAAATTCAGTTTATCTGCAACTTTAGTTATACGGCGTTAGGAAAACCTAGTTGACGCCATGCGTCGTATACAATTACCGCGGTGGCGTTTGATAAATTCATACTACGGCTCTCTTTTAGCATTGGGATCCGTATTTTATTTTTGTCTGGTATTTGTTGACGTACTTCTTCAGGTAAGCCTGCTGTTTCTGAACCAAATAATAAATAATCCCCAGCAGTAAAATTAATATCACCATAAAAATTATCTGTTTTAGTGGTGATAGCGAGTACTCGCTTGGGTTGCTCTTTTTGAACAAAAGCTTCGTAGTTTTCATGACGTTGAATCGCGGCAAATTCGTGATAATCTAGGCCCGCACGACGTAGCTTCTTATCATCTAAATCAAAGCCCAATGGCTCTATTAAATGTAAACGAAAACCGGAATTGGCGCATAAACGAATTATATTGCCAGTATTTGGCGGGATTTGTGGTTGAAAAAGAACAACATCTAACATAACAATCATCATGTGATAAAATTTTTGTTATTATATACCTGTTACCATTTAAAGTGCACTGTGAAGTTGCATCTTCATTGCCAGCGGGTATGCGATTAATAGTTTTCAGGTAATAATTCTCAAGTCTTCATTTTTCTTCAAGGATTAGCTATGACTAAAAATACAACGTCAGCGGACGAATATGCATTTTGGGTAAGGCTTGCGGCTATTCTTTCTACTTCAACGGCTTTGATCTTAGTGATCATTAAACTCTATGCCTGGCTGGTTACTGACTCTAGTGCCATGCTCGCTTCTACAACAGATTCAATCTTAGATTTATTTGCCTCGGTAATGAGTATCGTTATTTTACGTTTCGCGTTAGCACCAGCGGATAAAGAACATAGTTTTGGTCACGGAAAAGCTGAAAGTTTAGCCGGATTAGTGCAAGCATCTTTTGTACTAGGTTCGGCAATTATACTTATTTTCAGTGGTGTATCTCGCCTATTAAACCCACAAGTGATAGTACAAGGTGAAGTGGCTATTTGGGTGACAATAATCTCAATTGTATTAACTCTTCTTTTAGTCGGTTTTCAGCGTTATGTAATAAAGCGTACAGGCTCTATTATTATCAGTGGTGATGCATTGCATTACCAATCAGATTTACTGTTGAATTTAGGCGTTTTAGCCGCGATCATCTTGAGTCAAGGCATATGGTTAAGCGCCGATGGTGTTTTTACCATTCTTGTTGCTTTATACCTTGTTTTTGGTGCTGGCCAAATAATGGTTCAAAGTGTTTCTCAGTTAATGGATAGTGAAATAAGTGATGACGAACTTAATGAAATAAGATCAATAGTATTAAGACATGGGCAGGCAAAGGGCATTCATGAGTTGCGTACAAGGCAGTCTGGTGTCCAGCGTTTTGTTCAATTTCATTTAGAGCTGAGTGATGATTTATCTTTATTAGAAGCACACAGCATTGGTGATGAAATAGAACAACAAATATGTCGAGTAATTAGCCCTTGTGAAGTATTCATCCACCATGATCCTAGTTCCGTGGTGCAAAGTGCCAAATCAGAATGATCTATTTTTGATCGCTATTACTAACATTAAAGTTGGTTTATACGCTAGCTATGTTGTTTAAACCAGTCGAGACTGTGTGTAATTGCCGTATTCCTGTAATCATCTTCTTCAAAGAATAGTTCGTGAAAGGCACCTTTAACTTTAATTGGAGAACCTGTAGGACAAGATAGTGGTTGTAACGCATTCAATTTCTGACAGAAGTCCCTTTGTGCTTGCTGACACACTACGATATCGCTACCTGCCTGCAATAATAATATAGGGGTTTTTAGCTGGTTAATCTTAGCAAAAATCTCTTTTTGTGCTGATATTCCTTGCGCTAACCAATGACTAGTAACGCCACCCAATTGAATCGCTTTGTTTTGTTGGTATAAGTGACTGAAGCGTTGGTAGCGCTCTGGTGAGTGGGTTAACCTATTGTTATTAAAATTGACCGGTTGATAGGCCTTTTGTCCAAAAAAATACCAAGGCGTTTTACTCATCATTTTGTTGAGCGATAGCTTTGCTGCTACTAAGGTTTCTGCAATAATTTTTGGTACGATACCTGAGTTAAATCCTAGCATAGGTGATGATATTACCGCAGCTTTAATAGCATCAGGCGAATCTTGCATATACCTAGTTGCGATAGCTCCACCCATTGAATGGGCTAAAATGTAGGGTTTAATTGGTTCGTGGGCACAAACAATGTTTTCTATGAAATACTGAAAATCATCTACGTAGTCTTGAAACTTATTAACATAGCCTTTACTTATGTCGGCAAGTAAACGTCCTGATAGGCCTTGACCGCGGTGGTCAATAATAAAAATGCTGTAGCCTTGTGAGTGAAGCTCAAATATTAGCTCTTGATATTTCAAATAACTTTCACAACGTCCAGGTACAATAACGATGCTAGGAGCTGATGCTTGCATGTGTAAAAATTTTGCATAGCTAATCTTTACATTATCGACACCTAAAAAGTAGTCAAATTGACCCTGTTGCCAGAAAGCAGTGATCTGTTCAGCTACAGTAGGGTTAACGTTGCTTTCTTTATCAGGTTTTATCTGTTTATTCACGTAGAGCCTTTAAGCGTTAAGGATGGTAATTCTGGTAAGTATATAAGAATATCTCGTCAAAGCATGAGGGATGTGAACTCAGGTTACAGGATTATACTTAGATTTTAATCAGGCTATGCATGTAAGCTAAATGAGAAGATTTTACTCATTTTACTTTCTATTTTAAGGTTGTTTTTAGTTGCAGGGCTAAAGCGCCATTTGCGAATTGCTGAACGTATCGCTGACTTGAAGTAGATAAGTTTGCTTTGCTGGCCAAAATTAATATCCTTTACTTTTCCGTTACGATCTATAGTGAAATTTACTTTTACTTCCATTTCGATACCACGACGTTTCGCTAGACTCGGATATTCAGGGCTGATTGAGTTTAATAACTTAGCATCAAAAGAAGTCACCGATTTAGTTGCTTCTAGTTTGGGGGCTTGTGCATGATATTTATCATATACCCGTTTGGTGGAGGAATTTTTTGTGTGTGAAGCCTGATAAAGATCATTTTCTAATGCTAATTTATTTATTTCTTGGTCATATGAAATTTTGCTGTAAATACTATTTTCACTGTATGGGGGATTATCAAGTTTTACTGGTAATTGTGTGTTCACTTTAGCAAGCTGATCAAGTTTAGTTGAGACAGGGCTCAAGTTAACGATATCATTTTCTTGGCTATCCCTAAGTGTGTTATTAACTGTTATAGGATCAATGGTTGTTATATTTTTAACGCTACTTGGCAAGATTTTTTTAATGATTAACTTTTCTTCAAGTTGATTTACTTTAAGCTGATTTTTTCTGGGGGTAGCCGTCATTTCAACCAAATCTGGTAGCGGTTCCGTTTTAGCTAGTACTTTTGGTTTTGCCACTAAGGAAGCTTTACGAATATTGCTTTTATCAATAGTGAGTTTTTTTCCTGAGGGAATAGCAGGAATTCGGAGCTGTGCCTTTTGGTTTATCGATGGTTCAATAGTTAAGCTTGCAATGGAAGGCGGGCCAATAAGTATAGCAGCAGGCATATTGCTACTTTTTTCTTGTTGATAAGTATTGCGCTTCTCAGTAATGACTTCTATCAATGGAGTGTCGTTAACGGAGCTGTCTCGATTAAGGAGTTGCTGTGCAATAGAGTCGTTGGTTAATGATATAACATCATTCTTTATATCATCTTTATCAAGTGATATTGCATTGATAGTCGATTGAAAAACACTCTTACTTAATGAGTTACTTTCTTGCCAAGGGAATTGGTTATTTAGCTGATGTGCAAAAGGCATCGTTAATAATTGATTTATACTGAGCAATGTTAACGCTAAAAGTAAACTCATGGCGGCAAGCCACTTACTAGTACTGTTACTTGGTGCGCAATGGTGATCAACAAGACGAAGAACTCGTGCTTTTAAATCTCCGCCTGATGCTGCCATTGCCATTGTTGGTATGGTGTGAAAATGTTTTTTAGCACACAATGAGGCGGTATCAGTTAGCGTATGTGCGTAAGCAATAGCATCTCCACAATGCTGTACTGCAATGTCATCACTGCAATATTCACGCTCGTTACGCATTTGTTTACCAATCCAATGCACACTTGGATGGAAGAAAAATAATAACTCGATTAGTGTTTGTAAAAAGTTTACTAAGTAATCATGACGTCGAATATGGGCTAATTCATGTAGAATAAGCATTTCAAGTTGTGCTGAATCTAAGCCTGTGACCATACTAGCCGGTAATAAAACTACTGGTTTTATCCAACCAATTGCCATTGGTACTTCTGCTTTTAACGAAATTAATAATTTTGGTGTTTTAGGTAACCTTATCTGTTTTGCTAGCTCATCGAAGCGTGTTAATAAAGCAGAAGAGGGAGAGATACTCGAATGCATTGGTAAATTATTTACATTACGAACTTCTATTAATAATTTACTCGCTAGAATTGTAATTGTTGCTAACCAAAGCAAGGAAATGTATGGCAAGGAGTAAGCTAATATTGAAGGTAGTAACTCTTGATAGGTTAACAAAGCGTTCTGCTGTGTTAACTCATTGACTAAACTTGTCAGTGGGATAGGGCTGAGGTTACTATTAATACCTGAACTTGTATCAGGGTACACCATCATAAAAGTAAGTAGTGCGAGTATTGCATTTGCTAACATGGCAAATGTTGCGAGCCCATAGCGTAACTTTGACTTGTTTTTATCAATAATAAAAAATGCTGACTTTAAAATAAGTGCCACCAGTAAACCTTGCCATAAAAAATGCACTAAGGTTAGCGATAAGCTATATAAAAAAGGGCTATTAAATAATTGTTCAAGCATAGTTAATATAAGGTGCTACTATTTTTCTAGTGAGTTTAACAGCTGACGAATATCATCAATTTCTTGGGCGCTAGTAGAGTCATCTATAGCACGCATGACTAATTTAGATGTCGATCCGCCAAAGGCTTTACCGATAAGATCTTTAATTAGTGATGATTGGGTTTGAGTTTGACTGTTTGCCGCGGCATAGACATGAGCTCGATTACTTTCATCACGGATGACTAATGCTTTTTCGTGCATAATCTGTAATATTTTTAATACTGTGGTGTAACCTGTTTTTTGTGTAATGCTAACAACATCATGAACCTGTCTTACTGTAGCGGGCCCCATTTTCCAGAGAACATTGAGCAATGTTAACTCTGCCTCCGTGGGCTTTACGTTAGATTTATCATGCGCCATGTACATTTCCTTTTTTGATAATTTTAGTTAGGCTAAGTATTTTATTATCACTTAGGCAATTTACGAATTTAGTCGTATATCTTCTAAGCTTATATCGAGTACACTAAATGAGCAACAGTTTTGTTAACTGATACTCATCCTGAGTAAATAGTCTATTTTATGACTTGTTTAATGAAGCATAAGTTTCACCAAGTCGAGTAACAGTGCCAGGACCTGCGTTTGGCGTAAATTCACTGAGCATTTTTGGGGCAAATGTACTTACAACAGTTGAACCTAATTTAAAGCGGCCCATTTCATCTCCTTTTTCAAAAGTAATAGCATCAGCACCCTCTTTAGGGTATTGCCATCTGAAGATATCTTTTCCTGCAGGTGGAGTGATAGTACCTGCCCATGTTGTTTCAATACTCGCAACAATTGTTGCACCGACTAAAACCATGGCTAGCTCACCAAATTGGGTGTCAAAAATAGCAACAACACGTTCATTTCGAGCAAAAAGATCAGGAACATTTTGTGCGGTTAATGGGTTCACTGAAAAAAGCTCACCAGGAACATAAATCATTTCACGTAACGTTGCTGCCATTGGCATATGAATACGGTGGTAATCTTTTGGAGCAAGGTAGATACAAGAGAACTTTCCACCTTGAAAAGGAGCCGCTGTAGACTCATCACCACCAAGTAAAGAGGTGACACTGTAGTTGAATCCTTTTGCTTGAATCAATTGGCCGTCAATTATGTCACCTTGTTGGCTAATAGCGCCGTCAACTGGGTAGCATATAGTATTTTCATCACTATTGATGGTACGAGCACCTTCTTCGAGCTCGCGGGTAAAAAAGTTATTAAATGTGTCAAAATCACTGGCGTTTTTTAGTTTAGCTTCACCCATATTAATTCCGTATGCTTTAATAAACATACTAATAAGTTTAGTGGTGAACCAACCCATTTTTGCTGCTGCTAACTTGCCAACTAAACGTGAAATAGCATGTTTAGGCATAATATATTGCAAGGTGATTTTAATTTTATCGCTAAGATTATTTTGTGAAGACACTCGTTTTTCCTTAATCATTAAAACGTGAGGTTAATTTATTATCATTGAGGCTGGCTAATATACGCTGAAAACTCGCTAAACGAGCTGGATTAATTTGTTCTTTTTCTCCAGCAGCTATTAGAGCACAACCTGGATCAGTTTGATGTTTACAGTCTCGAAATTTACATAATCCAAGAAAGTCGGAGAACTCAATAAATCCGTGACAAACCTGTTCAGGTGTTAAATGCCATAAACCAAATTCACGAATGCCTGGGGAGTCAATTAAGTCGCCACCTTCATTAAAATGGTAAAGACGTGCTACCGTTGTTGTATGTTGCCCTAAACCTGAGTTTTCTGAGACCTCTTTAGTCAGCAGGCCTAAATCAGGCATCAAGGCATTAACTAAGGTTGATTTTCCTACACCTGACTGACCAACAAAAATGCTGGTGTTAAGTGCTAGTTGCACTTGAAGTTCGCTGATGCCGTCTCGTGATTTACTACTGGCATAAAGTACTTGGTAACCAATATCTTTGTAAATCTGCAATTGCTTGGCTATTGTTTCTTGTTCATCGCTGCTGATACTGGTCAGTAAGTCTGTTTTATTCAGTACAATAACAGGAGTAATACCAGTTTGTTCTGCTGCAACTAGATAGCGATCAATAATATCACTATTAAAAACAGGCAGCACAGAGGAAACAATGAGGATTTGACTGATGTTTGCAGCGATAGGTTTCACACCATCGTAGACATCTGGTCGACTTAGTACAGAATCACGTTCGTGTACCGCTTCAATAATACCAGTGATCGAGTGTTTTGTTTCTTTACCAAGTCGCCACTGTACTTTATCACCACAAACTAGGGAGGAAATTGAACGGCGTAAATTACAGCGGAATATTTCACTGTTATTATTTTCTACATCGGCATGCTGACCAAAGCGGCTAATAATGACACCTTGTTCAGGGGCACCTAAGTCATCATCATCCCATTGAACTTTATCTTTACTTTTAGTGCTTTTCCCTTGCAGCTTTTTATCATGATTGGCTTTAATACGCCTTTGCTGACCTTTAGTCAGTTTTTTTGCCTTAGCCATGTGACTTATTCATATTTTTTAATTTGATCCAACTTATTTCTGACGTATTATACTAACAATTATATATGAATGCTTGTGCATTTTTTTTAAGGGAAGTTTATGGCGGGTAATGACAGTAATTTAATTTGGCTTGACCTAGAAATGACGGGGTTAGAACCAGCAGATGATGTTATTTTAGAGATAGCTATCATTATCACTGATAGTCACTTGAATATATTGGCCCAAGGGCCAATCTTTGCTATCAAGCAAAGTGATGATGTATTAGATAATATGAGTCAATGGTGTATCGAACACCATGGTAAATCGGGTCTTACTCAAAGGTGTCGGGATAGTAAGGTGAATTTATCAGAGGCAACTCTGCAAAGCTTAGCTTTTGTGCGAGAATGGGTGCCGCAGGGAAAGTCTCCCATGTGTGGGAATAGTATTGGACAAGATAGGCGCTTTATTAATAAGTATATGCCTGATTTTGAAGAGCACTTTCATTACCGTAACCTTGATGTTAGTACTATTAAAGAGCTAGCAAGACGTTGGAAACCAGAGATTCTAAAATCCGTTGTTAAAACGGGTGCCCATTTAGCTCTTGATGATATTAAAGAATCAATTTCAGAGTTAAAAGTATACAGAGAATTATTCTTTAAACTATAAATCAACATGCTTTGATTTCGTTAGGTTAAGTTCTAGTGAGTAAGAGATTTACTGTTAGAACTATCAACGGCTTTACATCGCTCCATAGAAATTCACCTACTAAGTCTCCCTTTCTACTTAATAGTATGGGTTCTAAAATATTCCCTAGTGCCTCTAATGTTAATTGAAGGTAACTGCTCTGTGCGTTAATTACTTTTTAACTTTTTTTAAATACGCTATTAACCAACTCCTTGAGCTATAACTATAAACGTATAAAATATACAAAAAAGTAAGGCATAAAAAATTATATTGGGTTATTGTCGTGCCACCTTTATTTTTGAGCAACGTCAATGAAAACTATATTTACTTATCTAGTACTTTTTAATATTAGTATTTGTTTAATTAATTCCAGCTATGCTGCTGAGGTTAATAAAACTCTTCTTAGCGAAAATCAGAAACTAGCCAAAATCATACAAAAGAATGAGACATTTTATTTACAGTCAAACCCTTTTAACCAGGCTGAAGTAGGTGGAAATAATGCAATATTACCCGATCTCTCTCCAAATACCTTATTAGTACAATACCAACAGCGCTTAGCTATATTTCAGGAATTAGTAAGCTTAGATAACAGCCAGCTAACACAAGAAAATCAGATTAATTTATCTGTACTTAGTTACAGTCTAAAAAATCAGTTAGATAGTTACACTAATAAAGAGCATTTCATGCCACTTACGGCAGAGTCAGGTTTTCATGTTTGGATAGCAAATATATCAACACAGCTTGATCTTAAGAGTCATGCTGATTATCAGGACTATTTAGCTCGTTTAGCAGCCTTACCCACTTATTTTTTACAACAAACTTATTGGATGAAAAAGGGGCTTAAGCAAGGAATTAGCCAACCCAAAATTGTACTAGAAGGTTTTGAAAAATCTATCTCTGCATATATCAAAGATGATGTAACTAAAAGTGGTTATTATAAACCTTTCACTACAATGTCAGATTATATAAAACCAAGCCAACAAAAAGATTTACAGCGACAAGCCAAACAGATAATAACTGGTAAAGTTATGCCGGCATATAAGGCTTATTATGACTTTATGGTTAATGAATATCAGCCTAATGCCCGTGATAATATTGCAGCCAGCTCATTGCCTAATGGTAAGAAATATTATCAAAATAGATTGGTGCATTATACCACGCTACCTATGACAGCGGAGCAGGTTCATCAACAAGGCCTTGAAGAAGTAAAACGTATACGCAAAGAAATGGATGAAATAATTAAACAGGTTAATTTTGATGGTGACTTTAGTGAGTTTGTACAGTATTTACGCACAGATCCACAATTTTATGCCACTACACCAACAGAGCTTTTAAAAGAAGCCTCATTTATTGCTAAAAAAATGGATGCTAAGCTTCCTTCGCTCTTCAAAACTCTACCAAGAACACCTTATGGAGTCATGGCTGTACCAGAGAATATTGCACCTAAATATACAACAGGTAGATATGCTGGCTCATCTCGCGATGACCAACCAGGTAACTATTGGGTTAATACTTATAGGCTAGATAGGCGACCAATTTATGTATTAACAGCATTAACACTTCATGAAGCAGTGCCGGGGCATCACTTACAGATTTCCTTAGCTAAAGAAATGGTTGATGTAGCCAAGTTTCGTAACCGTACTTATATTTCGGCTTTTGGTGAGGGGTGGGGCTTATACTCTGAGTACCTTGGCGTTGAAGCTGGTATGTATGAGGATCCATATCATGACTTTGGTCGTTTAACCTATGAAATGTGGCGAGCATGCCGTTTAGTTGTTGATACCGGCATGCATACTCAAGGTTGGAGTCGAGCAAAAGCGATAGACTTTTTAGCAAGTAACACAGCATTGTCATTACACAATGTTACCACGGAGATTGATCGTTACATATCTTGGCCGGGGCAAGCATTATCATACAAAATGGGTGAATTAACGATTAAGCGCTTACGTAAAGAGGCAGAACAAGCACTTGGGAGCGATTTTGACTTAAGAGGCTTCCATGATCAATTGCTTAAACATGGCTCTATGCCATTATCTATGATGAATAAAGTTGTAATGCAGTATATTAAGGAGCAAAAAGAGCAACATCAATAGTTCGTAACTACCTTTAATTAGCTGGTATATATTACGACATATCCGTTTTAAATCGCAGCCTTAGTGTACTCAATATTAAGGTTGCAATATGAGGTAAGTTTTTGCTTTATTATATTAATTTTAATTAATATAAAGTAAGTTTGTAAAATATAGATAGATGTAAGGAGAGCGGAAGTAATCGATGAAAGGAGAGGGTGGCACGCAAAGAAAACGGAAGAAACAGATAGTGGATTATCGCATTGAGATAAGCCCCCACTATATCTAAACTTGGCAGTCCCGCTATCATAGGTTTCCCATTAGACCGGTAACTTTGCGTCTCTAATTTTCATTAGATTTGCCCTTTTCAAGCCCTAAAGCTCAACTTCATTATAGATTGAATTTTATAAATGTAAACAGAAAATGCTATTTTTGATTAGCTTTATAGGGTAAAAGTAGTAACCAATATTACTGGGTAAATCTCAGTGTTTGTTTTTTAATCATATAACGGTATGGGTATGGCAAGTCGACGGATCTTTTTTTTCATATTACTTATCTTTAATTTATTATCCTCATCCTTGTTGATAGCTGCTACAGCTTTTGCACAGCCTGTTTCTGAGCAAACAATCTTAACTAACCAAGTACAACAATTATTAAGAATAAATAGCGAAATGATTAATTCTGAGGTGATAGCTCAGTTATCAGAAAAAATCCTTGCTGATCGTCAACATTATTCCAATGATATCTTGGCTAAAATTTTTCTGCTTTCTGCTCGAGTCGCAAGTAACCAGGGAGACATCAACCAAGTTTATTTTTCTGCTCAAAGTGGTTTGGCGAGTAATACCCGAGATAAAAAGACTAAGTTGTCACTATTATTAAAGTTGGCAGAGGTTTACATTGCTCGAAAACAGTATGAGCAGCTCCTAGTTTTAATTCAAACTACGGTAAATAACAGTGAATTTAGCGGTAACATAAAGCACCAATTACTCTTGCTAAGTTATCGTAGTGTTGCATTTGTCATGCTCGGGAAACATCAACAAGCCTTAGCTGATTTACAGCAAGTTGAGCGAGGTATAAATAAAAGCGAATTGACTGAGCATATTGAACTTCTTACCATATTAACAATGGCTTATCATCGGCTGGGTGATTATCATACCTCACTGACTATGCAGCTTAAAATTTTGAAACTAAGATTTGAAATGGGACAGTTGAAAAACCTAGATCAAACATATTGGTATTTAGGTTATGCCTATTTTTATCTGCAGAGGTTTGATGATGCATATAATGCCTTTTGGGAGTCTAGAGAGCATGCTAAACGCAAGGGGGCTGTTATTGGTGTATCAAATGCCAATAAGTGGCTAGGTATTGTACTTCTTAGCCAAAAGCAATTTTTTACTGCAATAGAGCCATTACAACAAGCAATAAGAACATTTCAACATCATGGTATGTTAGATGAACAAATAGAAAGCATGGTTGCATTAGCAAAAGCTAAGTTAGCGGTAAAACAAACTAGTGAAGGTTACGTTTTATTAAATAAAGTTGTTAAGTTACTTGATGGTAAAGATATATCAATAGAGTTTGCTGGTTTTTATCGTATGGTTTCGGAGATGCATTTTGCGAAGGTAAATTATCATAATGCTTATCTTTGGCGAGTGAAACATAGTCAAGTTTTACTGGCGAAGCTGAATGATAAAAAAAAGGCCTCAGGGCTAGTACATGGTTTATCGCATTTAAGTATCGGCCAAACGTCAATTGTTCAGCCTATAGAAGAGTCTAGAAAACTTGCTGTTAAACTTGCTAAAAATAGCGAGTTATCGAGTAGCTTTGTTGGTAAATTTCAGAAACAACGTACCACTATTATAAGCTTAATTGCACTTGTGTGTTTATTATTAATTACCCTGATAGGGGTCTTCTTAAGAGTGAGAAGACAAAGACGAAACGGTGCATACGAAGAGACTGATAAGGCGAGTTATACAATGCCAAGGCCTATGCAAACCAAATATGATTACCAATTGGCGTTTAAAAAGGCTCGTAAGTTTAAATACCCACTTAGGGTAGGTTATTTAGTTGTAGAAAACTGGCAAGAGTTAACATTTCATTTTAATAATAAAAGTATTCACGAAGTAACTAAAGATATTGCTTATTCAATAAATGAACAGTTGTCAGAATATGACTATGCTGGTTTATTAAGTGAAGGGGAATATTTATTGCTTTTTGAGCATCAAAGTGAAGCTGAAGTGGCTGTTAAAATTGATAATATGGTACAGGCTCTGAATAGTCGAGCCTTTGCAAATTTAGGTGGTTTTTCAATTTCGATGAATTTTTCTATAAATATGCCTGATTTTAAAGACATTGATCCTTATCTGTTTTTGGCACGGATAGCTGAATCTGTTAATGTTACTCAAGTTAATCAGCCGAAGGTATCGTAATGCTATTTGTTTTAATTATAACTGTTCTCTTTATAGTGATTAGTATCTATTTCTTTTTTCGTGCAGAAAAATTGCAACGACAGTTAATAAGCCAAAAACGTGATGTGGTAGCCACCAGTAAAGAAAATAAAGTATTGGTTGACTCAATGTCCCTGATAGCGACTCGTGGTCAAGAGTTTGCAAAATCGAGGTTAGCACGTTTAAAAGAGTATGCTGTAGCAAGTGACTCGGAACAACTAATATTGCACATTGAGTTGATCAGTCCATTAATCAATAATTACAGTGTTATTTTCAGAGAATGCTTGAAAGGCCGAGGTCGCCTAAAAGCAGTTAGTCAAAAATCATTTGAAAATCATGATAGTGCAGCATATAAAAAATTTGTAGCACTCATCGTTACGAGTGATAAACAATTGAAGCGTTATTGGTCTAGTGATAACTTAAATGGTTTTCTTTTTTTAGTTGATGCTTTGTTAACAATTGATGATAACAGTGCGATTTCATTGGCAAAAAATAGTAAAAGTACCTGTATCTCCTAGGATTCCAGCATATTAGTATTTCTGTACAAAGTGCTATATTTTTATTAGGCTAGCTTTTTATTTCAGTAAAATATCCTAGGATGGGACATAGTTAAATATGAGTCGTTTTAACGCTAAGTACTTTTTTATCTTTATCGTTTTTATTGCGGTAATTGCGCTTTCAGTTTTGTTTGCTCAACTTTACAGTGAGCAATTACCTATTGGCTTTCTGGCGATTGGCAGTTATGTTGTTGTCATAATTACAGCGATCGCTTTATCTTGGTTACTAACCCAAAAAATATTTAACACCGCTGCTATAGATTTAGGCAATGAAACCATTAGCGTTGAAGAGCTTTTTACCTACACCCATGACCCTGTGACTAACTTACCAACCGCACAACAAGCAATAAAAACATTTGAAACCGCGATCAAATCTTCAACAGGTCAACGGTATGGTGCTGTTGTATTCAAACCCATAAATTTCCAGCAAGTGAATAGCTTATTGGGCTATCACAATTCAGATCTATTATTACTCCAATTGGCGTATTGTCTACAACAAAAAATAGCAAAAAATAACAAACTATTAGGCTTTGGTTTAAGCCCTGAGCCAGTGCGTATTGCCCGATTACAAAGTTTGCAGTTCTTGGTTGTTTATAATTTGACCGATAGTCGTTATGATGATAAAAGCCTACTTGATGAATTGTGTCAGCAGTTAGGTGATGCAGTACCAGATGCCATGAGCTTTAAAAGTTTCTCGCTAAATTTTGAATTGGCTTTTGGTGTCGCTATTTCAGGAGAGAATGGTGACAGTGTTGAAGAAGTTATTGCTCATGCCGGTGATGCATTGTTGAACGGCTTAAAATCACAGCAGGTCATTAGTTATTTTGATAACAGTAGTATTTTATACACTCAAAGCCAACTGGCTCGAATGGAGTCATTTCGACAAGATATAAATGATAAAAAGCTCCTTTGTTATTTAAAACCGCAGGTTAATATTAATAATTACCAAGTCGTAGGTTTTCAATTAAAAGTTCATTGGTATGAAGATAATGTTGTTAGGCCGCTTGAGTTATCGGAATTTTCCGAGCTAGCCGAGCAAAGTGGAGAACTTTATTGCTTAACTAAATACATGTTGGAACAAGCCTTTACTACGCTTGTTACTTTGCATCAAATTGGTGTTTACCAGCGAATATCGGTGAGTTTGGCAAGTGCTAGTTTGTTTGAGGTTGACTTAGTTGACTTTATTGAGAAAAAATTAGTAGAGCATGATATAGCGGGTAAGTATTTGATGATTGAGTTGAATGAGCAAGTAATGCTTAGTGCAAGTCAACGAATAAAAAATATCATAGACCAATTAAAATCGTTAGATATAAATATATCTATTGCAAACTTCTCTGGTAGTTACGAATCATTGCGTTATGTACGTAAAATGGCTATCCACCAATTAAAGGTAAATTGTCAGCAGCTAACCAATGATAGTACTAATCGCGTTGATAAGGCTATTACAAATGCGCTGGTTACCTTAACTCGCAGTATGAAAATCCCTCTTGTTGGTACTAATATTGATAGGCATGATGCATCAAAAGCTTATATTGCGATGGGGGGAGAGTTAATTCAGGGGGATATAATTCATCCAGGTGTAGTGCCTGACGAAATCGAAATTTGGCTAGAAAAATGGTATCTACAACACCCAGATTCAATTCCCCCAGAGGCAAGGCCATCAATATATTAAACAAAAGGTATTAAGCTTTAGCTTCCACGAATTAAGGTTGATGGATTACTGTTATTGTCCACAACCTTATTCAATATCAAGTGCTTCAGGTGATAGTATCATGCCAGTGTTATCAGCATAGATATGATCATCTGGTAATACTGTCACACCAGCAAAGTTAATGGCAATATCTGTTTCTCCAATATTTTGGTCACTTGCGCTAACTGGAATTGCTACCAGTGCTTGAATACCAATATCTATATCTTCTAAAGCATCTACATCACGAACACTTCCGTAACAAACAATTCCTTGCCAACCGTTGCGAGCTGCTGTCTGGGCAATGTTCACATCAATAAGAGCGCGCCGCGTAGAGCCGCCACCATCAATAACTAATACTTTGCCATCACCGTTAAGGTGAACTAATTCACTTATCAGACCTAGGTTTTCAAAACATTTTAAAGTAACTACCTTGCCTGCAAATGAGCTGCAGCCACCATAATTACAAAATATAGGGTCAACAACATCAATTAAGTCGGCATAAAAGTCACATAATTCAGAGGTGTTATATTGCATGTCAGCTCACTTTCCTTAGAAGATAATAATCGATATCAGTATATCTTTTTATGTATAAAATAAAACCTATTATATAATTGGTGGGTATTACTTGAATTTAAAGATAAAAGCCTTTTTAATAGCACTATTGTTTAGTGCTTGTATATAATTCCCTCTTGATAGCAACTGACTCAAAACAGGCCTGTTGATAGTTATGATAAAACACTTTTTATGATCGAATATATTAGACCACAGACATTTTTATATGCTACGCAAGCCGTAGCCTTTTCAGTGCTATTATTTGTCTTTGCTGTTTACTATAGAACTTTTTATCGTAAATACGTTAAATACTGGTTAATCAGTATTAGCGCCTTAACTTTTAGTTATTTTATCAAGATCTTCTCTGTTTATACTAACGATAATTGGCAATTGCTAACTGAATTCCTACTTCAGGTTTGCCAGTATGCTTTTCTTCTTTTTCTTATGTTAGGTGTTTTTAGCGCAAAAAAGAATCAAGAAGCCTCTAAAAAAGCATCAAGGGGAGGTATGTGTTTAGTTGTTCTACTTAGTTTTATTACCACACTACTTTTTGCTTTTGACCCTAACCAAGCATTTAACCATTTTTATTTGATGGTTAGTTTACCTAGCTTTATATTTGGCTGTAGTTTACTGGCTTTAGCTAGTTACCTTTTATTTGATAAAAAGAGTTACTTCTCTAGCAAAATATTAATGTACCTAGCCGCGGTTATGGGCTTGCGGTTTTTGATTCATTCGTTTATTTCTATCGTTGCCTTAACTGAGTTTTGGTTTCGCCAATTAGAGCTTTTTTTATCATATTTTGATGTTGCAGCACATAATATACTTGGTTTTACTTTACTTATTTGGATGCAAGGAGCTGAACGGTTCGCCGCTTTAAATGCGATTAATCGAGCGCAATACCTTGGTAAACACGATTCATTAACTGGAGCATTGAATCGAGAACAAGTTATGACCCAGTTATCTGAGAAAATGCATGAGTTAAGGCTGGTAAATAAGGGCAGTAAAAATCAATTAAAATTGGCTGTTTTCTTAATTGATATCAAGCAATTTAAATTCATCAACGATACCTACGGCTTGAAAGTAGGTGATTATATTCTTGGAGAGATCGCTACTCGCCTTACTCACAGTGTGTTTATGCCACAAGCGGTAGGGCGCTTAAGTGGTGATTCATTTATGTTTGTTATTGAGTTTGATCAAATGTCTCATGTTGCTAGTGCTGTTAGCCATATTCATGAGCTTATTGAACGTAGTTTTCGTTACGAGCAACAAGATATATCAATACAAGGTAGTATCGGCTACTGTTTTTACCCTGATGATGCTGATAAATCTGAAGACTTGTTACAAAAAGCAAACCTTGCTTTACATCATGCGGAAACGAATAATATTGCTTCAGTTGTCTTTGAAGAAGGTATGCAGGCGCAAGGACGACGTTTAGTATTGATGGAAAAGCAATTAAGGCTAGCGTTAGCAAATGATGAGTTTATTTTATATTTCCAACCACAATTAAACTTATTAACAAATAAACTTGAGGGGGTTGAAGCCTTAGTTCGTTGGCAACACCCTGAAAAAGGTTTATTGCCTCCTGATGAATTTTTAACGGAAGTAGAAGCTTTAGGTATGCATAATGAGTTTGATAATTATGTTTTAGCGAAGGCTTGTCAAACGAGCGAACGGTGGTATAAATTATACCACCGTCGTGTAGCTATTGCCGTAAATATAACCGCTGTTGAATTTCAAGATGAACAGCTGGTTAGTAATATTCAATCGCTATTACATAAATATAACTTACCTTCCAAATATATAGAATTAGAAATCACTGAAAATGTAGTTATGACAGATATTGCTAGAGCAATGGATAGTATTGTTAAGTTGCAAAGTATGGGGATTAAAGTCTCAATTGATGATTTTGGTACTGGTTATTCATCTTTAGCTTATTTACGTGAATTGCCGATTGATAAAATAAAAATAGACCGCAGTTTTATTCAAGAAGTAGCCAGTAACGATTCTGATTTGACTATTGTTAAGTCAATGATTGACCTTTCACACGGGTTGGGTAAAAGAGTGTTAGCAGAGGGAGTTGAAACCGTTGAGCAGCTTAATGTACTACGTCATTTAGGTTGTGATGCAGTGCAAGGATACCTTATTAATAAGCCATTACCTGAAGAGAAGTTAGTACGTTACCTTAAAAGAAAATAACCACAATAAAGTTTTTTTTGTAACCTCATTTAGATTTGTTTTCTGCAATTTTCTCTTTCGTAAATCAATCTAAACTCGGGTAAATTATAATCTTGTCATTTAATGTCAAAATAAATTAAAAAAAATCTGATACTTACCGATACATGTCTATACTAATATAAAGGAGGATCTTAAGGGGTACCTCCTTTTTCTTGCTTGAACTTACATTTTCATCAGTCAAAGTAATTGTATTGGTTAGAGAAAATGATAATTGATTAAGAGCAAGAATAGCTTTCATTCTATCATTTATATATTCAATTTAGATTCATTTTTAAGGTTAATTTCTATGCTTATCAAACATAAACTAATTGTTAATACCACAATCTTAGTGCTGGCAATGAGCTTAATGTTAGTGTTACTGAACTATGAAAGTTCAGCCTTGCAACACGATATAACTATTGCCAAAAATATAGGCAATATTAAAGCCTCTGTATTAGAACTTAGGCGCCATGAAAAAGACTTTGCAGCTCGTAAGGTTATGAAGTATTCGGAAAAATTTAATAAACAAATGACTCAAGTTCAGCAGCAAATTATCACCTTAACCGAAGATTTCGCGCAAGTTGACTTGTCGATGCCTGAATTAAACAGTACGGCAACTATCTTGGCTGAGTATCAAAGTCAATTTAACCGAGTTGTCGTTTTGCAAAAGAAAATTGGCCTAGATGCGAAAGCAGGTTTATATGGTGAGCTTCGTGCCGCAGTCCATAACGTAGAAACGCTGATTGGAAATGATAATTATCGTTTGCGTAGTGAAATGTTGCAACTTAGGCGTAATGAAAAAGATTTTATGTTGAGGCTTGATGATAAATATGTTGAAAAGCTGAAAAATAATAGCAGAAAGTTACTATTGAGCGTAGAAAATAGTGATTTTTCTTCAGCTAAAAGACAAGAAGTAAGTAAGCTAATTAAAGCATACCAAAGTGCTTTTTTAAATTTGGTGAATGCGCAAAAAGAGCTTGGTTACAATGAGAAAACGGGTGTGATGAATGAGATGCGCAATGTAGTCCACCAAGTTGATACTGAGCTTAGTAAACTTGTTACTAACAGTGATATAGCTGTTAAGGAAGATGTCGAATTTGTTAATAGCCTAGCTTATAGCCTATTTTCTATCGTCCTTGTAATAGCTTTAGTAAGTGCTTGGTTAGTTGGAAAGAGCATTTTAGATAGAATTAATAACTTACAACATATTATGAACAATATTGCTCAAAGTAATGATTTAACCAAAGGGGTTGAGGTTAGTGGAGGTGATGAACTATCTGAAATGGCCAAAGTATTTAATCATATGTTAACGAATTTCCGCTCTTTAATTGTTGAAGTTAATCACTCTGTTCACACTCTTAATACCGCTACAGGAAGTTTGGCTGAAAATATTTACAATGCCAATGAAGGGGTTGAAACCCAAATGCTACAAACAGACCTTGTAGCAACGGCAGTTACTGAAATGGTGGCAACAGTAGATGAAATTGCCACTAATACACGAGAAGCAGCACATAAAGCAGAGTTAACCAACAATAATGCTGATAAGGGAAAGACTGGAGTTGAGCAGACTATAAATCAAATAGGGCAGCTATCAGAAAAATTATTGGACTCAGAGAATGTCGTTAAAGAATTAGAAAAAGAAAGTATCACCATAGCCTCTGTTTTAGATGTTATTCGCGGTATCGCTGAGCAAACTAATTTACTGGCTTTAAATGCTGCAATTGAAGCCGCTAGAGCAGGGGAACAAGGGCGAGGTTTTGCGGTTGTTGCGGATGAAGTTAGAACACTCGCTAGTAGAACACAAGACTCAACTCAAGAAATTGAAACCATCATAGGTTTATTGCAAAAACGTACCCAAGAAATTGTGATTTTAATGGCGCAATGTCGTAGTCAAGGAGAAGAAAGTGCGGAACAAGCAAGTTCAGCTGGCGCTATGCTTGATGAAATAACTCAAGATGTTGCTTTGATTATGGACATGAATAGTGCTATTGCAACGGCCATTCAAGAGCAAAGTACAGTGGCTTCCGAGGTTAACCAGCATGTGGTGATGATAAGAGATGTTACAGAGCAATCAGGTGAGTCTGCCAAGCAAAATGAACAGATGAGTGAAGAGCTATCACAACAGGCACAAGTGCTCACTACAGAGGTTAGCCGCTTTACGGTTTAAAGTTACTAAAGACTCTAGTTTAGTCGTAGAGTTTTTTAAAAAAAAGCCCTTACTTTAATTTGTTAGGGCTTTTTACTATCTAATAATATGGTATTTATTACAACTGTGTAATATCAATCATTGCCTCACGAGAGTGGCCACTGGCTTTTAATTTAGTTAAATAAACTTGCCAACGTTGTTCATATTCAAGTGATAACTCATGAATATACGCTTCACTATAGATGGCATTATGGCCGTCATTAAATATAAAACGATAGCCATGTTTAGCAACACTTTCAATACTGATTAAAACAACGCTTTTTTTATGACTTATAACTTGGTCGCCAGACTTAATATTTTTTGCTGCACTGACTGGAGAGCTAATACGTAAATATTCAAAACTTAGTTGTGTACTCTCCATGCTTTCATGCACAGAAAACTCAATAACGAGATTATTTTGCTTATTATCTATTATAAAATTGATAATTTTCATTGTTGTATGCCATTTAGCTTTTTCATCAATTTATCTCAGCCAGTCTTACAAGTAAATTATTACAGGATAAAGCGACTTAAATCTTCATCTTTAACAACATCACTTAATATTTTATTTACATAAGCTTGATCAATACTGATAACTTCACCAGTACGCTGATCGGCATTAAATGATAAGTCTTCTACTAAACGCTCCATCATGGTATGTAAACGACGTGCACCGATATTCTCAGTGGTCTCGTTAACTTGCCAAGCAGCATCAGCTATAGCTTTAATCCCATCGTCAGTAAAGGCCACTGTTACACCTTCTGTCGCGAGTAAAGCAATATATTGCTCAGTTAGTGAAGCGAAAGGTTCAGTTAATATACGAACAAAATCATCAGCTGTTAGTGCTTGTAACTCTACACGAATTGGTAAGCGACCTTGTAGCTCTGGAATAAGGTCAGATGGCTTAGCCATTTGAAATGCACCAGAGGCAATAAACAAAATGTGATCTGTTTTAATCATACCGTGTTTAGTGCTTACAGTAGATCCTTCAACTAAAGGTAATAAGTCACGCTGTACACCTTCACGGGAGACGTCACCACCGCCGGAGTTATCAGCACGTTTACATATTTTGTCAATTTCATCGATAAAGACAATGCCGTTTTGCTCTACTGCATCAATCGCCTTCTGTTTTATATCATCTTGATTGACTATTTTAGCGGCTTCTTCTTCTTGTAAAGCTTTCAAAGCATCTTTGATTTTAAGTTTACGTTTGCTGGTTTTATCACTAGACATGTTCTGGAACATATTCTGTAACTGTGAAGTCATGTCTTCCATACCAGGAGGAGCCATAATTTCAACACCAACTTGAGGGGCAGCTAAATCTAGTTCAACTTCTTTATCATCTAATTTACCCTCTCGTAATTTTTTCCGGAAAATTTGACGAGTATTAGTGTTTTCACTTTCTTCATCATTGCCAAAGTTGTCACGTGCCGGTGGTAAAAGTACATCTAAAATACGCTCTTCAGCGGCTTCTTCAGCAAGATGTTTCACTCGGTCCATCTCTGCTTCTTTAACCATTTTAATTGCCATGTCAGCAAGATCACGAATAATGGTTTCTACTTCTTTACCAACATAGCCTACTTCAGTAAATTTAGTTGCTTCTACTTTGATAAATGGCGCATGGGCAAGTTTTGCTAAGCGGCGGGCTATTTCAGTTTTACCAACACCCGTTGGCCCTATCATAAGAATATTTTTAGGGGTAACTTCGTTACGCAAGTCTTTATTAAGTTGCATTCTACGCCAGCGATTTCTTAAAGCGATAGCGACAGCGCGTTTCGCGTCACTTTGGCCGACAATATGGCTATCTAATTCATGAACAATTTCACGTGGGGTCATATCTGACATTATTTTTTCCTCGTTGTTTCCTAAGGAGTGTTTTACTCAAACTTAGGCCACATTTAAAAACAGGTTTAGTTTGAATCTATAGTTCGTCTATAGTATGAGCGTGGTTGGTAAATACACAGATATTGCCAGCAATAGTGAGTGACTTTTCAACTATTTCTTTGGCACTTAAATCTGTGTTTTCTAAGAGGGCTGTTGCCGCTGATTGGGCAAAATTACCACCACTACCTATAGCTATAAGGTCATGTTCAGGTTGGACAACGTCACCATTACCAGTAATGATTAATGATGCGGTTTCATCCGCCACAGCTAGTAGAGCTTCTAGTTTTCTTAAGGCCCTATCACTACGCCAATCTTTTGCCAATTCAACCGCAGCTTTGGTTAAGTGTCCCTGATGTTGCTCAAGCTTACTTTCAAAGCGCTCAAACAGAGTAAAAGCATCAGCTGTGCCACCTGCAAATCCAGCTAAAACCTTGCCATTATACAAACGGCGAACTTTACGAGCATTACCTTTCATTACGGTATTACCAAGCGAAACTTGACCATCGCCACCAATAGCCACTTTGCCATTACGTCTTACTGAAACAATAGTAGTCACATTAACCTCATTTTAACTCAATTCTTTGATGCTAATGTAATTGGGATCTTTATGACTTTTTCAAGGAGGAGAGAAAATATTAATTATTGCCATAGCCATATTTGGCAATGATTAATATTGTTACGTTTAAGTTTGTGTTTATCTTTTTCAGCCAAGCGTTTACGTGGGTAGGGACCTAAAAAAACCTTATACCAGGTACCATTTTTTCCGCTCACTCCCTTAGCTTGTGCTTCTAGCCCTGCAAAGGCTATTCTTGCTTTTAATGTTTCAGCTTGTTTCTGTGTTCTAAATGAACCACATTGCATTTTGTAAGGACCTTTTTCTTTAACCTCATACTCGCCTACTTCAATTTCCTTACTTGCTAAATCTTTAACATAAGTCCACTTTTCTTTAGGTGGCTTAGGTAATTCAGTCGATTTTTTTGTTGCCTTTTTGTCTTGTACTATTTTAACGGCTTCAACTAGTGGTGTTTTAGTACTTGGATCGGTCTTTAGTGACCATAAACCATATGAAAATGCGCCAATTAATATAACTAACAGCAAACTAATTAGCTTTGCTTTTAGAGGTAATGTATTGGAGGTTTTTGCTGCCTTCTTACCGTTACGGGTATTGTTTTTCTTTTTTGCCGGAGAGCGGGAAACATAATCTTGATTAGCCATGAAAAAAGGAGGTTCACTACAGGAAAAATTTTAGCTAGTGTAACTGAGCTTTCATGAAAAAACACGATTAATACCACTTCGTTTGAAAAGTGAACAACTTCTTGTGCGAACAAGTATATATACCCGTTACCATTAAAAGTGCAGGATTTCAGTGTAAATTAAAATGGCTTTAGGCAAGGAAAATAATTTTAATATAGTCATACCAATTCCATTAAATTATTGCCCACTTGTGCTGGTTAAAATAACCCAAGAATTCGTTGCTCTCAATTCCAATAGCCAGCTATTGCTCAATCGAGCGTCTTACCTCGATTTATTTTTCCTTCGCACAACAAGATCACAAACTTAATGGAATTGGTGTAATTCTATGGTTTGATTATTTAACGCGGTTTAAAGTCATTTTAAACCCATCAAAGAAGCGCTTGAGTAACATCAATTCGTCGTTACTGTGATTTATAAGGGAGTAACCATTATTACAATCACAGTACCTTGAATTGAAATTGTTCAAGCACTCTGAAACATGCATCTTGGTTGGTAACGAGTATAGCTACCAATTTAGATCAATAGGATCGATATCTAAACTCCATCGTACTTTGCCTTGCCACTCATTATCGGGAATCTGCGTAAGTAGCTGCAAAATGGCTCGGTGTAAATCTTTTCGGGACTTGGCTTGAAGGATTAAGTGGTATCTAAATTTCCCCGCTTTTTTTTCCATTGCCGCTGGCACTGGGCCGGCAAACTCACAACCAGTTAGGCGTTGTAGGGTAAGAGCACGTAAAAATTTTTCTGGGTATGATGGATAATTAGCATCAGCACGTAATAAAGCTTGGAAAGTAAAAGGAGGCAGTAATGCTTGTTTTCTTTCCGTAAGTGCTTGATGAGCAAAGTGATGGTAGCCATTATGCACTAGATCTTGTAATAAGGGGTGGTCGACATAATGACTCTGCACCAATACTTTTCCCGGTTTACTGGCACGTCCAGCTCGACCTGCTACTTGAATCAGTAATTGTGCCATCTGTTCACTGGCACGAAAGTCAAAGCTAAATAAAGCACCATCAACATCAAGCACAGCCACTAAGGTCACATCAGGAAAATGATGGCCTTTGGCAAGCATTTGGGTACCAACAAGTAACTGATGTTTTTTATCACTGACTTCTTGTAGTAACTTGGCTAACTCGCCTTTTTTACGAGTACTGTCACGATCAATACGCACGATGGAGCTATCAGGAAAAAGCTCAGCTAAACGCGACTCTAATTGCTCAGTACCTTGGCCTAATGGCGCTATACGAACACTACCACAACTTGGGCACTGTGGAGGTACACGTTTTTGGCTACCACAGTGGTGACAAATAAGTAGTTGCTGTTTTTGATGTAAGGTATAAGGTTTATCACAGCGCTGACACTCAGCTAGCCAATGACACTCTTGGCAGTTTATTGCAGGTGCATAACCTCGTCTATTAAGAAACAATAATACTTGTTCACCACGCGCTAACGTTTTTTTCATTTCCGCTTTTAGTGTGCCTGAAAGGCCAAATTCGATTTGCTGCTGGTTCATATCAATAAGCGCTATTTTAGCTTTATTGCTTTTACCTGCACGATTGAGCAATTGGTGGTAATTATATTTACCTGACAAGGCATTTTGCAGCGTTTCAAAACTTGGAGTAGCGCTACCTAATACAATCGGTATATTGAGTTGTCTAGCGCGCAAAATAGCCATATCACGGCCATGATAGCGAAAGCTGTCTTGTTGTTTGAGCGACGAGTCATGTTCTTCATCGATAATGATCAAACCAAGGCGATGCAAAGGGGTGAAAATTGCAGATCGTGTACCAATAACGATTGCAGCACTACCTTGTTGGGCACTTAACCAAGTAGCTAAACGCTCTTTATCATTTAGGCCTGAATGGTGTAGAGCAATTGGCACATTAAAACGTTGTTCAAAACGGTTTAATGTTTGGGGGGTTAAGCCTATTTCGGGCACTATCACTAATACTTGTTTATTATCGGCAAGTACTTCTTCCATAGCTTGTAAATAGACTTCTGTTTTACCGCTACCTGTAACGCCATCAATCAAATGACAAGAGAAGCTTGCTAAGGAGCTATTAATTGCACTAACAATAATGGCTTGTTCACTCGACAGTAGTAATTTATCAGCTTGATTAAGAGTATCGCCTTGCCAAGTAAATTGGCTAACTATCTGTTCTTCTTCGATGATTAAATCTTTCCTCAGTAGCGCATTTAATTGCGCTTTGCTGTAGCCTAAAGTACGAAGCTCGACCCAACTAATGCCGTGGTGACTGTTAATGAGTTGATATAAAGAAAATTGCTTGGCAGCCTTTTTCTCTAGTGTACTCAGTACTTCCTTATGGTTGGTATTATTTGATTGGGTTTGCCAAACCATAGGAGGAGTTAAGGTGATATTTTCAATTTTCCGTAGCAGTATTGGAAGGGCTTGTTGAAAAACATCACCTACGGGGTGGTGATAGTAATGAGCACACAATTGTAAAAAGCTAACTAATTGTTTGCTTAAGTTAAAGTTGTCGTTCAAGCGATCGGTAATTCTTTTAACTTTTTTTGGATCAAAATTACATTCTGCTTGTTCATCAATAACTATACCAATAACTTTTCGAGGGCCAAAAGGTACCACAACACGTTCACCAACTTGAATCGCAGGAGAGTGCAATGATGCAGGGACTTGATAAGTAAATAACTGTCGCATAGGGACAGGGATAGCAACTTGAATGTAATGTTCAGACACTTTAATCAGTAAGCTTAGTTAGAATGGTTGATACTATTTTGCCCCGTGTAATGAATACTGCCAAGTAACATTATTGCTTTGTTAGTAAATAATCCTAATAAGCTTTTTTTTAGTCAAATCCCGCTCTTTTATGTTGAAGTTACTAAGGCTATGCTTTATTATTCGCCCCCATTAATTTTAACTACGTATGGTGCTTAGCATTTGGTCTATTCTAAAAATAGACAATAATAAAATGGCTAAGTGGCGATGCGCCCAAATTCTCATAAAGAGATAGAGGTTCCCATGAAAGACGGTATTCATCCTAACTACGTTGCGATCACAGCAAATTGTTCTTGTGGTAATGTAATTGCAACTCGTTCTACTTTAGGTAAAGATATTCACCTAGACGTATGTTCTGCTTGTCACCCATTCTACACAGGTAAGCAAAAAGCTGCTGAGACTGGCGGTCGTGTTGATAAATTCAACAAACGTTTTGCTGCTATTGGTAAGAAGTAAATTCTTATTTAGTTGTAATGAACGTAAAAAAGCGCCTAAAGGCGCTTTTTTTGTGTCTTTTTTTTGATGATGTAATGTTTTTATCCATAGTCTAATCAACATAAATAAGCCCAGCAAACATGTAATTTGGATTGCTTGAAGGGCTTAATTTACTATCTAACCTGAACTCTGGATAAGCAGTATTTGCTCAATATTCCCCTTTACCCATTTTCAGCGTTAAAACGTCGATAAATAACCTGTTATTCTTAAACGTTTTACCTTGATAATCGAATAAATTGAAACATTGAGAGAGCATATCGCTATTTAACCCGGTCACTTTTATTTTTAATAACCGTAAGCTGTTGTTTTTAAATTAATACCAAGTACTCATTATCTATTTAGACTTGCATAGTTAGACGTTAAGTGCTTTTTCAATCATCAAACTAATATAAGCATCTTGTGCTTTTGTTTCCATACTTTTACCAAAGCTCATTGAAGAGCTGTTATCTAAAATCTCAGTAAGCTGTGCAAAAGCCGCTGTTTTAGCTAAATTGTCGTAAGGCGATGGCTTAGTAACACCAGCAATAGCAATTAAACGTTGTACGTATTCTACTTGAATATTACGACTGGTAGAGCTGGACTTTTTATTGTCATTAAAAATGGCAGCTGTTAATTCAGTTAATACTTCGCTTAACGCATAATCGTTACCGTATAAACTGGTATCAGAAATTCGCTTTAAGACATTTTTATGCAGCAACTGATTTAATACTGATTTTTGCATATGTAAAATCATGTCATGTGCTTTAGGGTCTTCATTTTTCTCATAATGATTGAAGCCACGACGTTGATGTTGCATATAATTATATAAAGGATGCATATTAGCTAAGGTGTCGCCAGCAAATACATAAGTAGTGAGTGCTTGCATTGCAGCTTGTTGTTTTTCTTTTGGTACTGGTGTGTAAGGTAAGCTTTGTGTTTTGCTACTATCAACTACATTACGCTCAATATAAACCCCACCAATCTGGCGAGAAATTACATCAGCTTGACGTCTATATTGTCCAAACAATGAATTCACTGAAATTAATAATTGCTGATGTGATTGACCATCAATTAAAGCTTTATCCTTTAACTCGCTCATTAAATCTTGGATTAAGGCCATACGTTGGCTTGCATAAGCTACTGGGTTTGATGATAAGTCACCTGTCATAATACGTGGATCAATATGACGACCAGGAGCACGCATATCATCTGCATCATTACCAAAAGCTAAGCCTTTTTCACTTGAACGCGCTAAGATGTTTGCTAAACGCTCAGCCTCTTTTTCTGAGTTATCAAGGGCTGTTGAATAACCATATTCGATTGCCCAATCATCGTATAAGCCTGGCTCTGTTTGAAAGTAATCACCTTGAGTAGTCCCCTTAGGTGCAACATTGATTGGTGCGTAATCCATAACAGAGCCAGTCAACTCACCTTGAGTAAGTGCTTTGTTGTGAATCTCTTTCTCATCCCACAAAATAGATGCTTTCATATTGTGGTTTAGCCCTAGAGTATGGCCTACTTCATGAAGTACTAAGTGGCGTAATCCTTCTGTTAACACGGCTTTATTTTCAATGTCACTACCATGTGTCATAGATTGACTGAGTATGAAACCTTGTTGTAATTCATGACCAGCACTGCAGTTTAAGGCGGGAGTAGAGTCCGTTGCTAGGTTATTGATTTCTTCTAAATTACTAAAACCTATGCTTGCAGCACCTTGACTATATAGGCTGTTATATATCCAACGATTTTTCATAAAGACAAATTCAAGCATAATATCTGCGCCAAGTAGCTGCCCTGTTATTGGGTTAGCTAAAGATGGCCCGTAACCACCAAAACGAGGCTGTGGTGAAGAAGTCCAACGCAGTACATTATAATTTAAATCCCCTGCTTGCCATGTTGCATCGTCAGGTTGAATTTTTACTTGCATCGCATTTTTAAAGCCGGCTTTTTCAAAAGATGAATTCCAAGCTAAAACGGCGTTGCTAATCGTATCACGCCATTCAAGGGGCGTTGTATTTTCAATCCACCAAACAATCGGCTCAACTGGCTCAGACAATGCAGCGTTTGGGTTTTTTTTCACTAAATTCCAGCGATTAATTACATCTTTGTACGGTGCCCAGCTATTTGATGTCATTTGGTCATATTGAGTGCCAAAGTAACCAATTCGGGCATCTTCATAGCGTGGAGCAAAGTCTTCCTTAGGAAGCTCTATGAATGAATGCTGTAATTTTATCGAAATAGAGCGGGGATCAGAAACTGCTTTAGAGCCATAAACACTAGGATTAGGGTTATTAAAAACATAATCGACAACAACATCAACATTATTATCGTAAGCGCGTTTGTTTAGAATCCTAGATTTTTTGTCATTGAGTTTTCCTACTTTAAAACGTTTTTTAGCATTTTTATCACCTGCACGTGCCCACGGTGAAACTTTATGTAATGCTTCACTTAAAAATAATTTATCAACTTTTAAAGCAATTTGACCTTCTTCTTCTTTTTCAATTTTTAAGCTGGCTAAAACAGCTTCACTGATATTGGCATCTTTAGCACGGCTAATAGGATTACTTTCATCGAATTGGTAACGAGAGGTTTTTGTTATAATATCTATGCGATTAAAGTAACGTCTAAATTCAATTATCTTTTCACCACGATAGCTGCCACGAAAATGACCTGCATCAGCAAGACCATCAACAGTTTGAGCAAAGTGCAAAAAAGGTGTATCTAACTGACTTTCGTCAAGCAGCATTAAAGTTTCACCAGTCTTTTTATCTTGATAGAAATCAAACAAGCCGATTGTTGCGGTTTTCTCTTTAATCATTTGAGCGATGGTTTGTTCTTTTTTCTTCGCTTTTTCTTTTTTTGCATCTTCAGCGAAGGCAACTTGGTTAGTGCATAGCGCTAGAGTTAGCGCTATGGCTAGGCTGGTTAATTTCATTCAAATATCCTTAGGGGTTATAACAGTCATTGTTATATTAATTGTTATAGTAGTGTTAATTTACATGTCATTCTAGCTAAATATTATGCAGAGGAATTGGCAAAGGGTAACAAGATGTAACAAAGGTGCAATTGTAAATTTTAAGTAGTGTTTATTCTTTTTGTACTTTTTATAAAGTATGCTTTAAACCTTTTTACCTCCTTAGGTATCTTAGTTAATAACACTGATTGAAAAGATACATATTTTGAACCATATAGAGGCTTTAACAGTTGGATAGCGCAAAACCAAAACATAATAAAGTTATTGATGGTCAAGCACTCTTTAATGGCAGTGTAGACAAAATTGATAGTGAACAAACGTGGGTAGCAGAAGCTAAACAAGGCTGTCAAAGTGCCTTCTATCAGCTTTATCAAAAACACCATAAGTCTATTTACGCCTTGTGTTGGCGTATGCTTGCAGACAAAGACAGCGCAGAAGATGTTTGTCAGGAGGTTTTTGTGGTTTTGTGGCAAAAAATCAATAACTTTCGTGGTGAAAGTAAATTTAGCACTTGGTTGCACAGTGTTGCAACCAATGTTGTCTTAGGACATTTACGTAAACATAAAAACTGGTTACAACGCGTTTTTAGTATTGAAGAGCAAGGTGTCAGTATTGCTGAGCCGAGTGTTAGCTTAACTGATAACACAACCTTAAGCCTGTTAGATCAACATATTGCACGCTTACCTGAGCGAGCACGCTTAGTCTTTGTGTTATTTGCAGTTGAAGGTTATCGCCATGAGGAAATCTCCAAAATGTTGAAAATGGCCGTTGGCTCGAGCAAATCACAATATCACCGGGCGAGGTTATTACTAAAAGAGTCATTAACTGACGTTGACTTGTCATCGGTAGATCAGGAGTTCAGCTATGAGTAATCACAGACAAGAAGACAAATGGGTCTCAGATAAAGGACTTGCTGAGCAAGTGGCGAAGTTATCTACTGAAATTCAACCTGAGCGTGATTTATGGCCGGGAATCGAACGAGCTATTAATCATCAAGAGCAGCAAAGGTCAGAAAATACGAACAGTAATGTTTTTGTCCCTAGCGCTTGGGCAGCGTCTATTGCTCTGGTTATATTAATGTCATGGTTTACATTTTCGCCATCAATAGATGAGCAAGGTATACCTGAGTTGGTAAAGAATAAACAGCTAAGTAACCCGAGCCAAGGGGCGTTAGTTAATTTTATGCAGCAAAACTTTCAGCAACAAAAGCAGACTTTGTTAGTTAGTTATGGCCAACCAGCAATGGAGCAATTACCTGTAGCAATGCAAATAGAATTAAAAAAATTAGCGGACGCCAGGTCGTCAATAAAAACAGCTTTGTTAACGGATGAGAATAATGCTGATTTATTGAATTTATTAGACTTTACTCAGCAGCAAGAATTAAAGTTATTACAAGAGTTATACCGTCAATATCAAGTGATTTAACTAAATGTGACATCAAGTTAACATCCAGTTAATGAAAATATTAACTAGCTCAGCACCGCTTAAAGTATTAAGAAAAGAGGTTTTTATGAACAAATTAACAAGAAAGATACAGCAAAGTATTAATATAGTAATGATGGCGACTTGCATAATCTTAAGTGGGCAAGTATTTGCAACCATTGAAGTAGCAGAGAGTTTACCAAGTGATAATGTTACTAATGTTTCTATTAATAACCACAGTGGCTTTATCAATGTGATTGGTTGGAATAAAGATAAAATATCAGTGACTGCTACTTTAGATGATGATGCAGAAAAGCTTACCTTTGAGCAAAAGGGGGCACAGATACTTATTCAGGTTGAGTACCCCCGAATGGATAACTGGAGTGCTGAGGGCTCAAAAATAACAGTATTTATGCCAAAAAATATCCGTATGAAGTCCTCAAGTATCTCAAGTGATATTCATGTTTCTAATTTACATGGTGGCGTTGAAATTAAAAGTGTTAGTGGCGATGTTTTGGTAAAAAATATAACGCAGAATATTGAAGTAAATAGTATTAGTGGCAATATCGATAGTAATAGCTTAGCTGGAAAAATTTCTTTGAATGTCGTTAGTGGTGATATCACTGATACGGACTCTACTGGACGATTAGAGATTAGATCGGTGAGTGGAGAGGTTGCTATTAATAGCCAAGCGAAAGAAGTTTTTTTTAATAATGTCTCTGGCAGCAGTAAACTCAATTTAGCTGAAGTTGTAGAGTTACGTATCAGAACGGTTAGTGGTGACTTAACGGCAAAGTTAACGTTAAGTGACAAAGCACTGCTTAAATCGTCAACGGTTAGTGGCGACTTAGCATTTACCTTTCAAAAAGAAGTTGATGCTGATTTCAACCTTAAATCTAGTGTTGGTGGTGACATAAAAAACAATATTAGCTCTGCAAAAACAGAGGATGATGAATACGGACCAGGTGCTAGATTAAACTTTCAAACCGTCAATGGCAGTGCCTTAGTGAGAGTGTCAACGGTCAGTGGTAATATTGAAGTTAGCAAGAAGTAACCCATTAATTTTTTGTGTCCTTTTAGCTGAGAATTATATATTCCCATAAGGCAAATTCTGCTACATTAGCACTCCTTTTTTAGATACTCATTTTGGCTTGGTAACGTCAGTTACAATTAATATGAGTATGGTGATGTAGCAGAGTAAGGTTAAGGTAATGGCAGAAAAAAAACCGCGTAAATTTGCCAAAGAACAGCAATTTATTAAAGACAAACAAATTGATGAATTAAAAGTACCGCCACACTCTTTAGAGGCAGAGCAATCGGTACTTGGTGGTTTGTTACTTGATAATGAAACTTGGGATCGTGTTGCCGAAAGGGCGGTAGCTGCTGACTTTTATAGTCGCTCACATCGTCTTATTTTTGAAACTATCGGTGCGTTAATTGAGTTAGGCGAACCTGTTGATTTAATAACCCTCTCTGAAGCTTTAGAAAACGATCAACAACTTGATGATGCTGGCGGCTTTGTTTATCTCGCTGAGATGATGAAAAACACGCCAAGTGCGGCTAACATCACCGCTTATGCAGATATTGTTCGAGAACGAGCCGTGACTCGTGAAATGATCAGTGTTGCCAATGAAATCGCTGAAGCAGGTTATGACACACAAGGGCGTACTAGTGCTGAATTACTCGATTTTGCCGAAACTAAAGTTTTTGCTATTGCTGAAAAGCGCGCAAGTAAATCAGAAGGCCCTGAAACCCTTAATTCAGTGTTAGAAAAAACGGTTGATCGTATTGAAAAGCTTTGTTCATCACCATCAGGTGGTGTTACAGGTGTGCCAAGTGGTTATGCTGATTTAGATAAAATGACAGCCGGTTTACAAAAATCTGATTTAATTATTGTTGCAGCTCGTCCATCTATGGGTAAAACAACCTTTGCGATGAACTTGGCCGAACATGCTGCTATGACACAAGAGCATCCCGCACTTATCTTTAGTTTAGAGATGCCTTCAGATCAAATCATGATGAGAATGTTGGCATCACTAGGACGTATTGATCAAACCAAAATTCGTACTGGTCAGTTAGAAGATGAGGATTGGGCACGTCTATCTTCAACCATGGGTCTACTCATGGAAAAAGGTAAGATGTTTATTGATGATGCCGCAGGTTTAACGCCTACGGAAGTGCGCTCAAGAGCACGGAGAATTCATCGAGATCATGGTGGTATATCTATGATCATGATTGATTATTTACAACTAATGCGTGCACCACAATTTTCTGATAACCGTACTTTAGAAATTGCAGAAATTTCTCGTTCACTTAAAGCGCTTGCTAAAGAGCTGCAAGTTCCGGTTGTTGCACTTTCACAGCTTAACCGTGGCTTGGAGCAGCGTTCAGATAAACGCCCAATTAACTCTGATTTACGTGAATCTGGTTCAATAGAGCAGGATGCCGATTTAATCATGTTTATTTATCGAGATGAGGTTTATCACGATGATAGTGAATTTAAAGGTATGGCAGAAATTATTATTGGTAAACAACGTAATGGCCCGATTGGTCGGGTACCACTGACCTTCCAAGGTCAATTTTCTCGATTTGATAACTATGCGGGACCGCATGTTTTAGAAGAAGACTAAATGAATTACTAAATAACCTGAACTTTGGATAAGCAGCACTTACTCAATATTCCCCTTTATTCGATTCTCAGCGTTAAAACGTCGATAAATAATCCGTAATTCATAAACGTTTTGCTTTGATAATCGAATAAATTTAAATATTGATACAGTATATCGCTACTTGATTTTATAAATTTCATATTAATAACCGTAAATCATTGTTTTTACTTAAACATCAAGTATTCAATATCCAGAGTTCAGGTTAAATGCACTCATCTTGTTGTATTGCTCAATCTAGGTGTCAAAAGTACTTATTGATAGTCATAAACTTCGTGCCTTTTACTTTAACTTGAGCAGTACAGTTAAACTGTTGAGTGTTATTGTTCTCCTCTCCAAAGTATAAGCCTAATATCTCCTTTACTCATTACCTCCTTATATCTATAAGCTTTTTTAATTTAGGTGGTAGCTTTGTATAATCATTTGTTTCAGCGAGGTAATATTAGTCACAAGCCCTCTGTAATGGTATACAATATATTTTATGTTGTTGAATATGGCTGATGACGGTGCCAATCATTTGAACTGTGCTTAATAACCCATTTTCTAAATGGGTTATCTAATTAATTTTCCGACGTAAAAAAATATGAGTGAGTTGAAGCTGCCTGATATTAGCAGCTTAGATTAATACTACGCGTGTTATGCGTAAGCAGAAAGTAATATAGTTAAGAGATAAAATTTATGAATAGCATTAATGAAATAGCAGAAAGGTACGTAAAACTATCCCTTAAAATTGGTCAACATAGTGAATATTATGTTGACGCCTATTACGGTCCTGAAGCGTGGCGACCAGAGCCTGAAAAGCAGAGCTTAGTTCATTTGAAACAAGAAGCTCAATTATTAGTTTCAGCAGTCGAGCATCTAGGCACCGCTGATATGAAAGGTGAACAGGCAAGGCTTAACTTTTTGACTATACATTTACGTTCATCGCTTGCCTATATTGAGCAACTAGATGGAGATAAACTCAATTTTCGCGCTGAATGTAAGGCATTATATGACGTCGTTCCACCAGAGTTTGATGAGCAACATTTTGAACAGGTATTAAGTGAGCTTGATGCTTTAGTGCCAGGTACTGGAGCACTGAATCAAAGGTTTAATGATTATAGAGCGGAATTTATTATTCCAAAAGATAAGCTCAATGAAGTTTTTGATGCAGCAATAAATGAAGCAAGACGCCGCACCCTGCAATATATAGACTTACCAACAAATGAAAATTTTGATGTCGAATTGGTTCATGACCAAGTTTGGACAGCGTATAATTGGTATAAAGGTGATAGCTATAGTTTGATCCAACTAAATACTGATATTCCTATTTATATTGAGCGAGCAGTCGATCTTGCTGCTCATGAGGGCTACCCAGGACATCATGTGTTTAATGCCTTACTTGATAAAAAGTTGTTTAATGAAAATGGCTGGGCTGAGTATTGTATTTATAACCTTTACGGCCCGACATCTTTACTGGCTGAAGGTAGTGCCAATTATGGTATTGAAGTTGCTTTTCCATGGCTAGAAAGAATTGCCTTTGAGCGTGATACCTTATTTCCATTAGCTGGTATTGATAAGAAGCAAGCAGAGCTTTATTATCAAATTCAAACCGTGCTACATAAATTATCTTATGCGGATAACATGGTAGCGCAGCGTTACATTGATAATGAAATAACGGCTGAGCAAGCTGTTTCTCTCCTGATGAGATATGCACTAAATAATAACGCTAAAGCGAAGCAACGTCTTAGCTTTATTAAGCACAATCGCTCTTATGTGGTCACATATAATTATGGTCAAGATTTAGTGCGAGATTACCTAGCCACTATGGTAGAGGACACTAGTCATAAAGAGCTATGGGATAAATATTTAGCCCTACTTGCCTTACCCAAGACCGGCTCGATGATGGAAGAGTTTTTGGCAAGTAGTAATAGATAAGTAGTTATAGAATTTATTCTCCATTGATGGTGGCAACCAAAATGCGATTACTTGCATGGTTTCGATGCTCACCTAAATATACCCCTTGCCAAATACCAATATTTAATTGGCCATGAGTAATGGGTAAGCTCAAGCTGTTACCTAATAAACTGGCTTTAATATGGGCAGGCATATCATCATCACCTTCATAAGTATGTTGATAATATGGGGCCCTCTCTGGCACAAAGTGATTAAAGTGAGCTTCCATATCACTACGCACTGTTGGATCGGCATTTTCATTTAGGGTAATAGAAGCTGAGCTGTGTTTGATAAAAAGGTGCACAATGCCACAGTTGATTTGTCCTAACTCAGGTAGATGACTTAATATTTCATCGGTTATTAAATGAAAGCCGCGTTTTCTTGAGTGTAATGTTATTTCTGTTTGATACCACATGGCTTACCCCATTAATTATTTTTGACACTTTTATTATGTTATTGCCTTTTTGTGTTGGTCATTTGTTCGTGATAATTTACCACGCGCATAACTGGCAAAACAAATGCTCTTAGCGGGAAGTGATGAAGTACTTGATTTAATTGAGAGCGGTAGACAAATAACTCAAACTCATGCCTCGAAATTTGTGAAGGGATGCCTGTTACATAAAGCCAATGGCTCCATTTTGTTTACCACCAGCGAAAGCACTTACAGCAATATAAAAAAGCACCACAATGATAATTATGGTGCCTTGTATTTTTAATCGTTTTCCGGAAAATTTAATCTTGTTCGTGTAACCAAGCAGCATGTCGTGGAGCACGTTTAGTGACGGACCATTCTTCAATCATGTCATGAGCGACACTATTAAGTTCTTTAAATTGCTCTTTAGTACCTGTGTTGGCAGCAAGTTCTAGGCGATGTCCATTAGGATCAAAGAAATATATAGATTTAAATACGCCATGATTAACAGGTCCTAAAACCTCGACTTCTTTGCTTTCAAGTTCTTCTTTTGCTGATACTAACTCGTCATAACTGGCAACCCTTAAAGCAATGTGTTGAACCCAAGCTGGTGTATTCTGATCTCTATCCATGGTTGGAGAGTTAGGAAGTTCAAAAAAGGCTAAAACATTTTCATTGCCAGCATCAAGGAAGATATGCATATAAGGGTCTGGCGCTTTAGTTGAAGGCACCTCATTTTCGGCAATAGCGAGTACTAAGTTCATGTTTAACTTGTCTTTGTACCAATTTGTGGTTTCTTTCGCATCTTTACAGCGATAGGCAACGTGATGAATTTTTTCAACATTAATCATGAATAGGACTTTATTAAAATAGGTTATGCAGTAATTTTAATCATAAAGTGAACAGTTAGGCTAATTTTAAGCTTATTTAGTAAAACGCCATACGTCAGCGGGAGTTGACGGCTGTAATAAATTACTTACAGCCGGAGTAATTAATCTTAGTAATCATTAAGCAAGAATGACGGTTTTATCACCATTTAAGCAAATACGTTGCTCTGCGTGTATCCTAACCGCATGGCATAGCGCTGTTGCTTCTAAGTCATGGCCCATATGCACCATTTGCTCTATGGTGAAAGTGTGATTGATAGGTTTTACTTCTTGCGCAATGATAGGACCTTCATCAAGGTTAGCAGTAACGTAATGCGCAGTAGCGCCAATAACTTTTACCCCACGTGCATGTGCTTGATGATATGGGCGAGCACCTTTAAAGCTAGGTAAAAAAGAATGGTGGATATTAATGGCTTTGCCCTGTAACTGCTGACATAAATTGTCAGAAAGAATTTGCATATAACGGGCTAACACTAATAGGTCCACCTTCAGTTCTTTCATTAACGCAATTATTTGTAACTCTTGTTCTTGCTTAGTCTCAGCATTTACGGGTAAATGATAAAATGGAATATTATGCCATTGTGTTAATGATTTACAATCTTGATGATTAGAGATAACGCCGACAATATTTATTGGTAATACTCCAGACTTCCACTTAGTTAATAGTGATACTAAACAGTGATCGTCTTTTGAAACGGCAATTAAAATATTTGGTACGTCTTCTTTTTTTCGTAATTGGTATTGCATAGCCAGTGGCTTGGCTAATTCATCTAATGCTTCAATAAACTCACTACTGGATACCGTTAAATTGCGGTCATCAAAAGCAATACGTGAAAAAAAAGTTTCTGTATAAGGATCACTATACTGGGAGGTTTCAGTAATAAAGGCGCCGTGAGAGAAAAGGCTTTGTGATACCTTGGCTAAAACGCCAGAATTATCAGGGCATTGCCAGGTTAAAATATAATGCGTGGCTGAAGTCATAGGTACTTATTGCAGTTGAGTATTACAGCCATCATTAGGTATTTTTTCGTACATTGCCAGCGATTTAATAGCATGTCTGGCTATATGTTATAGAAAATTTCAGCCGCTGGTTCAGTGATTATCTATAGCTATTATTCGTTAGGCTATGTGTTTAAGAGTGTTTACCTACTTTAATCGCAGCCTATATTGTCGAAAATTTTACAGAACTAGCTATGAATTTTATTTCTGTTTTTAATGTAAAGTTGTTCTACTTTCTCTCTAGCCCATGGTGTTTGACGTAAAAACTTTAAGCTTGATTGAATGCTTGGGTTATCAGTGAAGCACTTGATTTTAATGTTTTTCCCCAAAGTTTCAAAACCAAAATGGGCCTCTAATTCAGTAACTATGGTTTTGAGGTTAATACAATGAAGAGGATTGTAGGGCTGGTTGTCCATTATTTATTCCAATAAGTAACTTTAGTAATCGCTGTAATGTAGCAGTTGCAGCTTGTTTATAAAAAAAGCACAATAACGATGGTGTATCATTATTGTGCTTATATTGGAGTATTGCTTACTTTAAGGTGATAGCTTTTTAAGCCATTTTAGGATGACTAGCTAAAGTACTTAGTTAACTCATCATTACCACCAATGTGTCTACCGTCAATAAATATTTGCGGCGTAGTATCAGCTTGCGTAATAGCACGCATCGCGGTAATGCTAGTATCTTCACCTAAAATCATTTCTTCATATTGTAAACCTTGCTCAGTTAGTAGAGCCTTTGTTTTGGCGCAATGTGAACAACCATGTTTAGTAAAAATAGCGACTTCAGTTTTTTGTACGGCTGATGGGTTAATAAAATTAAGCATGGTATCAGCATCAGATACTTCAAATGGGTCGCCAGGTAAATCGGGTTCTATAAACATTTTTTCAACAACACCATTTTTAACTAACATTGCATAACGCCAGCTACGTTTACCAAAGCCAATTTCAGATTTATCAACTAATAAGCCCATACCCTGAGTGAATTCACCATTACCATCTGGAATAAAGCTAATTTTGTCGGCATCTTGATCTTTTGCCCAAGCATTCATTACAAAAGTATCGTTGACAGAGATGCAAACAATTTCATCAACACCATTGGCAAAGAATTTAGGTGCTAGCTCGTTATAGCGAGGTAGGTGAGAAGATGAGCATGTTGGAGTGAAAGCACCAGGTAATGAAAAAACCACTACTGTTTTGTTAGCAAAAATATCGTCGCTGCTGCGAGCATTCCATGTGTCATCAGCTATGATTGGAAAAGTGACTACAGGAACTTTTTGACCGGTAATATCGTTAAACATATTGAAATCCTTTATGGGTTAATTTTATTCGTTTTCCAAGTTGCTACTTGAGGTAACTCGTTAAGATGCAGCTATTATGATAGCTCAACTTAATTTAGTAAAACTTATTAAACCTATCATTACAATAGGCAAAACCTATTTAACTTGTGTGATTAGTGATGCTGTTTTTGAACAAGTAGTAGTGCTCAACCTGTTTGTACTGATGGTAGAAAGCATCTTGTATTACATTGTGCTACAGAAAAGAATTCCATCTACCCTTGCTCATAGTAACTAACGCATGATAAATTAGTACTCAGCAAGTTGTATATACAATTTGCTCAGTAAGTAATTTTAGGGGGTAATATGAATACAAGTTTTGATTTGGTTACGGGAAATATAGGTATGTTAATTAGCATGCCACATAATGGTCAATCAATCCCTGACGATATAATTGCTAACATGACAGGTACAGGCCATCAGGTTCCTGATACTGACTGGTACATGGATAAGCTTTATGATTTTGCTCACGACCTTGGTATCTCTGTTATCAAACCCAAGTACAGTCGTTATGTTGTAGATTTAAATCGAAATATTGACGGGATAAATTTATATCCCGGCGCAAATAGTACAGAACTTTGCCCGACCACTGCTTTCGATTTATCGCCATTATACAAAACTGGACAAGAACCTAATGAAACTGAAATTCAGCGCAGAATAGAGCTTTATTGGCAACCTTATCATCAAGCACTAAGCGATACTTTATCGAAGATGAAAGCACAGTTTGGTAAAGTTGTTTTACTTGATGCTCATTCTATTTTATCAAAAGTACCACGCTTTTTTGAAGGGCAATTACCTGACTTTAATTTTGGTAGCGCAAATGGTGAAAGTTGTAGTAACCAGCTAATTAACAATATCGAACAGCTTGATTTATCTCCGTACACGAGTGTAGTTAATGGCCGTTTTAAAGGCGGTTATATTACTAGGGGTTATGGTAACCCTAAAGAAAATATTCATGCGGTGCAGTTAGAGTTATCACAGCATACCTATATGGATGAACCGAGTGCTCATTATAATGAGCAAAAAGCAGCACAGGTAAAAATAAAATTAGAAAAATTTGTACAATGTTTAGCTGACTTTTCTCAGCAAAAATAAGTAGCAATACACTTTGAATGACATTAAATACACATATTTGGTAGGACAGCATGAAATTATACGCAGATAATATTTTATTAAAGGATGGTTGGGCGAGTGACAAAACTATCACCATTGAACAAGGCGTGATTACGGCTATTGATGATGGCAATTTCGCTGGCGCAGAAGTCGCCAAAGGTGCAGTAATTCCTGGTATGGTTAATTGTCATTCACATGCTTTTCAACGCGCTTTTGCTGGTTTCAGTGAACAAGGTAGTGAGGGGCAAGATAGTTTTTGGACCTGGCGTAAAATTATGTATCAATTCTTAGCCCAGTTAAGCGAAGTAGATGCTAAAAATATTGCTAAACAACTTTATATTGAAATGTTGAAAATGGGTTATACCCGAGTCGCAGAGTTTCATTATTTACATCATGATATTGATGGTAGTACTTATGAGGCTAACGCAGTTGAAGGCGACACAATAAACGGTAATTCAGCAAACCTAGCGACAATGGCACAGGCAATTTTTGATGCAGCAAAAGAGTCAGGTATTGGCTTAACCTTATTACCAGTGCTTTATCAGCACAGTGGTTTTGGTGAACAAGCACCAAGTGATGGTCAAAAGCGTTTTATTAACTCAACTGAGCAGTTCAACCAGTTAGTGAGTGATTGTTTTGTTTTGAGTGAGCAATATTCAAATACCAATGTCGGTATTGCGCCCCATTCTTTACGCGCCGTTGATAAAACTTCATTAAGCAGCGCCGTAGCACATGTGCGTGGCTTAAACCCACAAGCACCAATCCATATTCATATTAGTGAGCAACAAAAAGAAGTTGATGATTGCTTGGCTCATTATGGCAAAAGACCAGTGCAATGGTTACTTGATAACGCAGAGCTGGATAAACATTGGTGTTTAATTCATGCCACTCATATCAATGAAGAAGAAAGAAAAGGCATTATAACTAAACAAGCCATTGCCGGTATTTGCCCTACAACGGAAGCGAATTTAGGGGACGGTGTTTTTCCTACAACAGAGTTTATGGCTGAAAATGGTACTATTGCTATCGGCTCTGATAGCCATATTTCAGTAAACCCTATTGAAGAGCTACGTTGGCTTGAATATGTACAACGGCTAACCAAGCAACAACGTGCTATATTAGCTTCTACTGAACAAGCATCTGTAGGGCAACACTTATGGCAACAAGCAGCTATAGGTGGAGCACAAAGTACTAACAGTAATACAGGTTATTTAGCGATTGGTAAACAGGCTGATTTATTAGTACTCGATAGTGATAAAACTAAGTTATTTGCCAATACTAGCCAACACCTGCTTGATAGTATGATTTTTGCTAGTCAGCAAAATCCCATTGCGGATGTAATGGTTAATGGTCAATGGCAGATAATCGCTCAACAACATCTTGAACAAGAGCAAACAAGTAATAATTTTGCAAAATTATTAACCCGATTATCAGCTAGCTAGTTTTAATGGCGAAAGGCTATTAACTAGTAATGTAAGCATGCTTTAATGATTAAAACTTGCTTACATAGCGAGCTATGGTTGAACATACTTTCTGTTCATTTTTGAGGTGAAAAACGATATCTCGTTTTTCTGTCTTACAAATAGTGTAATAAAAATCCTTAACATTATCTCTTGATGATGAAATGCTTTTTAAATGTTCTACTTCTTTATCTGAAAAACGTTCTAAGTCATTTTCTAGATCTAGATAAATCTTTTCTGATTTTAATCGTACACTAGTGTCACTAAATTCAGCAAAGTTTTTTAGTAAATTTTGTTTTTGTTCGTTATAAAACTGGGTCACTTCTGCATTTGGGTAAAAATGTAAATAGAGTGCGGCTGCTACGATTAAGATCAATAAATTTTTCATAATATGTCATATAATAAACTTTGAAGAGCTGATTTTATCGTAAATAGCCTCTTAAGGTAATAAATTATTAGCTATTGTGTGATTTTGTTAATAAAATTAACCTTTTTTAAAGGCAGCAAGTAGCCCGTCCCTAGAGTTTTACTCGCTTAGCAAGGATTTATCGTGAGAGCAAACGACCCAATATCCTCTACCCCAAAAACTGAAAAATCGGTGGTTGAGCAGCATATCCCCATTAAAAATGTCAAAATTCATGGCACAAAAAATACCGGTAAGACACGTTATAAGCCAGGCGATCAAATTTATGTTCGTAAAGTGAGTGGTTTTTTTCAAAAACTCAGGCAGCGCATGAATTTAGTTTATTTTGCCTTCTTTTTAATATTGCCTTGGTTACAGTTTAATGGCCATCAAGCTGTATTGTTTGATATCAGTGAGCAACGCTTTACGTTGTGGAGCCTGACCTTATGGCCGCAAGATTTAACCTTGTTGGCATGGTTTTGCATACTGGGCGCCTTTTTATTGTTTTTTGTTACTACCTTTGTTGGCCGAGTGTGGTGTGGTTATATGTGCCCACAAACAGTGTGGACTTTCATCTTCATTTGGTTTGAAGAGAAAATAGAAGGCACAGCCAATCAGCGTAGAAAACTAGATAAGCAAAAAGCGAATACCAATAAAGTTATTCGTAAAGCCTTAAAACACAGTGCTTGGTTATTATTTTCGCTTTATACCGCAATGACTTTTGCCGGATACTTTTCGCCCATGCAAGCCCTTTTTGTTGATGTGTTTACCTTGAACACTAGCTTGATGATGGCTGGTGTTTTGGCTTTTTTCACTTTTGCAACCTATGGAAATGCCGGCTGGATGCGGGAGACTGTATGTCTTCATATGTGTCCATATGCGCGCTTTCAATCTGCAATGTTTGATAAAGATACTGTTACGGTTACTTATGACAGTAAACGTGGCGAAAGCAGAGGGGCACGAGGCCGCAAGCAAGATCATAAAGCCATGGGGCTTGGTGATTGCATTGACTGTAATTTATGTGTTGAAGTCTGCCCTACCGGTATAGATATTCGAAATGGTTTACAATATGAATGTATAAACTGTGGTGCCTGTGTGGATGCATGTGATGGCGTTATGGACAAGATGAAGTATGAATCAGGACTTATTCGTTATACCACTGAACACGAGTTACAGGGTAATAAAGTCCACTTCGTTCGATCTAAGCTCATTGGTTATGGTGTCTTACTCGTTATTATGAGTACTATGTTAATATTGGAAATAGTAAATCGAGTGCCTTTATCTTTAGATGTCATTCGCGACCGAACTGAACTGGCGAAAGAAAATTTTAATGGTGATATTGAAAATGTATTTACCTTAAAAATCCTCAATATGTCACAAACGGATAATACCTATAAATTGTCTGTTAAAGGTATTGAAAATACAACTTGGCATGGGAAACAAGAAGTAATTGTTAAAGCTGCCACTGTTTTTACATTACCGATAAGTATTTCTGTTGACCCTTATGAATTGGAAAGTTTCATGACTAATATTATTTTTACTGTTGAACAAGTAGCACCGGAAGGTGAGGCTAAAATCGAGCAAGAAAGCCGATTTTTTAATAAACGCTAATGGCATCATTTGATTTTAGCGCACTATCACCTGATTTAATTATTGATGGTTTAGAGAGTGCGGGTTTTACGGTTGATAGTGGTTTATTGCCGCTCAATAGTTATGAAAATCGTGTGTATCAATTTCATGATGAGAACTTAGTCAAATATGTAACCAAATTTTATCGACCACAACGCTGGCAGCTCAAACAAATTCATGAAGAACATGAGTTCTCCTTTGAATTAGAAGAACAAGAGTTACCGATAGTTGCCCCGTTAAAAATTAATGGTAAAAGCTTATTTGAATATCAAGGCTATCATTTTGCCGTATTTCCTTGCCGCGGTGGACGTATTTTTGAAGTTGATAATCTTGAACAGTTAGAGTGGATGGGGCGATTTATTGCCCGTATTCATGCGGTATCTTCACAAAATAACTTTCAGCAAAGGCCAAGCTTCAATACGGATGAATTGTTGTTGCAAGCACGTGAAAGTATCATTACCTCAAACTATGTACCTAAAAGCTTAACGACCCCTTTTTTTACCATATTAGATCAAGTTATTGCGGTGGCCACTGAGCAATACCTTCCCGCTCAACATAGTAAACAAATCCGTTTACATGGTGATTGTCATGCCGGTAATATTTTATGGCGTGATGAAGGACCTCACTTTGTTGACTTAGATGACTGTCGAACAGGTCCTGCTATTCAAGACCTCTGGATGATGTTATCAGGTGACAGACAACAGCAACTGTTACAACTTGATACATTATTGATGGGTTATGAAGAGTTCTTTACGTTTGAAAATGACCAGCTTATCTTGATAGAATCATTAAGGACTATGCGGCTTGTTAATTATATGGCATGGTTATGCAAACGCTGGCAAGATCCTGCTTTCCCACAAAACTTCCCTTGGTTTAATACTGAGAAATATTGGGAGAAACAAATACTCATGCTTAAAGAGCAAATGTCTGCCTTGCAACAGCCGCCGTTAAGTTTAAATAATTTTTAGCCCTAGTACCTATTAAAGTAACTAATAAAAGTTATCTATTTAGGTTACTGTAATAGGATAATCTTACTTTAGGAAAAATCATGAATAAAATATTAAAATCTCTTTTGTTACTGCCACTAATGGCTTTATCGATGAATGCCGCTGCTGCGCAATACACTGAAGGTGAGCAATATACTAAAGTGAGTGAAACGGCGAGCAAGAAAAAAGAAGTGAGAGAATATTTCTCAGTATATTGTGGCCACTGTTTTAAGTTTGAGCCAATCATGCATAGTCTTAAAAAGACATTGCCCGCTGATGCTTCATTTGAACGTAATCATGTTGATTTTCTTCGTGGAGCTAGTCCAACAATCCAGCAAATGATCACTAAATCAATTGTTGTTGCTGAACAACTGGGTAACAGCGATAAACTAATTGGCGCAGTGTTTAATTACATTCACGTACAGCGCGCGGTAATCACTTCAGAAAAAGATCTACGTAATATATTTGTCTTAAATGGCGCTGACGGTGATAAATTCGATAAATTGATGAAGAGCTTTAGTGTAAATTCACAAGCTAAATTAATGAAGAAGCATCAAGACAATATGAGTGCCAAACGTGCATTAACAGGTGTGCCAACGATTATTGTAAATGGTAAGTATAAAATTGACTCGGCTAAGTTAGACCGTAATAATTTTGAAGAAGACTACCAAAAGCTAGTGAAATACTTACTTGAATTAGACTCATAAGAGTTATTCAAAATACTTGGGAGTTAATGATAGCTGATTAACTTCGTTAACTAGAAAAGGCAGACTGTATTTAACAGTCTGCCTTTTTTTGATTTTGACGATCTACTCATTCATTATACCAATTCCATTAAGTTTGTGATCTTGTTGTGCGAAGGAAAAATAAATCAAGGTAAGGCGCTCGATTGAGCAATAGCTGGCTATTGGAATTGAGAGCAACGAATTTTTGGGGGTATTTTAACCAGCACAAGTGGGCAATAATTTAATGGAATTGGTATTAGTCTGGGTTGAGGTTAGATAGTAACTACTGCTTGCGGATATAACCGCAGCTTTGATAACTACCTGGGCTCTGGTTAAGCATGACTTGATCAATATTCCTTTTATCGATTCTTGGCGTTAAAACCTTTATACATAATTTGTTATTTATAAAGGTTTTGTTTTGATAAGTAATTAAATAACAATACTGATAAAGACTATAAGTTACTGTTCTTAATGTAATATAAACGCTCATCACCTGTGCTACAGGTTAACTAAAATAGAATTGTTGGGCATAGTCCGTGTCTTTTGTCATACAGGCTAGATAGCTTAGTTGGATAATTCAATAATTTTAACTTTGGCCTCTATAGGTTTGCCTTGTCGGTAAATTTTAAAGGTTAACTCTGTATTGGGTGGGGTCTCAGCAATAATATCTAAGGCAGCTGTAACGCTATTAATAGCCTCATTATCTATTTGGTAGACGACATCACCTACCTGTATACCAGCTACTTGTGCAGGGCTATTCTCCATCACAACATCAACAACAAAACCTTTTAATTCGTTATGGTAGTTTTTTGTGGAAATGCCTAACCAGCCACGTACTACTTTGCCATTTTCAATGATTTGACGCATCACCTTAAAAGCGAGTTGGTAAGGAACAGCAAAGAAGATTCCTTGGATTGATAACTGTGGGTTTGATTGGGTAAACTTCCTGGAATTGATGCCAACTAAAATGCCATTGCTGTTAATAAGTGCACCACCGGAATTACCTTCGTTAATAGCTGCATCCATTTGTAAAAACTCTAAATAACTGGTGTTGCTTAGACCATTACGGCCAGTGGCACTGATTATGCCTTGGGTGACAGTTTGACCTAAATTAAGCGGATTACCAATTGCCAGAACAATATCGCCCACTAGTGATGTTTGCTGCTCTTTTTGTGGAATTACAGGCAGATTACTGGCACTTACTTTTAAAACAGCTAAATCAGTATAGTGGTCAAAACCTATTAGCTCAGCGGGGTAAATTTGGCCACTTTGTAGTAATACCTGAATAAGGTCAGCTTGGCGTATAACATGTAAATTAGTTAATATATAACCGTGGGTATTCATAATCACCCCTGAGCCTAAGCGAGTGCTTTTACGGGCTTTTCGACCATATTGTGGATTAACTTCAATCTGTTCTGAGTAAATATTAACAACAGCAGGACTTGCGATGCTAACAGCTTTTGCAAAGGATAACGGCGCTTGCTGCGCTTGGCTGCCTTTAAAAAGACTGGTGGCTAAACTGGTATCATTTAATCCGGGTACTAATCCTGGCATAAGAAGTAGCAGCACCATAGCTAATAATACGCCGTAACTGATTGCTGAAAGAGTGTATTTTATCGAAGAGAAAATTTTCAAGGGCTATCTTATTTTATATTGCACCAATGTTTTCAGTGTAACATAAAAAAAGCTGATGATATTGACTGCAAGTACTGAATAGTTGCAGTCAATATCATCAGCTTAAGGTATCGCGCTAATGACTGAAAAGTAAGATATTATCGGATCATAATATATTGGGCGTGATTATCACGGACAATGTTTATTGCTAACACTCCGGTTTTATCTTTAAGGTAATCACGTAACTGGGCAATATCTTTAATACGACTACGGTTAACACCAGTGATGATATCACCGGCTTTTAAACCTGCAATCTGTGCAGGAGAGTCTTGTGCAACAGCCTCTATGATTACTGCTTGGTTTTTTGAATCATTTTCTAACTGAGCACCTTCCAACATACGATGAATGCTGGCTGCTGCAATTTCGGCACTTTGATCTTGCTTTAATTTAACAGTAAATACTTTATCATCACCATCTCTTATTACTGTTAACTTGACTTTTTTATTAGCGCCAATAGAACCAATTTTTGCGCGCAGTTCAAAGAAGCTTTTAATGGTTTTTCCATTCACTGCAATGATAACATCACCTGCTTTAATACCCGCTTCATCAGCTGCAGAATTTGGCATTACCTGTTCAATAAATCCACCCTGACTGATCTCTAACTCCATCGCTTTGGCAATTTCGCTATTTACACTACGACCTGATACACCAAGAATGCCGCGATGTACTTCACCAAACTCGATGATTTGTTTGACAAGGTTATGCATCATATTACTTGGTATGGCAAAACCAATACCGACATTACCACCTCCTGGGCCCAATATTGCGGTATTTATGCCAATTAATTCACCACGTAAATTAACCAATGCACCACCTGAATTACCACTATTTATTGCCGCATCGGTTTGAATGAAATCTTCATAATGTTCAATATTTAAATTGCTACGTCCAAGTGCGCTGACAATACCAGAAGTTACTGTTTGTCCTAAACCAAAAGGGCTACCTATGGCAACAGTGAAATCACCAACACGCAGTTCATCTGAGTCGGCTAGTTTTATTTCACTTAAATTTTCCGATTCAATTTGGAGTAAGGCGATATCACTTTTTGCATCACTACCAAGCTTTGTGGCCTCTAATTGACGACCATCTTTTAAGGTGATCATTATTTTGTCAGCATTTTCGATAACGTGGTTGTTGGTAACTATGTAGCCCTTGTCGCTATCAATAATTACCCCTGAACCTAAACCTCGAAATGGTCGTTGTTGTGGTTGGTTTTGACCTTTGTTGCCAAAGAAGAATTTAAAGGCATCGGGTACATTTTGCTGTGGTACTTTATGTGTACCTATTACCGATATACTAACAACAGCGGGGGTTGCATGTTCAAGCATAGGCGCTAAGCTGGGCATCACTTGCCCCTCAACTTGTGTTGGCCAATTGGCGAAGGCTGGGGCGCTAGATAATGCTAGAGTTGATGATAATAATGCAGCACCGATAACAAGGGATAATTTAGACATTTTTGATTTTGATATGTTAGATGAATTTTTCATATTTAAGAGTTCTCCGAGATTTATTGTTATATCAACAAAAAAGTAAACTGCTGTTCAGTTAACTTTAATACCCGTGGTCAATCAATAGTCATTTAATAGTGCTTGTGCAATTACATTTCAAGGTACAGTGATGAAGTAATGGCTATTCCATTATTAATCACTGCTGTGATGAAGTGATATCGCTCAATTACATTTTCAATGGGGTTAAAAGAGTGAACGTCATAGAAACATATTGTTATGTTTACTTTGCTTATCACGGCTAAAGCCTTTAACTTCCATGCAATTTCAATTTATTGAGTGGTGACGAGTATACAAATACTCCAAAATAGACTGAACTAAAAGGCTTTAGTTCAGTAAATCATGTATCAAATTACTCTGCAGTTGTAACTTTTTGTTTCTGTTCTGCAAATAAGCCGCTTGGGCTATCGGAATAATCAAGTGGTGCTTCGGTGATAGTGTCGGCGGACTCACTGCTTTTTTTGGGGTGACGCAATGTTGCAGTTTGTGCCAATTGCTGTTGAGTTTCAGCTGAGAAAAATGGCATGCCTTCAACTTCTACTGTAGTTGCCTTTTGCAGTAACTGAGTACTTTCTTGCATTTGTTTCATCGCCGTTTGGCAAGTGCTATTCATTTGGTCAAGTAATTGAGCTGAGCTTGCTAAGTGTTCGGCAACATCAAGCTTATATTGATCTAAAGCGGCTTCACTTTTGTTAACTTGTTCAGCTAATTTACGTTGCTCTTGAGTGCTACTTGAAAGAAGACGTGTTGCGAAAAAACCACCAATGCCGCCGATGATAAAAATGACTAGCGCTATAACTACATTCATAGGGTTTACCTTACTTTGTGAAGAGAAATTAATTCGTTTGGTATTAATATGGTGCCGAGATAGATTATACTATCATCAAAACAATTTACTGAGCTAATGCTTAGTTAAATATCTTAGCAAAAACTTTATTTTCAAGTGCCTTAGCACACATTAAGAATTGATTTAAATTACATAGGCTCTCAATGATAAAACTCCCTCCTATTGACAAGTATAAACAAGATTTAACCAGAGATGATTTTCTTTTTGACGCGGCACAAGAAAATGCTGTTATTCATCTACAACGTTTATATGACGATTTGCAAAATAAACCTTTAGCTGTAACGGGGTTTAAAAAGGTACTAAACCGTTGGAAAAAAGTTTATAAAAAGCAAGAACAACAACCTATCAAAGGCTTGTATTTTTGGGGTGGGGTTGGCCGTGGTAAAACCTATTTGGTGGATACTTTTTATGATAGTTTACCATTTTCAAATAAAACCCGAGTACATTTTCATCGTTTTATGCACAGAGTTCATCAAGAGTTAAAAGAGTTAACCGGACAATCTGACCCACTAAAAATTATTGCTAAAAAGTTTGCTGATGAAACTCAAATCATCTGTTTTGATGAGTTTTTTGTTTCCGACATTACTGATGCGATGATACTCGGCACTTTATTTGAAGAGTTATTTGCACATAATGTTACTTTAGTGGCAACCTCTAATATTATTCCTGACGAACTGTATCGTAATGGTTTACAGCGAGAGCGTTTTCTACCGGCAATAAGACTGATAAACGAACACACCTTGATTGTTAATGTTGATAGTGGTGTCGATTATCGTTTAAGAACCTTAGAGCAAGCTGAGATTTTTCACTTTCCTCTTGATGTACAAGCGGATGAAAACTTAAAACACTACTTTAAGCAACTTTCTGTTGATGAAGGTAAAGCAGGGCAGTCCATAGAAATTAATAATCGAGAATTAGAAACCGTTCTAGTCAGTGATGGTGTGGTATATTTTGACTTCTCTGTTCTTTGTGAAAGTGCCCGTAGTCAAGGTGATTACATGGAAATCAGCCAACTTTATAACACAGTGTTAATGGCTAATGTTAAAGAGATGGGTCCTGATACCGATGATACTACACGCCGATTTATAGCCTTAGTTGATGAATTTTACGAACGCAATGTTAAATTAATTATGTCGGCTGAATTAGCCTTAGAAGATTTGTACAGTGGTGGACGCTTAGCCTTTGAATTTAAACGCTGTTTAAGTCGTTTACAAGAGATGCAGTCACATGATTACCTTGCTAGTGAGCACTTGCCTTAACCGCAGGGGGTTAGTTAGCGGCCTTCTTTTTTGATTTACTTTTACTCTATTATTTATTAATTTAGACTTACGGTGTTACAATTAGTTACATCTTTGTTAGGGTATCCTCATGGAACAATTTAAAATAAGAAAATGGCAGCTAAATACACTTTTTATTTCAGTATTCATGTTGTTAGCTTACGTATTACTTATTGCTTCCATGGCAAAAACCACTCCTAAATTACTGAATACAAAAGAAATACTTACCGTTCCCCAAACCGAAGTTACTAGCCTAAGTAATTATCAAAAATTAATCAGTACCATTTTATTACAGCCGAAAAGTTATATATATCAAGGTGATATATATATATCAACTGAACAAAAAAACGCCAAGGTGAGTTTGCTTTCACTCGAAGTACTTTTAATTGCTTCATCTATTGATATGGCTATCCCTATTGCTGCATTACTGTTTATGGCGCTTACCTCTGTACTCCTTAACGCTTTCTTTTACAGTAAAAAAGTCAGTAAAGAAATTGCGCCTCTTTGCCACAAAGTAGATGAAATTATCAATAGTTATCACTCAACGACTCGAATCAAAAAAAGTGCAGCTAATTTGAATGCTTTAAATCATTCTTTAGACTTTCTACAACAAATTAGTAGCGAGTATCAATTTAAAGTAGAGGAACACAGTTTTTGTGACAAACTGACTAAGCTAGTTGATCGTTATCATTTTTTAGAACACATTAACAAGCAACTGGCAGCTACTAGCAAAACAGAAAAGAAAAGTGGTTTACTTTTTATTGACCTCGATGGTTTTAAATCAGTTAATGATTCTTATGGTCATTCTTTTGGCGATGAAGTGTTAATTCAAGTCGCAGAACGATTAAAATCCATTGTACGACGAAAAAAATTAAATTTTAAAGAAAGTACTAGTGACGTTGAATATAATTTATCGCGTTTAGGTGGCGATGAATTCACCTTATTTATTCAAGATTTAATAAGCCCTGAACATGCCATCAGCGTGGCTGTTGATGTGCTTCAAGAGTTAGAAAGGGATTTTATATTAGGTAATAAAACTTTTAAAATAAGCGCAAGCATTGGTATTGCTGTATACCCTGACAGTGCTGCTACCCCTCAGGCTCTCATTCAAATGGCTGATGTTGCTATGTACCGTGCTAAAAAGGAAGGTCGTGGCGTTTTTCGTATTTATTCACCTGAAATGGGCGCTAGTTTACGTCGTTATCATTATTTGCTCGATGAAATGCGGTCGGCGATAGATGCAACTAACTTTTTCTTAACTTTTCAGCCAATTATTGATAGCGATAATTGTGGCGTAAGTTATTTTGAAGCTTTAGTTCGCTGGCAGCACCCTGTTGAGGGGACCATTACTCCAGATGAATTTATTCCCATTGCCGAAAGCTCAAATTTAATTTTGGAGCTCGGGGACTGGATTTTAGAAGATGCTTGTCGACAGATGGCCGCTTGGCATAACGCAGGAATGAGAAGCGCACGTATTTCTGTGAATATTTCTGCAATTCAATTAAAACATAAACTTTTACATGATTGGATTTTTGATTGCTTAGACAAAGTAGGCTTACCGGCAAGTGCATTAATGCTAGAAATTACTGAGAGTTGTTTTATTGATGCCTCCGATGGGTTATTTGATGAATTAGAAAAGTTACGCTCAAAGGGCGTTCTTATTGCTATTGACGATTTTGGTACCGGCTTTAGTTCTTTATCTGTCTTGGCTAATTTACCGGTAGATGTATTAAAAATTGATAAACTTTTTGTTTCTGAAGCAATACATAATATTAAATATAAAAAAATATTGCATGCTATTGTTGATATGTCTAATAAGCTTGAGTTAAAAGTTGTTGCTGAAGGTATTGAAGAGATGGAGCAATTAGAGTTATTAAAATATTTAGGCGTAAAATATATCCAGGGATACCTGATTAGCAGACCGCAACGTTCTAATTATGTTGGCGATAAAATATTCAAGCAAGGTATTAATCATATGGTACACACAGGAACAATCCCTTGGCCAGCACAACTTAATAAACCTTCAGATACAAGTTTCCTTAATTCACCTGCAGTCAAATAAAGCCCTGTGCGTTGATATTACAATGCACAGGCTTGAAGTATGGTTAAAATAGGTTATCAGTAATGATTAATACATCAATGTATACAGCTTCCTACGAAATTTGGCCGCTAAAGGGTCACCATCAGGTAAGGCTTTTAATACATCAAGAAATAACTCTTTGCTTTTAGCTTTACTGCTTTCATCACCGGCTTGTACTAAACGGAATAAAATAGTTAGGGCTTCTTCTTGGCGATTCACTTGACTGTATTGTGCAGCAAGCTGTTGGCTGAGATTAATATCGTCAGGTGTTGTTTTTAACTGTGCTTCTAATGCTTGAATTTCAGGAGAGTTTTCCGCTTGTTCAGCTAATTCAACTTTCGCGATCAATGCTTGATATTCACTATCTTGATCAACCATCATTACGGTACCTAATAACGCTTTTGCTTCGCTTGTTTTACCTGATTGCAAGTAAACATCCACTAAAACTAATTTAATGTCAGCGCGATTATTATCTAATTGATGTGCCTGTGTAATGGCTGTTTGTGCTTCAATGAGTTGTTTATTACTCAGTGCCGCTCTAGCTTGACTCAAAAGAATATCTTCTGGTTTTGGCAAGTGTTTATCTAAAAAGGCTGCAATACTCGCATCATCTTGTGGCCCTGAAATGCCATCAAGAGGTTGGGCGTCCTTTAATAAAATCGCCGTTGGTAATCCTTGAATACCGAATTGCTGTGCTATTTGCCCTTGGCTTTCACAGTCAACGGTAGCTAGTGTTATGTGGTCATTTAACCCTGATAGTTTAGTAGCCAGCTTATCTCTCAGATCAACACTTTCAGGTACTTGTTGGGCCCAAAAGCTAACCAGAACGAGCTTACTTTTTGATTCTTCTACAACGGCTTGCTGAAAGTTATCTATGGTAATAGCAATCATATTTTTTCTCGAATATTTTAATAGTATTAATAGTTATTTATTCAAAACTGATCGTTTTGATATTTTAATCTTTAATAGCTGATATTTATTGCCTCTAAAGAAGCGTAATAAAATGAAGTTAATGGCTAACCCAGAATAAACCAAAGTAAGCCAATACCTAGTATTAATCGGTAGATAACAAAAGGCATCATGCCAAGTTTATCTAATAAAATTAGGAAGTAGTGAATACAGGCATAAGCACTGATAAAGGCTATTAAACTACCTAAACCCATCGCAACCCAATCTACTCCCTCAGTTGATAAAACCAGCTTTAAGGTTAAATAACTGCCGGCCATTGCTATGGCTGGAATAGAAAGTAAAAATGAAAAACGAGCAGCGTTATCACGGCTTAATCCCAGCATTAAACCTATGGTCATGGTAATACCTGAGCGTGAAGTACCAGGGATTAATGCTATAGCTTGTGCTAAACCAATTAACATTGCGCCTTTAATGCCTAATTTTTCCATGGGTTTATGTGCGGTACGTTTACCTGCTTTGATATCTGCAAAACCTAAAAGAAAGCCAAATAGTAAGGTAGTGGCAGCAATAACTAAGGCTGAGCGTAAATGCTCTTCAATAAAGTCTTTACCTAACAAGCCAAATAAACCAGCGGGAATTGTAGCGAATAGAATCCACCAAGCGAGTTTACCATCAAAACTATCGCGACCTTTTTCAGGACCTGCACCAACAGTTCCTAACCAAGCTACCGCCATTGCGCCAACTTCTTTACGAAAATACAGCATTACAGCCAATAGAGTGCCAACATGTACGGCAACATCAAAAGCTAATCCTTGATCTTGCCAGCCTAAAATTTGTGATGGCAAAATTAAATGTGCTGAACTTGAAATGGGTAAAAATTCGGTTAAGCCTTGTAATAAGGCAAGGATAATTATTTCTAGAGTGCTCATGTGTGCTTAGTTGTCCTTTAACTTATAGATATATATACTTTAATTACCCTACTTTACCAGCAGTTAGCAACAATACTAAGCTGTTGGCTGTTTTTATTGTAACCGCGCCATAAATCTTGATAGCTTTGCTTTAAAATAGGGTGACGCAACTCAGGGGCTACTTGGCTTAGCGGCCATAAAACAAAAGCGTTTTTAGTGATTTCATCTCGAGGAAGCTGTGCAGGCTGGTCAATGATTAAATCATCATATAATAACAAATCAAGATCCAGAGTGCGTGGACTAAATTTTTTAGCGTTATGGTCACGGCCGTGAGAAAATTCTATAGCGCGTAACATTGCGGCAACTTCTTCAACACTGTGTGAACAGTTTATGCCAATGACCATATTAGAAAAAACGGGACCGTGAAAGCCTATCGCTTCACATTCAAATAATGAAGATAAGGTTAATTGCTGAAAGGGCAATTCAAATGCTTTTGCTAACGATATTAAGCCTTGTTTAACATTATGTTGACGTTCAATATTACTACCTAACGAAATATAGATTTGAGCCATTAAAATGTGTTCTCGGTAGTTTTTTTACCGCGTTCTATCTCTACTCCAACGGTTTGAGCATTATGAACCGCACCGGGTTTACCTATAAAAAGCTTTAACCAAGGTATGTGATATTGTGTCATTAAAAAACTGGCTAAGCGTTCGGCAAGCGTTTCAATTAAGTCAACAGGGTTGTCGTTGGCAAAGCGCTCAATAGCTACCGAAATATCTGCATAATCTAAGGTTTTAGCTAATTCATCATTTTGTGCAGCTTTAGCTGTATTCCAGCCCATGGCAAGATCAATAACCAAGGTTTGTTTTATTTGTTTTTCCCACTCGAAAAAACCTATTGTAGTTTGAATACTTAAACCTTTAATAAATACCTTATCCATGACTTACCTATAATGCTGTGAGAGACTGTTAGAGTAGCTATTGCAGTAACTATTTGCAGAAATAATGCAATTGTTACAAAATAAAGGGCAATTTTACCTGCGAAGTGCTAGAAAAACTAGCAGAGATGGAGATAGAATATTAATTCTATTTTTTTGTGCCAATAACGGATTTTGTCATTTAAATGTTACTACTCACATTCACTATTATCATTGTCGCTTATTTAATAGGCTCTATTTCTAGTGCGATACTGGTGTGTAAATTTTTAGGTCTACCTGATCCAAGAACGGCGGGGTCAAAAAACCCTGGCGCGACCAATGTTTTACGAATGAGTAACAAGTTGACCGCCGCAACGGTGTTATTTTTGGATATTCTCAAAGGCACTATTCCCGTATGGGGAGCGTATTTCTTAAAAGTAGATTCACTTTATTTAGGTTTTATTGGTGTTGCGGCTTGTTTAGGACATATGTATCCAATATTTTTTAACTTTAAGGGGGGAAAAGCCGTTGCTACGGCACTAGGTACTTTGCTGCCAATTGGCTTTACGCTAGGAGGTTTATTAGTTCTGACTTGGGTGCTTGTGGTGAAGTTTACTAAATATTCTAGTTTGGCGGCTATAGTAACTGTCTCTATCGCACCACTTTTTGTTTATTTTTTAAAACCCTTATATGTTTATCCAACCTTGATGCTTAGTGCGTTAATCGTTTTTCGTCACCGAGATAACATTAAACGTTTACTTAAAGGCACGGAAAGTAAAATCACTCATAAAATCTAATAAAACGACAATACCGCTATAGTCGATTTACCTTTCTATTATCAGCTAGAGCAGCTAGCAATATTCAATATACGTATTAACCGAGAGAAGGGAGTCTAGTGCTCACCTTGGCTTGGCCTTAGAGATAAAGTCAGCATGAATAGCTATTTTCAAGCATTGCAAACGAGTGTAGGCAACATACAGCCCTGAATAAAACGGTACAAAACTCAGGGGTACAATCGCTAAGTTGTTATTTTACTGACGGTAGAGAATCTAGCGGCCACCTAGGATTGGCTTTAAAGGTAAGGTCAGCATGAGTACCAGCTTTCAAACGCTGCAAACCGGCATAAGCAATCATGGCGCCATTATCAGTACAAAACTCGGGACGAGGATAAAATACACTGCCACCAAGTTTTTTTGTGGTAATGCCAAGTTTCTCACGTAAAGCTGTATTTGCGCTAACGCCACCCGCAATCACTAATCTATTTAACTTCTCTTGTTGTAAGGCACGTTTACATTTTATTGCTAAAGTCTCTACTACAGCATGTTGAAACGCATGAGCAATATCTGCGTGAGTTTGTTTTAATTGGCTTTCTGATAATGCAGGTTGCACATTAGTACACTCTTTACGTACTAGTGTACCTGCAGCAGTTTTTAATCCACTAAAGCTAAAATCTAACCCCGGTCTATCTGTCATAGGGCGAGGTAATTTAAAACGTCCTGCTTCACCACTTTCTGCCATTTTTGAGAGGGCAGGGCCTCCAGGGTAATCAAGACCAAGCAACTTAGCCGTTTTATCAAAAGCTTCACCAGCAGCATCATCAACAGACTCGCCAAGTAGCTTATATTCACCAATCGCATCTACGCGTACTAGCATGGTATGGCCGCCAGAAACTAATAGAGCAACAAATGGGAATTCGGGCACGTCATCTTCAAGCATTGGTGCTAATAAATGACCTTCCATATGATGGACGGGAACAGCGGGTAAATTCCAACCATAAGCTAAGCTTCGGCCAATTGAACAACCAACTAATAGAGCACCAACTAAACCAGGCCCAGCAGTATAAGCAACACCGTCTAAATCTTGAGGGGTTAGGTTTGCATCGGCTAAAACTTCTTTAATGAGGGGAATGGTTTTACGAACATGGTCCCTTGAGGCAAGTTCAGGTACTACGCCACCATAATCAGCATGAACAGCTATTTGGCTATATAAGCGATGGGCGAGAATGCCTTCAGGACTATCACCTAGGCCGTCATCATAAATGGCGATACCTGTTTCGTCACAAGATGTTTCAATACCCAATATACGCATAAATATATAATCTCAAAAAAGCTCAAAAAAAAGGTTTAAAAATAGCAATGATCGCCAAAAATTACTCCACACTAATATGTAGGAGATATCGGCGAGGCGATTTTACTGTGTTTATAAGATAGACACCAGCGCATTTAGTGAATTGTTATTAACTACAGCTAAATTAATCTTTACATTGCTACTTACTTAGCAGTAGAATACGGCACCAATTTTTGATAGAGCGGGTGTAGATGAAGCGTAAATATTGCCAATGTTGCGATGTTTAGTCGAAATCAATCACCAATTTATATAGATACCCTAAGGTAATAAAGTACATGCCAGTAATTAAAGTAAGAGAAAACGAACCATTTGACGTTGCATTACGTCGTTTTAAACGTTCATGTGAAAAAGCAGGAATCCTTTCTGAAGTTCGTCGTCGCGAATGCTACGAAAAGCCTACTTGGGAACGTAAACGTAAGAAAGCCGCTGCCGTTAAACGTGCTGCGAAAAAAGTTTCTCGTGAGAACGCTCGTCGCGTTCGCATGTACTAAGATTCTTTTAAAGAACCCTTAGTAATCTTTCCCTTTAGAAAGAGTGAGCTGAATTAGATGTTACTTCTAACACAACTCAAAGATGAAATGAAAATTGCTATGCGAGCTAAAGACAAACTACGTCTTGGTGTGATTCGCATGGCACTTGCTGCAATTAAACAAGCAGAAATTGATCATAACACCGAAGCTACTGATGACAATATTATTGCTGTACTAACCAAAATGGTTAAGCAGCGTAAAGAGTCAATTAAGATGTTTACTGACGGTGGTCGTGATGAATTGGCAGAAAAAGAAGCTGAAGAAGTTATTGCTTTAGAATTTTTTATGCCACAACCGCTTAGTGCAGAAGAAATTAATGAATTAATTAACAAAGCAATTGCTGAGTCTGGAGCAGCCTCTATGGCTGATATGGGTAAAGTTATGGCGGTGTTAAAACCTTTGATGCAAGGTAAAGCTGATATGGGCGCGGTAAGCGGCCAGGTTAGAGCTGGTTTACAAGGTTTATAGTTAAGGCTTTATAGTTACACTATATTAAGACATTTAAAAAAACCGTAATGGCCAAGGCTATTACGGTTTTTTTATATGTTTTTTTTGATCTTTTTTTAGCTGAGATCTCAAAATAGCGAAAACTTTCTCAGTGCTATTGTGTAGAATGGCTAAGTGATATTTCCCCTTTAAAGATGATTTTTTAAAACTATGGCTGGACGCATTTCTCGACAATTTATTGATGACTTACTAAGCAGAGCAGATATAGTTGAGCTTGTAGACAGCAGGGTGCCTTTAAAAAAGGCCGGTAAAAACCATCAAGCCTGTTGCCCCTTTCATAATGAAAAGTCACCTTCTTTTACCGTCAGTCAAGATAAGCAATTTTATCACTGCTTTGGCTGTGGTGAGCACGGCAATGCCATTTCATTTTTGATGGAGTTTGACCGTCTTGATTTTGTCGATGCGGTTGAAGAACTTGCTTCTCATTGTGGTATGGAAGTTGTCAGAGAAGAAAGTACTGCCAGCCCAGCTGAGCAGCGTAGACAGCAACAGATTTATCAGCAAAAACAAGATGACTATGAGTTGATGGCGCAAATTAGTCGTTTTTTTCAGCAACAACTAAAAGTTGCTAGCGATAAAGATATAGCTATTAATTATTTAAAAGGCCGAGGCCTGAGTGGCGAAGTTGTTAAGCGCTTTGGTATTGGTTATATCAGCGATGCTTGGGACGGTATGATGAACTCCTTCTCACGTAATGGACAAGCTAATCAACAATTAATTGATTTAGGCATGGCTATTTCAGGTGAAAAAAAACGACCTTATGATCGCTTTCGTGGTCGTATCATGTTTCCGATCAGTGACAAACGTGGACGTGTTATTGGTTTTGGTGGTCGAGTTCTCGGTGATGAAAAACCCAAATATTTAAACTCACCAGAAACCCGTGTTTATCATAAAGGCCAAGAACTTTATGGCTTACATGAAGCTAAACAGGCTAATAAACAACTTAAGCGTTTGGTTGTTGTTGAAGGTTATATGGATGTTGTTGCCTTGGCGCAACATGGTGTTGACTATGCGGTTGCTTCTTTAGGTACCGCAACTACATTTGAACAATTACAAACTTTATTTCGAACTGTACCAGATGTTATTTGTTGTTATGATGGCGATAGGGCTGGGCGTGATGCTGCTTGGCGCGCAATGGAGAATGCCTTACCGCTTATTCGTGACGGTTTCTCGTTAAAGTTTGTTTTTGTACCTGATGGTGAAGATCCAGATTCTTTAATAAGAACACAAGGGCAAAAAGCTTTTGAAGATATCCTTGATAATGCGATGCCGTTATCTAAGTTCTTGTTTGAGCAGCTAATGCAGCAAGTTGACATGGGATCGCTTGAAGGGAGAGCCGCTTTAGTTGAGTCATTTCAACCCTACTTAACTAAGTTACCCGATAGTATTTTAAAAGATGCCTTAATTAACGAGATAGCTAATAATTTCGGTACGGGTAGTGAACAATTTTTAACTAAATTTACTAAAAATATCAAAGGTGAAGTTAGTAAACCCAAGAAAAAAGCTAGTACAAAAGTTACCCCAGTGAGATTAGCTCTTGCTTTATTGTTAGAGCATCCCCATATAGCAACTAGCTTGGGTGATATTGGTGTATTAAAGCCTTTAAATGTACCCGGTATATCGTTATTAATGAAAGTACTGGCAGTATGTCAGCAAAATCCTGATATTAAGTCACCACAGCTGTTGGAGTACTTTCGAGGCAGTGAAGAAGGTTTACACCTATCTAAGTTGATGTGTTGGCAACACCATGTTGAAAAGGATGCTGCTACCGACGTATTTCTTGATAGCATTGAAAAATTACTGAACAATTTTGTTGAGCAGCGCGCTGAAGTATTATTACAAAAAGCACGAGCTGGACAAATGACAGCTGAGGAAAAGCAAGAGTTACAAGCAATACTCAATGCTTAACGGCTACTTTTAGCTATACTTAACAAATACAAATGAGTTTTGAGCTATTTATTATTAGCTTGATATCTTAACAATCGATTAAGACAGGATATTTGCTGGTAACTGTCTAAGAAATTCGCTATAATTTCCGGCTTTATTGCGTCATTTATTAGCTTTTACTAATGTTTTAAGCGCATATTTTACATCCCATATTTATATAATACAGGTGGACACTCGTCAATGGAATCAGCCCCTCAATCTAGACTTAAAGACTTGATAACCAAAGGTAAAGAACAAGGTTATTTAACGTTTGCGCAAGTTAACGATCATCTTCCACAAGACATTATTGACTCTGATCAAGTTGAAGATATCGTTAGTATGATCAACGATATGGGCATTCAAGTATTTGAAAATGCACCGGATCAAGACACCTTGATGATGAGTGAAGCAAATACAGATGAAGATGCAGCCGAAGCTGCAGCACAAGCATTAGCTACAGTCGAGAGTGAAATTGGTCGTACGACAGACCCTGTACGTATGTATATGCGTGAAATGGGAACTGTTGAACTTCTAACACGTAAAGGCGAAATTGTTATCGCTAAGCGTATAGAAGAAGGTATCAAAGAAGTTCAGCGTAGTGTTTCTGAATACCCACCAGCGATAAACTATCTATTAGAAATGTGGGATAACTTTGAAGCGGAAGAACTTCGTTTAACTGATATTATCACAGGCTTTTTAGACCCTGATGCTGAAGATGATGATGTTGCCGCTGCTGCAACACACGTTGGTAGTGAGTTATCAAAAGATGACTTAGCCGATGAAGATAAGTCCGATGATGATGAAGATGAGGAAGAAGAAGATACTGGTCCTTGTCCAGAATTAGCACGTGAAAAGTTTACAGCATTACGTGATGCTCACGAACATGCTAATAAAATTATCGAAAAGCATGGCCGTGGACATAAAGATGCTCAAGAAGCTATTAATGGTGTAGCTGAAGTCTTTAAAGAATTCCGTTTGATCCCTAAATTATTTGATAAATTAGTTAAGAACATGCGCGGCATGATGGACAGGTTACGTGTTCAAGAACGCTTGATCATGAAGCACTGTGTTGTTGGTGCTGGTATGCCTAAAATAACTTTTATCAAAATATTCCCTGGTAATGAAACCTCTAAAGAATGGTTTGAAGCAGAGAAGGCAGCTGGCAATCCATATTCAGCAAAACTTTCTGATGTAGAATTAGATGTTGAACGTTGCATATACAAACTTAACCAGATTGAAGAAGAGACCCATTTAAATATTCATGGCATTAAAGACATTAACCGTCGTATGTCAATTGGTGAAGCGAAAGCGCGCCGTGCGAAGAAAGAAATGGTTGAAGCTAACTTACGTTTAGTTATCTCTATCGCTAAAAAATATACCAACCGTGGTTTGCAGTTCCTTGATCTAATTCAGGAAGGCAATATTGGCTTAATGAAAGCGGTTGATAAATTTGAATACCGCCGTGGTTATAAGTTCTCAACTTATGCTACGTGGTGGATTCGTCAAGCAATAACTCGTTCAATTGCTGACCAAGCACGTACCATTCGTATTCCGGTACACATGATTGAAACGATTAACAAGTTAAACCGTGTTTCTCGTCAAATGTTACAAGAAATGGGACGTGAGCCTACGCCAGAAGAATTAGCTGAACGCATGGTTATGCCTGAAGATAAAATTCGTAAAGTATTGAAAATAGCTAAAGAGCCAATTTCAATGGAAACACCTATCGGTGATGATGAAGATTCACACTTAGGTGACTTTATTGAAGACGGTAGTGGCGAACTTCCGGTTGACTCTGCAACGTCAGAAAATCTTAAAGGTGCTACACATGAAGTACTTGCAGGTTTAACTGCTCGAGAAGCTAAAGTACTTAGAATGCGTTTTGGTATAGATATGAATACAGACCATACGTTGGAAGAAGTAGGTAAGCAATTTGACGTAACACGTGAACGTATTCGTCAAATTGAAGCGAAAGCATTACGTAAGTTACGTCACCCTTCTCGCTCAGAGCAGCTGAAAAGCTTCTTAGATGGTGAGTAAGTTATAATTTTTTAAAATATTAATTTAGATTCAGTTTTAAATTCTATTTTAAATAGACATAAAAAAGAGTAAGTTAGTAACCCTAGCTTACTCTTTTTATTTTCTAGGATAAGGAACTTATATGCGCGTTTTTATCGCTATAGCTTGTGCGCTTGCTATTACTTCAATGCCCTCTGTGGCAAAACAACCTTTAGACTTGGAAATTACGCCTTTAATTGGTTATCGCTTCGGTGGTGATTTTGGCACAACACAAGATAAGGTACACAACCGCATCGAGTTAAGTGAAGAAACTAGTTATGGTCTACTAACTGCTTGGTCTTTTGATCGTAAACGTCAAGGTGAGTTCTTAATCAGTCATTACAACACAAACTTTTCGGCCTCAGATGACTTCTCTGCAAGTAATAGCGACCTTGGTATTACTTACGCGCACATAGGTGGAAATGTCCCTGTTGCTGATGGACTAGTTCCATTATATGTTACTGGTGGTTTTGGCTTAACTCACCTTGCACCAAAAGATAATGCACTGAGTGATGAAACACGTTTTTCTGTGAATGTTGGCTTAGCAAGTAAAATTGAACTCAGCGAAAATTTCAGCCTAAGACTGGATAGTCGTGTTTATGGCACATTTTTTAATTCAGAAAGCTCAATATTTTGTGATGTAGAAACCTGTGCTATTTATATCTCTAGTGATATTTGGTTTCAAACTGAAGTAAGTGCAGGCTTAACCTACCGTTTTTAGGGTTGGTTAGGTATTATTTGCTTAAGAAGTAAGCTGTCAGTAAAAAAAACACTATTATTTAAAGTTCTCTAGGTGACAACAAAATAAAAAATGCTTATACTGCACGCGCTTTGTTGGTTTACTCATTTGACTACACCTACAAACGCATAGAAAACCCTAGGCCAAAAATGTGAAAATGGGCCTTTAGCTCAGTTGGTTAGAGCATCCGACTCATAATCGGCAGGTCCGCAGTTCAAGTCTGCGAAGGCCCACCATTTTCATAGCTTCCTCCAAGGTTAGTGCCCACTAACATAAAAAATAAATACCAGAAAAAAGGTCTAGTTGCGGGTCTAGTTAGAAAATAAAACTTCTATTTCTTTTGTTTAAGCTATCCCTAAACTCTCCTGTACTTCAGAGTAATAACTTTGTTCATACTCACTGAAAATTCATAAGTAGCTGTACGCATAAAGCTATAAACTTGCTCTGATCTTGAGTTTTATTATGTGCGTAGGACTTACGCTTAGCTTTTATTAAATAAATTGAACCTCCCCTGATCATGTACGCATAAGACTTTAAAAAGTTACGATTTAAGTAGGTAAGGTTTAGGCAAGGTTTTGGCTGGGGTAGGGTATTTAAGTCTATGTTACTTCTAACGGTAGTAGCTCATATTAGCCTGACACTCTTAGGTGTTAATTCTGACCGAATAATACAATTAATTAGTCAACATATAGCACTGAGCCGAACTAACACACCAGTTAAAATCAACTTATCCAACACTTTCTTTGATGTGAAAACTGACATTTCATACCTTTAATGTAAAAGCTGATTTGTATATATTACTGACGGTTATGATGATTAACATCTAAAGCATTCTTTAAAACTTATATTTACTTTGGTGTTTTTATTATTATCAGCATTGTTTTTCCTATATAATTTCGAAAATAACGTATTTATTATCCTTTTTATAAAGGAGCATTAATCCAAACAATAAAAAGGAATTTTAATGATTTTTAAAAGAAGTCACTGGGCTAGTATACTAAGTCTTTTTGTTATAACCAGTTGTGGTGGTGGTGAGGATGGAGCTGATAGTAACCAAGCTCCTAAAGCTTTAGATATAACAATTAATACGGATGCTAATACCCCTAAAACTATTAGCTTGGAGGCTTATGTCTCTGATGATGATGGCGACCCATTAAGCATATCGCTCATAGGTAAGCCCAAAGGAGATGCCGTAATATCACTTTCTAGCCTATTTTCTCTTACATATAGCCCAAATGGTTTTTTCGGTAATGATGAAATCACCTATACGGTAACCGATGGGATCACTACCAGTAGAGCAAGCCTTGTCATTACCTCTTCAGGGTTACCTGCTGTTATTAACTCTCTTGAGATCACAGGTGATTGGACAAGTGGGCAAACACTGAATGCGGACATAAGTTGTACTGAATGTTTAACGTCTATGCATGAATATAGCTGGTCGATTAACGGTGATATTATTTCTAGCACAAGTAACTACGTATTGACTGCCTCCGATTTAGACAAAAAAATACGTGTTGATGTCTTGGCAAGTAATGATGCGGGGTTAATTGATACAGCTTATAAAATAATAGAACCTGCTAATATAAATATTTCTGAAATATATTCTAACGAACGAGCATTTGCCGCGTTAAAAACCGATGGTACTGTGGTGACTTGGGGAAGGAGTGATTTTGGGGGAGATAGCGGTGCTGTAGAGCTGGCTAATATTAGTAAAATATATTCTACAAGTAGTGCCTTTGCCGCGTTAAAAGCCGATGGTACGGTGGTGACTTGGGGGAGTGGTTATAAGGGGGGAGATAGTAGTGCTGTTGATCTTACTAATGTCGCTGAAATATATTCTAACGAACATGCATTTGCTGCTTTAAAGAAAGATGGCTCTGTGGTGACTTGGGGCCAGAGTGACTGGGGTGGAGATAGCAGTGATGTAGAGCTGTCTAATGTCGCTGAAATATATTCCAGTTCTACTGCATTTGCCGCGTTAAAAAATGATGGTACTGCGGTGAGTTGGGGGTATATTGGTTTTGGGAATGAGGGTAGTGCTGTAGATCTAACTAATATAGCTAAAATATATTCAAACGTTTATGCCTTTGCTGCCTTAAAAACTGATGGTACTGTGGTTACTTGGGGCCAGAGTTGGTATGGGGGAGATAGCAGTGCTGTTGAGCTTATTAATATAACTGAAATATACTCTACCCTTTTCGCTTTTGCCGCGTTAAAAGCCGGTGGTACCGTTGTGGCTTGGGGAGAAAAAGGTGCAGGTGGAGATACCAGTGCTGTTGCTCTAAGCTCTGTCACTGAAATATTCTCTAATAGACATATGTTTGCCGCGTTAAAAACTGATGGTACTGTGGTGACTTGGGGGTATTATTCTCCTGAGACCGATATCAGTGCTGTCGAGCTTATTAATGTAGCTGGAATCTACTCTACTCCTTCTGCATTTGCCGCATTGAAAGCTGATGGTACGGTGGTTACTTGGGGCGATCGTGTTTCAGGAGGAGATAGCAGCGCTGTCGAGCTTATTAATGTTACTAAAATATATTCTAACAATGATGCATTTGCCGCATTGAAAGCTGATGGTACGGTAGTAACTTGGGGTAATAGTGACTCAGGGGGAGATAGCAGTGCTATCAGTCTAAGTAATATCACTGAAATATACTCTACGGGTGGTGCATTTTCTGCATTAAAAAACGATGGTACGGTGGTGACGTGGGGCAAGAGTGATTGGGGCGGGGATAGCAGTTTAGTTGCTAATGACTTATTGCCAAGGTCAGGTATTATTGTTGTAGAAACAGATGCACCTTACAACGAATAAAATTATAGGACTATGCTAACCTTTTAGACCTAAATATATGAAGTTAGAAAAATTCTCACTTTGAGTGAACTAATTTAGGACATCCAAAAATTTTAACAAGAGACAATACATTCCCTAAATAGCTTTGCCAAATACCGACGCTTGTAGGTATTACCTTTTTCTATGAAATTATTAAGTAAATTTCGCTTATGAAACGAAAACTAGTGAAGTTTACCCACACGAATACCACCGAGACGCTGTTTAGGGCATTTATAATCTATTTAATGGTTTCAGTGAAATATTGACGCTTGCTGTCGATGACCGCCAATCCAGTGCTTACCTGTGTGGGCAGCAAAAGCATTAAGTTCCATTAACGAGCCAACGGCTTGATGATACTTTTTACCAAAATGCTCGGCAAGTTGTAACCAATCGTCACTATTAATGCCTAAAGCCGTTAATAACGGGCAGGTTTTTTCATTAATATTACCGCGTTTATCTGCTCTGATGATTTTACCTGTTTCTTCTACAAGGGTTAAGTAATCAAGCAGAGAGAACGCTATACCTTTACGTACATTGTTATGTTCATTACCAACAAAACCCAATAAAGGTTTAAGGGTAAACGATAATTGGGTTTTATTATCAACAAGACTGGCTTTATCATGAATGCGCTCAAAGATAGAGGTATATTCTGCGGTTTGTACCGTATCTGCCATTTTTGCTCTTATAGGGTTTAAGTCCACATAGGCCATGCAGGCAATTACTGCTTTTTCATCAAGCAACGCTTGTGATTTAAACCGCCCTTCCCAGAATCTTCCTTTGCAGTTATCTTCAGCATTGGCTTTACGGGCGATATGCTCATTTAAATTACGCATCAGCCAAGATAAATCACTTAAGCGACTTCGCCATTCATTAATAATCTCTTGCGCTTTATCAATTTCGGCTTGGCAACTGCTTTTACCTTTTTGTAATCGCTCAACTAATGGGTGGCTATGGTAAAGTTTTTGCCAGCGCTGACAAACCTCACCGTCACTCCATGCGAGTGCTTCACTTTCGTCAATATACACAACAAGATGATAATGATTCGACATGACCGCATAAGCCGCTATATCAATAGCAAAAACAGAAGTTAAAAATCGAATACGGTCGACCATCCATTGTCTGCGATGTTCAAAGCTTTGTTTGGTGTGATTATCTTCGCCGCATAAATAGGCGCGACGAACACAGCGAGAGATTAAGTGATAATAACGGGTGTCTTGAAGGGAGACTTGTTTACTACGTGCTTGTGTCATATTGATCACCTATTTACTGGTGGTTATTTAACCATAGTAAAGAGGTGTGATTTAATCAATAAAGTATGGGTGTCCCAATATTTTTTAACTTGGATTGTAAGCCCCACTCGAACTTGACGTAATTCGGCAATAGTCATACTTTCAGTAGACTGATTTAGGACTTGGTTTATTTGGTTCATTACGCAGCACCTTTAACTAGACCTGTTTCGACCCAAGCATCAAGATCAGTGCGGCGGTAAAATATCCTACGGCCTTTTTTGTAATAATTAGGGTGCGCTTTTGGATTTCGGGATCTGTGTTTTTCCCAAGATATAGGAGTAGTGCAGACATGCTTAGCCGCTTGGGCATTAGATAACCATACCTGCTCATTTTCAAATGTAGGGCAGTGGTTGGTGATTATAGAGGTCATTGTAGACATCCTTAATATAGTAATTACGGAGTGTCTTGAGTTGGTTTTGGGGCATAAAAAAGCCGATAGTCAATCTCAAGGATTAAAACTATCGGCATGGAATCTGATAGGTGGGAGTACCGCTCTAAAGTCAAGGACAGGTCTGCTTATTTCGTACTGCGAGCCATTGCTATTGATTTCAAAGCCTGTCAGTCCTCTACCAATATCAGCACTATACAGACACCGACTACCATTAACAACCTCAATCCCTGACAAGTAAAGGTGTGTAGTTAAAGTCTATGTTGGGGGAGGGTGTTCATAAGTACACATAAGAGTACATAGCTAGCTAAAAATAATTGAATACTAAACAACACTTAATACAAAGTGTTTATTGTTTATGCTGTATTTGTGGGTCTTCACAAATCATGAGAATTCTTGAATTGTACTTTATGGGTTGTAGCTAAAAAAGACATTAACATTTATACCTTAATTTGTTTTCTTACTCAAAGTGATATAGCTATATTTTGGTGTAAACAAAGTGAGCAAGCTACGTGCATTTCCCCATAATAGGTCATAAATTTATAAATTCATGACCAAGATTACTTAGTTAATAAAGTATATAGGTTTACCCGCCGATCACTACAGACTGAGTACTATTCTTATCGTTAGTATTAAACCCTCTGCTTGTTCTTTTATGTTTTACTATATATTGTTTTAAATCATTGAAAAAGTTTGAATAACAAGTAACCTGTCATCGTAATTCAATATTTACTGACTGTTGTTTATCAACGTGAAATCTCAAATTTGTCATTTAAAACGAAGCCAGAGTACTAAGGATATTTTTGGCAACGCCTAGTACTTATTAAATAATATTTACTGATGTTCAGCGATAAACGCCCCAAAAAAAGTTATTACTTATGATTTTTATAATTCATTCGTAAAACCAATATCTTAAAAGGAAGTTAAGTGAGACGTAAACAGCCTAATATAATAGAAAGTGTTCTACGCACTTCTACTAACCCAAATAACATCATCCTCAATGCTTTTGAGAAAATCCCTGATAAAAGTTTTTGTAGGTTTGTTCAAGTTGCTTTTAACAGCCGACTTTTTAGTGGAGCATTTATAACAAAGGTTGAAACAAGAAAATTTGAGGACTTTACAGCTATTCGAAGCCCAACATTTCTAAACGATGTCGACGATATTAAAGTTTTCTACTTATGCTTAGGAATTTTACAAAAAAATGAAGATAAAATTAAAGCTTTTGTTGAGAAAGAAATTGATTTCAACAAAAGCTTCTTAGAAGGGGATAATGATAGCTCAAACGAAAAACTTAATATTATCAATAGTGAATTTGGATTGTCATTTTGGGGTGAGCAATCAAGATTAGCTTTGTTAACGTTGGAAAAAAGGTCACAAGATTATGTAATTCCTGATGTAGCCAAAGATAACTCCATTATTTCTATTCTGCTTAATCATCTTAAAGGTTTAGCTCATGATACCCACAGTGAAGACGATCTTTTCAGTGAATTAATAGAAATATACAACAAGTCAGATGACTCTAGTAACGTTAGTGAAGTCTTGAAATACAAATTAATAGGTGTAAACCCAAGGCTGAAGTTAGACCTTTATAAAATATTAAAGATTGAATTATATGGTACTTTAATTGATTTATATAAAGCGTTTGAGTCACTTTGTATACAATCTATATTGGAAAATACTAATCAGCAAATAATAGACCTTAGTGTTCAATTTTTAAGGAGGATAAAGCATGAAAGTTTTGGGCTACAAGAGTCTGAAAATATAAAGTTATCAGCTTATGCAAATGAACTAAAAATTATAGATAAATACAGTGAATCCGATTATTGGGGTGTGATAGAGGACTGTGAAAAAGCACATATCAATGATATTGGAATGTTAAATATATATTCTAAGTCATTATCATTTGTAGGTTATAGGAGTTTAGGTAATTCTTTTAGCACGAAAATATCTAACCTACTCGCTGATATATTCGATAAAGGTGAACGATACAAAGAATCTACAAACTTATTGAATAATTTATGTTACTTATTAAAAAGTAATTACAAATTTATTGCCTTGAATAATATTATTTATAATGAGACCTTTCCCGATAGAAATGCTAACGATATACATTCAAGTGCAACAATATTTTCAAATATCCCAACACCTTTTAAGTTAGCAAGTCTATTTGGTAATAATAATACAATCGATTTGTATAACAAGCAGATGCCTACTAGTGATACATTCATTTTATTTAAAAGGGTTGAAAAATACCCGTTAGGTGTCACTAGAACATCACCTCGTGATATTAAGTATTATGCCAAGAAAATGTATTCAATAGGTGAGTTCGAGAAGGCTTTATCTCTTTATGATTGCAACAATATTGAACTCGATAATGAAATGAAAAAAGATTACCTATTAACTTTAGTTAATTGTAATCAAACTATAAAAGCTGCTGAATATTTTTTTGATTTATCATTAAAAAAACCAAGTGCAATTAAGTATTTTGCAATAAGTCAATTGCACTCAATAATTTTAGATAAAATGAATACAGTCAGTTCTATTTACATTGCATTGTGTCTGTATTTATACAGAGACATACAAAATACAAGTTTAAACAAAGCTGCTAGAGCAATAGCGATAAAGAAATATGTTCGTGATATGGGGGTTAAACGCCCTAGTGAATTGTCCTTCTTTGATGATGACAAAAAAACAATTATGTTTTTAGCTGATGTATGTAATAGGGATGTTTTGGCTAAAAGTATGCTTTTTAGGTATCAGAAAGATGCATACGATGAACGCATTAAAATATGTAATTTATTAAGTACTAGAAAACTATCTAATGTAGATAAACTTGTATTTGAAACAAAAGAATTATCAAAAAGAAAAGTTCTTGAGAATGCAGCCCTACATGTATCTAGCTCAAAAGTTTATGCAGACAAAGATTTTGTAAGAACGAATACTTGGAATGAATATAGAAGTTATTTTGATGAATATATAATTATAAATAATGAGAATTCAGAACTTGAAGAGCAGGAAGAACATCTAGATCAAGTATCTAAAATGCTTAATGAACAAACACTCACCAAAGGTATTACAGATCCTTTAGTTGATTTGATGTCTAATCAACTAAAGGCGTTCCTAAATATTGGAGATGATAAGAAAAATAAAGCACTATTTGCATTAAGCAAATGTGTAATAGAAGAGTATTGCTTTGGAATTAAAGGGTTAAACGGTTACCTTAGTACACGGATCAGGCACCAAACTTTCTTTTCAACGCTTTTAGGGCCTCTTATTAATGAAGAGATCGTATCTGATGATAAGATTACAAAAAACAATAGCTTCTTATCAAGTATTGATACAATTGAGGCATCAATTCTTACTAGTGTTTTAAATGAACAAGTCAAATTTAATGACAGAATAACTAAAGTTGTAAACGATTTATTATTTAAAAATGTACAGATTTGTGCTGTTGGTAAGGGTAATGTTGATTGTGCATTTAATTATGATGTGGAGTCTGAAGCATTAGAATACTTCCGAGAAAAAATTGGACCTTCACCATCAATAAATGAAAGCTGGCAAGAAATAGAGTCATGGATTGTAGAGCATACTAATAGAGGATGTAATACGATTCAAAACTTGATTCAAAACCAATTAAAAAATGAATTAGAAGTTGCTTTGAATGAGTTTGAGTTAAAAATAGAAAAAATAATAGGGGAGTCAAAAACTCACTGTTCAAGCGTAATGATTAACACAATCACAAAGTCTCGACCTTTACTCTTCAATCAGTTAAACATTGTAAATAGTTGGTTTGACATAGATCACTCTTATATTGAACAAGAATATACTTTTGATATTGTCACTGATATTGCAGAAACAATGCTTAGTACAAAGTCTCTTTTATCTGATAAGCCTCCCGAAATTGTTGTACCCCATAAATTGCTGTCACCACTGGTAGATTTATTACACAATATATTTAGTAATGCGATTAAATATTCTGATTTAGAAGCTAATAAAGTTAAAATATCTTTGTCTGCTACGCAGGAAAATGAATTAATTAATATCATTATTAAAAATAATTCAGGTTTTAATGGTGATATTGATGAAGAGAATAGAAGGCTAGATAAATATAAACATAAGCTATCTCCTCAAGAGCTAAAATCTTTGCTTCAAAAAGAGGGGGGATCAGGTATAGCAAAAGTCAAATGTATATTAAAACATGACTTGTTTTCTGATGGAACGATAGACTTAGAGTATCTAAACAGTGATGAATTTGTTATTTCATTTTCGATTAATAAAAACTCAGGAATAATACTTAATGAAAATACTGATAGTTGAAGATGACAAGTATAAATCTGATGCGATTAAGGAATGTCTAAATGATTATTTCTTGAACCCTGAAATCTTTATTGAGGAGTCTTTATCAAGTGGTTTATTCACATTAGATGAAGTAGAAGAAATCGAACTGATAATCCTTGATATGAGCATGCCTAGCTTTGATATATCTGAGAAAGATCCTATTGGTGGAACACCTGAAAGTTATGCAGGTGAAGATTTTTTATCACATATGACACTTGTTGGGATGACTACGCCGGTTATTGTTGTGACACAGTTTGATAATTTTGATTCAGATGGTGAAGAAGTGTCATTATCCAACCTTAGCAAAAAATTATTTAATGACCACCCTAGCGCATATAAAGGTTCTATATATTTTAAAGTCAGCTCATCAGCTTGGAAAGCAGAGCTTAAAAACTTATTAAAAAAGGTTATAAAATGAAAATACTGGTAGTTGAAGACAAGTATGAAAAAGTAAAAAAAATACATGATGTTTTTGGAACTGATAAGCCTGAAATTATCTCTTGTGTAAGTGCATCACAAGCACAACATATTTTAGCAAAAGAGTATTATGATATTGTTATAGTTGATATTCAAATACCTGATATTGAAGGCGGAGATATTTCCATAACAGGTGGTACAGATTTATTGTCTTTCATAGAGTCCTCTTCAGATATTAAACAGCCAGGATATATATTTGGACTTACTTCATTTCCTGATAATTTTGACTCATTAAAGCGTAATTTTGAACAGTTTGGATGGCCACTTTACAATATTAATAGTGATTACGAAATATGGTCTAAAATACTCAAGAATAAATATTCATCAAAGTCTAATAATAAGCATTTAATATCTGCAGATATCGCAATTATTACAGCGCTAGAGCATACAGAGCTAGAAGCTGTATTAGAGCTTAATGGCGGTAAGTGGAGCTCTGAAAATATTGAAGGGCATACCTATTATTTATCAGACTTAAAAAGTAATACAGGGGAAACATTAAAATTAGTTGCTTCAGCTAGTGAAAGGATGGGGGCTTCTGCAGCCTCAATTGTAACTACTAAGATTGGTCTATATTTTAATCCGAAATTAATGATCATGAGTGGGATTTGTGCCGGTGTTAAAGGTAAAGTTAGTTTAGGTGATATTGTTGTTGCAGACCATGTATGGGATTGGAGTGCTGGCAAAGTGATTGATGATGATTATGGTAAAATAGCTTTTTTACCTGAACCTCACCAGATCCCATTAGCTAGAAACTTACGTAATATTTTCAAAACCTTTGGAGTACAATGCCCTTACTCAGAAAGTATATATAAAGAATGGGGCGGAGACAGAGGAAAAGATCATCCTAAAGTCCATTTAGCACCAATGGCTTGTGGATCACAAGTTATTGCAAACGCTGAAATTATGGATGAAATTTTGAAAGGTAATCGTAAAATGCTTGCGTTAGAAATGGAATCATATGGATTTTTATTAGCTTGCGATTCAATCGATACTCCCGCATTTGTTGCCAAGTCTATTTGTGATTTTGCTGACAGTGAGAAGGCAGATGAAGCTCATAAATATGCTTCTTATACCAGCGCATCATTTGTGTTTAAATTTATTTCTGAACATTATACCAGTCTATAGGACTATACTACTTTCATAGATATTCACGTCTATTTACATAAGTTGTGGGCGTTTGTGTTTCTATATATAGTTATTAAATTAATATTTTCTATATGAACGGAAAATTGACTATTACTACATCTATATTTTATGCTAACAACAAGTTAAATATTAAAATATAATTTGTATTAAGGTCAGCTTGATCATTAGACTAGATAATTTAACCGATGCACTAGCTCGGCTATGTGGTATTAGTAATCATATTTAATGTTAACTTCAAAGGTTGGGGGCAGTGTGAATTATGTAGAGTAACGCTAGACAAATTTTCTCAGAATTCGAGTAGCGTTTTTCTATTTTTTAAATATTGATCAGTTCTAACCTTAGTTTTTATTTAGTGCCATTGTTGGCTAAGTTATCGTGGCTATTTAACATTTGAAACATTGCCTTTCGCTTATCGTTTTCACTCATTTTACTTAACATCATCATAAGCTTTTCATCCATACCACTCGCTACAACTTCGTCAATACGCGCCGCTGAGTCTAGTATCTGTTGTTCAACTGCATGTGCGGGTTTTGCCAGTTCATCTGAGCTTTGTACAATGTACCCCGCGGTAACATCATCACGGTTAGTTTTATGGTTGAGCAACCTTTTGATAGTGTAGCTGCCAACCCCTGCTAATTCAGCGTTACTGGCAAAGGTTCGTCTGCAATCATGGAAGCCGAACTCTAAACCAATTGTTTTGATAATGCGTTTCATGGCTTTCCGCGGATCGTCTATTATTGTTTCTTTAGGGCTGAATACATAATTGCCGACCTTGGCAATCTTTCTACGTTTTAATACTTTTAATACTGATTCAGTAATAGGTAGCTCTAGTGGCGAACCATTCTTAGTTTCACCTATCCAAAAGAACCCCGCATCAATATTCACTCTATCCCATGTTAACCCAAGTATTTCACCTTTACGCAATCCAGTGAATATGGCGAACTCGACAGCATCAGCAGTGGCTAGGCCCATTGTGTAATCAAGGTTTTCATCCCTGAAAGTATCTAAGCCGTTTAATACTTGCTCAAGTTGTGATTTGCGAATGTGGCTTTGTTTACGCGGAACATGGTGCCATTGTTTATCATGTGACAATGAGCCTGTTATCTCTTGGAACAACTGCTCCCCATTCTCGCCACGATATTCTCTTATAGCAAAGTTAACCAATGTTCTGATTACTCTTGCCCATAGGTCGGCTTGTGCGGGGGATTCTTTACGTTGTCCTAACACTTGCCCTTTAGTAATCATCATATGGCGATCAGTAATATCTTTAGCGGTGATAGTGATAAGTGCTTGCTGTAACATGTGTCCTGAGTACAAGTTGATAGTGTCAGCATACTGTTTAGCAGTTCGCGGCTTTAATGGCTTTGAAGATTTGGCTCTATGCTCAAGGTACTTTGTTAAACATTCAGCCAGTGTAATCGCTTCATGTGCTTTAACTTCCGCAATCTTTGTTAAGTCACCGCCAGTATCAACATCAAGTAGCGTTCGTTTTGCCTCAACACGAGCTTCGTCTAGTGACATTACAGGGTAGTGACCTATGATTTTATTTTGGCGCTTACCGTTGTGCTGTCTACGTATTGAAAAGGATAAATTACCTGCTGCTGTTATTCTAAGTGCCAATCCTTGCATATTAGTGTCTGACACTTCTACACGGCCTTTTTCTGGTGTACCAAACCTTGATACGTAACTCTTGATAAAAGACTCTGAGAGCTTGTGTTGCTTCGGAGGGTTTTTGGCGGACATATAAACTACCTATTTCTCTATTGGTGCCACATTGGTGCCACCATTGTATCAGACACTAGCGAACACGGACAGACGATAACTGCCTATAATCTCTTATGTGCCAGTGTTTATGGGGTTTGTTGTTTTGTGGTAGGGGGTGTGGAAAGTAGGTGTTACCGACTCATAATCGGCAGGTCCGCAGTTCAAGTCTGCGAAGGCCCACCATTTTCATGTTACTACAAAAGCCTTCTAAGGCAATTCAATATCCCATTAGTATAAATCACTATTAGCAAGCCCTATTGTTAAAATCAAAAGTATTAGTTTCTGTTCATTTCAGTAATCTCATTAGTTTTTAAATGTAGTTGCTGCACTCTATAAAAAATAGAACGAAAACAGTAAAAAAACTAAGTTCACCTTAGTGAAAAATAGATGGGTGCTGTCGATGCTATCTTAGCTATGGTTTATTGGATGGTGCGCTGAACAGGAAGGGATTGCAAAGGTAAAGTTGGTCTGAGCGATGGATAAGTTATTACTTTTCAGTGTGGTGGGTGTACCTAATACGTAACCCACCAGCTAGCTTATTGCTAGTTTGAGCCAAAGGCGGCTAAGTCTCTACCTATGGTAATTGTGCTATTGGTATTTAGTGTATCGTCTAACTTAGAGCCACGTTCACTAACCGCAATAGATAAGCCGTTTAAAAAGGGATTTTGATTATCACCGTAGTTAAATGTAAAAGAGTCGCCATTATGAATAGTGACAGATTCTGTAGTAGGGCCATCGTTACTAGGGCAATCTCCTCGTCGGGTATTAAGTGATATCTCGAGAGGTTGTCCTGATGTATTAACGATTGTTTTATGTGACATTCTATTTCTCCATTTTTATTGTTAAAAAATCCAGTTTAGGTGCTTCCGTAGTGGCTAGAATATATCCGACTTCATAAAGCACTAATAAAAGATAGGTTACAATTGTTTAAAAGCAAATTTTTTTTATAAAATTTTTATCTAGATTTAGTTTGTGAATTAGCAAGTAACGCCTGAAAGGTTCTTGCCTCAGTTCAATAATTCAAATGCACAAAGGAGGGGGGTATAAATAATTATATTCCTGATAAATACTAAAAGATTAACAAGTTTATTGTTGTCCTAGTTTGGTGATATTAAGTGGGCATAATCAACATCATTAATCCCATTTTAGGCTTTGCAACTAAGAGTAGTAAATAGACAGGAGCAAAACTATTTTAAATAACGTTAAATCAGTGTTTTATTATTTCTTTATTGAGTGTATGAAGGGCCCTATTTTCATTACCTATTCCAAGGCTATAGAAGCAGTTGGGTTTCCAATCAGTAAAATGACATCTATAGCGCCCTGCTATGACCTTGAATACAAATACCGGAATAAAGGGGAATATTGAGTAAGTGCAGCTTATCCAGAGTTCAGGTTAGTTAATGCCTCAGCTCTGCACTCAATACTAATATCAGTTGCATTGAATTATTACTGATTTATGCGGGTCAAAAAAACAACCATTGGTTGCTCTCAATCCCAATAGCCAGCTATTGCTCAATCGAGCGCCTTACCTTGATTTATTTTTCCTTCGCACAACAAGATCACAAACTTAATGGAATTGGTATTACTCATAGTATTTCACTAAAAAAAGCCCTTATTAGTATTAATAAAGGCTTTATTGGTTATTCTAAGTTGGCTTAAATAATTAGACTACTTGCTAGCTTATAGCCGTTTTATATTTTCCACTCATTGCTGGTATCTGGCTTACTGCCTTTAGTCCACCATTTGGCGGTGTAAACTATATCGTTATAGGTCGCTTGGTCGCCACCGTGATATACAGTACCTATGTCCCAAAGTGCTATACCTGCTGGTGGTTCTGTAGGCGGAACTGGTTCTGTCGGTGGTTCAGTTGGCGGTTCTACTGGGGGAGTATCAGAAACAAGTAACCATGGTCCACCATCTGAAGGCTTGTCACCTTGTGTCCACCACTTAGCTTTATATTGCAGTTCTAAATAGGTAACCAAGGTATTTGCTACATAAACTTTGCTAGCAGCCCACTCACTGTCATTTGTTGGCGGCTCTACAGGATCAATTATTTGATCAACTATACGTACCTTTGGCCAATTGACGTGTGACTCATAAAAATTTGTAACACACTTTTCATAATCACCAGTTACTAGAGCAGAATATGCGGTTTGATAACCCACTAACTTACACTCAAATGAGAAACCACCTGGGCGGTCTGCGTAATATTGCCAGTCACCTTCCCAGTTTGTGTAAAGCACATCTTCAGCATTACTTAAATTGAGGCTGCCAAACGGGGTTTGTTGCCAACAGGTATTTTCTTCATCAGCTTGTTTAATTATTTGATAGTGATCAGATAAGCCTACCCAATAACTAATGCGGTTAACAGGTTGGCCTTTGTCTCTGTTCTGCGCGCCACATTCTATACCACCGTTTATGATATTAATCGTGGTACCAAAGCCATAACCAATACCTGCTTCAAGTTCCGTTGCTGATGGCTGCCATGTTCGGTCAATAACATGGAGCATTGCTGGTTTTGGTGCTTGTGGCGTTAAGAAAAACCATACTGCAGAAGCTAGATTTAACCAAGAGTCCGCAACCCGAGCTGGGTCATTAAGTAAAACGGTAGCGTCACCATCAAACATTACCTCTGAAAAAGCGCCATAGTTGAAGTGATAAGATAACTGCTTTGCACCACGGCCAAAGTAGCCTTGATTTGGCGCACATGGCCAGCGTCTATTTTGCCAATCATCTTGTCCACAACCTGTGGTATAACCTTTTTCGCCTTCAGACCAACCCATTTCACGCACATGCACTAGGGCTTGTTGCCATTCTTCTAGCTGTGTAGGGTTATCTGAAATATTATCAGGAGATATATGGCCGCCTGTTTCTTGAGCAAAGTGCGCAAAAGCGGTAATAATCGACTTTTGACAAATGGCATCGGCATCGCGGTTATCTGTGTAGTCTCCACAAAAAGCAGGAAATTTTCCTATGGCTTTGAGAAATCGAGTATAAGTATACTCAGGTGCAGCCATTGCGGTTAAATAATCCCACTCATGCTGACCAAATACTCTTTCAGCTCGCTTAACATTTTCAGGGTTGGTCGCTGAGTCAGGTGTAATAGCATTAACAATAGTATTGCTTTGGGTTCTTAACGCTTTAGACCAAGTTTCATACATTGGGTTTAATGTTTTTGCTTTCTCTGACGCAAATATGTCTGCTTTAGAAAGTATATAGCCAGACGGGTTGTCAGGATCTACTTGTGGTTGTGTAGCATTTATCGATAGTGAAGTGCATAGTGCAGCCACTATGCTGGGTGTAATCAAGTTTTTAGTATTCATCAGTCAGCCTATTATTATTGTGTACTCTTAACTGTGTATTTACAACGATGTAACAATCGAGCTTGATATTTAACCTAAATGACAGCGTTGTCAAGTGACTTTTAAATATAAGGTAGAGGTCTGACCTGGTTGTTTTTGCGATCATTTGTTATTTTTTATGACAGGTTTATTATTGTACTAAAGACCTATAAATATAATTAAGTCTTGTCTTATCATCGCTTTAATTATCTATCTGGTTAAGGCAAAACAACAAAATAAATGCATACAATTTATGTTGTTTTGTAAATAGAATTTAATTATCTCTACAAAGAATAATATTACTTAAATTGATTTAGTGGTGGTTTACTATCCAAAGTTATAGAAATAATTTACAGTGTTTGTATAAATTCAAATAATAATTAGAACAGTCATGCAAACAGCAAATAACCCCGTTAATTTTTGCAACCTTTATATCTATTTTCTTGCCTTTACCAGCGGCTTTTCTATTATGTGCATTGAGCTTTTAGCGGGTCGAATTCTTGCGCCATTTTTTGGTAGCAGTGTTCACATATGGGGCAGTATTATTACTGTTTTTATGCTGAGCTTATCTTTTGGATATTTATTAGGTGGTAAGTTTTCAACCCATTCAGCCTCACTTAATCGTTACGGTGCTATTTTTATTATTGCAGGGCTAACCTTATTACCCATAGTTACTTCAAGTGTTTGGTTGATGGAAAGTATATTCCTTGCGGTAGAAGATTCTCGTTATGGTTCGTTGCTAGCATCAACAGCGCTCTTTTTTATTCCGACCATTATATTAGGCATGTTATCTCCTTATTCTGTTAGGTTGCTGGTAAAGAACTCTAATGAAAGTGGTCAGGTTGCCGGTAAACTATATTTTGTTTCTACACTAGGCAGCGCGATAGGTACTATCATTACGTCTTTTTACCTGGTCTTATGGTTTGATATAAATACAATTGTAATGAGTGTAAGTATGGTACTCAGTTTATTGGGAGTTATCACAATTGCAGTAGCAAAAATGAATACCAGTTTCTACAAAGCCAAACTACAACGAGATATAAGTCATGCCTAATTCAACAAATCTGTTTATCAAAATAACTTATTTCGTATTGAGTGTTTGCACCGTACATAATGTAATGGCAGAGGTTATTCACAGCGAACGCTCGTTATATCGGAATATTATAGTAGAGGATAAGGGCGATTTACGTTGTTTAAAGTTTAACGTTAAGAGTAATAAAACACGACAAAGCTGTTTACTTAAAAGCCAGCCACAGCAATTAGTTTTTAACTATACTAAGCAATTATTAACGGGCTTACTTATTAACCCTGAGCCCAAGCGAATTTTAATTATTGGGCTTGGTGGCGGCACAATGTCGAACACTTTGCATAAATTATTGCCTGACAGTTATATTGATAACGTAGAAATTGATCACAGTGTTATTAAAGTGGCTCGACAGTATTTTGGTTTTTTAGAAAACGACAGAATTAAAACCTACAGTCAAGATGGTCGGGTCTTTGTTAAAAGGGCGTTGCTAAAGAAACAAGAATACGACTGGATTATATTGGATGCTTTTAACGGTGATTACATTCCAGAGCATTTAATGACTAAGGAGTATTTAGAAGAAACCAAACGTTTACTCTCGCCAAATGGCATACTTACCGCTAATACTTTCTCTTCAAGTAAGCTCTATAGGTATGAGTCAGCAACTTATAAAGCTGTGTTCGGTGACTTTTATCAAGTGAGTAATGATAATAATAGTAATCGAATCATCTTAGCGCGTAATAATGGGGTAGATGGCAAACATAATAGTGCTAATACTGTTAAATTAATCAATGGACTACTTGCTATCGGGGTTGATGCGAAACAGTTATTAAACAGTATGAAATCAACTGCCATGCACCAAGATTGGCCCGATGACAGTCCTGTTTTAACGGATCAATTTTCACCAGCAAATTTACTCAATATTGATACGGATTAATTGCAACACAGCTCAATAAAGAGGTTAGTGAATGCTAAACAGTAATTAATTATTTTCCTCGAGCATAGCTAAAGTTAATAGTCAGTTTATTGATCTTGCTAAGCAAGTTGATGAATATAGTTAAAATGTTACTAACATCTTAGTCAATTTATGTGAAAATAAACAAACTTACTTTTCTTTCATGGGATAACAAAACATGTCAGTACACGAAATAAAACACCCCCTTGTTCAACACAAAATTAGTCTAATGCGCGCCAAAGAGATGAGCACACGCGATTTTCGTCAATTATCTGCTGAGGTGGGTAGTTTATTAACCTATGAAGCAACCAAAGACCTAGAGTTGGAAGACTTCCAAATGCAAGGTTGGGACGGAGAACTTACCGGTAAACGTCTTGTAGGTAAAAAAGCGACAGTAGTGCCTATTTTACGTGCAGGTATTGGCATGTTAGATGGTGTTTTAGAATTAATGCCAAGTGCCAAGATAAGTGTTGTTGGTCTTTATCGAGATGAAGAAACGTTAGAGCCAGTTACTTATTTCGAGAAATTAACAGGTGATATAGAACAACGTATGGCGTTGATCATTGATCCTATGTTGGCGACGGGTGGCTCAATGAACGCAACAATAGACATATTAAAAGAAGCTGGCTGTACAGACATTCGTGCTTTAATATTAGTTGCCGCGCCTGAAGGTATTAAAAAAGTACAATCTGCCCACCCTGATGTAGATATCTACACCGCCTCAATTGATGATCACTTAAATGAAAATGGTTATATCATTCCCGGACTTGGTGATGCGGGTGATAAGATCTTTGGCACTAAATAAAGCGACTTAATTTAACGCTCTTGATATAGGAATACTTTAAACGTTAGCATTTGAAAAGTTAATGTTCAAAAAAAGCCTGAAACTACTTTATAGGAAGTAATATGCCGGATAACTCCTTTAATCAGCCTGCTTGGCGTAATGCCTTAGCAGGGTTACAAATGTTGTTTGTCGCCTTTGGTGCATTGGTTTTAATGCCTTTAATTACGGGGCTAGATCCAAGTGTTGCACTATTCACCGCAGGTATTGGTACCCTACTATTTCAATTTATTACTAAACAGCAAGTGCCATTATTTTTAGCGTCTTCTTTTGTTTTCATCGCACCAATTGCTTACTCCGTGCAAACCTGGGGTATTGCCGCGGCCATGGGCTCGTTATTTGTTACAGGTTTAGTGTATGTTTTAATTGCCGGTGTTGTTGCCGTTCGTGGTGCTGGTTTTCTTCATAAGTTAATGCCGCCAGTGGTAACAGGGCCAATCATTATGGTTATTGGTCTAAGTCTCGCGCCAATTGCTGTTAATATGGCTATGGGTAAAACAGGGGACGGTGCAGCAGTGCTATTTCCTTATGCAGATTCGTTAATTGTTTCTATGTCGGCATTAATTACGACAGTATTAGTTGCTACATTAGGTAAAGGGATTTTCCGCTTAATTCCAATTATGGTAGGTGTACTTGTTGGTTATATGATGGCATCAATTATGGGCATGGTGAGTACTGAAGCTGTAGCTAATAGTGAATGGTTTGCTATTCCCAATTTTGTAACGCCTGAATTTAATCTTGCAGCGATACTTTTCATGTTACCGGTAGCCATTGCTCCTGCTATTGAACATGTGGGTGATATTTTAGCTATTGGTAGCGTAACGGGAAAGGATTATACTAAAAAACCTGGCTTACATCGTACTCTATTGGGCGATGGTTTAGCGACTTCGTTAGCTTCACTATTTGGTGGGCCTCCCAATACAACTTATTCAGAAGTTACTGGCGCCGTAATGCTCACTAAAATGTTCAATCCGCGTATTATGCTTTGGGCCGCTGTATTTGCTATTTTTTTAGCATTTGTAGCTAAGTTTGGTGTTGCATTGCAAACCATTCCTGCTCCAGTTATGGGGGGGATCTTAATTTTACTCTTTGGATCCATTGCTGGCGTTGGTATGAATATTTTAGTTAAGGCTCAAGTAGATCTTGCTCAGCAGCGAAACTTAGTAATAGTCTCAACTACACTCGTGTTTGGCATTGGTGGTATGGCTATTGGAAATGCAGATTTTAGCTTAACAGGTATTAGTTTATGTGGATTAATTGCTATTGCACTTAATGTTATTCTACCTAAAACTCAACTTGAAGAAAAACAGACTTAATAATAGCCTAAGCAATATGTTCGACGCCACGTAAGCGTTTACTGAGTGTTTAATTAAGCTCATAAGTAACCTTTATATATTAAAATAGAAGAGTGACTTATGAGCTTTATAGTAATTTAAGCTGTGGTTAGTTCTGTCTTCTACTCGTAATATTTATTAGCCACCTTATTAGTTTTCAAGCACTCACAGCTCAAACTGGATTTCACATAGTGAAACCACATTTCATTTAATTCACTTATTAAGCTAATGGCTATTCGTGTACTATTAATGGAAATATGAGATAGAGAGCATTGTTATGAAATTAGAAATATACCTTTCCGGAGAAATCCATACCGATTGGCGCGAAAAAATTATCCTAGCCTGTCAAGGTAGCGATTTAGATATCACTTTTACTTCTGCGGTAACTCACCATGAAACGAGCGACGGTGCTGGCGACCATTTCGGTACTGAAGAAAAACAATTTTGGCGAGATCATAAATCAGCTAAAGTAAATGCAATGAAAACAAAAACATTACTTGAACGTTGTGATATTGCGATAATCCGCTTTGGTGACAAATATAAGCAATGGAACGCTGCTTTTGATGCAGGTTATTGTGCGGCACTTAATAAACCTTATATAACGTTGCATAGTGAAGATATCATTCATCCATTAAAAGAAGTAGATGCAGCAGCTCAAGCGTGGGCGACAAGTGTAGAAGAAGTGATCACGACATTAAAATATATTGCGCTTAATTAACACTTAGTTTTTCTTAAACTCACTGACTTCAAGTCGCTTTTGTCGTCAGTCATTATCTAACACACCTTCTCTTTATCTTAGTTTTTTAGTTGCGACCTCTCAGAAAATACAAGGTTAATTTACTGCTTTAAGTGCTACTCGCTAAAGTAGCTTATTGGTTGATAAATTCTCATGAATTACCCATTCAAGTATATTTCTAAAAGTATTTTGCATAGCTTTTCCCAGATAATGCTACAAGAAAATTCAATTACAGGGCTGTTATTTCTCATTGCTATTGGCATCAATTCAGTGATGCTGCTGGTAGGGAGCATTTTAGCAGTTTCATCGGCTTTGCTTGTTGCTCACTATTGGCAAGCTAACTTACATGATTATCAAAAGGGCTTATACGGCTACAATGCGGCGCTGTTTGGCATTGTAGTATTTTATTTTTTACCTTTTAGTTTTACCTCTGTCATTTTCGTTATTATAGGCGGTGTCTTTTCTGCTGCTGTTATGCACTTTATGTTAACTAAAGTGCCACGCATACCAGTTTTCACTATGCCATTTATTCTTTGTTCTTGGCTGTTTATTTTGCTTATTAATTTTTTGGAAATAGGCACCGTTGTGGCCAGTGGTTATATTGAAGCTAATTCATTTGTGGTTATTGATTACTTCCAAATAAGTGTACGGAGCATTGGTCAGGTAATGTTGCAGGATTACTGGCTCTCAGGAGTTGTAATTTTATTGGCTCTATTTATTCACTCTAAGAAATTAGCTTTATGGGTATATATAGGTTCAATTATTGGTATGTTATTTGCGATAGTTTGTGCTTTCCCCCAAGATAGTTTGAGGCTGGGACTTTATGGCTTTAACAGCTGCCTTGTTGCTATTGCGCTTATTGGGCGTTATCCAAATAGGTATTTGCTGATTCTCTTTGCTATGTCGCTTTGTGTCGCTATTACCAGAGTGTTTGAATTGGCAAATATAGCAGCATTGACAGCGCCCTTTGTGATTAGTACCTTGTTAACTATGGCTTTGGTTAATCATATCAGTAATAATTTTGCAGGTAGTAAAGGCGCTCAACTCTGATTTTTTCTTTGCATATTGCAACAAACGATTTAATAAATCTGGTGATAAACTATTTTGAAGAAAATCGTTTTCAATAAGGGAAAAACCATTGTTTAGGTATAACGAACTTAATGATAATTGGGCGAAACAAACTAGGTTTTGATGCCGTGATAAAACATGTTTTAGTAAGGTTTGAGCATAACCCTGGTGTCGGTGATGTGGTGCAATAAAGAGTGCATGTAATAAATATTGTCGCTTAATTTCTGGCTCTGGTAGTGCCGCATTTAACGGAATAACATGTTCAAGTTTACCTAGATTTTCCTGTTGTGATTTTAGTCTTGTATGTGATGCTGCATTAGCAAATGCTTTGAGGTGAGCTGACGGCTTAGGTCCTTGAGAGATAATGACACTTGCAACAATGTTGTGATTTTCTTTGATAACATAACAAGTATCAAAACCTATGAACCGAGCAGAGTAATTATATTTTTTATAAAAGCGTAGAATAGACTTTTTATCACTTTTACGCGTCATCATTGGGTTAGATATTACTGAGGGTGCTGTCATTATTTTCGGGAGGGACTCAGGAGTTTTATATACCTAACCAGTGTTAACCTAGTCAGGTATGAATATTACAGTACAGTTACGATAGTTTTATTTGTAAATTATCTATTAGGCGCGCTTTACCGCAATGCGCCGCAGCTAAAATAACTAACTCGGTATCATCTTCGCTAGCAGGTTGTAATGTCTGATAGTGGCATACGTGTAGATAATCAGTATGTAAACCAACATGATTAATTGCTTTGGCGGCTTGTTTTGCTAGGCCAATAAAGTCGATACTATCTTGAGCAGCAAAACCAGCACTAATTTGCTCAGCCAGCCATTGCAAATTTTGTTGCAGTGCAGGGGCAATTGCTTTTTCTTCAGGCGTTAAATACCCATTACGAGAACTCAAGGCTAAACCACTTTCTTCTCTGCTGGTTTCTACTGGCACTATGGTGATTGGCATAGATAAATCATCAACCATGGTTTGAATTACCTGCACTTGCTGATAATCCTTTAATCCAAAACAAGCAACATCAGGTTGCACTAGGTTAAATAACTTACAGACAACGGTAGCAACACCACGAAAGTGCCCAGGGCGACTTTCGCCGCAATAGCCATCTGAAACATTAGGAACCTCAACAAAACTCTGTTTAGCTAAGCCTTTAGGGTAAATAATGTCTGGAGTTGGTGTAAAGAGTAAGTCAGTGCCTGCAGTGGATAGTTTCTTCTGGTCATCGCTCATCGTGCGTGGATAATTATCAATATCTTCATTGATACCAAACTGCATGGGATTTACAAATATACTGGCTACAATTTTATCGGCGTGTTTGTGTGCTTCTGTTACCAAAGAAATATGACCTGCATGTAAATTCCCCATAGTAGGAACAAACGCTATGGTTAACCCTTGCTGGCGCCATATTTTTACTTGCTCGCGTAATTCACTTATTTCACTGACTGTTTTCATAAATTTATCTTAACTTTTCTTTCTTATTTTAGAGATAATTATTTGAGCGATAACTATTTGGTTGTCACTTTAATTTAAGGTGAACATTTACAAGTGCTAGTTTAAAGTAACTATTTAAAAATATGCTCATCACTAGGGAAGTTACCTAAGCTTACTTCGCTGATATAAAGTTCAACTGCTTTTTTTATGTCACCGGTGTCTTTTAAGAAGTTACGCGAAAATTTAGGCATATAATTACAAGCAATACCTAAGGCATCATGCATGACTAAAATTTGTCCATCTGTATCTTTGCCGGCACCTATACCAATTGTTGGAATGGTAAGTGCTCGAGTGATAGCTTCACCCAAACTCGCAGGAATACATTCAAGTACCAGTAATTGTGCACCAGCAGCTTCAAGTGCCAATGCATCAGTAATCATTTGCTCGGCTTTATCGTCTTCACGGCCTTGAACCTTAAAGCCACCAAAAATATTAACTGATTGTGGTGTTAAACCTAAGTGTGCACATACGGGAATACCGCGTTCAACTAACGCTGAGATGGTATCATTGAGCCAAGCACCACCTTCCATTTTTACCATGCTAGCACCGGCTTGCATTAACAAGGCCGAGTTGTTTAGTGCTTGCTCTTGAGTTGCGTAACTCATAAAAGGCATGTCGGCAATAATCAGTGTTTCTTCAACACCGCGTTTTACACATCGTGTATGGTAGGCCATATCTTCAATGGAGACAGGTAATGTACTATCTTCCCCTTGTAATACCATGCCTAAAGAGTCACCAATGAGTATGGCGTGTATGCCAGCTTGATCAAATAGTTTTGCAAAGCTAGCATCGTAGGCGGTAATGGTTGATATTTTTTCGCCTTGTTGCTTCATTTTAAGCAAACTTGCCGTTGTTATTTTAGCCATGAGTTTTCCGAATAGGTTAATAAACTTATTTATTTGCTTGGTTTAAGCGCTAAGTTCTGATTTTTATCGTGTTAAGGATTGTATTGCTAATATTTAGGGTTTCAGTATTTATTATCTTAATACTTATTATGCCAATACTTATTATGCCAATACTTATTATGACAATATTATAGTTTTACTATGCCATTGCAATTGATTTTATCAGCAAGTGACTTGATTGGGGTGTTATCTGGAAGAAGGAGGTTCGGTGCAATTTCTACTAAGGGTAGTAAAACAAATTCACGCACCTTCATCCCATAATGAGGAACAGTTAATCGCTCATTTTCTATAGTTTCATCACCAAATAAAACAATATCACAATCAAGAATTCGTGCGCCCCAACGATTGTCTTTTCGCACCCTACCAGCCGAGTTTTCAATTGCTTGTAGGGCATCTAGCAGTTCAAGGGCCGATAAACTACTTTCTATAGCAATTACTGCATTGATATAGTCATCTTGATCCTGAGGACCCATAGGTTTACTCAAATACAATGACGATAGTGCAATTGTTTTGCAGTGAGGTATTTTACCTATTTTATTGGCGGCATTACTGACTTGTATCCTAGGATCAGATAAATTACTTCCTAAACCAATATAGGCAATTGTATTTTTTTTCATGAGCTTGTATTTATGATTCCGTAGGTTTTGCACTTGGTTTACGACGTTTTTTAGGATTACGTCGTTTTGGACCTTGTGGTGATTTCACACCTTTGATCATCTGAATACGGGCTTCATTTGATACTTCTTGGAAGTCTGTCCACCACTGGGCCAATTCGTTAAGCTCCGGTGTTGCTTCTATCTGCGCGCGTAATAATAAGAAATCATAACCAGCCCTAAATTTTTGATGCTCAAACGTTTTAAAGGCGCGCTTACCATCGCGGCGAGCTAACTTTTCTTGCAGTATCCAAATATCTTTGATCACAGCCTGAAACCGTTTAGGTATCGCAATACTACGCTGCTGCTCTGGCATAATCTCATTTAAAGCGGCAAAAAAGACATCTTGCGGAGTAAGTTGTGTTGTAACTTTAATTTGCTGAATGTGCTTTTGTAATGGATACCAAAGCATAGCGGCAAATAAAAATGCTGGCGTTACACGTTGGTCGTTGTTGATACGTTTATCAGTATTTTCCATCGCTAACATGATAAAGTCGAGTAAAAATTCTTGTTCTTTGGGATCTGAATTAAGTGCTTGGTCAACAGCAGGAAAGAAATAGCCAAAGAGATCATAACTACGCAATTGCTCAAAGTTGGCAACAGCTTTACCTGAAATAAACATTTTCAAGAATTCTTCAAATAAACGGGCTGCAGGAATATTTGCCATTAATGAAGAGAGTTTTTTAATTGGTGCTTTAGTACCATCACTGATTTGCATATCAAGCTTAGTCGCAAAACGAATTGCTCTTAACATACGCACAGGATCTTCACGGTAACGAGTTTCAGGATCGCCAATTAAACGAATAACTCTATCGTTTACATCTTGAACACCGTTAGCAAAATCATAAACCTTAAAGTCTTTAGTTGAGTAATAAAGCGCGTTAATGGTGAAATCTCGACGTTCAGCATCTTCTTCAATGCTGCCGTAGATGTTGTCACGTAATAACATGCCATCTTCACTTTGCTTGGAGGTTTTTTTACAACTTTTCTCTTGGTCAGAAGCATTATCATGATGACCTCTAAAAGTCGCAACCTCAATGATTTCTCGTCCAAATACTATGTGAGCTAAACGGAAGCGTCGGCCAATTAGACGACAGTTTCTAAATAAAGCTTTTATCTCGTCAGGTGTTGCGTTAGTAGCGATATCAAAATCTTTTGGCTCTAAACCTAATAGGATATCACGGACACCACCACCGACAAGGTAAGCATCAAAACCACTCTTATTTAAGCGATATAAGACTTTTAGTGCACTTGGGCTAAGTAATTGACGTGAAACAGGGTGTTGATCTCGTGAAAAAATCAATGGTTTATCAAAGGATGCACTCGCAGGATTAGTTTTTTTTCTCGCGCTTTTATTGGCGTTCTTTTTAGGAGTCGTTTTTGCGATAGTTTTACTCACTTTTTTAGAGAAAACTCTTTTGCATAAATTAATAACGCTTTTGATAGTCACAGACCTTTAATACAGAGATAAAATAGTGGCGCAATGATATAACAGTGCAGGGCAAAAGAGAATAACAGAGGGATAAATAGCATGAAAAAGCAGCAAAAAAAGGGATGAGCAAGAAAGGCGATAATCAAAGCTCGACTTTCTTGCTGTTAACGGGGAAAACTACCAAGGCAATGTTTCACCATTTGAATGCTTAAACACACCAGAATCAGTCATAGACAAGCTATCCATTAAAGCAATTAACCGCTCAGCAGCAACTTTGGCACTTATATCGCCATTGGTTAATATGCCATTGCTATTAACCATTTCAGTTTGTACATATCCGGGATGGTAAATACCAACAGCGATATTTTCTTCACTCAAATCCTGTGCTAAAGATACGGCTGCTATATTTAACGCCGCTTTTGACATGCGGTACCCGTATCTGCCACCAGATGTATTATCCGTCACAGAGCCCATTCGTGAGGTAATGAAAGCAATTTTACTGCCAGAAGATAAATTATTTAGTAAAGCGTGGCTAAAACAAAGTGGTGCTAGGGCGTTAACATTAAATTGCTCTACGATAGTGACTTGGTTTAAGTTACTGAGTTGCTCGTCACGTAAGATACCAGCGTTATTTATTAATAAATCTATTTTTATACCGTTAAGGGCTGATATTGCTTTATCTATGCCTGCTTGTGTCGCGACGTCTATTTGCTCCACCACATTGACTTCAAGTGCATTTAATTCTGCTGAGCTTTGACGGCAAAGTGCATAAACAGTATCACCACGTTGTTGAAAAGTTTTTGCCATCGCTAAACCGATACCACGGTTAGCGCCAGTAATTACAATGGTATTCTGAGTACTTGTAGACATAATATTTCCTTGTATTAATTTTTTCGTAACACTATCCACTAGTTAGTCGATAGTTTCAGTAGGTTAATCAATGTTAATTTCAGTTGCTTTAGGAACCATACTACGTTGCCAGTGTTTACTGGCCCATTGAATTATTTCTTCTACACTTGCACTTACTAGCTCAGGCATAGGTGATTGTCCTAAAAATGTTAATGCAGCAATAAGGGCCGGTTGAGGCTTTGCATTATCAATTGCCGGTGCTTTGTTTTGTTTACTGAGTTTATAGCCATCGCTTGTTATTGCTAAAGGGATATGACCGTATTGTGGTGTCGTGCATGGCAAACAACTGTTGTTAAACGTTTTAAATAGCGTTAGTTGCCTTGCTGTTGGCTCAAGTAAATCACAGCCACGAACAACATGGGTTATATTTTGGGAGATGTCATCAGCCACAACAGCTAGTTGATAAGCAAATAAGCCGTCTTTACGGTGAATTATGAAGTCTTCATTAGCTAATGCTTGGTTACAAAGGATGTCATCTTGAAAAATGTCATTAAATTGATGTAAACCGTAATGATTAACAAGTCTTAAAGCACTGCCTTCAGGTTGGTGATCTTTGTTAAGGCAATGACCTTGATATATGCCACCGATGCTTTTGATTGTTGCTCGAGTACATTGGCAATAATAACTCAGTTTTTCTTGTGCTAAATTTGACAGAATATCACGGTAGTACTGAGATTGATTACTTTGATAAAGCTCAGTTTCATCCCAATGCAGGCCAAAAGCTTCAAGTGAGGATAATATTGCTGTGCTGGCGCCTTTTTGTTCTCGAGGTGGATCGATATCTTCAATACGAACCAACCATTTTCCTTGCTCGCCACGTGCATTAATGAACGCTTTTGCATCAAGAAAGCTCGCTAAGGCAGCGATAAGGGAACCAAAATGAAGTAAACCTGAAGGAGATGGGGCAAAGCGACCACGATATTGGATAACCTGATTAGGCTCCTGTGGTCGCTTGATATGCAAATTTTGCATGTAACTGTTTCTAATTATAACTAAACTAAGGTTAGCTAGTAATTAGCCAGCCATTTGACGTTCTTTAATTTCAGCTAACGTTTTACATTCAATACAAAGATCGGCTGTAGGGCGAGCTTCTAGACGACGAATGCCAATCTCAATACCACAAGATTTACAAAAGCCAAAATCATCATCTTCAATTAGTTGTAACGTTTTTTCAATTTTCTTGATAAGTTTACGTTCACGGTCTCGTGTACGTAATTCAAGACTGAACTCTTCTTCTTGAGCGGCTCTATCCACAGGATCTGGAAAGTTTGCTGCTTCGTCTTGCATATGCGTTACAGTGCGATCAACTTCTTCACGTAACTGTACGCGCCAAGCATCAAGAATTTTCTTGAAATGCTCTTGCTGAGGCTCTTCCATGTACTCTTCGCCAGCTTTTTCTTGATATGGCGCAACGCCTGCTAATGCAAGAATACCTAATGGCTTGTGTTTATTTGTTGGCATGATTGTTCTCCCAATGCTACATAGACCAAGGCGATTTACTAATATACCACGTGTTATATGGTAGAGCGCCTTTGTTGTAAGTGCCAATATTTATATATGACCCGATGAATCAGGACTATATTGTGTCTCTCATGAAAAAAATCAACTGATTAGTTAAAAATAAATACTTTATCTAATACTATCAATTAGTTAATGGCAATAAAAATTATTGTTCAGTTATTTAAAAATTTTGAGCAAGCTTTTTTAGCAAGTTTTACTAGCACAAGTCAATCATTATCGTTCAAAAAAGGGATTTTCTCACATATATTTATATCAAGCTCACCTAAATCTAGCGAAAATTCAGCTTTGTAGGCGATAATTTCAACACCGATTTTATGGGCTTCTTTGAGTAGTTTGGCATAAACAGGATCTACATGCCTAGCTACTGATACGGTATCAATGCCACTGTGTAGAACAGCAAAAAACAAAACTGCCTTATGCCCCTGTTTGACCATATCCATCAATTCTCTTAAATGTTTTTGGCCACGTGTAGTAACAGCATCTGGAAAATAGCCATGGCCATTCTCTAATAAGGTTACAGACTTTACTTCAATGTAGGTATCGGCGGCATTATCATAAGTGGTTAAAAAATCTATACGACTATTTTCATTGCCATATTTAACTTCTCGCTGCAATAAGGTAAAGCCGCTTAGTTCGCTGATCAAATTTTTGTGTAGCGCCTCTTCTACTAGTTGGTTAGCGCGTAGGGTATTTACACAAATAAAGTGCCCAGCATTGCTTTGAGTGACCTCCCAGCTAAAAGGGTATTTCCGTTTTGTATTGTTCGATGTACTATACCAAACTGTATCGTTAGGCTCTGCGCAACCTTTCATAGCGCCTGTGTTAGCACAATGTATGGTTGTTTCCTCATTACTATTAAGGGTAATGTCGGCGAGAAAGCGTTTATAACGTTTAATTAATTTGGCAGGCTTTACTTGAATTATCATATTAAAATGAGCTAATTGGGTCTATTGAACTTTAGTTCATCATAACGTAATTTTTTGTGGGCATAGTCTTTTAATTAACTCTGGTATTTTTTCTTTTGTTACTACAAGAAAAAGATGAACGTTCGATAAAGTCATTAAGCCAAGCCGTGGCAATTTCGCTATCACTAAATACATGAAACTCGATTTGGCAATCGTGATAAATGCGCTGTAATTGCATTTGCTGCATATCAGCATAGGCGCTATTTAAGATGACAACCGCAATAGCGATCATGCCTTTTTGTTGTCTATATAGAGTCGTTTCACGTAATTGTTGTTCAGCATCAGGAGTAAAGACACTATTACCCCTAAAAGTAATTAACGACCCCCATGGTTCACCAGTCATTTTTTCTGTTAGCTGTTTTATATCTTTGTGGTATTTTTCTGCAGTTACTTCGTTAAACGGTCCTTGTGCATCAACCAATAAAATATTGTTTTGCTGTTCAATAACATAACGTCCATGTGGTGAATATTGCATGTAAATTTTACTCTGATTCGTAAAGGGAACGTTCAGTAATATCAGTATTTAAATAACTTGCCAAGTAAGCAGATAATTTTATATTTACAAGTTTATAACTTAATTTATTTTTAAATAATTATTTTGATGATGACTCATTGTTGGCTACCTATTTTGTATATTACTTCCAGCCGAGATGTTCTTCAAAATCTTGGTCTAATTTTATTGCAAACTCTTTAGCGTGCATAGCGACTTGTTCCAACTTTATTTCTTCTTCACTTTGTGGTGAAAACTTTTTGACTTTAATAGGATAACCACTTTCATCTGTAGCCATAAAAGTAATAAAACAACGATTAGTAACCACATAGCTATGTTCTTTTGGATCACATGCTCTAACAACAACATAAATATGCATGCTACTTCGGCCAGTATGAACTATTTGCGCAGTTACAGTGATCATTTGACCTACCAATATTGGACGAATAAAACGGATCCCATTGGCTGAAATAGTGACACTGTAGCGTTTACTCCATTTAGCAGCGCAAGCATAAGAAGCTTGATCAATCCATTTCATCACCATACCTCCATGAACTTTACCGCCAAAATTCACATCCGTTGGTTCAGCTAAAAAGCAAAATTCAACCACGTTATCAAGAGTGTTTTTCATTGTTGAGCTACCTTGCAGAGATTAGATAGATGTTAGCTTTATTATAGACAAGAACAATTGCTTATCGAATTAGTCCGATTGCTATTATGCCCTGCAAGTAATAATTGTTATGATGAAGGCTATTAAATTCCTCTATTTATTAAATCCATGACCGTGTCTACTTCTTTACCTATTGAAGCAATTAAACAACAGTTTTGCCATGCCCTTGCTGCACAAAACACCCTAATTCTATCTGCTCCACCAGGGGCCGGTAAATCAACATGTTTACCTCTTTGGTTGCTATCTTTACCAAGCTTGGTTAATAAAAAAATATATTTATTACAACCGAGGCGTTTGGCGGTTAAAAATATAGCCATTTTTTTAGCTGAACAGTTGGGGGAAAAAGTAGGAGAAACTGTTGGCTATCGATTACGCAATGATAGTAAAACATCAATAAATACGCGTCTTGAAGTGATCACTGAAGGCATATTGACGCAAATTATTCAAAAAGATGCTGAACTGTCAGGTACAGCATTAGTTGTTTTTGATGAGTTTCATGAGCGAAGTTTGCAAGGAGATTTAGCTTTTGCATTAACCCGAGAAGTACAAACTGCGTTACGGGACGATCTAAAAATATTACTTATGTCTGCAACCTTAGACACGGAATATTTAAGCAAAGCCTTGCCTGATGCACATCTATTGTCTAGTGAAGGGAGAAGTTTTCCTGTCGAGGTCAGTTACCAAGCGCCTAAAAGTCATCAACGTTGGCGAGACCACGCGCTTGCAATAATCAAAAATAAGATGAGTCATCACGTCGGTTCAATATTGGTTTTTTTACCCGGTATTGCTGACATCCGCTTTTTATTTGAGCGCTTAAGTGCTCAACAAATGAATAATGTAAAACTTTGCCCATTATATGGAGAGTTAAGTTTAAAGGAGCAGCAACAAGCAATAGCTCCTTGTGAGCAAGGCTACCGAAAAGTTGTGTTGGCTACCAATATTGCAGAAACATCATTAACCATTAATGGTATTGACCTTGTAATTGATTGTGGCCTTGAAAAAGTAGCTGTCTTTGACGGCGCTAGTTTGATGAATAAACTAGTGCAAAAGCAAATATCGAAAGCTTCTGCAGTACAAAGAGCTGGCCGTGCCGGTCGGTTAATGCCTGGACAATGCATCCGATTATATGGCAAAGATGAATTTGAAAGGCGGCCACAACATAGCGTGAATGACATTCAACAAGCTGATTTATTACCTACTCTTATTGAGGCGGCGCGTTGGGGAGTGTCTAGTTTAGCAGAGTTATCATTATTAGAGTTACCTAGTAAAGTTAAAGAGCAGCAAGCTTGGCAAGAATTACGCAGCCTAAGCATCGTTGATGATAAATACTTACTAACAAAGCATGGCGAGAAAGTCTCTGTTTTGTCGTGCCATCCTCGTTTTGCTCATATGATCCTAAGGGCTAAAAATCATGGACAGCAAGCAGAATATTTAGCTTGTTTGCTAGCCGGGCTATTGGAAGAAAGGGATGTATTTAAAGGAGAACAGGCACAATATGATTGTAACATCATTCATAGATTACAGCTGTTTATGAAACCAAACGCTGATAAAAATCCATTGTTAACTCGGATTTTGCACCAAGCCAGACGACTTGCCCAGCAGGTCAATATACGTCTAAACGTTTTATCTTTGACATTTGAAAAAGCAGGTTTACTGCTTGCTTATGCTTATCCTGAACGTGTCGCGATGACACGCAGCAAACATGGTGATTATATTTGTGTTAATGGGAAAGGTGCATCGGTTAATGAGCAAGACGCGTTAGCAAATGAAAGTTTTATTGTTATAGCTCAAGCAAGCCAACGTGACAGTCAGTTAACTGTTCGATTAGCTAGCCAGGTTAATCTAGCTGATCTGACGGATATTTTTGCACCACAAATTAAGCAGCAGGACATTGCAAAGTTTGATGATAAAAGTGGTAGGATAATCGCGAAGAAACAGACAAGTTTAGGGGCAATAGTACTATCTGAACAGCCATTAAAAGACACGGTAACCGCAGATAGCATTAGTACCATGTGGTGTAATCTTGTTATGAAAAAAGGGCTGGATTTTTTACCGTGGAAAGCTAATGATCTAGCGCTTAAAGCTCGGTGGCAGTGGTTAAATAAATTCTTTCCTGAATATGGTTTAGCAGCAATTGATGACAGTAGCTTATTAATAGAGCTACAAACATGGCTAGCACCCTTTGTTGGCACTATAAAAAATACAACACAGTTAGCTAAAGTAGACCTGTCACAAATGTTACTCTCTTTGCTAAGTTACCAAGAGCAAAGAATTCTAAATCAAGCCGCGCCAACTATTTATATTGGCCCTACAGGCAGGCATTGTCCTATTAGTTACTCACAGGATATTTCGCCAAAAGTTTCCTTGCCAATGCAAGAGTTATACGGGTTAACTCAAACACCAACGATTGGCATTGTTGAAGGGATTGCCGGTATAAAGCAGCAAGGGACTCCTTTATTATTAGAGTTACTTTCACCCGCACAGCGGCCTATTCAAGTTACCCCCGATTTAGTTAAATTTTGGGCTGGCAGCTATCGAGCAGTGCAAAAAGACATGAAAAGCCGTTATCCTAAACATTATTGGCCAGATGATCCTGCTAATGCTAAGGCGACCAATAAAACCAAGCGTCATATAAAAGAATAATTAAGTTTGTTTACTCATATATATATCGAAAAATAATGTCAAAAAATAAAGTACAAAAGCGCAGCGCACCAGCAAAAAAAGAAAACTCAATAATGAGAACTATAGTGATTACCCTAGGTAAATTATTGATTGCTTCTATTTTTGCTGTAGGAATTTTTTCAATTTATCTTGATGCAAAAGTGAGGCAGACCTTTGAAGGCCAGCGCTGGCATGTGCCTGTGCAAGTTTATGGACAATTATTAACACTACAATCTGGTGAACGAGCTAACCTCGCAGAAATAGCTGAATCTTTGATTATTAATGGCTATAAAAAGGTTAACTATGTTACCAGAGTCGGGCAGTTTTCTTTATCGGCGCAGCAGCTAATTATTTTTCAACGACCTTTTAATTTTATCGATAGCGTCAGTAATGCGCAGCAGTTAAGTATTGAAGTTGTTAACGATATTGTGGTGAGTTTACATATTGATGAACAACCGGTGGCGAAACTAACCTTAGAGCCAAAATTATTAGCACGCTTAGTACCTGATAATAAAGAGGACCGTGTGTTGGTCTCGTTAGAAGAATTGCCTAGTCAATTAATTGATACATTATTATTAATTGAAGATCGTGATTTTTATCATCACCATGGTGTCTCGCCTGTTGGTATATTTAGAGCCTTATTTAAGAATATACGTGCTGGGCGTACGGTACAAGGGGGCAGTACTTTAACGCAACAGCTGGCAAAAAATATGTTTCTGAGTCGGGAAAGAACATTGTCCCGTAAAGTTAAAGAAGCGTTGATGGCAATTATCTTAGAGCTCAGGTATAGCAAAGACCAGTTGTTAGAGGCTTACATAAATGAAGTCTATTTAGGGCAAAATTATGCTAATGGCGTTTATGGTTTTGGCTTGGCTGCGCAGTTTTATTTTGGAAAAACGATTAATGAAATCAGTCACGCACAAATGGCATTATTGATAGCACAGGTAAAAGGTCCAAGTTATTACGATCCGTGGCGGCACTCTAAGCGAGCTAAAGAGCGTCGTGATCTTGTACTTAGGTTAATGTTTGAGCAGCACTTACTTTCACTGGCTGATTTTGAACAAGCTGCAGAATCTGAATTATCCGTTAGGCCACAAAGGCGTTTAGCTAAAAGAAACTATCCAGCATATCTGCAATTAGTGAGTGCTGAATTAAACCAGCATCTATCTAGTTTTACCCAAAAGTCAGGTATTAGAGTATTCACCGGATTCTCGCACCGTAGTCAGCAATTCTTAGAGCAGAGTGTTAGCCAGCAATTACCCCTACTTGAGAAAAAATATCAGCAAAAAAATCTGGAAGTAGCAATGATTGTCACAGATATTAGCAGTGGTGAAATTAGGGCACTAGTTGGCGGCAGAGAAAGTGGTTATGCAGGTTTTAACCGAGCGCTTAATGCGAAACGTCATATTGGATCATTAATTAAACCTGTTATTTATGCCACTGCGCTGGAGCGTTACCAGAAGTATAATTTTGCAACACCACTTGATGATAAGGCAATAACTTTACAAAGCGGCTCTGGTAAAAAGTGGCAACCCAAAAATTATGATGGAAAATATCGGGGTCAGGTTTCGTTAATTGAAGGCTTAGTCTACTCACTTAACATACCAACTATTAACCTTGGTATGAGTGTTGGTTTAGATGGTGTTGCCAGTACTATTAAAGCTCTAGGTTACGCACATAAATTACAAATGCGACCATCGGTATTATTAGGGGCAGTCAATATGTCACCATTGGAAGTCAATGAATTATATTTACCTATTGCCGGTAAAGGTTATGCTCAAAAAAGTCATACCATCACTAAAATATTGTCTGCACAAAATGAGACTTTATGGCAAACCAAGGGGAAGAGTGAACAACGTTTATCGAAAAATACTGCTTACTTACTTGATTATGCTTTAACTGAAGTGACTAAAATTGGAACAGCAAGGTCACTTACTTGGCGGTTAAATAATAAACATCTAGCTGGGAAGACAGGTACTAGTAACGACTCTCGTGATAGTTGGTTTGTTGGTTATGATGATAAACATTTAATAACCACATGGTTAGGTAAAGACAATAATAGTTCAACAGGGCTAACGGGTAGTAGTGGCGCTTTGCCCTTATTTTCAAGTTTCATGAAAAAACAGGGAGTGGTAAATGAAGTTACGGAGCAACCTGCTGGAATTTCGGTTACTTTATTTGAACAGCAAACCGGTAATGCTGTGACTGAAGCTTGCGCAAATACGGTAAGTTACCCTGCAATTCGTGATGGTATTATCACTACAAATGAATGTTTACAAAAAAAGGAAGACAGACGTTCTTGGTTTGAAAAAATATTTGGTGATTAGTGGTTGTTAGCTTACAAAGAGGATAGCTATATAAAGTTATAGTAAATATGAACGTCCAATAAGATACTATTGAACGTTCTTATTTAACTGTCATTTTAAAAGCTTACTTTTACTTTTGATATTGCCGCAACATCGGTAATGCTAACGTTACCAAGACTTTTTTGTAATTTAGCTGCTGTTTTATTTGCGCCATAATTTTCGGCAAAACTAATAACGTCTTCACCATTACACACTAACTTCAAAGCGACCGTTTTATTTTTCAGGTTATAAGATTTCGTTGTATTATTAAGCTTTATAAGACTGTTACTTTTTGCTGCTTTACAGACATTTATTAGGGCATTTTCCAAATACGGGTCCATTGCTGCTTGGCTAGTAAAGCTTAACGCTAAAATAGGTAAACTGGCTGCAAGTGCTAATAAGGTTTTTTTAAAAGTAGTCATGTTCATTCTCCAAAGTGTTATTGTCATGTCTCAGTGTTTAAATATGCCTAATTATGCAAGGCACAACATAATAGTGGACTGTTTTAAGTTAAAAGTTGTAACCATTAGGGCGGAGAATGTAAGTAAAAAATGGATGCTAAATGACGTAAGTTTGCTAAGTTATTGATAGATTGTTTGTTCAACAATTAACCTTGTTATATGATGAAATCAATATTTACATTTGGTGATACTTTGACATACGAAACGTGTGGTAGCAGTGATTGAACTGACGACAATTGACTATTATTTTTATTCAAGAATGGCAAGTTGAGCACCCAATTGTACATTAAGTTGTCTTTTAACTGTTTTTATATACAGCTTTTGTCTTGGCTGTGTTATTGTACATTAATTGATTTGAATGAAGTTAACTTAATGTATTACGTGTTAAGTTAAACAATATAGCGAGCTATTTTAAGCTCATATGTAGAAACGGGGAAAACTAATGGCAGTTGAAAGTCGGTTTGTAGTAATTAGAAACGGGGTAGAGGCGAAGACATTTATGGATAAGAAATCAGCAGATGAATATGATAAAATGTTGGATATGGCTGATAACTTGAGCCAAGTCTTTGCCCAATCTTCAGTTAAATTAAGCGATAGTGTTAATGAAGAATTAAGTATTTATCTAGCAGAGCATAGAGAAGAAGTACTTGTTGCATTATTAGCGAAGAAACCGGCAAAAGCACCTGTTGACAAAGTAACTGAATCGCCAGTTGCCGAGGTTGTCACCAAAACAGCTTCCCCAAAAGTGAAAAAAAGCAAAGCTAAAGCGACTACCACAAAATTGAGTGAAGCAAGCTAACTGAGTATTAGAGGCATTGTGGCTAATTTTCTATGATTGAATATCAACTTGTTCGTAGTAAACGTAGGAAAACATTAAGTTTACAGGTTAAACATGGTCAAGTGACAGTACGTGCCCCTTACAATGTAACATCAGCTTTTATTAATACTTTTATCCAAGAAAAGTCAGTTTGGCTACGTGCTAAAATAGTTGAGCAACAGGGGATTTCGGATTATTGTAATTATAATCAAGGGGATAATTTGTTGCATTTAGGTGAGCAAGTCACCTTAAATATATCGGTATCCAAAAAAACTTCTGTTTATCTTAGCCCCGCTAAGCTTACTAGTGCTGGCGCATTAAGCCATGAACATCTTGAGATGAGACAGCTTAATGTCATTATTAGCGAAAGAATTATTACAGGTATTCTCACGCCATTAGCAAAAAAAATACAAGTTAAAAAGCAGCTAGAAGGCTACTTTAAACACTTGGCCGAAAAAATGATAACAGAGCGAGTTGAACTTATTAGCAAGCGAACGTTATTGGTAGCGACAAGTATTAATATTCGCCAGTATAAAGCTCGCTGGGGCAGTTGTAATAATCGAGGTGCCTTAAGTTTCAATTACCTTTTAATGATGACTCCTTTATTTGTCATTGATTACGTCATTGTTCATGAGTTGTGTCATCTCGTACACCTTGATCACTCGAAAAATTTTTGGCAACTAGTCGAAAAACACTCCCCAAACTATAAAAAAGCTAAACAATGGCTTCGTCATCATCAATCGCAGTTATATTGGCATAAACCTCAATAAAAATTACAAAATACCCAAAGATCAATGATCTTGGTCACGAATTTAGACAAAACGACAACCATTAACTACACTTTTCTCTGTCTCCACGAATTATAATTACTTTCACTAACTATCTTTACTTTTTACTTAAATTTGAAAAGGCGATGTGATGAAAATTAACTTGCATACTATTAAAATAACTTTTGTATATATCAGTTCAGCATACCTCTCTCTTGTATGTGCTTCTTTCTTTCTGGGTGGCTAGTTTTAAGCCATACTTAAGTAAACCTTTTTACCCTGTATTTTAATGGTTTCTTAAAGGCTTACTTGCCGAATAAGGCTATGTTTATTGATAATCAAATGCGAGATTAATCGCTGATTTTTAGTTCAATTAAAATTTACCCTAAAAAAAAGCAATTGTTGATTAACAATTGCTTTTTTTTAGGGTAAATTATCAACATATAAAATAATAAAAAGATAAGGTCCTCCCCTCTATGAGCCCATCGGTGCTTATTTGCGATGATTCAAATATGGCTAGAAAGCAAGTGCTTAGAAGCCTTCCAGAACAATGGCGAACCTCTGTTCAAACCGCGACTAATGGTGCCGAAGCGTTAACTATTTTACGAGATAATAGCGTTGAAGTATTATTTCTTGACCTTACCATGCCAGGTATTGATGGCATAGGTGTTTTACAAGGCATCCAAAAATTAAAGCTTAGCTGTAGCGTTTTTGTTATTTCAGCCGATATTCAGCCTGAAATGCAATCTAAAGTAAAAGCGTTAGGAGCAAAAGAATTTATACGTAAGCCAGTAAAACCTGACGTCTTAATAAACTATTTGCAACAACACGGCCTGTTATGAATGAATTTCACCTAACTGAAGATCAACAAGACTGCCTGCAAGAGCTAATTAATATCGCCATGGGACAAGCCAGTGATCAACTTGCTCGTTATCTTGATACATTTGTATACTTGAAGGTACCGAGTATAGAAAGCGTTGCGGCAAAAGAGTTAATTGAAGCGCTTAATCAGCAGCAAAATACCATGGCGGTAGTCAGTCAAGGTTTCTTTGGTTACGAAGGAATTCGAGGTGAAGCATTATTAGTATATCAAGATGAAGATTCAGGTCGAATTGCCGATCTTTTAGGTTATGAACCTGATGAGTTGTCTCAAGATGAGCAATTAATTGATATCAGCTCTATTTTAACCACAACATTTTTGAATGTTTTTGCTCGGCAAATCGACAATCAAATGTCATATAATGCACCTAAATTACTTCCTAGTGTACAAAACAGCTTATCAGAGCACTTGCAGCAAATGACCTTTAATTGGGATTTAGCCTTAAAAGTAAATATCAACTACCAAGTTACGGACTATTCTTTTAATTGTAATATGATTTTATTAATCCCAGAAACTGCAATCATCAATATTAAAAAGGTACTCGACCGGATATTGGCAGAGTTTTAATGTTTGATTGTAATGCAATAATTACCCCTGCAACGTCAGATAAATCGACTTTAACAGAATCGGTACTTAGGCAAATTAACAGCCAAATAGCTAATCAACTAAATACAGGTGTTTTAGTTGTCGATGCCCAATTTAATATTGTCATTTTAAATCGATTTTTACAGATACACACTGATAAAGTGCTAGACATCATCATTGGAAAGTCACTTTTTAATGCTTTTCCAGAACTACCTGAACGTTGGTTATCTCGCAAGCTCAATTCAGTTTTACAATTAAATACGCCCAGCTTTTGTTCTTGGCAGCAAAGACACCACTTATTTGAACTACCTCATACTCGCCCGATTACTACTGATAGTGAGTTTATGGCACAAAACTGCACTTTTTTGCCGATAACAACTGAAAATAATAAGCAACATATTTGCATTCTCATTGAAGATGTTACCGATGTTTGCCATTACCAAGGTCAATTACAAAAAACATTGGATGAACTCGCTCAACTAAGCCGTATAGATGGTTTGACTCAAATCTATAACAGAAGACACTGGCAAGACTCGTTACAGCAAGAACATGCCAAAGCATGTCGGCATGAAAAGAATTTATCACTGATAATGCTGGACTTAGATAACTTTAAATTACTTAATGATAATCACGGCCATCAATGTGGTGATATGGTATTAATTGAAGTCAGTGCGTTGGTTAGCTCTTTATTGAGAGTTGAAGACTTGTTTGGCCGATACGGCGGCGAAGAGTTTGCTATTATTTTACCTGAAACTAATTTACTCGGTGCAAAAGAACTTGCTCAACGTATTTGCGAAAGTATTGCCGCAATGCCTTTAAATTATAATGATGAACAAATCAAAGTTACTGTTAGCCTTGGTGTTGCGCAACTTGATGATGTAGAAGCTCATTATGAAGAGCTAATAACGCAAGCAGATAACGCTTTATATCAAGCTAAAGCTTTGGGTCGTAACCAAGTTTTCAGCGCAAAAACCTCTTAATATTGAGTTCAAAACTTAGCTCTTTTTATCGCATATTGTTAATGTTTTATGCAAATACCAACCAAAAAATCACTTATTATGCATAAAATATAACTTTTTATTTAATATTTTTTATCATTAAAGATTGACAGATATCATAACTTAAGGCATTTTAAGCTTATGAAAATAAACAACAGCCATATTATTACAATTCTTACCACCACCACCCGAATTAGGATGGCGGTCGCTGGCTAACGTGTAAAAAATAAAAATTTTATCGAAGCCCGTGACCTGAAAAGGTTACGGGCTTTTTTATGCTTACAATGACGAGTATTAGCTCTAATATTTTCGCAAAGGCAGCTGCCTAACGAGAATATGAGCACCTTATTCATTGTTTCTTTACAAAGGAATAAAACATGCGTGTACTTAAATTTGGTGGCTCATCATTAGCTTCTGCAGAGCGTTTTCGCCAAGTTGCCGATATAATAAAAGACCAAAGCAATTCATCAAACCTTGCCGTAGTTGTGTCTGCGCCACAAGGTGTTACCAATCACTTAGTGGCTATGGCCGAGAATATTAGTGATGATGCTAAACTGGTTACCGACTTAGGTCATTTTAAGCGCGCAATTACCACCATTATTGATGATTTATCAGCAAGTATTGATAATTTCAATAACCAACATTGTGAGCAAGCATTAACTAACTATGAACACCAGCTTTCGCGTTATATGCAAGGGGCTACTTTACTGACATATTGTCCAGACCACATTCGTGCTCGTATAATTAGTACTGGCGAACGTTTAAGTGTGGCAATTTTAGATGCTGTCTTGCAAGCCTATGGTTTACCTGTATCTTTGTTAGATCCTGAAAAATTCTTATATACCAATAACTCTTCATTAAATGCGGTAGCTGATTTGGTACTGTCAAAAGATAAGTATGCGAGTGAATACAGTAACCTCAGTAAAATATCTCTTATGCCTGGTTTTATTGGTGTAAATGCGGATGTTAACAATGGTGTACCACAAGTGACGACACTTGGGCGAAATGGCTCTGATTATTCTGCCGCTGTTTTAGCCGTTTGTGCTGAAGCTGAGTGTTGTGAGATTTGGACTGATGTAGATGGCGTTTATAATGCGGATCCGCGCTACATTAAAGAAGCGAAATTATTAGATTATCTATCTTACCAAGAAGCCATGGAGCTTTCTTATTTTGGCGCCAGTGTTTTACACCCTAAAACCATAGGTCCAATTGCTCAATATCATATTCCTTGCTTAATTAAGAATACTAGTAATCCAAGCGCGCCAGGCACTTTAATTTCTAATGAAAATGATCAACAAAAACGTGTTAAAGCAATTTCAAACCTTGATGATCTAACTATGGTTAATGTGTCCGGCCCAGGTATGAAAGGTATGGTCGGAATGGCGAGCCGTGTTTTCGCTACTATGAGTAGAGAAAATATCTCTTTAGTACTTATTAGCCAATCATCTAGCGAGTATTGCATTAGCTTTTGTATTTATTCGAGTGATAGTGAACGTGCCAAACAAAGTTTACAAGGTGAGTTCGAATTGGAGTTGCTAAACGGCCTACTTGAACCATTAGCATTAAAGGGAGAATTATCAATCGTATCGCTTGTTGGCGATGGTATGCATCACCAACGCGGTGTTGCGGCTAAATTCTTTAGTTCATTAGCACAAGCTAGGGTCAATGTAGTTGCGATTGCACAAGATTCTTCAGAGCGTAGTATTTCAGTTGTCGTAGAACAAAGAAAATGTATGGATGCGATGAAAGTAAGTCATCAGAATTTCTTTTCTCATAAACCTACTATCGATGTGTTTCTAGTTGGTTGTGGTGTTGTGGGTAGCGAACTTATCGCACAAATATCACGTCAACAAGTTAGCTTGAAAGAGCAAAATATTGTGCTAAAAGTTTACGGTATTGCCAATTCCAAAGGTATGGTTTTTGATAAAGAAGGTATTGATTTAAATAACTGGCAAGAAACAGTTGCTAATGCAGAACATGCGTTACCTGTTAATGTTGAAAACCTAAAGGGTTTTGTACGTGATAACCACTTAATTAACCCTGTTTTTGTTGATTCAACTTCAAATGAAGCACTAGCCATGAGTTATGTTGATTATTTAGCTGAAGGCTTCCACATTGTTACACCGAACAAAAAAGCGAATACGGATTCTTGGGAATATTACCAGAAGTTGCGTAGTACAGCACAAGAAAGTAACCGACGTTTCTTATATGAAACCACTGTAGGTGCGGGCTTACCGGTTATCGATACTTTACAAAGCTTAATCAAAGCAGGCGATGAATTACAACGTTTTGAAGGTGTTTTATCAGGCTCTTTGTCTTACATGTTTGGTAAATTAGAAGAAGGCATGTCGTTATCTGAAGCTACGGCTATTGCGAAAGAAAATGGTTTTACTGAGCCAGATCCTCGCGATGACTTAAGTGGTATGGATGTTGCGCGTAAGCTATTAATCATGGCACGTGAAGCGGGTATGCAATTGGAACTATCAGATATTACTATTGAATCAGTTTTACCAAGTGATTTTGATGACAGCGGTGATGTTAGTGAGTTTATGAGCAACTTAACTAAACTAGATAGTGCTTTTGCTGAGCGTATTGCAGTCGCTAAATCTGAAAGTAAAGTATTACGTTATATTGGTAATATTGTTGACGGTAAATGCCAAGTTTCTATTGAAGCCGTAGGTATTGACCACCCGCTATATAGCATTAAAGATGGTGAGAATGCTTTAGCTATTCACAGTCGTTATTATCAACCGCTACCATTTGTATTACGTGGCTATGGTGCAGGTGCAGCTGTAACTGCTGCCGGTGTTTTTGGTGACTTATTAAGAACGTTAGCATGGGAGCAACAGCACTAATGTCACTAAGTAATTCAAGTGTTTCAGTATTTGCACCAGCATCCATTGGCAACGTTAGTGTTGGCTTTGATGTACTAGGCTTAGCAGTAAAGCCGATTGATGGCTCTTTATTGGGAGATGTAGTCACAGTGTCTGCCACATCAACTGAAAGTAGCTTAACGGTTACCGGTAACTTTGCCAATAAATTACCCCGCAATAAAGAAGATAATATTGTTTGGTCTTGTTTATTGCTTTTTAACGAGCAATTACTTGAAGCTAAACAAAGCGTTGTTAATGTTGCATTAACTTTAGATAAAAAAATGCCTGTTGGCAGTGGATTAGGTTCAAGTGCGTGCTCTGTTGTTGCCGCGTTGGCTGGTTTGAATGCTTTTTATGCAAAATATCATGACTTTAGTTTTGCTGAAAATCTTTTATTAAAAATGACAGGGCAAATGGAAGCACAAATTAGTGGTAGCTTGCATTATGATAATGTAGCACCATGCTATTTAGGTGGTTTGCAATTAATGGTACCTGATGAAAACATCATCTCACGGGTATTACCAAGCTTTGATGATTGCTTTTATGTAATGGCATACCCGGGTATTGAAGTTTCAACGAAAGCTGCTCGAGACGTTTTACCAATAAACTATAGTCGTAGTGACGTTATCAGCTACGGTCAAAACTTAGCAACATTTGTTGATGCGTGTCATCGTCAAGATAAGAACCAAGCATTCTCGGTATTAACGGATGTAATTGCAGAGCCTTACCGGACAAATTTATTACCAAGGTATCAAGAGTCTCGTGATTATTTAACTGCACAAGGCGCGTTAGGCGTAGGAATTTCAGGCTCTGGACCGACACTTTTTTGTGTCTGTGATAGCAAGCAACAAGCAGAGCAATTTGCCCTATGGTTACAAGATAATTATTTACAAACTGACTTAGGCTTTGTCCACGTATGTAAGGTCGATGAAGTGGGTGCTGCAGAGCTTTAACTTAATTACTTATTAGCAATTGGCTTAAAAATAAGCGCTGATTGTTGAACTATTTAGTAAACAGATTATTAGGAACAACAGTGAAATATTATAATTTAAAAGAAAATGATGAGCAGGTAACATTCTCACAGGCCGTTAAGCAAGGTTTAGGTAAAAACCAAGGGTTATTTTTCCCGTGCGTTATGCCAAAACTTGATAATATCGATGAGCTTTTAGCATTGCCTTTAGTGGAGCGTAGCGTAAAAATATTACAGCCGTTTGTTGAAGGTGATTTAACAAAAGCTGAGTTGACAGATATTGTTACTGATGCTTTTAATTTCCCTGCATTATTACAACCAATCAATCCTGAACGAGCAATATTAGAGTTGTTTCATGGTCCTACATTAGCTTTTAAAGACTTTGGTGCGCGTTTTATGGCAAAGTGTTTACAAGCGTTTGTTGCTAAAGATGCAAAAGCTAGCGGTGAAACTAAGCCATTAACAATTTTAACAGCAACCTCAGGTGATACAGGCGCTGCTGTTGCTCATGCTTTTCACGGTATTGATAACATTCGTGTTGTTATCATGTACCCAAAGGGAAAAATTAGCTTACTGCAAGAGAAAATGTTTACTACCCTTGGTGGTAATATTGAAACGTTAGCGGTTGATGGTGATTTTGATGATTGTCAGGCATTAGTTAAGCAGTCTTTTGATGATAAAGAGTTGGCTAATACTATAGGTTTGAACTCAGCTAATTCAATTAATATCAGTCGTTTATTAGCCCAAGTTTGTTACTATTTTGAAGCTGTAGCACAATTATCTCGTGCTAAAAGCGACTTAAGCCAAATTGTTTTTTCTATTCCAAGTGGTAATTTTGGTAATCTAACTGCTGGCTTATTTGCTAAAGCGATGGGTTTACCAATTAAGCGCTTCATTGCTGCAACGAATGCTAATGATACTGTGCCACGTTACCTTGAAACTGGCGAGTGGACTCCAAATCAAACCGTAGCAACTATTTCAAACGCTATGGATGTTAGTAATCCTAATAATTGGCCGCGCGTTGAGCATATGTTGAAAAGCGGTATTGTTGAGCAAGGCTGTGTAAGCTCTGTATCTATTGATGAAGAACAAACTCAATCAACGGTTATTCAACTCAGTAAATTAGGTTATATCAGTGAACCTCATGCTGCTGTTGCTTATAAAGCATTACAATATAGTGCAGCTGAAGGTGAATTTGGTGTGTTTCTAGGCACTGCCCACCCGGCTAAGTTTAAAGAAGTTGTTGAGAGTATTCTTGGTCAACCTATTGGTTTACCCAAAGAATTAGCCGATTGCGCAGGTGAGCCAATTTTGTCGCAAGACCTTGCCGCAAACTTTAGCGAGCTACGTAGCTATCTACTAGCTTAATCAAGAAGTAGATAAAACAGCTCAATAATAAATTTGAGTATGCTTAGCTGCACTAGATAACGTAAAATACAAAAGCTATCACTTTAGGTGATGGCTTTTTTACTTTTAAGGCCGTAATTTTAGCTATAATTTTAGGCCTCACTTTATAGATATAAGCTTAGGAAGATGATGATCAAACCCCAGTGGCAGCAGTTAATTAACCGTGAAGCAGAAAAAACGTATTTTCAAAGCTTAACAAGTGAAATAACAAAACAAAGAGCGACTGAATTATCTATATATCCTGCGGAGAAAGATGTTTTCAATGCCTTTAATTATGCCGATTTAGCTGATGTTAAGGTTGTTATTCTAGGTCAAGATCCCTATCACGGAAAAGATCAAGCCCATGGTTTGGCATTTTCTGTGCAGAATGGTATTAAAGTACCACCATCATTAGTTAATATGTATAAAGAGCTGACAACGGATATACCGGACTTTAAAGCCCCTAATCATGGTTGTTTAACACATTGGGCTGAGCAAGGCGTTTTATTGTTAAATACAGTGTTAACAGTTCAGAAAGCCAATGCACATTCTCACGCCAAGCTTGGTTGGGAAACATTTACTGAGCAAGTAATTAATGAAGTTAATGATCACAATCGTGGTTGTGTCTTTATCTTATGGGGAGCACATGCTCATAAAAAAGGTAAAAACATAAATAAAGACAAACATTTAGTTTTAGCCGGGCCGCACCCTTCACCACTTTCTGCGTATCGAGGCTTTTTTGGTTGTCAGCACTTTTCTAAAGCGAATACTTGGCTGGTTCAGCATAACATTCAGTCAATAGACTGGCATTTACCCGCTCAATTATAATTCATATAAGTAGCTAATGAGTGCTAGCCTCAGGTAAGTAATTAAATACTTTTTGGTAATACTTTCGAAGCTTGGGCAGGTCTCCCGTGAGTAGCCATTTCTCATGGGCATAATAAAGCTCATTACTAAGATATGCTTTTTTAAGTATATTATTAATATTATCAATAATTTTCTGTCCTTCTGCCGTTTTTGAGCAGGAAACGTGACCGATAAAGTAGGAGGGACTGTCAGCTATTGTGTAACTTTCTAAATGCACATTATCTTGTTTAATAATATTTATGTCTTGTGGATAAGAGATTATATAATCGATCCTATTTTTGAGTAACATCTTCATTAAGGATGCTATTCTACTGGCCCCTGCGCGTATAAAAATATTTTTATTACTAAGGCCTAATATTTGTTGGTCTATTCTTTCACCATATGAAACCCCGCTTGCAATAGCCAATACTTGTTCAGGATAGTGAGAAAATAATAGTGCTAAGTTAATTATTTCTCCTCGATTATTTAAAACATTTTCATTTAATGGCAAGGCTTGTGCTACCCGATAGAGCTGTTGTCCAAGGTAAATTTCGTGTGGTAGGCTAAAAATAGAAAATTTTTCCCGTTTTGAATTTTTTATACGGCTGGAGATACAGGCACGAACTTCGTTATGTAAAATTTTCTCAGCTCTATCACCTGTCGCTTTGACAAAATCCAATTGATAACCAAGCTCTCCTAAACCACGCATAATGATAGTAGCGGTATCTTGTGAAGTAGTTTTTGATATTTTATTGATATAATCTTGCCATTCAAAAGTATCTTCAATTATCCAAATTACTTTCGGATTATTCGAAGCTGAAGGTGAGGGAATTAGCTCAAGAGCAAAGATACTCGCGGAAGGTATGGTTATAGCACATAGGCAGAAGTAGCGTATAAGCAATAACATATGTCCTCCAGCTAAATTATACAGGGTATGGCAAGTACAGTAGATTGCTTAAGTATAATTCAAGCTGCTAGGAATGTTAGGTATAGCGACTAGCTAGAAATTCTCTAATTGACTTAACTCTGCTATATTTTATATAGGTAGGGCGGCTTGCATAGTAAGGGAAATAATATGAGTGTCAGTTTTGTTCAATTTGATGAGTCGGCCGTACTTATACTTAAAGCCTTAGCTCAGCAGTTCCCTATGCCAACAGAAGTTGGCTTTAATGATGTTTTTCCTGACCTTGAAAGTGATGTTAATAAACGCACTGCGCATATAGGCACTCTTGCTTTTTTACGCCATGAAGATCTTATTGCTCATGAAGTGGGAAGTGCATCATCTTTTATTATTACTCGAAAAGGCTTAGCGCTATTTAATGTAGATATCTTTAAACATTTGAATGGGCTACTCAATGATGGGGGGGAAAATATTTAGTTAGCGCATAAAATATGCTTTTCTCTAAATAATCGTCATGTCTAAAGATTATATTATCGTCAGATTTTATTGTGAATCATTAAAATATATTATCATTTCGGCAGCTTCACATAGACAATCATGACCACATAACACGCAATGATAACCTTGTTTACTTTCTTCATTCCATTTACCAGGATGAGATTTAATTAACTGTCCACCACATTTTGTGAAATATGATACGGCACTATTGTTGGGACTTTGTTTCCATAAGTGGCTTATACCGGCTTGAGCACCTTGCTGTTTGGCAGCTTCAATAGCAAGTTTTAATAGTTGTTTTCCAACCCCTAAACCGCGATATTTTTCATCAACGGTATTGCATTTGAAGTAACAACACTTTTTATTGTCAACTTGCCATAGTTCTGGGCTACACCACTGGTCTATTTGCCACTTATTGGCTGAGTAAGTGCTTCGAAAACCCACAACTTTATTATCAAGCAAAGCAACAAAGCTACAGTTAATGCTATTCATTGTGCCTTTGTTTGTCCACTGCTCCAATTTTTCGGTATCTAAATAACCATCACCATGAACTAGATTTGCTAGGGTTATCACTTGTGAAAAATATTCAGGTGATAACGGTAAATACTTAATGGTGTTTGTTTTATTTGTCATAGCTTTATTCGTGTATTTTTTTGATTATCTCAACGTTAAGATAGCAAAGCTTTTAACAAGTTTCAGGTAAAAGATTCAATGCTAATTAAATTACCTAATTAAGTTAAACGGTTTAAATATTCCCCTTGTTTAAAAGCAACTATATTGTCACTTAATATATGAATTAGTCGTTGTTGAGCTTCAATACTTGCCCAAGCAATATGGGCAGTAACTTTAAGGTTTGCTAACTTGCTCTGAAGTAGTTTGTGATCTGCCGCTGGTGGCTCTTGGGTTAAAACATCTAACACCGCATAAGCAATTTCTTTATTTTTTAGCGCATCTAATAAAGCCGTTTCATTAATTAATGCGCCTCTGGCGGTATTTATTAACAAGGCGGTCTTCTTCATACATGTTAAAACATCGTTATTAATTAAATTCACTGTTTCAGGTGTTTGCGGACAATGTAAGCTAATAATGTCTGCTTGTTTAATGACATTTTCAAAAGCTTCGCGACCAGGTCTAATTACACTTGCCTTTGGCCGCTCACTAATCAAGACCTGCATGTTAAATGCTTGGGCAATGTTAGCGACTGCTTTACCTAAACTGCCGTAACCGACAATACCGATAGTTTTTCCTGCAAGTTCATTAATACCATTACCGTGATAACAAAAAGCACTACTTTTTGACCATAATCCTTGCTCGGTATTGCTATTATGGTGGTTTGTTTGTTGGTAATACTCGAGTAATTGGGCAAAAACATATTGAGCAACAGCTTGTCCTGCATAACCACTTACATTAGTAACTGCAATATTTAAACGCTTTGCTGCGTCGATATCTACATTATTAAAACCTGTTGCACTAATGCAAATAAGTTTCAAATTAGCTAACTTGGATAAAATATTTTCAGTTAATAGTACTTTATTGGTAATAATAATATCAGCGTCAAGGCAGCGGGTTACTATTTCATCGGGAGAGGTTTGTTCATAATTAATTAATTCAGTTACTTGTTCTTTAATTACTGATAAGTCGATAGTTGAGCTGAAGGTTTGTTTATCTAAAAATACTGCGCGCATGTTACTTACTCTGTAGTTATGTTTTTACCTAGCCAAAAAAATAAGCGATTTAGTTAGTAAACTAAATCGCTTATTGCTCATGCATTGTTAATAAATAGGTATGTATAGCTAGATCAATAACCTAGTGTAAATTACCTTAGCCGGGTCGGCCATCTTTTCTTGCACTCATTAACATAGGCGCATATCCGGCAACAAATATAACAAATGCCAGAATCCAAAGGCCGCCACTTATATCAATAAATAATAAGGTTTCCTCAGGAGCAATCCAAGGACCAAATGCACGTACCAGTGCAGCTAAATTTATTAATACATAGGCAATAGTCATTGATTTTGGTGGTATTAATGGGCGACCTGTATGGCCTAAAGAAACACGTGATATCATCGCCAAAATTAAGCCGCCCATACCGCCAATAGTCAGTAAATGCCAAACATGGTTACTTGGTACCTCAGGAATTAAATAACTTGTACCAAGTACAAATAAACCAAAGCAGATAAATTTCATCGCGCCATGTATAGACCATAACAGCGGTATGTTTAGCGTGATCCACGGACGCCATCTTATCCAGCGCATTGTTTGAAAGAAACTGGCAACGATAAGTAGGATGCCAAAAAATAAAGACGAAAAACCAACTATTGGCTGCAGTAATAAACTTAACATCGCCATAGCTAAACTACCATTTGCTGCTTTATCTAACCAAGGTAAGGGAATTACTTTAGGCGTTTTTGTACCGTTTGCAGTAAACATAGGCGCAACACGGCCAGCCATCACTGACATTAAAAACGTCACTAGCATAACGCCAGCATAACCAGAATATATACTGTTAAATAGGCTGGGGTAGTGTATTGCTAAATGCATTTCTAAATTAGCGATAGTAAATAAAGCTAGCAGTGGCACAAAAAATAAATTTCGATATTGTTTTATCGCAACAATAGGTTTTGCCAAAACAAAAGCAACGGCAGGTAGGAAAGCCAGGTCTATTGCACTGGTTAACGTATGACCGAGTAAGTCAGGTATCAATACAAAAGAACGACCAGCAAGCCAAAGGATAAATAGCGCTAATAGTGTAATACCTTGAGCGCCTCGTACACCTGTCCAGTTTTGTACCGCGGTTAATAAAAAACCTGCAATAATAGCGCCGCCAAAGCCAAAAATCATTTCATGAATATGCCACCAATAGCCACCACCAAGGGGGGATAAGCTAATACTTCCTTTGTACATTAATAACCAAAGCGTAATAGCAAAAACACTAAAGAGTGCACCACATAGAAAAAATGGTCTGAAACCTAAACGTAATAGCGGCGGGATGTTTTGTTCGGTTTGTAAGTCGGTTATTTGCATCATATGTGTGCCTTTTATACATCTAAGATGATTACGACGATATTGTTAACCATAATTGTAATCAATACCTCGATGTCATTCCCAGAATAGATCAAGGAATCATCAATTATCTTTTGTTAAATATTAGCTAGGCGTCGAAGAAGAGTGACTCAGGAATTAGTAGGCAATAGGCTATTGAGTGTTATTCGTTCTTTTCTCCTATTGCCATCTCAGTGTGTTTTAACTTTGTTGAATAAATAACTCAACTTGTTTAACAGACGCAGCACCAACTTGCGTTGCAACCAATTCGCCATTATTGATTAATAATAAGGTGGGGATGCCACGAATACCAAACTTAGCCATTAACGCTTGGCTATTATCGGCATTAATTTTTAGGACTTTAATATCGGTATGGTCTTGGGCTATTTGTTCAACCACTGGCGCTATCATTTTACATGGTGCACACCATGGCGCATAAAAATCTATTAATACTTTACCATTTTCCTGATCTACCTCTTGGGGAAATTGTTCAGCTGAAATTTCATTAACTTTTACTTGTGTACTTGTCTTCATGATGTACTCCATTTAGTTACTAATATCTCTGTTATTCATCAGTTGAAACAGTCTACTTTACTTGTGATTACTTGATTAGTCGTGCTTAATGGGATTCATTGTTCTATAAATGAAACAATTAACGTAGGAAAAGTAAGTGATATGAAATTGAGTAATTTAGATGATTTACATTTATTCGTGAGCTTAGTAGAAGCGGGCTCATTTACCTTAGCTGCAAAAGAGCTTGGCATAGCAAAATCAAAGTTAAGCCGTCGTCTAGTTCTACTAGAACAAAAGCTAGGTTGTGAACTACTTTTACGCACCACAAGAAAACAAGAGCTTACTGAAAGTGGTCGTTTACTTTTTTGTGCAAGTAAAGCGCATATTGATGCTTTAGTTAAAGTTGAAGAAGCGCTTTCTTCCTCACTGAATCAAGTGCAGGGTAAACTTAATATTTTATTACCGTTGGAGTTTTTTAATAAAATAATAAGTACCTTAATTGGTGACTTCTTAAAGCGTTACCCTAAAATTCAACTTCACTGCCAGCATTATTCTGGTTCAGTACCTGAGTTTGATCCTAAATTTGATCTTTGTTTTGTTTTACATGAACAAACATTACCAGCATCAAACTGGATTGCGAAAGAGTTAGTGAGTTTTCCACAATCTATTTACTTTTCCCCCTTGATGGCTTCGACATCAAATTTACTTGAAGATGAAGGACTAAAACCTGAGCAGCTTAGCCTATTTGATTGTATTTTAGCAGAGGTGCATCAGCCTTGGCATTTTCGTAATGAAAAAAAGATTGAGCAGGTTAATGTGAGTGGTAGGTTAGTGCTTTCTAGCCCTGAAATGCGTCTTCAAGCAGCAGAACAAGGCTTAGGGCTTTGTAAGTTACCTGATTATGTTATAAGAAATGATCAGCTAAAAAATAATGAGCCAGGGCATAGCTTGCAACGATTATCGTTAAGCCAAGAAAGTGTTGCTCAGCGGTTAAGTGTGCTTTATCAAAGTAGGAATATAGCGCTAAAAACCCGTACTTTTCTAGATTACTTCCAAAGTAATGTTGGCCAGTTATTGTGATAGTAAGGAGAGATTTATCTAAGAAGTACAACATAATTTAGCTGCAATTTTGCCACAGCCTCTAACGGTTGTTATGATGTGGCAACTTATTATTATCGAATAAATTATTGAATTTTATGTCAACAACGCCACTTGAACGAATTACTCTTGAGCCAACCACACCCACCACTTCCTGTGTAATTTGGTTACATGGCCTAGGAGACTCTGGCGCAGGGTTTTCGCCTATTGTACCTATGCTTGCTTTGCCAAAAAATCACGGTATTCGCTTTATTTTTCCTCATGCACCAGAACAAGCTGTAACGATTAATCAAGGTCATGTTATGCGCTCTTGGTATGATATCAAAAGCATGGATTTACATAACCGCGCTGACATGGCTGGTGTACTTGAGTCCGAAAAACTTGTGCAAGCGCTAATTCAAGAACAAATTGATTTAGGCATAGCGCCAAAAAATATCGTATTAGCAGGATTTAGCCAAGGTGGTGTACTGAGTTTATTTACCGGTTTGCGTTTTTCTCAACCGCTAGCGGGTATTTTAGCTTTATCGTGTTATTTACCAACGGCTGATAAGTTACCTGAGCAATGCCATAGTGCTAATGCAGAAACGCCAATTTTACAAAATCATGGGGAACGTGATGGTGTAGTACCTATGAGCGCCGGTAAAATGGCAAACTCATTGTTAATTGCCGCTAACTATAAAGTCTCTTGGCAAAGTTACCCAATGGAGCACTCAGTATTACCTGAGCAGCTTACGAATATCTCCGCTTGGTTACAAGCTAGGTTACTTGCTTAAGACATTGGCTTGTGTAAGTCGAAAATACTTGAAGCTGCCTGAGTAGGCCGCTTTAGTTTTTAACAGTTGAGAAGCTGGTAGATAGTGTGAAGGTGATTAATGGACGAGATTAAAAGTCAAAATGGAATTAACAGTACGGTTAAAAAAAACACTCCAGAGGATATAGAAACGTTGAAGGTGCTCAAGAACGTTAGTGCTTGGTTTGCTAGCTCATCATTGAGTGTTGCCAACGTAATTAAGGTGTTAGTTTTGCTGGCGATATGCCTTTTTATCTATAATAAATCGACGCAATCACAACAAGAAAATAAGGATAGTCTACGCTACCTTACCAGTCCTAAAGTTGATGATATTTATTTTTTAGACTTTCGTATGCTCAGTGATTCACTGAGGCCTAAAGAAAAATACCGTATTGCTAAAGTTGTTGATATTACAGGTGATATTGTTACCTTACTCTATGGTAATGTCTTTTATCTACGACAGCAGTCACTCAAAAATAGTATTCACTATGGTCAATTAAGATATAAAGGTTATTTTGAGTCAAAACGTTATGATTTAACACTGACACAGTTAAAGGTCATGCACGACTCAAAGGCTATTTATATGATTAAAAGGCCGGAACATAATATGCTTTATGGCAATTATATCAATGATCCAAAGCATGAAGTCGTTAGTAGCAAGTTGTTTATTCCAGGTAAAAGAGAAAACCTTGAAGGCTTAAGTTTTCAAAAATCCACTTACCTAGAAAATAACTTACAGCAAGCCTTTCAAAAGCTTAACCGTTCAGCTCAGTTAGGTTTTGCTCCGGGTCAAATTAACTTAGCGCAAATGTACTTGAACGGTCAATATGTTGAAAAAGATCTTAGCCAAGCTATGTTTTGGTTTAAACAAGCCGCGCTGCAGAGTGATAAAGCAGGGGTACTTAAGTACGTTATTGTTTGTCGACAAGTGAGTTACTGCCAAGAAGGTGATTTTTATCAAGAGTTAACTGAGGCAGGCGTTAATATTAAAGTAAGGGCATTAGATTTTACGCTGAACTAAGTATCAGCTAAGTCTCGGCTAAGTAATAGCTAAGTCAGAACTAATTTTGTACTAACGTATATATGCTTGTAGTTAACTATTATGTACAGAGCAAAGAATCTATCGTCTTAATGAGAAGAAAAGGAGTTATATCGATTGATATAACTCCTTTTTTATGAAATATCATCAGCTGACATAAATTATGTGTGCTACCTCTTTAGCCTAATCTTCTCTGTATGATTCAGCCACTAAATGATGCCTATTTAACAATTTATAAAACTCAGTGCGATTTCGTTGTGCAATTCTGGCCGCTTGTGAAACATTTCCTGCGGTAATCTTTAATAGTTTTGCTAAGTAATCTCGCTCAAAATGATCTCTAGCTTGCTGAAATGACGGAAATTGAGTTGAATCATCACGCAAAGCATTTTTCACTAAACTCGCACTAATTACACTTTCACTTGATAGGGCAACACTTTGCTCGACAACATTTTGCAACTGTCTGATATTACCAGGCCAAGGGGCGCTAATAAGTAATTCCATTGCTTCTTGGCTAATGCTTTTAATTGGCATATTTGAACGGGCAACGGCTTGGTTCAAAAAGAATTGTACTAATAAAGGAATATCTTCTCGGCGCTGAACTAAGGTGGGTAGCTCCAGCTCAACCACATTGAGCCGGTAATATAAATCTTCTCTAAAAGTATTCGCTTTAATCGCTTTGGTTAAATTAACATGGGTTGCTGAAATGATGCGCACGTCAACCTTGATTGCTTGGGTGCTGCCTACCGGCCTGACTTCGCGCTCTTGTAATACACGTAACAGTTTTACCTGAAAGCTAAGCGGCATATCACCAATTTCATCTAAAAATAAAGTGCCGCCGTCAGTTGCTTGAAATAAACCTTGATGATTTCGTTCAGCACCCGTAAATGCTCCCTTAGTGTGACCAAACAACTCAGACTCTAGTAGTTGCTCTGGAATGGCTGCACAGTTTATTGCGGTAAATACTTTATCTTTTCGGCTGCTCGCTTGATGAATCGCTTTAGCTAGAAGCTCTTTACCTGTACCACTTTGGCTATGGATTAATACACTAAAATCACTGTTTGCGACTTGTTTTGCTTGTTGTAGTAATGAAGTCATCACTGTACTACGACTAATAATATTGCTGCGCCAACGATCTGTTTCACAAGGTTGATCACTACTTGATGGCTGTAAGCGAATTGCTTGTTCGACCGTATCAAGTAATTCTTGGCTCTCAAAAGGCTTAGTTAAAAAGCTAAAAACCCCTTGTTTAGTTGCATTAATTGCATCAGGGATAGTGCCATGAGCAGTCATTATGACTACGGGGATATTTGGGTGTTGCACTCTAATTTGTTCAAAGAGCGCCATACCATCCATGCCTTCCATACGTAAATCGCTAATAACTACTTGTGGGATAAAATGTTGCAAAGTGCCCAACGCTATTTTAGCATTGGCAGCTGATTCAACGTTATAACCGGCGGCACTGAGTCGAATGCTAAGTAAACGTAAAAGGCTAGGGTCATCATCAACGATAAGTATTTTGGCACCGTTTTTGGGCGTTGCTTGAGTGTTTGGGCTCATAAAATTTTCTCTCTTAGGGGTCATAGCAAACGGACTAGCCACGTTCATTAATATTCTGATCAATTCTTTTTAATAACTTGAGTTGTTTGTTCACTTGCTCTAATTGTTGATTAAGAGTCTCTATTTGCTGGTGCTGCCGATCAATAAGCAAGTGGTGTTCAGCAGATTGTTCTTTAAAGTCATTATTTTTCATCTGCTGGCTTTGTAGTAAATTTAATTGCCTGTTCAATTGGTCTCTCAGTAACGTGGTAAAAGCGAAATTTTCTTTGCTAATACTGTCACCAGTTAACAAGTGTTCATTGAGCAATCTTTTGGCTTTATAAGGCTGATGAAGGCTCGCGGTTGTTAGGCTATAGATTAAAATAAGCTTACCTTCATTGAGTACTTGATCATGTCGGGACTTATCAGCGACAAGCGTTTTCAGCTGTTTTTCTTCTGCCAATATTTCTTTATTAGTTAAGCTTTTTAACGACAAGTAATACAAGCTGTAGTTATTTAAATCTTTTGATTTTTGCTCAGTCACTTTTGACATATCAGGCGCTGTCATTTGGCAAGCACTTGATAAGCATACTAATAAGATAATAATTGTCATAGACAAGTACTGTTGGGCTTTAATCGCTATTACCGTTTTGATATTAAGCTTATTTTTTTTCATGATTGAATATCTGCTGCTGTATTTGGCAAAGTGATAGTGACACAAGTACCTTTCTTGTTGGTGGCACTGAGCTTTTGAGCTTCAGTTATTTTAATAAACCCATTGAGACGAAGTAACAGCTCCTTAACTATGGTTAGCCCCAAACCACTGCCTTTTATTTGGCTGTTTAATGGTGGTACTCCCTGATAAAAAGCATCAAATACTTTATCTGTGAGCGATGACTCTATACCTGGACCTTGGTCGATAATATTAATGGTTAAGCACTCCTTGCTACTGTTGTAAGTTATGATGATAGTTCCATCTTGTGGTGAATATTTGATAGCGTTAGAAAGAATATTATCTAGAATAACGCTGAGTTGTTTACTATTACTGCAAATAAAGTAAGGGCTGTTATTACATTTTAACGTCAAATTTTTTGACTTTATGTCGAGCTTTCTTACCTTACAGGCATCGCTTATCAGCTCTGCTAAATTAATTTTTTCTGAACCATATAGGCTGGTTGAGTCCAAGACAATATTAAAGTCGAGTAAGTCTTCAATCAAACGTTGCAACCGATTAACACTGACACGAATTATATCGCAAATTTCTTGCTGTTCGGCGTTAAGAGGGCCAACACTATTATCATAAATGAGTTCGGTACCCTCTCTAATCGCTGCTAATGGCGTTTTTAATTCATGTGATATATGCCGGATAAAACTCGACTTTTGTAATTCAAGTGAATGAAGACGTTGCCGCATATTTTCTAGTGCATCTGCTATTTCACGTATTTCAGCGGGTCCGTGTAAATGAATCTCTTGTTCAAAATTACCTTGTTCAAGTAACTGAATTTTATCAGTAAGTCGCTTTAATGGCTTGGTGATTAAAATGATAAATATCCCAGCAATTAATAAGGTGATTGGGATAATGTATAAGCGCTGAAGAATCGTATTACTAATATCTTCAGTGGTGTGATGTATATTTAATACTTGCTGATTAACGACAAAATTACTGCGTTTCTTTAGCTCATCACCAATACTACGTAGCTGTGTAAACTCCGCTTGGATCTGCTCTAACGACAGTGATACTGCATAGCCGCTAGCCATTAAAGTTGCTAGTCTTTCACTCTCTATTTGTAGTGTACTTAATAACTCCTTCAAAACAATGTCTTGCTGCATAAATACTGTTTCTTGGATTATGGCTGTTAATACTGTTTGATGACGGCTGAATAATGTGTGTAGCTCCTCATCCCTAAGTACTACATATTGACTGGCATAGCGCTCAACTTTAGCGATATTGTCATCAAGTTTATTATTAAGCTGGGTGAGCTGCGCAACATGATAAATAGCACTGGTACTTTGTTTAGCAAGTTGGCTGACTTTATTGGCACCAAATAGCAATGCCATCACTAACGGCATAGCCACAAAAGTAAAGCCAATTAATGTCAGTTTATTAATGGATACTTTATTGAGAAATGACTGGCTAAAGACAAAAAGAGGTAACAGCAGTTGGCCCAATATTGCTTTACTTTTTTTTAGCTTACGAAGGTAATACATGACAAATTTAGCCTGAACTCTTTTTTTTGGTGAATAAATCTGCAGCTACTTTGTCTGAAAATTGAATAAAAAACAAGGGTGTCTTTATTTAGCGACGTCTCTTTGTTTTGAAGAGGTTGCTTTTAAGCTGTTGTATTGTATTACTTTTGTTTTGTATGTTTGTTCTGTTCTCCTATTGGATATCATCATTTTATTAATCTGTTGTTATATGGCGACAGTGTTGAAGGGCTTTTGATAACAAAAAACAGCATGATTTTATAAAAGTTATTGTATAACAGTTGGTTAGGTTTGTTGGCACACTGTTTGCTAATCACTGGTTGATAATAACTTTAAGCAGCGCTAATTAAACGCTTTAATATTTTGAAGAGGATTACCATGAATAATATTAGTTTAACGCAAGTAACAGCATTTGTAATAGCCGTAAGTATGGCGTCTTTTTTTGTCAATGACGATGCCCATGCCCATGCACATGCTCGTAGCGCTGAAAGTAACTCCACTGTAGATGTGGAAATTGCAACCAACCCAACGGCTACTGAACAAGAAAGTGTTTTAAATGATAAATTTACTTTCACTTCATTAGACACTGACAAAGATGGAAAATTAAACCATCAAGAAGTACTTGCTGGTAAAAATGAATGGTTGGTTAAGTCATTTAAAAAAATAGACAGCAATGCTGACGAATTAATAACAGAACAAGAGTTAGTGGATTTTGTTGCTAAAACAACAGCAGCAAGCCACTAATTGATTTTAAAAGTAAGTCACAATGAAATAAAAAATATGCACTTACTTCGCACAGTTTAGGGGAGCTCCCAACCCATATCAATTCGTTTTGTTGTCATTCTTAAGGATTGAGAAGGGACTTAATAGACTTGTTATACTCCACTCCCCTTTAGGCCGGCTACTTTTGGTAGTCGGCCTTTTTTATTCTCTTATCAAAAGTAAAATAAGTTTAACCGCATAGATATTGCGGTAGATGGTAACGCCTAATATATCTGTGCCAGTTGATGCTTGTTACACTAAGGTATGTTGATTTTTTTGTTTACAGCCCTGTTATGCTGGTAAAGGTCAACCACCCCTACGGAAATTTACTATAAAGAGAATATTCAATGAAATCCCAGTTTATTAAGGCATTTTTAGTTTCCAGTATTTTGATGGGTTGCTCAAGCGCAACTGATACTACTGATGGCCAGTCTGCTGTTAATACGAGTAAGAAAACTGACATTGCTCAAACAATGCAAGCATCAAAAGATATGCTACTTGCTAAGTGGCAAGGGCCATTTGAAGGTGTACCGGCATTTGATCAAGTAACATTAGCAGGGTTAGTACCCGCAATGGAACAAGCAATGGCTAACAAATTGGCAGAGGTAGCGTTAATTGCCAATAGCAGTGATACAGCAAACTTTGAAAATACTATTGTTGCCATGGAAAGAACGGGTGCCGATCTTAATCGACTTTTTGCTTATTACGGTATTTGGAGTGCTAATAAATCCAGTCCAGAATTTAGAGCGCTGCAAAGTGATATAGCACCAAAATTGTCGGCTTTCTATTCAAAAATAAAACAAAATGACAAATTGTTTAAACGTATTTCAGCGGTTTATCATAGCAACGAAATGAAAATGATGAGCCCTGCAAATCAGCGTTTGGTTTTACTCACCTACAATAGCTTTGCTCGCAATGGTGCCACACTAAATACAGCAGATAAAAAACGTTACGCAGAAATAAACTTACAACTATCAAAACTGCAAACAAAGTTTGCGAATAATATTTTAGCTGATGAAGAAGGTTATGTTTTATATCTAGATAAATCGCAATTAGGTGGTTTACCTCAATCCATTATTAATGTTGCCGCTGCAGCAGCAGATGAGCGTGGCCATAAAGGTCAATACGCCATAACTAATACTCGGTCGTCAATGGATCCATTTTTAACTTACTCAACTGAGCGTGAATTACGAAAGAAAGTGTGGAACAGTTACTACAGTCGTGGTGACAATGGTGACCAATATGATAATAACACCATCATTGCTGAAATTTTACAGTTACGCCATGAACGTGTTGGTTTATTAGGTTATAAAAACTACGCTTCATGGCGCTTAGAAGATCGTATGGCAAAGTCGCCTGAAAATGCCATTGCCTTAATGGAATCTGTTTGGCCAGCTGCTATTGCTCGTGTTGATGAAGAAGTTGCTGATATGTTGGCCATTGGCAAAAGAGAAGATGGCATAGAGCAAGTACAGGCTTGGGATTATCGTTTTTATGCTGAGAAAGTACGTAAAGATAAATACAATTTAGATTCCGATGAAGTTAAACAGTATTTGCAGCTAAATAACTTACGTGAAGCCATGTTTTATGTAGCTGGACGTTTATTTAACTTCGATTTTAGTGAAGTTATTAATGGCTCTGTACCGGTATTTCATGAAGACGTACGTGTTTGGGAAGTGAAAGATAAAACATCTGGGGAACATATTGGTTTATGGTATTTAGACCCATTTGCTCGTCAAGGTAAACGCTCTGGAGCGTGGGCAACAACATACCGTTCTCATACAACCTTTGATGGTAAGAAAAATGTTTTGTCTTCTAATAACTCAAACTTTTCTAAAGGGGCTGCAGGGGAGCCTACACTAATTTCTTGGTCAGATGCTGAAACTTACTTCCATGAGTTTGGTCATGCCTTACACTTTTTAGCTTCCAAAGTAGAATACCCAACCTTAAACTCTGGTGTGCGTGATTACACCGAGTTTCAATCACAATTATTAGAGCGTTGGCTGTCAACCGATGAAGTGATTGATAACTACCTTGTACATTACAAAACTGGCAAACCAATGCCAAAATCACTTATCGCTAAAATTAAACAAGCGGCTACGTTTAATTCAGGTTTTAAAACTACAGAGTACTTAGCATCAGCGTTAGTTGATATGAAATTCCATACCGTCGACCCTACTGGCATTGATGCTGATAAGTTTGAACGTGAAACTTTAGCCGCGCTCAATATGCCTAAACAAATTGTAATGCGTCATCGCAGCCCGCAGTTTGGTCATATTTTTAGCGGTGAAGGCTATGCTTCTAGCTATTATGGGTATATGTGGGCTGAGGTATTAACTTCTGATGCAGCTGAAGCTTTCGCTAAAGCACCTGGTGGCTTTTACGATAAAGACGTCGCTGATAAATTAGTAGAGCACTTATTTAGTGTACGTAATGCTGTTGACCCAAGCGAAGCATACCGAGCCTTTCGAGGTCGAGATGCTAAAGTTGAAGCCTTAATGCGTGATCGTGGCTTCCCAGTAAAAACGACTAAGTAAATTGTTATCGATCGTCAAATAACTGAGACATAAAAAAACTCGCTTCGGCGAGTTTTTTTATGTCTTTTATCCGCTTCACACACAATAACAAAAGACAACAATGTTGTAGCGTAATAACTAAAGTAGCCAGTGGTAGACTTGCGGAAAATTATCTAATGGAATTGTAGTTATGCGTTATTTATCTAAAGCTGTAGCGGTTGTCGCTTTAGCAAGCTTAGTTTTGGTTGGTTGTGGCTCAGACGAGGAAGAGCCAGTAAGCCATGTAACCAGCTCCGGAGCAATAAGTGCTTTTGGCAGTGTTTATGTTAATGGCGTTCGGTTTACCACCCAAGACAGTTACATTATCAGTAATGGTAGTATAAGCGATGAAGCGGCGCTTAAAGTGGGTATGAAAGTTATCGTTGCAGCTCAGCAGTTTAGTACTGATGAATCTAAAGCACTTGAGGTGACTTATCTTCCTGACGCTATTGGCATTATCGATGCGGTTGACCTTGGAACAAACTCATTAACTATTCTAGGACAAACTTATCAGGTCACTGAGGCAAGTAAGCTTAATAACGTGATCTTTAGTGAACTAACAGTAGGTACTTTTGTTGAACTCAGTGCCTTTGAAAATGAATATGGTAATTTTGTGGTTAGTTACCTCAAAGCTAAAGAGCAACAGGCTGAACATCAGTTAACAGCTACGATTAGTAATATTAATAAAGTAAACAAAACTTTTACCATAGGTAAGTTGTTGGTCAATTATGTTAATGCAGACATTACAGGTCTATTAAATGCAGGATCTTTAGTACTGATAAAAAGCAAGTTTTCCGCTATTGATAATGAATTTGTTGCAGATGAAGTTACGGCGCAAGGGCTTATTTTATTTGTTGATGGCACGTTAGCTATTGCCGGTATTGTTGCGGATATAGATAAAGAAGCAGAAACCACAATAATAACGTTGGGGGGCCGGAAATACGTACTGACGGATAACTCTAACTTTACTCAAGGTAATGTTGATGATCTACAAATAGGTAGCCAAATTAGCTTAGTTGCCACCGTTATTGAACAAGAATCAGCAGCAGTCATTTACCCTATTAATACTATTCGCATTGAATTAGCGAATGAAATCAGTTTAGAAGGCATTGTAGAAACAATAACAAGCAACAGTTTCACTATATTTGGCCAAGAATTTACCGTTGATGATTATACCCAATATGAAGATGATTCAGAGCAAGACTTACGTAACTTCAATTTTTCTGATATTGCTATCGGAGATCGGTTAGCACTTGACGCTTATGAAGTTAATGGGCTTTTAATTAGTCGTAAAATTGAACGTGAAGAAACGGGTGCCATCGAGCAAGACTCTTATGAGGTTGAAGGTATTGTTGACAGTATTGATACAAACCATACAAGCTTTTCTGTTAAAGGTATTACAGTGTTAACGGATGAACGAACTGAATTTGAAGATGCGCAGGGTGAAAACGTAGACCAAGCAACATTTTTCACTAGTTTAGCACTTAATGATGCAGTAGAAGTGGGAATCACCTATACCGAAAGTGGCTGGTTGGCACTTGATGTTGAAATAGACAGCGATGCTAAAGATAATGATGTTAAGTTACTCGGTACTATTGATACGTTCACCAATAGATTTAATTTCACGGTAAACGGTCATGAAGTTGTCACCAATATGCAAACAGAGTTTGATAATGGTGACGCAAGTGATTTAATACTTCATGTCTTGGTGGAAGTTGAAGGAAAAATAAATAACCAAGGCAAGTTAGTAGCTGAAGACGTTGAGTTTATATTAGAAAGTAAGAACTAATAGCTTGCTTTAATTCGTCTTATTACTCAACGTTGATATCTTGTGATCGGTAAAGGGCATTAGTTAATGGGTTCCCGACAAATACCTCGGGAATGACAACTCCTTTACCGTCGCCCATTATCATCATCGCCCATCATCGTCGCTTTTTATTGTCATTCCGGCAGTCTATAGGCCGGAATGCATTTTTCTATCGAAAAGTCATATCACATGAACTTAACTTACGGGTTTCTCAATTTCGTTAATGCCTTCTTCAACCATCTCACTGACATGTTCAAGCTTAGCGGCAATAATGGTTTGTGCATCAAATAAACCACGATTATAAAAATACGCACCAACTTCTTTAGAGAAAAAATCTAATAAAAACTCGGCATCAAATTGACCAAGATCTTGGTCTAGCTCTTTAGCAAAATAATTTTGTATTTTTGTAACTAGTTGTTCTGTTTCAGTGTTGGAGAATTTAATAGAAGTCATAACCACTCAGTAATAATAAATGTTGTTAATGTTTAAAATTTGCTGGTTAGTATAACTAGCTCTGAATTAAATGAGTTAGCTATTTCTCAGGTGGCTTATAAGGAAATAGCGGGAAGTTATTTATGAATTTTTTTGTCATGTGATTCTAATGAAGTATGAAAAAATATAATTAAATTAATGGATTAATTGATGTTTTAGATTGTTTACTTTATATTACACTCGATTTTTTATTGGACAATAATTCAATAAGTATATTAAATGATAGTAACATCTAAAGCTTGGTGTACTTCAAAGAAAACCAAACTCCCAACGTTAATAAAACCTCTTTCACTTTCTCTTGCTAAAGGCACTTTGCTTGCCGGTTTTATATTTAGTAGTGGCGTACAGGCTGAAAACTATCAGTTATTTTCATCTATTAGTTACTCCAGTGATAGTTATGTTATTGGGAACAAGACTAAAAGCAAGTCTATTGCAACAAGCTATTTTTTTGAGGGTAGAGAGACCACTGGACCACTCAATGAATTTGATTACATAAATACCAGTAGTAATGTTCAAGCTAGTTACACTGGTACTGAAACAGATCTAGGTCCAATTGATTATCTATCGGATAGTATTCTTTTAGCGGGTCAATGGTTTTTGAATGACTTTGTTTTAGGTGCTAGTTACTTAAGAAACGAGTCTGGCTTAGATCTTCAATCAGTAATTAAGACTAAAAATGATATATATAGTGCAAGTTTAGGTTATTTAATAACAGATAATTGGATTGTTGATGTTCTATACACGGACTACGATGATTTATATTCGGAAGATAACACTATTGTCAGTTTTAGCACAAATTATAACGTAGCTCTAAACGATAGTGACTACGTAGGTTTTGGTTATGCTAGTGATGAAGACTTTGACATTCATACTTTAACGGTAAAGTACTTTGTTAACATTTCAACTGAAAGTTATTTAGCATTTAATGGTTTGTACGCTATAGATGATAGTGATGATTACATGTCTGATGATAACTGGAGAGTAGGCGTGAGTTACTATCTAAATCACCGCACTTCTATTTCAGCATCTTTTGATGACCATGATATTTATACGCTTGCAGCAGGTTACTATTTTAATGATAATTTCTCTATGCAAGCTCACTACTCGGCCACAAATGACAACCAAAGAGGTTATGGAGTAGAAGACTCTTTTGGCATAGGATTTTCTGCACAATTTTAGTTATAAAGTGATAAAGCTGCTTACGTTGCAGATTGGAAGGTAAAAGTTAAAAGCCTACTCTAACGCCGGCGTAATAACGTCGGCCATTTTTGTAAATACCTATGGGTGCATATTCATTACGTTCATAGGTATAAATAATCTCATCGGTTAAGTTAATCCCTTCAAAGACCAGTGAAAGATACTCAGTAAGGTTAAAAGACACATTGATATCCCATTGGCCATAATCATCCGTGATCTCCTCACCTTCACCGGTGGCAAATTCAGTTCTAAAGTTATAGGACAAGCGGGTACTTAACCAATCATTTTCATAATAACTGGTTAGGTTAGTACTGTGTTTTGAGTTACCGGGAATATTGATATTTCGGCCTGTTAGGACATCTTTTCTAGCACCTTCAACTAAGGTGTAATTGGCGATAAGGCCGAAGCCATAAAACAGCTCTTGTTGTAGGTTTAATTCTAAGCCATAAATACTGCCACCACTGCCATTAACTGGTCGGTTGATAATCATGCTTTTGTCTTCATAAGTCTCTTGATAGCGCTTAATATCGATAAATGATTGAATATCTTTATGAAAGGCCGCTACTGAAAAAAGCGCTGCTTCATCGAAATACCATTCTACCCCAAGGTCAAAATTGGTCGCTCTAAAAGGTTCTAAGTTGGGGTTGCCACCAGCGCCTTGTCTTTGGGTAACATTATAATTAGTTGAGGGCATTAAATGATGGTATTCGGGGCGCGACATTACTTTTGATGCGGCTACTCGAAACAAGACATCTTCACTGAAATCCATGACAATATTGATGCTAGGTAAGATGTCGGTATAACTCTTATCGGTATTATACCACTGGTAATCATTATAAATGGTTTCAACTTCGGCAACTTTTTGATAAGCACTGGCATCTTGCTGGGTATGCACCACACGTACACCTAAATTACCGCGATAATATTCACCTGAAAAATTGACTTTTCCATAGGCCGCAAAGGTGTTTTCGGTGATATCAAAGGTACTGGGTTTTTCTTCTCCTTGAACAAAAATTAAATTTTGATAACTTTGCTCTAACGCGTTGATGTCAACAAAAGCATACTGTTTTAGAGTGCCTGTTGAGCCTATACCAACTAGGTAATGTGAAGGGAAGGGGGCAGCGTAATCGGCTAAAGTCCAATTTAATTCACCAGCCATACCGTTATAACCGCCATTTTTTGAGCGCAATCGATAAAAATCTCTTCGATGTTTTTTGAATTTACCGCCAAATTTGATTGATTGTAAAAAAGGCCTATCAAGTTGATGTTCAAAATCCGCTTGAGCAAAAAACTCACTGTCCGTTGAGTCTTGCGAGTCTTCACGTACTTCACTAATTTGCCAAGCACTTGCATTGCGTGGATCTACTTGATAGCTGGCAACGATGTCTTTATTTTTTTGTAAATCAACAGAAAACTCACTGTTGGCAGACCATTGAGAAGTTGAATCTTTACTGGTGCCGCCATTTGCTTGGGTTATACCTACTTGGTATTGAGCATGCCAATAATCAAAATCATGCTCAACCATTAAGTGCACTAAATTTGTGGTGATTTTCGATTGTCGCCAAATAGCTTCCATTGAGGTGCTAAATGGCACATTTTCATTATTACTTTCGGCTACCTTACTATAGGTTGCATCTACCAAGGTGCTATCAATAATGGTGTAGTCAGAAATATGGCCTCCTCTGTCGTAAACTGAGCTAGGTTGCCATAAAAAATTTTGATTTGAGTTATCGGCATTTAGTACTGAGTACAAGGTATTGAGTTCAATATTCCAATCTTGATTTGGCTGATATTGTGCGGTGACCATAGCGCTGGTTAATTCTCGCTGTTGCTCAAATACCGCTGAGCCACCGCCGCCAGCAGACCAGATATTAGTCAAATCAGCAGAGGGATTTTTAGTCGCTGTTAAGTTACCTTGTGCGTCTTGATTAAAGTTTCTTTCAGCCCAGCCCCAAGACTCTAACCCATCACGCCTAAGGCTGCGCTCATGACGAGTAAGAGAGACTAAAAATCCGAAATCTTTGGCATCATTAATTTGGTTGAAAAATAATGATAATTGCGGATCACTCTCTCCAGAAACATCACTGTATTGCATTTGAGCGGTGCCAATAAATCGATTGTCTGGGGTGTCTAATGGTGCATGAGTTTTAATATTTATTGAGCCACCTAAAGAGCCTTCGTCATGGTCGGCTTCAGGTGACTTATGTACTTCTAGGGAACTGACTATTTCTGCAGGTAATAAGGTATAGTTAAAACCACGATTTGGTTGTGATGATATCCACCAATCAGCTGACGCAATATTTTGACCGTTAATATAGGTTCTATTTTGACTTGGTGCGGTACCGCGTACACCAATTCGTTCACCCTCACCTTGTGCTCTAGTTAGAGATACACCTGTGATTCTTTGCAGTGATTCGGCAACATTTTTATCAGGGAATTTACCGATATCTTCAGCGGTAATCGCATCAACAATAGCATCACTATAACGCTTGGTTTCAATCGACTTTACTATGCTGCCACGAATACCACGAATTTGAATTTTTTCTAAGGAATCTATTTGACGAGCTTGTTGATTGGCATTTTCTTCAGTAGCTAAAGCAGCCGAAAAATGAAGACTAAAAAATAGCGTGAAAATTATACCTAAAGCCGTTGAATTTCTCATTTTTATTATATTCCGAAGCCTTTAACTTTCAATTGATATAGATGCCAGCGCAGCATAGAATAGTGCTTAAGAATAATACCTTTTGTTACGCCGATTGACCAATCATTCGCCCTTAAATTTGTAATAAATTCATGCCACAAAGCCATTTAGAGAAAGTTAAAGTTAATGAGGTTGACGTCGATTTTATCGCACTGAAATTCTTCATTGACCAACAATGGCATGATGTTGAAGCTAGACAGCTGAAATTATTAAAGTTATTGATTGAAAACTACGGGCAAGCGGTCTCTCGTAATCAAATAATGGATGCCTTGTGGAACGATACTATCGTTAGTGATAATTCGGTTTCCCAAGCTATTACTCAGCTACGTAAATCACTGCACGATGATAAAGAAACACCACGCTTCATTAAAACAGTGCCCAGGGTTGGCTACCAACTGATTGCGGAGTTGGTTTTCCCTGAGCCAGCGTCTGATAAAATTGAACAGTTCAAAAAGAATAAACTCAATCTTAGCCTAGTTGCTGTAGCTAGTGTGTTATTGGGAATTGCTATCACCATAAGCATTGTTGAACTAACTAAGCCAAGTTTGCAGGTGCCACAGTACAGTTATGAATCTCGCTTAACTTCAACACCAGGACCGGAGAATTTCTTGCGTTATTCTCCTAAAGGTCGCTACCTAGCGTTTAGCCAAAGTAGTACTAATCGAGATCAAATGGATATGGCGGTGTTTGATGCGCAAACCCAAGCTGTGCATGTTATTAAAAGTACCGGTTACAGTGAGGAAGCGCCTGAGTGGTCACCCGATGGCAAGTGGTTAATTTATTATCGACATGATCCCATTAGTTGTGAAATTCGTGTTATGTCCGTTATTAACCCAGTTGAAGCATGGCGTTTGAGCCCTGACTTTCACCTTAGTGATTGCCAAGTTGGCTTTAGTCGACAAAAAATGCACTGGGTAAGCGATAACACTTTGTATTTGCAACGGTGGCAAAATAACTTACCCATTCTCACTAAATTAACCTTAGCAATGGAAGGTTACCCAAGCCTGATAGCGCAAGAAAATGTTGAGAATATTTATCCAATACTAATGGACATAGACAAAGCCACTAATCAGCTACTCTTTGTTGAACAGGTCACGCAGGGTTATATGTTGCAACATATGGATCTTACCAGTGCCAAACGCAGTATTATCGAAAAGCGTGAGCAGGAATATTGGGGAATAAAATGGCATGAAAGTGGGCAAAGCTTTTGGCTTGGTAATGAAAGTTTACGATTAATGTCGCTTGATGGTAGTAGTGAGGTAGTGCACCTGCCTATTGGTTTCATCCCTGATATCGATTTGAACCCTAACACTAAACAATTAGCCCATGCTGAAGGTTTAGTGAATGTTAACTTGTATGATTTACAGTTAAAGTCACTGAATAATCATCAAGTAGTGAAAGCTAAACAGCTCTCTTCATCAGCAAGAACAGATGTTTTACCGACCTTATCGAAAGACGGCCGACAAACCGCTTTTATTTCTTATCAAAGACGCTCGACTGATGGTTTAAAACATATTGAAATTTGGTTAAAAAATAAAGATAAAAAAGCGGCAAATTTATTGGCTAATCTACCTGAAAATATCCATCCTAAATATTTATTGTGGTCGCCAAATGGGGAAAACTTGTTGTTAGGAGACAGCCGACATAATCTCCATTTGATTAATATTTACAGCAAGCATCTCGTGGCTATCATTTTTGATTATAAAAATATAGATGAAGTGAATTGGTCTAGTGATGGCAAGTTTGTTATTTTTAGTGCTTCGAATGAAGACAGTAAGCAGTTATGGCAATACGATTTACAACTAGCGAGTACAAAACTGCTCAATGAACATAAGGTGTTAGTTAGTCCTCGGGTTGGCTCACGGCAAGAAAATAATGTTCAAAGTAAATTGAATAGACAAAGCAGTGAAGTATTATCAGTAGTACAAATGAAAAAGCTTAACCCTTCATATCATCATTATATTGCTCATGTTGAAGCGTTTTTAAGTGCCCATGCAGGTGAGCAATTACCTGTGGATAATTTAGCGCCATCGTTACTATTATATCGACCACATGTTTTTGATTTGGGTATATATTATGTGATAAAGCAGGGCCATCAACTCGGTTTGTACTTGTACAAATTCTCACAGAAAAAGCATGTGCACATTGCAAATATTGGTCAACATGAGCAAGACATAAATTTAATGCTTAACATCAGTGCATCAGATGATGGTAAGCAGTTGGTTTTTTCAAAAGTAGAAGGTTTTGAGACTGATATATTATTACAACGCAAAGTGAAAGTTGAATAGGTTTTAATCATTTACCCGTTAGTTATGGTTGGGCTTTATCAATAAACTTAGTAATATTTGACAAGTACCACTGTCGCGACTTTGCTTGCTTTAATGCCTCAACTGCTCTCTTCTTACTTTGTGGATATTGCTTTTTTTGCGCGAGGATCTTTGCTTGTGCTAATAATAGGTCAGGATGATCATCATCTTGGTTAAGAGCAAGTTTGAGGTATTGCTCAGCAGTTTGATAATCTTTTGCTGCTATTTCAATAGCAACCAAGTCGCGTAATGCTCTAAAATGCCCTTGCTCGGCAGCACTTAGTAGCCAACGTTTGGCTTTATCTATATCGTACTCAAGGCTTTGTTTATCTAATAACTCACGCCCAAGTCGATATTGAGCATAAGAGAAACCTGATTGAGCAGCGTTTATTAGCCAGTTCAAGCCTTTTTGTCTATCTGCTTGGGTATATTCCCCACGTAATAAGTTGCTACCCAATCTATATTGTGAATTTGGGTAGCCGTTTATGGCTGAAGCAAGTAATAAATCTGAGCCAGCTGTTTTTTGCTGCCAATGAGAACGAAGCAACCGGGTGGCATTGTGTTCTTCAGCCACTAACCAGTTAGCAATATAATATTGCACCAGGGCATTCCCTTGTTCTGCGCCTTCAATAAGCTGGTTAATTTTCTTTTGATAACTTTTCTTTTGTTGATTAAAGCTAGCTTGATAACGCTTACCTTTAAAAGTGGTGAAGTGATATAACAAAGACCGGCTGGAATAACTTTTTGCTTGCCCATTAACCATTAAAGGTTCATAGCGCCAGCGCCTAACGGCGTTATAAATTGAGCGATTAAAGGTTTTATTTGGAAAAGCATCGATGATATCAACATCTTTAACTGCGCCCGATTCATCAACATCAAACTCTAGCCAAACCCAACCTTCAAGCCCTTTTTCGTAAGCTTCTTTAGGGTATTTAGCATCAACTTTATGTATGCGTAGTGGAGGTATATTGGCGGGTAGCTGGTATTGTTTATCGTTAAAAATTGGTAATAGGGTATTTTGGTAGTGCTCATAACCAAATGATTGCTTTATTTTCTGTAAACCGGACTCAAGTAGCATAGTGTCTTGTGTACCTGTTAATTCTTGCTGAATTAATCGGGCAGCCGAACGAGCTTCATCTAAGCCATAATCGGCAGCTAAGGAAAACCAAGAATGTGCATTGATTAAATTTTTACTAACACCTTGGCCGTAAAGGTACATTACACCAATATTGTAAATAGCATCTTTATGTCCCAGCGTTGCTAGACGTTGAAATTCATTAAAGGCTTGTTGGTATTTTCCGGTATTGTAATCTAGGGTAGCAGAAAGCATATCGGCTTTAGCTTGCCAACTGAAGATCAGAGAGAATACGAGTAAAACAGTGGGGAAGAATTTCATTGTTAAAGTCAGCTGAAATTATTCAGACGTTTACTGAAAATAAGTATAAAAAGAGGGGGATAGTGCATGCACAAACTCAATATCAACAATATCTTTAGCAATGAGAGGGATAAATTTATTCTACTGTGTTTATTTGTTGATTGCTCTACTTTTTTAAGCTTTAAATAAAAAAACGAGTTTTAACCTAACGGCTAAAACTCGCGAAAAAACCAAGAGTGTGTGATACCAAACGGATTCATTAATTGACCAACTTAAAGTTACACTAGCGAACTTAGAACAAACAAAATGGGTTAAATATAGTTATTCTATATTTCATTCTTTTTGTGCAGTTATCAACTTGCTAGCGCACTCCCGAAGGGCGAGTTTAAAAGGCTTATATGCTGCGTTATTGATTTTGATAAGGGAATATCTTCAATCAATGCCTTGCCTCTAAGCCTTTTCATTCTCGCTAAGTGATCAATAAATGAGCCTACTTGGTATAAGGGAAAGTCCTTGTCTTGGCCATAGCCAAATAACCTTAATTTTCACTTTAGTGTCTACCTTCGTCAGTGTTTAAAAAGTTACTTGGCTATGACGTGCCGCTAGTAAAAAGCCTACTAGCGGTAAACTGCTTTTGTTAGTTGTGCTTAGAAGTTAAAGCGTACACCTGCAACAAGTCTACGACCATCGGCGTAATAACCTGTTAGGGCTTGTTTAACGCCTTTTTCTTGATAACTGAAGGTTTTCTCATCTGTTAAGTTAATACCTTCAACGATAAAAGTAATATTTTCATTAAGGTTATACGAAAGGTTCGCATCAACTTGGCCGTAGTCGTCAACGTATCCCGGCCAGCCTTCACCAGTGTCATAACCAGTACGATAGTTATAAGAAATTCGACCACTGAAAGTATCAGTTTCAAAATAACTACTTAAGTTAACCGTGTGATCTGAGTTACCAGGAATCGTAACATTATTACCTTCACTGTCTTTAGCTTCACCATCAACATAAGTGTAATTAGCAGACCAGCCAAAACCCTCATAGAGCTCTTGTTGATAACCAACCTCTAGACCTTGAATAGTACCGCCTTTGCCATTAACAGGGCGGTTAATCAAAATTTCCACACCCTCATGACTTTCTAAAGTTGCTTGTGTATCAATAAATGATTGAATGTCTTTTAAGAAAAGTACCGCTGAAATAATACCAGCATCACTGAAATACCACTCTAAACCTAAATCAAATTGTGTGGCACGGTATGGGTCTATGTCTGGGTTACCGCCTGTACCGGTTTGTGTCTCTTTATTATATGACGTTGAGGAAGTCATTTTTGCGTAATCTGGACGAGACATTACCCGTGCTGCACTCATGCGAAGTAATAAGTCTTCTTGCAAATCAACGGCAAGGTTCAAGCTTGGTAAGATATCAAAGTAACTGGTTGATTCATCAGTCCAAACTTCGCTGCCAGTTGCGCCAACATAAGCTGCAGAGCTTTGGTCAGTATAAACTAAGCGCACACCTACGTTACCTCGTAATCCTTCAGCATCAATATCTGCTTTAAGGTATGCGGCAGATATTTTTTCACTAATATCAAAAGTACTGGCTTTAAGTAACTGGTAATCCCAACCTAAGGCATCACCTTCACTGCGAATTTTATTTGAATCTGTTATAGCGTAATTTTTTAAGGTATCAGTAGAGCCCTGACCCGATAAAAAATCTGAAGGCATCGCTAGTGAATAATCAGCTAAGCTCCAGTTTAAGTCTGTGCGGGCATCAGTGGTGTGCTTGGTATTAAAACGTGCGTGATCACGATATTTTGCGCCGAATTTAACCGCGCTAAATACACCAAGGTCAAGGTCACGGCCAAAGTCTACTTGTATATAACTCTCATCATCTTGTGCGTCATTACTGTCGTAACGTAAAAAGTCTAAGCCCCATTTACTACCATCTGCGGGATCTGCGCCATAGCTAGTTTTAACATCTCTAGTGGCTGATGCATCATAACTATGTACATAATTTCCACCCCAGCCAACACTGCGATCTGCTTGTGAACCACCGCTACCTTCGGTATAACCAAAATGAACACTTGATGTCCAAACATCCCCTTCATGGTCTATTTTTAAGTCATAAGATTCAGTCGTTAGCTCGGAGTTACGCACTTTAGTTTCATCAAGAATATTGTTGCCATTAGGTGATAAACCTAAAGTTCCACCGACGGCCATGGCGCCAACTTGGCTATGTTCAATAATAGTAATATCGGTATATTCTGAACCTCCATATCCAGGTAGCCATAAGAAGTTTTGGTTTTCATTATCCATTTTCATGGTGCTACTAAGCGCATTGAAGGTAATTTCAGTGGTGTCTGTTGGACGATATTGCAAGGTCAGGTTGCCACCAGTACGAATACGTTCTTGGCTAAACATTGCTGAGCCACCGCCACCAGGGCTGTAAACATCTTCATGCACAGTACCGTCAGCCATGGTAATGTCGCGATCGGTCCAACTCCATGCTTCAATACCGTCACGACGTAAATTACGCTCTTGGCGTACTAGAGAAATTAAAGCACCAAAGCTTTCATCCTCATTTTTCCAGCTGTATAGCGCTGAAAGTTGTGGATCCGTTTCACCAGAAACATCTGAGTATTGTGCTAAAACAGAGCCTGCAAATTTATTAGCTTCTAAATCAAGTGGCTTACGTGTTCTTACAATAACGGTGCCACCGATTGAGCCTTCATCGATATCGGCTTCTGGTGTTTTATACACTTCTAAGCCTGAGACAATTTCTGAAGGTAACATGGTGTAATTAAAGCCACGACTTGCGGCTGAGTTAGTCCACCAATCAGCGGAGCCTACCGCTTGGCCATTAAGTAATGTTCTGTTTTGACTCTCAGTTGTGCCACGAATACTTACACGTTCACCTTCACCAAAACTGCGGGTAATTGACACACCTGTTATGCGCTGTAGTGACTCGGCTACGTTCTGGTCTGGAAACTTGCCAATATCTTCAGCCGTTACAGCATCAACTACTGAGTTGGCATAGCGTTTGGTATTTAGAGATTGTACTACGCTGCCACGAATACCGCGTACTTGTATTACTTCTACTTCTTCTGTTTTAGCTTGTTTGCTTGTGCCTTCTTCAGCGAAAGCAATGGTAGGGCTGGTAAGTAAACCAAGCATAAGTGCTGATTTAACTGCGTTGTTCACCTTATTAAATTTGTAGTGTTTCATATTGTATTCCACTTATTATATTTTTATGTTCTTGATGATTTAAAAGAAAGGTACATATCTATGGTGTTATATACATTCCTTGCGAACCTATTTGTTGCAGTAAAAACATTGGTCTATTTGGCAAAGTGTCTATTACCTATAAGCCGTTTGTTTTGTGTTATTAAAGTTTTTCTGCTGGTAAAAGCATCAATAGTAGCTAGTTTAAAGCTGAAAATTTTAACATTCGACAGCTAACGTTAGCGCAACGGCATTCATCTAAAACTAAGCCGTTTGAAGAGTCTTGAATTGGTGTGAAAAGTTGTGAAATATAAAATGAATACTGTTATGTTTTTGTTTTTATAGTCTTTTTTAGTATTGTTGTTTTTTATTTTTGTTTTGTTTTTACTGATTAATATTCATCTAAAAGGGTGTTTTGAAAGTTGTGAAGTAAATTTACTAACCACTTTAATGAATTTTTATGCAATAAAATAATAAAAATGGTCAGTGATTGGTGATTTAATTGATGTTAAATGTAGTCAATAGGCAGGGCGGTAGTATATTTAATTTCCTCCATGGCAAAGCTAGAACTAATGTCAGAAAAATCTACACGGGTGATAAGCTCTTTATAAAATCGGTCGTAAGCTTTCATATCAGGCACAACCACACGTAGTAAATAATCTACATCGCCACTCATGCGATAAAATTCAACTATTTCAGGAAAGTCATCAGAAACTTTAGCAAAGGTAGTCAACCAATCAGGATTATGTTGATTTGTTTTCACCATAACAAAAATGGATAAACCAACATTTAATTTTTCAGGATCTGCTAAAGCAACACGTCCTTTAATTACGCCAGACTTTTCCATAGCTTGAATACGACGCCAACAAGGAGTTGTTGATAGACCCACTCGGTCGGCAATTTCACTGGTTGAAAGGGTACAATCTTTTTGTAAAATACTAAGAATGTGTTTATCAAAAGAATCCATTTTGTTTCCTTTGGTGTATATATGGAATTTAAAACTAATTAATTGTTTCTTGTTGGTATTATATTTTACTTGTCAGCAATTGAAAGTAAAATTAGAACGAATAACCTCCAGTAAAGTGAAAATAGTTAATACATTAATGATTTATACCAATTCCATTAAGTTTGTGATCTTGTTGTGCGAAGGAAAAATAAATCAAGCTAAGGTGCTCGATTGAGCAATAGCTGGCTATAGGAATTGAGAGCAACGAATTCTTGGGTTATTTTAACCAGCACAAGTGGGCAATAATTTAATGGAATTGGTATTACGTAGCAGTCAACTTTCACTGTACTTAAGGGGAAACACTGGCTATGTTCTTGATATTCAGCGTAGGGATTTAATAGGTGATATCGTGATTGTTTCTAATAGGTCTGCTATTTATTTTGCACAAGATATTGTTTGTTTACAAGGCTTGCCAGTTGGGGGGCTCGGGTGCTGCGCTCAATACTACTATGATCTTTGGTAGACGTAGGGCGTTTAAAGGAAAAATATTGTGATTATTTGGGCTGAAAATGAAGAACGATATTTTAGTAGTGATTTATTTGTCTAACATAGATAAAACTATTAAAAGTAAAATATCAATTTGAATATCTTGCGTGGCATTAACACTATAATATCGACTAAAGGTGTTGTATTAATGGAGTGTTTAAATAACTTAACCTGATCTCTGGATGATGAGTACTTGATGTTTAAATTTATTCGTTTTTAAAAGCTACGGAATGTTAGCTGAAGGTAGATTAAATGAAGAAGAGTTTTAAAAAGTGGTGGCATACAGATTGCATTTTTTGTCGAAGGGCTAGGTTGTTATTCATCTGGCTTATACTAATGTTAATTATAGACTTATGTTTCTTTCAATTGTTATTTTAGTATTTAGCTTAAGTTAAGTGACTGAAGTAACTTTGTTAATATCGAGTAATATATTATGGCAACTGGACTTCTATGGAGTGACTCTCAAGAGATTGCTTTGGATTTAATTGAACAACATGAAAATGTTGATCCCTTTAAGTTACATTTCACTGAGTTAAGGCAGTGGGTACTTGATTTAGAACGTTTTGAAGATGACCCCGCACATTGCGGCGAACGAGTGCTTGAAGCTATTCAATTAGCTTGGATGGCAGAGGTCGATTGATATTATGTAAATATCAGGGGAAAGCTTATTCCTCTTCTTTAATAGCTAACTTATTTGAGTTATTAAAGAAATAACTACCTTAATTTCGGCGTGATAACATGTAATGTTTTTTAGCTCCACCTAAAAAATACAGCTGACTTTCCACATCGTAGAACTGAAATGTCTTTTTCAAATCGATTAAAAATCGATTCAAACACATTTATCTTCTTTTTCACAAATTCACTCATTTGCTTGCTTTTCAGCTAGGTAGATATCATCTATACTTTGCTACATCAATTTGGTAAATATTCGTCATTCATTAAACATATAAGCAGTCAGTCCAATGCCCCAATCTCAACGCCCACTTTATATTCCTTATGCAGGTCCTTCATTATTAGAAACCCCTTTATTAAATAAAGGCAGTGCCTTTAGTAAAGAAGAGCGTGATAGTTTTAACTTAACAGGACTACTACCGCCACGTTTTGAAAGCATAGATGAACAAGCTGAACGAGCTTATCGTCAGTACAGCTGTTTTAATAGTGACATTAACAAACACATTTATTTACGTGCTATTCATGATAATAATGAAACTTTATTTTTCAAATTAGTACAAAATAACCTCGCTGAGATGATGCCAATTATTTACACCCCTACGGTTGGCGATGCTTGTGAGCAGTTTTCTGATATTTATCGTAGCTCTCGTGGTTTATTCATTTCTTACGAAGATAGATTTAATATTGATGACATGTTGCGTAACGCCACTAAAAATAAGGTAAAAGTAATTGTAGTTACCGATGGTGAACGTATTTTAGGCCTTGGTGACCAAGGTATTGGTGGTATGGGCATACCTATTGGTAAACTTTCTTTGTATACCGCTTGTGGTGGTATTAGTCCTGCACATACGTTACCAGTAATGCTTGATGTGGGTACTAACAACCAAAAATTACTTGATGATCCTATGTATATGGGGGCTCGACATAAACGTATTGATCAAGATTCATATGATGAATTTTTAGAGTTATTTATTAGTGCCGTTAAACGCCGCTGGCCACATGTCTTATTACAATTCGAAGATTTTGCTCAACCTAATGCTATGCCTTTGTTACAACGTTACAAAGATAGAATTTGTTGTTTTAATGATGATATCCAGGGCACGGCTTCTGTTACTGTTGGAACTTTACTTGCCGCGTGTCGTAGTAAAGGAGCTAAATTATCAGAGCAACGTGTTGCTTTTGTTGGCGCCGGATCGGCGGGCTGCGGTATTGCCGAGCAAATTATCAGTCAGATGGTAAGCGAAGGACGCTCCGTTGAGCAAGCTCGCAGCCAAGTATTTATGGTTGATAGATTTGGTTTATTAACACAAGGCATGGCTGACCTTCGCGATTTTCAGCAAAAATTAGTCCAAAGTAAAGATGCTATTGCTTCTTGGGATACTGCTGGGGAGTTCGCTTCACTTGTTGAAGTAATGCATGGCGCTAAGCCTGACATCCTTATTGGTGTATCTGGCCAAGCCGGTTTATTTACCGAACAAGTTATTACAGCGATGAAGTCTCATTGTGATATGCCAATTATTTTTCCGTTAAGTAACCCTTCTCGCCAAGTTGAGGCAACACCTAGTCAAGTGATTAATTGGACAAAAGGTGAAGTCATTATTGCCACAGGCAGTCCATTTGAACCCGTTGAATATCAAGGGAAAAGTTTTCCTATTGCGCAATGTAATAATAGCTATATTTTCCCTGGGATTGGTCTGGGTGTGGTTGCAGCGAACATCAGCCGTGTCACTGATGATATGTTACAGGTTGCCAGCGAAACATTAGCGGCGGCGTCACCACTTGCTAATAAAGAGTCAGATGAGCTACTACCGCCATTAACTTCTATTGCACAACTAAGTAAGGATATTGCTTTTGCAATAGCACAAGTTGCTTTTAGACAAAACCTAGCGTTGCCTATGAGTGACGATGAGTTACTTGCTAAGATAGAGCGAAATTTCTGGAAACCTGTATATCGTCAATATCGTAGAACAAGTGTGTAGTTCTACTTAAGATAACACCAGAAAGACACCGAGAAGGGCGGAAGCCAAAGATAACTTATTCGGTGTCGTCTAAAGCCAGCTTGATCTTGTGTCGGTAATTATTCTTTAGCTTTTCATTAGTTATTTGTAATACTTTCGTCTATAATGCGCTCAAAATTCTAGCCGTTTGAATAAGTGGCTGGATATATATTTAAATTTTTAACTTAAATTACATTATAAGGGCTTATCATGGCTATCGAACGTACTTTTTCTATCGTAAAACCTGACGCAGTTGCTAAAAACTTCATCGGTCAAATCTACAACCGCTTTGAAACTGCTGGTTTAAAAATCGTTGCTTCTAAAATGATTCACTTAAGCCAAGAAAAAGCTGAAGGTTTTTACGCTGAACATAGCGAACGTCCTTTCTTTGGCGCTTTAGTTTCTTTCATGACTTCAGGTCCTGTTATGGTTCAAGTTTTAGAAGGCGAAAACGCTGTTCTTAAAAACCGTGAAATCATGGGTGCTACTAACCCTGCTGAAGCTCTTGCTGGTACTATCCGTGCTGACCTTGCTGATTCAATTGATGAAAATGCTGCTCACGGTTCAGATGCTTTAGAATCTGCAGCACGTGAAATTGCATACTTCTTCTCAGACGAAGAGATCTGCCCTCGTACTCGTTAATTTCTATTTAATCTTCGCAAAGCTAATGACTTCGTTGTCGGCTGTACTCATTGACTAACGTCAACCCCGTGCAACCTCCTAGAACTTATTTTTTTTGCTTTGATTAAAAAATAAATTAATTTGAAAGGATTTTACTGATTATCAGTAAAATCCTTTTGTTATTTTAAGTGGATCATAAATTCCTTTAAGATAACCCAGTAAAATTGCGATTGTTGCTTGAAAAGTATACAATGTGCGCCTTGTTTTTTGGCTACTCGTTAGGGTGGTTTGTAGTTAGTTATTGAGAGTTTGTTGTATGAGTGATGTGAACAGTAAAGTAAACCTACTTAATTTTGATCATAAAGGTATGCGCGCATACTTAGAGTCTATTGGTGAAAAACCTTTTAGAGCTGATCAAATCATGAAGTGGATTTATCACTTTGGTTACAGTGACTTTGAGCAAATGACAAATATTAATAAGAAGTTACGCGAAAAACTACAGCGTAATTGTGTGATATCTGCACCAGATATTTCAGAAAAACAAGTGTCAGAAGACGGTACTATTAAATACGCCTTAAAGCTAGAAGGCGGACAAGAAGTAGAAACTGTTTGGATCCCTGAAAATGATCGTGCCACCTTGTGTGTTTCATCTCAAGTTGGCTGTGCATTAGAATGTACCTTCTGCGCTACTGCTCAACAAGGCTTCAATCGCAATTTATCTATGGCCGAAATTATTGGTCAAGTATGGCGTGTTGCTAATGACATTGGTGCAACACGTATTGCTGGCACACGTCCTATTACTAACATTGTTATGATGGGCATGGGGGAGCCGTTATTAAATATGAAAAATTTAATACCAGCTCTTGATACCATGTTGAACGATTTAGGTTACGGCTTGTCAAAGCGTCGTGTGACTGTAAGTACTTCAGGTGTTGTTCCTGCTTTAGATATGCTTAAAGAAAAAATTGATTGTGCTTTAGCTATTTCAATTCATGCACCTAATAATAAGCTACGTGATGAATTAGTGCCTATCAATAAAAAGTATCCGCTGGAAGACTTTATTGCAGCAGCAGGGCGATATATTGAGGGTTCAAAAGCGAACAAACAAGCGACGATTGAATACGTTATGCTTGATCATGTTAACGATAGTACAGATCAAGCACATGAATTAGCACACGCATTAAAAGGCTTACCAAGCAAAATAAATTTAATACCATTTAATCCATATCCAGGTTCGCCTTATAAACGCTCAAGTAATTCTCGTATTGATCGTTTTGATAAGGTTTTACAAAGTTATGGCTTAACGGTTATTACTAGACGTACACGTGGTGATGATATTGATGCTGCTTGTGGTCAACTAGCAGGTGATGTTTTTGATAGAACTAAAAGAAGCGTTATGAATGCGGCTAAGAACACTGAAATAAGTTCATTGAAAGATCAGACTAAAGCTGACACTATCTCTATAAAAACAGTATAAGCATTAGTACATTGTTTTTTAGTGAAAAAATAACAATAAGAGGCGGTTAACGCATTGCATATTATGGATAAAACTATGGCTAAATATATTTTTCCGACACTGTTAACCGCGGTCTCTCTGTCGTTGTTAAGTGGTTGTGTTACCCAAAGTTTTGAAAATAATGAGCCAATCGTTAAAAATCAAGCTAATCGTGATGAAATGGCGGCAACGCGTGTTTCTTTAGGATTAGGTTACCTAAAAATGGGTGACATGTCTCAAGCTAAGCTTAATTTAGAAAAAGCGAAAAGATTCTCTCCAAATCTAGTGCAAGTACATACAGCTTTTGCCCACTACTATGAAACTGTTGGTGAAGAGGAGTTAGCTATTGGATCATTTGAACAGGCTTTATCAATTAAAGCTGATAGCGCTGATACACTAAATAACTATGGTGTATTTCTTTGTCGACAAGATAAAGTTGCCGCAGCCGAAGTTCAATTTTTAAAAGCTATCGCAGTACCAAGTTATTTATTGGTATCACAAAGTTATGAAAACCTTGCATCATGTTATTTACAAAGTGATGACTTTGAAAAAGCCGAAATGTATTTAAATAAGGCTATATTCCACAGTCCAAATAGAACCGTCACCTTATTGCAAATGGTACGTTTGCAATATGCAATGGCCGATTACAAAGAAGCCAAGCGTTTTTTACAGAAGTTTGAGCGAAATACCCAGAGATTTACAGCTGATTCCTTAGCATTAGCCTACAAATTGTATTGGAAACTTGGTCAGCGACGTACGGCAACTAATTACGCTAATATGTTGGTTAAAATGTACCCTCAGTCTTGGGAAGGTAAACAATACCTACTTAATGAGCTGGAGTTTATCGATTCTGATGATCTGGCTAGAAAATATCAAATTAGCCAAAAGAAAAGTAATAAGTTATCACCTTCTAGTAATAAACGAGTGGTAAAGCTTTCACCTAAAAAGAATAAGACTTCTGAGTATACCAGTAGTGTTAAAGTGCTAAGTCCAAGCAAAGTGGTTAATGAATTACCAGAAGTAGTGAAAGTAACTAAACAAGTCTCGGCCGCACCTGTGGTTGCAACGACGAGTGCTGTAGTTGCTACACCGCAGCTGGCAACAACAGCAACGAGCTCAGTACTTGGCTCTGGGGCCGCTTTAGTTTCTGCTGCTGTTACAGGAGCTGTCGTTGCAGCAAGTAAACCTATAGCTAACAATAAAGAACCTGTAGCTGATAACTTAGCCGTTACTTCTGACATAACAAAACCTGAAAATAGCAGTACAATTTCTAATCCTGAAAAAGTTGATAGCTTAAATAAAGAAGCCGTTGAGCAAAATTCTGCGCTAATATCAGAAGTTGAGCAAGGTGTGAGTTCAAGTGAGATTGCTGTAGTTACGCCAGTTGTTACGCCGGTAGTAACTACTGAAGTGGTAGCAGCAGTAACTCCAGCAGCAAAATCAGAAAGTGTTGTTGTAGTTGCAGCCGTAACATCACAGCCAATTAATGATGGTATTGAACCTACATCAACTAAACCAATACCTGCTACCCGTGATGTACCATTACCTGAAGCCCTACCTCAACAAGCGGAAGTTATTGCAGAGGTAGATGAATCTGAAGTGGCTGAAAAACAGGTAATGAAAGAGGCTAGTGTTTTAGATTCTGCAACCACACTGGACTCTACAACCGAAGTGGCCGAAGAAGTTATTGATGATGTTAACATGGTTGAAGCGCAAGATGCTCTGCATACAGTAAGTTCAGGTGATAACCTATACAATATTTCAGTAAAATATAACGTTAAGCTAAATACGTTACGTAAGTGGAATGATATCTCTGAAAAAAATAAAATCCGCATAGGCGATAAACTCTATGTGGTTGACCCTCAAACAGTGAAAAATATTAATGACTAATGAAGTAACCTCTGCAAATCAAGCGGGTGTAGAAAAAAAAAGTGACGCAGAAGAAATCACCGAGCTTAGTGAAGATATGGAAATGGTAAGTCCAGGTGCTATGCTTCGCGAAGCTCGCGAAGCTCAGTCACTCTCACAAGATTATATTGCTGGAAAGCTAAACTTTAAAGTCGCCTTGGTTAATAATATTGAAAAAGACAGCTTTGACCCTTCAATGCCTGTGACCTTTAATCGAGGTTATCTAGCTAATTATGCCAAATTAGTTGGCGTAGATGTTGATGATGTATTGGCAAGCTATGATGCACTTGATGCTGCTAGCATTCAACGCAGTGAAATGTTGAGCTTTTCTAAAGAGACATCTAAACAAGCTGAACATAGTCGGGTAATGTGGTTAAGTTATCTTATTGTTGCTGTTTTAATCGGTTTAACTGTTTTATGGTGGCAGCAAGAAAGTAGCCAACAGGCCGATAACTCCACTAGTGACCTATCAAGTTCAGCAGATATTGTTAGCGAACAAAATAGTGATGAATTGCTTAATGTAACTGATACTTCAGTTGCGATTGAGGCTCTAGAAGCACCAAATGCAACTGACTTAGTGGCGAGTGATACGGTTGATTCAGTGAGCGTTATAACGAGTGAAGAACCTGTTGACTTAATAACAAGTGAAAAAACTCAACCACAAGAGCCTGAGATAAGTACTGCAGTATTTACGTTTAATGGCGACTGTTGGGTAAATATTTATGACGCTACCGGTGAGCGAATTGCTTGGGGTGTTAAAAAATCAGGCTATGTTATGACTATCCAAGGTAAGGCGCCACTGCGTATCACCGTAGGGAAACCTGAATTAACCAGTATTATTTTTAATGGTAAACCTGTAGATATGTCTGCTTTTAATCTTGGTAATATTGCTAAATTCAACTTACCAATTCTTGTCGATTAATTAGATTAGTGAATTAGAATAGTAAAGTTGACTCGCTTGGATTACAGAGGCGCTGTTGGATAAATGCTGAATAGGTATTGTTAAATAGTTAGTTTTAATGAAGTATTTTCACTTACTTTTGAGTTAAGTAACTCCCTTATATAAAGACAAATTATAAAGAAAAATTATGTTTAAAGAATCTCCAATTATACGCCGAGTATCTCGCCAAATTATGGTTGGTAATGTACCTGTTGGTGGTGATGCGCCAATCACAGTGCAGTCAATGACCAACACTTTAACTACTGATGTAGCTGCGACCGTAGCGCAAATTAAAGCATTAGAGGCTGTTGGTGCCGATATTGTTCGAGTAAGTGTCCCAACTATGGACGCTGCAGAAGCATTTCGTGAAATTAAAACACAAGTTAATGTACCTTTAGTCACCGACATTCACTTTGATTATCGTATAGCGCTTAAAGTGGCCGAATACGGCGCAGATTGTTTACGCATCAACCCAGGTAATATTGGTCGCGAAGATAGAGTGCGTAGTGTGGTTGAATGTGCTCGAGATCACAATATCCCAATTCGTATTGGGGTTAACGGTGGTTCTCTAGAAAAAGATATCCAAGAAAAATATACGGAGCCAACACCCGAGGCTTTGTTAGAGTCAGCAATGCGCCATGTGGATATTCTTGATAGATTGAACTTTGACCAATTTAAAGTCAGTGTTAAAGCCTCTGATGTGTTTTTAGCGGTTGAATCGTATAAATTACTTGCTAAACAAATTGATAATCCATTACATTTAGGCATCACCGAAGCTGGTGGTTTACGCTCAGGCTCAGTGAAATCATCTGTCGGTTTAGGCTTGTTACTAGCTCAAGGTATTGGTGATACTTTACGTATATCGCTTGCTGCTGATCCAATTGAAGAAATTAAAGTTGGCTTTGATATTTTAAAATCATTGAAATTACGTAGTCGTGGTATAAATTTGATTGCTTGCCCAAGTTGTTCTCGACAAGAGTTTGATGTGGTTTCAACAGTCAATGCTCTTGAGCAACGTATTGAAGATATTATGACGCCGATGGACGTGTCAATTATCGGCTGTATCGTTAATGGACCTGGGGAGGCGATGGTTTCTGATCTTGGCCTAACAGGAAGTAGCAAAAAAAGTGGTTACTACTTAGATGGTATTCGCCAAAAAGAGCGCTTTGATAATACCGATCTTGTTGATCAACTTGAACAGCGTATTCGTGCAAAAGCACATGCAATAGATGAACGCCAAGATGAAAAAAATAAAATAGACTTTAAATCTGTCGATTAAGTGCTGATACCAAGTAAATTTGTTTTATGAAATATAAGTAACAAATACTTTAATATGACGCTTTATTCACACTAGTTTATTAGCGCTCTGTTATTAGGTATACTGCGCGTTGCGCAAATTTAACACAAAATCACGATACATTATTAATTAAATGCGATGCTGAAACTACTATAGATGGTTAGTCTTCAGAGTTAGCAAATTATAAGAAAGAGAGAACAGCTCAGTGGCTAAACAAAAGGCTCTACAAGCAATACGTGGCATGAATGATTGCCTTCCTAGTGAAACTAATATTTGGCAAATGGTTGAATCAGTACTGCGCCGTGTGGCAAGTAACTATGGTTTTGCTGAAATTCGCATGCCTATTGTTGAGTCAACAGCATTATTTAAACGTGGTATTGGTGAAGTGACTGATATCGTTGAAAAAGAAATGTATACCTTTGATGATTTAAACGGCGATAGTTTAACGCTTCGCCCTGAAGGTACTGCAAGTTGTGTTCGAGCTGGTGTTCAGCATGGTTTACTTTATAACCAAGAGCAACGTCTTTGGTACATGGGACCAATGTTTCGCCATGAAAGACCTCAAAAAGGTCGATATCGCCAATTCCATCAATTTGGCCTAGAAGCCTTTGGTATAGCGACTCCTGACATTGATGCTGAAATTATTTTACTGACAGCGCGTTTATGGAAGGAACTTGGCATCAATGAATGTGTCACACTAGAGTTGAATTCATTAGGATCGAATGAAGAGCGAGCTAATTATCGCGAAGCTCTGATTGCCTACTTAGTTGAACATGAAGCGTTACTTGATGACGATTCTAAACGTCGTATGCATACTAATCCGTTACGGGTTTTAGATAGTAAAAACCCTCAAGTTCAAGAGGCATTAACTAATGCTCCTAAGTTATCTGAACATTTTGGAGAAGAAACGCAAATACATTTCGATACCTTATGTGCACGTTTAGATGCTGCGGGTATTAAATATGTATTAAATGAGCGCCTAGTGCGTGGTTTAGATTATTATAATCGCACCGTATTTGAATGGGTTACTGATACTTTAGGCGCACAAGGCACTATTTGTGCTGGTGGCCGTTATGATGGTTTAGTTGAGCAGCTTGGTGGTAAAGCAACACCGGCATTTGGTTTTGCTTTAGGTATCGAACGCTTAGTATTAATGCTAACAGAGCTAGATAAAGTTAATAATACGCGCCCACAAGTAGATGCTTATGTGGTCATTTTAGGTGAAAATGCACAAGTTACAGCCAATAAACTAGCTGAGCAATGGCGTGATCAGGTGTCAGATATTCGACTGCAGTGTCACTGTGGTGGTGGCAATATGAAAAAACAACTAAAGCGTGCTGATAAATCAGGTGCACAAATCGCGTTAATTTTGGGTGATGATGAAATAGCTCAAGAGAAAGTAATGGTAAAATACTTACGTGGACAAAAAGAACAAGAAAGTGTGGAATTTACTCAAGTTTCTAACTTGTTAACTGAATTAATTTAAGGGCTGTATGCCAGGGTGAAGTAGTGGAAATTTATCAAACGGAAGAACAACAAGTAGAAGCGATTAAAGGTTACTGGGCACAAAATGGTAATACCATTATTGCGGGGATCGCCTTAGGTTTCGCTGGTTTTATCGGATTTAACCTTTATCAAGATAACCAGCTTGAGCAAGAGCTCGCGGTTTCAGATAGCTATCAAACGCTTATTGAAGAGAGCAAAAAAGATGGCAAAGCTTTTACGGCTAATGGTGAAAAATTTATCAGTGAAAATGGTAACAATAGTTATGTTGCCCTAACTGCTCTAGCGCTAGCTAAAGAGTCAGCTTCACATAAAGATTGGCCACTAGTTCAAAAGCAGTTAACTACAGCAATTGAATCGGCACCTACTGATGGTATTAAAGCCATTGCAAGTTTACGTTTAGCACGTGTACAAGTACAGCTTGAGCAATATTCAGATGCCTTAGCGACGCTAAATAGTAACTTACCTGAATCTTTTACTGCTGCTATTGAAGAAATTAAAGGTGATGTGTATTTACAACAAGGTAAAGCAGATCTCGCCCGTAATGCATATCAGGCTGCTATTGCCGCTGATGGCATAGCAACAAGCCCAAGTTTACAAATTAAATTAGATGATCTAGCCCAAGCGACGACATTACCTACTGCGAAAGTAGTCGCTGATAAAGTAGCTGTTGAGCCTGCTGTTAAATAACTTAAGCGGTTATTTACTGCAATCATTTACTTTTGTTAATAAGGCAAACTATGCGTTGTTTTGATAAAAAATTTTTAAAAGGCTTTAGTACTAAAAAGATACTAGCTATCGTCTTGTTATCTTCAAGTCTATTAGCTTGTTCATCAAGTGATGATGAAGATCCAAGTACTAAAGTGGCAGAGCTTAGCGATTTAGAAAATGCGTTTGACGCTGAAGTGTTATGGGATCGAAGTGTTGGTGACGGCGTTAATGATTACTTTTCACGACTAAAACCTATCGTTGCTTATAACAAAGTCTACAGTGCTAGTCGAATAGGTGACGTTGTTGCTTTTGAAAAGGAAAGTGGTAAAGAAGTTTGGCAGGCCGATTTAAGTGATATTCATAATGAACGTAGCTTTTGGGATAGTCGTGTTTCTGCTTTAGTTGCTGGCGGTCCAATAGCAGGGCTAAACAAGATTTTCATTGGTACTGAAAGTGGACATGTGTTTGCTTTGGATGCTGAAACAGGAGAACTTGTTTGGCAAGCTAAAATTAAAGGGGAAGTCATTACTCCTCCAGCCATTGACTCCGGAATTTTAGTGGTTAATTCCGCTTCAGGTATACTTAAAGGTTTTGATGCTAATACTGGTGAAGAATTGTGGAAAGTTGAACAAGAAGTTCCACCACTAACATTACGTGGTATTAGTACACCTGTAATAGCTTCTGGCGGAGTTTTAGTAGGTTCAGGTAAAGGTGAACTTAGCGTATATATTCTTGAGAAAGGTCAAGCAGGCTGGACGACAGAAGTAGGTGAAGCGACAGGTTCAACCGAATTACAACGTGTTATTGATGTAGACTCAGCGCCAGTAGTATTTGGTGATAAGGTCTACTCTATTTCTGCCCGTGGTAACTTAGTTGCTATTGAGTTGAAATCAGGTCGTGTGTTATGGAAACGCCAATACTCCTCTTATCGTCAGATTGCTGTTTACCGTAATGACATTTTCATCACTAATACTCGCGGACATATCTACGCCTTAAACCGTAACAATGGTATAGAGCGCTGGAGTAATGTTGAACTAACTAACCGCGGAGTAACGGGTCCAGCCGTTGTTGAACAGTATATAGTTGTGGGTGATTTTGAAGGTTACTTACATTGGTTAGATCAAGAGACTGGAGAAATAGTCTCTCGTCATAACGTTGATGGTAGTGGCATACATTCCACACCAACTGTTGTAGACGATATTTTATATAGCCAATCTCGTGATGGTGACTTACAAGCTATCATCACACCAAAAATTGTCAGTGCAGCTCAATAAGTTGCATTGCCTTTAGTCACTTTTTTTTTAAATAAAATTGACTAAAATTAATAACGGCTCCTATGCGTTTTGCATTAGGAGCCGTTGCTTGTTTTTAGCAATATCAATTTTTAATTTAGCAGACTGAGCAGTCTTGTTTCTTATCCTTGATATTTAGTTTTTATAATTGTTTGAAAAACCATGCATTACTCGCTTGCATGGTAATTTCTTTGAGGTGCTCATGCTTCCTGTAGTTGCTCTTGTTGGCCGTCCTAATGTCGGAAAATCAACGTTATTTAACCGTTTAACCCGTAGTCGAGATGCACTTGTTGCTGATTACCCAGGTTTAACTCGTGATCGTCAATATGGTCAAGCTGAAGTAGAAGAACATCCTTTTATTGTTATTGATACTGGTGGTATTAATGGTGATGAAAAAGGTATCGATATGCTGATGGCTGAGCAATCGTTAATGGCGATAGAAGAAGCAGATGCCGTGCTATTTTTAGTTGATGCACGAGACGGATTAACAGCGGCTGATCATGGCATTGCTGATCATCTGCGTAAACAGAATAAAAAAATATTTGTTGTTGCCAATAAGATTGACGGTATTCATGGTGACTCTGCCGTTGCTGAGTTCTATTCTTTAGGTTTAGGCGAACATGTTCACCAAATTGCTGCTGCCCATGGCCGTGGTGTTACACAACTATTAACACTTGCTTTGACTCCTCATATTGAAGCTTTAGCTAACCCTGTTGCTCCAAAAGAAGAGGGTGAGGAGAATGATGAGTTTGCTGAAGAAGTTGAGTTAACAGAAGAAGAACTGGCCAAAAAGCTAGAAGATGAGCCGCAAGAAAATGACAAAATAAAACTAGCCATTATTGGTCGCCCTAATGTTGGTAAATCAACATTAACTAACCGTATTTTAGGTGAAGAGCGTGTTGTTGTTTATGATATGCCGGGTACTACTCGTGACAGTGTTTATATTCCAATGGAGCGTAATGGTCGTGAATACACTTTAATTGATACTGCTGGTATTCGTCGCCGTAAAAACGTTACTGATGTTGTAGAAAAATATTCAGTTATCAAAACCTTACGTGCTATCGAAGACGCTAACGTTTGTCTTCTTATTATTGATGCACAAGAAGGCATTAGTGACCAAGACTTAAGCTTATTGGGGTTTATTCTCGAAGCAGGCCGTTCTTTAGTTTTGGCGGTAAATAAATGGGATGGTTTAGAGGATCACGAAAAAGATCGCATTAAGACTGAGCTTGATAGACGTTTAGGCTTTATTGATTTTGCTCGTATACACTTTATATCAGCATTACACGGTACGGGTGTTGGTCACTTGTATGAATCTGTGGAAGAAGCTTTTGTTTCAGCAACAAAACGTATTTCTACCGCGATGGTAACTAAAATACTCGACATGGCTGCATTTGATCATCAGCCGCCTTTACATCAAGGTCGCCGTATTAAACTTAAGTATGCACATGCTGGTGGTTATAATCCGCCTATTATTATTATTCATGGTAATTCAGCGAAGAAGTTACCTATGTCTTATAAACGTTACTTAATGAATTATTATCGTAAGTCGTTAAAAATGATGGGTACACCTATTCGTATTCAATTTAAAGATACGCTGAACCCATTTGCAGGTAAGAAGAAGCTTACTTATACCGAGCAAAAGAAAATAGCTAGAGCAACACAAGGTTATAAAAAAGACTAGGAACTATTGATCTTGCAAGGTTAAATTTTGTTCGCTTATTTAAAAGACAGTAAAGCGTTTTAGTCGTGGTGAGTAGTGTCTAGCCTAGTCATTCTAAGAAAATACTATCAACAAAGAATAAAACGCTTTTAGCCGAATCTTTCGGACAAGGTTTGTTGGGAGTTTTTTTCCTGCGTTATCGCCTTTTTATGTAACGCTACATGGATGTAGCTTATTTGACAATGCAGGAGAATATTGTCCCGAACAACCATATGTCAAAGCCTCTGCCTTGTATAAATCCTCAATAATTCGCTGCAAAAGTAATCTTGAATGATCAACACCCCTCTAAGTAAAATAGTCATTTTTTGGACATTTATTGCAACTTACTGTTTTGATGGTGAGTTGCAATATTTGACTGACTTTACTAAGGTAACAGACATGCTCCACGTTTTATCTTATTGAATTATATGGCTGGACAAGCAACTTTAACAGACGCAACTAAACCCTCTGCACGTAACTTAGCTTTTTTAAAAGCGGGTGCAGCTATCACTATTGACATATCGACTCCTGCTGGTCAAAAAAGAAAATTTCAGACTCATTATATTGGCTATTTACCGAAGAAATATGTACTTATCGAGTTTCCTGACGCGACTAAGTTAGGTAACTTTTCTCAATATATTGGTCAAGGTACCGTTGTCACTATTCGTGGCCTTATTGAGGGGCGTGATGGTGCGGCTGTTGCTTTCATCAGTACAATAAGACAGACCTTGCAAATTCCATCACGGATTATGGTGTTGGATATTCCCAATACTGTGACTTTGCAACAATTACGCTCATCGGTCCGAATAGATACTCATATCAATGCCAAAATAAAAATTGATGATGTTTACTGGAAAACCACCATGACAAATTTATCTATCGAAGGTGGTCAATTAGATATAGTGAATGGTGAAAAATTGGTATTAGCAGAAAATAAAGTCATTGAAATTGTTGTTGAAACTGATGCTGGCGAGAATAATCTTAAACTTAACGCCACTATTTGCAATGTTAAACACCAAGTTGATGGTTTGTCTTTTGGTGTTAAATTTATGCATGTAAGTAAACAACAGGTCATTGAACTACTCTATCAAGCATTAGCCTGAGACAATGCAATTTTTACCCTGTGACTTAGCCTTATATAAAGCATCATCAGCACGTTTTAAGATCGCATCGATATCATCACTGGTAGTGACTGAGGTTGCGCCTAAACTGATCGTTACTGGCTTTTGGCTAAACTGTGACAATCGCTTGCTGTTAGCAACTTGTGAGCGTAATTGCTCGGCAATGACTTGCGCTTGATTAATATCAGAATCTATTAAAAGTATAATAAACTCTTCACCGCCCCATCGGGCGACAAAGTCACTCTTTCTTACATTGGTGTTTAATGTTTTTGCTAAATATTTTAGTACCTTATCACCAACGTCATGGCCTTTAGTATCATTTATAAACTTAAAGTCATCAATATCAATAAATAGAATTGATAAATTATTGTGATTTCGCTCTTTAAGTAATAAAAACTGTGTGAGCTTTTCATGGAAACAGCGCCTGTTAGGTAAACCGGTTAGATCATCATTACTGGCCAGTTTATCAAGTCGTAAGTGAATTCTTCTAACATATAATACAATGATAAAGCTGATAAGAATTGTGATCACTGCTGAGATAAATATATTAAAATAGAAGGTCTCAGTTGCCGCTTTGGTAAAGTTATTTACTTTAGCTTCCACGATAAGATATAAGTCTAACTCCGCAATATATTTCCTATTAAGTAAGTAGGCGTCACCGGCTTGTGTGTAGTCGAATACCTGACTTCCTTTACCGATAATGTCTGATAATTGAGCTGCTAATTCAGGTATATCGCTAAGTTGCTTTAATATTTTAACCCCTTGTTCTGCGATAACAACTTCGCCTTTAACATCAACAAAATATACAGAAAATTGATAGCGTTGCCTAAATACCTTCAGCATGTCATTGATGTAAGATGTTTTAATACCCACACCTGTGGCACCAATCATATGGTAATCACTATTAAGGATCTTATGATTGATAAACATAATCAGTTCACTGCCCATATGGGAGTTATAATCTATATTGATTTCGTTGACTTCAGCTGATTTTTGAAAGTTAAAGTACCAGAGGCTATTGGGACTGTTTATTGCAACTTTATCTAATATTCCTTTAGCAGAGTAGTAGTTTTTACTTTTATCGGAGACCAAAAAGGTGGTGAACATTTGGTATTTGTTTTGAATTGTTTCTAGGTATCGAACAATTTGTTGCTCGTCATCTTCTTCATGTGATAACCAGTCAATTAAAAAGGTGTCATGCGCCATCATCGAGGCAATAAGGTTAGGCTCAATGATATTTTTTTGAATTTCAGTGTATATATTATCTATGGTCAGTGGTAATGCGCTATTTTTTAACTGTTCGCGCGTAGACTCCATTGAGGTTAGGTAGTTAATTACCGTTAAAGTGGTAGACAGGGTAAAAACTAAGGCAGTAATAATGAAAACAATTCGGTAATTAAAGTGCATAATATCGACTACATCAGTTAATACATATCGCAATATTATCAGTTAATTAATTAGGTTACAGCAATCTTTGTTGAGCCATACCTTAGAAGAAAAGGCCGCTATACTACTTTGGCATTAATATGACCATCACTTAATTGCACTGTGATCTCCTCACCTTTAGCAACTTGAGCTACTTTAGTTATCACCTTGTTTTCTATATCGCGGGTAACACTATAACCCCTAGCTATAGTAGCCAATGGGCTGACAAGGTGTAATTGCTCAATCAAATGCACAAAATTTTCACTTTTATGTTGTAAGGAATTTTGCATCGCTTGGGTAATTCTGTGCTCATCTTGGCTAACTTTTTTCTGCAGAAATTGAATCACTTTTCCCGGTGATTGTTGTAAAAGTCGCTGGTTAAGTTGAGTAGGTTTCGTTTGTATCTGCTCTATATTACGCTTCATTGCTTGTTTTAAGCGTATGGCCAATTCATCAGATTTTTGTTGTTGCAGTTGTAGTTGTTGCTCTGGATGAACTTGCGATAACCTATGTTGCAAGTAATTTTGTTTATTTGCTAAATACGCTAATCGTCCTTGTTGGACCATAAGCAAACGTTGTTTAAGTGCCGCTACACGTTCTAACAGCTCGTTACTATCATTTGATACTAACTCTGCGGCAGCCGAAGGTGTTGGAGCACGTAAATCTGCAACATAATCACTAAGCGTGGTATCGATTTCATGACCTACAGCGCTAATTACCGGTAAATTACTTTTATAAATAGCATGAACGACACTCTCCTCATTAAAGGGCCATAAGTCCTCTAAAGAACCTCCGCCTCTGCCAACGATAAGTACATCACACTCATTGCGAATATTTGCGTTATTGATGGCATGACAAATATCCCCTTGGGCATATTCTCCTTGCACTAAAGCTGGGTAGATAATCGCTTTGATATTTGGGTTGCGGCGTTTAAGTACTGTTAAAATATCTTTCACCGCAGCACCAGTAGGGGAGGTAACTATACCAACACAATTAATATGTGTCGGTACTTCTTTTTTATGACTTAAATCAAATAAGCCTTGCATGTTCAGCTTGTTTTTTAATTGTTCATACTGCTGACGGAGCAAACCTGTGCCAGCATCTTCCATATGTTCAATAATTAATTGGAAGTCACCTCGTGGTTCATATAAAGAAACTTTTGCTCGAACGAGTACTTGTTGGCCATTACTCGGTGAGCCACCACTACTTAGACGAACCCGTCTATTGCTGCCTTTAAACATGGCGCATTTAACTTGTGACTTAGCGTCTTTTAACGATAAATACCAATGCCCAGAGCCAGCGGCAATAAAATTTGACACTTCACCTGTTAACCAAACTGTATTTAGTTCGCTTTCTAGAATAAAGCGCACTTTTTTGGTTAATTCGCTTATTTGTAATATATGCTGTTGGCTCATAATGCGGAAATAGTAGTGAATTTTTTAGGCTGATGTCTTACTAGTATATCAAGTCTTTTTTAATAATACCGCACTGATAATATCTAATCTCAGCGTATATTTTACTATAGCTTTGTGTCTTTTACTCAATTTATATCGCATTTTGCATTGTACGAAATTAGTTGTCACATCTGTCAATAATTAGCTGTCAGCACGATTATTGAAATTATATTATTGTAAAATGTGTATTTCGGCATTATTTTTGCGTTGTTTTATAGTGAGTTGATAAAAGTTATAGAAATAGGTTTACCTAAAACAAGAAAACGGTTAAAATTCTGCCGCAATATTCACTCCCTAACCAACCTTTTTAGAGAGATGTTGCGATGCTAAGAATTGCCCAAGAAGCTTTAACTTTTGATGACGTTTTACTTGTACCTGCTCATTCAAAAGTACTCCCACATACGGCTGATTTAAAAACTAAATTAACCCGTAAAATTAATTTAAATGTACCTATGGTTTCTGCGTCTATGGACACAGTAACAGAAGCGCGTCTAGCTATTACGTTAGCGCAAGAAGGTGGTTTAGGTTTTATTCATAAAAATATGACTATTGCTGAACAAGCGCAGAATGTTTCTCAAGTTAAGAAATATGAAAGTGGTATTGTTTCAGATCCTGTTACAGTTAGTGTTGATTTTACTATTGAACAAGTCATGCACAAAGCTGATGAATTAGGTTTTTCTGGCTTCCCTGTTGTTGATAAAAGTAACAACCTAGTTGGTATAATTACTGGTCGTGATTTACGTTTTGAAACTGATTTAAGTAAATCCGTTTCATCGCTTATGACAGTGAAAGATAATTTAGTAACAGTAAAAGAAGGCGCAGCTCGAGAAGAGATTTTAGGTTTGATGCATTCTAATCGCATTGAGAAAATCTTAGTGGTTGACGATGCCTTTAAACTTGTTGGTTTAATTACTGCAAAAGATTACCAAAAAGCTGAAAATAAACCTGATGCCTGTAAAGATGAATTAGGTCGCTTACGTGTTGGTGCTGCTGTTGGTGTTGGTGCAGGTACTGATGAGCGTATTGACGCATTAGTTGCTGCTGGTGTTGATGTTTTATTAATTGATACGTCACACGGTCACTCGCAAGGTGTTATTGACCGTGTAAGTGAAACTCGCCAAAAATACCCAGATTTACAAATTATCGCCGGAAACGTTGCTACAGGTGCTGGTGCTAAAGCATTAGCGGATGTAGGTGTTGATGCCGTTAAAGTTGGTATTGGCCCTGGTTCAATTTGTACTACACGTATTGTTACGGGTGTTGGTGTTCCACAATTAACGGCTATCTCAAATGCGGTTGAAGCATTAAAAGGTACAGGTATCCCTGTTATTGCTGATGGTGGTATACGTTTCTCAGGTGATATTGCTAAAGCACTAGTTGCTGGCGCGCATTGTGTAATGGTTGGCAGCATGTTAGCTGGTACTGAAGAGTCGCCGGGTGAAGTTGAGCTTTACCAAGGTCGTTACTACAAATCCTATCGTGGCATGGGCTCTTTAGGTGCCATGGCACAAAAAGATGGTTCAAGTGATCGTTACTTCCAAAAAACTGATGGCGAAGCAGACAAGTTAGTACCAGAAGGTATTGAAGGTCGTGTTGCCTATAAAGGCCCTGTAGCGGCAATTATTCATCAGCAAATGGGTGGCATACGCTCATCAATGGGCTTGACTGGCTCTGCTACTATTGAAGAAATGCGTACTAAACCTGAGTTTATGAAAATTACCTCTGCAGGTATGGGTGAGTCACATGTTCATGATGTAACAATAACAAAAGAAGCCCCAAATTATCGTATGGGATAGTAAGTTAGGTTGAGTTATTTAAGCTCGATTTCGGTGTTGCAAGTGCTCATTGACTATCGTCAACTCCGCGCTAGCGCCTTGAACTCGAACTGAAATATTCTCAACTTAATGTTGCTTGAAAATATAACAAGTGATGTTCATAACGTTGATTGTCATTCCCGAAGTGTTTTGTCGGGAATCTAGTTTTTATAACTATCGATAAAACAAAGAAATTCAAATAGGCTGAGCAGGATCTCACATGAGAACGTTCAGCCTGTTTTATTTAAGATACATGCTCTAAATTATTGAGCCGCAAAGTAGGAAAACACACATGAGCAAAGACATTCATGATCACCGCATACTAATATTAGATTTTGGTTCTCAGTACACTCAACTTATTGCACGTCGTGTACGTGAAATTGGTGTTTACTGTGAACTTTGGTCTTGGGACGTAACAGAAGAGCAAATTAAAGGCTTTAACCCAACAGGTATCATCCTTGCTGGTGGGCCAGAGTCAGTGACTGAAGCTAACTCTCCTCGTGCTCCTGAATATGTTTATAACGCTGGCGTACCTGTATTAGGTATCTGCTACGGAATGCAGACTATGGCTGAGCAACTTGGCGGTGGTGTTGAAAGCTCTGAACATAAAGAGTTTGGTTATGCTGCAGTTGAGCTTATTGCTCAGTCAGCTTTATTCAACAAAGTTGAAGATAGTGTTGGTGATAATGGCAATGCCTTACTAGACGTTTGGATGAGCCATGGCGATAAGGTGTCAGCTATCCCTGATGGTTTTGTAACTGTTGCGCAAACACCAAGCTGTGCGTTTGGCGCAATGGCGAACGAAGAGAAGAAATTCTACGGCGTGCAATTTCACCCTGAAGTAACTCACACTAAACAAGGTTTACGCATTTTAGAAAACTTTGTTGTTGATATTTGTCAGTGTGAAAAATTATGGACTTCAGCGTCAATTATTGACGATGCAGTTGCTAAAATGAAAGAGCAAGTAGGTGACGACGAAGTTATCCTTGGTCTTTCTGGTGGCGTAGATTCATCTGTTGTAGCTATGTTATTACAACGCGCTATTGGCGATAAGCTAACGTGTGTATTTGTGGATAATGGCTTGCTTCGTTTAAACGAAGGTCAACAAGTGATGGAAATGTTTGGTGATCATTTTGGTTTAAATATCATTAAGATTGATGCTGAAGATCGTTTCCTTGAACGTTTATCGGGTGAAAGTGAGCCAGAAGCGAAGCGTAAAATTATCGGTAATGTATTTATTGATGTTTTTGAAGAAGAATCTAACAAGTTAGAAAATGCTAAATGGTTAGCGCAAGGCACAATTTACCCAGATGTTATTGAGTCTGCTGCTTCAGCTACCGGTAAAGCACATGTAATTAAATCTCATCATAACGTAGGTGGGTTACCTGATTACATGAAGTTAGGCTTAGTTGAGCCGTTACGTGAATTGTTTAAAGATGAAGTGCGTAAAATTGGTTTAGAGCTAGGTTTACCATATGACATGCTTTATCGTCACCCATTCCCAGGTCCAGGTCTAGGTGTTCGCATTTTAGGTGAAGTGAAAAAAGAATATGCTGATTTACTACGCCGTGCTGACGCTATTTTTATTGAAGAGCTTCACAAACATGACTTATACACTAAAGTAAGCCAAGCATTTACTGTATTTTTACCAGTAAAATCTGTAGGTGTTATGGGTGATGCACGTAAATATGATTGGGTTGTATCTTTACGTTGTGTAGAAACTATTGATTTCATGACAGCACGTTGGTCACATTTACCATACGATTTCTTAGGGTTAGTTTCTAACCGTATAATTAACGAAATTGAAGGTATTTCTCGTGTAGTTTACGATATATCAGGTAAGCCACCAGCGACTATCGAATGGGAGTAGCTTTTTGGTAAGCTTGTTATAACAATCAACGTCTGCGTTGGAAGTACTCACCTATAGTCATAGGCTCAATGCTTCCCCCTTGAATTAGAATGTTCTACCTATGCTTTCAATTAAAGCTCTGCATATAGAGTTTAATTTAAACCTCACTGTTGAAAAACACTGAGGTTTTTTGTTGTTGAATAAAACCTGTTGTGATGTTTTACTGTGAATACTTATTTTGCAAATATGTTGCTAAGATTTGATTTGCGTAGGCGAAAGTATTTTGGCTGGCATCATTACATAGAATTGTCATCGAAAAACTTTCTTCAGGAACACGACCATAAAATGCACTAACACCTTTCCACTGACCACCAACGATATATGCCTTTCTGTCGAATATATCAATAAGAAATTGCCCATTAGCATATAATCCACCATTAGCCTCAAATTGACTATTAGGCTGAATAAATAAGGCTAATAGCTCTTCTGAGTTTTGACCAACTATCGGGTTATAGAAATTTTGATCCCACTTCAACATATCATCAATGGTTGTATGCAGACCACCATCACCGACCCAAAATAAATTGGTCATATCTGTTTGATAACCCCCACCTTCTTTCGGTTTATAGCCACTTGCTCGGTTACTTACTATTTCAGTAGAATTATCGCTGAAAAATGTATTTGTCATACCTAACGGTTTGAATATTCTTTTGTCGGCATAAACCCTTAAACTTTCTCCAGAAACTTCTTCCACTAACATAGACATCAAAAAATATGCGAGGTTACTATACTGCCATTTTTTTTCTGGTTTATGGCGTAGACGTACTTTTTTGACTACATCATAAAACTCTTTAATGGATAAGTAATCTTCGGTGCCCAAACGAAAAGGCCCCTTAGCAACAGAACGTAAATTTATACCACGCCTGACCTTTTTCCCTTCACCTGCTGAAATATAATCATAATCGGCCATGCCACTAATATGACCTAACATTGAATTAATGGTAATCTTTTTACGATAGTGTCTAAGCTCTGGTAAATAAGCTCTAATGTCATCTTGTAAATCTATTAAGCCTTCTTCTGCTAATAAAAGCACTGACATAGCGGTAAATTGCTTTGATACGGAAGCAATACGATGCACATTATTCCCATCTAATTTTATATCTAACTCCATATTAGCAAGGCCATATCCTGCTTTATGAATTAATTCACCGTTCTCTATTAAACCTATATTACAACCTGGAGCATTACTTTGATCAATTGAGCTAAATAAGGCATCTATATTGTCCGTAAATTCGGTGGCAAATGATGTTGTTGAGGTAATGGCAATCAGGAATGGTATTGCTAAAGTAATTTTCATTTTTTTTCCTTGTTGTTAGTCTTTATGTCTTTAAAATTTATTTATACAAATCGTATCTCCCATAACTTGCAGGGAGTATTTATCTATAATCGATAACTTTTATGCACCTCCTATGCATTTTGAAGTAATGGGACTTCTTTATATTTTGAATTGAGATAAAAAACGATAACCTTGATATAATGAATTTATGATGTATTTATTCACTTTTAATATCAGTTGGTTACATGGATGAGTTGGCAGAGGGAAACTTTAGATTAGGTGCGTTTTTAGTACAGCCTGAACACAACAAGCTGACAACAAGTGAAAATGAATTCAAAATTGAATCTAAAATAATGCAAGTACTGTGTTATTTAGTGCAGCATAAAAAGCAAGTGTTAAGTCGTACTCAAATTGCTGAAGCATTGTGGCCTGATAGTGTTACTGGTCTAGAAGTGGTGACTCGGGCGATATATGAATTAAGAAAGACCTTAAAAGATGATGCAAAAAATCCAAGGTATATAGAGACTATCGCTCGTAAAGGTTATTGTTTTGTTTATGACCTCCCCCCAGAAATCACAACTAATACATTATTGACCAAAATAAAGCTGACGTTAAAGGCTAAAAATAAACTCACATTTGTGCTTGCTACCAGTTTGGCATTTATACTTTTACTGTTATTGAACTTTTTACCCTATAACTCAGTGGATATGAAGGCTGTAATTTTAACAGATGAAACTTCTTATTCAGATATGCCTGCAATTTCACCGGATGAAAAGCAGTTGTTATTTGTTAAAAGCCAGCACTTCAAAGAAAAATATAATCAGCTGATATTACTGGACTTGGCATCGCAAAAAGAAAGAGCGATAACTCTTACCAATGCCAAATATAAAAGTCCTGTTTGGTTAGCGAATAGTGGATATTGGTATTATATTCGTTGTAAAAAAATCATGTCTTGTGAGGTAATAAAACATAATATCAACAATGATAAGCTCGAAATTATATTCTCAATAGAGCAGCAGCTTGTATCTTTTACTATGTCGAGCGATCACAGCTATTTAGCTATTGCTATTTTTAAAAATAATAAGATGGAATTAGCACTCGTTGATCTCAATAAAAAAGGTAGTCAAATAAAGCTATTTGGTGATTCAACCGCTTATTCATTTAAAAGCCATCCTGTTTTTAGCTATGATAATAAGTCGGTATATTATATTTCAACAACACGAGATGAGGCTTCACAGATCTATCGTTACGACTTAGATAATAGAATGTCCACGCAACTGTCAAATGACTATGACCGTATCAGAGGTTTGGCACTTAATAATGAAGAATCACTTTGGGTATCAGGCAATAAGGAGAACATGAATGGTATTTGGATATTTGATTTATCCAATAATCAATCATCTACAGCATTTAAGACTTTCCCTGGAAGTTTCCCGGCCTTGATAACTAGCCAATTAAATGCTGAAAAAGTAATTTATACTAATGTTTCACGTACAATAAATCTTTTTGCTCAGGGGCTAAATGACTTAAATAATATATCAAATGTTAATAGTTCAATGATAGATATGAGCGCCGTGTACTCAACTAAGACAAAAACACTCTATTTTGTTTCTAACCGCAATGGCCTTTATGATATTTGGCGTTTTGAAAAAAATTCCGTGGATAAAGTGACTAATATCAAAGCAAACATGATTGAGCGTCCAATTTTGAACTTACATCAAGATAAGCTTGCCTACTTATCAAGAAAAAATTCGCAAACAGACATGACTATATTTGATCTGGTTGATAATGTTGTAGTACAGCATATTGAATTACCAAATAAAGTAATTTTACTCTCATGGTCAAATGATAATAAATATATTTATTATGAGCGTTTTGAAGATGGACAGAATAATGTCTATAAGCTAAATGTCGAAACAGAAGAAAAGCACAGGATATTATTAAATGCGGGTGGCATAGTTCAAGAAAGTGAAGACGGAAAATCGTTATTTTATGGCGACAGGGCCAACGAACAACTCATGCAAAAAATGGTGTCAGGTGAAATCCGAGTGTTGTTTAAGATACCAGAACAAGAAAAAATATTAAGCCCTTATGGTTTAAAAGTAATCGATAATGGTTTTTATTTTGCGACTCAAAAACAAAATAAACATACGATAAGCTATTATTCATTCGAAAATAAAACCCTAAATAAATATATGGTTTTGCCAGAAGACGCTTATATTACTGATATCGTTCAAGGTGATGTTATTGGTGTTATTTATGATCAATATGCACATGATAGCTCAAACTTAATTGAGCTATCAAAGTAGCCGCCACAGCCAAAGCAGCATATATTCTTTTCAATAAAGTTATGAAATTTAACGAAAGATAAAATTACTTAGGGAATTTTACAGATAAAATAGCTGGTCTTTCTTTTATATTGTTAAAACTGTAGTAGAGTGCAATTGAAAAAATGTGCATTAGCTTTTTTGAGATATTAGCTTAATCCTAGAGTACTTGCTGTCTTGTATAGTTAGTGGTAACTCGTTAAAAAGATGTTAGCGGATAAATGAGCGACATTAACAGTGTTAACGTTGTAATTGAATAATCAAAATGAACTTATTGAAAGGTTGAAGAAGTAAAAAATGACTATAGAAAGATTAGAAACAAAACAAAGAATGAGCCGTATTGTTAAACACAAGGGTACTATTTACTTGTGTGGTCAAGTGGCTGCGGATGCCACTAAAGACATTACAGAGCAAACACAAACTATGCTAGATAAAGTAGATGCTCTGTTAACACAAGCAGGTAGTGACAGAGAGCATATCTTATCAGCGACTATCTATGTTAAAGATATGAGTTACTTTGCTGATATGAACGCTGTGTGGGATGCTTGGGTGCCTGAAGGTCACGCACCGGCACGTGCCTGTGTAGCAGCTAAAATGGCCAGGGAAGCACTATTGGTTGAGATATCAGTGGTTGCTGCAGAGATATAGATAAATCTAGGGGCTATCATCTAGCATCCATCATCGATGTCTTCTATGTAAGCACATCGATGACCTTCTTATAATAAAGCATGCACGGAGCCTTATAGAAGTCTTTTCCTTCTTGTAAAGATAGTGGTAACTGGGTACTGTTTTAATACACAATTTCCGTTGCTGTGCGAATTTAAATAAACAAGGAAAAGTAATGATTACACTTTATGGTTTTTCTAAGCGCTTCAACATACCGGATGCTAGTCCATTTGTTGTTAAAGTTGATCTGTTTCTGCGCATGGCCAATATTTCATATGCAGTTAAAAGTGGTGTTAAATATTTGAAAATATCACCAAAAGGTAAACTGCCATTTATTGATCATGATGGTACTTTTATTGCCGATTCAGCAAATATTTTAAGTTACTTAACTGAAAGATTCGACATCAAGTTAGATGCCGAGCTTAACGTGGAGCAAAAATCACAAGCTTACTTAATCACGAAATCATTAGATGAAAACCTGTACTGGTATTTAGTGTATTCTCGCTGGGCAATAGATGAGAACTGGCCGATAATCAAGAAAGCATTTTTTGGTGCTGTTCCTGCACCTATGGCTTGGTTTATTCCAAATATTATTCGTAATAAGGTAAAAAAAAATCTATACGGACAAGGTGTTGGTCGCCATAGTCAAAAAGAGGTGCTGGCGATGGCAGATAAGACCTTTGAAGCACTATCTGTAATGTTAGCAGATAAAGATTATTTTTATGGTGAGAAATATACCTCTCTTGATGCTACAGTTTATGCACATTTATGTGAGTTTATTTCGGTACATTATGAAAATGGCATTGATAATGAGTTCACTAAAGCAGCCAAAAAATATCAAAATCTAGTACAATTTTGCTTACGAATTGAAGAACAATTTTATCAAGAGAAATAAATGCAAATAAACCTTTCGAATACCTACCTTGAGCTGGGAGGGAGTTTCTCTCAGAGGAGTATGCCTTCACCTGTAGCCAAGCCCGTATTATTATTATGGAATGCTCAGCTAGCACAAACTTTAGACGTTAATTTTTCATTGCCACAAGATAGTGAATTATTAGCGCAATACTTCTCTGGAAATAAACTCTTCGAAGGTAGCCAGCCTATTGCACAAGCATATTCTGGCCATCAGTTTGGTCACTTTAATCCACAATTAGGTGATGGTCGTGCACATTTATTAGGGGATATTACTGACTCTGATGCGCAGTCTTGGGATGTGCAGCTAAAAGGCTCTGGCACTAGTCATTTCTCACGGCAAGGTGATGGGCGCTGTGCATTAGGTCCAGCACTACGTGAGTATTTAATGAGTGAAGCTATGTTTGCGCTTGGTGTACCAACTACCCGGTGTTTAGCCGTTGTTGCCACTAGTGAAGCTGTTTATCGAGAGCGTCCATTACCTGGCGCAGTAGTAACCCGTATTGCTAGCAGTCATATTAGAGTAGGCACTTTTCAATTTTTTGCCGTTCGTAAAGATATTCAATCGTTGAAAAAACTCACTAGTTTTGCCATTAACCGACACTTTCCTGAAATTAAGCTAGCTTGCCCAGCAGGCATTGATGCAGAGCTAACTGAGCTGAGTTCAGAAAATGTTGTTGATTTTTTTGGCGCTGTACTCAACAAACAAGTTCCTTTAATTGTGTCGTGGCTACGTGTTGGTTTTATTCATGGTGTTATGAATACTGATAATACCGCCATCTCAGGAGAGACAATTGACTATGGGCCTTGTGCCATGATGAATCATTATCACAGCGATACCGTTTTTAGTTCTATCGATAGGTATGCTCGTTATGCTTTTGGTAACCAAAGCAAAATCATGCAATGGAATATGGCACGGCTGGCCGATTGTTTATTACCACTTATTGATGAGGATGAAGACATCGCCTTAGCCAAAATCACACCATTGTTACAGCAGTTTGCTAATGACTTGCAATATCGTTATTTTGAGATGATGGTGAACAAGTTAGGCATTGCGGAGCTAGCTGATAGTGATATTGAATTGGTTAATGATTTGCTAGATCTTATGACAAAGATGAAGCTTGATTATACGCAGTCTTTTGTCAGCTTAGCTGCTAATTTAAACCAAGCAGAGGTAGACAGCGTTCTAACCAATAACGTTGCTCAACAAAGTGATGATGAAAGTAACAAGGCGGTGAAAAAATCAGGCAATAAAGCTGATAATGTCCCTGTACTCTGGCAGAAATGGCTTAAACGTTGGTATGTAAGAATTGCTGAAGATGTTAGTGGCGCTAAAGATCTGATGGCAAAAACTAACCCGTTAGTGATCCCAAGAAATCATCATGTTGAAGCTATTTTATCATCTACCCAAGAAAGTGGTGATTTGTCTGATTTTCATGATTTTCTTGCGGTATTAAAGCAGCCTTATGATAACGTAGTACACACTAATGCTTATCAAGATACGCCGAGTGATGGCGATGAAAATTACCATACCTTCTGTGGAACCTAGGTTCACTTGGGAAGTTGCTTTAGCCGTTGATTACGTTACAAGCCCAATAGTAGCTTCAATTTATCAGCACCAGCACGACTGGTGCTGAGTTCTGTTTTATTTTCATCAGCCATAATCACCATGAGCTTGCCATTAAACCAACGTTGAATCTCTTTGATTTTATCAATGTTAATTAAATAACTTCGATGGATACGCACAAAGTCTACTGGCGTTAACGTTTGCTCTAAAGAGTCAAGTTTCTCTGATAGGTAATGATTTTCCTTGCCATCCCAAGCTAAGCAGTTGCCTTGGGCTGATTTGATGAAATATAAGTTACTTGGCGACAATATGGTCATGCGTTCGCCATTTTTACTGACTAAACGTTTAAGGGGGGCAGCATTATTGAGTTGATACCTTTGGTTATGTTGTGGTTTTTGATCCTCGCTATCTTGTAAACTCGCTAAAAACTGTGTTTTTGCTTTATCAATGGCGTCTTTTAATCGCCCCAACGGAAAAGGTTTTAACAGGTAATCAGTGGAGGACTGCTCAAATGCTTGTATAGCAAATTGATCATAAGCGGTGGTAAAAATAATTAGCGGCTTATAATCAAGCAAGCTTAATAACTCCATGCCACTAATTTCAGGCATTTGAATATCTAGTAGCACTAAGTCGGGCTCTAATTCATTAATAAGCTCAACCGCTTCCTTACCTGTGGTAGCAAAACCAAGCACTTCAATATCTGCTATAAGACTGAGCTGGTGGGCAAGCTTATCTCTGGCTGGTTGTTCATCATCAGCAAAGATAACCCGTATTTTATTTGGCATTTCCTCATTGGGCTTTTGCGGCACGCTTTTTTTACCAGCAAGTAAGTTACTCATACTGCCATCTCCACCATTACTATTGCTCCAGAGGTGTTTACAGAGTTAATATCAGAAGAGCTATTACTTAAGCTGACTTTTCCTTGAGGGAGTTGATGCATACGTTGTTGTAAGTTTTTCATACCTACGCCCTTGCCGTAACCTTTGTTTAATACTTCATCACTAAACCCTGAGCCGTTATCGCTAATTGATAACCTCAATATTTCATCGTTATGTTTGATAATTTTTTCTACTTTAATGGTGATGGTTAGCTGTGTTTGTTGAGTATTATGTTTGATGGCATTTTCAACAATGGGCTGTAAAATAAGTGATGGTACTTGTGTATTGAGTAACTGGCTGGGGATATCTAATTTAACGGTAAGACGGTCACCAAAGCGTGCTTTTTCTATATTGAAATATTTGTCAATTATCGCTACTTCTTGTTGAAGAGCCACGCTATCCTCTTCACCGGTATCTAATGAATAACGAAGAATATCAGCTAATTCATGCAAAACTTCATCAGCCAAGTCTGGGTTCGAATGAATGTAAGCTGATATGGTATTTAAACTATTAAACATAAAGTGTGGGTTTAATTGATATCTTAAGGCTTGTAGTTGTGCCTGTTTTCTCGCCTGCTTTTCTTGAGATATTTTGCCTCTACTTTCAATATAACGGCTAATAAAATAAATAGGTACTCCCCAAGTAATACCACCAAAGAAGACAAAGTTGCCCATAGATGCATAATTATCAAAAGTAAAAAGTAGGAGGTGGTTGGTTATGCTCAGACCTAAAGACATTGACACTACAGCAATGAAACACTCTAGAACAACACTGTGAAACCCCTTCGTACGTATTGATAATATGAGAAAAGCGGCCAGCCAAGCAGGTAGCCAATAAAAGAAAATAAACCATATTACTGTTGCTAATAGTGTGTCTAATGAAATAGAGGTGACACCAAACATAATCAAACCCGCAGTAAAGGTTAGATCAACCAGCAGTAAGATAAAAAAGCTATATTTGAAAAAAGGTTGTTTTAACATGTAACGCTCTATTTGTTAGTTTACTAATGATAAGGGTTGATAAAGAACATGAGCATAAATAACAAAAGATATCTAAAGAGCTGATTTAAATATCTTTTAAATATATTTAAAATAATTTAGCTGTAGCTTATCAAATTAAAAATAACTAATGTTACTTATTTGTAACGTGTTTTTGTTGCTCGATAATTGCTGGCCTGGCATTGTTCGCCATACCAAACTTAAACCCGCTAAGCTTTTAGCAGACCATTGTGTTTGACGACCAAAACCAAACTGCTTTAGTTGAGAAAAGGGTACTTCTATGGTGGCCCAGCTCTCGCTTGGTTGTATGGTGGCAGAAAAGTGGTCCCAGTCTTTTACTTCGTTATGGTATACAGATAGACCAAATGGAACATTAGAGCCTTGATAGGTAATTTTTACCCCTTGATAATTTGAAGCATCAACGGGTGTATCAAACATCGCTTGCATACCAGCCCAAGCACCAAAACCACCAGGCTTTCCTAATTGAGTATCAATAGAGAGCACTTTCTCTTGTTGTGTAAGTTTTGAGGTTGATTGACCACCCATCATGGTATCGCTAATTGCTTGCCACTTAATTTCACTATCTAAGCTATCAAAGTCATCAATAATTTCGTCAGCTAAGGTAGCAAGAACTACTGTGGTATTACATTCCTCGCCAAGCAGAGTTATTTTCTTGTTTTGGGCAATAAGCTCTTTTCTATCGACCTTGCTACCTGATTTATACACTGCTTGGATATTGCTTATCTGGCTAATGTCGTTTAGCGGGTTTTGTGTTAATAAAATAAAACTTGCTTGAAATCCTGGCTTTAATTGCCCTAACTCTGGTGCATTGATAATCTTCGCTGCATCGATTGTTGCTGCGTTAATTACTTGAGCACTTGTTAAGCCTGATTTGCTCAGCGCTTGTAATTCATTATGCAAACCGCTGCCATGTAAAGTATAAGGATTGCCTGCATCAGAGCCTGTACCAATTGTAATACCCGCTTGGGCAAGTAAGTTAAGGTTTTGGTATGCCAACTGTCTTTTATGCCAAGCAATATCTTTCCATTTTGATGGCTCAGGTACTTTATCAAATAAACAGTGTTGTAGTTTATCGGGCACAGTTGCTAACAACGTTGAATTACTACTAATCTTTTGATGAGCATGCTCAGCGCTGTGATTTTGGTAAACGGCCAGCGTGGGTATATAAGCGACATTATGTTTAACCATAAGCGCAATAAATTCATCATCTACTGCCTCGGTATTTATACCGTGAGCTAATGCCGTTGCGCCAGCTTTAATAGCTCTTTTTCCATCGGCTAAGGTGGAGACGTGTACAAAGTAAGGCAGTCCCGCTGCCTTTGAACGTTTGCCTATCTCTGTTAATTGGCTATCGGTTAATGAGCTGCCATGACCACCAAAGGTCTCAATGACCGCTTTGGTTAGATGCGGCTTTCGCGCCATATGTTGTTGCCATAAATCCTCTATAGCTTCATCACTTGTTACTTCCAGTGCACTGCCACCAAATTGTGTGCCATGACCACCAGGGTTAGTAAATAATACCCCAGCATAAAATAAGTTTGGTGAGGCTTTATAGCTGGTTAAATGTTTTGCCGCGTTAAGAGTAATATCAAATGAAAACAAGTCGACAATACTGGTAACACCTAAATATAAGTTCGAATTAAAGTGTGCGTCTACAGGTAAGTATTGAAAATCTTTACCGTAGTTACTGCCAGATGCACCAAGGTGAACATGTAAGTCAATTAACCCTGGTAGGGCGAAATTGCTTTGAGCGTCTACTACTGTATCTGCTGGCTTTCTCTTTTCATGTTGAGGAATAATTTCAATAATCTTGCCATCTTCAATATACATGGTACTTGGTTGGCTAAAGCTGCTATTTTCGGCTTGATATAAACGAGCATTGTCTATACGCAAATCAATGGCTTGAGCGCTTAAACTATGGAGGCATGTAAGACCTGCACATAGGCTTGTTATGGCTAGTGATAACTTATTCATTATTTAATCTCCTTGAAGCTACTAAAGCCATATAATGAAACTTGCATAGTTAATAAAACGACATTCACTAGCAAGTAACCAGTGAACAACGTATTCATGGGTATTATATTGGCACCAAAACCGTAAGTTAATATCGATAAAATACAAATGATTGCACCAGCTATTTTTGCGATTGTTTGGATCATATTGTCTTCCCTTATCTTGTTATTTTGTTATCTTTTATTACGACACTTGTGTGTTGATGGGATAAATTTAACGAATTAGCTGGAACTTGTCGGTGTACTTTAATTGAACTGACATTATTTACCTTTGAATCGACATAAAGGCTTATTTGAATATGTTATTGGTAGTACTAAGCAATTAATTACCCCGACTGGTATCATTTCAGTTGATGCAAGGTATGATGAGGATATGTAAAAGCGACTACCTATAATTTGATAATACCCATGACCAACCCGACATTCGGCCAGCAAGGCCAATCAATGAATCAGCACGAAATTCAGCCAATAACTCAGCAAGTCAGGCAAATAAGTGACTTCACACCATTACTTAAAAAAAGTTTCGGTTTTGATGCCTTTCGTCCAGGACAAGAGCAAACCATTTCGCAATTATTAAATGGTCAATCTTCTTTAGCTATTTTTCCGACAGGCTCTGGTAAATCGTTGTGCTATCAATTAACCGCGTTGCATTTACCATATTTAACTTTGGTGGTATCACCACTATTAGCCTTAATGAAGGATCAATTAACTTTTCTTGCAAGTAAAGGGATTAAAGCCGCTAGTATTGATTCAACATTAAAAGGTAATGAAGCACAAACCGTGATGGCTGGTGTGCGTGATGGCAATATTAAAGTCTTAATGGTCTCTGTTGAGCGTTTTAAAAACGAAAGGTTCAGACAGTTTATTGAGTCTGTACCTGTATCTATGTTAGTGGTTGATGAAGCGCATTGTATTTCAGAGTGGGGGCATAACTTTAGGCCTGACTATTTAAAGCTACCAAATTATTGCCAAGCCCTGAAAATTCCCTTGGTGTTATTACTTACTGCAACAGCTACACGTAAAGTAAAAATGGATATGGCAAATAAGTTCGCTATTCGAGATGAACATATTGTGCAAACGGGATTTTATCGATCAAACCTTGATTTAACTGTCTTGCCTGTTGCTGAATTAAATAAAAATAAGCAACTAGAACAAGTGATTAATAACCATCAAGGGGCTGGTATTGTTTATGTTACCTTGCAACATAGTGCAGAAAAAGTTGCGCAATATTTAAAACAACAAGGCATTGATGCATGTGCTTATCATGCGGGTTTTGACAGTGATACTCGCAGTAAAATTCAGCAAGACTTTATGGCTGGCAACATTCAAGTGATTGTTGCAACCATTGCTTTTGGTATGGGCATAGACAAAAGTGATATCCGCTTTGTTATTCATTATGACTTACCTAAATCTATTGAAAATTACAGCCAAGAAATAGGGCGCGCAGGGCGTGATGGTATGCCATCAAACTGTTTTACGTTAGCAAATCTTGATGGTTTAAATACCGTAGAAAACTTTGTTTATGGCGATACCCCAGAATATGCTGGTATCGAAATGATGCTAAATACGATTAAAGATGAAGTGGTCACAACTCCTTATGATAGTCAATTTGAAGGCAAGTGGGAGTTGCAGATTTTACAATTATCGAATGCTGTTAACATCAAACAGCTGCCGCTAAAAACGCTGTTAGTTCAGTTAGAGTTAGCTGGCGTAATTGAGCCTCTTTACGCTTATTTTGCCGACTTTAAAATTAAGTTATTAAAACCAAAAGATGAAATTATCAATAGTTTTAATGAACAACGTAAAGATTTCCTTCAGCGTATTTTTAATGCGACTGCGTTTAAAAAAATATGGGGGAGCTTAAACTTTGACACCTTGTTAAAAGATAAAAGCATTGAACGAAATCGGGTTATTGCTGCACTTGAATATCTGCAAGAGCAACAACTGATAGTGCTTGAAACTAAAGGCATGACAGAGGTCTTTAAAATAAACCTTAATGAGTTAGCAGACCCTAGTTTGTGCCAAACGTTAAGTGATTATTTTAAAGATAATGAAGAAAAAGAAATAAAGCGTATTGCTACCTTAGTACGTTTTTTTCAGTTAGATAGCTGTTTAACGGCCAATTTGGCAAAGTATTTTGATGATCAAACGTTTACTCAATATGTTGCCAGTTATCACTGTGGGCATTGCAGTGTTTGTCGCGGGCATGTTGCCATACTTGAACACTCCCAAGCGCAAATTCCATGGCCGAGTGATGAAATGTTAAGGCAAGGTATGAGTGAATTAACTGAGCGACTTTCGGGTAAAATTAACCAGCCTTTATCGCTAGAAAGTTATTGTCGATTTTTTGCTGGTATGACAGTGCCATTATTTGGCCGTAATAAAGTTAGGCAGTTATCAGGTTTTGGGCTTTGTGAGCAGCAACGCTATCAAGCTATTCGTGAAAAGCTGGCGGGTTTGGATTGTTAACTAATCAATAAATAACTACCAATGCATAAATATTGATAAGTAAATTAGTGCTAAGTAAAAATTAAAAAGTGGCTAACTATAACCACTTTTTATAAGTCTTATCTTATAGGCGTTATATACAGGTATTATTTAAAGGTATTATTTAAAGGTAATATTTAAAGGTAAATGTTCAGCCTTTAGTATTTAACGGCACATATCTAATATTGAAGGCCCAACAGAAAACAGTAGCAATGTTAAATTAACTAACATTGCTAACTATTACTAGCACCTTAATGCTTACTCTGGATTTACACTACAACGATTGTAAGTACAAATGCCTCTCATTAACTTAACATCACGTGAATTGATAACACCATCTTCATTTAAATCAAATGAGATAGGTAGTGCGTCACCACGGCGAAGTGCTAAAGAAAATGCTCGTATGTCATTTCTATCAACATCACCATCGCTGTCCATGTCGCCAATAGTGACGTCGGTATCAAAAAGGGCATTAGTAATTTCATAATCATTACTTGTGTCTTCTTCAGTCATTACCGCAACACCAGCACAATTGCCACTTTCATCGATGATTGCTGCACGGCGGTTACCAAACCATTTCCATGTAGCAATGCTATCGTAAGTTTCACCTTTTGCTAATGTAGTAAAACCGAAGCTTTGATTTAACTCACCAGTTATATTATCAACACGATAAACACGAACGGTTTGGTCTGAGTTGTTAACAAATGAGAAGTCACTTTCAAATGGGCCAACTAAATGTGGTGCTTGTAATTCACAGCTACCAATAGTATTTGCTGCAGGTATAGCTTCTGGCGGAGCGGCGTTAGCCACCATAGCCTCATTAACAGTGAAGCTGCTCATAGGGTTATTTAATACACCAACACTTAAACAGTTTAAGCTGGTGTCAGTCACCATTAAGCGACGATCGCCATACCATACATCATTACTATAACTAGCACCTGGTGCAAGTGTGCCGTAACCATGCGTAAAATCATTGGCCCCGCTAGTCGTGATTATTTCTCCAGTCGTATTGTCTATTCTAAATAAACGAACAGGTGTATCAGAGGTATTGGTAATAATAAACTCATGTGATTCACTGCCAATTAAGTGAGGTTTTGCTAAATCGCAACTACCCATTTGATTTAATTCAGGAATGACTTCAACAACGACATCTTTTACCAAGCTTTCGTCGATAGTGAAAGTGTTTTCATCTTCAGTCATTACGGCAACACCTAAACAATTCATGTTGCTATCACTTAACATGAGACGATCATTACTTCTCCAGTTACTTGATGTGTAAGTTTCTCCCTCGTTGAGTGTTGCATATTTATTAGCAAAGTTTGCTGCACCCGTATTGGAGTTTACCCAGAATAAGGATACAGGTACCTTGGTAGTATTAGTAAAAGTAAAGTTGATTTTACTGGCATCAAAATAACGTGCATATTGTTGTACTAAATCACAACTACCAATAGTGTTTGCTGCTGGAATCACTTCTGTTACAGGTGCTACGGCTTCTGAGTTTGCTAAAACGAAGGCTTCAAAACCTGAACCGGTACGCTGAACTGCACCTTTAAGCGCCGCTTTATAAGCATCGTTGTCGCCAGCTTGCAGAGCATCAACAATTAGCTCGATTTCCCCTTTATGCTCTTCACCTAAGTAACGCATGGCAAAATATCCCCATTGATATAAATCATCGTAGTCATAATCCATGAAAACAATATTATATAATGGTGGGATAGTTTTACCTTTTAAGGTGTTTAATGTGCGCGCGTGATCTTTCCCCATCGCCATATACTCAGCCATACCTTCGGCCCAAGCAGTGTTAAAATCAAAAGAGCCGAACGATCCCGCTTTAACATAACGGCCATCAAGGTAATGGGTGAATTCATGCCTTAAGTTATAAATTTGATCTTCATATTGGCATGAATAGCCAACCCATGAGTCAGGACATTGCATGGCAATAAAGCGCGCTTGGTTTCCTGGTGTTGTAGGGTTGCCTTCTAGATACATACCGCCATTATCGGTACTGATACCAAAGAACTCACCGGCATACTTTTCATAATTATCAGGACTAGAAAAAGCAATTACTTCAATGTGTTCATTTAAATCGCCAGTAACGGGTGTATCAGCTGTTCCAAAAAAGTCATGGAATTCAATTTCTTGTAATGCCATGTCAGCACATGATTGTACAAGCGTTGCTTGGCTGATTGAGCCTTGTGCACGTATGGTTATTTTATCAGTACATTGATGAGTTACCGTTAAAATATCTTCTATTTTAGGTGGCACAACACAGCTACCAAATAAAGCATCGTCTGCTTCACAACTACGTCCAGCTTTTTCTAAATAGTTTTTAGTGACAATAATACCAGCAGTTTCTTCAGAAATATTATTAATCACTTTGCCATGCGACTCTAAAATTGTGCTATCAAATCGCGCTTTGGCTTCATCGGTAGCGATAGTTGAGATTCTTCCCATGGCATTAAACGAATGAGGTAGTATCCACTTTATGTCATCTTCTGCAGACCAACGTAAATCAAGGGATGTTTCGCCTAAAAATACAAATGAGCGCATAACTGATAGCACATCAAGCATATTATCGTTATAGGCGGCTTTAACTGGAGAGTCGCCATAATAGGCAGCATCAGAAATAGATCCCATTAATGCCATTGTTGTATCACCGGCACCAGATAACGAAAATGGATTACTTTGCTCTGAATGATACTGAATAAGACCCAATAAGTGCGGTAAATGATCTTTAAATAATAAGGCACCAGCATCACGGCGTAAGTTTGTTAATGCATAAGCATAACCTTCTTGAATAACATTACCGGCAGAGCTTACCAAGTCAGTCATTTGAGTAACTGCGAGTAGTGCAGTGCTTAAACTTTGCGCTTCAGCATCTGTCATCGCCTGTGCATAATATTTATATGAGGCTAAAAAGTATAATAATTGATTTAAATCAGGATCTGTTAAGTCATCTGACTTAGCAAGATAATGGATGGCTGATGCAACATCTGTGATGGGATCATTTACTGAAGAGGCAATCGCTTTAAAACCATCATAGTTCGTTGCTAAAATTTCTGTGACGGGGGCGCCATATTGTGCTTTAGAGCTAATAGGTGCCGCAGGTACGTCAACTGAAGTGCGTGTTGGGTAAATAATATAATCACCCATTGGCGGTGGCGGCTCTGGAATATCACCACCACTAATGTTAACAATTATACTGGTTTCTTGGATATTACCACCAACGTGGAAATAACGTTTACCTGCATGCGATACAAATGAAATACTCTCATCGTTGGTATTAGGGTTAGTGCTACTTGCTTCAATATCTCCGTCTCCCCACCAAGTTCCTGTATAAAGGTTTATATCAGCATCAGAGCCAGTAAATGTACCACCAGAAATAGTAATGGTTACGTCGCTATTATCATAAGGCACATCAACATATAAGTAATGGCCATAATCGGTAATACAATGCATTTCGTTAGCAGGAACTTCGCCTTGACGTTCAAGTGTTTTTTCGCCACACATGTCAGCAGCCTGTACATTGGTGATATTCATTGCTAATAGCAGAGCACTAGCAAGTAGAGATTTTTTTGTTATTATTTTCATGAGTCGACCTGTTTCAGTTTTTGTGAGCTTTAACTGATTTTTATCAGTTTTTATTCGCTTCTTTAGGTATTCAGGTAGGTGTATTAATAAAGCGAGAAGGCTGCGCAACAACTTTCTCGGTTAACAAAATACATACTGTATATATTATTTATGCACTGACTTAGAAACTCGTTTAGCTATGTTTTATAGCTATGTTTTAAGCCGTTAAGTCAGCGACTTACTTAAGGTATTGCTTAAGGAGTTACTTTGCTTTGCGACGGCTATTAGCAAAGGCAAAACCAGCTAACATTAATAAAGCCATTGAGCTTGGCTCTGGGATTGAACTTGAGCTTACGTTAACTGAGCTAGCACCAGAAAAAGCGATAGTGTAATCATCAAATGCTGATGGGTTAAAGAAGTCAGCTATTGATAAGTCAGTGAAACCTTCTGAATCAGCAATTAAATTAAAACTTGCTATAACAAAGTTACCTTCAGCCCAAGATGCATCGGTAGCAAATTCGAAAAATAAGCCATAATCTTCAACCAATGCTGATAAGCCATTAAACATAGGATCGTTATTAGCCAAAGTGAGGTCACTACTTAATGATGAATCATCATAAGCCATCACTGGATCAAAATTAAAATCAAACGAAAAGTAATCCGTTGAGTCAAAATCTTGTGCGTTAATTGTAACTAATACAGATTCACCTACTGACACCTCATCAGCTGATAGGTCAATAGTTAATAGGCCAGCATTTGCATTAAAGCCGATAAGTAATGTAAGCATTGCAATAAATTTTTTCATTGTTTTTTCCTTTATATAGTTATTGTTATTAAGTTTTATTTTTGTTGGTATTTCTGTAGATATTTATGCTTTGTTAAAGTATTTTTATTTGAAGCCAACCTCACGATTGGCTTCTTTTTATATATCTATTTCTTGGTAATGTTGTTGTAATCGTTTACTGAGCTGGGCGACAACCTTGAGTATCAAAATCAACGACGATAGTTGCGTCAGCAGTGTTCCCCATTAGTTCAATGTAGCTCCAGTAATCTAGGTCAGCATCTAGTTCAAGGTAAATGCAGGCATGATTATTAGCTTGTGTTGAAGAAGCATCAAAACCACCGTTGTTGATATTTACCCAGCCGCCATTACGATAGTAGAGTGATAAATCCCCTGCGCCATGAGCGACAGTAATGGCAATACTTTTATGGTTATTAATCCCTGGCACTGAGAAGGTTTGACGGCTGTCTGCACCTAAACAAGTAACACTTCCTGCTTCTAATGTACCTTCAACAAATGCGGGTTGATCTATGCAGCTGTTCTCTAAAGCACCGTAATTAACATTCAGTGCAATGGTGTCGGTTCCAGTCATGCCATCATTATCAGTTACAGTTAATACCACGTTGTAACTGCCTACTTGAGCAAAAGTGTGGCTTGGGTTTGCTTGGGTACTTTTTTCGCCGTCACCAAAATCCCATGAGTAGCTAACGATACGACCATAATTATCATTTGAGCCAGTACTGCTAAACGTTATCTCATGAAATTGTTCAACGTTGTTGTTGCCAGCGGCGACTGCGGTAGGTGGCTCTGGAGGAGGGGCAATATCAGTACAACGGTTGTATGAACAAATACTTCTCATTGCACGAACATCACGTGAATTAATCACACCATCACCATTAATATCAAAAGCAGGGTCAAGTTGTTCACCACGACGTATCGCTAAAGATAAAGCGCGAATGTCATTTTTATCTACATCGCCATCACCATCCATATCGCCAGCAGGATTTACAACCACTGTCGCTGTTGCTGTATTTGTGGCACCTTCGTTATCGGTAACAGTTAAGCTAATATTGTATTGGCCAGCTTCATCGTAGCTATGTTCAGGATTTTCTTGGTCACTGTTATTACCGTCACCTAAGTCCCATAAGTAACTAACAATATGGCCATCTTCATCCATTGAACCTGCGCTGGTTAACGTAAAGTTATTACCAGTAAAAGCGTTATAACTTGAACCCGCTTGAGCAACTGGTAATTCATTAGGCATTGAATGATCGGCATCATCCCTGATGTCATAATAGGCTTTAAAAGTCACTTCACTGTAGGCATCAAAAGGATCAATCATGACATTGAATATGCCGCCTTCATTAAATTGACAAGTTTCTAACGCACCAGGACCTTCCCAAGGGCGACAAGTGAATGACTCAATTGATACCGCTTTGTTTTGACTAACATGTAAGTCGGGATCGCCATTGGAGCCAGCGATAATTTCAATAACAACTAGCGATGCTGCATCAGGAATACTGAATTTATAAGTACGGGGCTCACTACCTTTATCTGCAGATAAGCCAATCTCTTCGGCTAAATATACTCGACTACATCCGTCACATAAAACAGCGTCATTAGGGTTATATAAAGTAATATCAACAATTGTGTGTGTTGTGCTACTTACGCCCATATTGTCGGTAACTGTTAGGCTAGCGCTGTACTGACCTAATTGGTTATAAACATGAACAGGGTTAATGTCAGTGCTTGTTTCGCCGTTTCCAAAGTCCCAAAGGTAGTTAACTATATTGCCATCAACATCTGTTGAAGAGTCACCCTTAAAGTGTACTTCATGATCGATCATCGCTTGGTAGTTTGGATTAGTATTAGCGAAAGGAGGCTGATTACTGTCATCTTTTGTTTCGTAATAAACATGTAACTCGCCATCCCAGTATTCTGCAAACGGGTCTATTAGAATATTAAAGGTACCACCTTGAGAAAACTCACAATACTCAGCTAACTTTGCGGCACTAAATGGCGCACAGTCAGCAGCTTGAGTATCAACGGCTTTATTCCGGCTAACATACATATCAGGATCGCCGCCATAAGCACCTGCAAATACAACTACTACTTTTTCTGCGCTATCAGGAATGGTGAATTGATACTCTTTTGGCGCTATACCAGCAGCAGACCAAATGCCGCCTTGCTTAACAACATGGTAGCGTTTACTGCCTGCAGTTAATAAAGGATCTTCAACGGCTAAAACTTGTAAGTTAGCTTGATCATATTCGCTAAATGCGTGCACAGTGGCATAGTATGAATCATCTACTTTTGGCCCTAGAACACCGATGAACTCGGGTGTTGCAGCACCTAAAAATGAAATGTAGTCAGCTTGCCAAGTGCCATCAGCTAACATTACAGATTCTTTGCCCATGGATACATACATATCAGGATCTTGGCTATAACCTGAAAGATAGAATGCCATTGCTTCGGTGCCGGCAGGCGCATCAACGATAAAAGTGTCAATGGCACCTTTTTCTGCTGAAAGGTTGTCAAAGCTTGCAATAACATCTCCTGTAGGACCATTATCGGTACCTGAGACCCCATCCCAAGGGTGATCGGCATTACTGGTAAATTCACTTAAACCTGTGGCAATTAGATTGTCATTAGACCAAAGTGTTGAACGCGCATCACCATGTAATGCTGCTGTCATACGCGCGACTTGGCCTTGCGTGAACATGGCGTAGTTGCTGGTATAGTGCATGAAGTTCTCTGTATTGGTTGGTTGACCAAGACAGTTTTTCGAGTTTTCATACATGTCGGTTGATAAAGACATTTGTGGCGTATCACAGCTTCTATCACCCGTTAAACCACAAAAGGTTTCATTGGCTAAGGAGCAAGCATTACCTGCAAAGGTATGGGGTAAGTTAAGCCAGTGACCAAATTCATGTGTTAATACTGAGCGGAAGTTTTCATCAGTATTATCACCAACATATAAACCGTTATATACAACACGAGAGGTATTAGCGTGGGTCATATTTATATCAGGGTACCAAGCAACGCCTGAATTATTGGTTGAACCATCATCGTACAAGTCGTTCATGACATAAACGTTCATGTACTTAAGATTGTCCCAAGCATCACCAGCAATAGCTGCATCAGCGCCACTACCGTTACCATAGCCTGCTTGTTCGCGATCATAACGGACAATACCTGTGGTATCAGCGCCAGTTGGCGATTTTTTAGCTAATACAAACTCAACATTTAAATTGTCACGAATTGCCTGAAACTGTGGTGCAATCGGACCATCTTGGGTGTTGGTGCCCTGAAAATCTTCATTAAGGCGTTGTAGTGCATCTACTATTTTTGCATCAGTTAAACAGTTTTGTGTTGCATCGTCACAAGTGAATTCAGCACCATAGACATGAAAAACTACCGGCACATAATAACGTCCAGCAACACCATTATCGGCTACTCCTGCAGCTGCGAAGGTGCTGCTTCGATTCATACGGTTTGTTGATAATGATTTTATAGATTTAGCAGTAAGCAAAGTTCTTTGCTTTAGCTCTTTGTTTAATTTTTTTTGTAATTTTTCCCAGTCTTGACCGTTTTCGTCTATGGCACAAACTTGGTTTGCGGCAGTCAAGCGAGAAGAATTAGCATTACGACTCTTTAGTAGACTCTTTGCTAAGGTATTTCCCTTAACCGTTGTTTTGTGTGTTGCAGATGTCGACTGTTTGCTTGTTTTTATTTTTAATTGTTTAGCTAAACCATTATCAGGCGTTTGCTTTCCCGCTACAGCAGTTAACGATGCACATAACATCATTAACATAGACAGACTCATGACTTTATTGTTAATGAGACTCATTTTCTATCCTTGGTTATTATTATATTTTTTATATTTGATAGCTTGCTACTTATCCTTAAGTTATTAATTCACTATAAAAGCACTGTTTATCAAAGGTTTATTGTGTTGGTTTATTAACTCGCTACAAAAAAGGTTTTAAAAAACGAACGCTTATAAATTAAGCTAACTTTGTAGCGAAAAGCATCATAAACAATAATGCATATATTGTATATCTTATATTATTCATTTGTAGTACAAATATTATAATTTTAAAGTTCGAGGCAGGTGGTTAAAAATGTTGCATAGTCAGTGTATTTATAGCTTGGCGGATAACATTTAAAGTAAAATGAGTTGATGCATACGAATAAACTATCGATAGACTAATAAGTTCTATTTATATCGTTAAAAGTTTTAACTGAGGGGGGAAGTTTCCTCTATGCAACCTGAGCTCTGAATGAGCAGTACTTATTCAATATTGTTCTATATGTGAACTCAGGCAATATCATGTTGATAGTAGATAAGGCTAATTATCAAACTCATCTGCACCTAATGTGATTAAATAATCACGATATTGAGTATCGGCTTCTTGGATATGATTGATCAACCAAAAGGTGAGCAAGTTAGTTACTTGTTTTAATGAGTCATGACCTTCTTTATTATAAATGGTCACGTATTCTTCTACTTTATCAATCATCGCTTGATGTTCTTCTTGGTGCTCTTCTAACCCAGGATAGCCATAATCTTCCATTAATTTTTCTTCGCGCTTAAAGTGGTACTTGGTATAGCTGACTAAATCGTCTAAGGCTTCACGCTCAAATTCCTCGCACTGAGCATAGTCATAGGCGATGCTAAATTGATTTAATAAGTGCAATAATTTTTTATGGTCTTGATCTATATACTCAATACCAATGCTGTATTTTTCACTCCATTTAATTTGTTTAATATGTTTCTGCTTTATTATCGGCATCAAACACAATGTTAATAATAATAACCAAGGGGCTGGGCTTATGGGATTAGTTAAAAAATTGAGAATTAGAGATAATAAAATGAGACTAGATATAACAATGTAGCTGATAGTTTTAGTACGATTTTTGACAATCACGATAGTAACCTTGCAATGAGTAGGGGTATTGATAGAGCCACTACTCTACTCCTAAAATTACCTTTGCTGCAGTTAATTGGGTCTTTTGTTGATTTTAATCAATCAGCTATCTTATTAACTATTTATTTACATTTTATTTGATCTGTCGCATTGTGTTCTTTTCTTCTTTGTTATGGTTAATCAAATCTTTACAAGTTAGGTGTAATTATAATGTTAATACAGGGTTACTTTGTTCGACCAAGTACTTTCATTATATCTCGCCAAGAAAGGATGCCGACAGGTTTCCCATTGTCGTTGATGATAGGAATACACGAAATGCTATTATGGTTGAACTTTTCAATAGCATCTTTGACTGTTGAATTTTCATTTAAAAAGATTGGTTTGTAAGACATTATTTGATGTACTTTTTTATTTAAACAACTTAAATCTTTGCTAGTAGCGGCCACAGTGTCGATTTTTTCACTGATGGCTTTGAATAAATCTCTATCAGAGATAACACCAACGAGATGTCCTTTTTCTACGACCAGCAGGTGATGAAAATCCATGCTGTCAAAAATACTTTTTACTTTCCCTAGTAGATCATCTACGCCAACGGTGACAACTTCTTTAGACATTAAATTGGTAATTTTCATCATATTCCCTTAACTGACATAAACATCTTACAGCAGTAAATTTATAAGATTGGCTAGTGCTAAAGTAATAGCTAAATAACATAAAATACCGCTATGTTTAACATATTTAATTGCATTCAATGGTGTATTGCATAGTGCCATGAATAATTCTAAAAAATCAAAAATTTTGTAGCTGTTTAACATGAACGCTGAGAATCGAATAAAGGGTGTATTGAGTAAGTGCAGCTTATCCAGAGTTCAGGTTATTTAGGAATATTCACTGTTGTGACTTTACTTAAAACCTGTGACGTAGCGATTAGTCGTAGCCAAAAGTAGATTAATATATGTCTCCAATGACTAAATCCGGATAATATTTATTATGGTTAAGTTGAGTTATTTGTTTTTTGCTTACTATCGGCTGTCAACCTTAATAGGATAGAATAGCTATAGCGCCTGTAGCGTTGTGCCTGCTTTTTAATCCGGATAAATAAATAATGTTCACTACAATAAAAAATTCAGTACCAATGAGTGTTTGGTACATGCTGATCTCTGCTTTAGGATTTGCCTTAATGGCTGCCTGTGTAAAAGAGGTTAGTGGCTTAGGTATTCCGGTACTAGAAATTGTTGCAGCAAGGGCGATAATTTCAGGTCTTATTAGTTATGCAGATATTAAACGTAAAAATCTTTCTCTGTGGGGGCATAACAAACCATTGCTCATTGCTCGGGGGACGGTTGGTGCGTTTGCGTTAATGTTTGTTTATTACGCAGTAACCACTTTACCTTTAGCTGAAGCGACAGTATTACAATACTTGCATCCTGTGTTTACCGCCGTGTTGGCATTATTTTTTTTGAAAGAAGTTATCCAGCGATCAACCATTGCCTGCATCATCATCAGCTTACTTGGTTTATGTATTATTATTCAGCCAAACTTGCAAATTGATGGTGGCGTACAATATCCTTGGCTAAGTATTGGTGCGGGTATTCTTGGCGCTTTAGGTAGTGCGATAGCTTATATTATTATTAAAAAGTTAACCAAAACCGATGACAGCTCTGTGATTATTTTCTATTTCCCATTGGTTGCCTTGCCCATTTCAATAATAATGCTTGGCAGTGACTTTGTTGTGCCAAGTTTAACGGCAACAGGTTTGTTGATATTAATTGGTATATTTACTCAAGTAGGGCAGGTAGGTTTGACCAAGGCGCTTAACAGTGCTGATGCTAGCAAAGCAACGGCTTACTCTTATGTACAAGTATTATTCTCGGTGTTTATTGGTTGGGCATACTTTAGTGAAGTACCAGTATTTACTACTATTATTGGCGGTAGTTTTATTATGGTTGGTGCGTTAGTTAATGTACTTTGGAAGCGTTAATCTTCAATTTTAATATTTAGCTATATTTCTTTGCCTAAGAAGGCGATAGCTAGCACAAAAGAACGTCTCCAGGAATTATTAGGGCAGTAGTTGCCGTAGCCATTTTACTGTTGGAAATACGGATTAATGGTAAGGCGGTAATAACGGCTAAAACAAGAAAAGATAAAATTAATACCAGTTTCATTAATTTATGGCTCACTTGTGCAGGTCAAAAAAATACATAGCTATGATTTTTTCAACTTAGTTACTCTCATCATTTACTGACCGAAGGGGTGTACTTTTGATAGTTTAACTAACTCTTCTCGCACACAAGCTAGTTGTTCTGCATATATAGTTAAACTTTTTAACCCCACCAATAAACGAGATTGTACTTGTGAGAATCGGTTATCTAATTGTGGTGCCCAATCTTGCGCTATAAAGTCATCAACGTTTTGAATAATGGCATGTAATGGCAACCAAGTCAGATGGCTATTTTTTGCGGCATAAGCTTTTAATAGTGAAATAGGATTACTACCGCCTGTAGAGGCTGAAATTCCTATGGCAAAAGCAGGTTTGTGACCTAGTGGTAATCCCCCGGCTGAGCCATTAGCGGTTAATAGTAATAAATTAACAAGAGCTGGGGGAATCATTCCGCCCCATTCAGGCGCAATAAAGATCACTGCATCGCAGTCATATAACTGAGCTAAAACCTCTCTTTTGTTACGAGCTAAAACAGCAGCAGAACCGTCTTTATTTTCTTGGCCTAAACCCTCTCTATATACGCCATAGTGATCTAATAAGAAGGGGTAACGTGATAAGTCTAATATTGAGGAGTCAACATCCGGCATATGATTCAATATGTTATATTGAAGGTATTTTGCTACAGCAAAGCTTTTAGATTCATCTCTTTGACTACTACTCACTAACAGAATATTCAAATACTTCTCCAATATGTATAACGGCCGAAGGGTTTTGAAGAACCACTTCGGGTGATTTTTAGCTTTTTTTTGTTGTTCAAAACAAATACAGTAGCCCAGCTATAAGCCAGAAATGTAGATGTAACATACTACCGGTTAACTTTTTCAGGATGGCATAGCCATAGTCCCAGCAGAAAAATACCATGAATTATGCATAATGTCGCATGGTGTAATATGCGAATGTGTAGTTTTACTCTTAAATTAACTCCGCACGATGCTAGAGGGAGTTGGTATTTTATTAGGTGATTAAAGTCGTGCAAGTCTGATATCTAGATAAAGCAATAAGTCGTGCTATAATTTGCATTGTCTTCGGGGCATTTTCGGTTAAGTGTTAAATCCCCATCTTTAGATGACAAAGCTAGTTATTTCTTTGAAGTCACCATATCAAAATTTGAATTTATGTCTAGACTACTTTTTCTTCTCATTATCATCATGATGCCGCTGACGAAGGCTGAGCCTACATTAAAGCCTACATTAAAACCTACATCAGAGTATTTGTTATCAAGGCTATCTGAAGCAGAAGATTATTTGCGCGTAAAGCCTTCGGTTACCTCCAAAATCCTGAAAAAATATCAAACTGATATTGGCCAACTAAATATCGACGAGCAACTAACTTGGCATCAATATTTATTAAGGGCTTCTATTGCACTTAATGATTTGAAAGAGGTTGAGAATACGGTAAGAGCCATGCTTCTTTATCCAGAGCTTGCAAAAGAAACAGATAAGTTTGTTTCTCTGTTAAGTAGTTTAGGTATTTTTTTACGTAGAAGTGGTTTTCCGCAAGAATCTATTTGGTTATTCGATTGTGGGCTGAAACAGCCAATTAACAATGCTAAGCAAAAAATAAGTTTATTGCTTAGCAAGGGTAATAGTTTAGGTTACCTTAATTTAAATGAGCAGGCTAAAGCGGCTTATTTTGACGCTTTACAGGTAGCAAAAAACAATAATGCGGATATATATATAAGTGCTATATACAATACGTTGGGAATTATGGCGATTAAAGAGGAGAAGTACTCTTTAGCCAAAGACTACTTGATAAATGCTTTACAGCTCTCGCAGAATATTTCTAGAAGGTCAGGTCAAATAGTTGCTGGTTTGCAGCTACTTAGGTTATCTATATTAAACGATGAGCCTATGTTATATGACCGATTGCATTATCGTATCAGTAGGCTAACTCAGGCGAGTGAGAGTGAAATAAGGCATGCATATCTTTTTTGGATTGAAAAAGCCCATCAAGTCTCAAAGGGAAAAGAGCTTTCAGGACAAGACCATTCCGCTTTGATAGCCAAACTAAAATTAATTGAATCTACCAGTGTTGGTTTATATAACCAGCTGGCGGGTAAACTAGCAACATCAGTAGGGATCATTTCTACACCTATTATAAAAGACTACAGTGTCTATCAAGGTGATCTGTTGCATAACCTACATCAATGTAATGCTAAAGAATAATGCTTGTTGGCGATGTGCTAACCACATAGTGTTGTGAAATATATACAAAGGGTTAGGTAAGTGCGATAACCTGAGTAAAACGAACAAACTCAGGCTCAGATTAAATAGGCTTTTACCACTCTCGCCATTGTTCAGTGATATCACTGCTAAATTCTATATTTGCTGATAAAAGGGCCTTGCGAATGAATTCACAAATATCTTCGCGCTGGCCTGTTTCAATTAAACAGTGCTGACATTCTTCATTCAGTTCATTCAAGGATAAAATTAATTCGCGAACATGTGCTTTAGCAGTCTCTATGGTCTGTTTTTCAGCATCAATAGAAGTCAAAAAATCAAGCAAGGTCTCAATACAGGTAGTGACGTCTGCACAGGCGTAGGCTGCTTCATCTTCACCTTCAATAAAATCTAACATGTCATATTGGATGACTTTAAGTAAACTTTTCATCACTTTACCTTTTAAGGCTATTGTTGGTGGCAATTAACTTCGTATGTGCCGGGTTTTTCGTTTGTTGTAAATACTCTGATATGTCTTTGCAGGCTTGGCGAAAAGGCTTATAAAGGTGTGATTTTAGTTCTTTCTTTATTATCTTTATTTCAATGCCTTTTAACACACAAAATAATGCTAACGCATACACTGTTTCTAGCTCTGGCAGTGCCGGTTGTCGGTTAAGGCTGCGATTATTACATGAACCACATCCTCCTTTAAACTGGTATGCGGTATTCGCAAAAATCACACCAAACCCCATGAAGCAGGCGACTAAGTCAATGGTTTGTGGTAAAAGTTCTTTACCACCTGGGGCACTTGTACTTGAAGCTATAGCACCTTTTTGATTTACTAAAATACCTGCTTGTATTTGCACTAAATAAGCAATTAAATCTTGAGGTTGGTTAAGCTGGCTTGAGTGAAAAGCAATATCTATGTTTGGAGTTACTTGCTCTCCCTCTACTTTATAACTCATATGAGAGCTTTCATTTACACTAATTTCTGCATTTTCACCACGCAGTGATGATTGAAACATCAGCTGCGGCATCGTTTTTTGTACAAAGTTATCGCTTGAGACCAACTTTAGTGGCCATGATGTCATACCGGCATATTTTTTTGTATTGGAAAAAATATTCTGCGCCATTTCTTCTACGCTGGTAGAGTTACCAGGATAAAAACTATTGTTAGGTAAAATTAGCTCACTGTTATTCTTGAAGAAGTCACCATCAAGTTGTTGCATACACCAAGAGAAGGTATCAAAAATCCACTCTCGAGATGATTCATCAACGACAGGTTTTGCTTTGAAAAAATTTGATAACATTGACGGTTAACCTTTATTTATGAGTTAGAAATTAGGTATAAATACCCAATGATTTGCCGAAAAGTCAATCTCTAAGGAACGAAATATCTAGTAATATGCAATTAATAGTTAAGCGTTAGTTCAAAGATAGTTCAGAGATAACTTAATCGTTCATGAGCAAGTTTTAACATTATAAGGCGAGATTAAGTCAGAATATACTAAGAAATTATAGGGAGGTAAGGTTAATTACTTTTAGCGCAGATGAAATACTTTACAGTTTTAGTGTAAATGAGTGAGTATGTTCTGAGCAAAAGCATACTCACTTAAAACAATATAAAAATAGTATTGGTTTAAATAGCTAAGGAAAATCTAACATGTTAACTACTTAGCAGGTGTTAATTATATTAATTACATCCTAGGTTTTTATATAGTTCATCTTTAAAGTAATAATTACCGTAATCATCACGCATATCATAATTTTCAATCGCATAGGCAACAATTTCAGGTGAAAAAGCTACAAAAATAGCACCCATGTCTCGAATTACAGCGGGACAGGTATCTCTTACCATTTCACGAGAACCATCTAAATTGACACATATAATCGTGCAACCTTTTTCAATGGCAACTTCTGCTTCCCATTGAACATATTTATGTTTGCTTTTGGTATCATTGCCAATAAGCATGACATACTTATCAGCCATATTGATACGCTCTCGACATTTAGCTTTAATAAACTCTTCATCTTCAGAGTTTATGGCATCATTCAATTGGCAATCATTAAAGTCTAGGTCAATATTATTGTTAGCTTTCCATGCTTTCATTAACCTGTAATCATCAATGTCGGTACTACTAAAACCTACAAATGCGTTAGATAATCCCATCGTTTTATTCCTAAGCTAATTTACCATTGTGAAAATATATAGCAGCCAATTGACTTTTAGTTGGTCTGTATACACTTATACCGTAATTAATTTACTTTAACTTAACAAACGAAACAATGACATTACACGACATGTCAACCAGTAAGTTTATGATAATAAATGAAAAAGCCTGAGACGTTTATTTGACAGGCCTTAAAAGAGGGGATTTATTGTGATATTTAATTGCCAATAGGTGATGTCAGTTTACCTTGAAGGGGGAAATTTTGTCCTTATTTAAAAGACAGTAAAGCGTTTTAGTCGCGGTGAGTAGTGTGTAGCTTAGTCATCCTACGTAAACACAAGACAATAGAGCATAAAACGCTTTTAACCGAATCCTTCTGGTAGCGTTTTTAGGGCATTTTTACTGCCTATCGTCTTTTTATGTGACGCTACATGGATGTAGCTACTTAGACAATACAGGAGCATATTGTCCTGAACAACCACATGACAAAACCTCAATCTTGTATGAACCCCCAACAATTCGTGGTAAAAGTAATCTTGAAAGTTCAACCGCCCCTAGTGACTAGTGCCTTTTTCATAGTTAATTTTGTTGTAAACATTATATTTTCCTGACGGCTTTTTCATTGGCATACGGTTAACTATTTTAAGGGTCTGAGCATCATAAATAATCAATTCACCATCCATATCCCAGACACTTAGCAAGACAAATTTACCGTCTTTGGTAAATTCTACATGAGCGGCATTTTTACCCGGTGCTGGCGCTAGTGTTTTAACTATTTTTAACGTGCTTTTGTCAATCACATGGACTTTGTCATTGTTGGGTCCAAAGAATACATCAGTCCAAGCGTAGCGCGACTTTTCATGACTGCGCATAAAAAATCCTGGGCCCTCGGTTTTAATTTCTTTAATGATGTTCCAGTTTTCCATATCAATAACGGTAATTTTACCTTCCTTGATGTTAGGTGAAGCAAAGACTTCCTTACCTTGATAGTCCCAAGTTATACCAGAGCCTAAATGTGGCATACCCGTTAAACCGATAGAGGCAATCTTGCGTTTGGTATCAAGGTTAATTACCTGGCCATTATGGCTATTTCGGGCTGTACCAATTAAATTGATGTATTGTGGGTCAAAGAAAAAATCATTCAGGTAGTCATCGGTTTCAATACGGCGAACTGGGAATTGTGTGGTGATTTTCCAGCCTTCGGCTTTGGCTTCATTTCTATAGTCATGTGCCCAGCCTTTGAAAACCTCGACACCACCTTTATTACTGTAAGGGATTTCCCATACTTCTTTTACATCTTTTAACGCAACGATAAAACTATGACGAGGAGGTGCGTTATACACAGCACTTACGCGAGAGCTTACGCCGTTGCTATCAACCGTATCAATCACTCTAAGGGGTGATAAATCATGGGTATTAAGAATAACCACATTGTTAGGTAAATAATTACCGACAATTAAGTATTGGCCATCATTTGATATGGCAATGTTACGAGTATTGATTGCCGCACGCACTTCACTGACCGTTTTGCGATTATAGATATCGTACTTGCTTATCCAGCCATCACGAGAGGCAAAAAAGACAAAGCGGCCATCGGGTGAGTACTTTGGCCCGCCATGTAAAGCAAAACGTGTTTTAAAGCGATCAAGCCTTTCAAAAGTATCACCATTTAATAAGGTAGCACTGTGGTCGCCTAACTCAACCACAATGAATAGGTTCATCAAGTCAGCGTCAAATTGAGCTTCATTTGGCAGTTTACTTTGGTCAAAATGTTGTACTTTAGAGGCGTTAATATCGACTGATGTCCAGGTAAGTGAGGCTGTTGATTGTGTATAAATATAGTCAACTAGACTTGTTACTTCAGCTTTGCTTAGGATATTACTAAAGCTAGGCATTTGGGTGGCCGCTCGACCATTATTGATTACTTTAATCGCTTTACTTTTACGAAAACGAGCAAGGTTTTCAGGTAATAGTGCTGGTCCCATCGCGCCAATTCGGTCTTTTCCATGACAGCTTTGACAGTTAGTTTGATAAAGTTTTTTAGCCGCAGATTTTTCAGCAACTGACATCGAGGTTACTTTAGTTGTGCTGACAGCATGGGCAATGTTATCACTTACTGCTAAAGATAAAGTTATCGTTAAATATAGTGTAAGGGTTGTGCTAATAATGACATTTTTTTTCATGCGCGAAACCTGTAAATCATAAACGTTTCCATATTTACGTTTATTGTAAAGTTAGTTAACTAACGTGAAGAAAAGTATTTTAGGGAGGATATTTATGCTGTTTTAATCGCCGGTATTTGAACATAATCTTTGGCATCTAAAAAACCAGGAATAGGCAATTGCTTTTCGGTTAATTGATTTACCACATCTCCAATAACAATTAATGTTGGAGGAGTAATATTGTGCTTTTCAACAAGCGCAGCCAAGTTACCAATGGTGCCACGATATGTTTTTTGTTCTGGTTGTGTACCTTTACGAATAAGTGCCGCTGGTGTATTGATATCACGCCCATATTCAATGAGTTTTTGGGCGATTATCGGTAAGGTATTGATGCCCATATAAAACACTATCGTTTGTGTTTGGCTGCATAAACTTTGCCACGGTAAGTTAAGCTGGCCATTATTTTGCACATGACCAGTAATAAAAGTACAGCCTTGGGCAATACCTCGGTGAGTCAACGGAATTCCAGCATAGGTGGTACAACCAGATGCCGCGGTAATACCCGGGCAAAGATGGCAACTAACACCATGTTCTAACAGGTACTCAGCTTCTTCACCGCCACGGCCGAAGATGAACGGGTCGCCACCTTTTAGTCGTAATACTTTTTTACCTAAACGTGCCTCTTCTACTAAAATTTCATTGATTTTGTCCTGTGGTACACAATGTTTAGCCTGCTCTTTACCGACATAAAAACGCTCACAATTATTAGGCAATAAATCTAAAACCTCATCACTAACTAAGCGGTCATAAATGGCAATTTCAGCTTGTTCAATAAAACGCATGGCCCGAATAGTAAGTAACTCGGCATCACCTGGACCTGAGCCCACTAAGGCTACTTCGCCATGATTTAATATTGACTTTCCTCGGGAAGGTATTGCTTTGTTATCAATTGAAGTTAAGTTTGTTGTGGTGTTTTTCGCTATTGTGTTCATGCTCTCGCCTTATTGCTCTTGAGCCAGTCTCCAGAACGGGCTCTGTTGCTAAATTAATTGTTCCGCTAAAATAAGTTTATTGCTATATTTTAGTAAGCTGTTGGTTTTCCTATTTATACCTCAATAAATTGAATGGTATTTATATTATTTTTTAACTCGTCGCTATATTTATCGGGCTGTGAAATAAAGCCTATTTCGCTATCATCTAAATAACAGCCAGGATCTTCTGCCCAAGCATCTCCAGCTTGGGCAAAAGCACGTGTTCGGGTATTGCCACCACAAATATTTAAAAAATCACATTCTGCACAGCGACCTTTTACTGGTCGCGGGCTTTGTCTAAAACCCAACATTAATGGGTCTTTAGTGTTTTGCCATACCTCGGAAAATTTTTCAGTTTTTACATTACCTATTGGGTGATTCCACCAGTAGGTATCAGGGTGAATTGTGCCGGTATTATCAATGTTGGCTACATTTACCCCACTCGCATTGCCGCCCCAGTTAACTAAGCGCTGTTTTAAGTTAGCAATGCATTCAGGGTAGCTTTTTCCGAATTTATTTGTGGCCCATTTTAATAGAAATGGGCCATCGGCATCATTGTTGCCAGTAACAAAGTCTGTTTCTATACCTTGATTGATATGTGACCATGCACGTTCAAAAAGTAACTCCATAGCGCCTTTGGTCATTTTAAACATGGCATCATCTTCAGCGCTGCGTTTTCCTCGGCCGGAATAATTTAAGTGAGATAAGTAAAATTTATCGACTTGATTTTCTTCCATTAAATTGAGCATCGCGGGTAAATCTTTTTCGTTGTCTTTAGTCAAACAAAGACGCATTCCAATTTTTATGCCTGCCTCTTTACATAACTTAATGGCATGCATTGAGGTTTTAAAACTGCCTTTTTGACGGCGAAATTCATCGTGAAACTCTTCTAAACCGTCAATACTTATACCAACATATTGGTACTGAGCTGTTCTGATTTGTTCGATATTCGATTCATCTATTAAGGTGCCATTCGTTGATAGGGCAACATAGAAACCTTTTTCTTTAGCGTAAGCGGTAATCTCATAGATATCAGGACGAAGTAATGGTTCTCCACCTGAAAGAATTAACACGGGTACATGGGCTACCCTTAAATCATCTATGGTGGCTTTAACTTGGTGGGTAGATAATTCATCTTTAAAATCAATATCTAAAGAGGTGGCGTAGCAGTGTTTACAGCGTAGATTACAGCGACGAATTAAGTTCCAAATAACCACAGGCCCCGGCATTTTTCTTACTGGCTTTACTGGCTTAAAGTCTGCCATATCATCATGTAATGTTTTTAATAACTGAGAAATTCTAAACATAATTTTATACCAATATTATTGTTGTAAACGCAAACCCGTTTTTTTCAAAATCTCTGTGCTAGTTAACATATCATTACTTTGAGTGATGATTTGTTGACTTGAATCATGGTTACGCGACAGTAATACCTCTTTTAACAATTCTTTGATCTGACCCCGATACTTGGCTATTGCTTGTGGCGTTTTTCCGTGCACCATGGCAAATAAGTTGTAATTCCAGTGGGGTAAGTGACGTGGACGAAGGTAACAATGGCTAACAAAAGGTAAACGCCCCACAGCATAACCAAACTTTTCAGCTTGTTCGTCATCAATATCCCAAACCGTCATGCCATTATACTGATAACCTAATTTATAATGATTAGGTACAGCAGCAATCCGCCTGATAACACCGCGCGACAGCATCTCATTAGTTAACGACAAAACTTCTTCAACGCTAATATTCATTTGCTCAGCAATATGGTGATAAGGCTTCTCTGTAATGGGTAAGCCATTTTGTGTGAGCAGAATATATTGGCGTTCTAGTGCTGTTAAAATGGGCTTTTTGGGGAAGGTGATGTTATCTGACATAATAAGCTCTGCAATGGTAATGAGGTTTAACTTTATTGCTATTAAATAGGGATAAAAGCAACGGATTACTTTATACGGGAAGGTATACACCAACATAAAACTCTTTCAGTTTTGGTGTGTTGAGTACTTTCAAACCGGTTTTTTCTTCTATGGCTGAAATAACACTGGAAATCTCCTCAATCTCTTCAGTAGCAATAACAAACCACATATTAAAGCTGTGTGTTCGTCGGTAGTTATGCGCAATTTGTTCAAAGCTATTTACTTGTTGGCAGACTTTGTCAAAGTCTTCTTCGGGTACGGAAAGCGCAGCTAAGGTAAAAGCACCACCTAAATAAACAGCATCAAACATAGGGCCAAAACGGCTTAACACTCGGCTATTTTTTAACTCCTGTAAATGCTGTATTACTTGTTTTTCTGTGCTATTTAGCTCGTCAGCAATTTGTGTAAATGGGCGTTCACAAACAGGTAAGCCGTGTTGTAGTCGATTGATCAGAGCTTTATCAAGGATCGATAATTCGGCAATTTCATGACATATTCTTGTACTTTTTATCATTTTATTTGAGTGATTTTTCTGTGTTTTAGCTGGTGTATTACTCGGTGTTGCAGATACAAACTGGGTAGTTACTTGAATCTTCCTGTTACTATCCATGAGCTTGCCCATGAGGTTGGCTATTGCTTGCTGTATTTATTAACTTATTCTTTTCTGTGTTGTTAATAACTTTACTGTAACGGGCACCATGTTGCTTGTAGGCCTTAACGCTAAATAAGATATCTTTTTCAATAGCGGTTAAACCAAGCTGTTCAGTTATTTGATTAATCTGCTCTAATACTAAATCTCTGTCTGTGCCGTGAATCATGCAAAACAAGTTATAAGGCCAATCAGGAATACGTCGAGGGCGTTGGTAACATAGTGATACTGGGGGACATTTCGCTAACTTCTGAGCAATGTTATCCATATTTTCATTCGGGATATTCCATACCACCATAGCATTGGCGTTATAACCTAATTTTCTATGTTTAATAACTAGCCCAAAGCGACGAATTAAGCCTTCATCTAGCCATTGGCTTATTTGCATTAATACTTGTTGCTCTGTTAGTGCGAGTTGTTGGGCAATTAATCTATATGGTAATAAGCTTGCTGGTAGACCTTTTTCAATGACAGCACGTAAAGCAATTTTTTCAATTTCAGTTAAGAGAACGTAATCATTTTTATTAACTGTTTTTGACGGTATTGTTTCTTGGTTAGCCGTATGACTTTCAACACCTGTTACATTAATACTGAACGCTAAATCGATATGGTATGACGCTTCCATTGGTAATACTAAAACCGCTAAACCTGTGAGTAATTCGATATTCTCGAGGGTATTATTAAGCGCGATCATATCGTTAGCGGTTACCACAAACCACAGATTGTACTTTTGTGCTTTTGAATAAGCTTCACGACCATAGTTATGATTTACTTGCTCAAATTGATTTACAATACCAGCAATTTTATCTAAATATTGGGTTGGTACAGCAATAGCTGCTAAGGTACTTGCGCCAGCTTTTTTATGATCAAATACCGGACCGACACGAGATAGTACCCCTTGGTTGATGAGGTCATCAATTGCTAAAAATACCTTTAGTTCATTAGTGATTATATTAACTTTTGCTAGTTGCTCTGCAATTGTTTTGTAGGGGTGGTTGGTAAGAGGAAAACCCTTTTGGCTGTTATTAATAATGTCTTGCTGGAGCTGTGAAATAACAAGTGTCTCTTCGGCGATACTTTCAGTCATATTTTTACTCATAATTACAAGCCTATTTGATGGGCGCGGTTAGTGAAAAAAATGCCACTCGGGCTTGATGATTTAAGTGTTTTAAGTCGTGTTTGTGTTTGAGTGTCATAAACGTGTATTTCGTTACTATCGCGCACTGACATCCAGACATGTTCACCACGTGGGGTAAACTCCATGTGTAAAACCGCAGGGCCGGGTTTTAAGGTTTTTATGAGCTTAAAGGTTTCGGTGTTAAATACTTGGATCGTATTGTTATCCGGGTAGGAAAAGTTAACCCATATTTGACGATTATCAGGTTGTGCCATAACAAATATTGGCTGACTGTGAGCTGGTATTGTAGCGACCATATCCCACGTTTTAGTACTAATGACTAAGACCTTATGCTGGCCGACAGCAGGTACAAATGCGTAATCACCTGCCATTGCCCAACCTTCTAAGTGTGGCATTTTATAAACAGGCAGTTTCTTTTGACCTTTACCATAGTTAGGTAAAATACGTTTTATGCCTTTTTCTATATGCCATAAATCTAGTAATGCCATACCATCTTCACCGAATAAACCTGCTATGTAATAGCGACCGTCAGGACTTATTAGTGCGTCATAAGGAAATAAACCTATATTGGTAAATTTAGTTATTTTTAATTCTTTACTCTTACCGCTGGTTGAAAGGTCGTAGTCAGAAAAGTCAGCAACCCAAGTTTCATGGCTATCAAAAAGGCTGAATATAAATTTATTGTTTGGCGCATCAACTAAGCCAACTACTTTTGAACGGTAGGGTTGCCCATCTTTTGTGAGGCCTTTTGATGGCACAATCGTCGCTTCAATGTTGGCTACTAGCTCAAGTGTTTCACTATTAAATACTTTAACGCCGCCAGGGGTATAGTTTGATACGGCAACTAATTTACCGTCTTGACTGATCGCTCCGCCAATACTATTACCTGATTGAATGACACGTTTGGCTATTTTATCTTTAAGAATATCTATTTTTGTTAAACCACCATCACGACCAAAAACATAGGCGTAACGCTGATCCCGTGAATAAACAATAGATGCGTGAGATAAATCACCTAAACCGTCAACTTCGGCCAATACCGTTTTAGCGGTATGATTAATTATCTGTACTTGACCAGTCGCACGTTCAATAATCACACCCATATCACCGGTTGATCGAAATGTGTTCTGGCTACTATTAACCTCATTTTCAACCCTTGGTTCATTTGAGCTGGTACAGGCAATAAGTAATGCAGAAAGAAGACTAATACTTGCTATTTTTACGTGTGATTTTTTCATCAGGTGTCCTTTAAAATCTCTGTTTTTAAAGCGTATTGCAATAAGGCTTTACAATAAATTTTTATTAATTGCTTACTCGCTATTAGTTGCTTTTTACTCACTATTTATTTGTTAGGTGAGCGTTATTTTTCGGTGATTTTACCTGCTTTAAGTTGTTGGGATATCCACAAGGCTTCTTGTTCGGTCAATAAGGTTCTCCATGGCGGCATAGCGGTACTGGCGCGGCCATATAAAATAGTATGTTGCAGAATTACTACCGGTTTTCCCGTTAGGTTTTCAGGTAATAATGCTGGGCCCAATCCCCCTTTTAAAGTCATACCGTGGCATGAACCGCAGTCTTGTTTAACAACGTGGATTAATTGGGATTTTCGCTCGGTTGACAAGTCATTCTCATTGGAAAAAGCGAAGTTATTACTGAAAAAATGACTAGCCAAGATAAGGCAGCTAGAGATAGTTTTAAGAGGACTCATTAGGGGAGGCACTGTGCAGTAATAAGGTGGCTTAACCTTACAATGCTTGCGGAGAGATTTTTTTGTCAAAGATCATGCTTTGAACATTAAACGTTTATCTTTTTTGATTTGAATCATCTAATCTAAAGTTTTCTAGATGGAGTTTGACATTAATTTCTTACTTATCCCGAATTCAGGTTACTTATAAAAAAGAGCTTCAAGGAAGCTCTTTTTTATAAGCTGTAGTCTTTTTTGGGGTGATGTTTTCTGGGGGCGTGTTAGTGAATACCCTGGTTATTTAGGTGCTCAGAATATTGTTTATCGGTGCCATTAATATGATTTATTAACCAACCTGATAAAAAGCTGGCTATTTCGTCAAGAGAGTCATGGCCTTTTATATTGTATATGTGTACAAACTTTTCGACTTGGGCAATCATCACTTTGTGTTGTGCTTTGTGTGCAGCAACATCAGGATAATTATGTTTGTCTAATAGCCTCTCTTCTCGCTCAAAATGATATTTTGTATAGCTAACTAATTCGTTTAGCGCTTCTTTCTCAAAATCTTCACTCATGGCGTAGTCATAAGCCATGGTGAAATTATTCAATAAGCTAATCAGCTTTTTATGATCATTATCGATATGCTCTATACCAACGCTATATTCTTCTCGCCATAACACTTGCTGAGGATTATTTTTACGCTTATAAAGAATTGGAATGAGTACTAACACAGCAATTAAAATCCAAGAGATGGGATTAACCATACTCGATAAGAATCCCAAAAATATAGCAACAATGATCAGACCTATGATAGCCGCATAAATAAATGACTTAGTGCGATTCTCCATGAGCAATACCCCTAAAAAAAATATGGTTAAGTAGTTGATAACTTAGCGTGAATAGTAGCGTCTAACGGTAACGAAAGCGTAGTGATTTTGTTAGACAAAGTGCTATTTATTGACCTTGATCAACTTGTTTATTTATTAACGTTTATTTTTTTTTAAACTTGATCTGAATCACATTTTAAAAAGCAAATTTAGCTGATAGTGCGGATAGTAATATTTCGTTACACAAATAAGGCATCAATTTTTGACACTGATTAAGTGCAAATAAACTTCCTGTAGATGCCTTTAAAAAGATAAATTTCAGTGGATTGGGTGTCATTTACTCTCATCTACTAAATGAAATGATTAACAAGTTAATAAAGGCTAAACCACATTCTTTAATGTTTTAGCACTTTAAAAAGAATTTTTTAAAATCTGGAGAGTACCCAATGAAAAAAGTGAAATATGGTCTTTCAGCACTTGGACTTGCAATAGGAATGGCTGCTACGGGTGTTAGCATGACAGTATCTGCAGCAATACCAACCTTGTCTGAAGCTGATTATGAAAAAGCAAAATTACAGTACTTCCAACGTTGTGCTGGTTGTCATGGCACTTTACGTAAAGGCGCTACAGGTAAAAACCTTGAGCCAGAAAGTACCTTAAAAAAAGGTCAGAAGCGTTTAGAGAAAATTATTTCTTTAGGTACTGAAGGTGGTATGAACAATTTTGATGACTTGTTCACTAAAAAAGAAATAGCCAACATGGCAACGTTTATTCAAATGGAACCACCTGTCCCACCAGAAATGTCTTTAGAGCAAATGCGCTCACATACTAAAGAATATGTTGCGCCAAAAGATTACCCAACTAAGCCAATGCACGGTTTAAACTGGAAAAATTTCTTTGTTGTTATTGAACGTGATGCAGGTACTGCGGCAATTATCGATGGCGATACCAAGGAGGTTATCACGCATATCGATACAGGTTACGCAGTACATGTAATCAAGGGAACAGAGCATCATAAAGTTGACCATGCAAAAGATGTTGGTCGTTTTTGGTACACCATTGGTCGTGACGGAAAAGTTAACAAAATTGATTTGTGGCAAACACCAGATAAAATGTTAGTTGCAGAAACTAAAATGGCTTATGACGCTCGTGATATCGCTGTTTCGGGCGATGGTAAATACGTTATTGCAGGTGGTTACTGGCCAGCTCATTTCGTTATTATGGATGCAGTTACTTTAAATCCACTTAAAGTTGTTTCTACTCGTGGTTACAATACTAAGGGTGAATTCATTAATGAAGCACGTGTAGCAGCAATTTACACTTCGCCTCTTACCTCTTCATTTATTGTTGCAGTGAAAGAAACAGGTCAAATGTTACAGGTTGATTATACCGACTTAAATAATTTAACTATTACTGCGATTGCCTCTTCAGAATTCTTACATGATGGTTTCTTCGATCCGTCAGGTCGCTATTTCCAAATTGCTGCTAATGCCTCAAACCAAATGGTTGTTGTTGATACTATTGAACGTAAGTTAGAAGCTATTATTGATGTTGAAAGCTTACCGCACCCTGGTCCTGGCGCTAATTGGATTGATAAAAAATGTGGCCCTGTTGGCGGCACAACACATTTAGGTATGGGGCTTGTTTCTGTTTGGGGTAACGATCCTGTTGGCCACCCTGATAAAGCGTGGAAACTTTGTTATGAAGTAGAAACTGATGGTGCTGGTGCATTCATCCGTACTCATGAAACATCACAGTATGTTTGGGCTGATCAGCTGAAACATCCAGAGCCAGAAATTCAACAGTCAGTGCAAGTATTTGATAAAGACACCCATGAAATTGTTAAAACTATCCGTGTAACAACAGAGCCAGGTAAAGCGGCACTTCATATGGAATTTAATGATGATGGCAGCGAAGTTTGGGTTTCTGTATGGAATCGTAAAGATGCTAAGAACCCAACTGGTGAAATCGTAGTATACGATGCAAAAACGCTGAAAGAGCTTCACCGTATTAAAGGGCTAACTACCCCGACAGGTAAGTTTAATGTGCACAACCGTATGAACCACAAAACCTAGTTGAAGTATTACCCTTATTGCTACTTGGCTCAACTTCATTGTCGAAAGTGCTCATTGACATGCGTCAATTCCGCGCTTTCTCCTTGAATTTTAACCAACTAGCTTCAAGGCTAAATACTCCGAAGTGTATATTTTAAACGCTTCAACACAAGGTTAAGTAAGGAAAGGCATGGCTAATGCCGTGCCTTTTTTATTTTCATTTTCGACGAATCAATAGTGAAAATAAAAAGGGTTGTAATGAGTGATTTATCCGCACATTACTATGCCTTATAGCATTGCAGCCTCCTTTAACAATAAAGAAGGAAGGCAGTGATAATAATTTCCCTAGCGCTTCATGGTTAAAGGGAAGAGAGCTGAACTTATTAAGAGTCAATTATGGCAAATAACACGTTTTTAAAACCTAGCTTTTGGTCTCGTAGATTAATACTGGGTACCACCGTTTCTGGTGCGGTGATCTTTTTTGTAGTAGGTATCATCTTTTGGGGTGGTTTTAATACCGCAATGGAAGCAACTAATACCACGGAATTTTGTATAGGTTGTCACGAAATGAAAGACAACGTTTACCAAGAATATACGCCGTCAATTCATTACTCAAACCGAACAGGTGTTAGAGCAGGCTGTCCTGACTGTCATGTTCCAAAACCTTGGATACATAAAATTGTTCGTAAAATTAAAGCTTCTCGTGAAGTGTTTTTTTGGTTAACCGGTAAAATAGATACTCCTGAAAAATTCAACGAACATAGATTTGAATTGGCACAAAGTGTTTGGGGAGCAATGAAATCTACCGATTCAAGAGAATGCCGTAACTGCCATAACTTTGAATCAATGAATCCAGAGTTTCAAAAGCCACGTGCACGTAGGCAGCATTTGAATGCTTTTGAAACAGGGCAAACCTGTATCGATTGCCATAAAGGCATTGCTCACCATAATGTACGCGATAAACTTTCAGAAGAAGAACTTGAAAAACTAGAAGCGCCAAACCCAGAGTATATTCGTGAAGTACCACAAGCTTATATTGATGGTTTAGCGCGTGTTGAAGCAAAAGAAGCGGCGGAAAAAGCTCAGCTTAAAGCAGAGAAGTTGGCAGAAAAAGCTAAAACGGAGCAGAAAATTGCTGATGCAGTTGCACAAGCATTAGCTAACTCAGATATTAATGCAGCTAAAGCAGTAACAACCACAGCTACGGCACCGGTAAAAAGTAATATCAATGTGGATTGGGGGAAAGCAAAGTCTACGGATATTGGCGTCTTTTACCCAGGTACGGCATCCCTAGAATGGGTTCTTGGTCGTAAACATGGTGGCAAACGTGCTTTCACTAAAGGGGATCGTTGTATTGAGTGTCATGGTGAAGAAATTGCTGATATTGGTAATAATATTGTTTCAGGTGAAAGTGATAAAAAATTAGAGCCAAACGTTATTCCGGGTAAGCGCGGTAGTTTTGAGGTAACCATTGATGCAACACATGACAGCGATAATTTATATTTAAGATTTAGCTGGCCTGAAGGAGAGCATGCAGCGGTGCCATTTGTTGATGGCGGTAAAATGGACCCAGAAAACCCAATGAAAATAGCCTTTATGCTTGCTACTGATGATGTTGAATATGCCGATAGAGCCGGTTGCTGGGGGACTTGTCACGCAGATGCTAATTCAATGCCATTCGCCCCAGAAGGGGATGCACTAAAAGGCTCTGATCTTGCTAACCGCTTAAATATTAATGCGGGCGTAACTAAGTACTTAAAAGAATCACGTACTAAGTTAGAACTGAAAGGTCGTGGCGGTAAAGCTCTAGGTGGCTGGGATAAGTTAAAAAGTGATGTTGATATCAAAGCAGCACAAGAAACAAAGCAGTTTATGGATATAGTTCGCTACAAATCTGGCAGTAAAGAAGTCGAAGATGGCCAGGTCTTAGCACAGCGTGATATGCATAAAGGTGTGGGTGCTGCAGTTGAAGCGTCACTTAAAAGTGGCACTTGGTCAGTGATTATTAAGCGTAAGTTGAAATCTGAGAACGCTGGTGATGTAAGCATTGAAGCAGGTAAAGTATATAACTTTGGTTTTGCTATTCATGATGATTATTCAAGCGCGCGTTATCACCATGTATCATTTGGCTATAAATTAGCTCTTGATAATACTGATGCAGAGGTAAATGCGACTAGGCAGTGATCTTTATTAGGTTATCGCTTTATTGAGTTAAGGCTATATTGAGCTAAAGCCTCTTGTACTTACTTGAAAAAGTAAAGCAAGAGGCTTTTTTATTTGTATTAATTAGTCATGACATCATTGTTGCAGCTGGTATAATTAACTTAACCTGTAAAGTTAAGTCAAAGCACTATAGCCATTTTAAGCAGTTTAGGAACAATGATGAACAAAGATATATATAAAAACAACCCACTCCACGGTACCAGCCTTGAAACTGTGCTAACTACACTCGTTGATCATTACGGGTTTGAGATTTTAGCTGCTTATATGAACCTAAATTGCTTCAAACAAAATGCCAGTATTGAGTCGAGTATAAAGTTTTTGAAAAAGACTTCATGGGCACAAGAAAAAGTGGAAGCGTTTTATATGTACCAATATCATAGCTTGCCAAAAGCGGATGATGCTAACTTTGAATTACCACCACGTGACCGTATCGTGCCATCTGGACTTGAGCAAAGACCGCCAAAAGAGTTGAGCTTAGATGATGCTGAAGAGTTACGTATAAAGCAAGCAAAGAAGACACGTGAACGTGCTGCTGCCTCAAGACCTGCTAATCCTTGGGGTAATAGATAAACTAGGTTAAGGACTTTACTTATAATGGACTTGTTTTCAGCTTTACTGGAGCAGCCGTTAAATATTTTGCCAAGCGATGGCGAGGTGAATTACTACGGTGAAATTATGCCGCTAAGTGATAGTGATTTTTATTTGGATCGCTTACTAAATACTATTGCTTGGCGCCCTGATCAAGCATTAGTGTTTGGTAAAATTATCGAAACAAAAAGAAAAGTTGCATGGTGTGCTGATACGATTGATGGGACACCATTTAGCTACAGCTATTCTGGCGTGACTAAACATTCTATCCCCTTTACTGATGAGCTGTTAAGACTCAAACAATTGGTTGAAGAGCACAGTGGAGAAACTTATAACTCGTGTCTATTAAACCTTTATCACACTGGTGAAGAGGGTATGGCATGGCACAGTGATGGTGAGAAGGATTTAAAAGAAAATGGCGCTATTGCTTCATTAAGTTTTGGTGCAGAGCGAAAGTTTGCCTTTAAACATAAGCTATCAAAAGAAGTTGTTGCCCTGCAACTTAAACCAGGCAGTTTATTAGTGATGAAAGGCATCACCCAAAAACATTGGCTACATCGTTTACCACCTACTAAAAAAATAGCAGACCCTCGAATAAACCTCACCTTTAGAACCATAGATAAAGCTGAACTTAAATAGATTGATAATTATATTTAGTTCGTTAACTCTTTTTGGCTTAATAAATGCACTGTTATGTAAAGTGAGTATAAGTTTCCAAAAGCGTATTTTAAGTTAATTAAAGCTTACTTTTTGTTAGCATCAGCCGATAAAAAGTTTATAGAAAATTGTTTAGTCTATAGCTGTTTTACCTTATTTTATGCACCGTTATCAGTGGTGATTATTATGACAATTGAAAAGCAACGTCATTACCTTTTGTATGGTAATCGAGCCGTAATTTATGTAGCGAGCCTGATAGGGCTATTTTATGATATAAATTTTGCTTATGTGATAGCACTAACACTGTGGTTATGGCTACCACAATGCATATTACTGGAGTTAAGTTTACTGAAAGCTATTAAGCATTAAATCATTATTTATTGAATTAACTATTTGATTAAAATATATTTTAAGTTTATATGTCTAAGAAGTTAGACAATAATAGTTAGTGAAAATTTACGTGTTTACGCACTTAAGTGCACATAAGAAGCAGTACTTGGCATCATTAAGCTGTTATAAGCATTTATCTGTTTATGTGATGATGCTTGGTTGGCAATATTATTTGTGCTTTGACTGGTTTTACTTGTTTCAACGATTGAATTTTCAGGTAACCTATTCATCCCTTTAGCTGGTAATTCAACCCCAGGCAATGGCACTACACCCTCTTTTACATTTTGATGTAATTGATATAACTCTGCATAGGTTTTTGTCAAACTACTGACAGCACTTGCATTCTGAGTACTATTTTCAACATTACTATCAGTACTGGTTTGTATATAGATATCAAATAACTTTTGCTGTTGTTGATAGTAAGATTGCATCAAATCAATATCTTTAGCGGTTTGGTAATTTGACGTAACACTTTCAACTTGTTCAGCTATTTTGTCATTAGCACCTTGTTTTACGGTGTTTTTTTGTTCCGGTGTTAATATATCATTTAAATCTGGGCGTGGTTCACCATGAGGTTTTATTGGCGAAACCGGCTGAACTTTAATGAAGTTACCTGTAGAAGAAGTTATTTGCGTTGTCATGTTAACCACCTTACTTATTTCAATATATGTTGCTTAAATGTGAGCAACTCAGAGATAAGATACTCAAATCAAGTACAGACTTGACTTGAGTAGGATAGATAAAAGAGCGGAGGGAAGCTGTAGTTGTTTGTAAACTGTCTGCAATAAAATGTTGCTGATATTTTATACAATAATTATTTGCTTTGTATAGTCGGGAGTTTTAGCCAATGGCTTTGGAGTATGGCTTGGCTAATCAATGATACTTATCCAGAGTTCAGGTTACTTAGTGAGGTCTCGGACTTAAGTGTTGATGACATTTTTTAACATCTTCTATGGCTTTTAATCTTGCCCTTGCCATGGCCTCTTTTATCGCGAGCCCTTTTAAACCTTGTTCAACAAAGCTTTTTGCGTTAACTTGCTGCGCTGTTTTTGCCGCCGCTTGCAGGTACTCTTCTTGTGGGTATGGGCGATTATCAAAACCTAAGCGACCTAAAAAGTCAGCCTTACAAGCCATTAAAAAATAATCAAACTCTGCAGGTTTACGCCAAATATCGAGCTGGTTAAACATCTTTAAAATGGTGCTAGCTTTAAGCTCAAAGGCTTTATGACAATGTAAATGAAACTCACATACTTTCAAAGCAAGTTGCTTGTAATTTGTAGGGACTTTTAATTGTAGGCAAATTTTCTCAACTAAAGGTAGACCTGCTTTTTCATGACCTTTGTGGCTAGGTAATAAATGAGTTGCGGTAATGCCTTTACCTAAGTCATGACATAAGGCTGCAAAGCGAATTGCGGTTTTATTTTCATGTAAAGAAGCATTATGCAAATTTGAGTCGGCTTGCGTTAATAAGACTGCCTGTTGCAACACCATCATGGTATGTATGCCGCTGCATATTTCAGGGTGCCATAGGGCAGGGTTAGGAATACCCCATAAAACATCAAGCTCCGGCCATAGCTCTGCTAGAGCACCACATTGCTGTAGCACTTGAAAGAATACCTCTGGATTACCTGAATTAATGTCAGATTTAGCGCCACCGTCAGCCAAGCTTAATTGCATTTCTTGCCAAACACGTTCGGGGGTTAAACTTTTTAATTCACCGCTGACACTAATTTTGTGCATAAGCATTAGTGTTTCATCAGCAATGGTAAAACCGTATTTATGATAACGGGCGGCAAAACGCGCGACACGCAACACACGTAAAGGGTCTTCAACAAAAGCATCGCTAACATGGCGTAAAATACGATCGTTTAGATCTTGTTGACCATGATAGGGATCTATTATTTCGCCACTAGTACTCATTGCTATGGCGTTGACGGTTAGGTCGCGGCGCTGTAGGTCTTCTTCAATGGTAACGTCAGGGGCGAAGTAGCAACTAAAGCCTGTATAACCTTGGCCTTGTTTGCGCTCGGTTCGGGCAAGAGCATATTCTGCTTTTGTGTGTGGGTGTAAAAAAACGGGAAAGTCTTTGCCTACTTGTTGATAACCTAGTTCGAGCATTTGCTCAACGCTACTACCAACGACTAAGTAATCTTTGTCTTTCACTGCTCTGTTGAGCAGTTGATCACGTACGGCACCACCGACTAAGTAAGTGGTAAGCTCGCTATTTTTACTTGCAGAGTTGCTGATTGACAAGGAATGACCAAAGTGAAAGAAATATTAAGTAAAGTGTACTATAACAGGGCCGTAACTTCAGGAGCAATAGGTAAAAGCAACAATAATCACTGCTTTACTAATAACAACAGCTTATACAAATAGCGTGTTAATATGGCGCATTATTACTGATAGTTAATGCTCATATTGATGATAGCTTCCGTTAGATCTTTGACATCCATCAAACAAGCGGTTAATTTTGTACCTTCATTTCTCTGTTCAGCACATATCATGTATCGCAATTTCTTCTCATTAAGTGAATTACCTTTTTCCATATCTCCTGATCCTAAATATTTATTTATGAGTGAAAGGCATAAAGAGGCGTTGGCACACTTAACTTATGGTTTAGGTGAGGTCGGTGGTTTTGCTTTATTAACAGGAGAGGTAGGTACCGGTAAAACGACCATCAGTCGCTGTTTAATGGAGCAGTTACCTGATAATACTCAAGCGGCATTTATTCTTAACCCCACTTTGTCTAGTCAAGAGCTTCTCGCAACGTTATGTGATCAGTTAAAAATTAGTTATCTAAAAACAGATGCGAGTTTGAAAAACTTAACAGATAAGATTTCGGAAAAACTACTTGAAAATCATGCAAATGATATTAATACCTTATTAATCATCGATGAAGCGCAACATTTGCAACCAGAAGTCCTTGAGCAGCTACGTTTACTTACTAACTTAGAAACAAATACTAAAAAGTTATTACAGGTAATATTAATTGGGCAGCCTGAGTTACAACATTTATTACAGCGTCGTGATTTACGCCAATTAGCACAACGCATAACGGCTAGATATCATTTATTGCCATTGACCAAACAAGAGTTATGCCAGTACATTCAACATAGGTTAATGGTTGCTGATTGTGTTAGGTCGCTTTTTGATAAAGGCGCGTTAAATAAAATTCATCAATTATCTCAAGGTGTACCAAGATTAACTAATTTACTTTGTCATAGTGCGTTGATGCAGGCTTATAACCAAAATGATAGCGTAGTTAATAAAAAAACTGTTATGGCTGCAGCAGAGCGAGCATTAGGCTCAGACTTGAGTAGCAAACCAGGCAGCCATCGTTATAATCCAGTTCTTGTTTTATCTACAGCTTTAAGTTTTACAGCGTTTATTGCATTAGCCGCTTATTGGTGGGGACAAACACAGGTAGCAGTAAGCAACACTGTGGGGGGGACTTCTCACAAGTCATTAATAATCCCTGATAAAACAAGTGCTGATGTCGATGAGCTCGCTATAAAAACGGTGATTTTGGTCAATGAAGAACCGTTACAGGCCACGACTTTAGTTAAAAAAAGCGATAATATCGATATTACTTTAGGTACTGAGAATAGACCAGCTACAGATGTTCAGCATAAGGCTGAGGCGGAAAAAGTTGAAACAACGGCAGACATGGCAAGTTCAACCAGAATAGACAGCAGTTCAGACAGCGATAAGATGATCGTGATGAGTGCACAGGACATCAATAAATCTCGACAGAATAAAAGTAATGTTAGCTATCAACTTACTGACGTTGAAGGTGTTTCAAGTGACCTTTTAGCACGCTTTCAAGCAGCCATAGATGAGACTGAGGTAGAGAACTCCCCAAATAGTCAGATAAGTAATTCGCACTTGCAAGATAGCCGTAACTCGTATAATTCATTACAAATTAGTAATAATCAAGCTGTTAAGCCACTGAATCAAATGTCAAAACAAATACAAAATGCCTTGCCTAGCTTGAATTTTGAGCAACATATCTACGCTTCTGATGGCCAAGGTTGGGTAAATGTTAACGGGAGAGATCGCTACGAAGGGGATTATATTGGTAATAACTTGCTAGTAGAAAAAATATTACCACAGCAAGTGATCCTTTCCTTTAAAGGTGAATCGTTTAGTTTGCCAGCGTTAACTAATTGGCATTAGTTATTTTTTTAAGAGAACAAAAAACCCAGCAAAGTCATTACTTTGCTGGGTTTTTGTTTATAATTAGAAAGCTATTTTAATTAACTTTATTGCCATGCAGGCATTTTCTCTTCAAACGCTTTAATAGTATCAAGTTTATTCAAGGTCCAACCAACGCTATCGACACCATTTTCTAAACTGTATTGCTGAAACTCACTTAAGCTGAACTTAAATGATAGCTCACCACATGTGACTACATTATTAGGCAAGTCCACTGTTAAAGTAAGTTGAGCTTCGGGAGCTAGTTGAAATAACTGCTCTATTTCATCTTCATTTAGCTTAATTGGTAATAGCCCAATATTGATACAATTACCATAAAAAATATCAGCAAAGCTTGGTGAGATAACAACTTTAAAACCATACTCCTGTAATGCCCAAGGTGCATGTTCGCGACTTGAACCACAGCCAAAGTTTTCACGGGTTAATAAAATACTGGCGTTTTTATATTCTGCTTTGTTGATGATAAAGTCAGGGTTTACTTGTGTACCTGCTCCATCAAGGTAACGACTATCATGAAATAGATGTACACCAAAGCCGACACGTTCAGTTTTTTGTAAAAACTGTTTTGGAATGATTTGGTCTGTATCGACGTTAGCAACATCTAAAGGCACAACCAAACCTGTGTGTGTGTTAAATTTTTCCATTTTCAATTCCTCAAAAGGTTATAGGTGCTTACGCGTTTAAATCTACGAAGTGACCTGTGATTGCAGCAGCAGCTGCCATTTCAGGGCTCACTAAGTGTGTGCGACTACCACGACCTTGACGACCTTCAAAGTTACGGTTACTTGTTGAAGCACAGCGATCACCTTCTTTTAAAACGTCATCATTCATGCCTAGACACATAGAACAACCCGGTAAGCGCCATTCAAAACCGGCATCGGTGAATATTTTATCTAAGCCTTCGCTTTCCGCTTGTTCTCTTACGCGGTATGAGCCAGGAACAATTATGGCATCAATATTCGCAATAACCTTTTGGCCAGGGTAACGTTGTATAACACCAGCAGCGGCGCGTAAGTCTTCAATGCGAGAGTTAGTACAAGAACCAATAAATACCTTGTTGACTGTAATGTCAGTCATCTTGGTACCTGCAGTTAGGTCCATGTATTTAAGGGCATTAATACAAGACTCTTTCTCAACAGGATCGCTAAAGTCATCAGGTGAAGGCACAATACCGTCGACACTGATTACTTGGCCTGGGTTAGTTCCCCAAGTTACTTGTGCTTTAATGTCTTTTGCTTGCAGTGTTAATACCGTATCGAATTTAGCATCGACATCTGATTTTAATTTTTTCCAATCAGCAACAGCTTGCTTAAATACTTCATCCTTTGGTGCGTACTCTTTACCTTCAACATAATCAAAAGTGGTTTGGTCAGGAGCAACTAAGCCCGCTTTAGCACCAAATTCTATGCTCATGTTACAAACCGTCATGCGTTCTTCCATGCTAAGTGCTTCTATGGCCTCACCGCAGTATTCAACTACGTGACCCGTTGCACCAGCGCTACCGGTTTTACCGATAATAGCTAGAATTATATCCTTGGCACTTATGCCTGAGCCTACTTGGCCTTTTACTTCGATTTTCATCGTTTTGGCTTTGTTTTGACGTAAGGTTTGAGTAGCAAAAACATGCTCTACTTCAGAAGTACCAATACCAAAAGCAAGGGCACCAAATGCGCCATGAGTTGCGGTATGAGAATCACCACAAACAATAATTGTCCCGGGTAGTGTTAAACCCAGTTCAGGCCCAATAACATGCGCAATGCCCTGATTTTTATGACCCATATCAAAAAGTTCGATACCAAAATCTTTACAGTTCTTTGCTAACGCACGTAATTGGTTAGCTGCGCCTTCGCCAGCAGCATCAATTTTTAACGTACGTGTTGAGGTATTGTGATCCATAGTCGCGATAGTACGTTCAGGGTGACGAACAGGGCGGTTATGAAAACGTAAGTTTGCAAAAGCTTGCGGTGAGGTCACTTCATGAATTAAATGACGGTCAACGTAAAGTAATGGTGTTTCCCCTTCAGCTGCTTCAACTAAGTGAGTTTGCCATAACTTTTCATACATGGTTTGTGGAATACTTGTAGTCATTTTATGTTTTTCCTGTTGTTTAGGCATTTTTCTGAGCACTGCTCTGGGTAATAATTTGTTTACAGATATAATCACCCACTTCGCTAGTGGATTTTGCATTGTCACGTTTATCGGCAGGTAATAAATCAGCAGTTAATATACCGTTATCTAATGCACTTGATACGGCGTCCTCAATTGCTTTTGCAGCAACATCTTGATTTAAGCTATAACGAAGCATTAATGCAGCTGAAAGGATTTGAGCTATTGGATTGGCAATGCCCATACCTGCGATATCTGGCGCACTACCACCGGCAGGTTCATACATACCAAAACCATCGCTGTTTAAGCTGGCTGAAGGTAATAGACCCATTGAGCCAGTAATCATTGCACATATATCTGATAAAATATCACCAAATAAGTTAGGGCAAAGCATAACGTCAAATTGGTTAGGATCACGCACTAACTGCATAGCGGCGTTATCGACATAAAGGTGCTCTAATTCAACTTCAGGGTAGTCAACGGCAACTTCTGTTACTACTTGACGCCATAATTGGCTCGTTGCTAATACGTTAGCTTTATCAACAGAGGTTACTTTGTTATTACGTTTTTGTGCGGCTTGAAATGCAAGGTGGGCTATGCGCTTTATTTCACGACGTGAATAAAACATTGAGTCAAAACCTGTTTCTTCTTCTCCTTCACCACGGCGCCCTTTGGGCTCGGCAAAATAAATATCGCCAGTTAACTCTCGAATAACTAATACGTCAAAACCTTGTGAAGATATATCACTTCGTAGGGTCGAAAGTGATGATAATGAAGGTTGTAAGGTCGCGGGACGCATATTACAAAATAAATCGAAATGACCACGTAAACCCAAAAGAGCGCAACGCTCCGGTTGCTCTGTAGGTGGTAAGTTTACCCATTTAGGACCTCCAACTGAGCCAAATAAAATAGCATCACTTGCTTCACAGCCTGCCATCGTTGAATCGGGTAAGGCATTGCCATGGTTATCAATGGCAGCGCCACCAATATCGTAGTCTTGTGTTTTTATCTCAAAATCAAACTGCTCAGCTACTGTGCTTAATACTTTTTTGGCTTCAACCATTACTTCTGGGCCGATACCATCACCGGCTAATATTGCTATGTTGGACATATTATTTCTCTCTAAATTTTAAAACTATTTATAAAAAGGTCTTTTGGTAAAATACTTCGATTATGCTGATGGTAAACACTCATGAGTTTACCATCAGCATCGAGTTTTTAACTTTCTTGTTTTGCTGATTTTAAATCAGCTATTGTCATTGCTCGATGAATACTATTTAGTGCATTAATTAATGCTTGACCCGACGCTTCAATAACATCAGTTTCTAAACCGTAACCATGGAAATTTCTACCTTGCCAGGTAATGATTAAATCTGCTTGACCTAAACCATCTTCACCTGAACCTTTATTCGATATTTTGTAATCGCTGACTTCAAATTCAATATCAACACTTTGTTTAATCGCTTGGTAAAGTGCATCAACAGGACCATTACCCGTGGCAGCATGCACTTTGGCATTATTTTTACCTTCTTCTGTGTTGCCTGAAATAAGCTTGATGCTCGCAGTAGCAAAGTCGCCATCACCACATTGCACATTGATTGTGTCTAATTGGAAAAAGTCTTTTAAATCTTTTTGTTTTAATTTAAATACTAATGCCTCTAAGTCATCATCAAATACTTGGCCTTTTTTATCTGCTAACGTTAAGAAGTCAGCGTATAACTCTTCGATTTCATAGTCGCTCTCCTGATAACCTAAGCTTTCCATGCGATGTTTAATGACATGGCGACCACTACGAGAAGTAAGGTTTAATTTGGTTTTGGCAATACCGACACTTTCAGGAGTCATAATTTCATAGGTATTACTCGCTTTTAACATGCCGTCTTGATGAATTCCTGATGAATGACTAAAAGCATTACCGCCAACAATAGCTTTGTTTAATTGCACTGGCATGTTACATACTGTGCTGACTAATTTTGAAACACGGGCAATTTCTTGATGATTAATGTTGGTTTTTACGCCTAATAACGCTTGACGAGTTTGCATGATCATCGCCACTTCTTCTAATGAACAGTTACCAGCACGTTCACCAATACCATTAATAGTACATTCAATTTGACGAGCGCCAGCTTGTACTGCTGCCATTGAGTTAGCGACAGCTAAACCTAAGTCGTTATGACAATGTACAGAGATAATCGCTTGGTCGATATTTGGCACGCGGTTAAATAAATCAGTAATGATTCCTTGAAACTCAAATGGCATGGTATAACCAACAGTATCTGGAATATTTACTGTGGTTGCGCCTGCTTTAATTGCGCTTTCAACCATGCGACATAGATTATCAATTGGTGTACGGCCGGCATCCTCACAAGAAAACTCAACATCATCAGTGTATTTTCGTGCATGTTTAACTGCGTGTACCGCCATCGCTTCAACATCGCTAAATTCTTTACGTAATTTTTGTTGAACATGAACATCTGAAGTAGAAATAAAGGTGTGAATACGGAACTGGTCAGCAACTTTTAAGGCTTCACCACAGGCATCAATGTCAGCTTCAACAGCGCGGGCTAAACCACAAACACGAGCATTTTTAATGGTGCGAGCAATTTGTTGCACTGATTCAAAATCACCGGGTGAGGACACAGGAAAACCTACTTCCATTACATCTACACCCAGACGTTCAATAGCTAATGCTATTTGTAATTTTTCATGGACAGAAAGGCTAGCATTTAATGCCTGCTCACCATCACGTAAAGTGGTGTCGAAAATTATGACTTGATCATTGTTAATTTGTGGACTGCTCATATGTACTTATCCTTTTAAATCCTATCGATGTCTTTGGGTTAATTAGCACTATTAACTGCGGACATAAAAAAACCCGCGATTGTTAGCGCGGGCTTTAATTAATTTCTACTTAGTTTTTACTATTTAAACTTATGAAGAAGCAACAAAACCTAGCCGCGCACGATGAGTGCGAGGAGGAGGTTAATATTAATGTGCTTAGTCAATTTAATCATTTTTAATGTCAATATTAGCGTTTGTGTAAAAATTCTAAAAAAGCTAATAATTATTCTTTTTAAGAGATGAATATTCAATGTACTATTAATAGCGCATTTGTTTGATAAGTGTCAATAGCAAGCGTTAGATATATTTGTTTTGGGCTATGGCAATGCTATCTATACTAGTACTGTAAGTTATATCAGAGCCATATTTGAGTTGTTTTTGCTACCAAACACACACTTGTTTTAGGCGTTTTTTACTGCCCTTCAAATACTTTCTCGTTTGGCCTAGTCCCATCATATCATCGAAAACAGAGCCAACATCAAGGTAAGTATTATGTGGGTATGCTTTGTTTAATTGAAAAATCAACATATTGCTTAATACGCCAGCACAAAAGATAAAGACTTCATTCTCGGTATTATTCTTTTCAATGTAACTGCTAAGTTCAGCTAGCATAGCGTCATAGTTACTGCTCCATGCATTTGCACCAACGCGGAAACTATCATTAACAGTAAAAGGTAAGCCAGCTATATTCGCTTTTTCATGACAAATCATATTAATTGTTTTGCCTTGTAAAGTACTTGTAGTACTTTCTAAAAACTCAGGGTAATTAGCATTGACGAAGAGATTTGCCCAAGTCAGTTGAGCGTCATCTTGAGCTGATTGTGTACGTAAATTATCACAATGAGTATCGCCTACACAGCAACGACATGGCAGGCCAACAAAGTAGCTGTGGTGTTTATGCAGTAGCGATTGCTCTAGTATTTGACGGTAATGTTCATCTTGTTTGTTATCTGGACTGTACTTGTGTTCACCATTACACTTTTGGGATAGATCAATTGCCTTACCGTTAATAACTTCCATCTCGCCATCACCAAAACGTACTAAGGCAAAATTTTCATTGCTCTGCAGTTTTTGATTAAAGATTTGCAATTCTTCGGTAAAGTTTTTTTCTTTAGGTAAAGTAAAGTCGCTATGTTTTTTTACTACTTGCCAGCCATCGCTAGTGTGGCTATCAACAATTTCACTACGGGTATTTTTATGATCTTTGGTTTTGTAGGTAGCTACATTAAGACGACCAACTATTTTGCCAAAATCGGGACGACAACTCCAAAGAGATTGATCATTTTCAGGATGAGGCGGTACTAAAGTTTTTACTCCTCCGTGTTTTAAGGCCATGTAACTTAAATGAATATCCTCACCGTTATCCCATGATACAGGCTCTTCTCTCCACATATAATTTACGTGAGCTTTATCCATAAACCATGCATGTCCTACGAGATCAACTTGTACGGTTGTATTGTAGTGATTACCGTTCCAGCCGGCTTTATGTTTACTTGAGTAACCACCTGTCGTTGGCAATAAAACACCTGAACCACCTAAAATTCCATCATGGCCTGATGCTATTGTTTTTAAACAGTTCTCGAACCAACGAGGCTGTGGTAAAATATCGTCATCAAAAAAAGCCACGTATTTAGTACGTGCTAAGTTTGCTAAAGCAAAACGCCCCCAAAAAAGAAAATTACTATTTGAGGCTACAACACGGTCGGCAAGTTTTGATAAATCTCGTAATTCATCATCACTGCGATTAGACCATACCCAAATCTCTGTTGGTGGGACGGTTTGCGCCCGCAGGGCTTCAATTTGCTGCTCAAGATACTCTGAGCGCTTATAAGCTGTGAGTATTACAGTAATGCCTTCTTTACTTGGAGAGGGCATAGGGCTAGCGTCACTATTAAATTTTATAGTGTCGGGGGCTGCCGCTAATTTCTGTTTTAAATTACCAGAAACTTTGACACGCCAAAAACCAACAATGCGTGTGTTAAACCACCACTTTATTTTTTGAGTGAGCGTTTTTTTTTGTTTAAATGACATAGAAGGTATCCAATAAAATCTGGCTTAGCTATATATGCTAAGTCTGTTTTGTTTATGCTAAATTTATTTGTTATTTATACAAGGCATCTAAAATTTTCTGACAAGCATGACCATCACCGTATGGGTTATGGGCAATGCTCATATTTTGATAGGTTTGTTTGTTATCCATCAACTCAGTAATGTTTTCAGTAATTGTTTTTACATCAGTACCAACTAATTTTACAGTACCTGCAGATACCGCTTCAGGGCGCTCTGTTGTATTTCGCATTACCAGTACTGGTTTGCCAAGAGATGGCGCTTCCTCTTGAATACCGCCAGAGTCCGTTAATATAATATGAGCTTGAGTCATTAAATAAATAAAGGGTAAGTATTCTTGTGGTTCGATTAAGAATATATTGTCAATACCTTGTAATAAGCGATTGACTGGCTCCCTAACATTTGGGTTTAAGTGCATAGGGTAAAGTATTTGAGCTTCAGGGTATCGTTTGGCCGTTATTGCCAGTGCTTGACATATATCTTCAAAACCGCCACCAAAACTTTCGCGGCGATGACCTGTAACTAAAATCAATTTTTTTGACTTGTCTAACATAGTGAATTTAGCAGCTAAGCTGGCTGTTAATTCACTATCCTGTGTTATTTTATCTTGTACCATTAACAGAGCATCAATGACGGTATTGCCAGTAACAATTATATCTTTCTCAGAATAGTTTTCTAACAGTAGGTTTTCTTTAGATGTTTCTGTTGGGGCAAAGTGGTATTTAGTTAAAGCACCAGTCAACTTTCTATTACCTTCTTCTGGCCAAGGCGAATATATATTCTGTGTCCGTAAACCAGCTTCTACATGGCCTACAGGGATTTGTTCATAATAAGCAGCTAGTGTGGCAGCAAAAGTTGTGGCGGTATCCCCATGTACAAGCACTACATCAGGTTTGAAGTCATTTAAAACCGCTTTTAATTTTAATAATATACCTGAAGTTACTTCATTTAACGTTTGTCCTGCTTTCATAAGATCTAAATCAAAATCAGGCGATATCTCGAATAACTCAAGCACTTGATCTAACATTTCTCTGTGTTGGGCAGTAACACATACTTTAGCTTCAAAACGGCTATCATCAGCAAGGGCGTGTACTAGAGGTGCCATCTTTATTGCTTCAGGTCGGGTGCCAAATACAGTTAATACTTTCATCGTTGTTAATCTCTACTCTTGCAAACGTCTAATTTTACTACGTACTTTTGATACATTTGAGTCTTTGGTGTAGCGACCCTTTTGTACATGGCGGATTTGAAATACACCGTCTATTTCTAGCGGGATACCTTCGCTGGAAATTAACCATTTAAAAGCGGTATCTTCATAGGTTTTACGCCAACGGTCATCTTCTGTTTGAAACATTTTTAATTTTTCGCAATAACCAATAGCACGTGCTACATCACCATGGACAATTTGAAAAGCGCCTTTGGCCTTATCACGAGAATGTAAGCTAAAGCCATCGCTATCAATATCAACTAATTGAGGCTCACTATCTTGGCGTAACATAGGATCGTCTTGCGCCAACATTTCTGTTGTTCGTTCTTGTCGGGGATAATATAAACTCTCTTGTTTGCCTTGTAGTTGCTCAGCTAAAGAGTCTAAACAATTTTCATGAAAGATAATGTCGCAGTCGGTAAACCATAACCAGTCAGCGCTGGTTGTTCGTGCGGCCATATTTCGACCAATGCCACGTCTAAATAGCTTGCCTTTTGAAAGAGCTTGGAAATTCCAAGTAACATTCTCAACCGTTTTTTTATTGAAAAAATCTAATACAGCTTGGCTTTTAACATCTTCTTTGGCATAAAAAACGGTAACTGTAAGTGCACATTTAGTGGGGGGATGATTAACAAAAGAGCTTAGCTGATAGGTGAGCATGTTTGAATACCCCCAACAATGGCTCACTATCTCTAACTTGAAAAAACCATCAACGGCATTGCGTTCTTTTGGCGCTGGGAGTGCAGCCCTGAACCAGGAAGTAGGTAAAATACGGGTGATAACCAAACGAAAAAAATGTATGGCATAAGTATTATACCAGCGAGGCGCATAAGTTTGGGTCGTTTTCATTAACTAGTTCGCTTTTGGGTTATTTGTAATTATTGAATGAAGGAGTATATCATCATTTTTATTTATTGAAATTAGCCACGTAAGTATTATTTACCTAGCTAATCTCACTTGAAAAGAGTGTATAGCACTGAAACTGTTAAGCGCTTTGAGCTTGATATTAAAAACGATATTCCCATTTTATGTAGGCATCAAATTCAGTGCCATCTTCATAATTAGGATCTGCTGCAATGTTGGCATCCTTATTATTAGCAAATTTTGAGTTAGTCACTATCATGCCAAGCGTAAAACGAGAATCAAATGCAATAAACTTGTATTGACCATCAAACTGTAGAACATCCTCTGCAACTTTGGATACGGGGTTGCCTAGATTAATATCATCAGGGTTTCTATCGATATTGTCGGTATTTAACTGTGCTTTTCTCAACTTTAATTGCCAGCTATTCCCTGCTGTGGTTTGAATTAAAAAGGTTGCCACGATAGTTTTTGCGTCATTATCATAGGTTGAGCCAATAGTGCGTTGGTAATAGCGATATCCTGATTTATAAATGCTATGTTCATAAAAGCAATTAAGACTTGTTGTGCCTGTACCGCCACAAGCAACTTGCGTATCGGTAAATTCTAGATTGGCAAAAACTCTTTGCTTATACAAGGTGAAACGGGTTTCAATACCATACATATCAGCTTTATCAGTAATAATGCCAGCATTGGGTGAGCCATCTTCACCTATGGTTTGAAAATAAAGTGCGTAAGGTAAGTCAAATAAGGTGTCTGACCAACGAAAGTCGTAACCTGCTAAGTGATTACCTTGATAAGTATTGTTTGATGAGTCACAGTTAGGATCGCCATCGGCACACTCTTGGCCACCGAAAAGAATTTTGAAAAAGTCTTTCATCGAGCTTGGTTGACCTTCGCCAGCCCATTGAAAAGACCAAGAACCACCAATTTCTAAACCTCTAATTGGCCGGAATGTGGCACGTGAACTCCACATCATCGTATCTGATACTTCACGACTTTCTTCTAGCTGCGCCATTTGTGCGGTAAGAGTCCAAGGACCTATCCAACTTAACCAAGGTGTTTCAAAAGCCTCAGAGTTATCACGTGTGATGCTCATAGCTGGTAGCGGTCTTGAGTTCGTGGTCATAATCAAATTGGTATCTATACCTGGCCCCCACCAACGCTCAATAGCGCCAGCACTTAAAACCCAGTTACCTAATTTATAAGCCAAATAACTACCGTCGAAATTAGCATCACTACCCTGATTTAGCTCAGGGTTGTCATCCAACCCTAAGCGATAATTAACTTGTAATTTACCTGCTAGGTTACCGACAAAAAATTCATCTGAAAGCTCAGCATTTCCTTGATCAAAATTATCATTGCCATAGCTGGTAAAACGATTAGCATTGCTGGCTAGGTAAATCGTCTTTTTGATAGTGTTTTGTTTGCCAGAGGCATACTTATAGCTATACCTTACGTGGTTAATCGCTTGAAGTTGCTCATCATTAAGTAAGGAGGTATTAACCGATAAAATGTCATCTTTGATGGCATTCCACATCAGTGGGAAGGTTGTTACCGGTGCGGTAATAATACCGCTATCTGCAAGAAGTTGAATATCACTTCTTAAGGCCAAATCGTCAGGCTCTACCCAAGGAGCGGCAAAGCTAGCGTTAATAAAAAGTAAAGACAAAAAGGCCAAACTAGGCTTTAAAAACATTAAATAATCCTAAAAAATGTAGTGCATAAAAATTGAAAAAACTACAGCAAAAAAAGATGTAGATGAAATGCGGAAATAAAATTGCGCAGATTGTAACAGTCTTGACTAGTTAACTCATCTAATGTTTGTGGTAAATAACAAAAAAAAACAACGCTAGGTGTTAGAGCATTGGTTGGTTTTCAGGTAGTATGCTCAATTTTATCTCTTCTTATTCCATTTGGAAAAATGCATCAATGACACTTAGTAGCGTATTATTTATTCCTGTTTCTTCTCCTTCTGGTATAGGTGAATATATGCGTTCATTGATAATTGCTAAAGCACTGCAACGTCGTTGGCCAAATATTAACATTCACTTTATTTTAAATGAGCAAGTTAGCTACTTTAATGATTGCCCCTTCACTGTACATGGCACTGAGAACTCACCAACAAAAGATGTAGAAGTTGTTAATCGAATTATTAAACAAGTTAACCCTGGTTTAGTCATTTTTGATGCTTCCGGTCGTGCTAAGCAGTTCAAAAGAGCTAAAGCTATTGGTGCTAGAGTTGCTTTTATCTCTCAGCATAATAAAAAACGCTCTAGAGGGCTGAAATTAAATCGCTTGCTCCATACAGATATTCATTGGGTCGCACAGCCAGATTATTGTATAAAACCGATAAGTTATTGGCAGCAAGTTAAATTGGCCTTTTTCAATAAACCAGCGCCTAAAAATATAGGCCCAGTCTTTGAGTTAAGTAGCATGGAGAACCAAACTACACTGCTTAAACGTTTTGGATTAGTTAAAGAGCACTATTTTATTTTTAATGCAGGCTCGGGTGGGCATTTAGTTGCAGGACAGCTTGCTGCTGATATTTATTATCAAGCAGCACAAACCTTTTTTAGGAAATCAAAAATACCATGTATTGTTATTTTTGGCGATAACTACCCTAATAAATTGCCTGATTGCGACGAAGTGATGAGCATTAAAAGTATTGATAATAAAGACTTCATCTCTTTAGTCTCTGCTGCGCAAGCCTGTGTTATTAGTGCTGGTGATACCTTATTGCAATGTATTGCATTACAAAAACTCTGTATTGCTGCGCCAGTATCACCTGATCAACCCGCGCGTTTAAAATTATGCTTGAAAGAGCAGTTAGTTCTTGGAACTGAGCCAACAGTTGAGGGATTAGTACAGCAAGCTGAAATAATCATAAACAAGCCTCAGCGATATATTGACAATATGTCGAAACAAACGACGGTAAATGCGCTTGAATTGATTGTTGATGATATTGCTGCTTTATTTATTCATGATAAAGACGCTCCTGAAAAAGGTGATAATTAAATGAAAAATATCGCTATAGTGATTGATGGTTTAACAGGCGGTGGCGCTGAGCGTGTCATGATAAATCTTGCTAATGAGTTAGTTAGCCAAGGTCACGCAGTTATCATTTTATCATTAAGTAATCGTTGCGATTATGTTATCCCTGTAGATATCAAAGTGTTTCACCTTTTTGAGCATAAAGCTTCTAAAGTCGACAGGTTCTGGCAAGTTAAAATCAGTGTTGCCAAGCTAGAACAATGGTTTTTTGATTATGAGCAACAATTAGGTTCTTTTGATTTAGTACTATCAAACTTAGACCGCAGTAATAACTTACTTGCTAAAAGTTGCATTCCCTCTGTTTATTATATTATTCATAATAGTGTTGAAGAGGAGTTGCAACGACAAAAAAAATTAGGCCCTTTTGCTTATTGGTATTTGTTGCAGTCGAAAAAGAATTTATCAGGTAAAAACTTAATCTCAGTATCCAAAGGAATTGAACAGGAAGTTTGTCGGGGGGGGATCATTACCCCTCAAAGTATTTGTACTATTTATAACCCGTTTGATATTAAAGATATTCAGCAAAAATCTCGTCTTAATGATAAAGCAATACCAAGTGAGCCCTTCATTATCCATGTTGGTCGTCTAGCAAAACAAAAGCGTCACGACATTCTTTTTGCTGCACTTGCTCATGTTACTGATAATATTAAATTAGTTTTATTGTGCAATAAACCAGAGAAAGCACTTAAACTGGCAGAGAAATATGGCGTGGCACATCGCCTTATTTTACCCGGTTTTCAAGAAAACCCTTACAACTGGATAAAACACGCTAAAGCGTTGGTATTAAGTTCTGATTATGAAGGTTTTGGTAATGTACTATTAGAGGCTATTACGGTCGGTACAAAAGTGGTAAGTACAGCTTGTCCACACGGACCTGACGAAATTTTAACGGGGGCATTAAATCAGTTTTTAGTCCCAAGAAGAGAGCCCAAAGCACTAGCTGAAGCAATTAACCGAGTCTTAGTGTGTGAAGTGAAGTTAACGGAAGCTGACATTTTATCTAAAGTGACTGCTAAGCAGATTGCTCAACAATATTTAGCTTTAGCAGATTAGAAAAAATTCAATAAATAGTGTTAATTAATATAAATGGTATGGTATTTATTGAGCAAGATATATAAAAAAGTACCTCAAACGCTTTAACGTTGAGGTGCTTTTCATATATATTGCGTGATTGCTAAAACTATTTTTAATTCAACATACGGCTTATGACCAGCTATCCATAGCACCACGTCGGCGAGCAAAGAATCGAGGTAATATCAAACCTAAAATAAGGCCTACACCTAATACTAAGGCACCATTGAAAAACCATTGTTTCTTTATATTGGTATCTTGATCTTTTATCTTAGTACGTGTTTCAGCTAGCGTTTCGGTCATCTTAGCAAGTTCAGCAGACACCTTTTTTTTCTCATTGGTTAATCGATTAACCTTGCTTTTTAGTTCATTTACTTCGCCATCAAGTTGACTGGTAAAGTCACTGCTGCTTGTTATTTTTTCATTCAGTGCAGCAACCACAAAACGCAAGCCAGCTTGTGTTGTTACATATTTACTTTCAACCCAAGTAGCGCGCCCTTTGTCATCAATAATTTCACTATAACCATTATCTTCTGAGCCAGTAATTTTAACTTCAGAGCCTGCGATAATAGAGCCTAAAATTCTATAATTGGTGCCGGGACCTGCATGCATATAAATGAATAATTCATCAGAGATATAACCCTGTTTGTAATTGTTTTCTGCAGCTTGAGCAAATGAAAAAAGCAAGCTAGATAAAGTGATAGCAATTAATGCTATGACGTTAGTAACGTTATTCATAGAAAAACCAATAATGTAGTAAATAAATCAAGGAGGAGAAGATATTATGTGTTTGGTGCTTTGTTGGCAAGCTAAGAATGATTTCATTATAGGTCATATGGGCGCCAAATATTTGTCATAGCTAGATTGCTTTATTGGTCATAGCTAAATAAAAGTAGCTGTAAGTCTAAAATCACTACTAAGTATTTCGTAGAGCTAGCCTCATCCTGCCTTACTTCGCAGCATTAAAAGGGAACACACTCTTGGCATATTGAGACACTAACGGTATGCTTGCTAAGTTATAGGTAAAATACTTAAATTGGAACAAAATGGTTACTGAAATAGAATTAAAATATTCCTTGCTTGAGGCCGATGAGTTAACAACAGCAAAGCAAATACAGACACAAGTAAGTCAGTTACTTTCTGATCATAAATTATTATTTATTCACCAAGAGAAGCAACTAAGTAATCATTATTTTGATAGCAAAAGTCTAGTTCTTCGAAAAAACAAGATTGCGCTTCGTACTAGAGGTACTAGACCCTTAGGTAAAGTTCAACGCTTTGAACAAACGATGAAAACTTCAGGAACTGTTATTGGCGGCCTACACCAAAGGCCAGAATATAATATTGATATTTGTGACGCAAAACCTATTTTAGCTTTGTTTTCAAAGGATATTTGGCCTGTTGATATGCATATTGAGCAGCTACAGCAACAAATCGTTGAGCTATTCACGACTAATTTTACTCGAAATAGTTGGCTGGTTAGTTTAGATGATGCACAGGTGGAGATCGCCTTTGATTGTGGTGAGGTTGCTTGTCAGGGGAGTGCTAATAAACCACGGATTTATGAGATTGAGTTAGAATTAGTGAGTGGGGAAGCCCAAGCCTTATTTGTTTTGACTAAAATTTTATTTAGTCAATTATCTTTGCGGCCAGGGCAGTTAACAAAGGCTGCTCGTGGTTATGCCTTATATTATCAGAGCATTTTGCCAAAAAATGATACTGCGAATAAGCACATTCACTATGATAATGCTGTTGCGCAAATATCTCTTGCAATGATTGATTTACCAAAAGACAGTAATTTAGATGATGCCTTTAACCATGGGATAGCATACTCTTTAACTCAGTTACAACTTAGTGTTGATAGTTATGTAGAGAGCCCTTCATTTAATAAACTTAATAAAGTGGGTCAATTTCTTGCACTGCTAAGACAAGGCTTCTGGCTTTTCAGTAAGCTGCTAACTACTGATGATTTAGCACTTCGAGATGAACTTAGTTATTTTATTCGAATATTTCATTGGGTGGATGATGCACGTTATATTCAATCACTAGCGAGTAAAGAAAATCCATATCAAAAAGAATCAGTTGTTAGTCAAGAGCTAATAGTTAAGCTGGAATTAACTCAAAATAGCTACCCAAGTGAATCACAAGTCTTAGCGCTGTTGCACAGTGAACGCTTTAACAACTTACAATTATCTTTACTCAATTTACTGCTTGATAGAAGTACTGTTGATGGCAAAAAGAGAAGTAACTCGGTTTCATTGGTTGAATATGCAGCTCAGCATCTAACTAAAAACACTAAGGCAGTGAATATTGAACTGGATAACTTTTCTAAACAGCAAATATCTTCAAGTACAGATTTATATTTGAACGTAAATAGTTTATTAAGTAGTGCGCTATTAACCACAAGCTGGTTTAGCTGCTTTTTTTCAGAGCCAACAAGTGAACAAATAAATAATTTTAATATGCCCTGGGTAGACATCAAGCAAGACATTATTGAGCTGCAATCGTTAACATTATTACAAACTAAATTAATAGACCTACCGCAACCAGAGATGGAGTTAGAAAAATGGTTAACAAGCAAAAGTGAATACTTAATTACAAAACTAGATAATTCTAGAAAGAAAGCCTTAACAATGAAACCTTATTGGCCGTAGTTACATGATAAAAAACAAAATATTACTTTCAACTAAGTTGATTTTTTTTATTTTACTGACATTCATTAAACCTGCAATGGCAAATGTGTATGAAATGGGCGATGTCCAACAGCGCCTTATCGGTAAGCCTAAAACTCATACAGTGGTAAAAGGTGATTATTTTCAAGAGTTAGCGGAGCAATATAATGTTGGTTTTCTTGCTTTATTAGCTGCTAACCCACATCACGATCCATTTTTGCTTAACGTTGGTAAAAAGGTCGTAATACCCAATGAAATGTTATTACCTTTTATTACACGTGAAGGCATAGTCGTTAACTTGCCCGAGTTACGTTTGTACTATTTTTCTCCCGAGGAAAATAAAGTACATGTATTTCCTGTTGGTATTGGTCGCCAAGGGCTTGCGACACCTTTGACTAGTACCTTTATTGGTCAAAAGCGAAAAGACCCGGTCTGGCGACCAACAAAAGAGATGCAAGAACGGTATTTTTCCGAGAATGGTAAATATCTTGCCAAAGAAGTTCCGGCAGGCCCTGATAATCCTTTTGGTAAATATGCCTTACGTTTAGGCACAAGTGAATATTTAATACATGGTTCAAATAAACGTTTTGGTATAGGAATGCGTGCTAGTTCTGGATGTATTAGGATGTATGATAATGACATTAAATGGCTTTTTGATAATGTCCCCTTAAACACCAAAGTAAGAGTGATTAATCAGCCGGTAAAAATGTCTTATGAAAATGGTGAGAAACAGCTAATAGAAATACATCAGCCTTTAACGGATCTTAAGGCATATAAAAGCAAAACGATATTAACAGAGGCTTTGCAAAAGTTTGTTGGTACGAAGCGTGAGCATTGGCAACAGTTATTGCCAGTAATTGAAAAGCCACATGGTTTGGTGATTGAATTAACTAACTAGTTAGTGAGTTCTTGTTTATCAAACAATAAAAAAGCACTATTCAAGTGCTTTTTTATTTTATGTTGAAGACCGAGTTTCCTCATAATTATTACTTTTTATAAGACGCCACTATATTATCAACACGTTCGTTGGCAGCAGCTGCATCAGTGACTGCTTGCTCTGCGGCATCTTTTGCTGCTTGCATGTCTGTAGTGGCTGATTGTTGTTGTGCTTCTAAGTCAGCAATTTTTGCTGACAAGGCATCAACTTTATTGGTTAATGAGTTAATACTAGCGTCAATTGCATCAGTGTTCGCACAAGCAGTTAGTGTTAAGGCTAAAGATATTGCAGTGAGTTGTTTTAACATAATGATATCCCAAGTGAAGTTATTATTTATTCCATTCATTGCAGTATGGCACAAAAGAAAACTTTAACAAAGCAGTTAAAACTTGAGATTAACCACCCAATTAGCTGTTGTTTTCGTCAGTATCAGCGGCATGAATATGGGCTATTAAGTCATCCATCAATTTCTTCTTAATTTCTAGTTGATCTTCAGCAGTAAGTTGATATTTTTCGGCAAGAAGTTGATAGTCGCTAGGTGCCAAACTTACGGTTAAACGAGGGCGCTTTGGTCGTTTATTAATAGGCAAGCCTAAAATATCACGGATTTGATCCGAGGGGCTTAAACCTGCGTCGAGAGCTTGCTTACGAATAGATAGCTGGATTTTTTCATCCATATCAAAAGCAACTTGTACTGCTTTTATGGCTTTAACTGAAGACTGCCATTTTTCGGGGATTTTTCGCGCCATAGTGATTTCCGAATTTGTTTTGCTAAATTAGCTTTTCTAAATTTTTTACTGAACAACTTGTTGATTAACTTCCTGGGTACATATCAATTATATCACTAAGCGGTCTAAATAAAGTTAAACAGACTTCTGTATCACCATCTTGCCAAACTTCAACATCAACGCCTTTACTTTGGTCTTCATTATATAAACTATATAATTCAAATTGCTCGCCGCTATCTTTCCCTTCATAAGCTGAAAGGTTTTCACTGCGGTGATCTTTACGATGGAAAAAGCCTACTTTTGCAAAAACACTTTGCTGATATTGTTCGCTAGTCCACATCGCAGTATTATCACTGTCTGCTTGTTTCTCTAGAAAAGCTTCTCCGGGCTCATCAAACACTTCAGAAAAACTATCCAAATCAAATAGTTTTTCGACATCTTCATGTTGAATTTTTAATGAAATTTTCAGTTCCGAGATATCATCAACTTCTAACGATAAAAAAATCTCTGAGGTATTAGTACCAAGTAAAGCCCATTCTGTTTGTACTTTATGTTCAAACTCATAACTATTAACGGCCTTTACTTGAAACTCTTGACCTCGCAATGATTCAGGTAAAGCAAAGCTATCTGTTAAGACTATAATATCACCCACCAGTAATTGATTAACCTTGGATAATTGTCTTGGTTTGTTCGATGATTTATTAAAGATCTTTTTAAAAAAACTCATAGGGTTACCTGAAGTCAAAAAGGGCACTTTTAATGTTACGTTGAAGCGTGGTCATTAAGAGTGCCCATATAGGTTTGTCTCATTAAGTGTACTAACACCATCTCAGTAAAGTACTTTAGCTGGGATGGCGACTAGTATTACTTTTGTTTAGCTTTTAAACGTTCTAAAACTGAATTAGCGCTGTTATCTTGTGAACCGATACCTGCAGCCTTTAATTGCGCTTGCAGAGATGTATCTGAGTCTTCAGATTCAAGTAATTCAGCGGCTTTCATTTTATCATCAAACTTTTGCTGTTTGGCTTTGATTCGCTCTAATGAATCTTTTGCGCTTAACAGCTTAGAATTGCTTGATGAGAAGTTATCAGTAATTGCCGATGTTGCCTTTTGTACACTTTCAGTGGTTTTAACCATTGATAGTTGACGCTTATGCTCGGCAACTTGGCGTTCACTTTTCTTAACCAATTCTTTTAAGCGATCAGCGCTGCCACTAAAACTATCGTGAGCTTGTTGCTGGTCAGCTAGGCTGCTTTCTAGATTCGCAATTTTCTCAGCTACTGCTACGGCTAAGGTCTCATCACCTTTTTCAAGGGCTTGCATTGCATAGCCTTCATGTTCTGAAATTTCACGAGCTAAACGGTCTACTTCACGTTTTGCTGACATTTGTTCAGCCATTACGCCCGTTAAATCACGTTTTGCTTTGGTAAGGTGGTTTTCTGCATCACGTATTTCTTGTTCAAATATACGGGTTGCATTAGCATCAATAATTGCTTCACCAGCTTCAGACGCACCGCCGCGAATAGCAGTCATAATCTTTTTAAATATACTCATTATTTACTCCACTCATTCCCATTTAGGGGATCATTTAAGGTGACTCTTAATAGTATTAAACTAAAGTAAGTATTCACTCATATCATCAATAACTTCTACGGAATTATTACTTAATACCGCTAATTCATGTTCAACATCATCAAAACTAGAACTGATAGATAAAGCACCAAACACTACATATTTATCACCAATTTTTGAAAATGATGATAATGGCATAGGGATGTTCATTTCTAACATGCTCTCATGCATAGCATTTATACATTCGGGTTTAACTTCTTCTGTACCCCATAAGTAACTAATGCAAAGAATTTGATCCTCGGTTACCGAAACAAAAACAGGTAACTCTTCACGTCCTAATATGCTAATTTGCAAGACGTCAACTTCGCCAGATATTGGTTGGCAGTCAAAGCTCATTCCTGTGTCTGAATTATCTGCCAAGCTGTTTAAGTGATCGGCTATAGTATGAATATTCATGTATTTCCTATCCTTCCTTTCTTTAGTGAAAATTATACCAATTTGATTAAATCTCTTCCTAATTCAGTGCTGTAATCGATATTCATTAACAAGTAAAATTTGTTTAGGTTTAGTTATTCTAAACTCAATATATTTACCGGTGTTAGTGCTTATCGAACTAGCTCCCAAAGGGCGAGTTAAAAGGTTCAAATATTGCGTTATTGACTCTGACAAGGGAATAACCATTCTCTTCAATCAATGTCTTGCTTATAAACCTTCTAATTATCGTTGTGTAGGGAAGAACTCAATCAACCTAGTATAAGATGACATATTATGTCGTCTGAGTTAAATTTAACACCTCGACATATTATGTCAAGGTGTTTTTGTAAACTAATTAGTATTGCTAGATTTTATTTCTACATCATAATCATTTGGGCGTTATTAATTAATTCAAGCCCTGTTGGTCTTGCCACGCACTCTGATGTAATTGATAAATGGTGTGGCTGCCCAATATATTGATGCCAATACTTTCTTTATTATCATAGAAATTATTAGGGAAAATAAAAGCGGCCTTTAATATAGCTAAATTTAACCATTGATGTGCTACCGGTAGCTCAGTTAGTTTGTTTAATCTTGTTAACGGACTAGCGCCATTTTTAGATGCAATGGTCCAGCCCCATTCTCCAAAGCTGGGCACGTTATCGTGATATTGCTCTACATGAGAAAAATTAGCTGCTGCTAAAGTATTACCAATGGCTATAAATGAGTCTTTAGCATGATACGGACTCGTTGATTGAATCGCGATCAAGCCATCGCCAGAAAGTAATAATTTCAGCCGGGCGTAAAAATTGACTGAGTACAACTTATTCAAATCAGGATGGCTTGGATCAGGCAAATCAACAATAATAGCATCAAATACTTTTCGGTCTTCTAGTAACTGATTAATAGCAATAAAAGCATCGGCAGGGATTATAGTGACACGTTCATCTTGTAAGCTATGTTTATTTAGTTGCAATATTTGACCAGCCAAACGCGGTGAAACTAAGCCTTTGGGCTGTTTAAATATATCAATAAGTTCACTGTCTAAATCGATTAAGGTTACACTTTTAGGTTGATAAGTTAAAACGTCCCGTAAGGCTAAACCATCACCGCCGCCAATAATTAATATATTATCGTGTCGTGCTGAGCCTGCCATTACGGGAGCGACGAGGTAATCATGATAAATATGTTCATCAAGAGAAGAAAACTGTAAACGACCATTCAAGTAGAAATTGATGATGTTCTCCTGATCAAGCCCCATATGTCGTTCGGTGAAGGTTAACTGTTGATAACGGGTTTTATCGGTGTGCACAACTTTATCGAGGTAGAGCAGGCTATTCATTTGATTAAGCCATTGATTACCAAAATTAAACATCAAAATAATCACTAAAGCTAATAAGCAGTGCAAGCTGACAAAGGTTTTTCGCCAATTTAGATGTTGCCAATAGCGCAGGATAAAAAAGGCACCAGCAATAAGGTTTAAACTCGCTGTTAGTGCCGCGGCTCTGCTGATATCAATACTCAGTAAAAAAACTACCCAAATAGCAGCACCAATACCAGCACCAACATAGTCAGCACCATAAATAGTACCTAAATTGTTAGCGAGGTGTTGTTGGTGAATTTGTTCACGAATACGAGCAATTAAGGGAATTTCCATGCCAATAAAAAAACCGAGGATAACACCAAAAAAGTATGGACTGTTAAAAGCGAGCCAACTTAGTTGCTGGAACAGCCCGCCTTTGGGTTTCATATCTGGCGGCAGCGATAACATGTTTGCAATGAGCTCTGGAAATATTTGTGTAACGGCAATCAAGCCACCAATAAGCAAAATGGCGCAGCTACCGATTAGTGCAATAATAAGTTCCAGCCAAACAAAACCGTTAAAAGCGCAACGCACTTTTCTTGCTGCAAAAGCGCCCAGCCCCATAGACACTATCATTAAACCAATCATGGTATAGATAGTACTTTCCATTACCCCTAAAACTCGGCCAGCATAGTGAGATAACAAATATTCATAAATAAGGCCACAACCAGCGAGTACTGCCATGGTTAATATGAGTAAGGTATCATCTAGCAGGTGGGATTTTTTTTGAGGTAAAGTGCTTTGTGGCATAGTGACTTAGTTTTAGTTTTAGTTGCAAGGAGAGTTTTAATAGCTATATATCAAAGGTTACCGCAGTGAACTGTTCTAACCTAACATTCTAAATTAGTGCGCTAATTTAGAATGTTAGGTGTATATTGAGGTAGGCGGTTAATGTTTAGATTTTTTATGCCATAAGTGCAGTTAAGATAAGCGCTATCGCAATGCTAGTAGCCATTTCTATACTCGCTACACCAATATTATGTTGTTGATCTACTTCTTCAACTAAATTGATGCCCCAAAGTACAATACGCTTTGCAAGAGCCGTAAGCAGTGCGACTAACAATGTCATCACTATACCAAAGACTAACCAACCAATTAAATTGATCACTAAGGTATCAGGGCTATAAACAAGAAAGTAGCTCGCAGCAGTTACTGCTAAGGCAGTACTAATCACTTGACCAGCATAACGAATTGCAAGCGCAAGTTGACCATTACTCAATGCTTCTTGCAGACAATCTTCTTGGTTATTTTTCGCATATTGTTTTTCACGAAGTCGGGTAACAATAACTAACATGGTTTGTGCAACAACAAAGCCACTGGTAATAGCAATAAAGGTACTTAAATCTAAACCATTTACCCAAACTAATACTGCGCGAATAATTATGGCAGTCGCAATAGCTCCGGCGGCATCAATGATACCTATGGTAAGGTTTTTTTCTATTATTAAAGCATTTTTATCTAAATGCTGTAGTGCAACTTTATCGTGAATGACACGACCTACCTTGATCAAAATTAAGCCATAGCCACCATATGCCAACATACCAATAGCTTCCATGGCATAACTACTAGCCGCTTCTCCTGTAATGGCACCAGTAAGCACAATACCTAACGCTAATATGCTACCAGCAACACTGATGCCAAATGCGAAGTTGTCCTCTTTAGCCAATTCTTCAGTACTGTTGACTTTAGCACTGAGTCCTGAAAGGAAGCGCATGGCCCCTAATAACAAGATAGCAATGGAAACATCAATGGCTAAATAAATAAGTAAATCTTGATTAACACCAACGAGTTCTATCAATGTGTTCATAATTTTGTTGTTCCTATTCTGAATTTCTTCACGTTTGCTTCACTATTTCCCGCGTCTAGAACCGCGTGAAGTGTTGGTATTGGAGTTTCTAAAGCTAGAGCTTTTGCTTTTCGACTTACTGGCGTAACTACTCTTTTTAACACTGTTGCTACGAAAACGATTAGCGCTAGATTGAGCTGTTTTACTCTGGCTTGATAAGCTTGACGAACCCGCTCTGTTCTTACTATACGGGCTAGTAAATTTTTGTCCCGTACGGCTAAACGATTTTTTAGTGCGTGTATCTAATGAGTTTTGTTTTTTTAATTGATTTGGAGAACTATACCGAGTTCTGCCGTAATCATTGTAATAGCTATAATTGCGGCCTCTTCCCCAGTCATTATAATAGGTGCGTCGACCAAACATGTCTCCCATCATAGAGTACATGCCATACCAGGCCCAAAACGACATACCGTTACTGCCTGTTTGCCAATTACCATAATTTGGATTACCAATTAATTGCTCACCCGTACCAAAATCTTGAGCATTATTAGCCCGCTGACTTTGAGACTTCGATAAAGAGTTAATACGCGGTAGTTGACCATCAGACATATCAGCAAGCACATTAAGTGGATCGCTCAAAGCATCAGAGTAAAGGACCGGATCAGCTGCTTGATATATATTAAGTAATTCATTATAAAGCGCTTGAGATGACTCAAACATTTGTGGCTGAGTTTTAGCTGTATTTACTCTATCTAGTAAAGCTTTATACATAGGGCCATCAGTTGAGGCATCTTTGCGAAACTCATTAATTAATGGGGTTAAGTTTGCTTTATTCGCTTGTACTTTATCAGCGTATTGATTGATTAAATTAGCATTACGAATTTGGCCATTACTTAAAGCTTCACCCAGCAGGGTAACTCTTTTTTCAGTAATAGGTAGTTGCTGTTCGATTTGCTCTTTTACCGGATCACCACAACCAAATAAACTTACACTGGTCATTATGATTAAGAGCAATAAAAAAGGTGTTTTTAGTAAGTGCATTTCTGCCATCATCTCCTCAAAAATGCTATGTTATCGAAATAGTTAAATAATATTAGCGATTAAGCATAGACAAGTGTCAATTAATACCATTAACGACATATTATGTCTATAGGTATTAGCTGCTTATTATAAGGAATTCTTGTGACCTTACCTTTTTCATCACTTTTACAGCAACAACAAACAACCTCTTGGCAACACTTTATTGAACAGCATAGCGATGCTTGCCGTGAATTAATGCCGGAGCAATTGAATGCTTTTAAACAAGCGATAACGCTAAGTGATTTTATTTTTGAAAGCGCTTTGCAAGCACCTGAACTTGTTATCGAGCTTTTCAGTTCTAATGATGACATTAGTTTACCCGATTATAGGCGATTATTGGTTACACAATTAGCAGGTTGTACTGATGAAGCTCAACTACATCGTATTCTTAGACGATTTCGGTTGCAGCAAATGGTTAAGATAGCGCTTGATGACTTAGTCTCGAACATTAGTTTAGATACTTCGCTAGCGCGCTTATCGTCATTGGCAGATGAACTTATCTTAGCTAGCTTATCTTGGTTAACTAATTTTTGTCATCAAAAATGGGGCACACCTACAAATAAGCACGGTGTTCCACAGATCCTTTTGGTCTATGGCATGGGGAAACTTGGCGGGAAAGAGTTAAACTTTTCTTCTGATATCGATCTTATTTTTACCTACCCTGAAGGTGGTGAAACGCAAAACTGTCGACGAAGTATTGATAATCAGCAGTTTTTTACTCGTTTAGCGCAAAAACTTATCACTTCATTGCACCAAGTCACTTGTGATGGCTTTGTCTATCGTGTAGATATGCGGTTGCGTCCCTTTGGAGATAGCGGCCCATTGGTATTAACCTTTAATGCGATGGAGGATTATTATCAAGAGCAAGGTCGGGATTGGGAGCGTTATGCCATGCTTAAAGCGCGTGTTATCGGGCGGTCTCAATACCATGAACAGTTATCTAGTATGCTTAGGCCTTTTGTTTATCGTCGATATATTGATTTCAGTGTTATAGATAGTTTACGACGCATGAAAATGATGATTGCTCAAGAAGTTCGCCGTAAGCAGTTAATAAATAATATTAAACTGGGCGCTGGTGGTATTCGGGAAGTTGAATTTATTGTGCAAGTATTTCAGCTGATTAGAGGGGGCCGGGTAAAAGAGCTGCAGCAACGAAGTTTATTAACGGTTTTACCAAAATTGGTTGAGTCAGGTGAAATAAATGAAGCGAATAAACAAGTGCTCGAAAACGCCTATCGTTTCCTGCGCCGAGTTGAAAATATTCTTCAGGCTATAGCAGACAAGCAAACGCAAACCTTACCGGATAATGAGCTTGATCAACACAGGTTATTAGCGGTACTGGAAATTGACACTTGGCCAGAGTTTTTAACTCTATTGAGTAACCATATGAATGGTGTGCATCAAGAATTTGATTTGTTAATTGGCCTTGATAGTCCCAATTATCAGGCGGCTGATGAACACTGGGTTACACTTTGGCATAGCCGTTGGAGTGTCGAAGAATCGATTGCTTGGTTGGAGCAAGAAGGCCTTGCTTGGCAGAGTGATAAGATTTGGCACATATTAAATGACTTTAGAGAGGACACGGGGAAGCGCAGTATAGGTAATCGCGGTAGGCAGGTGCTGGATAAGCTAATACCGTTGCTGTTATGTCGATTACAAAAAAGCATAGAGGCTGAGCAGGTATTAGCACGTGTCTTGCAAGTTTTTAGTAAAATTGTGACACGCACAGCTTATTTAGAATTACTTTTCGAAAATGAAGGTGCGTTGAAGCAGCTCATACATTTATGCCAAGCAAGCAGTTGGGTTACCGATTATATTGCTAAATACCCGATATTACTCGATGAGCTTATTGACCCCAAATTACTGCATAACCCACCACAGCTTTCTTCATATGCTTTAGAGCTTCGTGAGCGCATGTTACGAGTACCAGAAGATGATCTTGAAACACAAATGGAGTCTCTTCGTCAGTTTAAGCAATCGCAACAATTACGTATTGCAGCAGCAGAAATTGCTGATGTATTGCCTATAACAAAAATTAGTGAACATTTAACTGCACTTGCAGAGGCTATTTTATCTGAGGTGATAAACCTTGCTTGGCAACACGTGAGTGAACGTTTTGGCATGCCAACTAGTTGTGAAGGTGGCACTAAGGAAAAAGGCTTTGGTGTTATTGCCTACGGTAAAACTGGCGGCATTGAATTAGGGTACAGTTCTGATCTTGATTTGGTTTTTGTGCATCAAAGTAATGCTGATGAAGTTACCTCTGGCAGAGCCGATGGGAGTAAATCAGTACCAGCAAGCCAGTTTTATATGAAGCTGGCACAACGAATCATGCATATTTTTAATACTCGTATGAATAGCGGTATATTATATGAGTTGGATATGCGACTGAGGCCATCAGGGAATTCTGGGGTATTGGTGGTACATTTAAATACCTTTAGTCAATATCAGCACGAAGATGCTTGGACTTGGGAGCATCAAGCCTTGGTTCGAGCTCGAATGATTTTTGGTAACAATGAACTTCAACAGCAATTTATTGGTGTCAGGCAAGACGTTTTATCAAAAGCTAGAGATATCTCTGAACTCAAGGGGGAGATCGTTAATATGCGGGAAAAGATGCGCAAGCATTTAGATAAGTCTAATGAGTTCCTTTTTGATATTAAGCAAGGTAATGGCGGATTAGTTGATATTGAGTTTCTTGCACAATTTTTAGTGTTGGGTCATGCGAAGAAAAATACTGAGTTGATGTCTGCTTGTGATAATTTAGGCATATTTAAATTATTGTTAAAATATTCACTACTGGAAAAGGCAGAGCAGCAGTTACTTAGTAATATTTATCAGAAATTAAGAGCATTAGGACATCAAGCGACGATGCAAAATGGAGGACAGTTAATCAATAAAGGTATGTTGGTTGAGCAAGGTGAAATTAATGCTGTTTGGAAAAAATACATGCTTAATTAATTTGCTAAGTGGGTTATCTAATAGGGATTTTCACTTACAAGTAAAATACATTCCTCATCTAGAAACTCATGAGGAGCACTTTCAATAACAACAATTGTCCGTTGACGATTACAAAAGAAAATTGATAGACCCGACTCGAAGTGGCCTTCAATGGCTTTGGCTATTTGGAAAGTGGTTTTTAGAATGTTTTTTTCTACTCTAAACGGATCTTTTACCACGTAATCACGGTTTAACCACCAAATTAAATCGATGCCGTCTTTTTCTGAATATTCAGCAAGTTTTTGATTTAACGTTTCACCGCGTCTAAAGGCCCTAGACTCAACACTACCTTGCCAATTTTTTTTATAAGGGCGAACAACCATTTCTCTTGCTTGTAATAACTTAACTAAATCTCCTTTGGGATCAGGAAGATAAACTATGTTATTACGGATTTTAGGACCTTTACCATCCATGTCCCCGTGTAGGTTCGCATAAAACTTGGATAAACCCACTGCTGCGGCATTCGTTGACGCTCTACCTTGTTGATAAGCATCTCTTTTACTTTTTGAACTTTGTGGAACTGTGTCTATAGCGCTTGTATTGCTGCTTATTGAGCTTTCATCAACCTTGCCTAATGAACCATCGAGGGAAAGCAAAAAATCTTGGTTAGCAAAAAAGGCCCAAGCCAGAGAAGTCAGAAAAATACCTAATATAATGTTACGCAGCCAAAAGTTCATTGGTTATCTATACCTTTGTTATCATTATTTTAATTATAGTAAAGTTACGCCACTTTACGTAAAGAATGTTTTATATACAAACTATCCTAGACTTAATTATTTTTATAATATTATTAAAAGCCCTAAATAGCATAACAATTGATTGAGAATCTTACTTGGGACAGTTGCTCTTTCAGGGGTAAACTCTGTTTATTTACTTCAACGGTAGTAAAGCGTTTTAGTCGTTCCGAGAAGTGTCTGTAAGCACACATTACTCAACAAAGGTTAAAAGGCTTTTATGCGAATCATTTGGGCAGATTTTATTGCTCAATTTACTGCATTATCGCCATTTTATTTAGCGTTACCACATGAAACACTATTTTGTATAAAGGACATGATTTTCTGCAATAGTAATATTGAAAGTTCAACTGTTCCTAGTTCGCTATTTATATAGTGAACTGTCTTCAGGGCTGGGCCTCGTCTTAAAGCGGCGATGTAACCACATATACTGTTCGGGTTGTACCATAATAGCTTTTTCTAACTCTTGGTTAACCTTGATTAAATCTAGCTCGTCATCATTAGTAGGGAAGTTTTCAAGTACTGGCGATATCTCTATGGTGTAGCCACTATCATCCGCATTTCTCCGCGGAATAATCATCATTGTTTTAGTATTCTTTTTTCGGGCGAATATTAAGGTACCAGTTGTTGTTGCTGTTTCTTTTACCGCAAAAAATGGGACAAATAGACTTTTATTTCGGCCGTAATCTTGATCGGGTAGATAGACACAGGCATCTTTGTCATTAAGTGCACGCAGTAGCCCTTTTACGTCACGCTTTCCTAACATATATTTATTAGAACGACCTCTGCCTCTATGCTGAAAAAACTCCATCAGCTGATTGTTATGAGGCCTATAAAATACAACTAATGGGTTATCTATTCCTGCGCCACGAGCACATATCTCTAAACAAAGATTATGCATGCCTAAAAGAAGGACACCATTTCCCTGAGATTGTGCTGATGTCATATGGTGTGCACCAATGACCTTAACTTTTCTTGCTACTCGCCAAGTTGGCCACCACCATCCCATACCTGTTTCAAAAAGTGCTATGCCAGTATTTTCAAAGTTCTTCTTTAAAATAGCTTGCAGTTCTTGCTGATCTTTATCAGGAAAACACAAGGTTAAATTGGTCAGAGCAACTTTCTTTCGTTTCGAAGCAATATTGAAAAATAATCGACCTAAAATTCGCCCCATAGCTAGTTGCAGCTTAAAAGGCAACCAGGAGATACTGTACAGAATAAACACACCAAGCCAAGTTAACCAGTACTTGGGTAATAAGAACGAAATTTTGAAATCAGGTTGTAATACTTTATTTTTGCTCAATGGTTTTTCTCATTTGACCTTTAATTTAACTATGTTTGATTATACGCAAGTTACTTTGTCTTGGGCAATGAAGTTATTTACCACTTAAGCAGGTTTTTACAGTAGAATGGCGCGAATATAATATTAATTGGTATTTAGAGATTTTTTTGATGGATGCAATGGTTAACCAAGAAATAAGTTGCGGTGAAATTGAGCTTATTATTGGCAATTCAAAACGGAACTTTTCAGGAATCACTTCAACGATGTTGCAAGTGGTCTCTTATCAAAAGGACATGATCCCGTTGCGCATTATGGGTAAAAATAATTTAACTGATGCAGCCTTAGCTATTAGCTTTTGGCAAGTTATTAAAATGTGTCAACGTCCATTATCAACGGGTAAGTTTCGAATATTCCATGCTCGTCGTGTAGATGAAATGATTCAAGGAGTTTTATTAAAATACCTTTTTAGAGCTAAAATCAAGCTTGTTTTTAGCTCTGCTGCTCAGCGTAAGCGGGCTAAATTTACCTGCTGGCTAACTCGGCGGATGGATGCAGTAATTGCAATGTGCAATGCCTCAGCCGGTTATTTGGAAAACCCACCCAACACTGTTATTTATCATGGGGTTAACACTAATGCTTATACGGTAAGCCCTGACAAGCAACAAGCTTGGCAGGCACTTAAGTTATTAGAAAGCACTCAATCTAAAGGTAAACGCGGTATTGCTATATTAGGGCGAGTTAGAAAACAAAAAGGCGTACACCTCTTTGTTAACAGCTGTATCGACATATTAGCAGACTACCCAGATTACACTGCCGTTGTTGTTGGTGGTATTAGCTCTAAACATGAAAAATTTACTCAAGAATTACGTGACAGAGTTGCCAAAGCTGGTTTATCTGACCGTATTATTTTTACAGGCGAACAAGATTTTGCCGATATTCCCAAGATTTTTAGCAGTTTATCACTTGTCGTTGCATTGAGTGAAAACGAAGGGTTCGGTCTAACTGTTCTTGAAGCTATGAGTAGTGGCGCAGCAGTACTTGCTAGTGAAGCTGGCGCATGGCCTGAAGTTATCCGTCAAGGTGTTGATGGCTATGTGGTACCGGTGAACGACTTAGCCGCTGTAAAAGATAAAATGGCATTGTTATTAAGTGATGAAGCTAAACTTGCCGCAATGGGGCAGGCTGGCCGTCAACGTGTTGAAGAATGTTATTCTGTCGAAAGAGAAGCTACTGAGCTAACTAGATTCCTTAAAACACTAGTATAACCTGAACTCTGGATAAGCAGCACTTACTCAATATTCCCTTTGTTCCATTCTCAGCGTTAAAACGTCGATAAATAACCCATTATTCATAAACGTTTTGCCTTGATAATCGAATAAATTGAAACATTGATAGCGTATATCGCTACTTCAACGTGTAAATTTCATTCTTAACAAGCGTAAGTCATTGCTTTAACTTATACCAATCCCATTAAATTATTGCCCACTTGTGCTGGTTAAAATACCCCAAGAATTCGTTGGTCTCAATTCCAATAGCCAGCTATTGCTCAATCGAGCGCCTTACCTTGATTTATTTTTCCGTCGAACAACAAGATCACAAACTTAATGGAATTGGTATTAAACATCAAGTACTCATTATCCAGAGTTCAGGTTAGTATAGTATTCATACTTGCTCACCTTGTGCGTTGAGCGTTAATCTTTGTCCATTTTATATTATAAGAATATATTAACAAAAAGGTCTAAGCAAAAATATTGCTTAGACCTTTTTTAGCTTGCTAAACTGAGGAACAACTGATTAATTAATTACCATTAAACCAGAGTTGATAGCACTGATATCTTCATCAGTAATAGTTCCTGCCGCACGCTTTAATAATAAAACGTTTTGAATATAGGCATAACGTGTTGTCGATAAATTACGTTTAGCGTTATATAAATTTTGTGTACTATCTAACACATCAACAATAGTACGAGTACCTACTTCAAAACCAGCTTCAGTAGCTTCAAGTGCTTTTTGTGCGCTTAATACCGACTGTTCAAAAGCTTTGATGGCTGAAATCGCTGCAATAACCGTGTTATAGGCATTACGTGTAGTGCGTACAACGCTGCGGTGAGTTAATGATAAATCTTGGCTGGCAAGTACGAAGCTATTTTGCGCTTTACGCACAGAGCTTTGAATTGCACCACCTGAATAAATTGGTACACTTAATTGTACACCGACAGAGTAACCATCTACACCTGGTAAATCTGCTGAAGGGCTTGAATTAAATGCTTTCTCTTCATCTTTATCAGTGTAATTAGCAGCAAAATCTAACGTTGGGTAATGGCCAGAGCGAGCAATATTAATATTATCTTGCGCAATATCAATTCCTACTTTGGCGGTAATTAAATCGAGATTTTTAGCTTCAGCAGTCACTTGCCATTCATCAGCACTATTTGGGATAGGAGTGCTGGTGCTAAAGCGCTTCGTATTTAAAATACTAACATTTTTAGGGTAAGTATTAGTAATTACGCGTAATTCTTCTTCGGCTTGGTATATTGCATTTTCAGCACGAATTTCTTCAGTAACAGCACTATCAAACTGTGCTTGAGCTTCATAAACATCGGTGATTGCTGTTAACCCGACGGAAAAACGTTGCTTAGTTTGTTCAAGTTGACGAGCAATAGCGTCTTTCTCAGCCGTAGCAAAGACAAGATCATCTTTTGTGCTCAATAAATCAAAGTAGGCTTTGGTAACACGGGTAATAAGATCTTGTTTGGCAACTTGGTAAGTCAAATCACTTTGATGCGCAGCTTTTTCAGCATTACCTAAACGTAACCAGCTAGCATGATGATAGAGTTGCATATTCAAACTCGCACCAAAAGTCAGGCTAGTCGATTCTTGTGTATGGACAGTGGTATTATCATCGGCAACAAATTCTTGCTCACCAGTACTGAAACCGCCATTGGCACTGATTTGTGGTAGTAAAACAGACCTTGCCTGAACAATATCTTCTTTTACTATCATAAACTGCGCTTGTGATTTTAGTACCACAGGGTCGTTTAATAGAGCTTGTTGATAAACAGTAAGTAAATCATCTGCTTGAGCGTGTGTACTGCTAAGAGCTGCAGTTATCGCTATAATTAGGGTGCTAAGTGTTTTTGTCATGAGTAAGGAATTCCTTGGGTGTATTACTCTTATTATTCATTTATTGATATTAGTTGGTAGAGTATCCTACATGGATTTTAAAATTAACCAAATAAAATAACTGTTTACTAGTGTAACAAATTATTTTACAAGAGAGGTCGTCAATGAAAAGTAACAATAACAAGCCTTGCTCTATGTTTAAATTAGATAATGGCGATGTATCTTTGCATGGTGTTGCTACTAAATATCAAGGCTTTTTTAAAATGAATGAATATTCATTGCAACATAAGCTTTTTTCGGGACAGCAAAGCCAAGTATTTACTCGAGAAATTTTTGAGCGCGGTGATGCTGTAGTTGTTATGCCATATGATGTAAAGCTAGATAAAGTGCTGCTGATTGAGCAGTTTAGGCCAGGTGCGATCAAAGGAGAGGATAGTCCTTGGTTATTAGAGTTTATCGCCGGTATGTTTGACGATAACGAAAGTCCTATTGATGTCGCCATACGAGAAGCCCAAGAAGAAACTGATATAAAATTAAGTAGTGATGATTTAGTACCTATTATGCAATATCTTTCTAGCCCAGGGGGCATGAGTGAAAGAATTTATCTATATTTAGCGCATTTTGATAGTGAGAATGTAAATTCTGGCGACGTTTATGGTTTACCAGAAGAAAATGAAGACATACTGTTACATTTAGTTAGTCGTAACTGTGCCTTAGATTTATTGGCTCAAGGTAAAATCACTAACGCGGCTACTATTATCGGGTTACAATGGTTGGCAATGAACTATCAATCACTTGCAAGTAAATGAACAAGCAATAAAGTTACCGCTATGCTAACTAAGTATCGCTATTTTAAGTGTCGGTGACAGGGTATTGTGATTAAGAGGCCAATATGAGTTTTTTTCCTAACAGAACGTCAGTTAACAATAGTAGAAAAAGTTATCAACCTAACTTAGTTAGCTTGATGACCTTATGCGCCAATAACTATATGTTATTGCTCAGGGTATTAGCAAATAAAGCGGCTGCTGGCGAGTCTCGTCACTTTTTTATTAGTGATTTTCTTTCTTATAATGTCACCATATTGGAAGTAACTCGTTATACCTCACTCATAAGTTTTGAACAAGAAAGTTTGAGCGCCTCTTTTAAATATATACCAGGCATAGTTGCCAGTGCTTTTCATCCACGTATGACTATTCGTTTATATCATGATGCCCGTATGGCTGAAGTTCTTTCTACCCAAGATATTAGGCAAGTAAAACCACGCTACGATTATCCAAATAGCCAAATGCATCAGCAAGATGAAAAACAACAAACTAATCAGTTTTTAAATGAATGGTTACATTTGTGTTTACGCTTAGGGCAGGTGAATGTTGAGTTGCAGTCTTCATATAAGAATCGTTAATATATGCATTCGACTGAATCTGACCTCGTTAATACTAAAGCCACTGTATTGGCACAAATAAGTGATAGCCATTTATTTTCATCTATTTATGGCCAACATCACGGTTACAATGTTCTAACAAACCTCAAAAAGGTTTTATCAAGCATCAACGATAATCCAGCAATTGACTATATTGTTTTCACTGGAGACTTGACGCAAGATCATAGTGAGCAGTCTTACCAAAATTTTGTAGATTGTGTTCATGAGTGTAGAGTTAGCGTACCTATCTTTTATTTGGCAGGTAATCATGATGAACCCAGTTTATTAGCTAAATATTTCTCAGTCACGCCATTTCAATCTGATAAAGCAATAAATACTCGCCATTGGCAAGTTCAATTAATTGATAGTAAAAGTGAAACACCTGCAGGGTATGTTAGTAAAAAAGTTTTAGAAAACCTTGAAAGTAATATTGAGGTAGATAAACACCAGTTAGTGATGATGCACCACCACCCTATGGATGTCGGCTATTTTATTGATAAACATGGTTTACAAAATAAGGTAGATTTGTGGCAAACTATAAATAGTTATGACAATATCAAAGCAATTGCTTGTGGTCATATTCATAGAGCTATGCAGTTAACCTATGCATTAGAGCCTCCATTAGCCACTCCTTTAAATAAGCCATTAAGGGAGCCGCTTAATCAACAAGAAATAACTCAACATTCAGCTAAAGCTATCACCTTATATACTTGTCCGGCTACATCGATACAATTTGATCCTAAGGTTGATGGCGTTGCGGCTTTAGCTAAAGGTCCTGGCTATCGAATATTTCATTTGTATGCTGATGGTGAGATAGCGACAGATATTGTTTATCCATAAAAAGGCTTCACCACTTTTCTTAGCAGTAATCTTGCACGGCTTTCAAATTTTATGAAAAAAAATATTCTCTATATCCATGGTTTTAACTCTTCACCATTATCGATTAAAGCGGAGTTAACCCGCCAATATGTCGCTGAAAACTATCAAGGTGTTGGTTTTTTCTGTCCACAATTAGCTACTACACCTGCTAAGGCAATTAAGCAGTTAGAACAATTGATAGAACAACACGGTTCAAAAGTACAATGGTATTTAATTGGTTCTTCATTAGGTGGTTACTTTGCTAGTTATTTAACTGGCAAGTATGGTTGCTTAGCGGTATTAGTAAATCCAGCGATAAAACCTTATGAATTGTTACATGACTATATTGGAGAGCAGGTTAATCCTTATACCCAGGTTGTGTACCAAGTGACTGAAGATCATATGCAGCAATTGCAAGACCTGGAACAAGAGGCACCGTCAATCACAAGTCGACAAAAAAATAATTACCTTGTTATGGTACAAACAGGTGATGAAGTGTTAAATTACCAACAAGCTGTGGAAAAATATCAACATTGTCGATTAATAGTACAAGAAGGTGGAGATCATAGCTTTATCAATTTTGATAAGTGCTTACCGACCATATTTAACTATTTCCAACTTGATAATACCTAACGGTATAAATACAAATAAAATTAGCCTTTGCTAAAACTGTAATTAATATCTAAACCTTTTAACCACGATTAAACTGAGTTTTCAAATGACTGACCAATACAACTCCGATTCCATTGAAGTACTTAGTGGCTTAGATCCAGTACGCCATCGTCCAGGTATGTATACCGATACTACTCGTCCAAATCATATAGGGCAAGAAGTCATCGATAACTCTGTAGATGAAGCGCTGGCCGGGCATGCACAAAATATCACAGTCACTTTAGATAAAGATCAGTCGTTAGAAATCATTGATGATGGTCGTGGTATGCCTACTGATATTCATCCCGAAGAAGGCGTTTCCGGTGTTGAACTAATTTTTTGTAAGTTACATGCTGGAGGTAAGTTTTCTAATAAAAACTATCAATTTTCGGGTGGCTTACATGGGGTTGGTATTTCGGTAGTAAATGCTTTATCTACCCGCGTAGATGTGAGTGTTCGAAGAGACAGTAAAGTCTATGAAATGGCCTTTGAAAATGGTTATAAAGTTGAAGAGCTTAGAGAAACAGGAACCGTAGGTAAGCGAAATACCGGTACACGGGTAAAGTTTTGGCCTGATGCGAAATATTTTGATAGCGCTAAGTTTTCGGCGCGTCGGTTAGTCCATCTACTTAAAGCTAAAGCTGTTTTATGTCCAGGCTTAACGATTAAATTTCATGATAAAAATGAAGATAAAAAATATCAGTGGTGTTACGAAGATGGCCTTACTGATTACCTAATTGACTCAGTAAAAGATTATGTTTCTCTACCTGAACAACCTTTTGTTGGTAGCTTTACCTCACAACATGAGGCGGCCGATTGGGCTGTTACTTGGCTAACTGAAGGCGGAGAAAGTGTAGGTGAAAGTTATGTTAATTTAATTCCTACTATTGCTGGTGGTACTCATGTTAATGGAATGCGCCAAGGGTTACTTGAATCTATGCGGGAGTTTTGTGAATTTCGTAACATCTTACCACGCGGGGTAAAATTAACGCCTGATGATATTTGGGATAAATGTAGTTATATCCTATCAATTAAGATGCAAGATCCACAATTTGCAGGCCAAACTAAAGAACGTTTGTCGTCACGTCAATGTGCGGCATTTGTTACTGGGGTGGTAAAAGATGCCTTTAGCCTTTGGTTAAACGAGCATACAGATAAAGCTGAGTTATTAGCAGAGTTCTGCCTTAGCAACGCACAAAAACGGATGCGAGCCAGTAAAAAAGTGGTTCGTAAAAAAATAACTCAAGGTCCAGCTTTACCTGGTAAATTAACCGATTGTGGTAGCCAAGATTTAGCTCGTACAGAGCTATTCTTAGTGGAAGGTGACTCTGCTGGTGGTAGTGCTAAGCAAGCGAGGGATCGCGAGTTTCAAGCCATTATGCCGCTTCGAGGTAAAATTCTAAATACGTGGGAAGTCGACTCAGGGCAAATTCTCGCATCACAAGAAGTACATGATATTTCAGTGGCGTTGGGTATTGACCCCGATTCAGATGATTTATCGGAATTACGTTACGGTAAAATCTGTATTTTAGCGGATGCCGATTCTGATGGGCTACATATCGCGACATTATTATGTGCTTTATTTACTCAGCACTTTTTGCCTTTAGTTCAAGCGGGTCATGTTTATGTGGCTATGCCGCCATTATATCGTATTGATATCGGTAAGGAAGTATATTATGCCTTAGACGAGGCTGAAAAAGATGGTGTCTTAGATCGAATTGAAGCTGAGAAAAAGCGTGGTAAAGTTAATGTACAGCGCTTTAAAGGGTTGGGAGAGATGAACCCGTTACAACTACGAGAAACTACCATGGATCCTAATACACGTCGTTTAGTTCAGCTAACAGCTCTTGATGATGAACATGCTGAAACTATTGAAATGATGGATATGTTGTTATCAAAAAAACGTAGTGGTGATCGTAAAGACTGGTTACAAAGCAAAGGTGATCTAGCAGTAGTTTAACTCAGCCATAAAGTTATAGCTGGGTTTTATATTGTTAACGAAATTTTGTGCTCTTTAAAGAATAGGATTTAAGGTACTAGATAAGCCTGAATAAATTTACTTATTATTTTTAAGATAACTTTAATCAGGCTAATATTGCATTTTATAACCCGAACTCAGGATAATGAGTAAGTGCTGCTTATTCATAATTCAGGTTATCTAGGCATTTTTTATGAGGTTGTACGTGAACTATCAACCATTTATTTTTCTGCAACTGTTGCTAATTCACTCGTGACAGCAGGTTCCATAATTATTAAACTTTTCTCAATTCCTTCGCGCTCTTGATCAAATTCAATTATATCTGCATTGGGTAGTACCACGTTTAATGTTAATGCCATCAAAGAGCCTATAGTAATGCCTGAACCAAATATGATTTTAGCAGCATCTGGTAAATTCATTAACAATTCAGGCCGTACCGTAACTGCCATACCAGTACCGATACTTACCGCGATAATGATGCCATTGCGTTTGCTATGTTTAGTTTTAGATAAAATATTTACTCCAGCCGAGATAATCATGGCAAACATGATAAGGCCTGCTCCGCCAAGTACAGGTAATGGTACTGCAACAATTAAAGCGCCAAATATAGGAAATAAACCCGCTAATACTAACATGCCACCAGTGATTGCCACTACATGTCGACTAGCTACCCCTGTCATACCAACAATACCGACATTTTGAGAGAAAGAGGAAAATGGGGTTGTGGAAAATATTGATGCTAATGCTGAACCTAGCCCGTCACACAGTATGCCACTAGATAACTTTTTACCAGTTAGTTTTGTTTTGGTCACATCAGACAAAGCTAAAAAATCCCCAGTTGATTCAACCGTTGTCACCAAATAAGCAATAGACATTCCGATAATGCCACTAACAGGAAAGCTTAGGCCGAAATGTAGTGGTGATGGTAATGAAAATATAGCTGCATCTTGAATAGGGTTAAAATCAACGTACCCTAGTGCAATACAAGTGAAGAAACCAACAATAATACCAATAACGACGGCTGCAGCTGAAAATATTCCACGACCAAATGCAGATAAGGCAATAACTGTTAAAAGAACAAATAGGCCAATAGCTAAGTTAGGCAGTGAGGCATAACCTTCTTGACCAACTTGTCCTCCTGCTATCCAATCAACAGCGACAGGGATTAATGACAAGCCAATTAAGCTAACCACGGTACCGGTAACAATTGGTGGAAAAAGCTTTTGGATGGTTGGCATAAAGAAGCTGCCGATTATCATGACTAAAGAAGCAACGAGTGCTGATCCCAATATACCTGCAACGCCATGTTCAAACCCAATAGCGATAGAAACACCGACAAAGGTAAAGCTGGTACCCATAACACAAGGAAGTCTGATGCCAACAGAGCCGAACCCTTTGGACTGAATGATAGTAACTACACCAGATATCAGTAATGCTGCATTAACGAGTACTACCACATCAGCAGTTGGTAAATTTAATACACCACCAACCACTAAAGGTACTGCGATTATCGCGCCTAAGGCTGCGAGTAAGTGTTGTGCCGCTAATATCAGGCTTGTAGCTGCTGGCGGCTTATCTTCAACTTTATACAATATTTCCATAAGATTTCTCTCTATCGCTAATTTATTATTTGAATAGTTACAACTGTTTATAAACAGGAAAAGTAGTTCTCTGCTTTAAAATCGAACTAAAAACCTATACAAAGCTGTCAGTTGTGTCAATAACAGGTCTTGGATAAGCTGCCGCTATTGTTTATAGGCTAACGTTTTTTGGTCAAACTATATTTTTTATAGTAGAAACTTGTTTTTAAGTCTTTGAAAATACAATAAAAATTATTGTTGTGAGAATGGCGTATATTAAAACTATTCCATATGATGGAATATATTTTTAAGGGATATTTTATATAAAAGAATAGCGCTGAAATTTATTCGTTAATTTTGAGAAGTGAATTTAATATATACATATGAAAAAACATATGTATTATGTGTGGCAATTAACGGTTAACGGCAGTTTAAATTAAAGAAATAAAGTCATGAATACTTCAAAAAAATCACTTACAGAAAGTGACTGCTTATTATTTTTTAAAGTAATGGCCGACGATACACGTCTGAAAATAATATTAATGTTGATGAATGAAACTGAGCTATGTGTTTGTGAGTTGACTCATGCTTTGGAATTATCTCAGCCAAAAATATCTCGACATATAGCATTATTAAAGAAACAGCAGCTACTTAGTGAACGAAAATCAGGTCGTTGGGTGTATTACTCGATGGTTAATTCTCTTTCACAATGGAAACAAGCTGTAATCCAAAGTTGTTTTGAGGAAAATTTTCAGGTTATCAATGAGTGCCTTGAAAATTTAGCTGTAATGGGCGATCGTCCAGACCGTAAGCTTGAGTGTTGTAATTAGTTTAGGTTATTCAGTAAATAATAGGAAAAAACATGACAATTAAAGTAGGTATAAACGGTTTTGGCCGTATGGGAAGATTAATTTTACGCGCTGCTTGGCACTGGCCTGAAGTAGAATTTATACAAATTAATGATCCCGCTGGTGATGCCGCAACACTTGCACATTTGCTAAATTTTGATTCTATTCATGGTCGTTGGCAAGAAGAAGCAAGTGCAGTAGAAAAATTAATGTATATTGGGGAGTGTGGTCTAAAAATAAGCCAGAATAACCATATAGATGAAACAGATTGGTCTGATTGTGATCTCGTTATTGAAGCCTCTGGTGTAATGCGTAATAAAGATAAACTACAAGCTTATTTTGGCCAAGATGTTAAAAAGGTATTGGTAACTGCACCAATGAAGCTAGCAGATGACGGCTCAGACGATGATATCGTTAATATTGTTATGGGTGTTAACCAGCAGCTATATAAAGTAAACCAACATGCAATTGTGACCGCAGCGTCTTGTACAACTAACTGCTTAGCACCTGTTGTTAAAGTACTTCAAGACCATATTGGTATTAAGCATGGCAGCATGACTACCATCCATGATATTACTAATACACAAACTATTTTAGATGCACCGCATAAAGACCTACGCCGCGCACGAGCTTGTGGTCAGTCATTAATTCCAACTACAACAGGCTCTGCTAAAGCTATTACCGATATTTTTCCTGAGCTTAAAGGAAAATTAAATGGTCATGCGGTGCGTGTTCCCCTAGCAAATGCTTCGTTAACAGATTGTGTTTTCGAAATGCAACGTGCTGTCACTGTTGCAGAAATAAATCAATTAATGTCTGATGCAGCAGAAGGTGATCTGAATGGAATTTTGGGGTATGAAAAAAGGCCATTAGTGTCGGTAGATTATAAAACTGATGCCAGATCTTGTGTTGTTGATGCTTTATCAACTATGGTCGTTAATGATAGCCAATTGAAGATGTATTTATGGTATGACAACGAGTGGGGTTATGCTAACCGGACAGCAGAGTTAATGAAGTTAATGGCCAACAGCTTAAAAGTTACAGCGAGTAATTAATTGTTTTTATTGAGAACTATGCCAGATCCGGTCATTAAGTACCTTGCTATTACCGCAAATTATTGGGCATTTACTTTAACCGATGGTGCCCTACGCATGTTGGTATTGCTGTATTTCTACCAGTTAGGTTATAGCCCATTTGCGTTAGCTACCTTATTTATTCTCTATGAAGTGTTTGGGGTAATTACTAACCTTGTTGGTGGGTGGCTTGGTGCCCGCATCGGTTTAAATAAAACCATGTTAATTGGAATTGTTATTCAAGTAATAGCCTTATTAATGCTGGCAGTACCAAGTGAATACTTAACCGTGATTTATGTTATGTTAGCTCAGGCATTGTCGGGGATTGCTAAAGATCTTAGTAAGATGAGTGCTAAATCAACAATCAAGTTACTTGTTAGTAACCTAGACAACGAACAAGGGCAAAGCAAATTATTTAAGTGGGTGGCGCTGTTAACTGGCTCAAAAAACACGCTAAAGGGTTTTGGCTTTTTTCTTGGTGCTCTACTACTTAGCTTTATGAGCTTTCAAGCTGCGGTTCTATTGATGGCAATTGTGTTAGCAATTGTCGCCATTAGTACTTTCCCCATGTTGCATGGCGATATGGGGAAAACATCCTTTAAAGCAAAGTTTACGCAACTATTCTCAAATGCAGCAGCATTAAATTACTTATCGGCAGCACGCTTATGTCTTTTTGCTGGTCGTGATGTTTGGTTTGTTATCGCTTTACCTGTGTATTTAGCAAGTCAATTGGCATGGCAACATCAAGAAGTGGGAACGCTGCTTGCTAGTTGGATTATTTTTTATGGCATTGTTCAAGCTAACGCACCAAAGATTCTTATTTTTTTTACTAGGAAGATTGATAAAATACAACATCAACAAGCGGCACTATGGGCTAAAATACTTGCCCTAGTAACCTTGTTATTATCGATCGCTATTTATTTTTTTCCCCTGAGCAATGAAGTGCTGGTATTAGGGCTTTTTATCTTTGCTGCCGTTTTTGCCATCAATTCATCACTGCATAGTTATCTCATTGTTGCCCTCGCAAGGGAGGATGGCGTTTCAATGGATGTCGGCTTCTATTATATGGCTAATGCCATGGGCAGGTTGCTTGGTACCGTACTATCGGGGGTTATTTACCAACAGTTTGGCTTAGTGGCCTGTATGTTATTTGCCTTTGTCTTAATTTCTTTGGCAAGTTGCTTTGTTAAGAAAATAGCATAAATATGTAAAACTTACGGTTTAACTCTCGGGTGAAATCGTTTTATACTTACTTCTTTAATCATGTAAATTGGTTTACACCGACTCGATTTTTTAAGGAACTACAGTTTGTTGTCTTTTGCTAAAAAAATATTTCGAGCCATTCAAGCTGTTATCAGCATTGCCTGTTTACTGTTATCTGTGAGTCTTTTTGCCCAAGAAAAGGTAGATCTTAAGTTATTTAACCAAGTGGCTGAGCAGGTTAAAGAGCTGAAAAAGACTGATTTAGTACAATCCCTCAAACAGTTAACAATTTATGAAAATATTCTCAGTGCCCTCACCATAGAACAAAACCTAATTTACTTTAAGTTACTTTCTGAAATCCAAATTGAGCAGAATAAATATACTACGGCAAAAAAAACGGCTGATAAAGGGCTAACTCTTTCAAAGCGGTTAGCTAGTCCAAGTATACTCATTAGTGAGCTGTTATATTTAAAAGGTTTTTCATTTGAGATGTTAGGTGACATCACTCAGGCAACTAAAGAGTATAAAAAAGGCTTAGAAGTTGCTGAATCATTACATCACAAAATACAAATTGCCTCAGGTCTCATTAATTTAGGAGCGGTTTCTTACCTTAAAGGAGACTTTAAACGCTCTTTAGTTCTATTAAATGATGCCTATAACATATCCTTGCAAACAGATGATGAAGAACTTAAGGGGACTGCTAATACAGAGCTTGGCATAGTGTATTCATATTTACAGCAAGATGAGCAGTCTATGGCTTATTATCAACAAGCGTATTTACACTTTAAAAAAGCAGGTATGTTAATTGCTGCGCAAAGCAGTTTAATAAATATTGCAGTCAGACATATTTATAACAAAGATTATCAGCAAGCTATAAGCGTTTTTAACACCATTATTAGCGAGTCAAATAAAGATACGCCAAGTGACCGTATGTATAGTACATATTCAGGCATGGCTTGGGCACATTTACGAAAAGAAGACAGCAATCCTGATGCGGCCTATGAATTCCTGTTGAAGGCTAAACCGTATTTAAAGACAACAGAAAACTATGATGTGCAATTACAGTTTTACATTGATAGTGCTTATGTTTTATATAAATTAGATCGTTATGATGATGCTCTAATTAACATAAAGCAGGTGGAAAAAATGTTGATTAATCATCGGGAGTTACTGCTCAATAAAAGAAAAAGTTATGTCAATATTATTAACTTAAAGTCAGCAGTTTTGCATAAACAAGGGAAGTTTAAAGAAGCCTATGACATTAAGTCTAGGGTTATTGCTTTAACAGATAAGCTTTATGAAAATGAAGATTTTCGTTCTATTGCCAAAGTGCGTTTAAGGCTTGAGGGTGAGCAAGCGGATAAAAAAAGTGCAATATTGCTTAATCAGCAGGGACTGTATGAAGAAAGTTTGCGAGAAGCACAACTAGAAAGTGAGCAACAGCGTTTATATCTCATTATCAGCGCACTTTTTGCTTTAGCATTTGCTTGGGTACTTGTTAAATTACTGCAAAGTCAGCGTAAGCTGAAAGTTGCCTCGAATATTGATGCACTGACAGGGATAGCAAATAGGCGAAGTTTAATGAAAAAGTCACATCAAGCATTTAAATCTGCGTATGCAAAGCAAGATGATTTTAGCATTTTGATGATTGATATTGACCATTTTAAATTCATAAACGACTCGTTAGGTCATAACATCGGTGATAAGGTTTTAGCCAAAGTGGCCAGCCTTATTGCTAAGATGATGCGAAAGAGTGATATTTATGGACGTTTTGGTGGTGAAGAGTTTATGATTTGTTTGCCTAAAACCACCACTGAATCCGCTTTAGAAATAAGTGATCGAATTCGCTTGTCTGTCAATCAACATTTATGGAAATTGGACAAAATCGAAAAGGTTTGTGTGAGCATTGGTATTGCTACTTTAGCTGAAGAGAAAGATTTAGTGAGTTTGATAAAGCGAGCAGATGATCAACTATATCAGGCTAAAGCATCTGGAAGAAATAAGGTCTGCGGTTAATGAGGGCTCTCAGTGCAAGTATATTGGTTATTCTACTAACACAGTTCATGCTGTTATCGCAGAGCCAGGCTAAAGAGGCTGTCAGTGTAGTTGAACTAAAAGAAAGTAGAGACGACAATAATATTGCTTTGCATATCCCAGTAAAGACTATTTTATCCGTACACCCAGACTTACTTACTTTATTAGCTTTATTAAATAACAAAAGTATTAATAATCGAACTGCTGAAATAATATTTGCACAACAAACCTTATCCAAAATACCACTTAATGCAGCCGAGCAATATTTACTTTTGGTGGCTCAAGCATTATTAAAAGAAAATATTATCGATGGAAATAGCTTTGATACGGAAATTGTTAATGCTCAAAATAAAGAGATTATAACTATTTTAGAGCAAGGGAATAAGTTATCTAAACATATTTCTGAACAGCAGTTAAGTCGACCTAAATTTTTACAGTTACACTTAATACTCGCAAAATATTATGCGAAACAAGGTCAGTTTAATTTAGCTTACTTAGAAAAAAAAGCTTATTTAAAAAAGTATTATGTTTATCGAAAAAATAAGCGGTTAGCTATGATCGCTTCTTTAGAACAATCGTTTGAGATCAAAGATAAAAAAGCCAACAATAACTTATTAGCAAACCAAAATAAATTGAAAGTTCGCCGTGTTGCTGAAGTGCAAAATGAAAAAGCCGGCCACAAATACAATTTTACTATCATTATTAGTACGGCCCTTGTCTTTGTATTACTTTTTGTCAGACAGTTGATAATACATAATAAGCTTATTCTTTTAACGCGCACAGACGCCCTAACTGGTTTAGCAAATCGTAGTGCTCTGTTTGAGCATGGAGAAGAAATGATTGCCAACTTTGTTGGGCAACCACAAGAGTTGTCTGTGTTAATGTTGGATTTAGATCACTTCAAAAGAATCAATGATAACTTTGGTCACCAAGTAGGGGATAAAATACTTAAAGTAGTATCGCAATTGGTGAAAGAAACGATGCGCTCTAGAGACGTATTTTATAGGTTAGGCGGTGAAGAGTTCGTTGCTATCTTACCTTTCGCCGACAGTAATAAGGCTAAAGCGATTGCCATGCGCATCAATGAAAAAGTAGCACAGCATGATTTTTCTGCCCTGCTATTACAAGGGAAAGTGACAGTAAGCATAGGTGTTGCAACTATGGAGCATAAGCAATCAACTTTTGATGAAGTCTTACACAGTGCAGATCTTGCCATGTACCAAGCCAAAGAACTAGGTCGAAATAACGTCGTTTGTTATCAGAATATTAGTGTCGATCAAGAAAGACGGGCTAATTAACTGATTTGTTACTTTAGCTATTTGTTCTAAGGCCATAATCAGATAAGCTATAACATCGAATAATAAAAATAACCAGATTTGTACAGTCAGGATAATCATTTAATGTCAGACGCGCTCGAATATAGCCTTGATGGGGTAGAACAAGTTCCATTAAGACGCTTTACTGAAGAAGCTTATTTAAACTATTCCATGTATGTAATTATGGATAGAGCCTTGCCACATATTGGTGATGGTTTAAAGCCAGTACAAAGACGCATAGTTTATGCTATGTCCGAGCTTGGTTTATCAGCAGCAGCCAAATATAAAAAATCTGCACGTACAGTTGGTGATGTATTAGGTAAGTTTCACCCTCATGGTGATAGTGCTTGTTATGAAGCTATGGTGTTAATGGCACAGCCTTTTTCATATCGCTACCCTTTAGTTGATGGGCAAGGTAACTGGGGTGCACCTGATGATCCTAAATCCTTTGCTGCCATGCGTTATACCGAATCGCGCTTATCAAAATTTAGTGAAGTACTACTCGCTGAGTTAGGCCAAGGCACAGTTGATTGGCAGCCAAACTTTGATGGTACTATGAAAGAGCCAGTGACATTACCGGCACGTTTACCACATATATTACTCAATGGTATTACGGGTATTGCCGTGGGTATGGCAACTGATATTCCTCCACATAATGTCAGAGAAGTAGCTGATGCCTGTATACATTTAATTGAAAACCCTAAAGCAGAAGTCAGTGACCTACTTGAGTTTGTCAAAGGGCCTGACTATCCCACTGATGCTGAGATAATAACGCCAAAATCTGATATTGAAAAGATTTACCAAACAGGTCGTGGCAGTATAAAAATGCGCGCTGTTTATGAGGTAGAGCAGGGTGATATAGTTATTACCGCACTGCCTCATCAAGCATCTGGCGGAAAAATATTAGAACAAATAGCGGGTCAAATGACCGCGAAAAAATTACCTATGGTGGTTGATCTTCGTGATGAATCAGATCACGAAAACCCGGTACGTCTAGTTATTATTCCACGATCAAATCGGGTCGATGTTGAACAGCTGATGCAGCACTTATTTGCTAGTACCGATTTAGAGAAAAGCTATCGTGTAAACATTAACATGATAGGACTAGATAACCGCCCAGCGGTTAAAAACCTACAAGTCATTTTATCTGAGTGGCTTGAGTTCCGTCGTGAAACTGTTCGTCGTCGTTTACAACATCGCTTAGATAAAGTCTTAGCCCGTTTACATATTCTCGATGGTTTATTAATTGCTTATTTAAATATTGATGAAGTAATAGAAATTATCCGAGGCTTTGATGATCCTAAATCTGAGTTGATGTCTCGCTTTTCTTTATCAGAAACGCAAGCACATTCTATTTTAGAGATTAAACTACGACAACTTGCTAAGCTCGAAGAAATAAAAATTCGTGCCGAGCAAGATGAGCTACACATTGAACAAGACTATTTAGAAAAAATTCTTAATTCAAAAGCGCGCATGAGTACGTTAATGAAAAAAGAAATTCTAGCTGCCGCTAAAGAATATGGTGATGATCGCCGCTCTAAATTAGTTGAACGTAGTGAGTCAAAAGCCTTAACCGAAAAAGATTTAGTGCCTAGTGAACCTGTAACGGTTGTTGTCTCTGAAAAAGGCTGGGCCCGTTGTGCAAAAGGTCATGATATAGACCCTGAAAGCTTAAGCTATAAAGCCGGTGATGCTTATTTATGTGCATCAAAAGGGCGAAGTAATAAGCCTGTCGTCTTTATTGGCTCTGACGGTCGGGCTTATACTACTGACGCTCATACTCTGCCAACCGCTCGCTCTCAAGGTGAGCCACTAACAGGTCGCTTTAACCTAGCGACGGGACAAACTTTTGTTCACAGTATGATGTCAGATGATGATACTAAATATTTATTAGTTAGTGACGCGGGTTATGGTTTTGTTAGTAGCTTTACTGATATGGTCAGTCGCAATAAAAATGGCAAGGCGCTTATCAGCCTGCCTGAAGCGGCTAAAGTAATGGCGCCACAGGCTATCAACAATATAGATAATGACTACTGTCTTACGATTACAAGCGAAGGTAGGATGTTAGTCTTTCCTGTTAAAAACCTGCCAGTATTGAGTAAAGGTAAAGGTAATAAAATAATTAATATCCCTGCTGCCCGAGCAAAACTACGCGAAGAGTCAGTCAGTATTGTTTGCATTATTCCTGAGGGAGCTGCAATTACCTTACATGCAGGCAAAAGAAAGCTTACCTTAAAAGCTGTTGATATTGAGCACTATAAAGGTGAGCGTGGTCGTCGAGGTAATAAGTTACCTCGTGGTTTACAGCGTGTATCACAAGTAGAGATTGAATCAGTTGTTGTTAATGATATCAATGAAGATAACGCCACTGATACAACTCAAACGGAATGAATAAAGTGATTACTGTTAACTAATTAGTTGAAATTACAAAAAAGACCAACAAATGATGGATATTTGTTGGTCTTTTTTTATATGTAATCTGAAGCTTAGTTCATGAATGACATAACACTAGCAAATTTAGAATAAGGGACTGCTCGGCAGCATTTTTATATTAGCTTGAGGAAAGCTACTACGGGTGTAAAGTAAGCGATCTTTATCGGCAACGTAGGTAATACTATCACTTCTAGAAATGGAGTTTAATGGTAATCTAACTAAGGGTTTTTGGAGTTTATTTTCTATATCAAAAGCAACCATTTGATAATGATCATCAAAGACTTTTTGATAAAAAACATGACCCTTTTCAAATGTCCACGCATATAGAGTATTAAATTTATCACCACTTATTATATTCTCTCCACTCTGCTCACTATTGATGTCTTTTTGCCATAAGCCTTTTTTTAGCTTGGTGTACAATAGGGTATTATTTGATGTAATTAACCCATATCTACCACCATCGAATGTCAGACGCTTAGTTACCGCATTCTCTATATTAATACTATAAATATCAGTGTGTTGATTTCCGTATATCGCAGATATTATTGCGGTATCATCAGATGACCAATTTGGACGATTATGCTGAATAAAAGGACTCTTCAGTAAAGATACACGCTTGTCTTTGAATGAATAAATATAAATACCATCGCCTTTTTCCTCTACTAATGGTGCTAAAAAGGCGACTTTTTGCCCATCATGAGACCATTTAGGGTAAAGAATATTTTGTTTTAGGTGAGTCAGCTGTTTACGGTCACTGCCATCAATTTTTGCTGACCATAATTCATCAAAGCCAGATTCATTTGAAGAAAATACTAACAAATTGTTAATAGGGCTATAGTCTGGCGATTCATAGGTGAAATTTGACTGTAATACCGGAAAGGGACTGCTAGCAATCGCATCATTTAATTGTAAGCTTGCTAAGGACGATTTCTCCTGCCTCTCTTGGAAATATAATTGTTGTGATTGTTTGGCAATACTTGGGTAGCTAAAGCCTGTTAGGTTTAGTGCTTTACTGATTTTAGTCTCGATATCAATAACAAAACCGAAACGGGTATCTGCATGTTGGGTAGCAAAAACTAAGCGTCGACTATCACCATACCAAGACATACCGACAATATCTTCTTCATCAAAGGTAAGCTGTTTGGTTGCTTTTGTGTGTAAGTTAATCAGATAAATATTTTCACTCAAGCGGTTTATTCGCCTTGAAATAGCTAAGTATTTTCCATCAGGAGAAAAAGCCATATCCCTATCTTTATAGTCACAGTCATGATCACAAGAAAATCGAGTCATCTCAAAAGCTGTCGAGGTTAAGTCAATAAAGTAAATTCCGGTACGTTTGGCTGAATTCTCAGTGTTGTATACCGCAAGAGTTGCACCATCAGGTGATATATCAAGGTAATAATAACCACCTTGCAGAGGGCAAGTGGCGACTTGCTTTTCTTGCAAGCTGGTAACTTTTAACTGGATGTAATGGCAGCTCCGTTTAGTTTTATCTTTTCTTGAAAAGTATAAGTACTGGCCATCATTGCTCCAAACACTGTGACCTTCACTTGCAGTATCAAAAGTGAGTTGTTTAGGAGGAAGTTGTGGTTGATGGGTATCTTGCATAAATAAATTTGTAGGTTGATTGGCTGATATTTGGCTGTAGACCAAGTAGCGACCGTCGGGAGAAGGTGCCGGAAAGAGTTCACTACCAGGGTGCTTGGTAATTGCGGTAATTTTTGCTTTGTCATTATCGGGTAATAGTTGAATGAAGAGCAGCACTAATAAGGTGATAATTAAAGACACCAACACAAAGGTATTATTAATACCGCCTTTATTGTCAGTGTCTTGTCTATTTACCGTCCCTTGGCTTTGGTATGCAGCAGTATCCATAGATGTCTCAACAGAGCGATCAATGGAGTAATTAATCAAACTCTCTACCATCTCTGGGCTTGATGTTTTATTTACATTTGAGGGAACAGGTTGCCACTGTGGCTTGGGCATTAATTGATAGCCAGCTTTGCGAATGGTTTTAATTATTTCTTCTTCGTCGTCAGAGCTAGTAAGTTTTTTTCGCAAATGCCAGATAGCATTGGTTAAACTCTTTTCACCGACATAACTGTCTTGACCCCATATGTGATCAATGAGTTCATCTCTTGGTACAACACGACCGTGGTTTTCAGCCAAGTAAAATAATACCTCAATGAACTTGGGCTGTAATGATTGCTTTTCTAAGCCATCAGCTTGTATGGAAAATTCAGCCGGGATTACCTGATAGCTATTAATTTTAAATGCTTTATTACTTATCATTTGAATGGTGTATTGCTTTATTTAGTCTGATTTGTTGTTCTGCGAGTAGTACCTAATTGTCCTTTACGTAAGTCTTAATCACCTCTCCTGAGGTTAATTTAATGCTAACAAAATTATTAAAACTAAGTAACTTTTTTATCTACATTTTATTTATACCCCTGTGTTTTTGTTTGAATATATATCAAATATCTATTTAGATGTTCTTACTTGTTAAATTTGTAACCTATTGTTTTTAAATTGTTAATTTTTAATGGTGGAGGAATCGATATTAAATCGATATACAAATGATTTTGTATAGATTGTATATGTACGCGGAGTTTCTTAAAACAAAGGAAAGCTTATTTTAATCTACGTTTTGGTAACACTAAGTTACCTGAAACCGTGATATTTGCTTTTGTGAGTTTTGCCTACGATCTGATCTGTCAGGACCCGTTTATAGAAGCTCCCAACCTCTATGTGAGTCAAGTTAGAGGGAAGTAAAAACATAATAATAATATTAAAAATATATAAATATAAATATAAAAAGATAACTAAACAAAACATTAAGAGAGATGAATGATGAATAAAAGTCCAATCACCATCGCAATTCAAACTGCTATATATACTGCGATTGCGGGTTCTGCTTTGGCATTTTCTTCAGCGACACTTGCTGATGATGCTGAAAATGTAGTCGCTAAACCATTCGCACAAACAGTGCCAACAGAAGAAATAAATACAGCTGGTGCAGATGAAAAAATAACTGTTACTGGTTCACGATTACGTCGTGATAGCTTTACCGTTGCCACGCCACTTGTCACTATGGATAAAGAAGCGATTGGTGATACAGGTCTGGGCGAAATGGGGCAAATTCTTGTAGAAAATATGCCGGCATTATCTTACGGCACAAGTAATGCAACTAGCCAATCAAGTGTATCGAGTACTGGTTTAACAACGGTTGAGTTACGTAATTTAGGTGCCAACCGTACGCTAACGCTTATTGATGGTCGTCGAGTGGTTTCAAATTCAAAAAGTGGTAATTATGTCAGTATGAGTACTATTCCATCAGGTATGGTACAACGTGTAGAAGTGATTACCGGTGGCGCATCTGCTACCTACGGTGCAGATGCCGTCTCGGGGGTGGTAAATATCATCACTCAACAAGATAAAGAAGGTTTTGATTTTAAAGTACGTGGCGGTGAAAGTACTGATGGCGGTGCTAAAGAATTTACCCTTGATGGTAGTTATGGTACTGGGTTCTCAGAAGACCGCGGTTATTTATTTTTTAGTGCCAACTACGATAAAGACTATGGCCTGAAGTATGGCGACCGTGACCGTGCAGCTCAAGAAGCCTCGTTTTCTTATGATAGTGATACCATGAGAAATATGATTCGCACTGAAGATGGTATGAAACCTTTATATGAAACGCTGATGAGTGATTGGCGCAACCGTAGTGATGGTACTCCCGGCGGTGTATTTCTAGAATCAAGTAAATACGACACAACGTATTGGTACGATGAAAATGGTCAACGCAGTGATTGGAATGAAGAAAGAGATGGCATCAACACAAAACAATTTGTGCAACTTAAAGTACCAAGTGAACGTATTTCAGCCGCATTAAAAGTTGATTTTGATATTACTGATGACATTACTTTTTATTCTCAAGTCCAGTGGAGTGGAAACTATACCGTTAATGATAAGTCACCTGAAGATTCATATGAAGGTGAGTCAGCTACTTATACTGATAGAGTAACAGGCGAGCCTGGTGTCGTTAAGCTTGGCTATATACCTATTGATAACCCATATGTGCCAGATAATATTCGTGAAACAGCTGGTCAATATAAAGATCGTATTTATTGGGATCGCCGATTTACTGAAGTAGGTCCCGTATCTACCGATAATGAGCGCGAAACTGTACGTGCTTGGGCTGGTCTTCAAGGTACCATGTTTGATGGTGATTGGGATTGGGATATCTCGGCTGGTTTTGGTAAATTCCATCAAGTTCAATTTCGTAATAATGAGATTGATGTTTTTAAAGCAAAAAATGCCCTTGATGCAGGTTATGCCGCAGATGGTACAACTATTCAGTGTAATGATGCAGACGCCCGCGCCGATGGTTGTGTCGCTTTAGATTTATTTGGCGAAGGTTCAATTACTCCTGCAATGGCTGATTACATTCGTGTTAACCCAACGCTTAATACTTATAACGAACAAGCCAATGTCATGGGTTATATCACGGGGGATTTATTTGAAATGCCTGCAGGCGCAGTCGCAACTGTATTTGGTTTTGAATACCGTAAGGATACCCAAGAAGCGGTTACTGATGATGCACTCACATACGGTGGCATCACTTGGAATCTAATTCCAGCATTTAAGGGGAGCATCACTGTTGCTGAAATCTTTGGTGAAGCGTCAGTGCCATTGCTACGTGATTTACCTGGTGCTGAGTATTTATCATTAGAAGCTTCTGTGCGTATGTCTGATTATGATGTGAAAAATGTAGGCTTAGTTTCTAGTTATAAATTAGGTTTCTTATGGACAGTTGGCGCGGGTGTTAACTTGCGTGGTAACTATGCTATTGCACAGCGTGCGCCTAGCGTAAATGAGTTGTATGAACCAGCTGCGGGTGATTTCGATAGTTTTGATGATATTTGTCACGGTGTTACCGCAACCTCAACAGGTGATGGTCATGATAATTGCCGTTTAGAGCCGGGTATTGCCGCAACAATAGATCTTGAGGGGGAATTTGAAGATGACAGTAATGGTTATTCACCTAATGCCGGTAACCCTGAGTTATTTGAAGAAACGGGTACGACCCTGACTTTAGGAGCAACCTATGAGCCAACCTTCTTTGACGGGTTCAGCATTGCTGTTGATTACTATGATATTGCTATAAGTGATGCTATTGATGAATTTGGTAACGAGCAAATATTATCGCAGTGTTATGATTCAAGTATCACCTTAGGTCAAGACAATGAATTTTGTGATTCAATTAAGCGCGATAGTGAAGGGCAGCTAACTGAGGTTTTACAGCGCAGCTATAACATTGATGAATTAGGTACACGCGGTGTAGATATTGCCGTAGCGTATGCTTATGATATGAATACTTTTGGTAGCGTGAAATTCAAAATGGATTGGACTCACTTACTAGAGCACTCTAAAACAGTTACAGGTAATGACGGTGTTGTTGTTGAGGATTATGTTGGTTATGCCGAGGAAGGCATATTTGAAGATAAAGCGTCAGCTTCTGTTGCTTGGTACAAAGATGACTTACGTATACGTTGGAGCACAACTTATAAGAGTTCTGCGCTTCGTGATCTGGTTGAGCAAGAAAGCTGGGAAAATGATATGGCTAATAATGCGGAGTTATGTGCTGCTGGCGATGCGGATTGTATTGAAAACCCAGAAGCGCTAGCTTTTCAAGAATATGATTCATATTTCAAGCATAACTTATCTGTGTCTTATAACATTGAAATGAATGATGACTCTTCGGTGCGCGTATTTGGTGGTGTGAACAATATCTTTGATGATAAAGGTGAATTCTACTATGGTGGTCGTGGCAACTTTGGTAGTGATTATGATGCTGGTACAGGTCGTTTTGTTTACTTAGGTGCACAGGTTAGCTTCTAAGCTTAACTTTACAGTATTAAGCGCCTTTGAACGGAGGTTAGTTAAGCTAGCCTCCAATTTACATCTTCACATGGGCGTATTTTTCTTGTCAAAATAAATGTCTGTATTCAACCCTTTATTCATTTTATATTCTAGCTAATTTCCCGGAGTTCCTATGTTTTCTATTTTGCTTAGCCTTATACATGCAGCCTTATTCGCCACCATATTAATGACAACGAGTGTTTCAGCTTTTGCTTTTTCCAATGTTGATGAAAAAACAAAAACTGGCACATTAGTGCCTGACTTATCTTCAGTAAATGATGGTCCCTATGTCTTTGTAAATGAGCAAAAACTTAAATCTTATTGGTTATGTCAAGGTGAAGTGATAACAAAAACAACGCAAGTCGTTAGTTTTCCACTGTCTATTTCAGCGTGTAATATGCCAGCAGATGTAAATGCTTTTAACAGTATTGAAAATAAAGTACTTGAGTTTTCTGGTGATTATCCTATTGCAGCATTAAGTGATTTTCATGGTAAATATGACTTAATGATTGAACTATTAACTCACAATAATATTATTGATAAAAATAAAAACTGGGCTTTTGGCAAGGGCCATTTTGTTATCACGGGTGATATCTTTGACCGTGGTGATAAAGTGACTGAAATTCTATGGTTTTTGTATGATTTAGAACAACAAGCTAAAAAGGCTGGTGGCGATATCCACCTTACACTTGGTAACCACGAGGTGATGGTATTAAATGGCGACTTACGTTATTTACACCCTAAGTATGTGGAAACAGCCAAACAATTAAATAAGCCATTTGAGCAGTTATTTAGTGCTGATAGCATTATTGGAAATTGGTTACGCAGCAAACCAGTACTTGTTAAAGTAAATAACATGTTATTTTCTCACGGTGGTTTCCATCCAAGTTTGGCAACAGAAAAACGTAGCCTAGTGGAAATTAATAGCATATTTAAAGATAACCTTATTAAAGCTGAACTTGATAAACCTCGGGCAGGCTTTGCGAAATTTTTACATAAAACCAATGGTGTGATTTGGTACCGTGGTTACTTTGCCTCTGATTACCCAAAAGACTCTAAAAAAAGGGATAACGGTGCTACATCTACTGAAATTGATCTGTTGTTAAAACATTTTGATGTTAAGCACTTGATCGTGGGACACACCTCACAAAAACAAATTGAAACACGTTATCAAGGCCGTGTTATTGCCATAGATTCAAGTATTAAGCGTGGCAGTTATGGTGAAATATTATTTATTGATAAAGGCAAGAAGTGGCGCGGAAGTTTAAGTGGTAAGGTATTACCCCTATATCACCAATAAATTATTCTTAAGTTGTTGGTAAGTAGGCAATAAGTTATAAAGAAAGCAGTCAGTGTTAGTGTCTATATTGAAAGTAAAAAAAACCAGTAACAAATGTACTGGTTTTTTGAGTTTTAAAGGTTAAGTAACTTAGTCTTTAAGTTCAGCATTATGATAAACGTTTTGTACGTCATCACAATCATCTAACATGGCAATAAACTTCTCAAAGTTTGCTAGGTCTTCTTCACCTTCTACATCAATATAGTTCTGTGGAACCCAAGTGATTTCTTCAACTTCTAATTCAAACTCTGGCATTGAGTTAGCAAATTCAGTTTTAATTTTGAAGAACTCAGTATGAGGAGCATAAACAGTAATAATGCCATCTTCTAATTCAACGTCAGAAACATCAATGTCAGCCATCATTAGGTTTTCTAATACACTTTCGTCATCTTCACCTTTAAAAGCAAAGACAGCTTGATGATCAAACATATGAGAAACAGTGCCTGAAGAGCCAATTTTAGCATGGCTCTTAGTGAAACATTGGCGAACATCTTTGATAGTACGATTACCGTTATCTGTTAAGCAATCAATAATTACCATACAGTTACCTGGACCAAAACCTTCATAACGTGCTTCTACAAAATCTTCACCGCCAGCGCCAGAAGCTTTTTTAATGGCGTTATCGATTACGTGAGTAGGCACTTGGTCTTTCTTTGCACGGTCAATTAAGCCACGTAATGACAAGTTGCCATCGGGATCAACACCACCATTTTTAGCACAAACGTAAATTGCTTTACCGTATTTAGAGTAAACTTTAGTTTTGGCCCCAGCGGTTTTGGCCATAGATAATTTGCGGTTTTGGTATGCTCTGCCCATCTCAATGTCTTCTTTTATGATCAAAAATATAATGCGCTAGATTCTATCAGCCTCAATGGGCGCTTGACTAGTACTGTTGCTGATAAATTAGCAATAAACGCCCCTTAAGCTCTTTAAAGTTTAAGGGAGTTGTCCTAATTAATTAGGGTTGACTAGGTGAAATAATTACTTGCTATTACCGTGTTGCTTTTATAATTTAGTCATTACTTTTGATAACAATAAGCCAAATTAATATGTCTCGTATTCAAAGAATAAGTACGATGAATACAAAGTTATTTTACAGTGAAAAAATTATCCATCGTTATCATATTCATTTAATGCGCAACTCCTAATAAAGTCGTGCAAGGAAGTACTAAAAAGTAATTCGTTCGTATTTATACGTTATGGGAGTGACGTTCGTATCATCCTTTAATTATTAATAAACGCATCTAGGAAGCTAATATGAAAAAGCTGGTTTTTTGTTTTGACGGAACTTGCAATAACCCTGAGGATGTTAGTGATACCTTAGATGATATCAGTATCAGTAATATACTGAAATTACATATTTTTTTAGGTGGTAAACTCAGCCCATATAATGGTGAAAATACACAAACACCGAAACAAAGAAGTTTTTATTATAGTGGCATTGGCACAAGGGGAAACTGGATTTTTAGAGCTCTAAATGCCGCTTTTGCGCCAATATATGGTGAAATGGATGATATCATTAGTGAAGCTCAGAATGACTTGAAGCAACAATATGTTGCTGGTGATCAGGTCTATATTTTTGGTTTTAGCCGTGGCGCAGCCATTGCCAGAATGTTTGCTGCCCATTTAACTATGCCAGTAAAATTTTTAGGTGTGTTTGATACTGTTGCTGCTACCAAAGGTTCGTTAGATCTTAATCCCCAAACTTTCCCTGCTAGCGGTATTGTTTTTGAAAATGATATTCTAGCACCTCATATTGAAAAAGCGTTGCATATATTATCCCTGGACGAACAGCGATTATGGTTACAGCCAACACTACTTAATCATGACGAAAGGGTAACTGAAGTTTGGTTTGCTGGTAGCCACAGCGATATTGGTGGCGGTTATCAATCTGATGGTTTATCAGATGTGTGTTTACAGTTCATGTTAGATAATATTACTGGTGAACTTTCGGTGTTACCTGTCGAGGAGATAGATTTTTCAGTGTTAGAAGTATCGGAATCAAGTGATGAAATAACTTATGCTGATATCGTGATAAAGCCAGAAGTAAATGGAACAATTCACCGTCAATTGTTTACTTATAGTCATATGCTCACTCATGCAGTGCGGAGCGTCAGAGTCAATATAAAGGAAGCTGCTTCGGATAACTTAGCTGTTATTCATTACAGTGTCGCCGAGCGATTTCGTCAGTTAAGTGAGTATCGACCAGAGGCATTGAATAATGTCAGTTATCAAGTACTTGACGTACGTGGGCAGTTAAGTCGTGCTCGTTATGGTATATCGGGCTTATCAGAGGATTTAGAGTAACCATAACAAATGCTTTAACTAAACTACTTAAAGTAACAGATTGTTGCTTAAAATTACCTGTCTTTAAAGTACTATAATCTGTATTTACTATCTAGCTTAGGGAGTTAGCTTATGACCGAGCAATTAACCGAACATTTAACAGAGAACATTAACGATAATATGAAAGAGAACATCATAGTGCAGTTAACGGAAGAACAAATTGTTAATAAAATCAGTCAACGACAATGTTTTGTTGCCACTATTGAAGGCGGCGCTTTTACATTAAAAATTGAGCAGTACCTTCCTGTTATGTCAGCGGCCATTCATGATGGCAGTAACTTTAGAGCTGAATTAGCTCAAAACTGTTTATTAGAGAAATCGGAACGCTATTATGAGGAAGACCCTTTCACGGGGAGCTTCATTGCTCAGCAAGCTATCACTCTAATTGCCCACGACTCTCGTTATGAGTATGATCTAAATCGCAATACAGATGAGTGTGTCTATGAAACGGCTTGGGGTAAAGAAATTTGGAAAAAGCCGCTGAATGAAGGGATGATCACAAAGAGCAAAGCTAAACATGCCCAGTTTTATCGAATAGTTGCTGCTGTTGTTGAAGCGTTAAGAGCAGATTTTGGTCAATGTGTTGTTTATGATAATCACTCGTATAACTTTAAGCGCCATGAACGAAAAGACTTACCAGTACTGAATTTAGGTACTACGTCTGTGAAAGGCGAACATTGGCGTCCTATTATTAATAACTGGTTAGGCGCTATGCAAAATATGAATGTTGATGGTATTGAAGTGACCGCAGCAGAAAACGATATTTTCTACGGGAAAGGGCGTTTAGCTGGTTTCTGCCATAGTAGATACGACAATGTTTTAGTGTTGGCTACAGAAGCTAAAAAGGTATTTATGGATGAATTGACGGGTCAGCCAGATGTTGTGGTTCTCCCTTCATTACAGCAAGCTTACAATGACACTGTTGCTCAGCATACACTGTGGTACATTAATAACTATCATAAAAATTAGTTTTACGTTTATTCTACTGATAAATAAAAAAGCACCTTGATAATTCAAGGTGCTTTTTTATTTTTGAACTGTAACTTAGCTATATAACTGTAAAGCTAAGTTACTAAGTTAAAGTCTAACTGTTTAACCTCATGGCGCTTAAAGCCAGCCAAGTACGTCTTTCATCACTGACCAACGTGGTTTCTTCGCTTTGGGATTTTTACCTAAAATCCAATAGTCGTAAACTTTATCTTGGAAGCCATTTTCTTTTTTTAATTTAAGCCAAGTATTCATATATTGTACGTAATCTAGTTGGGCTTTCGGCATAACAAAGGCGACAGGTGCTCTGAATCTTAGACCTTTAGGGATAACCGCTGAAAAATTTGGGTATAACATAGCCCAAGCGGAGCCAGCTTCTATTGAATAAATGAAAGCATCAACTTCCTTGTGTTGTCCTTTAAGAAATTGTCTAACGTCCTTAAATGGTGTTAATTGTGCATTTGGTAAGTATTCTTGAACAATACTTTGGTAATATTTGCTCTTGCGCATACCCAAGTGAAGAGTTTCCATTGCTTGAATTGAGTAAAGCTCAGAAAATTCATCACGTTTGGCATCATTCACTAATAAGCCAAGAGTATGGAAAGAGTATGGATCAGAAAATGTGACTTCTAAAGCCCGTTTAGGGGTGATTGTATGTCCACCAATAATGATGTCGACACTGCCATCAGCTAATAACTCAGCTTCATTTCTTCTATCTTTATCGCTGATACGGATCATGGATAAATTAATATCAAGATCTTTAGCAAACTGATTGAGTAGTTCAACATCAAAACCAACCATACGACCATCAGTGTTTCGTGAGGCATAAGGTAAACTAGCATCGTAAAACCCTACCCGAATACTTTTACGGGCAAGAATCACTTCAAGGCGAGGTTGTTGCTGCTCAAAATAGCCTAATTGCGTAAGCTCTCTATATTGATCAATTTTAGCACTGGCATTCATCGATTTCATTGATTCAAAGGTTTGCTGACCCTCGTATTTATAGGGGATTAATGTCTTTAAAACAAAGCCAGCAGCAATCATTACACCAAAAGTAACAGCTAAATGCACACCAATGGCTTGCATCATTCTATGCCATTTTAATTTTTTCAATACAGCGGAAGCAACTAACAAGGTTACTACAAAACCATGTAATGCCGCTAAACCGGTTGCAAAACGTGCGGTTACCACGCTACCTAATAAATACAATTGGAATTGATCGGCGGGTAAGTCAAAGAAGTTAAGTAAAAATGGAATAGCAACAGCCATGCTACCAAAAGCGGTTAATGCCCCCATGATAACAAAGGAAATATAATCATCAAAACCAAGTGGTGAACCCACATACCAAGCTGAGAATAAGATGAAACCTAAACCTAGCAATGTACCCGTACTGGGAAAACTGTAGGCTGTTGGTACAAGTACATCTACAGTGGAGTCTGTTTCTTCGCACTCCATACCATGTTTTGCTAATAGTTCTTTACTGCGTTCAATAATCATAGGTAAAACGACTAACACCGTGCCTGTGGCAAGTGCGGTAATTACTGCTTCACCGGCTGTTGATAATATTTCACGGTAGGAAAATGGCGTAGCCCAATGGATAAGTAACGGTAAGAAAACAAAAGCGAGTAGTGCCGCTGCGGTAATATAAACCCATAAAAATACTTGTAAGCGACCAAGCTCTTCAACCGCTAATGTGCCAGCAGCACTAGCTGAAATAGCAAATATTCCTAAAGGTGCTAACTTAGCAACATAAGAAGCAACCTTCATTAAACTATCACCAATATTGGTGGTTAGGGTAAGTAGTGTTTCCTTATTTTTCACTTGAATTAAAGCTACCCCCATTAACAGGGAAAATAGCACAACAGCAGGAACAATTGTTTCAGATAAAGAGGCAAAGATATTACTGGGAATATATAGCTTAACAAAGTTAAAAGCAGCGGGCTCAGCGATCATGCTAGTACTGAAAAAGCCCGCGGTTTGCCAGTTTGGATAAGCAAGGGGTAATAATAATAACGTGGCCATGACAGACAGCCACATAATAACTATTACTTTTACCGCACGGAGTCCTATGCGGCTGGCCATATTGCTGTCCAATCTACCTAGGCCACCAATAATTGAAACCAATACATAAGGTAAAACGGTCATTTGCAATAAACGTATATAAACATCACCAATAACTTCAAGCTGACCTGCAGGCTCACCAACAAATACTCCAGTTGAAATACCTAAAATTAAAGCGATGATAACGCGTTGGAAGGGACTTAGTTTTTTATATAATCTTACTAGTGGCATTTTGTCTCCGAGAGTAGAAAAGAGCATTAAGTCAATTTTATAGACGTTATTATCGCTTTTCTAAAAGGTTATTCAAGTAGTTGCACAAGTTAAATAAAAAGTGATGGGATCAGAATGTAATATTTAAGCTGAACCTGTTAGTAGTTTAGAGGATAAGTAAAAAAGTGTATGACAATGTGATGGCGATTATTTATCTATAGAAGATAACTTATCAGTGATAATATCAATTGAGGTAAGTATAAATAACGCTTGATATCCTTTGTATTTGGTAAAAGGTGCAGTTAGAAATTCTTAATTAGGGAAATACAAACAACATGTCAGATCAAGAGTCAAATCAAGGAAAATCAACGCCAGCTATAGACGCTGTATCGCCAGAAAATACCGTAGTAGAAAGCCCTGATCCTGTCCGCAAGATAACTAAATACGTATTGGCTATTACCGCTTTAATTTTCATCTGGTACATCATTGCAGATAGACATGCACCTTGGTCAGATCAAGCTAGAGTGCAAACTTATGTAATTCCAATCGTACCGCAAGTGTCAGGTCGGGTAACTGAAGTACTGGTTAAACAAGACCAAATAGTTTCACCAGGTGATGTTTTATTTCGTATTGACCCAAGTGATTATCAATTAGCGGTTGAAGATGCTGAAGCCGCATTAGAGCTAGCGGGGCAAGAAATAGGGGCAGGTATGGCGTCAGTAGTGACAGCTCAAGCACAACTTGTTGTTGCAGAAACCAATGTTGAACATGTAAGGGCGCAAAGTGCTCGAGTCTTTGAAATGGAAGAGAAAAATGTTCTCTCACATTCTGACGGCGATAAAGCCCGCGCAGCAATTAAAGCGAGTAAAGCGCAAGTAGTTAGCGCTAAAGCTAATTTAGATAAGGCAAGACAGGCTTTAGGGGCTGAAGGAAATGAGAATCCTCGAATTCGTTCTGCCATGGCTAAGTTGAAAAAAGCACAATTAGATTTAAGTCGCACAGTTGTGTTAGCACCATCGTTGGGCGGTATGACAAACTTGCAAATAGATACGGGGTTTTATGCGAAAGCTGGCGCTGCTGCAATGACTTTTATCGAAGGAAACACTGCGTGGATTCAAGTTAACTTACGAGAGAACAACTTAGCAAATTTAGCTATTGGCAACTCAGTTGAGATAGCACTAGATGTAGACCCAGGCACTATTTACCAAGGGAAAATTAGCAGTATTGGTTTTGCTGTAGATACTTCATCAACAAGTGTCGTTGGCGGTTTGGCTACTGTAGAGTCAAAAACTGGTTGGCTTAGAGACGCTCAACGTTTTCCTGTGATGATCACTTTTGATGACAATAGCACTAAAGGTAAGCGCCGTTTAGGTGGGCAAGCAGATGTGCAAATTTATACGGGTGACAACTGGTTTGTCAACAGCCTAGGTTGGGCCTGGATTAGAGTATTAAGTATACTTTCATATGTTTACTAAGTTAAACATGAAAATAAAAGTTATGTTGCCAGTCATATCATTATTCAATGATGTGACTGCGATGCGAGTGTTACGCTTTGCTTTTGGTGTTACTTTTGCTTGTGCCTTAGCATATGGTATTAACTGGCCGTTATCTTTTTTGATGCCAGTGTTTACCGCACTTATTTTGGCTATGCCACTACCTAAACCCTCTATCAAGGCTAGCTTTAAAAATATGATGAGCACCCTAAAAGCATTTATTATAGGGCTAGCTTTCTCTCTATTTTTTTTACAATACCCTATTGTCTACCTATTAGCGTTAGCCTTAATTTTATTTCATCTCTATTATTATTTAAACCGTGGTGGTTCTTTTTGGTTTACTTTAATGTCTATGATCGCCATTTTAGTCTTGCCAATGATAGCCAATACTAATGAAGGTTTAGCAATCGGCTTTTCAGTAGGCTTTGTTTATTCAAGCTGGCTAACTATTGCCATGATTTGGTTGGCACACTTTTTTTTTCCAGACCCTAATTTCACTCACTTTCCCGTAAAACCCAAGTACAGTAATACATATTCAAAATTCGCCGCGCAAAATGCCTTAAAAAGTACTTTGGTGGTTTTCCCTATTGCCGCAGTGTTTATCAGTTACAGTTTGAGTGACTACTTATTAGTGATGGTATTTTCAGCATTGTTTATTCTTAAACCTGATTTGGCTGAAGGTAAGGAAGCGGGTAAAAACTCCTTATTATCTACTTTGCTCGGTGGGATATTTGCTTGCATTTTTTATTGGTTGATTGTTGCAGTACCGCAGTTTAATTTTTATTTATTATTACTCTTTGCTACGGCATTATTTTTTGGTCGGCATATTTTCTCTGGTTCATCAATGGCAAAATACTACAGCTCAGGCTTTATTGCTCTACTGGTCATTGTTAATAGTGCGATGTCCGCAGATAGTAATTTTAGTGAGATCTTGAGCCAACGCGTTTTACTCATTTGCTCAGCAATCTTTTATATCGTGTGTGCATTAAAACTTTTAGAAAGGTTATTTTCCAGCAGAAAATAAGATTGGACTGAACACAATTAAGGGTAGGATGAAGCATATTCGCAATATAGAAAAAAGTTCTTATTTTGCGTGTTAAACCATCTCTTAGAATTACGAATCTATTTTAAAATTTCTTTTTAGTCTTTAAATTTAACACCTTACTGAGTTGGTATAGTTTTTGATTAACCTTATTAAATAGTGATTTTTATTTGTTTCATTAAGTTGGTAAAACTCTATGAGTTCCAGACTTAATAACAGTAATTATGTAGCTGTTAATATAAATAAGAGGGAATTAAAAAATGAGAAATCAATTAGTGAAGTCATTGTTTAGCACCTTAATTATTATTTTTTATAGTTTGATCAATGTAGCTAATGCTGGGCTAATTACGCTAAATCACGATACTGAAGTTGGTACATTATTGTTATCTAGTAGCTTTACCGGTTTTTATAGTTACGGTACTCCTAATGCGGCCTCAGCTAATACAGGGCTTGAAGAAGAGGGTAATGCAATAATGTTTTTAGCTGAACATGGTGGAGAGTTATCCTTTTTTACCTTGTTAGACGCTCCTGGCGCTACTCACTCAACTCGCTCTCTCAATATGACACTAAGTGACTTTACTTTGTCAGATGTTTTACTCGTGGATGATCCTCAGGAAGGAACTTCAAGTGGTTTTAGTTGGCGATGGGTTTCTTGTTGTACTGATGGCATGATTTATAAGATAAGTGATAAAGACACCTTTGATATTAATATCACCTTTAGTGATGTTGTTGGTGTAAATGATTTTAAATTTCTTTCTTTTAATGATCAACTGAGTTCACCAGAAGTCATCATGGTTGGTACTTCATTTTCTATTCAGGCAGTGCCTGAACCAACGATACTTGGTATATATGCATTGGGGTTGATAGGTCTAGGTTTACGTCGTTTTGCTAAACACACAGGTCTACGAGTCTAGCTTTTCAACTTATCGATATTTATAGATAGCAGATTAATGCTCAATAAAATGCACTGATAACTATCAGTGAAGGAAAAATGACAAAGTAGAGTCGCATTAATAGGCGTAAATTTTTATTAGCCTCCCTTAATTCCATAAAGTGATCTATGACGATAAAACCTTTATAAGTTACCGTTAGTGCAATTAATATACTAACTAACATTGTTGAATTAAGCTGTTCGCCTAAAAAGGTATTCACTAATGTTATAGTAATTAACGTAGCTAAATAATATTCTAATTTTTTGAAGTATTTCATTATAGCTTCTTACCTAAGGACGTAGACTAACGGAAAAATAAGTATCCACATTAAATCTATCATGTGCCAATACACCGCCAATGCTTCTATACCTGAATGCTCTTGTACTGAATAAGCCCCACGTCTTAAACGAAATATCACCCATAAAATTGCACATGAAGCCCAACCAACATGGATAAAGTGATTGAAAGTCATATAGTAATAAACAGTAAAAAACTCATTAGTATTAGCGCTAAACCCTTGCAGAGTATTCCAGTTAAATTCCCATGTTTTTATAATCAAATATATGCAACCACAGCTAAATGTAAGCCATAAATAGCGTTCACATTTTATTTTGTTATTTACTCGAATAAAGCTCATGGCTTTGGCGATAAAATAACTACTGGTTAATAGTATTACGGTATTAGCTACCCCTAATGAGGTGTGTAAGCTTTGCGAACCTTGTGAAAAAATATCGGGATAATAAAATTTGGCAATAAAGTAGGCAACAAAGAAAATACCGAACTCTGTTAGTTCTGACAATATACCTACCCATATAGGAATATTCCCGGGAATTCTTCCAGCATACTCTTCACTCCAGGATTTTGGAAAAATGCCTAATGAACTGCTTACAAAGGGAGTTTTCATATTATCTTTATCTTATTTCAAGGTTTTATTACGTGCTTGTATAGATATTCTCAATTGAAGCTACCTCAAGCTTTGGCAAAAACTAGACCTGAAATTTCGTCAGTGACATATGCAAATTTTGACATGTGGGGACCACCGTTGTATTTATTGAAACTATTATGTATTTGATTAAAAATTTAAACATGACTGAGATCATCTTCAGGTTAAATAAATAGTAAAAATGTAATAAACTTTTTTTAATCTCGGGTAAAGAATGGTGTCGAAGCTCGAAATGAATCCCTATTGATAATGGGTGGTGCTGATAGCTGGAGTCGAACTGTTGAACTTCAGATATGTTACGGAGATGAATTACAGATTTAAGATATTGCTTCAAGCTGTCGTGTCGATAATAATTTTTAGGCGATAAAATAGCCCCAACACAGGTGCAGAGGCTTTGTTATATTCTCATCGTGAATGAATGGTGCCGATTGCTGGAATCGAACTGCTGAATGTAAATGCGTTACAGATATGAATTAAGAATATGAGTTATGGGTTCAGTCGGTCGCGAGAATAATAAATTTAGGCAATAAAAAAGCCTCAACATAAATGCTGAGGCTTCGTTATATTCTCATAGAGAATGAATGGTGCCGACTGCCGGAATCGAACTGGCGACCTACTGATTACAAGTCAGTTGCTCTACCAACTGAGCTAAGTCGGCACACAAAGCTGTGTGCAGTAATTAAGTCTAATCTAATAAACTAAATACTCTGGCACCGAAGTTATACTAAAAATATTATTAAATAATAGATGAGCACCACTTCTGTAAAATGGTGCCCCGACCCGGATTTGAACCAGGGACACGAGGATTTTCAATCCTCTGCTCTACCAACTGAGCTATCGGGGCTAAACATGTTTAACTTGGCTTTAATTCGCTGCCTCGTTAAGACGGGGCGTATTAAACTGTTTTTCCTTTATCCCGTCAACACTTTTTTTAAATGTTTTTCATAAAAAGTGTTTGTTTGCTGTTTTTTACAGCACAAATGTTTTTTGTGCAGTTTTTATGAACGTTAACGAGTGATAAAATAGCCAGTCGATAATAGTGTGCGAGTAAAATAATTTTTATTTACTCGGTGGTACGTAACCTTCGATCTCTGGTTCTTTGCCTTCAAATAGGTAAGCAACCATGGCCGTTTCTAAAAAAGCACGGTCGTCGGCATTCATCATGTTCATTTTTTTCTCATTAATGATCATAGTTTGCTTCTTTTGCCAGATAGTCCAAGCTTCTTTAGAAATATTATCGAAAATACGTTTACCTATTTCACCTGGATAAAGTTGGAAACCTAACCCTTCGGCATCTTTTTTTAGACTTTGACAAAATACTGTGCGACTCATAATGTTTTCTCTTCTCTTTTTAGGTAAATATTAGGTAGCTAATAGTTAATTTAGTTTGTGGCTAATTGCTATATTTAAAATGCAAATGCTTCGTTACTTATTCTTAATTACTAAGTAAGCTGAGTAGCTTTTGTGTTGAAGCAGCTAAGCCTACGTTTAACCCTTGATTCAAATCATACCACTTCTGCTGATTAGGTTCGTTAATTTCTATTAGCTCAAGCTGCTCGCAGTCGACCAAAACAGGAGTTATATCTAAATGGAAGTGGCTAAACGTATGTCTAAATTCAGTCATAGTTTGTGATGAAAGTGATTTAAGTGACAATTTAGCCATTAAATCATCAAGCTCTGTTAGCTCATCTATTTCATGGAAGCACCATAAACCACCCCATATACCGGTTGGCGGGCGCTTTTCCATCAATACTTTGTTACTACGTTCATTGAGTATTCTAGGTATGACCATAATGGTTTTCTTCTCAGGAATTTTTTTCTTAGGTTTTTTCTGAGGAAAGTTCATCTGTTGATCACCAGCTTTAGCCAAACAGCTTTGTTCAACTGGGCATAAAGGGCAAGTTGGTTTACTACGTGTACAAACGGTTGCGCCTAAGTCCATCATTGCTTGATTGAAGCAGTCTGTTTCTACCGCAGGGGTTAATTGCTCGCTTAAATGCCACAAGGCTTTATCAAACTTACTCAAACCATTGTAACCTTCCACTAAATAGCTACGGGCAAGAACACGTTTTACATTGCCATCTAGAATAGGATGATGCTGCTTTAAAGATAAACTTAAAATAGCGCCAGCGGTTGACCGGCCAATGCCAGGTAAAGCAATCACTTGTTCTATTTCCATCGGGAATTTTCCGCCGTAATCACTTGTCATGATTTTGGCTGCTTTATGTAAATTACGCGCTCGTGCGTAATAACCTAAACCAGTCCAATGATGTAAAACAACATCTTCATCGGCATTCGCTAAGTCAGTTATGGTCGGAAAGCTTTCCATAAAACGTTGATAATAAGGGATAACTGTTGCCACTTGAGTTTGTTGCAACATAATTTCAGAAATCCATACTCGGTATGGGGTTTTATCTTGCTGCCAAGGTAGGTGCTTCCTACCTTGTTGGTGATACCAACTTACAACTTGCTGGCCAAATTTCTCAGCCGATTTGACTGATATTGCTATAGGATTATTCATAGCGCGCAGTGTAACTAAATATAGCGCTTAGCTCAAATAGGCAAATTCGCATCTAGCGTAATGAAGGTATATAATGTTGCCTTTAAAATTCGCTTAACATAAATTCAAGTGAAATCTAGATCAAAATAAGGCCTTATAATGAAAGTTACCGCAAAAAATCGTAGTCGTCGTATTCGTAAAAAATTACGTGTTGATGAGTTTCAAGAATTAGGTTTTGATGTCGCTTGGAAATTAAAAGACGGAATAAATGGTGAAGAGTTAGATGCTTTCATTAGTAAGTTCTTCGTAGAAGCAATACAACCAAATGAATTAGGGTTTGGTGGTGAGGGCGATACTTTATGGCATGGCATCATTTGTACTCAAGCACTTGGTTCTTGTAATGAAGAGCATCGTAGTGTTGTTGAAAAGTGGTTAACTGATAACGGCGCAACTTCAGTGGCAGTTAGCGAGCTATACGATGTATGGTGGGCTGAATAAATTCTGATAGTTTTAAACTCTCTCAAACTACGTAGCCTATTAGCATAAAAGCACTGTTGTAATCACAATATTGTTATTAGAAAGATTAGAAAAGATATTTAAAATGACTGAAAAAACACATAAAACCATAGAACAAGCAGAGCAAGAAGGTAAGTACATTCGTAAAGTACGAAGCTTTGTAAAACGTGAAGGTCGCTTAACAAAAAATCAAGAGCGTGCGATTGATAACCATTGGCAAGACATGGGCTTAAATCATAATGATGGGCTTATTGACCCTCAAGTATTATTTGCTAATGAAAACCCGGTTGTTTTAGAGATTGGTTTTGGTATGGGGAAATCTTTAGTTGAAATGGCTAAGGCAGCACCAGAATTAAACTTTATTGGTATAGAAGTACATAAGCCAGGTGTTGGCGCATGTATTTCATCGGCTGTTGATGAAGATGTGAATAACCTAAAAGTTTATGAACATGATGCTATAGAGATTTTAGCTGATTGTATTCCTGATGGTACATTAACAACGGTTCAGTTATTTTTCCCTGATCCATGGCATAAGAAAAAACACCATAAGCGTCGTATCGTTTCTGCAGAGTTTGTTGAAACCATTAGGCAAAAACTGAAAGTTGATGGTGTTTTTCATATGGCAACGGACTGGGAGAATTATGCTGAATGTATGTTAGAAGATATGCAAAGTGCCCAAGGGTATAATAACTTGTCTGAAAACAATGATTATGTACCACGTCCAGATTCTCGACCATTAACTAAGTTTGAGAACCGTGGTCAGAACTTAGGTCATGGTGTGTGGGATTTACAGTTTGCTAAGAAGGCTTAACTTATTCGTTAAACCTTTTGACTTGCCTTTAGCTAATATTAGGTTCTTTCGAATTAGCTACAGGCAAGTAGTGTCGCTCAATGAAGAATAAATGTTGAGCGTTGCGTAAATTCCCACTGTCTATTAACCATTGTTGGTTAATAATTTCACGTGCTAAAGCTGCATGCAAGATGCGACTTTTATATTGAGTCCAATAGAGTAATGTTGCTGCTTGATGGCAATCATTATTAGGAAGTTGTTCACTGCGCGTTAATGTTAACTCTTCGATAATATCTGCTATTACCTTATCTTTTAACTCACTATCAATTTGTTGCTTAAAGCGGGTGAATCTTTTTGCCTTTATCAATTGCCATAGCAACCAAAGTAAAGACAGCAGCGCCAATGTGGCGAAAATTTCCATGTGTTTTCCCTTTTTGTGTGATCGCCACCATTATATCATTTTAAGCTGCTTCTAAACCATTTATCTATCCAAGTACATAAAACTAATGATAAAAAGGTAACAGTTGGTTACACTGTCATTAATTTCATCCCATACGGATTTTTATCAATGGTCAGAGCATTTATAATTCTTAGTGTTTTCTTCTTAAGTGGTTGTACAACAACGACACAGGCGTATCAAGTAAAAGAAAACTCTATTCAAAAGCTATATAAAAAAGTTAATCCTTCCGTTGTTGAATTACACGTCCAGTCATTAGCCAGTCCCAAAATTGGTCAAGTAGCGTATAAAGCAAAAACGGCAAATTCTTTGGGTTCAGGTGCCTTAGTAAGTAAAGAGGGTCGAATTTTAACGGCGGCTCATGTGGTTGATAAAGCAACGGCGATTGAAGTTGAATTTGCAGATGGCACTAAAACTACTGGTCATGTTGTTTGGGTAGAGCCACTAATTGATTTGGCGATGATTCAAGCTGGCACAGTACCTGACTCGGCAAAGCCATTAAAGCTAGCTAAATCTAATGATTACCAGATTGGTGAACAAATTGTGGTAATCGGTGCACCTTTTGGTGTTAGCCATAGCTTATCAGTCGGTTATTTAAGTGGTATCCGTGACGGTAATGCTATTCCTGGGAGAAAATTAGTACCACGCTTATTACAAACTGATGCTTCTATTAACCAAGGTAATTCTGGCGGACCAATGTTTAATCTTAATGGTGAAATAGTTGGTATAGTTAGCCACATTTTATCAAAAAGTGGCGGTAGTAATGGTTTAGGCTTCGTTATTTCTGTTGATACAGTGCGTCATATTATTGATAGTGACCCAGGTACTTTTTCTGGTTTTATTCCAATGTTGCTAAACAAAGAGCAATCTTATGCTATTAACAACTCTGCCGGACATGGCATGTTAATTCAGCATGTTATCCCAGGAACTTTGGCTGATAAGTTAGGCTTTAAAGGTGGCAATCTTAGTGTAGTTATTGGTCGAAGCCCAATTTTACTAGGTGGTGACATACTGTTAGAAGTTGGTGGCCGCGCTATAACCGATTTAGCTTCCGCAGTGCAGATTAAGAAGCATCTAGCCAGCTTTGAAAAAGGTGACAGAGTTACCTTTAAATTTCTTCGTAATGGTCAAAAGAAAGAAACTTATTGGATAGTTGAATAATTATTAACTATTTGTGATATTTTATTGAGAAATTACTAAAACTTTACGGCAGATACATCATCTGCCGTTTTTTTTAGCATTATTGAGTGGAAAACACATTTTTTAATGGTGTTCTATTACTGACTCTCTATAATGGTCGCTAATATTGTTCGGAAGCATTTTATGAATATAGTATATAAAACAAGAACACAACTTGTGGTTGAAACTCTTCGTGAGAAAATCCTTAGTGGTGAATTTAAGGCAGGAGAATCACTTCGCCAAGCAGCGCTAGCGACCGAATTAAACGTTAGTCGTATTCCAGTAAGAGAAGCTTTACTGCAGCTTGAAGGTGAAGGTTTAGTTGTATTTGAACCACATAAAGGTGCAACAGTTACAGAGCTTAACGCTAAGCATGTCGATGAGCTTTTTGAATTGCGAGCAATGCTTGAAGGTCACTTGTTAGCGGCTTCATTACCCTTGTTAACCAGCGAGAAGTTAACTGAAGCTAGCGATATCTTAGCGCAATTAGATAAAGCACTGGGTAAAGAGAATGCGGCAAACACTTGGAGTGAGCTTAATTCTCGCTATCACAATTGTTTATATTCAGCAGCAAATCGTCCTCAAACACAAGACTTGGTTAATACTCTAAATAAAAATGCTGATAGATATATTCGCATGCATTTATTGTGGGCGGGTGGTATTTCAAAAGCAGGTCCTGAACATAATCAGCTACTCGCTTTTTGTAAAACAGGCGATATTGATGAAGCTGTTGGTGTTTTAAAGCATCATATCTTAAGTTCTAGAGATGAAATCAAAGCATTTTTAGAGCAACGTGAAGCAGCAAATAACTAATTTAGCTATTTGCATAAAGTTTATTTGCTTACGGATGTTGTAAAAGTAAGCAAATATTGACTTTCCCCCTCTATATCTATACTATTCCCGCCGCTAAAAATCACAGAAAACTTGCTTGTTTATGTCTATGCTTATCGTTTAGTCATATGAAAACATGCTCGCCAATTCGCATTCGTAATTAATTTTGCCCAAGGTAAATTTTTACGATAAACCCAATGAGATAAAAATGTTTGAATTACACGCCAGTAAAGTGTCTAACTTGAAAAATGATGTGCTATCGGGCTTAACAGTTGCTTTAGCTTTAGTTCCTGAAGCAGTAGCTTTTGCTTTTGTTGCTGGTGTTGACCCACTAGTTGGTTTATATGCAGCATTTATGGTTGGTTTAATTACCGCTGTATTTGGTGGTCGTCCAGGTATGATCTCTGGTGCTACAGGCGCTATGGCTGTAGTTATGGTGAGTTTAGTTGCCATTTATGGTGTTGAATACCTCTTTGCGACTGTGGTACTCACCGGCATACTGCAAATATTAGCCGGGGTCTTTAAATTGGGTAAATTTATCCGACTAGTACCGCATCCAGTTATGCTGGGATTTGTTAATGGCTTAGCTATTGTTATTTTCTTAGCACAACTTGGTCAATTTAAAGTTACTAATGCGGCAGGTGAGTTAGAGTGGATGCAAGGTACACCGCTATATACTATGGCTGGTTTGATTATTTTAACTATGGCAATCATACATTTCTTCCCTAAATTAACTAAAGCCGTACCTTCTACCTTAGTGGCTATTGTAAGTGTTTCAGTCTTGGTTTTTGCGCTTGGTTTTGATACCAAGCTTGTTGGGGATGTCGCTTCAATCGCCGGCGGTTTACCTACGTTTGCTATTCCGGAAGTACCTTTCTCTCTTGAAACATTAAAAATAATTCTACCATTTGCATTAGTTCTTGCTGCCATTGGTTTAATTGAGTCATTACTGACTTTAACCTTAATTGATGAGTTAACGGGTACACGTGGCCGCAGCAACAAAGAGTGTATTGCTCAAGGCGCAGCAAATACAGCTACTGGTTTCTTCGGCGGTATGGGCGGTTGTGCAATGATTGGTCAATCAATGATCAATGTAAATTCAGGTGGTCGAGGTCGAGCCTCAGGCATTACTGCGGCATTAGCTTTATTAGGCTTTATATTATTTGCTTCGGGTTTAATTGAGCAAATTCCACTAGCAGCACTTGTTGGTGTAATGTTCATCGTGGTAATTGGTACTTTTGAATGGTCAAGCCTACGTATATTACGCAAAGTACCTAAGGCAGATGCTTTTGTTATCATTCTTGTTTCGGGCGTAACAGTATATTCTGACTTAGCCATTGCCGTTATTGTTGGTGTTATTGTTTCAGCATTAGTCTTTGCATGGGAGCATGCTAAACATATTGCTGTTCACCGTAGTATTGATGAAAAAGGTTCGACGGTATATGAAGTTAATGGCCCAATATTCTTTGGTTCAATTGCTAATTTCCTTGAAAAATTCAGCCCAGAAAAAGACAGTGACGATGTAATTGTTGAGTTTAAAAATGCCCGTGTAGTTGATCATTCAGCAATTGAAGCGATAGATACTTTAGCTGAACGTTACTTATCTCGTGGTAAAACTATGCATTTAAAGCATCTAAATAAAGAGTGTAAAGACTTGTTAGAAAAAGCTGATAAACTCGTTGAACTTAATGTAATTGAAGACCCTGATTATCATATTGTAAGTGATAAATTGGCTTAAGTTTTCTTTAGGAAACTTTAAATTCTGCCCCGTTTGAGCTAATCAAGCTGGTGGTTATAAAAAATGCGTTGATAAGTTATACTTAACTTACAACGCATTTTTTTATTTGTATGTCTTACCTAGTGAGAGTTAAGTGCAATTAGAGTTTTTTGAAGTTCCTAGCCCATGTGTCGGTATTTGTGAGTCTGATGAAAAAGGCCATTGCCGAGGTTGTATGCGCTCGCGTAATGAACGCCAAGATTGGATAAACTTTACTAATGATGATAAACAAAAAGTAATTAAACGTTGTTTACAACGTAAAAAGCGTAAATTGAATCAATTAAAGGTTAAACCAGCGGAGCAAGTTGTTGAGCCTTTAGCAGAAGAAGATTTACAGCCTTCCTTGCTTGATCCCCCTAGTCAGAAAAATTCCTCGCAAAGCTCAATCTCAGATTCAGACTCGAATTTAGATTTCAGTGATTTTGAATTGTAATATTCTTGTTATAGAGCCGTCTTTATTTGCATTAACTTTCTGTTATCACAATTAATTTTTTTATTTCTATTACTGCAAGTGAGGTAGATAAAGGGCTTAATCAGCAACTTATTGATAACAGTCTTGCTATTAATATTGATAGTAGCGGCCGACTTGTCGAAGAAGATTTGACAGCATTTACAAAAAAATTAAAAACGTTAGGGTTCTCGGCTTAGGTAAACAAACACATGGCGCATTTTAGCGGTGAGCAAGGTCAAAATTTAAGTTATATCGACTTAAGTAATATCGACTTAAGTAATAAAGATGTTGCCAAGCTTAACAATAAATCAGTAGAGAATATTTTTAAGCATAATACTTTCTCTGCAGGAAGCTTATTTAAAACAAAAATATGGGCCTACAACAAAGTGATATAGAAGTTTTTGCTAATGATTAACAACAAACCCTAGCGGCAAGTGAGTGGGCTAGCTACTGGAACGGTATGTATATTCTTAAAAAATTACGCCAGCATCTTATCAGCAGTAATTGCTATAGTTCTAATTGCGTAGCACAAATCAAGAATATGGCAGTAGATTTATCACTATAGTATGAAAAAAGTACTAAATTGAATTTTAAGTAAATTATTATAATAAAACGGTTGCCAGTGATAATTTTTAACTATATTATACGCGCTCTTTAGAGAGTTCCTCTTTTTAAAGAATGCCCCGATAGCTCAGTTGGTAGAGCAGAGGATTGAAAATCCTCGTGTCCCTGGTTCAAATCCGGGTCGGGGCACCATATAAGATAAAGCCTCAGCACTAATACTGCTGAGGCTTTTTCGTTTCTAACGCATTTTATTTTCCGCCGTAGTAATACCAATTCCATTAAATTATTGCCCACTTGTGCTGGTTAAAATATCCCAAGAATTCGTTGCTCTCAATTCCAATAGCCAGCTATTGCTCAATCGAGCGCCTTACCTTGATTTATTTTTCCTTCGCACAACAAGATCACAAACTTAATGGAATTGGTATAAAGCTACTTTAATAACTTTACTGGCCTAATACTGGTTTCATTAAACTATTGCTCAGGTGTGCTGGTAAAAAAAAAGCCCTTCGTTGCTTGCAATCCCAATTGCCAGCTATTGCTCAATCAAGCGGCGTGTCTTGAAATATTTCTCTTTCAGAACAAGAACATAAACCAAATAAAAGTGGCATAATTGTTATATTTGGTAATGCAATTGAGGTAGGTAATTGAGGTAGGTAATTGAAAAGGTTGTAAGATAAATTGAAAGGGAAGTTGGTGAAACAGTCAATTGAGCTTATTTAACCCAACTGACTGTCAACATTACGAGAGCGATCCTTTTAAAGCTGTTCTTTTAAAGAGAAAAGTAACTCTAGCGCCTGCCTCGGGCTTAAATCATCCACATCAGTATCGATAAGTGCGGTTAACACTGGGTGTTCACCAGAAGTTAAACTGAGTTGCTCAAAGGCGTTGCTTGGCAAAGGGGTTGCTGGCATTAACGTTGGAGATTGTTGTTGTTCTAATTCACTCAACCTTTGTTTCGCTCGTTTTATTACCATCTTTGGCACACCGGCGAGTTGAGCTACTTGTAAACCAAAACTTTTACTGGCTGCTCCTTCTTGTACTGCATGCATAAATACAATGTTATCGTCATGTTCCATGGCATCTAAATGAACATTGGCTAAGCTTTCAATTTGATCAGCCAGCATGGTAAGTTCAAAGTAGTGGGTAGCAAAGAGAGTGAAGGCTTTAGTTTTCAGTGCTAACATTTCTGCACAAGCCCAAGCCAGAGATAATCCATCATAAGTACTAGTACCACGACCAATCTCATCAAGTAGCACTAAACTTTTATCGGTTGCATTATGCAATATGTTAGCGGTTTCTGTCATTTCAACCATAAAGGTTGACCTACCACTGGCTAAATCATCTGAGGCGCCAATTCGGGTAAATATTCTATCAACTAGACCGATAGTTGCACTGTCTGCGGGAACGTAACAACCAATATGAGCCAGTAATACTATTAAAGCTGTTTGGCGCATATAAGTCGATTTACCACCCATATTTGGACCGGTAATTATCAACATTTTACGTTGATTTGTTAATAATACCGGATTAGCAATAAAAGCATCATCGGTCATTTGTTCAACTACTACATGACGACCAGCATCAATGCTAATACCTGGCTCTTTTACCAGTATTGGCTTAACGTAGTTTAATGCTAACGCCCGTTCTGCAAAAGTAGTTAATACATCAAGTTCAGCAATGGCTTGGCTTAATTCTTGTAACTGCGCTAAATCAGGTATGACCTTATCAAACAACTCAAGATAAAGTGATTTCTCTAAGGCTAAAAATTTACTTTGTGCACTTAATACTTTTTCTTCATGTTCTTTTAATTCTTCGGTAATAAAGCGCTCATTATTTTTCAATGTTTGACGACGAATGTAATCGTCAGGAACGTCTACTGCTGCGGTACGGCTCATTTCAATAAAAAAGCCATGAACCTTATTGTAACCAACTTTAAGTGAGTGAATACCTGTGCGTTCTTTTTCTCGTTGTTCAAGTTGTGCTAAAAATTCAGTAGCGCCATCACTTAAATCTCGTAATACATCAAGCTCTTCATTGTAGCCAGGAGCAATGACACCGCCATCACGAATCAATACTGGTGGGTTTTCAACAATAGCCTGCTCAAGCAAATCTTGCAATGTGGGCATTGGCTTGCTTTGCTGTGCTAGGGTTTGTAAATAACTAGGCTTAGTTAAAGTTAATTCATTTTGCAATTCAGGTAGTTGTTGTAAAGCATGGCGCAAGCGAGCAAAATCTCTGGGTCTTGCTGAGCCTAGAGCGATACGAGATACAATACGCTCTATATCACCCAAACTTTTTAATAAAACTTGAATAGGGGTAATTAAGTCAAGTGAAATAATATCACTTACCGTATTTTGACGATTAGTAAGAGTAGTTAAATCACGTAAGGGAAAATGCAACCAACGTTTAAGTAAACGTGAGCCCATTGGTGTAGATGATTTATCTAAAATCGCGGCGAGGGTATTATCAAAGCTACCCTGTAAGTTTTGCGTTAACTCCAAATTACGTCTAGTGGCTGCATCAAGAACAACGCCAGTGTTTGCTGATTCACTGATAATAGAGCGTATATGAGGCAATGCTGTGCGTTGTGTATCTTTGACATACTGAAACAAACATCCTGCAGCGGCTAAACCTAAAGGTTTATCATCAACACCAAAACCTGTTAATTCTTTAGTATCAAATTGCTTGTTAAGTAATTTAGTCGCAGTTTCTAGATCAAACTCCCACTCAGGACGACGGCGTAGCCCCTTTCTTTGTTCGATTAAACTAAAATCCTGTAGAGATTCACTATAAAGTAATTCAGCAGGTGACAATCTTTGGAGCTCTGCCTGAAGTTGTTCATTGGTTTGTGGCTCAGTTAATACAAAGCGGCCACTTGCCATATCTAAATAAGCGAGACCAAAAGCAGGCTCAGAACTCGTTTTTAATTTGGCCTTTGGTGATTGATTATCGACAATGGCAACAATAAGGTTATCTTGCCTATCAGTTAAGAGTGCCTCATCACTAACCGTACCTGGAGTGATAACGCGTACAACTTTACGCTCAACTGGGCCTTTACTTGTTGCCGGATCACCAATTTGTTCACATATAGCAACAGACTCTCCCAAGCTGACTAGCTTGGCTAAATAATTTTCTACAGCATGATAGGGTACACCGGCCATTGGAATGGCATTACCACCGGTTTTACCACGTGCGGTTAGTGAAATATCTAATAGATCAGAGGCTTTTTTGGCATCATCAAAAAATAACTCATAGAAATCGCCCATGCGATAAAAGATCAAGATATGTGGGAACTCAGCCTTTATGGTTAAGTACTGGCGCATCATAGGGGTGTGTGATGAAAGATCTTTGCTGGCAGTGGTCATGAAATGCTAAAACTCTTCGGTTGTTACTAGCTTATTGCTAGTGTAATTCTAGGTAAGTTTATACCAATTGGTATTTCCTAGATTATGCCATAAGCAGGATTAGCATTTCTTCATTTTTTAGTAATTATAACGGCAATATTTATTACCTAATCATCCATGTATTAAATAGTGACCAAGCCACTAACCACATAACTAAGGCAATGATTATATCAATGGTCATCTTTACTCTGGGTCTACTTAACTGTTTGGAAAGTTTGGCTGCGCCGAATGCTAAACAACTAAACCAAGTAAGTGAACCAAAAACACAGCCAATAAGGAAATACACTTTCACTTCGTCAGAGTACTGACCACCAACACTACCAATAACCATTACGGTATCAATGTATGCGTGTGGGTTTAAAAAAGTAACAGCTAACGTTGTGAGAAAAACTATTTTAGCTGATTTTTTTTTCAACACGGTATCCGTAGATTTATTACCTTGAGAAAATGCAGACTTCATTGATAGCAAACCGTAGACACTTAAAAACAAAATTCCACCCCAAGTGAGAACGTTAAATAAAGTCGCATTATGTGATAATAAAATGCTACCACCAAGTACACCTAAACTAATTAACAATGCATCGTAAAGTACAAAAAGGGCAGCCGTCATTTTATGATGATTCTGGCTAATCCCTTGATTTATTAGCATCGAATTTTGTGTGCCTATGGGTATGATCATACTTAATGTTAAGGTGAAGCCTTTGGCTAATACTAATAAGCTCATGATGGTCCTCGATAAAATGTTTAGTAAATTTGATAAGCGCTAGTTTGCACCAATGATTTGTTTTAATATAATTAATAATATTTAACTATCATTAGCAAAACTTATTAGGGTGGGGGTTCATGGCAAATTTTGATTATAAATTGCTTGCTGCGTTGGCCGAAGTTATTGAACTACAAAGCTTTGAATTAGCGGCGCAAAAATTATTTATCTCGCAGTCGGCAATATCCCAAAGAATTAAAACGTTAGAAGAGCATATTGGTCAACCTGTTCTGATTAGAAATCAACCTATTATTGCCACAGCCGCTGGCGAAAAATTGTTAAGCCACTTTAAAAAAGTTAAGCAGCTTGAACACGAACTTGTGCCAATACTGTTCCCTGATCAACCAATAAAGCCAATGAAAGTATCGCTAGCTGTGAATGCGGACAGTATTGCTACCTGGTTTATCGATGCCATCACACCAGTGCTGAAAAATCATTTAGTGGAATTAAATCTCATAATTGAACATGAAGAACGGACTTTAGATATGCTACGAAGTGGACAAGCCATTGGCGCGGTAAGTGTTATAGAGCAACCATCAAAGGGCTATCGTTCTTTTGAACTTGGGAAAATGGAATATTGTTTAGTAGCAAGTAAAGCCTTTGCACAGAAATACTTTCCGCAAGGGGTTAATCAAAGCTCTTTAAAAATGGCACCAGCGATAAGTTATGATCATAAAGATGATATGCATGTGCGTTATATTGCCAAAAATTTTAATTTAGCAGCTAGTGAGTATTACTGCCACAGTGTGCGCTCATCTGAGGCATTTGTTGCGCTGGTTAAGCAAAGTGTCGCTTATTGCTTATTACCTAAACTACAAATTGAAGAAGAATTAAAAACAGGTCAATTAATTAGTTTGTGTCCAGATAAAGAATTGGTTGAAACTTTATTCTGGCATAGTTGGGTGTTGGTTAAAGGCGTTAATAAACAGATTTCTGAACAAATCGTAAATATCGGTCGTGAAAAGCTAGCACATTAACTTTTTGGTACTTTATAGTACTTGCGTTAAATAATGTGACTGTTTATATTAATTGAGATTAGGTGTTCATTTTTGAGAGCTGATTGAAAAAACCATCCCCACAGCAAGAAATCAAAGCATTAAGCACGTCTAAACGAGTTGTTATTTTAACGAGCTTCTTGATTTTAATATTATTGGTATCACAGAGTTTTTCTGCCAGTAGTATCCATCAAAGTTACCAAGAGTCGTTGATGGATTCAGTAACAGACCGTATCCTCTCAGACTATCAAGAATATTTCTCTCAACTGCGTTTAGAAATAGATTTATTTCAACAAAAACAGCTTAATGCAATTGAGCAGCTAGAACAAAAAGGCAGTAAAGTTTCTAAACAAGACTACATGCAAGTGTTAACTTCACTGAAAAATGATATTGATAATACCCGACTATTTGCCTTAATTGATCACAATGGTCGGGGAAGTTTAAAACACATAACAGGAAACTTCTTACCAGATTGTGAAAGTGAGATAGCTACAACAATAGCTGATGGGGTACAGAAGAAGCTATTTCTACATAGAAGTAAAAGTAGCATTCATTTTGACTTGCTGCAGCCCCTGGCGACAAACTCGGGGGGAGGTGCCTTCTTCTTTGTTGCTTTTAACCCTGATATTTTAATTAACTTATTGAAAAAATATCAATTGCCACACCAACAACTTTTTTTAATGCGTGTTGACTCGCCTGGAGAGGTCGAACTAACGACAGAATCTGATAATAGTATTTATAGTGAATTAATCAGTGGTGGAGAGCTAAATTCTTTTAACTTTGTTAAACGAATTCCAAATACTCGCTGGCAATTATCAATCCGTTTATCTCCACAATATAGCAGTAATTTATACCGCCAAGGGTTAATTAAAGCACTACTTATTTGGTTGCTACTTACATTATTCATTTATGCTTTCTTTCGCCAGCAAAAGCATAGTTTACGAAAGCAGTTACAAGTTGAAAAAGCATTAGCTTATGTAGATAACTATGATCAGCTTACAGGCTTAGCTAATAGAGTGAATTTCGATCGACAGTTATCTGAACATATTGAAGCTAATCGTTTAATTGCCCATAACTCAATTAATGCAAATACTGTAGTAGTCAAAGAAGTTGGTGTAGTAATGCATATTGATTTGGATAAATTTCAAGTTATTAATAATAGTGTTAGTTATGCTATTGGCGATAAATTCTTACATCAAATATCAATAAGTTTAAAAGAGTTTCTGCCAGATAGCGCCATTATTAGCCGTTTAGGCAATGATGAGTTTGCAGTTTTATTGCCTGAGTTATTATTCAGTGAAGCAAAAAGTTTTGCCCATAAAATTCGTTTACTTATACAGAAAATTCGCATTGTCGAATATCAACAAGATACTAATGTTACAGCGAGTATTGGTGTGATTATTTTAGATCATTCTATTTTTGATGCACAGCAAGTATATTCATCATTAGGCCAAGCGGTTAGTTTGGCAAAAGAGAAAGGCCGTAATAGAGTTCAAGTATATCAAAGTGATGATGAGCAACTTGTTTTACATGCTAAAGAAATGGAAGCTGTACATGATGTAGCAGAAGCACTTAAAGAAAATAGGTTACTTTTGTACAAACAAGAAATTAAATCTCTGAGTATAAAAGATAGTTTTCATTTTGAAGTGTTGGTACGGATGAAAAATTCACAAGGAATATTAGTGCCGCCAAATCACTTTATTCCAGCGGCTGAGAAATATGGCTTAATCAGACAAGTAGACCAATGGGTTATTGAAACAACGTTTAAAATGCTAGCATTATCCCCTGAGGATTATACCCGTTACAGCATTAACTTATCGGGTGTTACCATAGCTGACCGGGATATATATGACCAAGTTGTTAGCTTATTTCAGCAGTACCAAATACCAGCAAACCGAATTTGTTTTGAAATTACAGAAACCTCCGCAATAAGTCATTTAGAGTCAGCGTTGCATTTTATTCACAAAATGAAAGCGTTTGGTTGTCAGTTTTCATTGGATGATTTTGGCAGTGGTTTATCTTCATTTAGCTATTTACAAAAACTACCTGTTGATATTATAAAAATAGACGGTGTTTTTGTACAAGACATGGATATAAACCCGATAAACCGTATATTTGTTGAGAATATAAGGCGCACTGCAGAGGCGATGAATAAAAAAACTATTGCCGAGTTTGTTGAAAATGCCGTTATTGAAAAAATGTTAACAGATATCGGTATCGATTATGGTCAAGGTTATCATATCCATAAACCAGAGCTCTGGTATGAGGCAAACCAGAGAAACAAAGCTGATAGCTTTACTGACCAGCTATCACTGTGATTTTGTCTTTATACGATGTTAGTGCATGCATCATTTCTTAAACGGTGAAACATAAATAATGAAAGTACTGTAATCCCTCAGCTTCTAGAACTTCTTCTTCTGGTAAAGGCATTGCTAATACTCATCGGCTTGAAAATATTATATTACTTTTCCAATACGCTCATGGGGGCATTATGTCAGTGATTAAAGTTTCATTATTTCCTCAGTAAAATGTATTTATCCACCAACAAATGGCTGGTATTTAGCAAAATACTCGAACCACTCTAATTAATTTACAGCGAAAGCGACCAGAGATGGAAATAAAAATATAAACAGTTTCAAAACTACTGTATATACCAGCATGTAATTTAATAGTAACTTTTTTTAAAGAAAATATTAAAAGTTATAAGTTGTTAAATAGTTCTTTTATATCAACCAATTAAAAGTCTCGTCTTTTTTGTTTTTACCGATAGAAATAAAAAGTTATTAAAAAGCTTGATACTGTACGATCATACAGTATACTTGTCTCATCAAAACGAAATAACTGACAAATAATTGTGGAGCATCCAATGAAAGACGATAAAGAAAAAGCACTATCAGCAGCGTTAGGTCAAATTGAGCGTCAGTTTGGTAAAGGCTCAATAATGAAACTTGGTGACAATAACACAATGGATGTAGAAACTATCTCCACTGGTTCATTAGGTTTAGATATTGCTTTAGGTGCAGGTGGTTTACCACTGGGTCGTGTAGTAGAAATTTATGGACCAGAGTCTAGTGGTAAAACAACATTAACATTAGAAGTTATTGCTGAAGCACAACGTAATGGTAAAGTTTGTGCCTTTATTGATGCTGAGCATGCCTTAGATCCTATTTATGCAGAAAAACTTGGTGTGAACATTAATGAGTTACTCGTTTCTCAACCTGATACTGGTGAACAAGCATTAGAGATTTGTGACATGTTAAGTCGCTCTGGTGCTATCGATATTATTGTCGTAGATTCGGTTGCTGCTTTAACGCCCAAAGCTGAAATTGAAGGTGATATGGGTGACTCACATATGGGCCTACAAGCACGTATGTTATCGCAAGCCATGCGTAAGTTAACGGGTAACTTGAAAAAATCTAATACCATGCTTATTTTTATCAACCAAATTCGTATGAAAATTGGTGTGATGTTTGGTAACCCAGAAACCACCACTGGTGGTAATGCATTAAAATTCTATGCTTCTGTACGCTTAGATATTCGTCGCATTGGTGCTGTTAAAAATGGTGATGAAATTGTTGGTAATGAAACACGCGTGAAAGTGGTTAAAAACAAAATTGCCCCCCCATTCAAACAAGCTGAATTCCAAATATTATATGGTTTAGGCATTAACAACTTAGGTGAGTTAATTGAACTAGGTGTTAAACATGGCTTTGTTGAAAAAGCTGGTGCTTGGTATAGCTGTAATGGAGAAAGAATCGGTCAGGGTAAAGCGAATGCTGCTAAATACTTAGAGGAGCACCCTGAGATGGCTAAAGATGTTGATACTAAATTACGTGATATGTTTTTATCAAAAGCTGTTGTGGCTGAAGATACAAAAGAAGAAGCTGTAACTGAGTAGTTATCAATATAAATTGATGGTATCAGTTAACTTTAAAGCCTCAGTATAAAATTAAAAAAAGGTAACCTTAGACGTAAGGTTACCTTTTTTTATGAGGAAATTATTAATAAATTATTTTATTAATAATTGCTTAAAAAGAGTTTTTTAGTGATCGTGACCACAACCGCCTTCAGCATGTACATGGCCATGTTCAAGTTCTTCAGCTGTAGCTTCACGAACTTCGATAATTTCAACGTCAAAACTTAAGTCTAAACCTGCAAGTGGGTGATTACCATCAACGGTAATTTCATCATCTTGTACATCAATAACAATAACAGTTTGCTCGCCATCATCAGTTGTTGCACGTAGTTGTGTACCTAGTGCAAGATCTTCAACACCTGCAAGTGCCTCTTTAGGAACTGTTTGCACAAAATCATCATGACGCTCACCGTAGGCTTGTTCACAAGCTACAGCAACTTCAAACTTATCTCCTGCTACGTGGTCAACAAGCGCATCATCCAAACCTGGAATCAAATAACCTGTTCCTTGAATAATAGCCATTGGTTTGTCTTCGTATGAACTATCGATTAAAGTGCCTTCACCGTCAGAAACTGCATAGTGCATCACAACGACATTGTTTTTAGCTATTTTCATTTTTTATCCTAATCATTAAAGTTTTTGAGTAAAGTTTTAAGCTTATTTTGGAGCATCAAGGGTATATGGTAATGCTTGATTTGTTACTATTGTACTAGCTTGTGAGGCAATACGCATTAACGGTAGTTCACCATCATTAACGAGAACTGCTTGGATAAAGCAACTACCATCATCTGCCTGATAATAGGCTAGAACATCACCAGCTTTTCGCCAGTTATCGCCTAATTGTTTTTCCAGAACATCATCAACTTGATAAGGTTGTTCAAGCTGCACATGTAAAGAAAATAATGCTCGCTTATTCTTACCTAAATACTGCATCCTAGCGACTGTCTCTTGTCCTAAGTAGCAGCCTTTAGTGAAACTAATACCGTTAATGGCTTGTAAGTTAAGCATTTGTGGAACGTAATGACCGCTAGTTTCAGCGTTTAAAATTGGAAAACCTTGGCTGATTTCTAATAAATTCCAAATGTCTTGTGAATACACAGGCAATGCCAGTTTATTAATAAGTGAGGAAATAGCTGCATGATCATCAATGATAATATAACGAGGTTGTTCGCCACATAAGTAAACTAAGCTAGTAGACCCTATTTGTACTACTGGGCTCAAACTGTCTGGTATTTGAGTGAACTCGCGTTGTAATAATGAACTTGCTTGTTTACCAATTAAAGCCGTAAAGCTTAAGTCTTGAGTTTCTTCTATAGTTACTTTGGCAAATACACCAAATTTTTTAAGCTCCTTTAAAGAACTTTCGATACTCGCTTTAGGTTGCAATAATAAGTGGGTTGCTGAACGGTTGATTAATCTAAAAACGGAAAAAACCTTTCCTTTAGCATCACAGTGAGCACCAACAAGTAGGTTTGTCTCTATGCTGCTATTAACATCACAAGTTACTTGCCCTTGTAAGTATTTACTCTGCTCTTCACCAGATAAAGAAATGGCACCAAAATCGTTAAGATCAACAAGAAAAGTTTCTGGTAGCTGTGATAAAGAAGGTAGATGGTTTTCAGTTGTTATTGTCATAATGAACTCGATGAGGAAGCGCAGGGCTAGCTTTGTTTGACTATTAAACGTTAACTATAAAGTAAGGGCGAAAATAGCAAAAACAACTACAGAAGTATTATTTATTAGTGATAAGGTGTGTTTTTAATGGCTGTGTCGTGGGAGTTGTTGTTACAATAAGCTTGGAATAATCAATTAAGGGTACGTATGTCGGATAATGACGTTTCAAGCAACACAGTGACAAATAATGAAAACTCGACTAATGTTTTAAAAGTCAATAAAGCTCGCTTAAAGTGGGCATGTCGTCGCGGCATGTTAGAGTTAGACGTATTGTTTATTCCGTTTGTTGATGAAGCATATGATGACTTATCAATAAAACAGCAATTTACCTTTGAACGTCTATTAACTTGCCAAGACCCTGAGTTATTTGCATGGTTTATGGGACACGAAGTTTGTGAAGACACAGAGCTCAATACTATGGTGCAACTTATACTCAAACGCGTCAAAGTATAATATAAGCATTAGAAAATCTCGATGTAGGCTAGCCACATATGCCTTTATATCTATTATGGTTAGCTTAGTTGCCCTTGTTAGTTTCAGCTTTCACTATGTTATAGCTCAAAGCTTAGCTATTGTAAGTACCATCTTTGCAGGGATATTCGTAACCATAGATAATGATGAACCTTTCACACAAAGCATAATCATAAGCACTACAGGTGCGCTTTGCCTAGATAATGATAAAGTTAATTATCAACTATTAGCAACAAGCCGGTTTAGTTTTATTGGCTTTTGGTTGGTTATGCTGCCAGGTAATACAACGAATAATCGCCAGATCACTACTATTCAATCGTCTCCTAAACGGCTGTTTATATTTAAAGATAGCGTTTCTAAGCAAGACTTTTCACGCCTTGCTAGAGTGATAAAGCAGCTAGGAGAAACAACAAAATTACCTAATACTTTTTCTTAGGCTGGGGAGAGAATAGTTGGCGCTATTGTCGTTAATAATTCAGGGTAGTCCAAAGTGTAATGCAAGCCCCTACTTTCTTTTCGCTCCATAGCGCATTTTATTATTAATTCAGCAACTTGTACCAAGTTTCTTAACTCTAATAAGTTATTGCTAACTTTAAAGTTTTGATAATAATCTTCGATTTCTTGTTGCAACAGTTCAACCCTATGTAATGCTCGCTCTAGACGCTTTGTGGTTCGAACAATACCGACATAATCCCACATAAATAATCTGAGCTCATGCCAATTGTGTTGAATAACAACTTCTTCATCAGAGTCAGTTACACGGCTTTCATCCCAATGTGGCAGAGTTAAGTAACGGTTATCTTGCACTAAGGTTTCACTGATCTCGATGGCAGCAGCACGAGCAAAGACAAGGCACTCAAGTAGCGAGTTGCTGGCTAAACGATTTGCACCATGTAATCCGGTATAAGACATTTCACCAATAGCATATAACTGACTTATATCAGTTCTACCTTGGTGATCAACCATTACACCACCGCAGGTATAGTGAGCGGCAGGTACAATAGGGATAGGTTGTTTAGTAATATCTATACCTAAGGATTTGGTTTTTTCGTAAATAGTAGGAAAATGTTGTTTAATAAAGTCGCTAGGTTTATGGCTTATATCAAGGTACATACAATCTGCACCTAAACGCTTCATTTCATAATCGATTGCCCGCGCGACTATATCACGAGGTGCCAATTCGGCTCGCTCATCAAAAGCAGGCATAAATCGACTACCGTCAGGGCGCCTTAACTTTGCGCCTTCACCACGAAGTGCTTCTGTGAGTAAAAAAGTTCCAGCAGATGGATGAAACAAGCAAGTTGGATGAAATTGATTAAACTCCATGTTGGCAACACGACAGCCTGCACGCCATGCCATAGCAATACCATCACCACTAGCAACATCAGGGTTCGAGGTATATTGATAAACTTTACTTGCACCACCCGTAGCTAAAATGGTTTTTTGAGCGTAGATACTTTCAACTTTTTCGGTATTCCTATTCCAAATATAGGCACCTATACATTGTTTAGTACTGTGTCCTGTTGTGCTGGGTTGGCAGATTAGGTCGATAGCATTAAAACGCTCAAATATACGAATACGAGAATGTTGTTTAACCCGATCAGCTAACGTTGTTTGAATTGCTTGGCCAGTTGCATCTGCGGCATGTAATATTCTACGATGACTATGCCCACCTTCACGAGTTAAGTGATAGCGATCTTCACCCTTAGTGCTAGGATCTTTATCAAAAGCTACGCCTTGGGCAATTAACCACTCTAAACAAGATTTAGCATTTTGTGTAGTAAAGCGGACAGTATCTTCATCACATAAACCAGCACCAGCAATCAGCGTATCTTCAACGTGAGCTGCAACACTATCATTTTCATCAAAGACAGCGGCAATGCCTCCTTGTGCATAAAAAGTAGAGCCTTCGTTTAAAGGACCTTTACTTAAAATGACGACATCGGCATTTTTAGCTAAATGTAATGCAAGAGTTAGGCCTGCAGCGCCACTTCCGATGATTAAAACATCACAATTGTTTTGTTGAGTCATGGTGTATTGATTTAATTCTGCTGTTTACAGCGAATGTATAAGTAAAGGAGTTTCAGGTATTCTATAATACATAGATATAAGCCGCCAGATAATAGCGTTTAATAACCTTCTGGTATTAGTAATAACATTGCTTGAGAAGCCAATAAGTCTAATAGTTAAAAAAGATCAAAAATAAAAAGAACTTTTTTGTAAAACGTTAGTCTTATTTTATGCGTTTGTTTCGGGCCAATGGAAAATATGAGTAGCAATCAATTGTCAGTGTTAAAGGATATGGCTCAAAAGAGCGAACCAAATATAGATCAGCAACTCGTTGAGCGGGTTCAGCGTGGCGATAAAAATGCGTTTAACCTATTGGTAACTAAATATCAGCACAAGGTTGCTAATTTAGTGAGTCGCTATGTTAAAAACCATAGTGATGTGCCAGATATAGTACAAGAAGCGTTTATTAAAGCATATAGAGCCTTACCTAATTTTAGAGGTGATAGTGCTTTTTATACTTGGCTTTATCGTATCGCGGTAAATTGTGCAAAAAACCACAGTGTTGCATTGGGTCGTAAACCGCCAAGTAACGATGTAGAAATTGACGATGCGGAACTTTATGATGGTGGTGATGCTTTACGTGAGAATGCTTCTCCGGAAAAGATATTACTTACTGCAGAAATTAAAAAAGTTATTTTTAGTACCATGGAGTCATTGCCAGAGGACCTTCGTTTAGCTATCAACTTTAGAGAAATTGAAGGTTTAAGCTATGAAGAAATAGCTACGATTATGGAATGCCCTGTAGGGACTGTCCGATCACGTATTTTTAGAGCTCGTGACGCTATCGACAAGAAAATTAGACCCTTGTTGGAAAGAAAATAACTTATTTATAAAGTTATTAAGTCATTTGTAAAACAAAATTTAACGAAGTGTATTTAAGGTAAATGTATGAGTGAAATTAAATCAGAGTCAATATCATCATTAGTTGATAACTACTCGCCAGCAACAGACGATAGTATCAGTGCACACCTAGTTGATAATATGCTCAAGGATGAAAACTTATCAAGTACTTGGCAAAACTATCATTTAATCGGCGATGTTTTACGTGATGAAGTACCGCAGTCTTTACAGTTAGATCTAAGTAAAACCATTTCAGCAGCAATTGCTCAAGAAGCTACAATACTATCACCAAATTCATCTACACAAACGCTTTCACCTAGTAAAAATTCATCTACACAAACGCTTTCACCTAGTAAAAATTCATCTGATGAACAAACAGATGTTGTTCAACCGCAGGTTGAGGCACAAAACATTAATCGTGTTATTGATGCTACTAACCGCTTTAAAGCTAAAGTTTCAAATTTAATGAAACCAATGGGGCAGGTTGCTATTGCTGCTTCTGCTGCCGCATTAATGATTGTTGGTGTGCAAAATAATGTTGCTGATAATTCTTCTGTGACACCTAGCCAAGTAGTACAGACAGTACCGCTTGCTGGTTACGCAAATCCTGTAAGCTTTAGTGTTCAATCACCCCAACCTCAGCAAAATAAACAACAAACTCAGCAAGCAATGAATGAACAAATAGCAGCTGAAAGAGTTGCACAACAACGTCGTTTACACGCCTTATTAAAAGATCATAATCAACAAGTAAAGCTAAGCAGCAATATAAAATAGCTTGATTGGCTGAATTAGTTGATAATTAAACGGTCAGCCATCATCTTTGAGAACTTATGAAATTATCGGCATTATTAGTATTATTGCTGTTAAGCTTTAATACTTTAGCAACCACCTCTGCTAGCACTGCAGAGGCTACGTCTGCTAAAATGTGGTTAGAGAGGCTTTCCAGCTCGCTTAACCAACTCAATTTTACTACTTCTTTTGTTGTGGTGAAAGGTAATCAAGCAGAACCCTATCATTGGTTGCATGGTTTAGATGAAAATGGTCAAGAGCTAGAAATATTTACTCGCCTTAACGGACCTCGACGCGATGTTTTGCGTAAAGGCAATGTTGTGAGTTACATCGAACCAGAGCAAGAACCCTATTCAATTATCTCTACTGATGTTCAAAGTCCAATTCCATCCATTTTTCGTGATGACATTAGTGAACTAGAGGATAGTTATCGATTTATTTCTGTTGGACGTAGTCGGATTTTGGGGCGTGTTGCTCAACTTATTCGTATTGTTGCAAAAGATAAATATCGTTTTAGCTACTGGTTGTGGCTTGATCAACAAACGGGTTTGTTATTGAAAATGGCGATATTAACACATCAAGGATTGTTATTAGAGCAAATCCAGTTTACCCATATTGAAGTTAATGATCACTTATCTGATAACTTAGTACAGTTCCAGTTAGCAGAGTTACCTGAAGTAAGTAAGTTAGCAGGTCAACAAATAAATAAGGCACTTTCTTGGCAAGTAAATTGGCTGCCGCAAGGATTTAGTGTAATAAAATCAAACAACCATAACCTAAATAATAATAATAGAGGGGAAAATAAACCGGTTGAGTTTATGTTGTTTTCTGACGGCTTAGTCGAAATATCTGTCTACGTTAACCCCAGCCAGGAAGCTTTTAGATCACCTGAATATGCAAGTGATGGTGCTACAATTGTTTTTAATCAGATTGTGCAAGGTGTTGAGGTAGGTGTTGTTGGAGATATCCCCTTAACTACGGCCAAAAAAATTGCTGAATCTATTGTTCCTGCAGTGAAATTGAAAGCAAAAAGTAATATTAAACCTTCAATAAAAGAGTCAATTGATGATTAAGGAACTGGCAAATGTTGTTGCTATTGAAGCTGGACAAGTTACTGTTACCAGCCAAATAAAATCATCATGTAGTGGGTGTGTGCAAGTCGATACTTGTGGCAGTGGTCAGATAGCTAAAGCCTTGCCACAAGCTAAGCTTACTTTAACCTTACCCTATGATATTAAACAGCTAGGAAAAGCCTTAAAGCTAGGAGATAGTGTGATATTGGCTTTACCAGAAAAGCAGGTTCTATCGAGTGCGGGTCAAGTCTACCTATTCCCCTTGTTCGGTTTAATTGCTTTTTCCGCACTAGGACAATGGTTGTTAAAACAGCAAATATTGCCCCATGAACTAATTGCTCTTTCGATTGGTTTATCTGGAGGTTATTTAGGTTATAAACTTGCTAAATTTAAGCAGAAGCAAGGTAAGCACAGTGAAAACTTGCAACCTAAAATAATTCCGGTCCAGTCTTCAACAACTAAAAGTAAATAAAGTCTCCGCTTGTTACGGCTTGAAACAAAAGATATCTGAACAAAAGATAGCCCCAAGGCAGTAAATTCGTTAAAATCACGCCATTATACTATTTAACGCTTGATATTTGACTGCCTTATATGAAAAACATTCGAAATTTCTCTATTATTGCCCACATCGATCACGGTAAATCAACCTTGTCTGACCGCCTGATTCAGCATTGTGGTGGTTTACAAGAGCGCGAAATGGAAGCGCAAGTTCTTGATTCTATGGATATAGAACGAGAACGTGGCATCACCATTAAAGCGCAAAGTGTTACTTTAGACTATAAAGCGAGTAATGGTGAAGTATACCAGCTGAACTTTATCGATACACCGGGGCATGTTGATTTTTCTTACGAAGTATCACGTTCATTAGCCTCATGTGAAGGCGCTTTATTAGTCGTCGATGCTGGCCAAGGTGTTGAGGCGCAAACTGTAGCTAATTGTTATACCGCTATTGAGATGGACTTAGAAGTTCTTCCAATTCTAAACAAAATTGATTTACCGCAAGCTGAACCAGAACGTGTTGCTGAAGAAATAGAGCATATCATTGGTATTGATGCGACAGACGCTGTAACTTGCTCAGCTAAAACGGGTATTGGTATTGAAGATGTTTTAGAAACGATTGTTAAAAATATTCCAGCACCAGAAGGTGACCGAGATGCCCCACTTCAAGCGCTGATTGTTGATTCTTGGTTTGATAATTACCAAGGCGTTGTTTCATTAATACGTGTAATGAATGGCGAAATTAAGAAAGGCGATAAAATGTTGGTGATGTCTACAGGACAAGTTCACCAAGTTGATAAAGTGGGAATCTTCACGCCGAAACAAACAGAGACAGGTGTTTTAAGAACTGGTGAAGTAGGTTTTGTTATTGCTGGTATTAAAGAAATTCATGGTGCACCAGTTGGGGACACTATTACAATTTCGAAAAAAGAAGCAGCAGAGCCTTTGGCTGGTTTTTCTAAAGCTCAACCACAAGTTTATGCGGGCATATTCCCAATAAGTTCGGACGATTATGAGAACTTTCGTGATGCCTTAAACAAACTGAGCTTAAACGATGCTTCACTGTTTTTTGAACCTGAGAATTCATCAGCTCTTGGCTTCGGTTTCCGTATCGGCTTCCTTGGTATGTTACATATGGAGATTATTCAAGAGCGTTTAGAACGTGAATATGATCTTGATTTAATTACCACTGCACCAACAGTAAATTACGAGGTTGTGTGCACTAATGGCGATGTTATCTCAATTGATAATCCATCTGATTTACCTGCAACCAATAATATTGAAGAAATACGTGAACCAATTGTCCAAGCAAATATCTTAGTTCCACAAGAGTTTTTAGGTAGCGTAATTAAGTTATGTATCGAAAAACGTGGTGTACAAAAAGATATTATTTATCATGGCAATCAAGTTGCGGTAACGTATGAGTTACCAATGGCTGAAGTGGTAATGGACTTTTTCGACAAGTTAAAGTCCACCAGTCGCGGTTATGCATCTCTTGATTATAACTTTGTTCGATTTGAAGCAGCAGACATGGTGCGTGTTGATGTCATGATTAATGGCGATAGGGTAGATGCGCTAGCTATGATTACTCACCGTAGTAACTCTGCACCTCGTGGACGTATGTTAGTTGATAAATTAAAAGAACTGATTCACCGTCAAATGTTTGATATTGCGATTCAGGCAGCAATTGGCAATAACGTAATTGCTCGTACTACCGTTAAGCAATTACGTAAAAACGTAACTGCTAAATGTTACGGTGGTGATATTAGTCGTAAGAAGAAACTTTTGCAGAAACAAAAAGATGGTAAAAAACGTATGAAACAAGTAGGTAATGTTGAAGTACCGCAAGAAGCGTTTTTAGCCGTTCTTAAACTTGATAATTAATTTAAACCATTAAATTAAAATTAGTGCTAGCTGTAAATAAATATCGTTTACAGCTAGCACTTTGCTTAGTAGGATTTTAAAAGTAGGAATAATATGGCTGTTTATTTTTCAATTATCTTAGTGATAATTACTGTCTTAACAGGGATTGTCTGGTTCGCCGATAAGTTTTATTTTGCACCACAACGTAAGTTAATGGCTGCTGCGGCACAAGAGCAATCAAGTATCGAGTTAACGCCACAAGCAATAGCTACGTTAACAGAGCCATCGCCAATCGTAGACACAGCGGTACAAATCTTTCCGGTAATTGCTTTTGTTTTAATATTACGATCTTTTATATACGAACCCTTTCAAATACCGTCAGGCTCAATGATGCCAACGCTACTTGATGGTGATTTTATATTAGTGAATAAATTTAATTATGGCTTAAAAGATCCTGTACTTAGGCACAAATTTATTGAAAATGGTTTACCTGAACATGGTGATGTAGTGGTATTTAAATACCCACAAGACCCAAGGGTTGATTACATTAAACGCGTAATAGGTTTGCCTGGTGATCGTATTATTTATCGAAATAAATCTCTCTACATTAAGCGTGCTTGTAAAGAGTCTGATGCTAAGTGCCCTGAATTTGTGCAAATACAACAAGATTTTGTTGCCAAGTACGAAGGTCCTGATGCCGAGTTTGGTATGAATGAGTATGAGTCAAAAATGCTAAATAAAAGCCATCAAGTGCTCAATGATAGTCATACTCTGCCGCGAGTGATGCATTATTTTCAGCAGTCAGGTACTGCTGCGGATGAGTTTTTAGTGCCAGCAAAACATTATTTTGTCATGGGCGATAACCGAGATAACTCTTTAGATGGTCGTTTTTGGGGGTTTGTACCTGAAGAAAATTTAGTAGGTGAAGCGGTTGCTATTTGGATGAGTTTTGATTTTGAACGCAGTGAAGATAGTTTCTTACCACAATGGTTACCAACAGGCGTTCGTTTTGAGCGCATCGGCGCTATTATTTAATATGACCATTTATTTTGTATTGCCAATCGAGTTTTACCATGAAAATTAATCCTCATAACCTTACTAGATTAACAAAAAAACTTGGTTACGAATTTAATGAACCATCGTTATTGGTACAGGCGTTAACGCACCGTAGTGCTAAAGGTGCTCATAATGAAAGACTTGAGTTTTTAGGAGACTCAATTCTAGGTTTTGTTATTGCTGAAGCTTTGTATGACCAGTTTCCAAAACATGATGAGGGTGATTTAACCCGTATGCGATCCAGTTTAGTCAAAGGCGTCACTTTAGCTGAAGTTGCTCGGGACTTTAATTTGGGGGAATGTTTAATCTTAGGCCCTGGTGAGTTAAAAAGTGGCGGACATCGTCGAGAGTCAATTTTAGAAGATGCCATTGAGGCAATTATAGGAGCCGTGTACCTTGATTCCGATATTGAGCGCTGTAAGGCACTTATCTTAAATTGGTTTGAAAAACGACTTTCCGTTATTAAGCCAGGAAATGAACAAAAAGATCCTAAAACGCGTTTGCAAGAGTTTCTACAAGGTCGAAAAATTCCTCTACCTTCATATGAAGTTGTTGATACTACTGGACAGTCCCATAACCAAGAGTTCACCGTTCGTTGTCAAACTTCTGTTATCAACGAAGTTGTTATCGCAAAAGGAACTAGTCGTCGAAAAGCAGAACAAGCAGCAGCGCAACAGATACTTGCTCTAATTGAGCAAGATAAAGCAGTAAAAAAAAGCTCGGTAAAACAGGCCAAATTAACAAATTCCCGACATACTAATACTAAGCACAGTAACTTAAGCAAGAAAAGCAGCACGAGAAAATAAATTATGCACAACGACACCTCAAATACCTATGCAGGCTTAATTGCTATTGTCGGTCGCCCCAATGTTGGAAAATCAACTTTATTAAATGCCTTATTAGGGCAAAAAATTAGTATTACCTCTAAAAAACCACAAACGACCCGTCATCGTATTTTGGGTATCTTGACTGAAGAAAACAAGCAAGCGATTTTGGTGGATACCCCCGGTCTTCATACAGAAGAAAAGCGAGCGATAAATAGGTTAATGAACCGTGCAGCAAGTAGCTCTATTGCCGAAGTAGAGTTAATAATGTTCTTAGTTGAAGGTACTCATTGGACACAAGATGACGAACTTGTACTTAACAAGGTAAAACAAAGTGGTGCACCGTGTATATTAGTTGTCAATAAAACGGATAACATCTCGGATAAAGATGAGCTTCTACCTCATTTGCAAAAATTAGGTGAGATGCATGCATTTACAGATATTGTTCCTATTTCTGCGAGTAAAGGTCATGGTGTAGACACTATTAGGCAGTTATGTCTAGATTCCCTTCCTGAAGGCGGGTTTTGGTTCGATGAAGACCAAGTCACCGATCGTTCTAGTCGCTTTATGGCATCTGAGATTATTCGCGAAAAACTTATTCGCTTTACTGGAGATGAGTTACCTTATTCCATTACTGTAGAGATAGAGCAATTTAAGATGGATGATAAGGGAATTATTCATATTAATGCCCTAGTACTGGTTGAACGTGAAAGCCAAAAGCGCATGGTTATTGGTAATAGAGGCGAGCGCTTGAAAACCATTGGCCAAGAAGCTCGCCGCGATATGGAAAATTTATTTGAAAGTAAAGTTTTCCTTGAAACCTGGGTTAAAGTAAAATCAGGCTGGGCTGATGATGAGCGAGCATTACGTAGTTTAGGTTACGGTGATGATTATTCGGGCTAGTTGGAATGTTATAAATGCTTGAGCAAAATGCATTTGTTTTACATAGCCGACCGTACCGTGAAAATCAGCAGTTGGTTGATTTATTAACTGAAAATGATGGCAAGTTGACAGCTTCAGTCTACGTTGGTCAATCGAAACGCTCTATTAAAAAAGGCTTAATACAGCCTTTTTTACCATTGCGCTTGACCATCAAAGGGCAAGGGCACTTTAAACAAATAAGTCAAATTGACTCCACGGGAAAATCATTCTCACTGGTAAAACATAGTCTGTTTAGTTCATTTTACCTAAATGAGCTGTTAATTCGCTTATTAACAGAGCAAATAGCTTGTCCTGAGCTTTATTCTCAATATCACGAAACACTGACTGCATTAGCACAAGGCGTGGCAATAGCTCCACAACTTCGTTTATTTGAGTTAGCACTACTTGAAGAACTGGGGTTATCATTTGATTTTAGCCCAGTATTTGAACATGATGTTACATATTTTCATTATATTGCCGAGCAAGGCTTTGTGCCCATCTATAACGCTTTTCCAAAAATAATGACACATTGCTTGGATAGGACTCATTTACAAGCGATAGCTCAACGTGAAGCTTTATACGAAGGTAATGTTAGTGCAGAAGTAAGCCATACATTTAAGTTATTAATGAGACAGGTTATCAACCAATTATTGGGAAACAAACCATTAAATAGCCGTAAACTTTTTGCAAATAAAGCGTGAGCGCTTAGCGATTATTTTGTTTGAAAGTGTAAATCAACAGTCAAAACAAATAAAAAGAGATGATGAAATGACAGAATTATTATTAGGCGTAAACGTTGACCATATCGCAACACTTAGGCAGGCTCGTGGTACTAATTACCCTGATCCAGTTTATGCTGCTAGTGTTGCTGAGCATGCCGGAGCTGACGGCATTACCGTTCATTTGCGTGAAGACCGAAGACATATTCAAGATAGAGACATTCATGTCTTAAAACAAACTTTACATACCCGCATGAATTTTGAAATGGCGGTAACTGATGAAATGATAGCCATAGCTTGTGATGTCAAGCCAGTCTTTTGTTGCTTAGTGCCTGAAAAACGTGAAGAGCTAACAACTGAAGGTGGCTTAGATGTAGTTGGGCAATTAGATAAAATTACCGAGGCAACGAAGCAGTTAACTGCGGCAGGCATTGCGGTTAGTTTATTTATTGATGCAGATAAAGCACAAATTGATGCAGCTCTTGCAAGTAAAGCACCTTACATCGAAATTCACACAGGACATTACGCTGATTTAACTTCGGAAGACGATCAGCAGTTAGAGCTGGAGCGTTTAATCACAGGAATTAAGTATGCACACAGCTTGGGATTAAAAGTAAATGCGGGTCATGGTTTGAATTACTTTAATGTAAAACCAATTGCTGCCATTAAAGAAATAATCGAACTAAATATTGGCCATGCAATTATTGCTCGTGCAGTAATTGATGGTCTAGATAAGGCTGTGAGAGATATGAAACAACTGATGTTAGAGGCGAGGTCGCAAAATAGTTAGTCTATGCTATTAATGAATAACGAGATTTAAAAAAAACTCATTTACTTTATATTTGTCTAAATTTTAGACTACACTTTAATGGATAAGGTGTAGAAGGGATTCAATAAAGAGATAAGTGAGGATGAATAATGCAAACACAAATGAAACCAGTGCTCGAGCGTAGAAGGGAAGCCCCGGAGCAATCAGTATGGTGGAATAAGTTATCATTAGCGCAAAAGTTTTCAGCGAGTAGCTTAGGTAAATTTGGCTATGAACTTACTTTTGTTCGTAATGAAAATGGACACAGTTTGGCAGTACTGCAATGCAGTGGTGGTGTCGCTGTGATTGCTGAAGATGGAGATATAGATACTTCACCAAACATTATCATTCGGTAGACATGTGTAGGCTATATCTCAATTATTTCTGAGTTATCCATTAGCTATTTTTAATAAACTAATAAAATGAATAACCCCTCCCAAAGCAACAGTTTCTGTTGCTTTTTTGTTTTTTCTTAGTCAATTTGAGCAGAAAATTCTTTCAATGCATCAGGAGTTGCCTGCAGTACTTGTTCTATATGTTCAAAAAACTCAAAAAATTCAGGCTCAAGTTCTTCAATGCTCGAACCCATTTTAAGCTGTGTTTCTAATTGGGCTGTTATCTGAGCTAGGTTTGGAGCTCCAGTATAACAACAAGCGCCATTCAGCTTATGAATAATACGTTTAAGCAGCTCTATATCTTGAGCATCTATTGCCTTACGAATATCTTTTTGTGTATCTGGTAAGCTATTAACTAACCCTAAGAACATCTCTTTAGCTAAATCAGCTTTATTTGCACTTCTTTTTAATGCTAATGGCCAATCAATCACTTTTGTAGTTGGGGCAGGATCATTGATAGTATTATTGTTCTCATTGGTATTTCCTGTTGAACTTATCAAATAGTTCAAATCACAATATTCATAAATAATATGACGTAACATGGTTTCATCTATTGGTTTAGTCATATAAGCATTAAAACCTTGTTGATGCATTTTTTCTTTTTCACCACTTAAAGCGTGAGCTGTCACTGCAATAATAGGGGTTTCATTGTTACAAGGTAGCTTCTTAATTTCTTTCAGGGTACTGATACCGTCTAAAACAGGCATTTGAATATCCATAAAAATTAGCGCAAAAGATTCTTTTTTGCACAGTTCAATAGCCGTTATGCCGTTGTCAGTTGCAATTACTTCTGCAACTTGCTCTAGCAGTAATGCTTTAATTAGTTTTAGGTTTGCTTCATTGTCATCTACGGCTAAAACTTTAATCGGTAATATATTCCCAATTGGTGCATTCAGCGTGAGTTTTGGCGATTCAGCATTTATCACTGGCTGTAATACTTTACTTAAACTACTTGATGTTAAAGGTTTGCTCATGCAGCTAATAGCGCCACTGGCAATTAAGGCGTCTCGTAAACTTGGTGAGCTATTATTAAGTGCAAGATGTATATTGCAGGTTATAGGTTGTAATTGTGCTATAGTTTTTTTCAAATCACTTAAGGCTGTAGCAGTCTGATTATGCCCAATAAGCGCATAGTCAAAACCTCGCTGTACTTGACCATTGTTAGAGAGTATTTGAGATAATTGATGTCTATTGATGACAGTGGTAACACTCATCTGCCAATGTTTTAACATGTTTTTAGTTGCTTCTCTGCTATGAGCATTTTCTTCAAAATAAAGGACAGTTTTATTTGCTAAGTGCTGGTTGTCCAACTCAAGCATTAATGGCATTGCATTCACTTCACATTGAAAAGTAAACCAAAAGCTAGAACCTTGATTTTTTTCACTGGTAAAGCCTATGTCCCCCAGCATTTCTTGCGCCAATCGCTGGCAAATAACCAAACCTAAACCCGTACCACCATACAGGCGAGTAATACTTTGATCTGCTTGAGTAAACGCATCAAAAATTGTTCTTTGCTGCTCTGCCGTCATACCGATACCTGTATCGGTAACTGTAACTTTTAATTTGATGTTTTTCTGGTTGCTTTCTTCACTGGAAATATCTACTGCAACTGAGCCTTGTGGGGTGAATTTTATGGCGTTGCTGATTAAATTGATGATTATTTGCTTAATTCGCATCGTATCACCAACAAGAGAGTCAGGTAATTTCTGTGGGATATTTATGGATAGCTCAATGTTTTTCTTATGAGCGGTTGGTGCTAACAAGGTCAAGGTTTCTTCTAGAGATTCTCGCAAGGAAAATGGAATGTTTTCGATAACCATTTTTCCTGCATCTAGTTTAGAGAAATCGAGAATATCATTAATAATGGTTAATAAATTGTTTGCCGAACGGTCAATCGTTTGTAAATAATCACGCTGGTTTTCAGTTAATGGTGTTTTTAAAACTTGCCGAGTAAAACCAATAACCCCATTGAGTGGCGTACGTAACTCATGACTCATATTCGCTAAAAACTCAGATTTTACTCTGTTAGCATCTTGTGCTTTACGTTTGGCAATACTGAGTTCGACATTTTGTATTTCAAATTGCTCTAAGCTTTCTCGTAAGTCAATTGTCGCCTGATCTATACTGGCATTCATCTCGTTTTGATAACTATCAAGTGACTGCGCCATAGCATTTATGCCATTCTTTAAAAAATTAAGTTCACCTATAAGTTGCCCACTTACTCTGCTTTGTAACTTTCCCTCTCGGATACGTTCAATAGCTTGAACCATAGAATCTATTGGTTTAGTTACTTTTTTAATCAATCTCATTGCAAAAATTCCGCTGAGTAAAGTACCTAATAAAGCAAACGCAAAAGCAATTAAAAACTGACTTTGTTGCTGAAAGTTAAGCTGACTCTTATCTATTTGCATTGCGATGTAACCTATGGGAGTAGGCTTGGCGTTATTCATTGAGCCAGAAGATTGCACATTATTAATTGCAAATTTTCTATTAACTTGTGGATTAAAGTACTCATCAATAATGGGGGTTCTAAAAATAATATAGTCGGATAAGGTTTGAGTACTTGTATGGCTGGGAAGTTCTGCTCCTGCTCTGAGTCTCATTAGATTGGTATCGCCATGGTAAGCGCTGGCTACAAATACTTGATTATCTTTAGTAAAAATTACAATACTTTTAACTATGCTAGATTGGTTACGGTGGGTGAAACCTATTAGGTGACGAAGTTTATCTCTATTCTTATTTAATAGGGGATCTTTACTGGCAATAGCTATTGGTTCAATGATGCTTTTTGCACGTTGTTCGAGGAAATCATTAAGTTCAATGGAGCGGCTATAAGAAAAATAACTAGCTAAACCAAAACCAATTAAAGTGGTTGGGATGATAGTGAGTATGATAACCCAGTCTTTCAGGCTTATTTTATGCATTTTTAGTTGAACTTTTTATTGAACTTTTTTAATGAATTTAGGGTAAAATAGCCACTGAAATAATTAGCTATCTAATCGATTATCCAACTTAACATAAATATGCTTATAAGCAGTGATAATTTTATAGTCTAGGTGGTGAAGTGACTACAAACGTAGTGTGTAATTTATAACGTTAGCGTAAGTTTTAAGGTGAAAATGGCAAATTTTTTTAAAGCAGTAGTTAAACCACAGTCTGCTAAGCAAAGGTTGATTGTTAATATCGATAAACTTGATATGAACGGTGTTGGTGTCGCCCGCTGGAAAAATAAGCCGTTATTTATTACCGGTGCTTTACCCAATGAAAGGGTTGAAGTAAAAATAATCGAAGAAAAAAGTAAATACGCTCGGGCTAAATTAATCGCCATAAATCATCAAAGTGATAATAGAGTTGCACCTCAATGTCAACATTTTGGCCTTTGTGGAGGCTGTGATTTACAAATGCTTAATATCGATGAGCAATTAAACTTTAAACAAAACAAAGTTGGTGAATTATTCTCGCGTGCTTTAAGCGAACAACGTATAACAAAAAATAATGATGAAGGGTATTTACCTTGGCAGGCCCCAATAAGAAGTAACCCTTGGCATTATCGTCGTAAAGCTCGTATCGGTGTTCAATTTGATAAAAAATCTCAAGCAACTATTGGTTTTAGGCAGAAATCTACTAATCAATTAGCCGCAATTAAATCTTGTGCAGTGTTAGTTGAGCCGCTTAATAACATTTTTCCACAGCTAAAAAAGTTATTAGCACAACTTACTGTAAAATCAGCTATTGGACATATTGAGACCATTCAGGCTGATATTACCCTTTTAAGTGAGCAGAATAAGGTAGCAAAAGCTAAGCAAGTCGTTCTTGTTATCAGACAACTAAGACCTATGAATGATGCTGATATTGAGCTTTGGCAATGTCATGCGAAGCAACATAGCTGGCATGTCATTATTGATGATGGTAAAAAACAATTTCCATTGATAGATGTCACTAAGGATAGGTCTGTTGAACTGTCTTATGAATTAGCCGATAAAAGTAGAATTAATTTTGCGAGTAGTGATTTTATTCAAGTTAACCATCAAGTTAATAATGCTATGATTGAGCAAGCACTTGATTGGCTGAATCTATCATCTAGCGATAATATCTTAGATTTATTTTGTGGTTTAGGGAATTTTAGCTTAGCGTTAGCAAAACAGAGTAATCATGTCATTGGTGTTGAAGGCGTGCAGGTTATGGTGGATAAAGCCAGCAAAAATGCTCTTCTTAATAGTATTGATAACTGTCAATTTTACCAAGCAGACTTAAACAGTGATTGGTTGTTACAGTCTTGGGCTAAAGGTAAACCTTTTGATAAAGTATTGCTTGACCCTGCAAGAGCGGGTGCAGAACAAGCTACCCATCAAATAGCTCAATTAAAAATACCAATAGTTTTATATGTCAGTTGTGACCCTGCTACGTTAGCAAGGGATAGTGCGATACTTATTTCTAAAGGCTATAAGCTTGAAAAAATATCACTAATGGATATGTTTTCACAAACTAAACATGTTGAGACTATGGTATTGTTCACTCGATAAAGTTGTCTATTAATTCCTACATAAATGCATATTAAACAGCATTAAATTTAACAATGGTCGAATAAAGGAATACTCATGGTTTCCGTGCGTAAATCTCATCAAATAACAATACAAAGTTTTGAACAATGGTTAACGGGTTTAAGTTTAACTGATGTAAAAAATAGTGCTTTGTCAGCTTTATGGCTGCAGGTAGCGAGTAGCTACCAGCATGAAGTTGCTGAAAAGCTTGAGTTACTGAATAAAAGCATGGAAATGGTTGAGATTTTAAGTGGCTTAAATTTAGATGCAGATTCGTTAGTTTCAGCTTTCATCTCACCTTTATTGGCACACAAGATTATTGAATTGGAATTTGTGAAAGAACATTTCTCTAAAGATATTCTTATGCTTTGCCAAGGCGTAGAGCAAATGGCAGCTATTAAAGCCTTACGTCAACAAAGTAATCAGTCTAATGGTCAAGCTCCCCAGAATATTGATAACATTCGCCGTATGTTATTGGCTATGGTGGATGATGTCCGTGCTGTAGTGATAAAACTAGCTGAACGATTATGTGATTTACGTGAAAAGAAAAGTAGCGATGAAGAAACACGTGTATTAGCAGCGAAAGAGAGTGCTAATATTTACGCTCCTTTAGCAAATCGTTTAGGAATTGGGCAATTAAAGTGGGAGCTAGAAGATATCTCCTTCCGTTATCTACACCCTCAAGTTTATAAAAAAATTGCTAAGCTCTTAGATGAAACTCGACTAGAGCGAGAAGAGTACATGGTCAGCTTTGTTGGGCATTTAAGCGCCGAACTTAAAGTATTAGAGATCAATGGTGATGTTTATGGTCGCCCTAAACACATTTATAGCATTTGGAAAAAAATGCAGCAAAAGTCACTTGATTTTGAACAATTATTTGATGTTAGAGCGGTGCGTGTGGTCGTAGAAAAAGTGCAAGATTGTTATTCTGCACTTGGCATTGTTCATACACAGTGGCAGCATATTGCCAAAGAGTTTTCTGATTATGTAGCAACACCGAAACCTAATGGCTATCAATCAATTCATACCGTAGTGTTAGGGCCAGACGGGAAATCCGTTGAGGTACAAATTCGAACCAAACAAATGGATGATGATGCAGAGCTTGGTGTCGCAGCACATTGGCGATATAAAGAAGGCAATGCAAGCGGTAAAAGTAATAGCTTTGATGATAAAGTCGGTTGGTTAAGAAAAATATTACAGTGGCAAGATGATGTCGCCGAAAGCGGCGAATTACTTGATGAATTACGCAGCCAAGTATTTGAAGATAGAATTTATGTTTTCACTCCCGGTGGTGATGTTATCGACTTACCTATGGGGGCCACGCCTTTAGATTTTGCTTATTATATTCATTCTAATGTAGGGCATTGCTGTATTGGTGCAAAAGTCTTTGGCAAAATTGTGCCTTTTACTCATCAATTACAAACAGGTGACCAGGTCGAAATATTAACAAGTAAACAGCCCAACCCGAGTAGAGATTGGTTAAACCCCAATTTAAATTATATATATTCTTCACGTGCTCGCGCTAAAGTTCAGCACTTCTTTAAGTTACTCGACAGGGATAAATATATAGTTCAAGGTAAAGAATTATTTGATAGCGAAATAGCTAAACATAATTTTGCCAATATTGACTTGTTGGCTGCTGCTAAGCGTTTCAATATGAAAACTGTAGATGACCTTTATGCGGCTATTGGTACTGGTAATGCACGCTTACAACAAGTTGTTAACCACTTTACTCAACTCGATAGTAAGTTAAAGCCTCAAGCTGAAATAGATCCACAAAGCTTAGTTAAACAAAGCGCTGTAAATAAAGTATTAGCACAGGATGATAATGGCATAACTGTTTCAGGCGTTGGTAATTTACTTACGCATATGGCTAAGTGTTGTCAGCCCGTCCCAGGTGATTATATCTCAGGATTTATTACTCAAGGTCGCGGAATATCAGTTCATAGGCAAGATTGTGAACAACTTTCAAGTGCCTTAAAATTACAGCCGGAGCGATTAGTTGAAGTTCAGTGGGGTATTGATGATAATCATAGTTATCAAGCTTCAGCCCAAATCATTGGCAGTGATAGACAAGGTTTATTACGTGACATATCTACGATTATTGCGAACGAAAGAGTCAGTATTATTGGTATGGATAGTCACACGGATAAAGCGAAACAAACAATGAGTATGAACTTAAAGTTAGAAGTCGCTAGTAGTGAACTTTTAATGCGTGTGTTAGATAAGTTACGTCAATTAGATGATGTAACTCAGGTAAAGCGCCTTTAATCTATAAGGTATTAAGCTGAGTTTGATAATAATAAATTATTGCTAACGATAGCCCCAAAGAGAAATTATATAAAATGTTAAAACAACAAGCCTCTATTGAAAAATTGCGTTGGATAATGAAATCGCTTCGGGATCCAGAAACAGGTTGTCCTTGGGATATTAAACAAGATTTTTCCTCTATAACTAGTCACACTTTAGAAGAGGCTTATGAAGTTGTTGATGCTATCGAACAGGGAGATTATGTTGAGCTTGAAAAGGAGCTTGGAGATTTACTTTTTCAAGTGATATTTTATAGTCAACTAGGCCAAGAAGAGCAATATTTTGATCTTGATTCAGTAATCGCGGCAGTTTGTGAAAAACTGATTCGTCGTCACCCGCATGTTTTTGCTAAAACTACTTTAGAAACAGATGCTGAAATTAAAGCTAATTGGGAAAATGAAAAAATTCTAGAGCGACAACAAAAAGCTAATAAAGTAGATGGTAAACAAACCAATTATAATAATTTGAGTATCTTAGCAGATATACCAAAAAACTTACCCGCCTTATCACAAGCTGCCAAGATTCAAAAACGATGTGCTCATGTAGGTTTTGATTGGGACAATATGCATGATGTATTTGATAAAATTGAAGAAGAAGTACAAGAAGTAAAAGACGAACTAAACGCTGACATAATCAATAAACAAGCACTAGGAGAAGAGCTTGGTGATTTAATGTTTGCGGTAGTAAATTTATGTCGACATGCCAAAGAAGACCCTGAAACATTACTTAGACGCGCCAATAAAAAATTTACAAAACGTTTTATAGGTGTTGAAGAGCAAGTAAACCAATCAGGTAAACCATTTACTGAACATGACTTAGCTGAATTAGAAGGCTATTGGCAGCAAGTTAAAAACCAAGAGAAATAAATGCATACCCGTACCACCTGAACAGGCTGCCTCCGCATGCTCAAGTGATATGGATATAGAAAGTATTCTGATACTTTCATGCCTAGAAATAAGACAATGAATATGACCGAAAATATGACTGAAAAAAATGAGCTAAATAAAGTTCACGTTACTATAGCGTTAACTAACCCTAAAACTCCAACTAATGTTGGTGCAGTTATGCGTGCAGCAGGCTGCTATCAAGCTGATCAAATTATTTACAATGGTAACCGGTATGCACAAGCTGCCAAATACCATAAAAAAACATTACAAACGGATACTTTCAATATGAAAGATAAAATTCCGTTATTGCAGGTAGAAAGCTTTATAAGTATTAAGGACTCACTGGAAAGTATTCCATCCTCTGCTAAAATAATTTGTGTAGACTTGGTAGAAGGTGCAACACCGTTGCCACACTTTGTTCATCCAGAACAGGCTGTTTATATTTTTGGTCCAGAAGATAGCTCAGTAAAACAAGAGGTCATTGATATAGCTGATGATGTCGTCTATGTGCCTACTATAGGGTGTATGAACCTTGCTGCAACGGTTAATGTTTTGCTTTATGACCGATTAGCGAAATCTTTGACTAAGCAGAAAGATTCGATGTTAGCCGACAATGCATTGATTCGAAAAAGTCGTGATACTAATAACACCTCAAGATTTAGGTAGTGCAAGCTTTAATGACAATAGATATATACTTGTTCTCTATTGAAGTGAATATTTTTCACTAATACTTTAAAAGCAAAGGGAGTCATAATTTAATGGAATACCAATTAGCCCAAACAGGAAATAAAGGTAAAGTGTTAGTTTTAAAAGTTACAGGAATACTCTTTGTTGGTCTGGCGATATTAGGCGTGGTTTTGCCTATTTTGCCAACGACTCCATTTTTATTGGTCGCCGCCGCCTGTTTTGCTAAATCATCACCAGAAATGCAACGAAGGCTATTGGCGAATAAAACATTTGGGCCATTAATTAATGATTGGCAAGAACACCGTAGTATTCCCCGAAAAGCTAAAAGGATAGCCTTATTAACTATGATTTTATCAGTATGCTGGTCAGCATATATGCTAAAAAGTGCATTATTAACAGCCTTGGTAGTAGCACTCGTTATTGGGCCATTTATCTTTGTTGCACGCCTACCTCTAAGTAAATAACCTGAACTCTGGATAATGAGTACTTGATGTTTAAGTTAAAGCAATGACTTACGCTTGTTAATACCAATTCCATTAAATTATTGCCCACTTGTGCTGGCTAAAATACCCCAAGAATTCGTTGCTCTCAATTCCAATAGCCAGCTATTGCTCAATCGAGCGCCTTACCTTGATTTATTTTTCCTTCGCACAACAAGATCACAAACTTAATGGAATTGGTATAAGAATGAAATTTACACGTTGAAGTAGCGATATACGCTATCAATGTTTCAATTTATTCGATTATCAAGGCAAAACGTTTATGAATAATGGGTTATTTATCCACGTTTTAGCGCTGAGAATGGAATAAAGGGGAATATTGAGTAAGTGCTGCTTATCCAGAGTTCAGGTTAAATAATGATACTCAAAGAAGTATGAGGTAAAGGGGAGTGCAGGTTATCAAGTGGGATATGTATGATGAATCTGCACGATATTATTCTGTACTATACTATCTTGTTGGTTAAGCTAGCGCTTTATTCACGATAGCCCCTAAATGCTCAGGCAGGGTTAAAGCTAAAGCAATATTATGTGCTTGCTCTGACATTTTATTCCAGGTTAGTTGTACAATTCGAACAATCTTCGCCTCATTATCTTGCTCGGTATATTTTGCTGCAAACTCATCAAAGTAATGCATTAGAAAAACCAAGCAGGCAACATCTTCTAATGTTTGGCTATCACTATTGGTTTTTAAATTTTCTTTCCGGATAATAGCAGCACATTGCTCAGCTTGTTCTTGAAGGTAACCCTGTTCAATCATTATATTTGCCGTTAGCTCTGCATGTAGTTTACCTTGAGCAATTCGCCATTGATAATAACCAGCCTTACCTTCGCTAAATTCAGTGCGCTTTAACTGCCAACGTTTAATATGCTGAGCACGCACCGCAATTTGTAATAACTCATTTGCTTGTGGCCAATACTGCATTAAACAGTCTGTCATTTGCTGACCGTAAACTAACTCTTTAGCTTGCTTGGTACCATTTGATATTATTGAATTAGGATCTTGACGATTAATTTCGTCAATAGCGGATAAGGTGTTGTTTAAATTTTCAATAGTCATTTTAAAATCAATCACAGTTTTATTCAGGAAAGTAGTAACATTATACGCAATTACCATAAAAAATGAATAAGACTAAATAAAGCACAATTTAACAATAATAAAAAACAAACAATTTTATTGCTATGAAGGCTTGTTGTTATTGTTGTTCGTTTAGCTTTTACGTATAATACTTCCCCGTCCTGCTTGTTTGGCAAAACTCCTATTTCAACAATTAAATATTTACGATAATAGCTTATTTAATCATTTATTAAATAGAGTTATTTGTAAAATTTCGTTTGAAATAAAGTTTATTAATATTAGCTATTTAAGCACAAAATTCTGTTTTTTCTGACATCGGTGTAAACATGACAACTAGATATATTTTTGTAACTGGCGGTGTAGTATCGTCTCTTGGTAAAGGCATTGCCGCAGCATCATTAGCAGCAATTCTTGAAGCGCGTGGCTTAAAAGTTACCATGCTAAAACTTGATCCGTATATTAACGTTGATCCAGGTACCATGAGTCCAATACAACATGGTGAGGTTTTTGTTACCGAAGACGGCGCAGAAACAGATCTTGATTTAGGTCATTACGAGCGTTTTATCCGCACCAAAATGACTAAGCGTAACAACTTCACTTCTGGTCGTATTTACCAAGATGTTTTAGCGCGCGAGCGTAAAGGCGAATTCCTAGGCGCAACAATTCAAGTTATCCCTCATATAACTAACGACATTAAACGTCGTGTTGTGGAAGGTGCTGAAGGTTACGATATTGCCATGGTAGAAATTGGCGGTACTGTTGGTGATATGGAATCACAACCTTTCTTAGAAGCTATTCGTCAATTGGCGTTAGAAGTAGGTCGTGAACGCGCTATGTTTATGCATCTGACGTTAGTGCCTTATCTAGCCGCAGCGGGAGAAATCAAAACTAAGCCAACACAGCATTCTGTAAAAGATTTACGCTCTATTGGTATTTTTCCTGATATTTTGATTTGTCGTTCAGACAGAGCTATTCCTAACTCTGAGCGTGCAAAGATCTCATTATTCACCAATGTTGAAGAAAAAGCTGTTGTATCAATGCGTGATGTTGACAGTATTTATAAGATTCCAGCATTATTAAAAGCTCAAGGTACCGATGAAATTGTTGTTAAACGCTTTGGCCTAGATGTACCAGAAGCTGATTTAACTGAATGGGAAGAAGTGCTTTATCATGAAGCTAATCCTATTGGCGAAGTTACTATTGGTATGGTAGGTAAATATATTGAATTACCTGACGCGTACAAATCAGTAAATGAAGCATTAAAACATGCGGGTTTGAAAAACCAAGTAACAGTCAATATCAAATATGTTGACTCACAAGACGTTGAAGTCAAAGGTGTAGAAATTTTATCAGAACTTGATGCCATATTAGTACCTGGTGGTTTTGGTGAACGTGGCGTTGAAGGTAAAATCTTAGCTGCGCAATATGCCCGTGAAAACAAAGTGCCTTATTTAGGTATTTGTTTAGGTATGCAGGTAGCTTTAATAGAGTTTGCTCGAAACGTTGCTGGTTTAACCGATGCCCACAGTACAGAGTTCAACGCTGAAACACCATTTCCTGTCGTAGGTTTAATCAGCGAATGGTTAGATGAAGAAGGTCAAGTTGAATACCGAAATGAGCAGTCAGATTTAGGTGGAACTATGCGTTTAGGCTCACAATTGTGTCACCTTGTGAAAGGTACCAAGGCTTGTGACGTATATGGCAGTGAAACAATCAATGAAAGACACCGTCACCGTTTTGAGGTAAATAATAACTACCGTGAACAGTTAAGCAAAGCTGGTTTAATATTCTCGGGTTTATCGTCAGATAAAAGTTTAGTTGAGGTGATTGAAATAGCCGATCATCCTTGGTTTGTAGCGGGTCAATTCCATCCGGAGTTTAATTCAACTCCACGTGATGGTCATCCGTTATTCGAAAGCTTTGTTGCAGCCACTTTTGAGTTGCAGAAAAGTTAAGATAAACCACTAAAAAAACCGTAGCTATTGCTGCGGTTTTTGCTTTAAGTTTAGGGATAATCTTAAGCTATGTATCAATGATGATGTGTAGCGATGCAAAAGTAACAATTTGAAATTAACTTTACCGTTCAAAGCATATTTGAGCGTCATACATTTTAATAGGAATAATAATGTCAAATATCAGTAAAATCATTGCTCGTGAAATTATGGATTCTCGTGGTAACCCAACAGTTGAAGCCGATGTCTATTTAGAATCTGGCGCATGGGGCCGTGCTGCAGCTCCTTCTGGTGCATCTACGGGCTCACGTGAAGCACTAGAGTTACGTGATGGTGATAAAGCACGCTACTTAGGTAAAGGTGTTTTAAAGGCCGTTGCTGCCATAAACGATAACATTGCTCCTGCGTTAATTGGCCAAGATCCAATTCAACAAGCTGTTGTTGATCAAATCATGATCGATCTAGACGGCACTGAAAATAAAGAAAAATTTGGCGCTAACGCTATTCTAGCTGTTTCTTTAGCTGTAGCTAAAGCGGCTGCTAATGCTAAAAATGTTCAATTATTTGAACACATTGCAGATTTAAACGGTACTCCAGGTGTTTACTCTTTACCATTACCAATGATGAACATCATTAATGGCGGTGAACATGCAGACAATAATGTTGATATCCAAGAGTTTATGGTTCAACCTGTTGGCGCTGATAGCTTTCGTGAAGCATTACGTATGGGCGCAGAAATCTTCCATGCACTTAAAAAAGTGTTATCAGCTCAAGGTTTAAATACTGCTGTTGGTGACGAAGGTGGTTTTGCACCAGACTTAGCATCAAATGCTGATGCATTAGCAGTAATTAAAGAAGCGGTTTCAGCTGCTGGTTATGAGCTAGGTAAAGATGTTACGTTAGCAATGGATTGTGCTGCTTCTGAGTTTTACGATAGCGAAAAAGGTATTTATGACCTTAAAGGTGAAGGCAAGCAATTTACCGCAAACGAATTCTCTGATTTCTTAGCAACGCTTTGTGAAGAGTACCCTATTGTTTCAATCGAAGATGGTTTAGACGAATCAGATTGGGATGGTTTCAAATACCAAACTGATTTATTAGGTGATAAAGTTCAAATTGTTGGTGACGATTTATTTGTAACCAATACTAAAATTTTAACGCGTGGTATTGAGCAAGGCATTGGTAACTCAATTTTAATCAAATTCAACCAGATTGGCTCGTTAACTGAAACATTAGCGGCTATTAAAATGGCAAAAGATGCTGGCTTTACTGCAGTAATCTCTCACCGTAGCGGCGAGACTGAAGATGCAACAATCGCTGATTTAGCTGTAGGTACTGCTGCCGGTCAAATCAAAACTGGTTCTTTATGTCGTTCTGATCGTGTTTCTAAGTACAATCAATTATTACGTATTGAAGAGTTCTTAGGTGATAAAGCTATATTTAATGGTCTATCTGAAGTTAAAGGCCAATAATAATTAAACTTTTTGCTACTTAGCTTGAGAGCGTCGTTACTTGTGCTCATTGACTAACGTCAACTCCGCGCAAGTGCCTTGCTCTAAAACTCATTAGCTTCAATTTTAACTATTATTCTTCTAGTTCTTGATAAGCTTATTATTAATTCTAGAAGACAAAAAACGTGACTTAGGTCGCGTTTTTTTATGTCTAATAATTGATGGGAAATAGGTTATTCATCAGGGAAGCTTTCGACAATTTCAGCAATTAACTTTGCTGTTTGTTCTGGGCTCTCTAATGGGAACATATGACCACCTGGCGTTGTCTGCAGTTTTATCTGCTTATTGAGCTTAACAAAGCGTTTAAATATATGATGTGGGAATACATCTGTTTCCGTGCCATACACTAAAGTTGCAGGTACTGTTAATTTATTTTTATAGCGTGACAAGTTTGATGGAATATTTCGAAATATATTCGCTTCAATTTGCGCGTCAAAGCTCAGTTCCAATTGATTGTTACGTTCACAAATGCCATGAATAATATAATCTGATAAACAACGGCTATCAAAGGCCTTAAAAAGTTTTCTTCCTGAAAATAATGCACCAATATCTGTAGCGAGAGGCCAATGAGTACGACGGTTTTTTGCTCGACCTGCAGGACTAAATTTATCTATCCATCGTGTTTTTTTTACCAGTCTTGCAGCTAAAGCACCAGCCCCGCTAAGCGCTGGTGGGTCTAGCATGATGAGGCCCTTAAATAAGTCAGGTCGTTGACAGCAAGCAATAAAAGAAATTACACCGCCAAACGAGTGCCCTAAACAAATAACTTTATTGCCATCAACTTGCTTTGATTCTACAAAGCTAATTAGCTCTTCTACTTGAGCTTGCCAGTTATGGTTTATTGGCTTTGCTTGAGTATGGCCATACTTATCTAATGCAATGACGCGCATGTTATCTGGTAAGTAGCTAAAGAGGGTTTGGTAACTACCAGCAGGGAAACCGTTTGCGTGAGCAAAATTGATAACAGTGTTTTGCATTGAGTGTATTCGTAGAAGAGGTGATAGTTAAAACTTAAACGGCTGTTTGAATTTTGTCAACATATTACTGCTTTTGAGCAAAGAACTGAAAGAGTTATAGTGACTGCCATAAAAAAGCCCAGCTGGCTGGACTTTGGTATATATAGAAAGTTGTATGTTACTAACTTATTAGATTAGAACTCTTCTAACATGTATTCTAATGAGTCCTCATATATGCGCATATCTTTTTCTAGCTGAAATTTATCTCGAATAGATTCAATTTCCCGCCACTTTCTTTTAGTTGTTGATGCAACACGTTTTTTTGCTACTTGGTTTGTTGATTTTAAAACTTGGTTTATCTTATTCATTAAGCGCCCCTTATTTTTACCATCACATCGAAAACAAATGCCCTTACTTTTTATCACAGATTATTAATGATGAAAACGAAAAAACGCATATTTTTAACAAAATATGCGTTTTAAGTAATCGTTTTAAGGATGAAAAACGATTGAATATTGCTAAATCATTGCGGATAACTGCTGTTCAAGTTTTACTTGATCAATGGTGAAGTTTCTAATACCTTCAGCTAGTTTTTCTGTAGCCATCGCATCCTCATTCATCAACCAGCGAAATTGTGCTTGGCTTAATGCCGGCTCTTTCTCGGCTGAAGCTTCGCACGAAATTAGTTTTTGGGTAATGGTATCTGTGTTATTGGCAAGCTCATCCATTAGCTGTGGGCTGATAGTTAAACGGTCACAACCGGCTAATTCAATAATTTCACCAATATTTCTGAAACTAGCGCCCATGACTACGGTATTGTAACCTTGCTGTTTGTAGTAATTATAAATACTGGTAACGGAAACAACACCAGGATCTTCACTACTTGGGTAGTCAGTTCTACCGGTATCTTTTTTATACCAATCAAGGATTCGGCCAACAAATGGTGAGATTAAATAAACACCTGCTTCAGCACATGCTCGTGCTTGGGCAAAGCTAAATAGTAATGTCAGATTGCAGTTGATGCCTTCTTTTTCAAGTTGCTCAGCGGCTTTAATACCTTCCCAAGTAGAGGCAAGTTTAATTAAAATTCTGTCGTTACTAATGCCAGCTTCGTTGTACATAGCAATAAGCTTATGTGCCTTAGTAATTGACGCTGCGGTATCAAAAGATAATCTAGCATCTACTTCTGTAGATATGCGGCCAGGAACAGTTTTTAGAATTTCTAGGCCAATTAATACTGACAATTTGTCTGCAGCATCTATAACTTGTTGCTCGGCATCATCTGATTGTGTAATTGCCCAAACAACAGAATCTTTTACTAGCCCCTGGTAGTTATCTAAAGAGGCTGCTTTTAATAAAAGCGATGGGTTTGTCGTGGCATCTTGTGGTTGAAACTTCGCGATAGCTTCAATGTCACCTGTGTCAGCCACAACAGTGGTCATTTTTTTTAATTGTGCAAGCTGTGATGAAGAATTTGTCATGGCGGTACCTTAATAGTGTCCGGAAATTTGATTACAGATCATTTATACATTTGAAAATGAATGTAGCTGGTGAAATATTACAACATAAAAATAAAAAAGCACCCTTTATTGTGCTGTTTTTGACAAGTTATTGTGTTTTTGTTTGTAAGTTACGCCAAAGCCAATTAATTAAGCCTTTGTTGCCTTAGATTAAACGCTGTTAACTTGTTTAAAGCTTATGATATATTAAGCTTTATTAAGTATTCACTAAAATTGGCGAAAATATATGTTACTTGTTGTTTCACCTGCAAAAAAACTAGATTTTGAATCTCCACTAGCTACACAAAAATTCAGCCAGCCTAGCTTGCTTGAACAAAGCCAATTATTAATTGACGACTGCATTAAGCTCACACCAAGCGATATTGCGAGTTTGATGAAACTCAGTGATAAACTCGCTGGTTTAAATGCTGCGCGTTTTGGACAGTGGTCAACTCCCTTTACCCAAGAAAATGCCAGACAAGCTATATTAAGTTTTAATGGCGATGTATATACCGGATTAGATGCACAATCATTTAGTGATGAAGACTTTGATTTTGCCCAACAGCATTTTAGAATTTTATCGGGTTTATATGGACTACTAAAACCACTTGATTTAATGCAGGCCTACCGCTTAGAAATGGGCTGCAAGCTTGGTAATAGTCGTGGCGATAATTTATATCAATTTTGGGGTGAAATAATCACAGACGAACTCAACAAAGCTTTGAAAGAGAATAATGAGGATGTGCTTATTAATTTAGCTTCGACTGAATACTTTAAGTCAGTAAAAAAGAAGTCTCTAAAGGCCAACATAATCACGCCAACGTTTAAAGATTGGAAAAATGGCCAGTATAAGATTATCAGTTTTTTCGCTAAGAAAGCACGTGGTCTAATGGCACGTTATATCATTCAAAATAAGTTAACGGCGGTAGAGCAAATTAAAGAATTTGATCTTGCGGGCTATCAATATAACGAAGCGATGTCTAAAGACAATGATTGGGTTTTTACTCGAAAAGAAACCTAATATTGGTACATTCTCATCGGTAGATTGCCATCGGTAGGTTGCCATAGGTAGGTAATCATCAGTAAGTAACAATCCGAATCAGGGTAACTAATTAAGCAAGATAACTATTTTTCAAGTTAGTTCAGTAGGCTTGATTTTGAAATATTATAAACATTTTTACAGGAGGTGACATGTTAACTTTACTAGCAAAGCTATTACATGCCTTAAATAGCGATAGTTCCATCAGGCAAATCGCGTTAGCAATTGCATTAGGTTTTATTGTTGGTTTATCGCCAATATTAACTTTACATAATATTGTGATAATATTTTTTGTGTTAATTATTCGTATACATTTAGGAAGCTTTATTCTCGCGGTAGGCTTCTTCTCTGGGCTGAGTTATCTGTTAGCCCCAATCATTGTTCAGGTAGGAGAGTCAATATTGACACAACCTGCCTTAGCTGATTTATTTACCTCGTTATACCAACTCAGCCTATTTAAATTAGCACATTGGCACCACACCTATATTCTTGGTGCATTTGTTTTAGGTGTTGTACTAATGGCGCCAATATACTTTATCAGCAAGTTGATTATTGAGAAGTACCGAGTGCATATCATGACATTCTTTGAGAAATTTCGAATTGTCAAAGCGCTAAAAGCTTCTAAGTTTTATGGCTTATATACAAGTTTGGTCGGTGAGTCTAGCTTAACTAAAGGAGATCTATAATGGCTCGTTTTATTCGTTGGCAGGGCATGGTTGCCTTTTTCCTTTTAAGTGGATTAGTTGCCGGATTATTGTATTTGTTTGCTGAAAGCTTAGCTAAATCAGCTATTGTTAGCACAGCTGAAGGTGCGTTTGGCGCTGAGGTGAACCTTGAAGAAGTTCAGATTACCTATTCACCTTTAACAATTAGTGTAATTGGTCTGCAAGTTACAGACAAAGACACACCGACACAAAACTTATTTAGTTTTGGCCGCGCCACTGCAGGTGTTGATATTTGGCAGTATCTATTTGGTAAAATTATTATTGAAGAGCTTGAAGTAAACCAACTCGCTTTTTCTGGTGTTAGACCTCAAGCAGGTAAAGTATATCTTAATGATGTAGCTGAAAATGAAAAGGATGAAAGCTTATCCGACCAAGCCAAAGCAATGTTACCCGAAGTAGATATGAAGCTGCCAGATGTGAAAACTCTGCTTAATGATAGTAACTTGTTAACGGTTAAAGCGACTACTCAATTACAAGCGAGCTATAAGATTGAGCAAGAAAAACTTAAAGCGTTGAAAACACAACTACCTAATGAAGCTAAGCTGAAGTTATATCAAGACAAGGTAAAGGCCTTGGGTAAGATGAAAGTGAATTCACTTGCTGATATTGAAAAAATAAAAACTGAATTCGAAAAAATCAAAGCTGAATTCAAAGCAGATCAAGCACTGGTTAAAAAGGCTAAACAACAAATATTAGAAAGTAAAAATATCTTAGCGAAACAAGTTGATGAGGTAAAAGGAGCCCCAGCTAAAGACTGGAAAAAAATAGAAAAAACCTATCAACTAGAAAGTATCGACACTGAAGATTTTGCTCATATCCTCTTTGGGCAGCAAGCTAGAGAGTATGTGCAAAAAGCACAATGGGCATATGAAAAAATATCCCCATATATGGATAATGTAAAAGGTGACAGTACAGTTAGTGAAGATAAGTCCCATGACAATGGACGCTTTATCTACTTTAAAGAGGCGTCGCCGTTACCATCAGTTTTAATTAAAAAGGCGTTGTTTTCTGTTCAACTTGAAGACGGGGAAGTGCAGATAACAGGCAATGAATTAACCCATCAACATTGGCTTAGAGGCAAAAATAGCCTTGTGACAATCAACTCTGTAGATAATGGTCAAATCACACTAAATAGCCAATTTAATTTAACTCCATCAGGTGACTTTAATGCTGATGGCGAATGGCTTGTTAATGCCAGAAAATTATCAAATACGCAATTAACCCAAAGCAAAGCATTAACGTTATCACTTAGCTCTGCACTGCTTGATGGTAATGGTAGTTTTAATTTGGTGAATAGTGAAATTAAAGCAATTAACCATTTATCACTTGGCCAAGCAAGTTATCAAGGTCAAGCGCAATCTAAAATTACTAAATTATTACTTGATACCATCAAGTCATTAGACAGCTTGACAGTTGATGTTGGTGTAACAGGTAAACTTAATGAACCTGACTTTACTATTGCTTCCTCTTTAAATAATGCACTTTCAGGCGCTTTCAAGCAACAAGTTGCCGGTAAAGTAGGTGACTTTAAAAAGAAAGTAAATCAAGGCTTAAATGATAAGTTAGCTAATGCCTTGAAATTGGGGGATAGTCAATCGACTGAACTACTTGATTTAGAAGCACTGTTAACTGATACCGATAAAGCCCTAGCTGATTTGAAAAATTCTGATGTTGTTAAGCAACAGAAAAAGAAGCTCGAAGATAAGGTTAAAAATAAGGCCAAGGATAAATTAAAAAATAAGTTGGGAGACTTATTTGGTTAACTTAATTTGTTATCGGCTAATAAAAAAGACCGTATTGCTAGAAGCAATACGGTCTTTTTTATTTAATAATCAGCGACTCATTACGAAATAAGTGCATAAACTCTTACCAGTAGCTACGCATTGCTACCGTAAAGCCCCAACCATCATAAGCGCCACCATCATTAGCGTTATCTTCCATTTTTGCGTATTGCAAACCAGCTTGTAATTTTAATTTATGGCCGTTTAAGAACCAGTTAACGCCAGCGTAAACTTCTTGGTATTTATCGCCACGCTCGCCGCTTACGCTACTTTCGCCATGTTCATCAACTACTTTACTTTCATAGCGGCCTAAACGAACGCCATTATCTTCAGCACTATTTATGTAGGTATAACGAGCGACCCACTGAATTTTCTCACTTTGTTGATAGGTTGGCATAACAACAACACCAAAAATATCACTTTGTCCTAAATCACCTTTACCCCAAGATATATCACTTTGTAGACCCCAGTCATTTTGTTTAAATTTACTCGAGGCACTGATTACTTGTGAGAAGTCACGTGTATTACCCTCTTCATGGGTGTCGTTATAAACGTAATCAAAACTTACTTCACCTTTATCCCAAAGGTTATTTTTTGCTAATTTTTTAGTGGTTGTAAGGGTAGCGAAGTAACTGGCATCGCTAATTGATATTTCATCTGAGCCGTCACTAGAAAAAATTCCGGTTTTATAAGACCAACCATCATTAAGCTTACTTTTAACACTAACACCAGTAAAGTACTCAGAGGTGAACCATAAGTTATTTGTCAGGTTATTTCGCTGTGGCGTAAGTAGTTTCTTTGACGAAGTTTTACCGTCTAAAGTGAAGCCGGTTGATTGCTTTAAGAATTTAAGTTCAGTGTCTGTATCTAACAACCAACTGACATTGGCATCGGTTAAGCGATTATAGGCATCATCTAATGAGTTATTTAAATTAACATCGGCTTCAAGGGCGAATTTAAATTCACCTTGTTGGCCTTTGAAACCGAATCGAAAACGACGCCAAGAGGTGTCGTTATAGTCGCCTTGGTCACTATCAACCCAAGCCGAATCTAATTGTAAGCGACCAGATAACTTAAGGTAGTCACCTTGTTCATTCTCATATAGGTCGGCAAAATCCCAAGCGTCTTCAAAACTGCTGTCGGTGCTCTTTGTCGTCTCGGTATGTTCAGTAGCTTCTTTAGTTTGTGCATGGACAAATGAAGTACTAAGTGAAGTTGCTACAGCAAATGCAATAAGTGTTTTTGCATGTGCTGATTTTTTATTGGTTAATGTCTGATTTTTCATATTAATTACTATCATAAAGTTGAAGACCCTATTTATCGGCCTTACCCATTTTTGAGCGTGGCCGTAATAAACATCGGACTGGTTAACTTCATCCATAAAGTGAATGCGTCGCTATTACAGCATCCCTTTATGACAGAAATATTACAAATCAGACTTAAGTGAAATAAAACCGCAATAAAATTGTCACAAAGTGTAATCGAAATGTAGCGGTTAAGCGTGAGTTAATGCTACTTCGCTGCTTTTGCGCGTTTAGCTTGCTTCTTCACTTGCTTCTTCGCTTTAGCTTTTTTCTGAGAGTTTGTAAGTTTAATTTTTGCCTTTTTATTAACAACACGTGACTCTTTGTTTTTTGGTCGTAACTCTTGAATAACACGGCGTTGTAATCGCTCTTTGGTATAACGTTCTATTTTACCAATAACGCCCATGTCATGTGCTTCAACTAAGGAAATAGCGGTACCTTTGTTACCTGCACGACCAGTACGGCCAATACGGTGAATATAAATATCAACTTTACGTGGCATATCAAAGTTAATAACATGAGTAATATCGTCAATATCTAAACCGCGTGCGGCAACATCGGTTGCTACTAATACTTTAATTTCACCACTTTTAAAACGTGAAATAGCTTTATTACGTTTATCTTGAGGCATCTTACCTTCAAGCCAAACACAAGGTAATTCTTCAGCATACAGCTTACCTGAAAGGTACTGTACTGTTTCTCGTTTATTAGCGAATACTACCGTACGTTCTACACCCTCTTGTTTGAGGGTGTTAACCAGCATGTTAAGTTTATGGTTAGCATCATCAGCTAAGTGAAGCCATTGATGAATTATTGCTTTTTCTTTACGTGATGGGTTTGACTCTAAAAAAACAGGCTCGTTAAGTACTTCTTTAGCAAAACCAAGTACTCCAGCACCTTCTAAGGTTGCTGAAAATAACATGGTTTGTTTACGCCAGCGAGCTTCGCCAACAATACGGTTAATTGTTTCACTAAAGCCAATGTCGAGCATGCGATCAGCTTCATCTAAAACTAAAATCTCAATTTCACGGGCATCAAATTGTTCGTTTTCTATATATTCTAATAACCGGCCTGGTGTTGCGACTAAAATATCGGTTGTTGTAGTGAGGATATCACTATGACTTCCGTAGTTAACGCCACCAGTGATTACACCGGTTTTTATTTTGGTTAACTCAGTAAGCTGTTTACTATCTTCACCAATTTGAATCGCTAGTTCACGTGTTGGCGTTAAAATTAAAACGCGAGGAAAACCTGGCTGTGTTCTTGGATAATCTAACAAGTGTTGAGCAATAGGTAATAAAAAGGCGGCGGTTTTACCCGTGCCTGTTGGCGCTGATGCAAGTATATCTTTGCCAGTCATCGCTTGTGGGATAACGAGATCTTGAATTGAAGTGGGTTTGGTGTAGCCAATTTTTTTAACACTGGCTAATAGTTCAGAGTCTAGATCGAATTGCTCAAACATAGGGGATAGTTCACTAAGAGTTGATAAATTTATATGGCGCTAATTATAGTGGTTTTAGCCCTTGGTGTAACTATTTATCGCAAGGGCAAGTTTATTTGTTAGCTAGAGTACTAGCTAACCTAACTGAGCAAAGTGAATATAGACATAATTAGTTTACTAAAGCGCTTAATTATAAAAAGTTAAAGTAAGCTACTGTACTCTAGTAATATTTGTTCACACCAAGTATCTAAACGATCATCGGTTAAGTTGTATTGGCTGTCTTCATCTAAAGACAAACCAACAAAGTGGCTTTCATCAGTTGTTAATGCTTTTGAGGCGGTAAACTCATAACCTTGATTAGGCCAATGCCCAACAACTTTTGCCTCTTGAACTAATACTTGTTCGTTCAGCATACCAAGCGCGTCTTGAAACCACTCAGTGTAACCTACTTGATCGCCCATGCCATACAAGGCAACAATCTTATCTGAAAGGTCTAACTGGTTTATATCACTCCAGATTGATTCCCAATCTTCTTGCAGTTCACCGAAATCCCATGTGGATATGCCTAAAATAATGAAATCATAATCAAGACACAGCGCTAATGGTTGATCTTTGATATTAAATATATCAACCAAATCGGCACCGATTATTGCCTGAATTTTTTCAGCAACTATCTCAGTGTAACAAGTGGTTGAACCATAAAATAAACCAATTTTCATTGTGCTTTACCTAATTTTCAGTCTGATGGGAGATAATTAAAGCGGGATTTTAGCAAAAACATTTATCTTTGTTTACAAGTTAATTCACTATACTGGCTTTTTTAAGTTGCAAATGAGCGCTCATGGCTGTAATTTCCTTGCATAAAGCTAGGTCTATTTAAGTGAATATGACAAGAAAAGTCATTATGATAGGTTTATTGTTTTCCTTGTTAGGAATTTGTCAGACATTTGTTAGGAATCATTATGTATAAAACGTTCTTTTATAGCGTAGTAGTTGCCACGCTCACCTTATCAACACTTTTACCTGAAGTAAGTGCCGCTAAAGCCAATGTGCCAGCCGCTTTAGCTAAACCTACTAGTGAGCAAAGTGTGCTTGATGTCGACCTTTTAAAAGCAAAAATCAGCAGTTCTTTAGGTTTAACTGTGGTTAGCGCTGAAAAAACACCTATACCAGGTATTGCTTTACTTGTTACCAACCAAGGCTTGTTTTACGCAAGTTATAATGGTGATTATTTCATCCAAGGTAAAGTTTATAGTTTAGGAGAAGCGGTGACTGATCTCGCTGAAGAGAGCTTAGCTAAACTACGTCTTGATGGTATCAAGACTTTTGAAAATGACATGATTGAATATAAAGCAGAAAACGAAAAATATGTTGTGACAGTTTTTACCGATATTACTTGTGGCTACTGTCGTAAAATGCACGAGCAAATGGATGATTACAATGCACGTGGTATTACCTTTCGTTATTTAGCTTACCCACGCTCAGGTATTAAAGACCGCACAGGTAATTTGAGTCAGGGGTTTAAAGATTTACGTTCAGTTTGGTGTAGTGAAGATACCGCTGATGCATTAACTAAAGCAAAATCAGGTACTGGAATTGCTTATCGTATTTGTGAAGCGCCTATTGAAGCCCAATTTGATTTTGGTCGCCAAATCGGTGTAAACGGTACACCCGCAATTATCTTATCAAACGGCATGATGATTCCAGGGTACCAACCACCAGCGCAACTCGAAGAATTATTGAAAAAGAGCTAGCCTGTTTTCATTGTTGAGAAAAACATTTTTGATAAAAGTACTTACTGATTCTCAGCAAGTACTTTTTTTATGAGAAAAATAACTTAACAGAGGTGTTTTTCATTGTGGCCATTACAAGATTTACTGAGACCGAATAAACATGACTAAAAAGATTATTCGCCGAGCGCAAGTATCTACCACTCATTTGCCTGACAGCTTAACTGAAACCATAAAACAAATTTATGCCAGCCGTGGTATGACTTCTGCAAATGAACTTGAGCTTAATGTTGCCCGGTTACAAGGTATGGTTGCTGAGACAGCACTGATGGGCATAGATAAGGCTTGTCAGTTACTACACCTTGCCCTGAAAAATAACACTCGCATCATTATTGTGGGCGATTTTGATGCTGATGGCGCAACAAGTACTGCATTAATGATGACAGCTTTGAATCTTTTTGGCAGTAATAGCCATGACTTTATTGTCCCGAATCGTTTTGAATATGGTTATGGCTTAACTCCAGAAATTGTTGACTTGGCAGCCCAGCAACAAGCACAAATGTTAATCACGGTAGATAACGGTATTAGTTGTATTGCTGGCGTGAAACATGCCAAAGAATTGGGCATGCAGGTAATTGTTACTGATCATCACTTACCTGGACATTCATTGCCAATTGCTGATGCCATTGTTAACCCAAATCAACATGGTTGTAATTTTCCCAGTAAAGCCCTTGCGGGTGTTGGTGTGGCTTTTTACTTGATGCTGGCGTTAAGAAAGTATTGTCGCGAACAAAATTATTTTTCTGATCAAGGTATTAGCGAACCTAATATCGCGCAATTATTAGATTTAGTTGCCTTAGGCACTGTTGCTGATGTGGTGTCACTTGATGCCAATAATCGTATTTTAGTGGCTCAAGGTTTAAAACGTATCCGTGCAGGGCAAACAAGGCCGGGTATTCAAGCACTCATTGAAATAGCGAATAAAAATCAGCAACGTTTAGTGGCCAGCGATTTTGGCTTTGCTTTGGGGCCGAGAATAAATGCAGCAGGGCGTTTAGATGATATGTCCTATGGCATTAATTGTTTACTCGCGAGTGATTTATCGAGTGCTAGAGTAATGGCCGCAGAGCTTGATGATTTAAATAAAACGCGTCGTGAAATAGAGCAAGGAATGCAACAAGAAGCTGAGCGAGTACTTACTTCACTTAATTTTGATGAAACGAACTTACCTAGCGCCATATCACTTTTCCAAGCTGATTGGCATCAAGGCGTTATTGGTATTGTTGCTGGACGGTTAAAAGAGAAGTTTCACCGTCCTTGCATTGTTTTTGCTAAAGCCAAAGAAGATGATGGCAATCAAGAGTCTGCTGAAATTAAAGGATCAGCACGCTCAATTCCGGGTTTACATATTCGCGACTTACTTGAACATATTGATAGCCAAAATCCAGGGTTAATTGGTAAGTTTGGTGGTCATGCCATGGCGGCAGGTCTGTCCATAAAGCAAAAAGATTTCACACAATTTCAGCAAAAATTTGATGAAGTAGCAAAGACGTGGCTTAAACCAGAAGATTTAGAAAGCGTGATCCTCTCTGATGGTGAATTAAACGCAGACATGCTCACCCTAGAATTTGCCGAGCAATTACGAGAAGCTGGGCCATGGGGGCAAAATTTTCCCGAGCCATTATTTGATGATATTTTTACCTTGGTGCAACAGAGAATTGTTGGCGAAAAGCACTTAAAAATAGTAGTAGAAAAAGACAGTGCCCAAGGCTCGCAGGTTTTTGACGGCATCGCTTTTAATATAGATGTTAAAACTTGGCCTAATGCCCAAGTGAAACAAGTTCATCTAGCATATCGTTTAGATGTTAATGAGTTTAGAGGTAAACGTACCGTACAGTTGATGATTTCAGATATACAAGCACTTTAATAGAGGTGCTAATTTCATTAAGTAACCTGAATTCTGGATAAGCAGCACTTACTCAATATTCCCTTTATTCGATTATCTGCATTAAAATGTCGATAAATCACCTGTTATTCATAAACATTTTGATTTGATAATCGAATAAATTTAAGCATTGATAAAATATATCGCTACTTCAACTTGTAAACTCACTCTTAACAACCGTAAGGTGTTGTTTTTACTTAAACATCAAGCACTCATTAACCAGAGCTCAGGTTAAGTAATGGACTTGATGTAAACCGAGCACAAAAGGTAATCATGGACCAAGCACTTGCAACAATTCCCTTAGCTAAATTGATTATCGCCTTTATTCCTGTATTACTGGTACTGGTGATTCTTGCGCGTTGGTCATTACCAAAAAAACGGACTTTGCATGCTTTAGTGCGTATGTTAGTGCAATTATTACTGGTTGGTTATGTACTCAGTTATATCTTTGCCAGTGATAGCGCTTGGGTTATTGGCTTATTACTACTGGTAATGATGATATTTTCAAGCTGGATTGCCTTAAACAATATTGAATCACCTAGGCAATCCTTGTTTAACAGTGCTTTTATCGCTATCTTTTTAAGTAGTTTTTTCGTTCTAGTGTTTATCACTCAAGGGGTATTGAATCTCAGTCCGTGGTATCAAGCACAAACACTTGTGCCATTGGCTGGTATGGTATTTGCCAATGGTATGAATAGCGTAAGTTTATCGGGCGAGCGTTTTTTTGCCGAATTAAAGCGCGGTGAAGATTATATAAATGCTCGTAACATTGCTTTTAAAGCCTCTATGATCCCCAATATAAACGCACTCTTTGCGGTAGGTATTGTTTCATTACCTGGTATGATGACAGGGCAAATTCTTGCTGGTGTATCACCGTTTATTGCTGCCCGTTATCAAATTATGGTGATGTGCATGGTTTTCGCCTCGGCCGGGTTAGCATCGGCAATATTTCTCCTGTTGAATAAAACAAAAGCTTCTAACTAACATAGAGATAATAGCTACTGGATTTGTTTGAAATATCTTTGTTTAAGGTAAGGCTGTTAAGGTTCACTTTGTGCGCTAAGCGGAAGTTAGCTTCAAAATATTTGCGATATATTTTCTAATGAATTGACTGTGTCATATTACTTAGAAGTCTCAGTAATATCCATGTTCTGACAAAAATACAAAATTTGTATTTTCTAAAGCCATTAAAATATGTGATATTAGCGACAATTAAATTCAAGTTATTAGACTGGCATTACTGAGCCGTCTACATATTGTTATGTGGAAGTTCGACCCACAATTATTATTGTCATAGCTAAAACCTTAAGAAAAAAATCAATATGGAGTAATAAAATATGAAAAAAATTTTTATGTTAATTTTAATGTCTTTTATCGGTTCGGCAAATGCGACAGATATAAGTTGCGGCGGCATAGTTACAGCTGTTATGGGCCATGTTAGCCAATGCGGTGGCAAACACATGGCTTTCACGACGAGTATTACTGAAGGTACAAAATGGTATTGCTCACCTTCAGTAAGCGCTGATAGTATTTTATTAACCGCTATCACAACAGGAAAAACGGTTACAGTTTTCATAGAGAGCCCGTACGTGGGGGCCACGTGTTTAGGCATACCACACTATACCAACATTAAGTACGTCATACAGCATAAGCAATAAAAAATAAAAAACATAACAACCTATTAAAAAACGATAAAATACAGTTGGCTTTTGCTCATACCTTACTAATTTTAGCCAACTGTAATTTGCCGATTAAAACAGCGTTATCGATACAAAATCTAATCTGAACTGTTTTAACTCAGTTATAGCTAATGTCTGCAATGTAGTAAAAGTGAACATTGAATAATGGGGGAACTCTTTAAGCACTATTTCGGTACTCTTTTGGATCTTTCATACGCAGTTTTTAGCTCTTTTTTAAGACTCATTAGGCGCAGGTTAATTAAATATCCACATAGATCACTGGCAATTTAGCGAGTAATTCTGCCCGCAAAAAATAGCACCTTAATTGAATAGTAAATTTAAGAAATAACTACAATTTATAGTCATTTATTTACCACGGTAATTGCGTTACAATGCGCAACTATTCGTCTTTTGCCTTGCAGTACAATAAAAGACTATTCATTAAAATTTATGTTTGAAGATTTATGTTCGAAACAAATCCTATATTAAGTAAATTAAAAGAAATCCGTGAACGTGCTCATTCGCTTCGGGGGTACCTTTGACTACGATGTTAAAGCTGAACGTTTAGTTGAAGTTTCTCGCGAACTCGAACTCCCTGAAATTTGGAATGAGCCTGAACGTGCTCAAGCCCTAGGTAAAGAGCGAAGTGCTTTAGAAGAAGTGGTTAATACTATTGTTGAGCTCGAAACGGGTTGTACTGACATTGAAGATTTGGTTGAACTCGCGGTAGAAGAGTCTGACCAAGAAACATTTGATGACGCCGTGGTTGAAGCTGATGCTTTAGATAAAGTATTAGAAAAATTAGAGTTTCGACGCATGTTTTGTGGCGAACAAGATGCTAATAATGCCTATTTAGATATTCAGTCTGGCTCTGGCGGTACAGAAGCACAAGATTGGGCCGAAATGCTCATGCGTATGTATTTACGTTGGGGTGAAGCACACGGTTATAAAACTGAAGCGATTGAAGTCACTGATGGTGATGTCGCTGGCATTAAAGGTTGTACTATTAAATATACCGGTGAATACGCTTATGGCTGGTTACGCACAGAAACAGGGGTTCATCGTTTAGTTCGCAAGTCACCATTTGATTCTTCAGGTCGTCGTCATACCTCATTTGCTTCAGCGTTTATTTACCCTGAAATTGATGACAATATCGAAATTGATATTAATCCAGCAGATTTACGTATTGATACTTTTCGAGCATCTGGGGCTGGTGGTCAGCATGTAAATAAAACCGATTCTGCAATTCGTATTACTCATGAGCCTACTGGGGCTGTAGTTGCTTGTCAGGCAGACAGATCTCAGCATAAAAATAGAGCGACAGCGATGAAGCTGCTTAAAGCTAAATTGTATGAAATGGAAATGCAAAAACAAAATTCAGATAAACAAGTCTTAGAAGATGGTAAATCAGATATAGGGTGGGGCAGTCAAATTCGTTCTTACGTATTAGATGATAGCCGTATTAAAGATTTAAGAACGGGTGTCGAAAATAGAAACACCCAAGCCGTTTTAGACGGCGATTTAGATAAATTCTTAGAAGCCAGTTTAAAGTCTGGTTTATAGAATCTATTTTCAAGGATATTGAAAAAAGAAGTAGTATAAACCAATCAAGCCGTTTTAGACGGTGATTTAGACAAAGCCTTAGAAGCCAGTTTAAAGTCTGGTTTATAGAGTCTATTTTCAAGGATATTGAAAAAAGAAGTAGTATAAGCCAAGCAAGCCGTTTTAGACGGCGATTTAGATAAATTCTTAGAAGCCAGTTTAAAGTCTGGTTTATAGAATCTATTTTCAAGGATATTGAAAAAAGAAGTAGTATAAGCCAAGCAAGCCGTATGATATGGGGGTTTAGATAAATTCCTAGAAGCTAGTTTAAAGTCTGGTTTGTAGTTTTAAACTTACAAAAACCAGTTAAATAATTGAAAAATTAAAGATAACTTTGAGAAATAAAATGACAGATAAAGCTAATAATGCACCCGTAGCACAAGATGAAAATAAACTGATTGCTGAGCGTCGTGTAAAACTTGAAAAGATTCGCTCTAATTGTTCTGCTAATGGTTTCCCTAACGATTTTAATCGTGAACACTTAGCTGCTGATATTCAAGCTGAGCATGGTGAAAAAACCAAAGAAGAACTTGAAGCGCTTCAAGTAACTTATGCTATTGCTGGTCGTGTTATGGCTAAGCGTGGTCCATTTTTAGTGATACAAGACTCGTCTGGTCGTATTCAAGGTTATGCTGAAAAAACAGTACAAAAAGAAATACGCGCTAAATGGGGCTCATTAGATATTGGTGATATTGTTGGTGTTAAAGGTATTCTGCATAAATCAGGTAAAGGTGATCTTTACGTGAATATGGAAGAGTATTCCTTGTTAACTAAGTCTTTACGCCCGTTACCAGAAAAATTCCATGGTTTGTCAGACCAAGAAACGAAGTATCGTCAGCGTTACGTTGATTTAATTATCAATGAAGACACTCGAAATACTTTTAAAATTCGCTCAAAAATTGTTGCCGGTATTCGTAACTACTTAACACAGCGTGATTTTATGGAAGTTGAAACACCTATGTTACAAATCATACCAGGTGGCGCTACCGCGAAACCTTTTATGACGCACCATAATACTTTTGATCTTGATATGTACCTGCGTATTGCGCCAGAGCTAAACTTAAAGCGTTTAGTGGTTGGTGGTTTTGACCGTGTCTTTGAAATTAACCGTAGTTTCCGTAACGAAGGTATTTCAACGCGCCATAACCCAGAATTTACTATGATTGAATTCTATCAAGCTTACGCTGATTACCATGATTTGATGAACACCACTGAAGAAATGTTACGTACTATTGCCCAAGACGTATTAGGTACTACTACTATTCGTAATACTGTTAAAAATAGTGACGGTGAAGTGGTAGAAGAAAAATTCTATGACCTTGGTAAGCCGTTTGCACGTTTATCAATGGTTGATGCTATTTTGAGCTACGGTAAAGACCATCGCGCAGCAGCAAGCCTTGATGAAGCAGTATTACGTGATCCTGAAAATAACTTTGATGCAATAAAAGCAATGGCTAAAGCGGTTGGCGTTAAAGAAAGCAGTGCTTCTAAAGTTTGGGGCCCAGGTAAGTATATTTGTGAAATCTTTGAAGAAGTGGCAGAGCATTTATTAGATCAACCTACCTTCATTACAGAATACCCGTGGGAAGTTTCTCCATTAGCACGTCGTAATGATGAAAACCCATTCATCACCGACCGCTTTGAGTTCTTCGTTGGTGGTCGTGAGTTAGCTAATGGTTTCTCTGAGCTTAACGATGCAGAAGACCAAGCTGAACGCTTCCAAAAACAAGTAACAGAAAAAGATGCTGGTGATGACGAAGCTATGCATTATGATGCTGATTATATTAATGCTTTAGAATATGGTTTACCGCCAACGGCAGGTGAAGGTATTGGTATTGATCGCTTAGTAATGTTGTTTACTGACTCACCAACAATTAAAGATGTAATTTTATTCCCGCATATGCGTCCTGAAGCGGAATAATTTAAAAGAGTCATTATATTTTCGTTTAACTATAGTGTTGAGCTGTAGTTATTATTAGCGAGTTAATATTAAAAGCCTGGTGTAAAGCTCGTAAATAAAGCTGTACATCAGGCTTTTTTGTTTTTTTATCTTTTGGCACTATTCATCTCATGAGTAATTGCGTAGATTAGTGCCACCATGCGTCAATCATTATAAAAATAATATCACCCTTGAGGCTATGTATGGCTTATGTACTCAATGGCGTGAATAGCAATAAGGTTCTGGGGAAATTAATGGGTGTTTCAAGAGGCGGCTTTAGTTCGCGTTTCGGTTTTATTATGGCAGCTGCGGGCTCAGCTGTTGGTTTAGGTAATATTTGGGGATTTCCAACCCAAACAGCAAGTAACGGTGGTGCTGCATTTGTTTTAGTATACCTTGTACTTGCGTTTTGTTTGGCTTACCCAGCTTTTATGGCTGAATTATTAATTGGTCGTTATGGCCAAGCTAATGCCGTAAGTAGTATGCAAAAAATAGCAGGTAAACCTTGGCAAAAACGGTTTGGTTTTGTTGTCGGTTTTGGCGGTATTATTTGTGCGGCATTAATTTTGAGCTTCTATGGTATTATTGCGGGTTGGATGATGTCATATGCTATTGAGCCTTTAGCGAGACTTGGTGGCTTAAATAATGCAGCAGATTGGTTAATCAATCACTCATTAACACGTAATATTATCTTTACTGCGTTTTTTATGGGGCTAACTATATTTATCATTCGCAGTGGTGTTGAGCAGGGCATTGAAAAGTGGTCTAAACGCTTGATGCCGATGTTAATCGGTTTATTAATATTATTAATTATTTATGTTTTTACACTTGAAGGTTCAAGAGAAGGCTTTACTGCTTATTTAAATCCAGATATCTCACGTGTATTTGAACCAGACTTATTAATTAGTGCTTTAGGGCAAGCATTTTTCTCATTGTCACTTGGTACCAGTGTCATGATTATTTATGGCTCTTATATCGCTAAAAAAGAAAATTTAATCACACTTGGCGCACAAGTTACCTTAATTGATGTTTCTATTGCCTTTTTAGCCGGCCTGTTAATTATTCCATCTATGTATGTAGCACAAGCACAAGGTGTTGCGATATTTAGTGAAGATGGCAGTTTAATTTCAGGCTCTAATTTGGTTTTCACTGTTTTACCTGCACTGTTTTCGGGTATGGGCTTTGTTGGTTTATTTGTTGCGTTTGGTTTTTTTGTTTTAATGTCGATAGCGGCATTAACTTCAAGTATTTCTATGCTTGAAGGGCCAGTATCATTTGCGGTAGAACGTCATGATATGCCACGTGAAAAAGCAACTACATTGATCGGTTTAGGCATTTTAGTGTTAAGTATTATCATCGTCATTAACTTAGATTGGATGTTAGATTTTGTTGCTATTTTATCAACACAATATGGTCAACCGATTATTGCTATGCTGTGTTGTGTATTTGCTACTTGGGTATGGCACAGAAGTGATATTTTAGCCGAAATTAAGCAAGGCAATGATACCGCTGAGCACAGTATATTTTGGAAAATATGGCCGTGGTATACTAAATTTGTTTGTCCAACGGCTATTGCCTTAGTCTTCTGGCACTCTCTTTAACAGCCCTTGTATGATTTATACGGCCTGCTAAGTAGGAGTGAGGGTGTGTTCATGTAGCGGACTACATGTCACACATTCTGCCTGTATAAATAAAAACACCTTGCTGTAAAGCTATTAAATATTACTTAAAGCCTTGGCCAGTTTAGTTGCCAAGGCTTTTTTATTACCGCTAATTGTTCATTAACTATAGTGTTTACGTAACATTTTCCGCTGTGGGGGGGGCTGATAAATTCAAACGCTTCACCTAAATAGCTGAATTTCAATGCGTAAGCATGTAGGTAGCCCCTATCTGCTCTTGAAGTACTGTAATATAAAGGATCGCCAACAATAGGCGCGCCAATACTTGCCAAAGCGACACGCAATTGGTGAGTTTTACCAGAATGCGGTTTAAGTAGGTATAGTCGTTGTTTGTTGGCAATGCTAAATGAGAAAAACTGAGTAATTGCTGGGTTGTCCATCGTACGTAATAGTTTAAACATTCCGCGACGGCTTTTACTCATGTCACCTTTGATCAACCCCTGTTTTTTACTTGGTTTTTTATCGCAAATGGCTAAGTAGTATTTTTCTATGTCATGGTCATTAAACAATTGACCAAAGTGCTGGGCGCAGGCTAGATTTTTAGCAAAAATGACTAAGCCTGAAGTCATTTTATCTAACCTGTGTACGGGATACAGTTCAGCCTTTTCATTTTGATTATTTACTTGGCTATTAAGCATGTTCTTTACTTGTGAAAAAAGCCCTGAGCCAATATCACCTTCGTCATGAAAGTTTATCCCAGGCTCTTTATCAACCACAATAAAATCATGATGTTCTGAAATAGTTTTAAACATTTAAATTAACCGAAAAGACTTTATGTTTGCTATGATAATTCAATCTTAAAAATTTTACTCTTTTTACAGGATGTTATTTTGCGACATTTCCCTCAAAAGCACTTTTCTGCACCAATATTAAAGAAATTTAGCACAACATTTAAAGTCACAGCAATTGCTGCGACGACAGCATTTTTATTTGCATGCAGTAGCCAAGAACCGCTAAAACTACCAACTGGCGTGAGCTTGGTTGAAACAGTAACTGCTGCGCCAGATACAATAAATATTCCATTTAAAAAATACACGTTAGCGAACGGGTTAACAGTGATCTTACATCAAGATAATTCAGATCCTTTAGTTCATGTTGATGTTACTTATCATGTTGGCTCAGCTCGTGAGCAATTAGGCAAGTCAGGTTTTGCGCACTTCTTTGAACACATGATGTTTCAAGGCTCTCAAAATGTGGCTGATGAGCAGCACTTTAAAGTCGTCACACAAAGTGGTGGGGATTTAAATGGTACAACAAATTCAGATCGTACTAACTATTTTGAAACGGTACCTAAAAATCAGTTAGAAAAAATGTTATGGCTTGAGTCTGACAGAATGGGCTATTTGCTTGAAGCAATAACACCTGAAAAATTTGAAATACAGCGTGCGACAGTAAAAAATGAGCGTGGTCAGAATGTTGATAACCGTCCTTATGGTCGATTAAATGAAACCGTTAACCAAATGATTTTCCCACGTGAGCATCCTTATTCATGGCCTGTTATTGGTTATATGTCAGATCTTGATCGCGGTACGGTTACAGACTTAAAAGAATTCTTTTCTCGTTGGTATGGCCCTAATAATGCAGTACTTACCATTGGTGGCGATATTGATGAAGCTCAAACACTTGCTTGGGTGAATAAATATTTTGGCGGATTAAATCAAGGGCCTGCCGTTGAGGGTATTGCAAAAACTTCGGTAACACTTGAAGAAAACCGTTATTACTCATTTACTGACAATGTTTCATTGCCATTACTCTATATTAGTTTTCCGACTGTTTATGGCATGCATGAAGATGAACCTGCGCTAGACGTGCTTGCGAATATTTTAGGTGGTGGTCCCACATCATTACTTTACAAAAATTTAGTTAAATCTGGTGTTGCTGTACAAGCAGGAGCTAGCCACCCATGTCGTGAACTCGCGTGTGGTATGAACTTTTTTGCTTTACCTAATCCGCAACAAGGGTTGTCGCTAACAAAAATAGAACAAGTGATTAATGATACCTTAGTTGAGTTTGTCGAACGTGGTGTTAATGCTGATGATTTATTAAAAACAAAAGTAGGCATTGAAACGGGCACTATTTATGGTCTGCAAAGTGTTTCAGGAAAAGTCTCTAATTTAGCGCACTATCAGACTATGTTAGGGGATGCGAATTATACCGAGCAACAAGTCGCTCGTTACAATAATGTCACTAAAGCCGATGTTATGCGTGTGTTTAAGCAATACATTCAGGGGAAAGGTGCAGCGGTTCTATCAATAGTGCCACCAGGGCAAGAAGCATTAGTGGCAAAAGCAGATAACTTTTCTTTACCTGACGTAAGTAAGCCACCCTCTATTGCTCAACTTGATACACCCATAATGAAAAATACCAGTAATTTTGACCGCAGCATAATGCCTGCATCTGGTGCTAACCCACAAATTACCGTGCCAAGTTTATGGCGTGAAAAATTTGATAATGGCATTGAAATCATAGCGACTAAAAATAGTGAAACCCCAACGGTAAGCTTGTTGTTAAGTCTTGATGGTGGTGTATTGCTCGACTCTGTAGATAAAGCTGGTTTAGCAAGTCTAACTGCTAGTTTGATGAATGAAGGCACATCCGTTCATACCAAAGAAGAATTATCGAATGAGTTAGCAATATTAGGTAGTGATATATCTATTGGTGCAGGTGGTCGTAATACTTACATCGAAGTAAACAGCTTAGTTAAAAATCTTGATGCTACTTTAGCTTTAATGAATGAAATGATGTTTAAGCCAGCTTTTAACGAAGATGATTTTAATCGCGTTAAAAACCAATTGGTCCAAGGTTTAGAGCAAGGTAATAAAGATGCTCGCACACTAGCAAGCCGTGCATCAAAACAAGTGACCTACGGCAAAGATAATCGTTTTGGTTTAGCTGATAGTGGTACTATTTCTACCGTTTCATCGATAACACTTGAAGATGTTAAGGGATTTTATCAAGCGTATTTTTCACCGGCTAAAGCAAGTCTAGTCGTGGTAGGTGATATTGATAAAGCGGATTTCCTTAGTAAGCTCTGGCCATTAAAAGCTTGGAAAGGTAAAGAATATAATGTTCATGGTGATTACCACTTTCCAGACGTAACACCAAATAAGCTTTATTTTGTTGATTTACCCAATGCAAGCCAATCAGTGATTAAATTATCACGTAGAGCGATGACTTATGATGCAACAGGTGAACACTTTAAAGCGACCTTAATGAATTATCCGCTAGGGAGTGCGTTTAATAGTCGTATCAATTTGAACTTACGCGAAGATAAGGGTTATACCTATGGCGCATCAAGTTACTTCTCCGCTGGTAAAACCCTAGGCTTATTTAGTGCTGGCGCAAGTGTAAAAAAAGAACATACCTATGATGCGATGGCTGAAATTGAAAGCGAACTTAAAAACTATCAACAGCATGGTCTAACGGCTGAAGAAGTGACCTTTATGCGCCAAGCCATTTCACAAAATGAAGCATTAAGTTTTGAAACCCCGAGTCAAAAAAGTGGCTTTTTAAGACAACTATTACAATTTAATTTACCTGTTAACTATGGCGAAGAGCAAAGCCAGATAATTAATAACATAACTATTGACCAGCTAAATGCTATTGCAGCAAAAGAATTAGCTAAACCTATGCAATGGATTGTTGTTGGTGACGGTCAAGTAGTTAGGCCACAATTAAAAGCTTTGGATATTGAAGTGATTGAACTGGAATTAGCTAAGTAATAACATTCCACCGATAAATAAAGTGGAATTTATATATCCAGGCATTGAAAATCAGTAAAAGACCCCTTATTTATAACGTTATCAATAAGGGGGCTTTTACCTTTGACTCGCTAAATATTAAATTATACCAAGTTGATTCAGTTCTTTCCCTCTCAACGATAGCTAAAGGGGGAGAATGACCAGATCTAAACAAAACTTCCTTGTTATTGAACATTGAGTACAGTTCTGAACTGGAAAGAAATTTAATTAACTTGGTATTAAACTAATGATTAGACTACATGTTAGCCTAACTAGTATAGATAGGAATTATTTTGACACTCTCATTAACTGATTATATTGGCGCTTTTAGCCACAGTGAAAATTTAGCTGCAATAGCAGGCATTGGCCGTGGTATAGAGCGTGAAGCTCTACGAATATTGCCAGAGGGTAAACTATCTGAACATAGTCATTATCACCAGCTTGGCTCTGCGCTCACCCATGGGCAAATAACAACAGATTACTCCGAGACTTTACTTGAATTTATTACCCCTGTAAGTCACTCCCCTGAGCAGGCTATAGCTCAGTTACAAGACATTCAAAAATATACCTTTGAAAATATTGAAGGCGAGCTGTTGTGGCCGATGAGCATGCCATGTTTTGTTAATGATGCTGACAAGATTCCGTTAGCACAATATGGTAGCTCTAATATTGGTAAAATGAAGACGGTTTATCGCCAAGGGCTGAAAAATCGCTACGGCTCGATGATGCAAGTCATCTCGGGTATTCACTTTAATTTCTCATTTTCACAAGATTTTTGGCATGTACAGAAAAACCTACATGACTCCGCAACGTTAAATTCAGTAGATGAAAAGCCATTAGCACTTGATGATTTTATTTCTGAACGTTACTTTTCTATTTTAAGAAACTATAAGCGATTTTGTTGGTTGATCCCGTATTTATATGGCAGTTCACCAACGATTTGTGGTTCTTTCTTGCAAGGCAAAGAGCATAAATTACCTTTTAAGAAGTCGCCTTTTGGTGCGCTTTATCTTGAGCATGCTACCTCGTTACGGATGAGTGATTTAGGTTACACCAGTTCAGAACAGTCTTCATTGAAGATTTGTTATAACAACTTACCTGATTATGTTGATGGTGTGCAGCAAGCGATAAAACTAAAGTCTAAAGACTTTGCTGATATTGGTGTCAAGGTAGGCGGTACATACCAACAACTTAATGACAACGTCCTGCAAATAGAAAATGAACTCTATGCACCAATTCGACCTAAGCGAGTGGCTAAGTCGGGTGAAAAACCTTCGGTTGCTTTAGGTGAACGTGGGGTTGAATATATAGAAGTTCGTGCACTTGATGTAAACCCCTTTTCAGACACGGGTATAAGTATTGAGCAAGTTCACTTTTTAGATATTTTCCTTACCTATTGTGCTTTTGTCGATAACGAGGAGTTTGACTGTGCGGCTCAACAAGTTCATGAAAAAAATATGGATGAAGTGGTGCTGCGAGGTCGTGATCCTGAACTATTATTGTCTGATAGAAATAGCCAAGGAGAAGTTAAACGTAAATCGGTAAAAACTTGGGGTAATGAGTTATTTGAGCAAATGCAACAAGTTGCAAAATTATTAGATACAGCTTATAAAACGACTAAATACAGTGAGGCCATTGTTCGTGAGTTGGCTAAAATTAATGATTCAACTTTAACGCCTTCTGCGCAGTTGTTATCTATTATTCAAGACCAATGCCTATCGGGATATGCTTTAGACAAAGCAAGCCAATATCAAGAGCAGGCAAAATCTCGTGATTACCAGTTTTATAATCAAGATTTTTTTGATGAGAGTGTTGAGGTATCTCATCAAGCCCAAGCGGAAATTGAAGCAGGTGACAAACTAAATTTTGATGACTTCTTATCTGATTATTTTGCCTAAAGGCAAAGTAATCTTTTTAATGTTAAGACTAAAATTAGAATAATAGCTATAAAAAAAGCGCGTCAAGATGACGCGCCGGTTATTTAAGCAAACAAAACTTAAATCAAATGAAAGCAATCCAGGGAAGAATGTTTCAATAGTTATGACGCCTCGATTCAGGATAAGTTCATTTATATTTTAAAAATATATTTATTAAGATAAATAATATTGAAAATAACTTAATTTCTTCCCTCACTTCATTCGCCGTAACTTACTTTCTTTTCTCCTAAAGCCCAGTAAAACCGTCTTTTAGCTATTCATGAGAGTAGTTTTGCCTATCCATGTAAGGTTAAATTCTTTTTTATAAATTTTTGACAAAAAAAACGCCCTACTAAATAGTAGAGCGCGTAAAACATGAAACACTAAGGGAATAACATAACTGTTAAGTAAGAGCGCACTTTTATTGTTTAGTTCAAATTATTTTAAATAAAAATCATTTAATTGTTTTTTCAGTAAATACATGTGGATAACATTTAAATTTACGTAACGATAAAGTAATCGTACAAGCTAGTGAGGGTGAATAATATGACTATATTCCACCGCTAAAGAGCAGTTCTCAATATCACCTTAAGTCTCAGGAAAAAAAGCGCCCACTAAGTAGAAGGGCGCGTAAAACATGAAACTGTACTTTTGAGGGCGGAATAGCATGACTATTTTTCTCTGCTAAGTACCAGTACTAAATTTATGGTAAAAAAAAAGCGCCCAACTAAGTAGAAGGGCGCGTAAAACATGAAACTGTACTTTTGAGGGCGGAATAACATGACTGTTTTTCTCTGCTAAATATCAGATAAAAACTTTGCTAAATACCAGTACTAAATTTATGGTAAAAAAAGCGCCCAACTAAGTAGAAGGGCGCGTAAAACAAGATACTGTACTTTTGAGGGCGGAATAACATAACTGTTTTTCTCTGCTAAATATCAGATAAAAACTTTGCTAAATACAAGTACTAAATTTCTGGTAAAAAAAAAGCGCCCAACTAAGTAGAAGGGCGCGTAAAACATGAAACACTAAGGGAATAACATAACTGTTAAATAAGAGTGTAGTTTTATTGTTTAGTTCAAATTATTTTAAATAAAAATCATTTAATTACTTTTAAAGTTAATGCTGTATATAAAGCAAAGTTTAACGAGTAATTATGTAGTAGAGTACAAGTGTTTATTCAGTGTACTGAGGCTTGGTTCAGCAACACTTACATAATATTCTACCCATTCGGTTGATAGTGTCAAGGTATTGATAAACAACATTATAATTGTAGGTAGTGCTAAATTCTAGCCGAAAAAAAAGCGCCCAATAAAAGCTATTGGGCGCAAAAACAAGGGAATAACATCACTGTAAGTAAGCGTTATCTTGCTCAGTTTAGTTCATACCAAAGTGATTTACAATCAATTTACAACTTATTTACAATTATTTCACGTTGTTATTGTAATAATTAAATGCTCGCAAAAACTGCCATTAATTATGGCTTTCTGGCATTATAATTAACAAATTAAAATAACCATTATTCGTTTATGCCTTCATGTAGAACTGCTTTGTTAACTGCTGTAAGTGTTGTCTTACTCACTAGTTGTGCAACGCCACCACCTAAAAATCCAGAAAACATCTGTGAAATATTTCGAGAACATCGTGATTGGTACTTCGCTGCTAAAGACGTACGAGAGCGTTGGGGTGTGCCAATACATGTGCCCATGAGTATGATGTACCAAGAGAGCTCGTTTCGCCACAATGCTATTCCCCCTAGGGATTACCTGTTAGGTTTTATACCTTGGGGAAGGGTAAGTAGTGCATATGGCTATGCTCAGGCCAAAACGATGACTTGGAAAGACTACGTACGAGAAACAGGTAACTCAGGAGCTGATCGTGATGATTTTGATGATGCGATTGATTTTATGGGGTGGTTTATTTTCAAAACTCAAAAAGTTAACGGTGTTTCTAAATGGGATGCTTATAGCCAGTACTTAAACTACCATGAAGGCTGGGGCGGTTTTAAGAATAAAAGCTACAAGAAAAAACCTTGGTTAGTGAAGGTTTCCCGTAAAGTAGATAATCGTGCTCGTCGCTACAGTAGTCAGTTAAAGAGTTGTGAAAAAGATTTAGACCATGGTTGGTTGTGGCGATTATTCTTTGGTTGATTAATTCTAGAGCAACTTAGCCATTGGTGTTTTTTTGTCATCGGTTTTAGGGTAATGATCATAAGTACAGTCGCATAAAGCTTGCCAATATGCTCTTTTTATAGTGGAAAATCGCTAAGAGTAGCTATGATAATAGCTTCAGGAATAGCTAGTGATTTTATAAAAAATAGTAAAAAAAAAGACGGCCTTTTTGCGAAATAATTGTTGAAATAAGTAAAGGCTGCTGCTGATAGGGTTGGCAATTGTTATCCACAGAAATTGTGGAGCGTTGAATAAGGTTGTTTGAAAGTCTTATTCTGTGGATAACTTTGTGACTAACTTTGTGACTAACTTTGTAACTGTTTAATTATTCTTCTTCAGGGCTCTCATCAATAAAATGTTCAGGCATAACCCTTACAGTTGTTATCTTATTGCCTGCAACATCAATGATCTCGACAGGATAGCCAGAGATACGTAAGCTAATATTACTTTGTGGGATTTCTTCTAAGTACTCAATAATCAAGCCGTTCAGGGTTTTAGGGCCATCTGTGGGCAATTTCCAAGACATCTCTTTATTAATATCACGAATACTGGCGCTACCATCAACTAAATAGCTGCCATCAGGCTGCAAGTTAACTTCATCACTGGTAGTTGGTGTCATCGTTGTTGTGAAATCACCAACAATTTCTTCGAGAATATCTTCTAAGGTCACTAAACCTTGGATATCTCCGTATTCATCTACAACTAAACCCAAACGTTCTTTAGCATGTTGAAATTTTAATAACTGTATATTTAAGGGAGTGCCTTCAGGAACAAAATATAATTCACGTACGGCTCTAAGCAATGTCGCTTTAGTAAACTGGTTTTTTGATAACAGTTTTAAAGCATCTCGGGCGTGAATATAGCCAACTACATCATCGATACTATCACGATAGAGTAAAACACGAGTATGGTTAGCCTGGGTAAGTTGCTTTTGTATCCTCTTCCAATCATCGTTAACATCAATGCCGACTAAATCGCTGCGAGGGATCATGATATCTTCAACAACAACCTTTTCTAAATCTAAGATACTTACTAGCATATCTTGGTCACGTTGTTGTAATAAAGCGCCAGATTCGTTTACTACGGTTCTTAACTCCTCACTACTGAGACTGTGTTGCTCTCTTTGTTCTGCGTTAATCCCTAAAAGCATCAAAAATCCATTAGTGATCCAATTTACAGCTACGACTAGAGGAAAAAGTAACTTTAACAATAAAGACAACAAAATAGAGCTTGGAAAAGCTATCTTTTCAGGATAAAGCGCCGCTAAAGTTTTAGGGGTAACTTCTGCAAAAATAAGGATTACTAGGGTTAGTGCTATTGTTGCCACCAAAATCCCCATATCTCCAAATAAGCGCAAACCAATTACAGTTGCTATAGCAGAGGCTGCAATATTAACTAGGTTATTACCGATGAGAATTAGGCCAATTAAACGATCTGGGCGAGCAAGTAATTTACTGACTCTCTTAGCTCCTTTATGTTTTTGCTTTTCGAGATGGCGTAATCGATATCTATTCAATGACATCATGCCGGTTTCAGAGCCTGAAAAATAGGCGGATATAAGTATTAAGATGCCAAGAATACTGAAGAGCACTTGGGTGGATATACTGTCCAAAAAGGGAGTTTCCTTTGTTAAAAGTAAAAGTAAAAGTAAAAGTAAAAGTAAAGTGAAGAATCAAAAAATGATTATTTAACACTGCTAGCTTATACCAGCAGTGTTATTGCGACAAGTACCAAGGTGTCATTGCGAAAAGGGCAAGGGAGAATAGCGGTTATTTATAAAATAAATTCTTTGACGAAACGACTGCCAAAGTAAGCTAAGGTAAGTAAACCACTGGCAGAGATCATTAAAACTAATACTCGGTGACCACGCCAACCTTTTTCAAAATGTCCCCAAAGAATAATGCTATAAAGAGCAAAAGAAAGTAATGACAATACTGTTTTATGGGCATTTTCTTTTGCTAAAAAGCCATCCAGAAAAACAAAGCCAATAACTTCACTAATAAATAAAATAGCTGTGCCAATAGTTAATATACTAAATAGTTGTTTCTCAACCTGCATAAGAGGTGGTAAATGTGCAACAGCGGTTAAGTTTTTACTTTTTAATTTTAAGTGAATATAAGTCACCTGAAATGCAAATAAAGTAGCAATAATCAATACACAATACGCGATTAAGGCAAAGCTGATATGGCTTAATAAAATCACTTTCTCTACTACCAGGGGAATGGAATCAATCGGCGGAATAAAAATGATAACTAATTGCCACAAGCCAGTGAATCCGTATATGACAGGTAACAATAAATTAACTTTAAAGCGTAGTGCCACCAGCGTTACTACCACAGTAATGATCAAGCTAACTAGGGAGATTACATTAGGTAAACTAAAATTGATGGTGTCTTGCGAGAAAAATAATAGCGCGTCATTAAAGCTATGCACAATAATTGCTGTAGCAGCTAAACTTAACACTAACGCGATATTGGGTCCTTTAGGGTGAAAAAGACGTGTGACGATTGCCAAAGTAGCAAGCATATAAAGCAAAAATGCTAAACTGGAACCTATAACCAAAAAATCCACTAAAAACCCCTAGAGCAACTCAAAGATGCATTAAAAAATTGATTCTATCAGATAAAATCTTTAGCGCCATGCGATTAGCGCAAAGTTTTGACTTAAAGTGAATAAAGCTGATGGTTGTTTTATCAACAAATTGACATGAACTTTGATGAAATGTGGCTGTCGCTTTATCAGAACAATTTATTTTAAATTAACTTTTAATTCATTTTTATTAATACAAAAGGCTATGTGGAACTATCTGCTGTCGCATCTTAGGGATATTTGGGTATAATAGCAGCATTAACTTCACCAAAATTTCGCTGTTAGAGTATTTCATGTTTGACAATCTTTCCGAACGCTTAAGTAAAACGCTTAAAAATATTAGTGGCCGTGGCCGTTTAACCGAAGACAACATTAAAGAAACCTTACGCGAAGTGCGTATGGCATTACTTGAAGCTGACGTCGCCTTACCTGTTATCCGTGAATTTGTTGCTAAAGTTAAAGAGCAAGCAGTAGGTACTGACGTTTCTAAAAGCCTCACACCAGGACAAGTTTTTGTAAAAATAGTACAAAAAGAACTTGAATCCGCCATGGGTGAAGTTAACGAAGCGCTTGACCTAAAAGCAGCGCCTCCAGCTGTTGTATTAATGGCTGGCCTGCAAGGTGCGGGTAAAACTACCTCGGTAGCCAAATTAGCAAAATTCTTAACTGAGCGTGAAAAGAAAAAAGTCTTAGTGGTGAGTGCCGATGTATACCGTCCGGCGGCAATTAAGCAACTTGAAACTTTAGCAACTGAAATAAATGTTGGTTTTTTCCCAAGTGATATCAAACAAAAACCTATTGATATCGCCGAAGCTGCTATTGAACATGCTAAAAAGAATTTCTTCGATGTATTAATTGTTGATACGGCAGGCCGTTTACATATTGATGAAGACATGATGGGCGAAATTCAGCAACTTCACGCTGCAATTAACCCAGTAGAAACTTTATTTACTGTTGATGCTATGACAGGCCAAGATGCGGCTAATACAGCTAAAGCTTTTAATGATGCGCTACCATTAACGGGGATTATCTTAACCAAAACAGATGGTGATGCTCGTGGTGGTGCTGCTTTATCAATTCGTCATATCACTGGTAAGCCTATTAAGTTTATGGGTGTTGGTGAAAAAATTGAAGCCCTTGAACCTTTTCATCCTGACCGTATTGCTTCACGCATATTAGGTATGGGTGATGTACTCTCTCTAGTTGAAGAAATTGAACAAAAAGTAGATAGAAAACAAGCAGAGAAATTAGCAAAAAAAGTAAAAAGTGGTAAAGGTTTTAGTTTAGAAGATTTTCGTGACCAGCTTGTGCAAATGAAAAACATGGGCGGCATGATGGGTATGATGGACAAATTACCTGGTATGGGTAATATGTCAGATAAAATTAAAGACCAAATGGATGATAAGCTTACTGGCAGAATGGAAGCTATTATCAACTCTATGACGCCCGCTGAGCGCGAACGTCCTGATATTATTAAAGGTTCGCGTAAACGTCGTATTGCTACTGGCTCCGGTACTCAAATTCAAGATGTAAATAAGCTACTTAAGCAATTTACTCAAATGCAAAAGATGATGAAAAAAATGTCAGGAAAAGGCGGCATGAAGAAAATGATGCGCGGCATGCAAGGTATGATGCCACCAGGTGGTGGTGGAATGGGCGGCATGGGCGGCGGCGGCATGTTTGGTCGTTAACCTCTGCAATCTGTATTGTGTAATATTCTTATCAAGGGTCGCTTAGCGGCCTTTTTTATTGACTAAAATAAACGTACTAGCGTTTATGAATGACGAGCCATGCCATCTTTTTTGTTGAAATGCCTATTTGTACATTTGTATATTTGTAATTTTCTTTGCTATACATCAATAAAGGTAACATTAACTTACATCTTTATGAGATTTATTCGCATTTGTGTTTAAGTTTGTGTATTATGCCCGCAATTAAAATAATACAAAATAGCCCTAGTTCTTAAATTAACTCTCTTTTTATATACAAGGAGAACTCTAATTTAAGACTGTCGTGGGTTCAATTGGAGTAGTAAATGAAGTTTCAAAGAAAAGCATTAGCCATTGCCGTAATGGTAGCAACATCTACATTAACTGCCTGTGGTTCAAGCAGTGATAAAACACCAGCTAATACAGCGCCAACAGCTATTGCATTATCAGCAAATACCGTTGATGAAAATGCAATGGGTGCTGATATCGGTACGCTAACAGCGACTGATGCTAATTCAGGTGATACTTTTACCTTTACTACCGATAATGCTGATTTTGTTATTACTGGCGATAAGCTTGCTCTTGCTGCTGAATCTTCATTCGACTTTGAAAAAACTAGCAGTGTTAAAGTAAACGTTACTGTTAAAGATAACGGTGGTTTATCTCACACACAAGAATTAACCATAGATGTAAATGATTTGCTTGATTACTATGGCTTTATGAGCAAAGTAGGTGATACAGCTAACTCAAGTGTTTCTTACGGTGGCCAAGTTACTCGCCATGCATTAATCGCAGAGTTAAAGCACTATATTGGTAAGGGTGGTTTACAAGCAGATATAGATGGTAATAATTTTGCAGATAAAGCTGCTGTTCTAGCTAAGCTTAATAGTTTTTATAATAGAGGCGGTGATATAGAAGCTGACCGTGAAGCCTCTTGGGATGGTTTTGCAATTACATTTACTGATGCCAAGCAAACGCTCTTTAGTGAATTGGGTAGCTATAAAAGCTTAAAAGATAAGATTGCTGGTAATGACGCTTCGGGTCAGCATAAAGATTGGAATAATGGTGCTTTTTCTGGTTGGGGCGCTCAAGGCTCAATTACACCACAAGGCTTAATTGAGCATTTCTTTGATCAGTTAGCAGATAATGCTGTAGCTGTTATTGGTGGATCTGTGCGAGTAGACCCTATTACTGCGGGTGCAATCCCTGTTTATGTTACTGATAACGGTACTGACTTAAATCAATTAATCCAAAAGTTTTTATTAATGTCTGTGACTTACTCGCAAGCGACTGATGATTATTTAGATGAAGCTAAAGGTTTAGCGGCAGATAACATTGCTCAAGATAAAGGCACTAAAGATTATACTTCTTTAGAACACCAATTTGATGAAGGTTTTGGCTATTTTGGCGCGGCACGTGATTATTTATCTTATAACGATAATGAGATCGCAGGCAAAGTTAGTGTTGATGGTGAAGGTGGTCGTTTAGCATGGAATGGTCAGTACGATACTGATGGTGATGGTAAAATTGATTTAACTTCAGAGAAAAACTTTGGTAACTCAGTAAATGCTGCTAAACGTGATCGTGGTTCAAAAGATAATGCCGCAGCAACTGATTATACCAAACAAGCGATGGATGCTTTCTTAAGTGGTCGTAAACTTATTAATGACAGAGCTGGCTTTACTTTAACTAATGCAGAAAAAACTGAGTTAGTTGGTTATCGTGATGTAGCTGTTAAAGCATGGGAAAATGCAGTTGCGGCTACAGTTGTTCATTATATTAATGACTTACATGCTGATTTAGCTAAAGTAGGTACTGCTGATTTTAATTATTTAGATACAGCCAAACATTTCTCTGAATTAAAAGGTTTTGCTTTAGGTTTACAGTTTAACCCTTATTCACCAATGACTGATGTACAGTTTGAAGCAATGCACGTGTTATTAAAAGATGCTCCAGTATTAGTTGGTGCAGCTGATGTTACAACATATCAGGAAGATCTTATTAAGGCGCGTGATATTTTACAAACAGCATTAAGTTTTGATGCTGATAACGTTGCTAATTGGTAAGCGTTTATTGTTAGCCTAGGTCAATAAAACCTACGGTTAACAAGCTAAAATTTTAAACAAAGCTTGAACAGGGATGTTGTTCGAGCTTTGTTGCGTTTTAAGCATTCATAAGTTCAAGGTAACTAGCATAAATGGAAAGCTGCTAATTTCTGTTTAGGTTTAGATAATCTAAGAAGTACTTTAAAGATTTTTTAAAGTTCTTTTAAAGAACATCTAAAGGTTTTCTAAAGGTAAAGTTAAGGTAAATAATCATGACGTATCCCCAAACACTCTCTTTAGCTCTTTCACTCAATAAGAAGCTTATTTCCGTCGCACTCGCCTCAATGTTTATTATTAGCGCTTGTGGTGAAGACTCTACCAGTACTAATGGCGCAGGCTTTAACGAAAATAAAGATACTAATACTGATTTCGACCAAGGCAAATTAATTGCCAGTATCGTTGATAAGGTGATTACCCCAACTTATCAGCAGTTTTCTTCAGTCGCCTCTTCTCAACAACAAGCAATTAATAACTATTGTGCACAAGAGTCAGCATTAGCTCTAGGAAATGGTAATGAAACGCTGGTAAATGATAGTAAAATATTGGCGAAGGAAAGTTGGCGTAATGCGATGAACTCATGGCAACTAGCGGATATGATGCAATTGTCTCCTCTGTTAATTGGTGACGGTGCCTTACGAAATAATATCTACTCATGGCCTACACAAAACACCTGTGGCGTAGATCTTGATGTAACTTACTTTGAAGACGGTAATGTAAACGGTCAGCCTTATAATATTGCTAACAGAACCGCCTCCCGAAAAAGCATGGTTGCTTTAGAATATTTACTTTTTAATGATAATCTCGATCATAGTTGCACTGGTTCAACTGTTCCTAGTCTGTGGAATAACCAAACTGAGCAATATCGTAAAGTAGCGCGTTGTGAGTATGCTAGTGAAGTAGCCGGCGATATAAAAAACAACTCAACTGAGCTATTAACTGCTTGGCTAGGCAGTGATGGTAATGGTGGTTATGCCGCTCAGCTTAAATCTGCAGGTACTGTTGGTAGTGACTTTGCTACGAAACATGATGCAGTAAATGAATTAAGTGACGCAATTTTTTATTTAGATAAGTTTACTAAAGATGGCAAAATAGCAACTCCACTAGGTTTATTTGGCAATGAATGTGGCGCACAAGCATGCCCAGAGGCTGTTGAGTCAAAATATGCTAATCACTCTATAACAAACATCACAAATAATTTACGCGCCCTAGAAATGTTTATGCAGGGCAGTTTGTCAGTTGATGAGGCGGATGCTTTAGGTTTTAGTCATTATCTGATTGATGTTGGTGACAAAGTTACTGCCGATATTTTAAAGGACTATATTGCCCTTGCCATTGAGACAAGTAAAAACTATCAAGCGTCATTAGCTGTAACCTTAGTAGATGATTCCGATAAAGTATTGGCAACCCATGGCGATGTAAAAAATATTACCGATAAACTAAAAAGCGACTTTATTACTAGCCTAGCTTTAGAGTTACCAAAAACTTCAGCTGGAGACAATGATTAATATGACTAAGATAATTAATAAATTCGCACTTTCCACAACAGCTCTTTCGTTATCAATCGCTTTGTCCGCTAGTTTAATACCTGTTTCAACAGCTATAGCATCAGATGAAATAAATGCCAAAAACTCTGGGGGGGATGCTCAAGCGAACGCCAGTATCGCTAGTAATATTGATGCCATCGCTAACAGTGCGCAAAAAATCGATTATGTTGAACGTATTCAAATTATTGGTCACGGGGATAAACTGAGAACAGAAGGAGGCTCTGCTACATTAATTGGTGAAGCAGAGTTAGAAAAATTCAAGTTTGATGACATTAACCGTGTGCTTTATAACGTACCTGGTGTCAACATTAGGGAAGAAGATGGTTACGGTTTAAGGCCTAATATAGGTTTTCGTGGCGCGACACCGGAGCGTAGTAAAAAAATAACTGTGATGGAAGATGGTATATTAATTGGCCCTGCGCCTTATTCTGCTCCTGCCGCTTATTATTTCCCTATGATGTCAAAAATGACTTCTCTTGAAGTTTTTAAAGGCCCTGCTGCAATTAAATACGGCCCTAATACAGTGGCTGGCGCGTTAAATATGACAACTCGCGCAGTGCCAGATGAGCAAGAGGGCATGATTGATATTGCAGCGGGTAGTGATGCTTACACTAAAGTCCATGGATATTACGGTACCCAAATTGGTGAGCTTGGTGTGTTAGTTGAAGCCATTAATATGCAAGCCGATGGCTTTAAAGATCTTGATGGTAACGGTGATGGTAATACTGGTTTTGATAAAAACGATATTATGGCGAAGTTTCGTTATGATTTAACGACAGGCAGTGTTGACCATACTTTTGGTTTAAAGTTTTCATATGCCGATGAGAAGTCGAATGAAACTTACCTAGGCTTAACAGATGACGACTTTTATGTGAATCCTGATCGACGTTATGTGGCTAGCGAGCTAGATAATATGGATTGGCAGCATGAACAATTCCAGTTTACCCACTTTATGCAAGCCAATAGTTTTGATATCACCACCCGTGTGTACCGTAACAATTTTGAGCGCTCATGGTTTAAAATTAATGGTTTTAAAGGTGGTTTAGTTGATCGTGATCTGCAAGAGATATTGGCAACCCCTGAAGATGATGTAAATGCAGGCTTTTATAAAATATTAACAGGCCAAGCAAATAGTATTGAAGATCATGAAAAAATAATTTTGGGTGATAATGCCCGAGAGTATTATTCGCAAGGTATCCAATCAGAGCTTTATTTTGAACAAGAATTGTTTGGTTTAAGTCATAAGTTTAATCTTGGTGCACGCTTTCACCAAGATCAAATTGAACGAAATCATACCGAAGACAGTTATGACATGCGTGAAGGTCACCTGGTTAGTGATGGCAATGAGCAAGTAAAAACAACAACCAATCGCGAAAAAACAGATGCTATTGCAATCTTTTTTAAAGACACTATTAAGTACGACGCTCTGGATATCACATTAGGTTTACGTGGTGAGTTTATTGATTCTACTTATCAAAACCGTGTTGCAGGCAAAGAGGATGATTGGCAAAAGAAAAGCTCTCATATTTGGCTACCTAGCTTGAGCCTGTTTTATACAGTAAATGAAAACCTAGGTTTACTTTTTGGTGTGCATGAAGGCTTCATTCCTACGAGCCCAAAAGAAGGTCCGGAAGTTGAGATTGAAAACAGTGTTAACTATGAGTTTGGAGGTCGATTCTATCAAGGTGACCTACAAGGTGAAGCGGTATTTTTCTATAACGATATGAGTAATTTAAAAGAAAGTTGTTCATTTTCTGCAGCTTCATCTTGTGGTGATAGTTTAGATAAAGAGTTTAATGGTAGTGAGGTTGATGTCTATGGCTTGGAGTTCTCGACAAGTTATATAGCTAAGCTCAGTGAGTCGTTAGATGTCCCCATGTCAGTTGTTTACACTTACAGTGATTCAGAGTTTAAAAATAGCTTTAAATCAGATTTTCCTATGTGGGGCACTATTACTGCAGGTGACGGTTTGCCTTATCTGGCTGAACACCAGTTAACGCTTAATTTAGGTCTTGCTGCTGAGCAATGGGATATTAACTTTATTGCCCGTTATGTTGGTGAAATGCTTGAGGCTTCTGGTGATGATGTAACTTTGTCAGGCGAAGTTACCAAGGCGTATACTGTTGTCGACTTATCAGCCAGCTACTACCTTGGTCAATACGGTAAAGTTTATATTAAAGCGGATAATATTCTAGATAGCCAAGAAATTGTCAGTCGTAGACCATACGGTGCTAGGCCAAGTAAACCACAGCAAATGTTTGTTGGTTACCAATATAACTTTTAAAGATATATTGCCTATCAACAAGTGGAAATACGGCACATATTATTATCGTGCTGTATTTCACCTTGTATAAAAATTATTGTCCTATATCAAAGTCTAAATCAAGGCTTTGATATAGGATGTAATTCCTACTCACACTCTTAATTTTTTGACGTTTAAAGCAGGCTAGGCGGTTTTGTGTTTGATTTTCTATCTATAAATATAACCGAGCTAAGCCAATATTTTTTTGATGCCAATAAACGTATATACTTTGTATATTTACTGTCAGCGCTAACTTTAGCTGCTCCTGTTTATTGGTTGAAGTTTTCTAGTTTCTCGTTATTACCGTTTCTACGCTTTGTTTTTCCAAAGTCTATTTATACTCATAAATCAGCGCGACATGACTATGTACTGTTAGTGATAAATAAACTGATTAAAGCTGCTTTTTTTCCATTCATAGTTATAACCATGGCGCCAGTGGCCATTGGTGTTTCGTCAGTGATTGAATATGTTTTTGGTTACTTTGAGCCAATTGTTTTACCAGCATCTGCAATCATTGCCATATTTACTTTATTATTATTTTTATTTGATGATTTCACGCGTTTTTATTTGCATTATATTTTGCATAAAATCCCTGCCTTATGGGAATTCCATAAGGTGCATCATTCAGCCTTAGTATTAACCCCTTTTACTATTTATCGTAGCCACCCAGTAGAAAGCTTGCTTTATGCTTTTAGAATGACGCTAACCCAAGGTCTTGTAGTAGGGCTGTGTTATTACTTCTTTGGTCCGACATTGAAAATGTATGATATTTTAGGAGCCAACGCTTTTGTATTTTTGTTTAACTTTTTTGGCTCAAATTTACGTCATAGTCATATCTGGTTAAGTTGGGGAGATAAAGTTGAAAACTATTTTATTAGTCCGGCCCAGCACCAGATTCACCATAGTGATAACCGAAAACATTTTGATACTAACTTTGGCTCGGCATTAGCATTATGGGATAGGTTATTTTCCTGTCATATAAAAGCATCACAAGTTGGTAAAATAACATTTGGTATTAGTGTTAATCACAAGGGGCATAACAGTTTAATACAAATCTACCTTGAACCATTCAAAAAGGCCGCTCAAAGTCTTTTTCCAAGAAATAACATCAAAAAATAGGCGTTTATCACTCCTTGTCCACCATTTTCTTATTGCCTAGCTATACTTATTTACCAATAACTTAATATATTTGTATTTATCGTATTAGTGACTGAATCAATAATCGTGAATAACTATATTATTCTCGCTGTTTATCAATTCAATTCAATTAAAGGACAGGCTCTAGTGCTTAGCTATAGCTATGGTGTTTAATTGAGGAAGCTAACTCTCATGGCTAAAAATAAAGTTAATAAAACTGTTCCTCGCACAAAACTCGACCAACCCGAAAAAATTGGCTTTTTTAAGCGTTTTGCTTTTATTTTTGAAAGTGTTTTTATTGTGTTCATTACTATTACATTACTGTGGTTTAGTCGGGTTGTAGATATCCCTGCATTTGTAATGCAATTATCGAGTAGCCAAAAAAATTTTCAGTTAAGTGAAATTATAACTTTTGTTAGCATTTCAGTGTTTGGTTTATTAGTTTTGGTCACCCGCTATGGTTTTCATGTACGTAAAAAAATGAAGCGACAATTTATTGCTGAGGAGGAAATAAAGCGGCTAGCGTTTTTTGATAGCTTAACCAACCTACCAAACCAAGAGCTTTGTCACAATCGTTTAGAGCATGCTTTAGCAAGAGCTGCACGAAGCAATAATTCTATTGCTGTATTATTTATTGGTATTGATGACTTTAAGGTTGTGAATGATCAGCATGGTCATGAGGGAGGCGATAAGTTACTACAACAAGTTGCTAAGCGGTTATCTAGTGAATTACGTTCTGGAGACACTTTAGCCAGAATTACCGGTGTTGAGTTTATTATAATTCTTGAGAGCTTATCGTCTAATGAAAATATTAATGCAGTAGCAGATAAAGTTTTATTAAAATTAGCTAAGTGTTATCGCATTGCCATGCACGAGGTTTATGTCACTTGTAATATAGGCATCGCTTTGTATCCAAGCGATGGGGAGCACAGTAAAGAACTGATTAATAATGCAGATGTAGCAATGTGCTTTGCTAAAGAGCAAGGCCGTAATAGTTTGGCTTTTTTCTCAAAAGAGTTACAAGAGCAAGTGAATATCAAGAAAAAAATAGCCGAGCAATTACGAGGGGCTATGGAAAGAGATGAGTTCATACTTCACTACCAGCCTATCATAGCAACCCATTCAATGGAGGTTATTGCTGTTGAAGCATTATTACGTTGGCATAATGAATTACTAGGGGATTTGCCTCCTGATGTATTTATTCCGATTGCTGAGGAGATAGGTATTATCTCAAAAGTAGGTGATTGGGTACTTGCTCAAGCATGTTTACAAAATAAAATTTGGCAACAAAAAGGACATGTAAACATAGTCATGTGTATAAATATGTCTGTGATGCAATTAGGTATAAGGAATTATGCAAGTACCGTGTCTTCGTCTTTAGCGAAAACAAATTTAGAACCACAGTTCCTAGAGTTAGAATTTACAGAGAATACGCTTATGAAAGATGCCAAGAAATCCATAGTGCAGCTTAGGCAATTAAGTGCTTTAGGTGTTTCTATCGCGCTTGATGATTTTGGTACTGGGTATTCATCAATTAAATATTTATCCAAGTTTAAGCTTAATAAATTAAAAATTGATGGTAGCTTCATAAAAAACATCTCTAAAAATGCCAGCGATGTTATGGCTGTAAGTGCGATTATTGCATTAGCTAAGCAGTTAAAATTACATATAACAGCAGAGGGTGTAGAAACCGCTGAGCAGCACGAGTTTATGGCTGCTAATGCAGTAGACTCTATGCAAGGGTATCATTTTAGCCGCCCCATTGACGCCAAAGCTTTTGAGCACCTTTTGCAATCACCATCATGGTAATAACGCTACCTCAATAGTGAATTACTGATACCTTACAATGCTCTTTGGCGTATTCCTTAGTGCATAAACGTGAAGTTTAGAGTGGTGCACCAAACCCATAAAAATCCACATAAAAACCCAATAGATAGATAGAACTTGTATAAAACTACTAGAAGCGTATAATACGCGAGCTTTTCTGTCGCTTGTCGATAGGAAGTGTCTGGAAAATCCGTTTTAACACTTAACATATATAGAGGACGATATGGTTACCATTCGTTTAGCTCGTGGCGGCGCTAAAAAGCGTCCATTCTATCAGGTTGTTGTTGCAGATAGCCGTAACTCTCGCGATGGTCGTTTCATCGAGAAAGTTGGTTTCTTCAACCCAACAGCACAAGGTCAAGCAGAGAAATTACGCTTAGATCTAGACCGTATTACCCATTGGGTAGGTCAAGGTGCGACAGTATCTGATCGTGTGGCTAAGTTAGTTAAAGACGCAACTGCGGCTTAATTACTTAGTAGGTAGAAGGAGAACTTTGTGAGTAAAGAACAACAAATAACCTTGGGTAAAGTAGGCGCTGTTTATGGCATCAAAGGTTGGTTGAAAATTCATTCATTCACTGATGAAACTGATGCCATACTTGACTATTTCCCTTGGTCATTAAAATTAGGGAATAACACACAAACAGTTGAAATAACTGATTGGCGCAAGCATAACAAAGGCCTAATTGTGAAGGTGGCGGGTATTGATGACAGAGATGAAGCGCAAGCATTAGTCGGCTCAGAAGTACAAACCAGTGAAGCAGCGTTGCCAGAATTGTCGCAAGATGATTTTTACTGGCGCGATTTAATAGGTATGTCTGTTGTGACTAACAAGGGTTACGACCTGGGTGTAGTTTCAGACATGATGGAAACTGGCGCTAATGATGTACTGGTTGTGAAAGCTAACTTAAATGATGGCTTTAGTAAAAAAGAGCGGTTAATCCCTTATCTTTTCGAACAAGTTGTTGAATCGGTTAGCATTGAAAATAAACAAATTTGTGTTGACTGGGATCCGGGTTTTTAACTTGTGACTAGCACTAACTCTGCTAAAGAGAAAAACAAAATGTGGATTGGGGTTATAAGCCTTTTTCCCGAAATGTTTAATGCTATCACGGAGTACGGGGTAACAGGTCGGGCGATTCGTAATGGGTTAATTGAATTTCAGCAATGGAATCCAAGAGACTTTACCCATGATAAACATCGTACCGTTGATGATCGTCCTTATGGCGGTGGTCCGGGGATGTTAATGATGGTGCAACCATTACGTGATGCTATTGCCTCTGCGCGTAAAGCTGCAGATGCTGATGCTGCCATTCATGGTGGTAAAAAGGCTAAAGTTATCTACTTGTCTCCGCAAGGAAGAAAGCTTGATCAACAAGGCGTAAGTGAATTAGCACAACATGATCGACTAGTATTTATTGCTGGCCGGTATGAAGGCATAGACGAGCGATTAATTGCGTCAGATATTGACGAAGAATGGTCGGTTGGTGATTACATTTTAAGTGGTGGTGAACTCCCTGCGATGAATGTGATTGATGCTGTAGCACGCTTAGTGCCTGGTGTATTAGGACATAAAGAATCAGCAGAGCAGGACTCCTTCTCTAACGGTTTATTAGACTGTCCCCATTACACTCGGCCAGAAGTAATGACCACTCCTCACGGAGATGAAGTGTCAGTACCTAAAGTATTGCTTAGTGGTAATCATGAACACATACGCTTATGGCGACAAGAGCAATCTTTGCTAAGAACGTGGACTAGAAGACCAGAATTATTAATCAACCTAGCTCTGACAGGTGAGCAGGAAAAAGCGCTTGCTTTAATTAAGAAACAGGCGAAGCAAACCACTTAGACTGTGCATACTAGGAAGAAGGTATTATGAGTAAAATTATTGAAATGCTCGAGCAAGAGCAATTAAAATCTGATCTACCAGCATTCGCTCCGGGCGATACTGTTGTAGTTCAAGTAAAAGTTACAGAAGGTGATAAATCACGTCTTCAAGCATTTGAAGGTGTAATCCTTGCTGTTAAAAACCGCGGCTTACATTCTGCTTTCACTGTTCGTAAAATTTCGAACGGTGTTGGTGTAGAGCGTGTATTCCAGACACATAGCCCAATCGTTGATTCAATATCAGTGGTACGTCGTGGTGATGTTCGTCAAGCTAAACTTTACTACTTGCGCGAGCTATCTGGCCGTAAAGCACGTATTAAAGAAAAATTGGCTAAGAAATAGAAATATTTTTTATACAGTTTTCTGTAAAGAAAGTTTGAAAAAAAGCCTGAATAAGCAATTATTCAGGCTTTTTTGTTTTTTAAATTCAATAGTCTGTTGTTTGAATAAGCAGCATTCGTTCAATATTCCCCTTTATACCAATTCCATTAAATTATTGCCCACTTGTGCTGGTTAAAATACCCCAAGAATTCGTTGCTCTCAATTCCAATAGCCAGCTATTGCTCAATCGAGCGCCTTACCTTGATTTATTTTTCCTTCGCACCACAAGATCACAAACTTAATGGAATTGGTATTACCCGATTGCCAGCGTGAAGACATTGATAAATAATTCACTATTCATCAATGTATTGCCTTGATAATCAAACAAGCTTGCATTTCATTGTAGTAACACCTTTACTGAAAAGGTATATTGGAAAAAAACACTTTTTATTGCAATTTTTTCTTGGAAAATCGTGTCAATTAAATAACGAGTAGAAAAACGAATGAAACTCCCAAGAAACAAGGATTCCTATGCCATCAATGAGTAAGGCTTATTTAGTACGAGCATCACTATTAGCAGGCTTTGCCATCTTTATGGGGCTAGCATTGTCATTTGTCGTTTACCAATCTACAGAGAAGGTTAAACGTAATGCCATCGACTTAGTCAGCCATCGCATACCTATTTTGACCAGCATAAATGAATTAATCGCCGATTTAAGTGAGCAGGAACGCATAATTTATGAATATTATCGTTCACAGGATGATGAAAGGTTTCTCAAGTCCTCAACAGTAGTGAGGCTTACTTTTAAAATGCACTTAGATGTGATTTTGTCGCAAGATCGTTTTGACAAAGAGGTTGACTTAATTGTTAACGGTCAGCAAGAGATAGAAGCTTTATTCATACTCTTTTATCAAGCGATGCAAGTAGAGAAAGATAATTGGGATGAGATGCGGACCATTTTGTCAAAAGTATCCACTGTTAGAACAGATCTATTACCCACACTTAAATCTATTGAAATGCAAACTAAAAAAACGGTAGATGAAGGGCACAAAGCTACTTTAGCGCAAATGGAAATATCACACTGGTTAGTGATTATTTATGGTGTTGCTATAGTACTCATTGCCGGGGTAATTTCTTGGTATATTCGGCAATACATGCTAACTCAAGCTAGGAATACCCGTTTAGCGCTATTTTCGCATCGTAATCCCAATCCCATTTTAAGTGTTAATAATCTAGGAGAGGTTGTTTTTGCTAACCCAGCATGTGGGAAGTTGCTACTCAGTGTCGGGTATCAGGCTGAAGAGGTGGAATATTTGTTACCAAGTAATTTTATTTCTTTAAGGCAGCTGTTAAGTTCTCAACAAGAACATAATGATACCGTAGAGCAAGTTCTTAATGACCATGTTTTGCAAATTAGTGTGTATTGGCATGAAGAGATTGATGCTTATGATATTCATATTAAAGATGTAACTGAGCGTAAGTTGGCTGAAGAGAAAGTTAACCATCTTGCATTTTATAATCAGGGCACAAACTTACCTAACCAGTATAAGTTTAATAATGATATTGATAATGCGATTACTACGAGTAGTCGTTTCTCTGTTGGCATTTTCACTATTTGCGCTTTTGATGAAAAAGTGAGCACTTTGGGCTTAGAGGCAACCGAGGCACTTGTGAAAATATTAGCTAAAAATGTTTCTCAGGCGCTGCCTACAGGTGTTGGTTTTTATCAAGTTAATGATAGTCAGTTTGGTCTATTGTACGCAAATAGTGATAATACATTAGCATTACAGAAACTTACTAAGCTTGTTAGTGATATTGCTGAGCAGCCTTTGTTAACCAATTTTGGTGAGTTTTTTGTTGAATTAGATTTTGGTTATGGTTGTTATCCTATCCATGGCGATGATCGAAACGTTTTAATAAAAAGTGCTCATAGCGCCCTAGCGGTAGCTAGTGAAAATGAACATAATAACTTTTGCCTTTACGAGGCTAAGTTTTCAGAAAATCGCCAACGTAATATCGAATTAATAAATAAGCTTCGTCATGCAGTTGCCAAGCAAGAATTATTTCTAGTTTTTCAACCACAGCTTGATATTCAGAGCAATAGGATAACCGGCATTGAAACTTTGGTTCGTTGGCGACACGAAGGGAGCATTATTTCTCCGGTAGACTTTATCCCGCTCGCAGAGCAATCAGGGTTAATTATTCCAATAGGGCAATGGATACTCGAACAAGCTAGTATCTTTGCTAAGCAGCTAGTTGATTTGGGGTATATTGATATTGTCGTAGCGGTAAATGTTTCACCACGTCAGTTTACCCATCCACAATTTTGTCATACGGTACAAAGAGTACTGGCTGATGTGAACCTTCCGCCGCGGAATCTTGAATTAGAGATAACGGAAGGTGTTTTTATGCACAATGAAGAGAATACTTTAGCGGTTCTTCAACAGCTTAAGTCTTTAGGTCTGCATTTATCAATAGATGATTTTGGCACTGGCTATTCATCACTTTCTTATTTGAAACGCTTCCCAATTGATAAGTTAAAAATTGATCAATCATTTATCCGTGATTGCCATAAAAATGATGAAGATAAAGCGATCATCAAAACGATCATTTCTTTAGGGAAAAGTTTGAATTTATCATTAATTGCCGAAGGTGTAGAAGAAGAAAGCCATGTCGACTTTTTAAGAGGTTTAGGTTGTGATGAAATACAAGGTTACTGGTTTAGCAAGCCTGTATTAGCTGGGCAGTTAATTGACTTACTTGCAAAGAAGGGCGGTGATATTCAGGTTGAGCCTTTAAGGTCTATACCAATAGCGTAGGCTGCCCATCAAAAAGCGCTTTGCTTGGGTGATGCAAAGCGCGGTATTGTCTTAATGTTAATCGTCATTTATCTAAATAATCTGAATCCTGGATAAACAGCATTTACTCAATATTCCCCTTTTATTCGATTCTCAGCGTTAAAACGTCGATAAATAACCCGTTATTCATGAACGTTTTGCCTTGATAATCGAATAAATTTAAACATTGATAGAGTCTATCGCTACTTTAACGTGTAAATTTCATTCTTAACAACCGTAAGTTATTGTCTTTACTTAAACATCAATTCCTCTTTATCCAGAATTCAGGTTAAATATACACATTTAAATAATACCAATTCAATTAAGTTTGTGATCTTGTTGTGCGAAGGAAAAATAAATCAAGGTAAGGCGCTCGATTGAGCAATAGCTGGCTATTGGAATTGAGAGCAACGAATTCTTGGGGTATTTTAACCAGCACAAGTGGGCAATAATTTAATGGAATTGGTATAATCACCATAGAATACATTGAGGTTGTGTTACACAGAGTCAGCTCTAAGCTAAAGTTCGATTGAATAAATCGATACACATACCATATACTCTAAGAGCTAGTTGAGGATCATAACGTTCGCCTTCATCTCGCATAAAGGCATGAGAGGCATTAAATTCATGCCATGAAAAAACATTACCTGAAGCTAATAGGTTTTTATGAATTAACATGCGACCTTCATCAGGAATATGTGGATCTTGTTTACCAAAAATCATCAATAATTCTGCATTAATGTCCTTGGTTCGTGTCAGTGAATCGTTTCCTTCAGCACTAGGTAGATCACCTGAGTGAATGTCCGTAGCGTACAAGCAAGCACCAGCTAAAATGTTTTCATTTAACGCTGCGCGGTAAGCAAGGTGCCCTCCAATACAAACACCCATAGTGCCAATTTTCCCTGTGCAATAATCTTGTTGTTTGATGAAGCTAACTAAAGCTTGAGTATCACTATCATGATGCTCTAAAGGTTTGGCCCACTTGTCTTGGTTACCTTTGTCTTTACCTGCATCATCGTAGCCTAATACGGTACCTATAGGGTTTAACTCATGAAAAACTTCAGGAACTAATACCACAAAACCATGACCTGCCATTAGGGCTGCTGTTCTTGCTATTGGTGCTGTTTTTTGAAATATTTCTGAATAAAAAATGATAGTTGGAAATTTTCCTTGTGCCTGCGGACGGTAAACATAAGTACGCATTGTGCCTGTGGGCGTTTCAATGTCATGGCTTTTTTGTTGAATAATCATTATTATTTTAATGTCCTTGTACTGGATGGGAAAAGGGGAAGTTATTTTGTTATTACGCTTTAGTTTACGCGCAGACTTCCAAGAAAAATAGTACCGCCTTATTATTTAAAGCGTATAATAAACCATCATTACATCGATGTGATGATTTTAACGTGATTAAGTTTGCTTAATAACGCTCATAATAAAGTTAGTGCAATAAATAATGTAGTTTAAAAGGATCAATGATGAATAAGCAAAAAAAAGCAGTCGCGAAAGTGGCTAATAATGAAACAGAGCTCGGGAGAGGGAAGATTAAAGGTAACTTTTTAGCGGCATTAGTCACCTCTAAGGTATATAAAATGCAGGTGGTTAAAGCGAAAAAAGGTAAGGGTTCATACCAGCGTAAAGCCAAAAACGTAAGACGAGAGTCTTATTTAATGGCGGCTTAAGTACTTATAGCCATTATTAAATAAGACTTTTACCTTACAGCTGGTTATCAACTAAACGTTACAGCAGCAGAGCTGTGCTAAAAACACGTTATTTCAATACTTTTAACCAATCTTTTGGGACCAAATAATCGGCTAGTTTAGCCTCGCTGCTGCCTTCTTTAGCTTGAAAATTATACTCCCAGCGTGCTAGTGGCGGCATAGACATTAATATAGATTCGGTTCTACCGCCAGACTGTAAGCCAAACAGCGTACCTCTATCAAATACTAAGTTGAATTCAACATAACGACCGCGACGATAAAGCTGAAATTGACGTTCTTGCTCACTATATTCAATATCTTTTCCACGCTGCATGATGGGGATATAAGCGTCAATAAAGCCTTGACCAACCGCTTTGACATAATCAAAACACCTGTCAAAACCCCATTGATTTAGGTCATCAAAAAATAGTCCACCAACACCACGTGTTTCATCTCTATGCTTTAAATAAAAGTACTCATCACACCACTTTTTGTGATCGTTATATACATTTTCGCCAAAAGGATGGCATAAATTGAATGCTGTTTGATGCCAATGTTTTACATCCACATCATTTGGGTAAAAAGGCGTTAAATCAAAGCCACCGCCAAACCACCAGACGGCTTCTTCACCCTCTTTTTCAGCAATAAAGAAGCGAACATTGGCATGTGAAGTGGGAATGTTTGGGTTTTTAGGGTGAATCACTAACGATACACCACAAGCTTGCCAAGTTCTACCTGCTAACTCAGGGCGATGGGCTGTTGCTGAAGGCGGTAATTTATCACCTGAAACCACAGAAAAATTAACGCCACCCTGCTCAACAACGCTGCCATTAGTCATGACGCGAGTTCTGCCGCCACCACCTTCTTTACGCTGCCAATTATCTTCAACAAATTTTCCTGAGCCGTCAGCATCTTCTAATGCCTGACAAATTTTATCCTGTAGAGCTTTAAAAAAGGTGATAACTTTTGTGATATCAGTTCCGTTGTTTGATTCGGTTTGATTCGACATTGTTTGTTTCTTCATCAATGATTAGTTTTGTATAAGGTAAGGGAGGCATTGTAGATAATGGCTGTCATAGTGTCAAAGTACTATGACAGCCATAGGTTATTGCGAATTATTGATCTCCCTTATTAGCAACAAGGAAATCTTCGAGTTTCTTTATTAACTCAGCAAAACTCTCATCAAGTTTAATTGCTAATAGTTGAATGTCCTCATTATTCTTTTCTTTTACTGCAATCTCTATCTCGAGAGCGCATTGGGCAAGCTCTGTTGCTTCAAGGTTAGCGCTGGACCCTTTTACTTTATGAGCTATCGCTTCGATCGTTTTATCATCTCTAGCCTTTATTGCTTGACCTAACTTACCTATTTCATCGGGCATATCTTGACAATACATAGTCACGATACGTTCAGCTAATTGCTGGTTATTTCCCACTCTTTTATAAAATCCTGTTTTTCCCCATACTTCATTCGCTTGATTTTGTTCTGCAGGCTCTGTTGGTTCTTCAGAATCAACATTGTTAACAACCTTCTGTTCAGTGGGGGGAATATCTGTAGTCTTCACTTCTTTTAACGGTGTGTTTATAGCCTTTAAAAGGCTATTTTCTAGTGCAATAATATCAACTGGTTTTGTTAAGTAGTCATTCATGCCAGCAGCGATGCACTTATCTCGATCACCGCTCATAGCGTTTGCCGTCATGGCGATTATATAAATATCTTTATAATCATGTTGAGAATTTCTAATGGCTCTGGTAGCTGTGTAACCATCCATTATTGGCATTTGGCAATCCATTAATATCGCATCAAAATAATCTTTTTCTAAGCAGGATAGCGCTTCCTTACCATTACTGGCTATCTTTACTTGTGCGCCAAGGTTGGTTAATAAACTTTTAGCAACTACCTGATTGATCGCATTATCTTCTACTAATAATATTCGTGTTGATTTAGGTAAAGGTTTGAAGGTTATCGGTTTGTTTTCATTAGTCTTTGAAGGGGCAGGCTTGGGACTTATTGGCTCACTGCCATTGACCACTTGCATCAATGCATTGGCTAAATCGGCGGTAATAACTGGCTTAGGTAGACTGAAATCAAAGCCTAAGCCCGCGAAGTATTGAGCATCACCAGGACGAGCTAAAGAGGTAAGCATAATAAGCTTTAAATGCGCTAAGCGTTTATCGGAGCGTATTTGCCTCCCTAACTGTGCTCCATTTACTTCAGGCATATGCATATCTAAAATCGCAATATCAAAGCCTTTATGTCTATTTTGTGAAACGTCTTTTTCCAAACATGATATAGCTGATTTAGCACAATCAGCCTGCGTTATATTAGCTCCCCATAATTTTAATTGACCGTATAAAACTTCTCGGTTGGTTTTATTATCATCAACAATTAATATTCGATAAGTTGATAAATCTAATTGTGGCAGCTCAGCTTTAATTGAATTACAAGACTCGAGCAAAATAGTAAAACTAAATGTACTTCCTTGGCCTTGCTGGCTAGTTACAGTAATATCACCATTCATAAGCTGGCATAGCCTTTTTACAATGGCTAAGCCCAGGCCTGTGCCGCCGAATTGCCGAGTGGTTGAGCTGTCCTCTTGAGTAAAGCGTTCAAACACTGAGCTTAGTTTTTGTTTTGCGATACCTATGCCAGTATCACTCACTGAACAAGACAGTTGCATATACCTTTCATCAAGATCTTTTATATCGGTGGTAATAACAACTTCCCCATGAGACGTAAACTTAATCGCATTGCTTATTAAATTACTGAGGATCTGTCTGATCCTATGTGGGTCACCCCGAGTTATTACATGTTTTATTTTTGAAACATCAACAACGAGTTCTAAGCCTTTTTGGTGGGCAACATGAGCCATGGTTGCACTGAGATTAGAAATTAGTTCAGCTAAACGAATTTCTACCGACTCAATGACCAACTTATCAGCTTCAATTTTAGAGAAATCAAGAATATCGTTGATTATATTCAATAAAGAGCCCGCACTAACCGTGGCTAGGTGGGTGTGATGATTTTGTTCGTGTGTCATTTCACTCTGTTTTAATAAACTCAACATACCAATAACACCATTAAGCGGTGTGCGAATTTCATGGCTCATGGTTGCCATAAAATCAGCTTTAACTTGGTTGCTATTAACTAACTCTCTTGCTTTAAATTCTAATTGCTCAATGGCTAGGCTCATTTCCTCGTTGGCAAAGTTGACTTGTTGTTGTTTTTCCATCATATCGGTATTTGAATTAGCTAACTTCCTTGCATCCTTTTTGATACGACTAAAAAAAATAAAGAGTACGATGGTAATAAGTACCATCATGGTAAATAAAACGATGAAGGTGGCCTGTAGAGACGATTTTGCGGCAAACTGAGCTTTGCTAATAGGTAAAATGACTTCCATAACACCTCGAACATCACCTAGCTGCCAACCATTCTTAGGGGTTTGAACGTGATTGTTATGACAATCGATACAACCTTCACGCATTACATCTGCAATGGCATAACGGATAGACATCTGCCCGTTAACCTCTTCAAAGCGGAAGAAAGGCTGTTCTGGGTTTTTCGATAAGTTATCCCAAGCTTGCTTTGAAAAATCTTGATCAAATATTGTCTTGTTTTCTTGTTCTCGCCAGGGAAAGGGATAAGGGCTATATAAAAAAGTTTTAGCCCCTGATTGAAACTTACCTATCTCTTTACCTAACGCCATACTTAACGTAGCCGGTAGAGGGATAGCATTTTTAATATTTTTGTAGTCATGACTTATGGTAATGTTTTGCTTTTTAGCGGTATTGACTACTTCTTCAGTATATAGGGTTCGAAATGCAGATAATGCCTCTAAGTAGCGTTGGGCGTTGATTTGTGATGTTTGATTAGCAAGTGTTTGAGTGGAGTTAGCTAGGAAAAAATACGCGCTTACCATGCCTATTACCATGAGAAGTACGGCAATTTGTAGGGAATATTTAACAATTAATTCAACAATTTTAACTTTCAAAGAAGTTAGTTTTCTTAGCATATTACCTAAGTCCAATTTATATTTAAGTACAGATGAATAAGCATTGTCTTATGTATAGCTCATTATTACTTTTATCTCACGCTATTTTCAATCATTTAGTGATGAATTTCTTATGTATTCTACTGGGGTAAATATCAAAATAAGTATTTAAGTTCTATCGAATTATTACTTCCTCATACTTTGTTGTTAACAATTTCTAGGCCAATAAATTGCTAATTGTAATGGAGAATATCTTATGGAATTTATATAAGAGCTTTAATCAATCAGCAAACCCCTCTGGGGAGCGCACACCTTATTTAACTTTTAATGCCCTTTGTGCTCTTTATTACTGGGTAGTATGCAATTGCCTGTCATCTATTTGACATATTAACGACATTAAACGGTCACACTTCTAAAACATTACTGTCATTTACCCGCCTTAAGATGTAACCAAATTTACAACATATGTACAGTTTATTACTTAATGGTGCCTAACTTAAACAAAGTATTGCACTAGCTAAGTAAAAATTAATCCTTCATTAATTGCTGCGGAGCAAATGAAATGCAAACTAAAAAAACTTTTAAATTCAGTATGGTAGCAACGGCATTAGCATTAGGTTTAACGGCTTGTGGTGGCGATATCAACTTAACGTCTGACGTCGATAACTCAGTGGGTGACACCATCATTGAAAACCCTGCACCAGTTACACCAGACCCAGGTGATGGTAAGTCTTTACCTGGAAAAGTTAATACGGCACTAAGTGCAGAAGTATCAGCTAGTCTTGGTTTTGATGTGCAAGTTCAAGTATTAGACAGTGCTATTACTGAAAGTACTACTTTGCTAGCAAACTTTGATGGTAAGCCAGTAATGTATGCTATCAACGGCGGGCTTGAAGTTGGTGGCGCGATAGTGCAAGCCTCACAATCACGCAGTGTTGATGTTAAATCAAGGAGGGCACGTAATTCGGAAACTGATGTCGTATTGACTATTGAGCCTGGTGCGGTGTTGTTTGGTCAGTCAGGTAATGATTACCTTGTTATTCATCGCGATGCAAAAATTATGGCTGAAGGTAGTAAATCTCAGCCAATTATCATGACCTCAATTCAAGATGTTAAAGGTGAAGCAACGTCCGCTGGGCAATGGGGCGGTGTAGTTATCTTAGGTAATGCGCCTTCAAATAAATGCCCAACAGATGGTAGTGATTGTGCTCTACAAGTAGAAGGGGTTGCTGAGGGAGCAGTCTTTGGCGGTACAGACTGGGAAGATAATTCAGGAATTTTGAAGTATGTTGTTGTTAAATACGCTGGTTTTGAAATTGCACCGGATAATGAATTAAATGGTATTACTTTTGGTGGTGTCGGCTCTGGTACTACGGTTGATTATATTCAAGTGCATAGTAATGCCGATGATGGTGTTGAGTTCTTTGGTGGCGCAGTTAATGCCAAACACTTGGTGTTAACGGCGAATAAAGATGACAGTGTTGATTGGGACAACGGCTTTAAAGGTATGTTGCAACATGTTTATATTGAACATGCAAAAAATTCAGGTGAAGCAAACCGCGGTATAGAGGGGGATAACGATGGCTCTAATCCAGAGAAAGAGCCACAATCAAGTCCTATTATTGCCAACATGACTATTATTGGCAATAATTTTGATACCGCAGACAAAGACTCAGAAGGTATTTATTTACGTGAAGGTACAGCGGCTAAAATTTTCAATACACTTATAACTGGCCCAAGTGAAATGGGTGAATGTCTCGAGCTTGAGGGGGGTACTACTTCGTCGGTAACCGTTGATAATGCGAACAATGGTAAAATTGTCATGCAAAATATGGTGATAGCTTGTAATAACGATGAAAACTTCAAAGATGCCAAAGCCGAAGATAAGTCAGTGTTACTTGATTTAGCTACTTGGTTTACTACAGAAACATCTAACAGTGTTAGTACTTCTATTTTGATTGGCGAAACGGGCATACCAGATAGTGGTTCGCCATTAATTGCTGATGGCGCTGGTCAAGATGTCGCTACCACGCAAAACTCTTGGTTCGATAGTGTTGATTACATCGGCGCGCTTGATGGTGCTGATGTTTCAGGAAGCGATTGGCGACAAGGTTGGGCATTTGGTTATGGCGGCGGTGTGGTTACGGCTCCTGCAGAAACTGAAGGTTGCCCAACAGGGACTAGCGCAATATCACCTGCTGATGGTGTTACGACTACATGTCAGTTAAGTGGTGATATCACTAGCGACTTAACATTAACGGCGAATAACTTGTACGCCTTAAATGGTCCTGTTTTTGTTGGTAAAGATAAAGCCGATAGCGCGATATTAACCATTGAAGCAGGCACGACAATCTTTGGTCGCTCAGGCGGAGATTACTTAGTCGTAAGCCGAGATTCATCGATTGAAGCCAACGGAAATGCTAGTGCACCAATTACGTTTACTTCAAGTGAAGATATTACCGGTGGTACAACCGCTGCTGGTCAGTGGGGCGGTATTGTTTTACTAGGAAATGCCCAATCAAATAAATGTCCTACAGATGGAAGCGATTGTGCTCTTCAAGTTGAAGGTGTTCAAGAAGGTGCGGTATTTGGTGGTACTGATGATAATGATAGTTCAGGAACTTTACGTTATGTTGTTGTTAAACATGCGGGTTATGAAATTGCCCCTGATAATGAGCTTAACGGTATTACCTTTGGTGGTGTAGGCTCAGGTACAAAAGTAGAATATATTCAAGTACATGAAAATGCAGATGATGGTATCGAGTTCTTTGGCGGTACGGTGAATGCAAAGTATGTTGTACTAACATCAAATCAAGATGACAGTGTTGATTGGGATAACGGCTACCGTGGTAACTTACAATACGTATTAGTTAAACATGCTCCTGATAATGGTGCAGCTAATCGCGGGATTGAAGGTGATAATGATGGCTCTACACCAAACAAACTCCCACAATCTAATCCAACAATTGCCAACATGACCATTATAGGTAACGGTTTTGATACGGCAGATAAAGATTCTGAAGGTATTTACTTACGTGAAGGTACCAAAGCGCAGCTACATAACTTTGTGGTAACCGGTGCTGAAAAAATGGGTGAGTGTCTTGAAATTGAAGGTGGTACAACGGTCTCTGTTACGGTTGAGCAAGCGATTGCTGGAGAAACCGTTATTTCAAACTCAGTTTTTGCTTGTGATGAGAACTTCAAAAGCGCTAAGGCAGAAGACAAATCAGTGCTGTTAGATACGGAAGACTGGGTGCTTAATCAAAACCCAACCTTGAATGTAAATAACAGTACTTCTGCAAATATGGCTGCGGTACTCAATGGTATATTCACTATTGATACGACACCAGCGAAAGACTTTACTGGTCACGCCTTTTTTGAAAATGCTAATCACATAGGCGCAGTCTCTGCAGAGAATAACTGGACGGCTAACTGGGCAGTAGCGTTAGATTAACCGCTACTCGTTTGCCATATATCAAGCACCGTTGCTCGTAATCTGCTTTATGCGAGTAGCGGTATCTTGATAAAAGTCATCACACATACCACACAACCCCGGTAAATCTCCTGTTAATGAGGTTAACAATGAAAACAACGTTGAAACGTTTGAGTCTTGCCATTGCCGCAAGTTTATCTATCAACTGCGCCTATGCAGAAACAACGGCACAAGACAGTACAACTCAAGAACACGCTGATGAACAAGCGATGGAAGAAGTTATTGTTAAAGTAAGTCGCTTAAAAGGCACAGCAAGTGCAGTCATGCAAGAGCGTAAAAACCAAGCCTTTATAGCTGATATTCTTGGCGCGGAGCAAATTGCTCGTACCGGCGACTCCGATGCTGCCGCAGCACTACGTCGTGTCACTGGTATCACATTAGTCGATGGAAAATACATTTATGTGCGTGGCTTAGGTGAGCGTTTCTCAAGTACGCAATTAAATGGCGCAGCGGTACCTAGTCCAGATCCTACTCGTACTGTTATCCCGCTAGATTTATTTCCGTCGTCAATTATTGAGTCACTGTCGGTACAAAAGTCTTACTCGGCCTCAATGCCGGCGCATTTTGCTGGTGGTAATGTTGATGTTCGTTTAAAAACCATACCATCTGACTTTATTTTTACCATGCAAGGAAAGCTGGGAGGTAATACTAATAATTTTGATGATGGTTTAACTTATAACGGCGGCGACGATGACTGGTATGGCATGGATGATGGCACTCGTGCTGCGCCACAAGCATTAACCGATTTATGGAAAAGTCATACCTCACTAAATACCTTGTCACAGCAAGATAATCGTGAAATAGCAGCACAAATGAATCGTGATTATGATCCCGAAGTTACCAGTATCAACCCTAATACTGGTTTTGATGTCACCCTCGGTAATCGTTTTGATTTTGATGACTTTCGGTTAGGTTTTCTTACTGCGATGTCGTACGACAATAAATGGCAGGTATCTGAAGGGTATGAAGGACAAGACTTTAATTATGAAGGAGACGAAGAGGAGGGTAACTGGTATATGAAACGTGGTTTTGATGACATTAAATCGACCGAACATACGGTACGATTTTCTGGCATGTTTAACCTTGGTTTAGAGTTTCAACGAGATCACCGTATTGATTTTAGCTCGTTAATTTTACATGACACCCGTGATGAAATACGCGATAAATTTGGTAATGACAGCAATAACACTATCAGCGATGGTATACGAATACGCGATAGCAATGTTATTTATGAAGAAAGAGAAATGATCGCTAATCAAATTAGAGGTAGCCATAATTTCACCGGGTTTTGGAATATAGGCGCTGACTGGTTTTATTCTGATGCTCGTTCAAACCGTTATGCGCCGGGTAATATCTCAACCCGTTACATTCTTGCCGATGGCTCAAATGGGCAAGCGGAGGACGGTATTTTTGACCCTATCAATGAAAGCTCATTACGAAAGGCTAAAAAAGCATCACGTTATAGTTTCCAAGATTTAGATGATAAAGTTGAAAACTATGGCTTTAGCTTTTCTTTGCCGGTTAACTTTAGCAACGTAGAGTTAGAAATAAAAGCAGGTGGAAATTTTATTGAAAAAACTCGTGATGCTATGGCAAGGCGTATTGATGTTAACACACTTGCTTTTGAGAGCTTAGACTTAACTGGCCACCAAATGAATGTCATTTTAAATGATGATATTATGTTAAACCACCCGCTAGCTGCTAATGACTTAATTCTCAATGATACTTCAATTGATGGCGATGATTATTACTCGGCTCAGTTGGTTGACGCATACTTCATAGATACAGACTTTTTTATCGCACAAAAATGGCGGGTAAATTTAGGTTTACGTTATGAAGACTTCCGTCAAGTTGTTGCACCACTTGACCCTGCAACAGGTCAGTTTGATTTTGATGGTGTACCAACAACTGATGATCTAGCAGCACTTGCGTTTAAAGAGGATGATGTTTTTGGCGCGTTAGCCTTAACATATATCTTTGATGAAGAGATGCAATTTCGTGCTTCCTATGCGCAAACGACAATCCGTCCTGATATTCGCGAAGTTGCGCCTGCGACGTATATTGATCCATTAACTGGTTTCCCTATTGGCGGCACGCCAAGTGTCAATAGTACTGCAATTGATAACTATGATCTGCGTTGGGAGTGGTATTTACCGACAGGAGATAACCTTTCGTTTGGTTTATTCTACAAAGACATGGAACAACCGATAGAAGCGGTACAATCGCCTGCACAAGATGGACCGCCATTGATCCGAATTGCCAATGCAGAAGACGGTTATGTTTACGGACTGGAGGTAGAGTTTTTAAAAGACTTTGCCTTCTTGGGGGACTTTGCCGGGATGCATGGAGGGGACTTCTTCTTGTCAGGTAATTTTACGGTAAGTGAATCTGAGATAAACATTGATACACAAAAGGTTGTGGAGCAAACGGGGGTTTCCACTACTATCACTAACCCAACGCGTGCAATGACTGGTCACTCACCCTGGGTAGTTAATATGAACCTGGGTTGGGATGCGCCTAATGGTAACCACAGTGCTACCCTTGCTTATAATGTGTTTGCTGAGCGTATAATTATACCGGGCATTGACGATAAAGATGATACCTATGAGCAACCATTCCACTCGCTTGATATGGTCTATACCTATTATCCAACTTACTCATCAACAGTGAAATTTAAGGTGCAAAATATCTTAAATCAAGATAAAGAACTTGAATTTGAAAATACCTTAATGCGCAGTGAAACGAGAGGCGTAGCCTTTGAAGTCGCTTTAAAATGGGACTTTTAAGTAAAATCTTAGATGCTTAACTTTTCAACGCAGTATTTATGGCTCTCCCAACATTTATGCTGCGTTTTTTATTGCCCGTCGGTATACAAAGTACCGTCAAATTTTATCTAGCTGTAACTATACTTAACTGAAAATGGATATACCAACACCCACTTCTTGCGCGCTATAGCTTTAATGTTTGTATATAAAACATTCGCTACGTTTTTCTAGGGGACAAAATAAAGTCGAATCTTTTCATTTTATCGATAGGATAGTTTTGTTAACCGTTGACCTAATTCTATCTTTCCTCTTGTCACTAAAATGACACTTTAATGCAACACAAGCGTCATATTTCTTCAGTTTTACTGTCACATTTCCTCGCTACACTTTGTCACATTCTTGGATACCAATAAGAACAATCATTTAACAATGCTGATTACTCTTGGTATTTATAATTTATGACGCTCTTATTAATAAGAGATTAAGAGAAAGGGTAAACCGATGATGTTGTCTAAACTCACCAAAGCAAGTCTGTTACTTAGCTTAACAGCGAGCAGTTTAATCTTTGCTACTGCAGCATGTGCTACTGACTCAGCAAGCACTACTTCATTAACCAGTGTTGTTGATGCGGGTCAAAAAATTAATCAATCTGCGGCTAATTCACAACAAAAAGTAAATAGCCTAACAGAGCAAGCACAAACTAAGTTGCAGCAGTTTCATGTGGTAACAAAAGAAGTTGATGGCCTCAGTATTTATAACCAACAAATGCAAACACAACTGGATAGCCAAATGGCTGAACTCGCTCAGTTAGCTAAGTCGATGGAAGAAGTGAGTATTATTGAACGTCAAATATCACCTTTAATGGCGCGCATGATAACTACTTTAGATTCTTTCGTTAAGCTTGATGTCCCTTTTTTACCAACCGAAAGGATAAAGCGGGTTGAAGACTTAAAAACGATGATGAACCGTGCCGATATTGCCGTTTCAGAGAAGTTTCGCCGAGTATTAGAAGCCTACCAAATAGAAGTGGACTATGGTCGAACAATCGAAGCGTACAGCGGCGTTTTACCTATTGATGGTAAGAAAATGGATGTAGATTTTTTACGTATCGGCCGAGTGAGCTTAGTTTATCAAACACGCGATGGTAGCCGTTTAGGGGAATGGCAAAAATTGTCAGGTACAAACGGCCAAACAGGTCAATGGAAAGCTTTATCTCAAGACTACCGTTTAGGTATTAACAAAGCTTTACGTATCGCCCGTAAACAGCTGGCACCTGACCTTATTCTTGTACCTATTTCAGGTATGCCAGAGCCTATTAATCAAACATCGTCACAAGCAGAGTAATTAATGATGACTATTCTTTCTAAAATATTAAATAGTAACGGCAAGCAAGCACTGGCCACTTCAGTACTTTCAATCACACTAGCGGCTTTTAGTGGTTTTAGCCATGGACAAGAAGCCGTTAATCTAGATGATTTATTAAACCAGCTAGAACAAGGACAAATTACACAAACTAAGCAAAATAAAGCCAGAGAAAGTCAATTTAAAGCGAAAGTGAATGAGCAGCAAAATATGCTGAACGACATGAGCTACCAGCGTGACAATGCCTTAGTGCTGAGTGTACAGCTTGAGCAGCATTTTGCTGATAACGAAGTGACTTTAGCAAATAAAACAGACGCTTTAGATAAACGTTTAGGTGAATTAAAAGAGTTATTTGGTGTACTTCAGCAAGTCTCAGGTGATACTCGTAGTAAGTTTCAAACCTCAGTTATTTCTGCACAAATACCTGGTCGTGGACAATTCTTAGATGAATTTGCACAAAGCATGGGGTCAAGTTCAAAGCTTGCTTCAATTGGTGAAATTGAACGTTTATGGTTTGAATTACAAAGAGAAATGACCCAAAGCGGTAAAGTAACCACTTTTACACGTGAAGTTGTTTTAGCCAATGGTGATCGTAAAAGCTCTGAAGTGACTCGCATAGGTGGCTTTAATTTAGTCACAGATGGTAAATACTTAGAATATATTGATGAAACTGGCACTGTGGCTGAGCTAATTAGACAACCTTCTAATCATTACTTAGCAACTACCAGTGATTTACTTAACAGTGGCGGTAACACCACTGCTTTTGCTCTAGATCCAACGGGTGGTTCAATCTTAAGTTTATTAGTGCAGGCGCCTGACTTTAAAGAACGTGTCGATCAAGGAGGACCAGTAGGTTATATCATTTTGGCCATTGGCTTTGTTGGTTTATTAATTGCGTTAGAGCGTTTAATTAGCTTAATGCTAATTGGTTCTAAAGTTGAACGTCAGCTTAAATCATCCATCGCATTAAGTGATAACCCATTGGGTCGTGTTATGCAGGTTAAAGAAAATAACCCTGAGTTAGACACTGAAACTTTAGAACTTAAATTGTCAGAGTCAATCTTAAGGGAGGTGCCTAAGTTATCAAAACGGTTAACCTTAATTAAAATCATCTCTGTAGTTGCTCCGCTCATCGGTTTACTTGGTACGGTAACCGGTATGATCAATACTTTCCAAGCGATTACGTTGTTTGGCACAGGTGACCCTAAGCTTATGGCAGGTGGTATTTCTCAAGCCTTAGTTACTACCGTTTTAGGCTTAGTTGTTGCAATCCCAATGGTATTTATCTTCGCTTACTTAAATGGCCGTAGTCGAAACATTATAAATATCTTACAGCAAGAAAGTACCGGTATCATTGCTGAAAATGCTGAAAATGCTGAAGTAGCGCATAACCAAACTCTGGCAGGTCAAGGAGCATAACTCGTGATTTTGCTAACGGAATTTAACAACGCTACGAGCGTAATAACTGAATTTATGGATACCGGTGGTCAAGTGTTGATCGTGATTGCCGCAGTTATCTTCATTATGTGGTTGTTGATTTTTGAACGCTTTGTCTTTGTTTTTTACAGCTATCGCAGCGTTAAGAAACATATGGTTAATGTATGGCAAAGCCGTAAAGAACAAACATCTTGGTACAGTCAACAAATACGTAACGCGTTAATTTCTCGTGGTACCACCAAGCTAAATCGTAATTTAGTGCTGATTCAATCTTTAGTTGTGCTGTGTCCACTATTAGGTTTACTTGGCACAGTAACAGGCATGATTGAAGTGTTTGATGTCATGGCAATTTCTGGCAGTGGTAATGCGCGTTCAATGGCCTCGGGGGTATCACGAGCAACCATACCTACCATGGCTGGTATGGTTGGCTCATTGTCAGGAGTATTCACAGTTACCTGGTTACGCCGAAATGCTAAAAAAGAAGCGGAGTTACTTGCTGATAGCTTGGCGGTTAGCCATTAAATTAAGAACAGATAACAAGGTTACCGTGAGTGAAGTTGTTATTGTAAAAATATAAATTTTAGGAGTTATTTATGCGTCACTTAAGCCAAATGTTACAAGAGCAAGATGAAAAAGAAGAAATAGATATGACCCCCATGCTTGATGTGGTGTTTATTTTGTTAATCTTTTTTATTGTCACCGCCTCATTTGTTAAAGAAGCAGGTATTGATGTCAATCGTCCAGAAGCCGCTACTGCAGTAAAAAAAGAGCGAGCCAATATTTTGGTTGCTATAAGCGATAAAGGGGATATTTGGATCAACAAACGCAAAGTAGATATTCGTAGTGTACAAGCAAATATTGAACGCTTAAAAGCGGAAAACCCTCAAGGTACTGTGGTTATTCAAGCGGATAAAAAATCGACTACTGATACCTTGATAAAGGTAATGGATTCAGCGCGTGCTGCTGGTGTTTATGATGTCTCAATTGCTGCACAAGAGGCATAACATGATGGCTAACGAAGGTACTGAAAGGCTAAGCAGTGATACATTAACACCCTCAGCACAACAATTTATTGTACGTAGCGGTGCTCGATATGTAATTGCTGGAGTTTTAGCGCTGAGCATGACCTTTCTATTACTTTTGGGCATGCAGAAATTAATTGCTGGCGGTAATGATGTGATGACAGAGCCGGCCAAAGGCAATGTACTTGACTTTATCCGCTTAAAAAAAGATGAAGCCATCGTTAAAAAAGAACGTAAACCACAAAAGCCTGATAAACCTAAAGAGCCACCACCGCCGATGACAGCACCACAAATGCAGCAATCTAATCCTAATGCCAATACAGTGAAAAGCAGTTTTACTGCAGACATTCAAACAGATATGGGTTTGTCTGGCGGCTTAAGTTTAGATAGTGGTGATGGTGATTATTTACCTATTGTTAAGGTTGCTGCTGTTTATCCACGAAGAGCGCAATCACGAGGAATTGAAGGTTTTGTGATTGTAGAATTTGTGGTAACAAAAACAGGCTCAGTAAGTAAAGCCAAGATAGTACAAGCAGAGCCTGAAGGAGTATTTGATCGTGCTGCACTTGATGCAGTTGCTAAATTTAAATACAAACCGCGTGTTGTTGATGGTGTTGCGATGGAAGTTGCCGGTGTGCAAAACAAAATTAGTTTTGAGATTGATGGTTGATCATCTCAAGGAACTTAGTAGATAAAGACTATCATTTCCTAAGTACGTACCTGAAATACTTCGGAAATCTATTTTTAAGCTTTTAAAGTTACCTATTGATTATTAAAAGGTAATTAAGGAATCGATAATGAAAAGCAAAAAATCCATACTTCTGACGACCACATTTACTTTATTTGTGCTGTTAACAGCCAATAAAGGTATTGCTGAAGAATCGTCAGTGGATAAAAATTCAGTCAACGAAAAGGTGGCTAAAAAGGGTTACCGAGCAAGTAAAAAAGTGCCAGCGATGCGTAATCGTGTCTATGCGCAATTAGCTCGAGCACAACAACTGGCTGATGAAGGTGATAAAATAGAAGGCTTTGAAGTTTTAGGCGAAGTAGAAGATCGGCTTGATAGTTTAAATAGCTATGAACGAGCAATGTTATTTAATTTCTACGGCTTTATGTATTATGCCAATGAAGATATTATCTTAGCGGTTGATAGCTTTAATAAAGTTATTGCTGAGTCTGCAATTCCAGACAGCTTGATAATTTCAACACTGTATTCTTTAGCGCAATTGAGCATGCAACAGCAAAACTATAAAGCGGCACTTGATTACTTAAATCGATGGCGAACAGTTAATGCTAAAGAGCTAACGCCAAACCAAGAAATGTTATTTGCTCAAGTGTATTATCAAGATCAAAATTTTGTCAGTAGCTTAAAATATATTGAAAAGGCTATTCAACTTGTTGAAGTTAAAAACAAGCTACCTAAAGAAAATTGGCTTACCTTACAACGCGCAACATATTTTGAGTTAAAACAACCAAAGCAAGTGACTAAGGTCATGGAAAAACTCGTACGTTTGTATGATAAACCGCAGTACTGGTTGCAGCTTTCTAGTATGTACGGAGAAATAGGTGAAGAAGACAAACAAATGGCGGTAATGGAGGCTGCTTATCAAGCAGGCTATATTAGCAAATCGTCTGAAATTCTAACCTTATCACAACTGTATTTATTTCATGGTGCACCTTATAAAAGTGCTAGTGTATTGGAGAGTGCTATTGCTCAAGGCAGTATTTTTGCTGATGAAAGTAATTTAAGTCAACTTGCTCGGGCTTATTTGGCAGCTAAAGAAGATAATAAAGCTATTAAAATACTTATTCGTGTGAGCGATATCGCTCAATCAGGTGAGTTTGATGCATTACTTGCACAAACTTATTTAAACACTGAGCAATGGCACAAGGCGATAAACGCCTCGAAATTAGCCTTAGTACGTTTTGAACAAGGTGAAACGGGTAAGGTAAATAAAGTAAAAGACATTGCAAATATGCACCTAATTCAAGGTATGGCTAACTTTAACTTAAAACATTTCGAACCTTCCTTAACTGCATTTGCTAAAGCTTCCAAATTTGTCAGTACTAAAAAAATGGCTTTGCAATGGGGTAAATATGTTGAGCGAGAGCAACAACATCATAAAATACAATTAGCTATGCTTAATTAACCGTGTGCTAGTTTTAGTTATTATTTTTAAATAAGCGCCTGAGGGCGCTTTTTTGCATTCAGCACTTTAAAGGTGTTTAAGGGGGAGCTCTTAACTAGCTCAGAGTTAATAGTTAACCTGAACACTGGATAAGCAGCATTTTCTCAATATTCCCCTTTACCCGATTATCAAAGCAAAACGTCGATAAATAACCTGTTATTCATAAACGTTTTGCTTTGATAATCAAATAAATTGAAATATTGATAGAGCATATCGCTATTTAACCCGGTAACTTTTATTTTTAATAACCGTAAGCTGTTGTTTTTAATTAAATACCAAGTACTCATTATCCAGAGTTCAGGTTAGTTAAGAGTATTGGGGATTAATGCTTTTCTCAGATATTACACGTATCAATAAACCATATAGGCCTTTGATTATCTATCGAAAATTGTTATATCATCATGGGGGGCTTGTTAGGTAATGTAGTGTTGATTATCCGGAATAACTACTCGCTACAATTATCGCTTTACCTTTAAGGCTTTAAACGTTAACTGAGCGAAAAGAAACTCATGAAGCGTGGAGCCCTGTTAACAATGATTTACTGTGTTAATAGTATTAAGTTGCGCATTAATGCGGTAACGTCATCATATTTAAGCTAATAGAGGCCCTGCAATGGAACAAGAAATAAAAATGGATGCGTCAATTAATGTTTTTGGCGAAAAGCTAGAAGGCAGTGATAGTGAGCCAGTAACTGGTTTCTTTCGTGACAATAAATGTAATACCTGCGAGCAAGACTCTGGCTCACATACTGTTTGCATTGAGGCAAGCCAGGAGTTTTTAGAGTTTTCTCGTTTTAAAGGCAATGACTTATCTACACCTAGGCCAGAGTTTGGCTTTGAGGGCATAAATCCCGGCGATATCTGGTGTTTATGTGCCGCTCGTTGGTTAGAAGCTTATCAAGGCGATAGAGCGCCTAGAGTTCATTTACGAAAAACTCATATAAAGGCTTTAGAAATAGTACCTATTGAGATTTTAAAAAAGTACGCACTTGATCTTAGCTAATCAATTAAAGTCTATTAACTGTAATGTAAGTGAATAAATAAATGCAGCCAAGCAAGGGAGTTAAGTGGTGTCTTAACGTCAACGTTGGCGATAACTAATTAGCGTAAAGAGTAAAAATAAAATGACTACAATGAACGAGTTTTACCCTGAAATATCTCCTTTTAATGATTTTCTTATTGATGTTGATGATCAACATCAAATTTATGTAGAGCAATGTGGTAACCCAAATGGTCAGCCAGTGCTGTTTATTCATGGTGGTCCAGGTGGTGGCTGTTCAACCAACGACAGACGCTTTTTTGACCCCGAGCAATACCATATCATTTTGTTTGATCAACGTGGTTGTGGGCGATCATTGCCACATGGCTGTTTAGATAATAATGAAACAAGTTTTTTAGTGGCAGATATCGAAAAAATTCGTCAACACCTAGGCATACAAAAGTGGCATGTTTTTGGTGGTTCGTGGGGCTCAACCTTATCGTTAGTTTATGCACAAACACACCCTGAAAATGTGACTAGCCTAGTATTACGTGGAATTTTCTTAGGTCGTGATGTCGATACTAATTGGACTTTCTCTGGCGGTGGTGCTACCCGCATATTCCCTGATTATTGGCAAGACTATTTAGACGTACTGCCACAAGGTAGTGCACAAGCTACAACAAAAGCGGCTTACGAAATGTTAGTAGGTGAAGATAAAGTACTGGCACAAAAAATAGCGACTGCTTGGAGTATCTGGGAAATTCGCTGTTGTACACTCATACCTGATCAAGCATTTGTTGATGCGGCAACGGGTGATGATCATGCTTGGACGTTAGCTCGTCATGAAGCACATTTTATGGTTAATGATTGCTTTTTAACTGACAACCAAATTTTAGCTAACTGCGATAAAATTAAAGATATTCCTGTGAGTATTGTTCATGGTCGTTATGACATTGTCTGCCCAGCAGATAATGCTTGGTTATTACATCAGCAGTTACCAAAATCTAACCTAGTTATTAGTGATGCTTCAGGCCATGCTTCTGTTGAGCCAAATACTAAGCATCACCTTATTGCTGCGACAAAAGCTATGTTGTCTGTTTGAAATTAGCAGGACAAAGTGATTTATATAGCGATGCCGATATAAAGGTGTCTGAGTAAAGTAAAAATGTTGGCAGCATTAGCATGTTTTTTACTTGTGTTGCCATCACTATCTCGCTACTTGGATAAAAGTAACGTAAAATAAGCGCCATTAATTACTTTATATCTATTACTTGTATGTAAACGAGTAATTGCAGCCATTGACTTAAGGCCCACCATGAAAAAAACATTTGAATTAACCCATGAAAAAGTAAAGCTTGAAAGACGCGTTGATGCGGTAAAACATGAAGTTAAAAAATACCTTAAAAGAGAGCGTAATAAAAAATTACCTGCCGGTGTAGATTACTGGGATTTTGATTGTCAATTTGGTAATACCAAAGAAGAAGCAGAGCCAGTGCAATTATCTGACATTAATAAGCGCATTGATCAAACTCAAGTAGAAGGTTTAACGTCATTTTATATCGAAATCATCGCTAAAGAGGGGATTAGAACTTTCACACCAAGAGATGAAGAAGATATTGAGTTTGATGACGAATAGTTTATTGATTAATATTTTCACAAAACCGAGCCAAGCGCTCGGTTTTTTTATGCCTGCTCATTTTGCCTATAGGCAAAATGTCTGACTTACTAACCCAAACAATGACAGCGTTGTCATTGTTTGAGTTCAATGTTAATGTAACTAGCTAGTTACATTTATTTGCTGTTTATGGGTAAAAATATAGAGTAAAAACGTAAATTAAGACTAAAGGCGTATATGAAAAGCGAATTAAAAATTCTAGCATGTTAGTTGTCCATTACTGCTATCGGTAGAAGCTAAAAACTTTGATACTGGAAAGATATAAATATATACGCTAAAAATATGTTCAAATAATTATGCGTAATTAGGTTATAAATAATAGCCAAAGAATATTTCATCTAGATATAAATAAAAAATAGAAAGCACTATTATAAGAAAATCAAAAGAAACATTATAAATATAAAATACCTCAAGTTAAGTCCGAAGGAAGAGAGAATGAAAGAATTAAAATCTTGTTACCCGGTTTCAGATAAAGCCAAAGCGCATACTCATATTGATGCAACGACATACGATGCTATGTATAAGCAATCAATTGAACAACCTGATGAATTTTGGGCTGAGCAAGCAACAGAATTTATTGATTGGTATCAACCTTGGGACAGCGTAAGTAAAGTTGATCTTAAAAACTCTGAAATCAGCTGGTTTTCTGGCGCTAAGCTTAACGTAAGTTATAACTGTATTGATCGTCATTTAGCGACTAAAGCTAATGACACTGCCATCATCTTTGAAGGTGATGAACCAACGGATGACGGCAAAGTAACTTATCAAGAGTTGCATGATCATGTTTGTCGTTTTGCCAATCTTTTAAAAGAACGTGGTGTTAAAAAAGGCGACCGTGTTTGTATCTATATGCCGATGATCCCTGAAGTGGGTTATGCCATGTTAGCTTGTGCCCGTATTGGCGCTATCCACTCAGTTGTATTTGGTGGCTTCTCTACTGAATCGATTAAAGCCCGTGTGCTTGATGCAGATTGTAAAGTGGTTATCACCGCTGATGAATCGCTACGTGGTGGCAAACGCATTCCGCTTAAATCAAACGTTGATGCGGCCGTTGCCGATTGTCCAAATGTTCACTCTGTCATTGTTGTTGCCCGCACCGGTGGTGACGTTGCTTGGAATGAAAAAATTGATATCAACTACGAAGAAGCCGTAGCAAAACAAGCCGCAGTATGTGAACCAGAAATAATGGACGCTGAAGACCCATTATTTATTCTTTATACCTCAGGCTCTACTGGTACCCCAAAAGGTGTTGTTCATACTTGTGGTGGCTATATTCTTTATGCAGCCATGACTCATAAATATGTCTTCGATTATAAAGAAGGCGAAATTTATTGGTGTACAGCCGACGCAGGTTGGATCACAGGACACTCTTATATTTTCTACGGCCCATTAGCAAACGGCGCAACTACCCTAGTATTTGAAGGTGTACCAACTTATCCTGATGCAGGTCGTTTTTGGCAAGTATGTGAAAAACACAAAGTTAATGTATTTTATACTGCGCCAACAGCCATTCGTGCATTAATGAGTATTGGTGATGACTTGGTAAACCAAGCAGATTTATCATCTTTACGCTTATTAGGTACGGTAGGTGAGCCAATTAATCCTGAAGCTTGGCATTGGTATTACGAAGTCGTTGGTAAGAGTAATTGTCCAATTGTTGATACGTGGTGGCAAACTGAAACGGGTGGTATTTTAATTACTTCACTTCCTGGCGCTGTTGATATGAAACCAGGTTGTGCGGGTAAACCATTCTTTGGTGTACAACCAGCGTTATTTGATAAAGACGGTAATACTTTAGATGGCGAAAACCAAGGTCTATTAGTGATGACCGCTAGCTGGCCGGGACAATTACGCACCGTTTATGGCGATCACAACCGTTTTTACCAAACGTATTTAGGTCAATACCCGGGTAACTACTTTACTGGTGATGGCGCTAAACGTGACGAAGATGGTTTCTACTGGATCACAGGTCGTGTTGATGACGTATTAAACGTCTCAGGTCACCGATTAGGTACGGCTGAAATTGAAAGTGCTTTAGTACTTCATCCTGCAGTTGCTGAAGCTGCGGTTGTTGGTTATCCACATGAAATCAAAGGTCAAGGTGTATACTGTTACGTAACCTTAATGGGCAGTGCCACTGAGTCAGACGAGCTAAACGTTGAGCTTCGTGAATTTGTAGCTAAAGAATTAGGTCGCTTTGCTAAGCCTGATTACATTCAATGGGCACCGGGCTTACCTAAAACACGTTCAGGAAAAATCATGCGACGCATCTTGCGTAAGATTGCCGAAAACGATGTTGATAGTTTAGGTGACACGTCAACCTTGGCCGACCCAAGTGTTGTAGAAAACTTGATTGATAAACGTATTGTTCACGGTGGCTAAGTCCTAGAGATATAGCACTTGTATGTTAGTACTTATGTGTTAGTACTTATGTGTTAGTACTTGTACGTTAGCACTGATGAATAACTGAAAAGCGCCGTAAGGCGCTTTTTTTATTTTTTATAAAAAATATTCGCCACAATTGCATTAATCTGTTGTTGGTTTGCCTGCCACGTAAAATCATGTGTATATTGTTTTTTTGCTATTACAGGCTTTAAATAAGTAATATTATTTAAGTTACCTAGAAGAGCAATAGATTGAAGCATTAAAGCTGTACCTTGGGCATGTGTGTCTACATCTAACTGGCCATCTTCATTGAAAGGGATGATTAAGTAGTCAAAGTGAATTATATTTATCGCTCGCCGGCTTTCCATTTCAACATAGGAAATGGAACACTTAACCTTCTCTAAGGAGTACTTAGGGTAAAATACATCTTTGTCAGCATTTAATAAGCGTTCAAACTTACGATAAGGTATTTTTTCTATCTTACCGTATTTATCAAAAAAATGGACTCTTGGACTTATTCCCATCAATTTATCCTATTTATAAGTCAGATAAAGGGCTACGCACGCCATTAGCACCTGCTTGAATAACATGAGTATATATTTGTGTTGTGCGGATATCAGTATGACCAAGTTGTTCTTGTACCGTACGAATATCAGCGCCACGTTGTAGTAAATGTGTCGCAAAAGAGTGGCGTAAGGTATGGCATGAGACTACCTTTTTGATGAGTGCTAATTTAGCCGCTTTTTTAATTGCTTTTTGCAATGAGCTTTCATCAATATGATGTCGACGAACTTTATTATTGTCGTGAGTATCATTGCTTAATCTTGCTGACGGGAATAAATAATGCCAACCAAACTCTTTAGCTGCTGTAGGATATTTTTTATTTAAAGCAAAGGGCAGCCAAACTCCTTGATAATGCGATGTACTGTTGTCTAAATCGAAATATTTCTTACAGATATCTATTTGTAATTTTAATGGCTCCACTAATTCTTGTGCTAAAGTAACCCTGCGGTTTTTCCCTCCTTTTCCTTGCCAAACCAAAACTGACATATAGTTAAAGTCTATATCTTGAACTCTTAACCTAACGCTCTCCATTAGCCTTAATCCGCTACCGTACATAATACTAGCTAATAGCCAATACTGAGCATCCACTAAACTAAGTAAACATGCAGTTTCACTTTTAGTTAATACCACTGGCAATTTAGCTTGTCGTTGCGACTTATTAAATTTTAATGCTAATGATAGAGGCGATTTTAAAAACTCGGTATAAAGAAAAACTAATGAGTTAAGGGCAATTGTTTGTGTTCCAGGCGCAACATTTTCATTATTTGCTAGGTAAGTTAAATACTGTTCAACTTCATTATTGCCCATTTTTGACGGATGTTGCTTATTATTAAAAATAATATATCGCTTGATCCAATAAATGTACGTTTGAATAGTTCTTTTAGCAAATCTACGTGTGATCATAAATTCGTTGATGCTATTTAAAAATAAAGATTTAGGCATAGTAAAAATAAATTATTATAAGCTGTATTTATATCCAGTATAGTCAAAAATAAAAATGTGTCTTTGATAGACGGAATAATTCCGTAATGCACGCAATTCTTAAACAGTTAAAATGTTGTTAAAGTTTTTGATTTTTAATATGAAAGAGAGTATTTCAGTCTCAATTTTAAATCATGATAGACGGAAAAAATCCGTGTTTAACTACGGAATTATTCTCTCTATTAAGCTGTTATATGAATAGGAACGTTCAGTGGATTACGATGGATGGGCATTAGAAGCAGGTATTGACGCAACTACCAAAGCTCATACAACAGGGTGGGAATCGCTAACAGAAATTGAGCGGATCTTTTGTGTAGTTAATGATATCGAACGTGAGGTATATAACGGTGGCTTCGATCAATTCTTCTATAATTCATCCGGTGATTTTTCAATGTATGCTGTTGAGTATCTAGTTAAATTGGGTGCAATGGATACAGCTAAAATAGTACAAAAAGCGCTCTCCTTCTTCCCTAATTCAAAACCAGAGGAAGACCAAGAGAAACGTTGGGAACAATTAAGAAAAATTGAAACTAAAGCTGCTTCGTCTTGGGAAGAGCTAGATAACAAGTTTTACGATCTAGAAGAAAATCGTAATTTAAAAATGTGGCAAATTCATATAACAAGCACTTCAAACGGAACAAAAACAGTTGGTTAGGTTCCGCTTCGCTTCACATTTTAACCAACTATTTTTGTCCGCTTAAGTGGGCGTTAGAAGCTTCTCGGGTTTGGCAGCATCATCAAGGTTTAATTATGGAAATTACTCTTAATCATACAATAGTCTCATCAAACGATAACATCACATCGGCCAAGTATTACGAACGTATATTTGGATTCGAATTTATTAAGGTTTGGGGTAACTTTGCTGTTGTAAAAGTAAACGAAACTTTTACCCTTGATTTCATGAATGAAGGAAACTTTTCATCTCAACATTATGCTTTCAAAGTTAGTGATGAACAATTTGATCAAATATTTGGTCGTATTAAAAGTGAGTCTATTCCTTTTGGTAGTGGCCCTGTTTCATTTGACGATGGAAAAATTAATAATAATGATGGTGGTCGTGGAGTTTACTTTAAAGATCCCAACGGACATCTGCTGGAAATACTAACTAAGGATTATGTCTTAGATTAAGGTAGCAGAAAAAGCTTCTAACAAGGCATTCAAACGGACACGTACAGTTGGCTCGGTTCCGCTTCGCTTCACATTTTAGCCAACAATACTTAGCCGCTTAATGTGGCGTTAGCTTTACAGGGAGGCACGGTGGAATTACCAACATTTAAATATCATCCAGATCCACTAAAAACTGACTCAATCGTTAAAAGTGATGCTTTATGCGAATGTTGTGGAAAAGCAAATGGCTATATTTACAACTCTGTTATGTATAGCGAAGATGATATTGAAAATATATGCCCATGGTGTATTAGTAATGGGGCTGCCGCTTCTAAATTCGATGGCTCATTTGTCGATGACCTCACTCTCATAAATGATGGATTGAGTGATAAAATAATCACAGAAGTCACAGAGCTAACACCTGGTTTTAATAGCTGGCAACAGGACAAATGGCTATCTCATTGCGGTGACGCCTGTGAATTTCATGGTGACGCAGATAGAAGTGATTTAGTTGATTTAACAGGTGAAAAACTTATGTCCTTTTTAAAGTCAGAACTAATAGACCTCGAATATTGGGATCAATTACTTAAGGGCTACGAAAAAGGTGGAAGTCCAGCTGTTTATAAATTTAAATGTTGTGGCTGTTCTGAATGTTTTTACTACATGGACTTTATGTAGTAAAGCTAACAAGTCAATTAATTAGGACAAATAACAGTTGGTTTTTGCTCCTGCGTCGCTTATTTTAACCAACTGTAATTTGCCCATTATTGGGGCGTTATTTGGCAACACGAAATCAACTAAATATTTATTTGTAAAAGCGGTGTTTTCTAAATTGGATTGGTGGGGTACGCCTCAGTTTTCGCCTAGCAGTTTTGGTGTTCATCGCTAATAGACTTTACGCTTTTTAAGACACTTTTCGGTAAAGCCATTAACTTTGTTCTAGCTTTCGTGTTTGGCTCAAAAATCATTGTTTGGTTAGTCGTGTTGCTGGGCACTTTTTAGTTCTACGGTCGGGCTGCCAAAGTATTTAAACCTCTTGTTATCGTTAGTGTTTATCGCTACCATCAAATAACAAGATAATTCAAACGGACACGTACAGTTTGCTCGCGCTTCGCGCAGTTTAGCAAATTGTACTTAGCCGCTTAATATAAGCGTTATGTAGCAAGGAAGCATATTGAACTGGTCGAGTATAATAAAATTTTCAGCTTTTCATTTTGTGGCACTCACTTTATTGAGTACGTTAACTACTTTGTTAATAGGTGCTGATAATTTAGATAAACAAGCGGGACGAGACTTGTTACTTTATTTCAAATTACCTTCATTTATTGTTGGTTCAATTATCCTTACTCTATTTGCTAAAACACAAGAATCTAAAGTTTTATTTCACCTTTTAATAACTGTTGCAATAAGCTCTGTTGTAGCCACTGCTATCGTTTCTGTTCTTATGCAAACTGTATATATTTCGCCAACATGGCCAATTGATTTACCTATTTCTGCAATATCTATTTTAATAGCAGCATTCATTGGTGGTCATTTTCGTGGTATAAATAAAATAGCTACATAACAAGCAGTTAAAGCGGGACTTTTTACAGTTTGCTCGGTTTCGCTTCGCTACACAATTTTAGCAAACTAATAAAAAGCCCCTTAACGTGGGCGTTAGTTGCCGCAAGGTATTCTAGGGTTTTTCATTTTGAAATTTCGGTGTTTCCAAAAAGTATCGGCACTTGTTTCGTTTCTTTTGCTTGGTAGGCGTTCAATTTTAAAACTCTGATTTGTGCTTTTTGCTCCGCAGTTTTCGCCGTAATTCTGCTTGGTAATATTATTTAGCAAAGGTGAAACGGCTCAAATTCATGGCTTGGTGGTAACGTTGCGGTGGGTGTTATTGCTTCTTCCGTCTACTCCGTAAACATGGTAACTTATTGTAAAGTTAGTGCTTTTAACTACCAGCAACTAACAAGCAAATTAACAGGACTAAAAACAGTTGGCTCGCGCTCGTGCCTCGCTTATTTTAGCCAACAATTTTTAGCCCGTTATTTGGGCGTTAGTTGGCACCACTATTTCAAGTGCATTTTTTATTATAAAGCGGTGTTTTCTAAATTGGTTTGGTGGGTTACGCCTCCGTTTTTGCCATTCACTTTTAAGTGATAACCAGCGAAAATCTAGCCTCATTTGTCATGTTAGGTTTGTAGCGTTCGCTTCAATCACATTTTGTTGAGTGGCTCAAAGTTCAACCTTTGGTGTGTAGTGGTACAGGGTGTTTATTGCTTCTTCCGAATAACCCACAAACATGATAACGTATTGTAAAGTTAGTGTTTCTAATTAAAGATCAACTAACACATATGAGCCTTATCCCTGTCAATAGGCAATAATATTTCTTTTAGCTGTCGTAAGACAGCTAATTTGTCAGGCAATTCACAACATCATTTACTTCGCTATGTCGGTTAGCCATTAAACAAAC